>Ga0116146_1000055_pt1 | contig 130136 bp, 96 predicted proteins | sample AD_JPNHG2_MetaG_FD_89748 | JGI IMG/M metagenome (GOLD analysis project Ga0116146, IMG submission 89748) | Active sludge microbial communities of municipal wastewater-treating anaerobic digesters from Japan - AD_JPNHG2_MetaG | ecosystem: Engineered > Bioreactor > Anaerobic > Digestate | place... | reverse complement strand
TTGCCTCCAGCTTCCTCCAGACCCCGCCTCGCGGCGACGCCCTTGCTCTTGGCTAGCAATTCCCACCATCAGGGCTTGCAGGGGACTTTCGCCCCTTAGATTCGCGCCATGCTTGGCACACAACGAGGGGCCGCCCCGCAGGGGTCAGTGCGGGGCGGCTTGTGGGAATGCAGGTGGGAAGACCACGAGCAGGAATGGCGGTTTACGATTCGTTCGCCAGAAACTTGTTGAAACGTTGCTGTACAACGTCCCACGTTTTGTCAATGTTGGCGTTGACCTCCGGATTCAGGGCGTTTAGCGATCCGAGGATGTTGCGCGCTTCCGCGATGCCTTGCTGGACGGCGGCCCCGATAAAATCCACGAACTGCGTGCGGGCCTCGTCGTCCGCCAGATCCTTGTGGCGTTCCCGCCATTTTCCGAAAGCGCCGAGGGCGAAATCCGCGATGCGGTTGCCGGTTGCTTCCGGCGACGTGTCAAGAGGCGCATTGTCGGGGAGGCCGAGGGCCGTGCGCGCATCGTCCACCACGGCGCGCAGCCGATCCAGTGCCCGTTCCACGACCACGTTCATGGCCTGATCCGGACTGATCGGATCGCCTTTACCCAGCGTCAGGAGATCTTTTCGCGATTCAACTTTCAGTTCGCGCGGAATGATGCGCGGCTGTGGCCGGTTTTCCGTCAAAACGCCTGCCGGCCGTGATACGTCTGCAACCGTACCCAACATGACCTATCCCTCCCTTGGCCGCGCCCGGAAGCGCGTCCGTGTCTATCCCACATGAATTTCAACCGTCGCTGCTGCTATTATCGGCAGTCATGCGGCACAACTTTAGCGCATAAACGGCGATTGTTCCGCAATCACCGCACAGGGAGAAATCGCGAATGACAAAATCTATTTCGATATGGGCTTTTTGCCTGCTGGCGGTTCTGGCCGCGCCCCCCTCCCAGGCGGCGGATCGTTCGCCGTCATGCCTTCGCGAAGCCGTCTCGCCCGCATGGTCGCTGAGGGCATCCCAGCGGGAAATGATCGTGTCCGTCTCGCCGGTTCGGCAGACTGTGCAACTGTTCAGTTCCAGCGCCATGCTGCTCGGCGCGGGCATTGACGCCATGGTCAACGAAAAACACCTGAAAGCCGTGCGCGCGGCGCTGGGGGATTACGATGCGGGCAAGACGTTCGAGGAGGCGCTGACGTCGAGGCTTTCGCAGGCATTGCCGCAGGGCTTGGCGCGCGTGTCCCCGCTGACCACCACGGCCGGCTTCAAGGACGATCGCGAGGCGCAGCAAGCCCGTTTCCAGGGCCTTGCCCGAAGCGGGCACGACGTCCTGCTTGATCTGAAAATGACCTACGGCATTTTCGGTTATGAGGGGCTGCTGGTCGCAAGGATCGAGGGACGCCTGACGCGGCTGGCCGATCGCCGAGCCCTTTGGTCCGGCGTGTTCGTGGTATCCGCGGACCCGGTTCTCGCGAACACGACAATCAAGGATCCCACCAAACAGATGGGCGCCAATCTCGCCCATCCCCGCCTGACGGTTGAAAAGGACGCCGTGGCCCGGTGGACCGGCGACGGCGGCGCGACGATTCGCGCTCGGTTCGAGGACGCGGTGGATGGCGCGGTCTCCGCCCTGCTGTGCGGCCTGGGGCTGGCTACGGAGGCGAAAGGCGAGTATCAACTTGGGCTGGTCTCGATGGGACGGAAACGTTTCACCGAAGCCGATGAACATTTCCGCCGCGCCATCTCCCTGAATCCTGCATGGCCCGAACCCCGCAATGCGCGGGCGGTGAATCTCGCGCGCAACAAACAGATTGACGATGCCATGGCAATCTGCGCCGAATTAACGAAAAGTCATCCCGATTTCGGGCCGGCTTGGTTCAACTTGGCGTGGTGGAACGCCGTGCAGAAAAAGGACGCCGCCACGGCGCGTCCCCTTTATGAAAAAGCGCTCGCGCTCGGCATGCCGGCCGATCCGAAACTGGACCGCTTGCTGCTCCTACCACGCTGAAAAACGGTGGCGTCTGCTGTTTGGGCCCCTGTTTTTCAACCGGCGAGGGGAAAAACGTCATTCCGATGCGTTTTTCGGCCCATGCAACGTAGATGGTCTGAACGGTTGGGTTTACACCTTGTTGAAAGAATAGTGTCTTAGCCTTGCCTATCAGATATTTATTGACATTTTCGGCCAAAAAAGAATTTCCTTAAATCATTGTCATTCAATGAGATATATCCTTTTGCCGAAATTCAACTTGTGAAAACATGGTTCTTCACATCCTTGTGGATAACTTGTGGAAATCCGTTGAAAAAAAGGCTCGGCTTTTTCCCGACTATCTGGAAATTCGAGTTTATGGAATCAATCCAAAAGGGAATCCATCAAATTCGGGTATCGGCTGTGTGAATTACTCGTTGCCGCAGGCATTCCGCAAGGGCGATCCCCGCGCTGACCGAGGCATTGAGGTTGCCGATTTTGCCGGGCAACGGGATGCGCAGTTGAAAATCGGCCTGTTGCCTGACCAGCCGGCGAACGCCTTTGCCTTCACCGCCGATGATAAGCACGATCCGTCCGGTAAGATCGGCTTTCCATATTGGGGTGGGCGCATCCGATTCAAGCACGGCGGCCCACCACCCCGCTTTTTTAAGCAAGTCCAACGCCCGGACAAGATTGGCGGCTTCAACGAGGTCCAGATGCTCCATGCCGCCTGCCGCGCTTTTGACGGCCACCGGCGAAACAGGGGCCGAGCGATCCTTGGCAAACAGGACGCCGCACGCGCCGCAGGCCGCCGCGGATCGAACGATGGCCCCGAAGTTCCGTGGATCGACCACGCCGTCAAGGGCCACGAGAATCGCGTCGGACGGCACGGGCCGCTCAATCCATGTTTCCGCGCGCCAGATCGGCAGCGGATCGGCCTGAAGCAGCACACCCTGATGGACGGAGTCCGGCAAAATGCGGTCCAGTTCCGCGCGCGGGCATGTTTCGACGGGGATTCCGGCGGCCAACGCCCGGATCGCTTCAAGCCCTGCGGCTTCTTTCGCCAGCTTGAGCCGGTGCGCCTTGCGCTTTCCGGCGCGCAGACATTCCAGCACGGGGATCCGCCCGGGCACCCATTCCATGAAATAAAACTCCCGGTCCTGTCATCCCGATGCGCCGGTCACAGCGCCGGCAAAAACGGCAGCCATTGGCGGACGATCGGACCTATAACGGGAATGTTCAGATAGGCCGACGCCAGCGCCACTATCACCAGAAAAACGATCAAGGCCACCAGTTTTCCGATGATGGAACCGCTGCCGGAGGCCGCGCCGGGTCCCAATTTCCCCTTCTTTTCGAGGTCCTGGGCCTTTTTCGTGAAAAGTTCGTTCTTTTGCCGGCACTCTTCGCTGCAAAAACTTCCCGTGGGTCCCTTTACGACACATTGCCCGCAGACGGGCTTGCCGCATTGCTTGCAGCGCGCCACCGCCTCCACCGCCGAGTGATTGATGCAACCCGATGCCACACCGCCCAGCATGATCCGTCCCTCCTTCCAATTCAGCCCAATCGCACGGTTACTGTCAAGAGTACGATTTCTTGGTTCGCAAAATCCATGCGCGGCGCGCGGATATTGTGATCCAACAAACTGAAACGCAGGTCAATCCCGCGTCTTGGACGCAATCTCGCCCTTGATTCGGTCAATGAAACGGTCGAGGCCCATTCCGCCGAGGTCGCCCTGCCGGCGATGGCGCACGGAAACACCGCCCGATCCGCGTTCGCGATCGCCGACGACGAGCATGTAGGGGATTTGCATCGTTTGGGCGTCGCGGATCTTGTACTTCATGGTTTCGGAACTCAAATCCGCCTCGGCGCGAATGCCGGCCTCGCACAAACGTCCCGCGGCCTCGCGCGCATAGTCATTCAGCCCGTCCGCCACGGGAATCACCATGGCTTGCACGGGCGCCAGCCACACGGGAAACGCGCCCGCGAAATGTTCGATCAGAATGCCCAAGAACCGCTCGATAGCGCCGTAGATGACGCGGTGGACCATGACCGGCCGGTGGGCCGCGCCGTCCGAACCGATGTATTCGAGGGCGAATTTCTCCGGCATCGCGAAATCGAGCTGGATCGTCGCGCATTGCCAGGATCGCTTGAGACTGTCGCGGACGTGGAAGTCAATTTTGGGACCGTAGAACGCGCCATCGCCCTCATTGATCTTGAAGGGCAATCCCTTGGCTTCGAGGGCCTTGCGGAGACTGTCGGTCGCAACATTCCACATTGCGTCGGTACCGATCGAATTTTCCGGGCGCGTGCTCAATTCGATACTGTATTCAAGGCCGAAGATGCCGTAGACGTAATCAACGAAATCAATAATCCCGATCACCTCGTCCTGGATCTGGTCCTCGGTCATGAAGATATGGGCGTCGTCCTGCGTGAACATCCGCACGCGCGTCAGACCGTGCAACACGCCGGATTTTTCGTGGCGGTGGACAGTGCCGAGTTCCGCCCATCGCAAGGGCAGGTCGCGGTAACTGCGCATGCGGCTTTTGTAGACGAGCATTCCGCCGGGGCAATTCATCGGCTTCACGGCGAAATCCCGCTCGTCAATTTGCGTGAAGTACATGTTCTCCTTGTAGTGGTCCCAATGCCCGGACTGTTCCCACAGGCTGCGGTCGAGGATAAGCGGCGTGCGCAGTTCGCCGTATCCGCGCTTGCGATGCTCCTCGCGCCAGAACGCGAGCAGTTCGTTCATCACAATCATGCCCTTCGGATGGAAGAACGGAAAGCCGGGGCCTTGCTCGTGAAAACTGAACAGATCGAGTTGTTTGCCGAGTTTGCGGTGATCGCGTTTTTCGGCCTCCTCGATGCGCTTGAGGTGTTCGTCGAGATCGCTCTTCTTTGTGAACGCCGTGCCGTAAATCCGCTGGAGCATCGGACGCGACGAATCCCCGCGCCAATACGCCCCCGCGACGCTCATGAGTTTGAAGGCCTTGATCCGGCCTGTCGAAGGAACATGCGGTCCGCGGCACAGATCGATGAACCCGCCGTTTTCGTAGAAGGTTATCGTTCCGTCTTCAAGCCCTTCAAGCAATTCCACTTTGTACGTGTCGCCTCGCTGCTTGAAATAAGCCAGCGCGTCCGCCTTCGACATTTCCTTGCGAACAAACGGCTGATCTTCCTTGACGACTTTTGCCATCTCGGCTTCGATGGCCGCGAAATCCGCCTCCGTGAACGGGGTTGCCAAGTCTATGTCGTAATAAAAACCGTCCTCGATGGACGGTCCGATGGCCAGTTTCACCTCCGGGCGCAACCGTTGAATGGCAGAGGCCATGACGTGCGACGCGCTGTGCCGGAAGACCGTCTTGCCTTCTTCCGAATCGAACGTCAGAATGGATACACGCGCGCCGTCGTGCAACGGCGTGGCCAAGTCCCGCGTTTCCCCGTCAATTTGGGCGGCCAGCGCCTCTTTGGCCAACCGGGGACCTATCTTCTCCGCCAGGTTCAAGGCGGTGCTTCCTTCCGGCAAGTCAACCTTCGACCCGTCCGGCAACACAACACATATCGTGCTCATGTCCACTCCATTGCGCGGCGATACGCCGCAACGACCGGCTCCAACCAACCGGGATCCGTGCTTGTCATGGCGGAAATGGTAGCATAAAACATTTCGTCCCGGCATATTCGGTCCACGCGGCGGCATGCGTCCAAACAATTCTTGCGCGTTCCATCCTTGTTGGCCGGAACCATTCGGCGCCGATTTTCAGTCTGTTCGGGGGAAACGGCGGTGGTTCCGGCCAGCGCGTTCCCTTGCGATCCGGTCATCGCAGTCCGTCCCAGTGCCGCTCGTTTTCGAAGACCCAGCGATAATAATCGGCCTGTTCGAGTTTCGCGGCGGCGGCTTCGTCCACGATCACCGTGCAATGCGGGTGCAGTTGGAGGGCCGTGGCGGAAATCATGGACGTGATGGGGCCTTCGACGGCCTTGGCGATGATCTCGGCCTTTTCTTCGCCGGTCGCGAGCAACAGGCACTGCTGCGAATCGAGAATGGTTCCCACGCCCATCGTGATGGCCCAGCGCGGCATGTGCTCCGGCCCGCCGAACATCGGGCTGTTCTGCTCGATGGTTTTCGGCGTGAGCGGTTTTTCGCGGGTGCGCGATCGCAAGGCGGACAGCGGTTCGTTGAATCCGATATGCCCGCTTCGCCCGATGCCGAGCAACTGGAGGCCGATGCCGCCGCGATTGCGAATGCGCGACTCGTATTGCCGGCATTCGGTGGGGATGTCGGCGGCCATGCCGTTGGGCAGGAAGGTGCGCGCCGGATCTATGTTCACGTGCCGGAACAGATGCTCGTTCATATAATGACGATACGAGGCGGGATGATCGCCCGGCACGCCGACGTACTCGTCGAGATTGAAGGTGGTGACCCCGGCGAAATCGAGTCCCTCTTCCCGATGTTTTCGCACCAGGATGCGGTACACCGCCTCCATGGTGCGGCCCGTGGCGAGTCCAAGCACCAGATGCGGGTTGGCCGCGATTTCCCGCGCGATGATCGCCGCGGTCAGTTCCGCCGCCGCTTCCGCCGTGCCGCGAATGACGACTTCCATGATGGTTTCCTTGAGCCGATAGGGTTGAAGACTATATGCTTGCCCGCACCGTATCAAGACACAGGATGGCATCGCAAGCCAAGGAGCGGAAGCATGGCCGTAGACATGGACATTGAATATCTGGGCGATTTGCGTTGCGAGGCGACGCACGGACCGTCGGGACAGACGATTGCCACCGATGCGCCGGTGGACAACGGCGGCAAGGGCGCGGCGTTCAGCCCGACGGATTTGGTGTCGGCGGCGCTGGGCGCCTGTATTCTGACGATTATGGGCATCGCGGCGAAACAAATGGGCATCGCCCTCGAGGGCACGCGCGTGCATGTCGTGAAAGACATGGTGGCCGATCCGGTCCGACGCATCGGCGCGATTACGGCGACGGTGACGCTTCCCGCGGGCTTGTCGGTTTCGGACGAGGCCCTGAAACGGCTGGAACAGGCCGGCGCCACGTGCCCCGTGAAGCAAAGCCTGCATCCCGATGTCCGCGTCAATTTTTCGATCGTCCGCGCATGAAAAAGGAAAACCGCTACTTCGATGTCCTGCCGAAGATTGTGCCCGCCGATTGCGAGACGACGGTGGCGATAACCCCGTTGTACGACCATGTGCGATTCGACGCCGAAAAAACATACGAATTGAGTTACTACCCGGTCGAGGAATTTTCCGTCCGAAGCGGCTGGCGGCTCGATTGTCCGCGTGTTCCCTTCGATATCGCCGACGGAATACTTCGGGTCCGCCTGTTTTTCGAGGCCGAGCAGGAGCATGTGCTCCTTTTGGAGGAAGTCACGGAAAAGGGCCGCCGAATCCTCGGCGATTTTCGCGTGTATTCGGTCGAACCGGACCTGTTCCGGCGCCTGCCCCTCAAGGGCGATTTCCACCAGCACACGTTCCGATCGGACGGCATGGAATCGCCCGGATACGTCGCCGCCTCGTGCCGCGGCATCGGCCTCGATTTCATGGCCATCACGGATCATCGCCGTTATGCGCCGTCCCTCGAGGCGCAGCGCGCCTTCAATGGCGTGGACATCGCCCTGCGCATTTTTCCGGGGGAAGAGGTTCACCCGCCGGGCAGCCACGTCCACATCGTGAATTTTGGAGGACGCTTCAGCATCAATGATTTGTTTGCGGACGATCCGCGGTACCGGGCGGAAGTCCAGGCCCTCGCGGATCGCGCGGGCGCGCTGCCGCCGGGCGTGGACCCGTACCTGTACGCGTCGAGCGTGTGGTGCTTCGACAAGATTCGCGAGGCGGGCGGACTCGGCATTTTCTGTCATCCGTACTGGTTCACGGCACACCGGTACAGTCCGGCCGGCGCGTTGACGACCCACCTGTTCGACACGCAGCCATTCGATGCGCTCGAACTGATCGGCGGCTATCTCCTGCACGAAATAGACTCGAACACGCTGCAGGTCGCGCGATATCATGAGGAACGCGCCAAGGGCCGCGCCATTCCCATTGTGGGTGCGAGCGACGCGCACGGCGCGGAACGCGGCGAGGCCTTCGGATGGTACTATTCGATTGTGTTCGCCCGTTCGTGCGATCTCGAAGGGATTGTCGCGGGCGTCAAGGCATTGTACTCCGTGGCCGTCGAGGCCCTGCCGAACGAGACGCCGCGCGCGTTCGGTCCGTTCCGGCTTGTGAAATACGCGTTGTTCCTCATGCGCGAGGTCTTCCCGCAGCACGACGAGTTGTGCCGGGAAGAAGGCCGGCTGATGCGGCGGCATCTGGCGGGCGACGCCCATGCGGCCGGGGCGCTCGCCGCGCTCAAGGAAAGAACCGCCCGCTTGATGGAACGCTTTTGGGGAGTCGGCGAGGCGCTCAGGCGTTCTGCACCGCCACGGTAAGGCGGCGGCAATTCGTTTCCCTGAGCGTCCATGAAGCCAGACGGACGAGCGGTTGTTCCTCGCTGACGCACACATGCGTGGCGATATCGCCGTACAGGGACGGGTGGAACCGGCTTTCGAGGGAAATCCGCGCTATCGGGGAGAGGTTGGCCGAAAGGTTCGCGGAGGCGCCGGGGGTATATTGCAGGTCATGGGTCAACGGATCGGTTTTGACGACGCGCCGCGCGGCTTCCGGCATTTCCTGCAGGTCAATCACGGCCATGCGATGATTGACCGCCGCATCGCATGTGGCGGCGGGCACGCATTGAAATCCGATGCGCCCGCTCCATTCGGCGCATCGCGCGGCGGCGTGGGCGGCGATTTGTTCCGCCAGGGCCGCAGCCGGTTCTGTTTCGTGCATTTCGTGTCCACACAGGAATTGCACGCATTCGTTGAGTCCCGTCACGGCAATGAAAAAAACGGCGCGTTCGATGTCCACGCAGGGTTCGCCGCCGCGCCTCGACGCAAGAAAGGCGAGCGGTCCGAAACCTTTCATGGCCAGCAGGCGGTCGAGGAAACGGCGCTTCTGATCATGCGCGCATACGGCGCGTTCGATCAGACGATCCAACGCGGGAAAAAACGCGTCGAGTCCGCCGGAGACGTATGCGGCGCGGGGCAGATTCAGCGTGATGCGATGGGCAACGGCGTTGATTTCCGGATCGTCGCGCCCGAACGCCAGCGCCAGGGGATTCGCGGCCGATGAGGCCGACGCGGCGTTGGCGAGAAAGTCCGTGTAATGCCGGTCCTCGAAACATCCATCCGTCACGGCGAGTTCGGGCGCGGGCGCGGAAAACGGCGTTCCCCGGTTGCGCCCTTCCCGCAGCACGTCGTAAATCATACCGGCCAGTTCGCGCGCAATGGAGGCATAGCCGCCATACGCAATACCCGTGGGCTGGCCGCCGGCGCCGATGGCTTCCTCGCCCAGCAGGGATTCCGGCACGCTGTATCGCAGCCCGATCCGTGTGACCGGCAGGGTGTCCTGTCCGACGGCGCGATAGGCGTATTCGTAGACAAGCATCTGGGCGATCTGGCGCAGTTCTTTTTGATCGAATCCGTCGAGGAACGGCGCGAAATACAGGTTGATCGCGTCCCATGCGACGGGCCCGGCCACGTGTTCGCGCAGAATGGCCGTGGCATGGACCATTTGCGCGAGGAGGGTATGGGGATACTTGGGCGGCTGGGAAAACAGGCGCGAATCGGGCGTGCCGACGCCGTGCAGGACAATCGGGCGCAGCGAACGGCGGACGGCATGCAGGCGGTCAATGCCGCTGAGATCGTGCAGGTGCAATTCGCCCCGCGCGTGCGCCTCGGCGCTTTCGGGTGAAAAAACTTCCGAAAGCGCAAATTCGCGTTTGACCGCCTCGGCGAGGGTCTGGCTCGTGATGCTTGGGGAAAGGGGAACGCCTTCGGGACTGGGGCCGCACATGATGCGCTCGGTATCGTATAACGGAACGCCGAGCCGGCGGTGGCGGCGGTGTTCGGGTTCGAGTCCGTGCTCAATGAGTTTTGCGCAGACGAGTTCACGAATGAGCGGCGCCGTCAGAGTGCGTACCCCGGCGTCCATAATCTGCCGTTCGACTTCCAGCGCGATAGCCCCGGCGCGTTCCGCCTCAAGGCCGGTTTCACGCACAAGCGCTTCCACGATTCGCGCGCGATCCCATGAGGCCAGGGTTTCGTCGCTGGTTCGGACGAGCAGCGGCGGCACATGGCCCAGTTCGCTTCGGGCGCGCATGCGCCGCGCCTCGTCGAGTTCCCGGAGCAGCGCCTGCATGTCGCCGTTGCGCAGGCTTCGTTCCCGCGCGCGGCGTTCCCGGCATTTGGCGTACGCCAACGCCGTGCGGACGTGTCCCATTTCGACCAGGACCCGTTCCACGGCATCGTCCACCTGCTCCACGTTGGGGATGTTTCCCTGCAGGGTCTTGGCGAGGTACAGCGCCACGGCCGAGGCGAGACTGTCGGCGCGGCCGCGGTCCGTGCCGCCGATGGATTCCGCGGCGCGGAAGATGGCGCCGGCGATCTTCCGTTTGTCGAACGGCGCCCGCGTCCCGTCGCGTTTGACGATAGCCGTCAACGGCGACGGCGCCTCGACAAACGGCACCGAGAACGTCAACTGCGCATCGAACAGCCCTTCCCGCGCCAGTTCACGTTCGGCCAGATGCCCATCCGCATCCAATTCCGGCATAACCCCGCCCTTCGTTTTTCCGCATGGCCCAAGGATGATAGTGTACCGGAAGCGGCCGCCTCGCGGCAAGAGGCATTGATGCCGCAAATCCGCCCGAGCGTCAGGTGCGCGGTAAGATGCCGCGTTACGGTAACGTCGTCCCGCTAGGATCGAGAAGGCCATGTCCTGACACGCAGACGGTCGTCGCTCTGCAAAGGATTTTGTTGTGGAACCTGTGCGTCCTGTCGGGGTTGTTTAGATTGGAACCATTCGATACGAGGATGGAAAAGTGTTGGATACCCGTATAACGATCGGGCTTTTGGCGGGCTGTTGCATCGTATCCGCGTCGTTTGGCGCGGTTCAGACGTGGCGCTTGCACACAATCCAGGCTGCACAGACGGAGATGAAGCCGACCGCCTCCGGCCCGGTTGCGTCGGAAACCTTTTCGCATGAAGCGGCGGAAACCGCGATAACCGCCAACACGGAAAGTCTTGATGTCGAGCCGGCCTCCGAATTGGACTCGGTCGAAGAGAATCCCGACGTGGATGCGCCCGTGGAAAAAGAGATAACTATTTCCCGTGCCCGTTTGGAGAAGGCTTTGGCAAAGTCAGAAAACAAATTGGAGCGCCTGCACAAGAATGCCGGCCCGCGCAACAATCTGTCCAAGGGGGATTCCTACGCGAGCCCGGCGGTGGCCGCCAAAGCTACCCGCATGGTCAAGGACGCCCAGAAGGCCATCAGCCAGGGCCGTTTTGATGAAGCCATAGAAATGTTGCGCAATTCGCTCGCCATGGACCCGACCCACCGCCAGGCCTATAAAGCCCTGGCCAATCTTTACCACACGCTCGGCATGACCGCCGAGGAAAACCGGTTGTACGCCGATTGGAGCGCAAACCGCCCCCAGGATGCCATGCCGCATTACCAGCAGGCGTCATTGTATGAACGGATGGGGATGGATTCCGAGGCGTATCGCGAACTCCAGCGGTTCCAGGCGTTGGCCAAGGACGACGCGCGCAGTTATTCGATGGCCGCCTCGATGTACCGCCGTCTGGGCCTGCCGCAGGAAGAGGGCGCGGCATTGCAGGCATGGGTAAACCAGGCGCCCGGTTCAATCGAAGCCCTGCGATCCATGGCGCAATACCATGCACGGACAGGCGCGCGGAGCGATGCGCTTGCCCTGTATTCCACGATTGCGCAAATGGCGCCCGCCAGCGCCGACGCCCACCGCGATCTTGCGCAGATGCACCAGCGCATGCGCCAGAATTCCCAAGCCCAGACGGAATATATCACGGCCATGAATCTGGAGCCCCAAAACTTGGAAATTCGGCTGCAACTGGCCGACTTTTATCGCCAAATCGGCGATCGCGCCTCCGCCATGCAAACCTATGCGGCCCTGATTGCCGATGCCCCCGGATCGCCGGAAGCCGCGCAGGCCCGGCGTCAGTTGGCCAACCTGCAGCGGCCCGCGCCCCCGCCTGCCCCGAAACCCAAACTTCGATGACACGAACCCAAATGGCCGGTGTCCGGTTCGATTTTGGAACCATTCTGCCCCAGATTTGGTTCATAATGAAGTAAAAAACCCCAAAGCGGGCAAGGGGAAACGAAGGGGCATAAACTCAAACCATTGCGTCCCAAGCATTTATGAAATGCAAGAGATTTGGCACGAAAGGTGCTTTCCTAGGTACATGAAAGCAGGCAATAACAGAAAGTTGAATCAACGGCTGGATGTGCGGATATTTTTGACGGGACTCATGTTCTGCGGGTTAGCGGCCATGGCCGAAACCGCCCCGGAACTGAAGGTAATTCCCGAAAAGGGTCCGGCACATCCGCACCGCGCGTTTCGCGTGGTGTGTGAGGTTTCATGGCCGGGTGGTCCCTCGGATTTCGCGGTATTACCCGCGGAAGCGGATGCCATAGACTGGGGCACGGTTCGCGTGGCGGAAGTTCGCGCGTTCGTGCGCGACGGCGTCAATGTCGTGTCCCAGACCCTGGAAATCGTCCCGAACAAGACCGGCGAGTTTCAATCGCCGAAGATTCGGGTTCGTTACCTTATCCCCGAGGCCACGCCCCCAGCGGAGAGACCCGCACCCGGAACGGCCCCCCCTGACTCCGGCGCCTCCCCCTCGCTCGGATCAGACCCGTTCACCATCGTGGTGCGCTCCAGCACGATTCTCGTCTGGATCTTCGGTGGCCTCGGGGCCTCCCTCCTCCTCACTGCACTCGGCTGGTGGTCTGCGCGGTTCTCGCGCAGACCCCAGCCACCCCTCTCCCCCGCGGGTGTGGACTGTTCGCACGTCCAGCATGCGATGCATGCGGCCCGCCAACATCGCCTGGACGGCGATTTCTACGGCTATTACCGCGAATTGCATCGCGCCGCGCAGGCCCTTCCGTCGGCGGACGGCGAACAGGCCAACCGTGTCGCGACGTTGGCCGCACGCATGCAGGAAGTCGGCTACCGCGGAGTGCGTCCGACGGACGATCAAATGGATGGCGATTGGCGCGATGTCGAGCGCGCCGTGGCTCGTTACAAGGAGACTTTGCAATCATGACGCCGGTAGTGGAAGCGATACGCAGAAACGTGGAGGAGCAGTCGCGGTTCGTGCAGCGGTTGCGGGCCGAAATCGGGCGGGTTGTGGTCGGCCAGCAATACATGGTGGATCGTTTGTTGGTGGGCCTACTCGCCAATGGACATGTCTTGATTGAAGGCGTGCCGGGTCTTGCGAAGACGACGGCCGTCAAGACGCTGGCCCATGCCATGGATTGCAAATTCAACCGGATTCAATTCACGCCGGATCTACTGCCGGCGGATCTGATTGGCACGCTGGTCTACAACCCGAAGGACGGCCAGTTCACGACGAAAAAAGGGCCGGTCTTCGGCAACATCATTCTTGCGGACGAAATCAACCGGGCGCCGGCCAAGGTGCAGAGCGCCTTGCTGGAGGCGATGCAGGAGCGGCAGGTGACCATCGGCGAAGCCACGTATCCGCTCGATGAGCCGTTCATGGTGCTCGCCACGCAGAACCCGATCGAACAGGAAGGGACCTATCCGCTGCCCGAGGCGCAGGTGGACCGGTTCATGCTGAAATTGAAAATCACCTATCCGACCAAAGTCGAGGAACGCGAAATCATGGACCGCGTGAACGTTCTGAAGGAGGCGGACGTTTCGACGGTGGTCCGGAAGGACGAATTGCTGCGCGCGCGCGAAGTCGTGAACCAGATTTATGTGGACGACAAGGCAAAAAATTACATCGTGGACATTGTTCAGGCGACCCGCAATCCCGATGCGTTCGGATTGAACATCCGCCATCTCATCGAATACGGCGCCTCGCCGCGCGCGACGATCTATCTCCAGCAGGCGGCCCGCGCGTTGGCGTTTCTGCAAGGGGAAGGAAACGTATTTCCGAACGATGTCAAACAGGTCGCGATGGACGTTCTTCGGCACCGGGTGATCGTTACCTACGAGGCCGAGGCCGAGAACATGACCAGCGAGGACGTGATTCGGAAAATCCTGGAAACTGTTCCTGTACCCTGAGAAGGCATCCTCCGCTTCCCTGCCGTGCAAGATAGGGAGATGTGGAGATGTTGGAGATGATGGAGATGGATTTTCGGCACGATATGTCGTATGAAAAAAGAGGGGAGGGCCATTTATTCGCGGATCGTTCCGGCATTTCCCTTGTCTCCGCCTCATTCTTTCTTGCGCATGGCGTGGAGGTGTCCGCGTCATGATTCCGCAGGAAGTGATGAAACAGATTCGGCGGATACAGATCCGCACGAGCCACGTGGTCAACGACATCCTGGCCGGACAATACGAAAGCGTGTTCAAAGGCCAGGGCATGGAATTCAAGGAAGTCCGCGCGTATGTGCCGGGCGACGACATCCGGATGATTGACTGGAATGTGACGGCGCGGACGGGCATGCCGCACGTCAAACTGTTGGCGGAAGAACGCGAGTTGACGGTGATGCTGCTGGTAGACGCGAGCGCGTCGGGACGATTCGGCAGCGTGGGACGCTTCAAGAACGAATTGGCGGCGGAATTGTGCGCGGTGTTGGCGTTTTCGGCAATCAAGAACAACGACAAGGTCGGGCTGATCGTTTTTACGGACGATGTGGAGCTGTACGTGCCGCCGAGCAAGGGCCGGCGCCATGTGTTGCGCGTGATCCGGGACGTGCTGTTTTTCAGACCCAAAGGCACGGGCACGGACATCCCGCGCGCGCTGCGGTTTCTTGACGGCGTGACCACGCGACGGGCCGTGGCGTTTCTGGTGTCGGACTTCATGGCGGAAAACTATGAGGTGCCGTTGCGGCTGGCCAACCGTCGTCACGACGTGATTGCGGTCAGCGTTTCGGATCCCCGCGAGGAAACGCTGCCGGATGTGGGCTATGCGGCGGTGCGGGACCCGGAGTCAACGCGCGAAACGTTGATTGACACGAGCGATCCGGCGGTGCGTAAGGCGTATGAGAAGGCGGCGGCGGAACGCGCAAAGCGGCGGGATCAGGTGTTTCAGCGGACGCGTGTGGACGCGATTCATGTACGGACGGATCGTCCGTATGTTCCGGAATTATACCGGTTTTTCCGGATGCGGGAGCGGCGGTATGCCTAAGGCGCAAGGCGCAAGATTCAAGGAGACAGGGGATGAGTGATCAATCGCCGGATCGGTTGAAGGCGTTCCGGGCGCAATACGATGCCGCGCCGAAAGGGAACCATGCGTTGGCGATTGCGAATCTGGTTCTGCTGGTTGCGGGATTCGCAACGCTGGCCGTTCTGCTGCTGCGCGAACCGGCGGCCCGGCCCGCCGTGTCCGAGGGAACCAGCGGCGGCTTGACACTTGAACAACAGCGCGAATACGCGGTGCGCCTGGCCAACAAGAAACTGGCCGGCCCCGCGATTGCGGCTTACGAGGAATACCTGAAAAACGCGCCGTTGACTCTTCCGGAGCGGGCGAAGGTCTGTTATTCGGTGGCGAAATTGGCCATCGAGGACGAGAAATATGAAACCGCCCTTCCTTATTTGTATCAGGCCGAATATCTCGATCCGAAATCGGAATTGAAGGAAGAAATCAACAAGAAAGTCGTGTTGTGCCTCGACAAATTGGGCCGCAACGTGGATTTGCGGCACGAATTGCGCAAGCGGTCGGACGTGAAACATGACGCGTCGCAAGTGAAGGCGGACGATGTCATTCTGGCGGAGTTTGGGAACGAGGCGATTACAAAGCGGGATTTGGAAATGGAAATCGAGCAATTGCCGCCCGCCGCGAAGGATTCGTTCAACGCGCCGGAAAAGAAAGCGGAGTTGCTCAAGAATTTGGTGGCGGAACGGCTGTTGCTGGACAAGGCGCGCCGTCTTGAACTGGACAAGGCGCCGGAGGTGCAGGATCTGCTCGCACGCCAGCTCGATTCGATGATTGTGCAGAAGTTGATCGCGGATGAAGTGCGCAAGGATGTGCAGATTACGCCGGAAGACGTCGAGCGATTCTACAAGGCCGAGCCGGCGTTGTTCACGGAACCGGCCATGGCGGAGGTGCGCGTGGCGAAGGCCGGGACCGAAGAGGCGGCCAGGGCCATCACGGAATTCATCGAAAAACCGGTGGTGGTGCGCAAGGGCGGTCCGATGCCCGGCGTAAAGGATTTGGAGAAAGCGCCGGAAGAGTTGTTTTCCGCGGAACCGGGCGCGGTGGTTGGTCCGGTGTCCGCCGGCGGTGAATGGTATGTCTTCAAGGTGGAATCGGTCACGCCGGAGAAGATCTTGCCGTATGACGAGGTGAAAGACCGGGCCACGCGGATGTACCAGATGCGCAAGGAACAGGAAAAAGTTTCGTCCATCATCGAAGAGACGTTGAAGGCGCGCGAGGTGCGCCTGTACCTCGACCGTCTTCAGGAAGGCGAGAAGAAATAGCGATGTGGTGGGCCGGTTTGGCGATATGGATGGCGGCCGCGGCGGACACGCCGGCGGTCAACGCCTATGCCACGCTCGATCCGCCGGTGATTCCGTTCCACCGGCAGGCCCGTTTTACCGTTGTGGTGGAAACACCCAAGGATATCGATCCGAAACTGCCCGATATGATTGACAAGTTCGGGGGGTTGGCCGTCGCGGACATTCACCGCGAAACCACGCCATTGAAAGGCGGTGCGCGGCGAATTACCGAGACCTACACGCTGGATCCGGTGTTCGCGAAGGAATATGTCATCGCGGCGGCGGACGTAACATGGGGCGACGGAAACAGCGCGGTTATTCCGTCCCTTGCGCTGCTGGTGCGCGCACCCACGGACGACGAGGTGAAACAAATCGAGGCGGCGGCCGCAACGGCGGACGTGGCCGCGCCGCTTGGAATCCCGGACGGGCGTCTGCGCGGTTGGCGAATTGGGGCGCTGGCAGGCGCGGTTGTGCTGGCGGCGGCCGGGGCGGGATATTTCTATTGGCGCGGCCGGCGCAAGCCCGCCGAACCGCCGCCGGTTCCGCCGTGGGAAATCGCTTATCGCCGCCTGCGCGAACTTGATCAACGCCAATGGCCGAAGGCCGGAAAACATGAGCCGTATTATGTTGACCTGTCGGCGATCCTGCGGTATTACATCGAGGATCGTTTCAGCGTCCACGCCCCCGAACAGACGACACAGGAATTCCTCGCGGCGGCGGCGGTGGCCGGCATTTTCAATGAAAGCCAGCAGCAATTGCTGTCGGGTTTCCTGAAACATTGCGATCGGGTGAAGTTTGCGCAGTACATTCCGACGCTGGCGGAAATGGAACATTGTTTTTCGGTGGTGCTGCAATTCGTGGACGAGACGGTTCCGCGGCCACAGGCGGAAACGCCGGCGCAGGAGGCCGCCGCATGATCTCCCCGCTGCCCTTCACGTTCAATGCGCTGATGAATCCGTGGGCGCTGCTGTTGTTGGTGGGTGTCGCGGCGGTGCTGGCGGCTGAAATCACGGCGCGGATGCCGGGAGCCATTGATATTTCGACCGGCGAAACCGTGCGCCGCATTCGCGGACGCCGGGCCTATCTGAAACGGCACATTCCGGCGATCCTGCGCGCGCTGGGTCTGTCGTTGCTGGTTTTTGCCATGGCGCGCCCCATCATGGGATATCAGGTGCGCAAGGATCGCGCGGATGTGGTGGATATCATGCTGTGCGTGGACGTGTCGGGCAGCATGAAATCCCAGGATTTCGTTTCCGGCGGACAGCGCCGCGACCGGCTTTATGTCACGAAAGAGGCGGTGCGCGATTTCATCGAAAGCCGGAAAATCCGCGCGGGCGACCGGTATGGGCTGGACCGTGTCGGACTGATTCTGTACGCGACGTATGCGTGGACGCAGTGCCCCCTGACGCTCGATTACGGCGTGCTGGAACGCGAACTGGACCGCGCCGAAGTGAATGTGGACGATCCGAACAAACAGCGAACGGCCATAGGTTCGGCGATAGGCCTTGCCGTGAGCCGCTTGCGCAAGTCCGAGGCGAAGAGCAAGATAATCATTCTCCTGACGGACGGGTTGAACAATTCCGGCGAACTCGCGCCCATGACCGCGGCCAACCTCGCCAAGGAGTACGGCATCAAAATTTACACGATCGGGGCCGGGTCCGCCGAAGGCGGCCTGGTGCCCGTGCAGACGCTGTTTGGACCCGTCTTGCAACGCACCGCGGACGGCGTAGACGAGGATGCGCTGAAGAAGATCGCGGCGGTGACCGACGGCAAGTACTTTCGCGCCACGGACACTTCCTCGCTCCAGGAAGCCTATCGCGAGATCAACAAACTTGAAACGACCCAAGTCGAACTGGGCGATTACTATGAACACAAGGAAGGCTTTTTCCCGTTTGCCGCATTGGGTGGCGCGCTGGTGCTCGCCTCGGTTTTCTCGCGGCGGTATTGGTTTGAGGCGATTCCGTGAGAGGCAGGCAGTGGCCAATAGCAAGTAGTCCGTGAATGTCGAATGGGCATGATGCATATTGAGTTTATATTTCCTTTCAGCCAATTGGCGTTGTGGCTTGGCGTGGCCGTGCTGCTGCTGGCGGGCGTGGTCTTGGCGCTGCGCGCGTTGGAACGGCGCCGACAGCGGCGGCTGTCGGCTTTTGTGGAAGCCGCCTTGGCGCCGCGGTTGATTTTGGGATACGACCCGGCCATGCGCCGTCCGTTGTTCTGGCTGACGGTTCTGGGAACGGCATGTCTGGCGCTGGCTTTGGCCCAGCCGCATTGGGGCCAGGCATGGCGCGAGATCCGGCAGCAGAGCCACGATATCGTCGTGTGTCTGGACACCTCGGAAAGCATGAACGCGGCGAACCCGCTGCCGTCGCGGATTGAACGCGCCAAACAGAAGATTCTTTCGATCCTCGATCGCAATCCGGGCGATCGTTTTGCGCTGATTGCGTTTGCGGGCGCGCCCGCATTGGAATGTCCATTGACGCACGACCTTGGCTACTTCAAGTCCGTTTTGGCCGCCACCGACACCGATACCATCAGTGCGGAAGGAACGGATATCGCCATGGCTATCCGCGAAGCCGTGAAAGTTTACAAGGACGAAACGGAACGGACCGGCCTTTCGGACAGCGCGTCGCGGGCCATTTTGCTGATATCGGACGGTGAACAGGTTGCCGGCGACGCGGTGCAGGAGGCGGAGAAAGCCTCGGAATTCGCCCGTGTTTACGTGATAGGCGTGGGTGATCCCAACGGAACGGAAATCACGCTTCCGGAGTGGATGAGCCGGTATGCCGGCGCCCAGGGAAGCAAGAAAACGCATCTTTCAAAATTGGACGAGGAAACGCTGTCGAAGATAGCCATCGCGGGCAAGGGCGGCTATATTCGATCCACGCCGGACAATTCCGACATCAATCAAATCTATGATTACATCAACAAATTGACGGCGTACACCGCGTCCAGCGACGTGCGGTTGCGCCTGGTCAACCGGTACCAGTGGCCGCTGGGCCTGGGCATTCTCTGTTTCGCGGGCGAAGGAATCTGGCTGGCGATCATGCCGTGGCTGCGAATGCGGCGCTTGCGGAACATGGCGGCTGAAACGGATGGGGCCGACCTGGGAGGCCGCGCCCATGCGTAAGGATTGGCTGGCATTGATCGCCCTTATGGCCATTGCCCTGGACGGGTGGGCGGCGGAGTCGTTTCGGCAGCGGCTCGACAAGGCCAACGCAACATTGATCAGCGGCAAAATAGACGAGGCGCTGTCGGCGTATCGCGATTTGCAAACGGAAGATCCGGAATCGGAAACGCTCTACTACAACTTGGGTTGCGCGCATTACCGGCAGGGCAAGGAAGCCGGGGATCAAAAACAGGCGCAGGACGCATTGGTCTCGCTTGAAGAGGCCAAAAAGAATTTTGAAAAAGTCTTGAATGCGCGCGATCCCGAAGTCCGCCAAAACGCAGCGTTTCAGCATGCAAACACGGTTGCGCAGATCGCGCTGCAATCCAGGGAGGCGCAGAAATACGAGGAAACCGTCAAAGCCTTTGAGGAATCCGTCAAGGAGTATGAATCGTTTCTGAGACAGTATCCCGAACACGAAGGCGCGCGCGCCAAACTCGACTACATGCGCTACGTGCTCAAGACCATGCTCCAAAATCCGCCGCCGCCCCAAGAGCAGCAAGGCGAATGCAATCAGAACAAGGACAGCGGGGACGATCAAAACCAGAAACAGAAGGATCAACAAAACCAGAATGAGTCCGGCGCGCCGGATGAGAAAAAACCGGAAGAGCAACAAGCCGGCAAGGACGAGGAGCAAAAGGACGAACAATCCGGGGAGACGCGGGAAGCAGCGGAATTGAAAGACGCCAAGGAGGAGCCAAAGGAACAGCAGGAGCAATCGCAGGACGAGGCCAAGCCGGACGACAAACAGAATGTTGAAGCGCTTCTGCAATCGTTGGAAGATACGGATCATCGCGAACAGCGCGACATGTTGAACCAGCGAAAAGAAATCAAGATGCGCAAGGAGTGGTGGTAATGCGCCGCGTGGCAATCGTAATCATGGCTTTGCTGGCCGGCGCCGCTGGGGCGGCGGAACCGGAAGTCCGCGCCTCGGTGGATCGCAACACCGTGACGGTGCGGCGTCCGTTTCTGTTGACCGTGCAGGTTACCGGCAACGAGGTCGGCGAAATAACGATACCCGACGTGGACGGTTTGCATATCAACAAGCGCGCGGATCAGACCGGTTCGCAGATGCAGGTCGAATTCAGCGGAGGCCGCAGCATTGTCGCTCGAACGCAAACGTTTGGCTACTACGCCCAGGCGATTCGCCCCGGCCGGTACACCATTCCACCCATCCAGGTGCAGGTGGACGGCAAGACCTTGGCGACGCAACCGATCCTGATAAACGTCCTGGAAACGGGCGCCGCTTCACAAACCCAACAGGAGGCGGTTTCGTCCACCCGGCCGGGGCGTTCCGAACCGGAACCGCAACGCGGCGATCAACCGACATGGGAAGACGCCGTGTTCATCGAAAGCACGGTGGACAAGCATGAGGTTTTTCAGGGCGAACCGATCCAATTGACGCTGAGCCTGTGGTGTCTGGACATAAACGGGCTTCAAGTCTCGTCGTATTCGGGCGGGAACATTAAATATCCCGACAGCGACGGTTTTTATGCAGTTACCCTCGAGCCACAGCGTGTGTCGAAAACACGGGGAAACTGGAATTACGCGGTGACGGAATTCCGGCAAGTGCTGTATCCCACGGCGACGGGGGATCTCGTGATCGGCGCATGGCATTGGGAAGGCGCGGGCATGTACGGGTTTCAACGACAGCACTTTGCGCTCGACACGCAGCCGATTGACATCAAGGTAAAGCCGTTGCCGGACCGTCCTCCAGATTTCAGCGGGGCGGTGGGAACGTTTACAATCAAGGCGCAATTGGAGCGCGATCAGGCCATGCAGGGCGTCCCAATCAAATTGACGGTGCGCATCGCGGGCCGCGGCAACCCCGACGCCATCGGCGCCCCGCGCATGCCGAAAATCGAAAATGTCTATATTTCCGATCCGGAGAAACAGTCGCAGGAAATCCAGTCGCCATCCGGTCCGGCTGTTGAAAAAACCTTTTCCTATACCATCACGCCGCTCGAACCCGGCACGCTTGAAATCCCCGCTATTTCGTATTGCTATTTCGACGCCACGGAGGGCGCATATAAAACCGAGCAGACCGCGCCGTTCACGGTCACGGTCCTGAAATCGGTTGAATCGTCGCAGCCGCGCACACTGGTAACGGAACACGCGCCGACTGAAAAAGGAAAGGTCGAGGTCATCGGCGAGGACATTCTTCCCATTGTGACGAATCCCGGCCCACTGCGCCCGTACCGTCCATCGCCCATTAACACCGGCGCGGCGCTGATTTGTCCGGTCGCGGCCTGCGGCGTCGTGGCGGCCTATACGCGGCGCAGACGGCGGTTTGAGCAGGACACGGGGCTGGCGCGAAGCCACGGCGCCAAGGCCCGTTTCCTTAAACACCTGAAAACTATCGGGCAATCGCCGGAACCGTCCGACGAACTGTACCGGGCCCTGATTGGCTATATCGCCGATAAATTCAACAGGGTCGAGTCCGGCATGACTTCGGATGACGTGCGGCAAATCTACGAGTCGCACGGCATCGGATCGGACGACACCGGGCAGGTCGTCAAGATTCTACGCGCCTGCGAACGCGCCCGATACGCCGGAGGGAAACTGTCCGGCCCGGAAGTGCAGGCATTGGCGGATGCCGCCGTACAGGCGATTGAACGTCTTGACGAGACGCTGAAAAAGGATCGCCGCCCATGAACCTGCTGGCCTGCATGTTGATGCTGTATGGCGCGAACGCCTACCACGACACATTCAACCGGGGGTGCGCCGCCTTTTCGACGGGCGACTACGCGGCGGCCATCCAGGCCTTCGAGCAGATTGTAGCCGAGGACGTCACGGAGCCGGCCGTGTTCTACAACCTGGGCAATGCTTACTATCGTTCGGGACGGCTGGGGCCCGCCATCGCGAACTACGAGCGGGCGTTGCATCTCGATCCGGGTTTCGAGAACGCGCGGGAAAACCTGGCCAAGGCCGTCCGCGAGACCAAGCACCGTTTGGCGCGACCCGGCATGCCGCCCGATTGGAAATTGAGCCTGTTTTTCTGGCACTACGACACAGGTCGTTACACGTCGTACCGGCTTGCGATGTTGTTCTGGTGGGCGTTTTGGATTACGGCCACCGTGCGGTTTTGGCGTCCGGTGCGCTATTTGCGGCGCACGGCGGCGATCCTTGGCGTATTGTCGCTAATCTTCGGCGTGTCCGCTTGGCACAAGGCGCATCCCATGACGTTGGCCGTGGCGGTGGGTGATCGCGTGGCCGCGCACTACGGCACCGACGACAGCGAAACGGTACGGTTTGAACTGGCGGAAGGCGATCGGGTCGCCGTTGACAAGCAGACGGACGGCTGGATGCGCGTGACGACGGCGAACGGCGACCGCGGCTGGGTCCATGCCGGCGAATTGATCCCCGTCGGGCCGCCGTATGTGCGCCCGCCGGAACCGGCGCCGTCGCAGCCGGGAGGGGCCGCGAAGCCATGACCCTGCGATTTGACGAATTGACCGCGATGGCCCGCGCCAACGATCCGGCCTTCCGGGAAGTCCCCCGCGAGGAATGCGTCGCGGCGGCGCGGGCCTATGCCCTCGAACGCCGGACAGCCATTCGGGAACGCCATGCCGCCGGGGAATCGGGCCTGGATGTCGTGCGCGCGCTGGCCGAGACGGCCGACCTGTTGTTGCGGGGCATATTCGAGTTTGGCCTGTACACCGTGGCGAATCGGTCGGCGCTGATGTCGCGCGTGGCGCTCTGCGCGTTGGGCGGATACGGCCGCGCGGAGTTGAGTCCGTGTTCCGACTTGGATGTGTGCCTTCTGTACGACGGCGTGCTCGACGGGCACATCAAGGATTTGAACGCCTATGTCGTTCCGTTTTTATGGGACACGGGATTCGTGCTCAATTATTCGATTCGCAGCGTGAACGAGGCGGTCGAACTCGCGACGGCCGACCTGAAGGTCTACACCTGCATTTTGGAGTCGCGCCTGATTACCGGCGACAGCACGACGTTCGCGCGGCTGAAACTGAATCTCCGCGAAGCGTTTCGCGGCGACGACGAGGCGTCGGCGGCTTTCATTCGCGCGAAGACGGCGGCGCGCTACGCCGAACTCGAACCGGAATACCGGGATCTCTACAAGGCGGAACCCAACATCAAGGAGAACCGGGGCGGTTTGCGCGATTTCCACACCGCGCTGTGGATCTTGATGATGACCTACGGTCCGCTCACGCTCGACGACGTCGCCGCGCTCGGCATCGTGTCGCCCCAGGAGCACCTCGACGTCGTCCAGGGGATTGATTTCATCTGGCGCATCCGCAACGAACTGCATTTCACCGCCGGACGCGAGGACGATCGGTTGACGTTCGACAATCAAAAGCGCGTGGCGGCGGCCTTCGGGTATGGCCACGGTTCGGAAGACGATACGCACCGGCTCATGCAGGATTATTATGCCGCCGCGCGCAAACTGCACCGCTTTCTGCACATCGCCGCGCTTACGTGCAACCAGCATCCTGAAATGGGCGCGGTCGAGGCGACGGTGCTCTCGCCGCGCGCGCAGATTCTCGTGCATGACGGACAACTCGAAGCCGGCGGCGAGGACCCCTGCTGGTTCGCCGAACAACCGTCAAGGCTCATGGAAGTTTTCTGGGAATGTGCGCGGCGCATGGTTCCCCTCAGCCGGGCCACCGAACGGCGGATACACGCCAATCTTCACCTTGTGACGGACACCTTTCGCGCGAACGATTTGGTGCGCCGTTTCTTTATCGCCATCTGCAACCGCCCCACGCAGGCGGGTTTCGCGTTGCGGCAAGCCGCCCATCGCGGCCTGCTCGGACGGTACCTGCCCGAATTCGCCGCCATTCAGGGGCGGATTTGCTATGAGGATTTTCATCATTTCCCGGTGGACGAACACACCCTGCGCGCCATCGAGGCGCTGGCCGATCTGCGGAACATGAAGGGACCGGCCGCGGAGTGCCTGCATAACGCGCTTGAGCATCTGCCCGATCCGTACATTCTGGTTATGGCCATCCTGTTTCACGACCTGGGGAAAGTGGAAGGCGAGACCCATGTACAGGCGGGCGTCGCGGCGGCGAAGACCATCTGCGCGCGCATAGGCATGCCGCCCGAGGACACCGAACTCATCGCCTTTCTGGTCGAGCATCACCTGGACATGACGAACCTGAGCCAGTACCGCGACATTGACGATCCGCACATCGTTCAGGAATTTGCGCGGACCATGAAAACCGAGGAACGCCTGCGCCTGCTGTTTCTGCTGTCCTACGCGGATTTGGCTGCGGTCGGCCCGGGTGTCTGGAACGACTGGAAGGGCGCGCTGCTGCTGAAACTCTACCTCAAAACAGAGATGATCCTGCTGGGCCGCGCCAAGATCACCGGCGAGGAATACTGGAAGTCCCCGAAAGCCGCCGAAGTCCGCGATCTCCTGACCAACGGCCTTCAAGGAGAAATCGAGCCGCATTTGAGGGGCCTTGGCGACCGCTATCTGCTCGCTTTTTCACCGAAGCACATCGCCATGCACATCGAATGCGCGTCGCTGGCCCGCGAGCGGGGCCTCGCCGTGAATTGCTGGACCCACGAAGAAACCGGCATGAGCGAAATCGTCGTCTGCACCGCGGACCGGCCCGGGTTGTTTTCAATGATTGCGGGCAGTTTCGCCTCCGAACTGATTGATGTGAACAACGCCGCGCTGTTCACGCGGGCCGACGGCATCGTTGTGGACTGTTTCACGGTATCGGACGCCGCACAGGGACGCCCCCTGACCGACCGGCAATTCAAGGCCTTTGAACGGGCGTTGCGGGCCGTGTTGATCGAGGGCGCCGATATCCGGGATCTGGTGGATCGCTCGCGGCGGCGGCTGTTCGCGCTGCTGCAACCGCGCATTCCCGTGCGCACGAGAATCTCGTTCGACAACGAGTCGTCGCTCACGCATACCGTCATAGACATCGAGACGGGCGATCGGACCGGCCTGCTGTACGACATAACCCGGGCCATGGCGCACGCGGGCCTGGATATTTCAACGGCGTGCATCGTCACCGACGCGCGCCGCGTGCGCGATTCGTTCTATGTGACGTTGGAAAAAGGCAAGATTGAGACAGAGGAAAAACAGGACGAGTTCCGCGAGGTGCTGCATGAAGCCATCCACCCGCGCGCACTCGCCGAAAACCGTTAGCGGGATTTCGATCCCCCAGAAGGAGCAAAACATGAAGACGAAAACCTATTGCATGATTGTCGCGGCGGCACTGATTGTGACGATGGCCGGCGCCGCCCCGGCCCTGAGCCCCGTGCTCAAGGAAATGGAGGACGGGTTCATCAAACTGCACCAAGAATTACAGCCCTGTGTCGTGAATATCGAAACGAAGGGGGGCGGGCCGTCCAGCGAAATAGACATAGACGGCTTCAACGAATTGTTCCGGTTTTTCGGCATTCCGATGGAACCGGGCCCCAACATGCCGATGCGTCCACGCCGCATGCCGCGGATGGCCACCGGCTCCGGATTCGTCTATGACAAGCAGGGCCACATCATCACCAACAACCACGTGGTTGAAGACGCCGCCGAAATCACGGTCAAGATGTGGAATAAAAAGGAGTATCCGGCGAAAATCATCGGACGCGATCCCGACACCGATCTGGCGGTCATCAAGATTGAACCGGACGGCGATCTGCCGGTTGCACGGCTGGGCGATTCCGATGCGTTACAGGTGGGGCAATTCGCGATAGCCGTCGGCAGTCCGCGGGGCTTTGAAGGCTCGTTTTCGTTCGGCCACATCAGCGCGCTGGGCCGCAACGAATTGATGTTGCCCGGCCTGCGTTTCCAGAATTTTATCCAGACCGACGCCGCGATCAATCTCGGCAACAGCGGCGGGCCGCTCTGCAATCTCGAAGGTGAAGTGATCGGCATCAATGTCGCCATCGTATACGGGGCGAACTCGATCGGTTTTGCGATTCCGGTCAACACCGCGAAGAACATCGTGCCCAAGCTTATCGGGGAGGGCAAGGTTACACGCGGCTACCTCGGCGTCGGCATCGTGAATGTGGATTCGTTCGCGGAAGGCGTCGGGCTGCCCGACAACAAGGGCGCGTTCGTCAAGAACGTCCAGCCGGGCACGCCCGCCGAAAAGGCCGGCATCAAACCCTATGACGTGCTGCGCAAGGTCAACGGCGCCGAGGTCGAAAATTCCGCCGACCTTGTCCGCAAAATCAGCGACATCGCCCCCGGCACCCCGGTGAAAATCGAGATATGGCGCGACAAGAAGACCCAGGAAGTGGAAGTAACGCTCGACGAATGGGCCGGCAGCGTGAAGGAGGCCTCGCGCGGCAAGATCACGCTCGGCTTGCGTGTCGAAAACCTGACGCCGGAACTGGTCGAGCGCTTGCGCCTGAAACCCGGCGCCACCGGCGCGATCGTGACCGACGTCGAACCCGGAAGTCCGGCCGAGGATGCCAGACCCCCCATCGGCCAGGGCGACGTGATTGTCGAAATCGCCCAAAAACCGGTCAAGAACGCGGACGACTTCCACAGCCTTGTCAAGGAAAATGCCCAGCCCGGCAAATCCCTCCTGATCGGGTTGATCCGCGCCGGCGGCGAACAGGACATCACCGTAATCAAGGTGCCCAAAGAAGAGAAATAACACGTTCCCCCAGGCAACACGCGGGCGGTCCAGTTTGGGCCGCCCGTGGCCTTTCTGCGCCGGTTTATTGCGGGGCGATTGGGACTCGGCGTCGCACGCGAAACGAAGACCCGGTCACTCGCGCGCGTAAAAGACGAGCAGGCTCGCGTTCTTTTCCGGTATGCGCAACGCGAGATCGTTCATCAATTCCCTGCCCGGCCGCGATTCGACCCTGGATTCGCCCGCCTCGTCAACATGCTCGACGCGGTAAACGGCATCCGGTTCCACGCCCTGGATTCCGAGAATCAGGCCGGCATGGTTGCATTCCGCGCGGCGAAACGCCATGACGACGCCCGCGTCCAGATCCGCGCGGTGAAACTGGAACGCGGCAAAGGCGTCGTTTGAAATCGAGGCCGGCGTCAGCGGGTAGAAATCGCCGTACCAATAGGGCTGGACGCGCAGGGACTCCGCGACGCATTTCGCCGCGGCGTCCGTGTCGAAGCCCTCCTCCAGATAGGCGAACTGGCAGAGCAGCCCGGTCGTCGTGCTGCTCCGCGTTTCGTAGCGCGTCGGCAGCCATGCGCAGGCCGTATGCAGCGGCACATACAGGCTGAGTCCGATCGTCTGCGCCTGGCTCCAGTCGGAGTGGTTCGGCGAACAATTCGTGTCGCTGCGCCACAGCGGCACGGATCGCGAACACATTTCGATGTCAATGCGGCGTCCGCCGCTCGAACAGTTGTCAATCACGAGTCCGGGATGCCGCGCGAGCAACTCATCCCACATCGCGTACAGTCCCTCGATGTACCGGATTTCGGAAATACCCTGCCGGTCCGGCGCGTCGTTCGTGCGCCAGAACGACAACGGATCCATGTTGAAATCGTTCCGATACACATCTATCCCGTATTCCTCGATTCGCCTGCAGATCAGTTCCGTGAGCCAGCGCCGCGCATCGGGATTTCCCAGATTGAAAAGCCCGCCGTCTTTTCCTCCGAGGACGAATTGCGGTTGTTCCTCGGCGATTTGCGAACCCGGCGCGACGCGTTCCGGTTCGAACCAGAGCACGAACCGCATGCCGTTCTTGTGGCAGACATCGCCAACGGGTTTCAGTCCGTTCGGGAATTCGGCGGGCTTGCAGAACCAGTTGCCGACCCCGTTCGGGAAATTGCCGGGGAACCATGCCGCGTCGAGCCAATAGTGGTTGAATCCGAGTTGATGCGCGAGCGTCGCGGCCTCGATTTGTCCGGCTTCCGTCGCCCATCCGGGTCTCGCGTTGTAGCGGTCGAAGGTCTGGAAGGCCGTCGGCATTCGGACCGGTTTCCCGTCCTGTTTCGGGACGTAATGGAACATCAGCAGGCGCCGGAACCGGTTGTGCGCGGCCATCCGATCGCCCCGCCACGGCATCAGGACAATGCGCGGCGTGCGGACCTGTTCGCCGGGGTGCAATTTGAAATGCGTGAGTTCCATACCCGCCCGGAAGCGCGTCGGACCGCTTGGCTCGCGGTCCCATTGGGCGCACCACTGGCCGGTCCAGCCGACCGCCGCGATCACGCCTTCCCGGTTGTAGGCCGTGTTGAAAAACGGAAACGCGCTGATGGAAGACGATCGCCCGCCGGTTGGCGCAAGACGAAAGGTCTTGCCCGTTTCGAGCGATTCCATCTTGGGCAGAAAACTCGAATCGGCGCAGGCGTCGCCTTCGAGATGGTGCAGGATGGCGGGCGTCCGCAAATAGCCCGTGCGCAACAGGACGTCCGCGGGCTGCACGTCCTCGATGATCGGCGAATCGTCCGTCTTGCTGGCATTTTCGAGGACAAGATACCAGTCCACGGCGGGATAGTCGTCATAGGTTGTGACGATTGCTTTTACATGCAGCGCGTGGGCGTTGTCGGTCCACATAATCGTTGCGATGCGCTTTCCGGGCGCGATCTCCGTCTTGACATCGGCCAGAACCAACGCGTCGCGTCCCGGCCGGCCGCCAATGCGATAGGAGAACGGCAACCCGGCGTGTTCGAGCAGCGTCGGGTGCTGGTTCTCGTCGAGCCATCGCCGCGAACCGTTTGCCATGACGAAGCACGCGTCCGCCCAATCGGACTGATCGTGGCCGACACCATCGGGCGTGGGAGCGACGTTGAGCACGAGTTCTTTTGCCCCTTCCGGAATCTCGACGCGCACGGGGACGGGCGCATCGCCGCCTTTCACAATCGGCGTGCGAAAAATTTCCTTGCCGTCCGCCAGCACGCCGAAGGTGACGCTGCCCCGAACGCCTTGTGTGTCGTGATTGTTGTCAATCCCCACCTGCGCCTCAAAGACTTTCGCCCCTTCCGGAATTGCGACGGCGATATCGCTGTGCGCATGTGTGCCGAGTCCACGATCGAACGACAGGTTTCCAATTCGGATGGGCGTGTCTATGCACGATTGTCCGAAACGAAGGACGCTGTGGTCTTGTCTCAATACCCTGAGTGCGATCCGCGGCGCGGCCGCTTCATCCAACTTTCCCAGAAAGGCCATTGAAGCCCAATCGCGGACTTCCCGCGCCATGGCCTTGTCCATAATGGCGTCGTCGGGCGCGGCAGCCGGCAACGGCGCAAAACCCGCATCCGGCGGCGCCGAGAGCAGCAAACGCGATGCGGCCAAAACGATCCCCGCGCAAGAAATGGTCGCCAACATGTTGAGTCTCCCTTCCTCTTTGGTTACCGTGTCATTATCCCAGAGCGGGCCGGAAAATACGAGCATGGCCGGAGGCATAGGCGAACATGAATCCAAACCACATGAAACGGACAGAGGAAACGCGCCGGGAAATCCTTTTGCCGGTGATCTTCACAACGTTCTTTCTGGCCGCCATTGCATGGGGCGACCGCACGGTATTTCATTCGATATCCGCGGAAGGCATGACAGGCGCCTCGCGAATGCAGAACGGCGGCTTCGAGGAAGGCGCCGGCCCGGCGCTGCCCGGCTGGTCGGGTTGGGGCACGGGATACAGACTCGACGAACAGGCCGGGCGCAACGGTTCGCGCGGGATTCGTTGCGTCGGCGACGATCCGGCGAAGGAGTACGGCATCAGCCAAACCGTCGTCCTGAACCAAGAGCAGCCGCGTCCGATCCTTGCCGTCGGCTGGAGCAAGGCGGAGAACGTTGACGGCGGCCCCGACATGGGATATTCGATCTACCTCGACATTCTGTTCATGGACGGCACGCCGCTGTGGGCGCAGACGGCGAATTTTTCCACCGGCACGCACGATTGGGAACGCCGCACGCGCATCGTCATCCCCTCCAAGCCGATTCGGTCCGTAACGGCGCTCGGATTGTTCCGCCACCATCGCGGCACGGTCCTTTTCGACGACTTCGCGCTGCTGGAAGCCTCGGATGACACGCCGCTGTTTGAAGGGGGTCTGGTTCGGCCCGGAGACGCCTTGCCGGCAAGCGCCGGGCCGGACAACGGCATCGAACCGATCCTGTTTGTGCGCGATGTCGCGGCGGGCAGCGATTTCGTCACCGCGGGCGCATGGGAAGATCGCGGCGAAAAGAGAATCTTCGCCGGCGATTGCGACGGGGCGGGATTGCGTCTTTGGGCCGATCGCACGGAACGAAACGGTGTCGTGGAAATCAATGCGCGGGTGAGCGATGTGCAAAACACGGATCGCGCGGTAACGTTTTACATCGGCATCCCCGTGAAAAAAGGCGGTTGGGCGTGGTGGGATGGACCGCGATGCAGCCGCCCGGCGGAAACCGGCGTGTTCGTGAAGGAGCGATACTCCGGCGCGGGAGCGACAAGCACGCGGTCCCTGTATCCGCTGGCGGCCTTGACGGGTCCGGCGGGCGGTTGGGCGATGGCCGTGCCGCTGGACGAACCGAGGCACGCACGACTCGGTTATTTTGCCGATCACGGGCTGTTGTTCGCGGCGTTCGATTTTGGATTGAGTCCCGATGCGCGGAAATCGCCCGGCACGGCGGCCTGCACGCTGAAGGTTTTCCGCGCCGATTCCGATCAGGGATTTCGCGGCGCACTGGCGCGGTACTATGCGTTGTTTCCGGAATCTTTCGTGAAGCGGGTAAAGCAGGAAGGGCTTTGGATGGCGTTTACGGACATCGCCACGGTGAAGGGCTGGCAGGATTTCGGCTTTGCGTATCACGAGGGGACGAACGCGGTCGCCTGGGACGAGGCAAACGGCATTTTGAGTTTCGTGTACATCGAACCGATGACGACGTGGGTGTCGTTTCCGCCCGACGTACCGCGCACCTACGAGGGGGCCATGGCCCATCTCGAAAAACAGTGCGCGGAAGGCAACGCCGAGGCCCGCAAGACGCGGCTGTCGGGCGTGCGCGGCCCCACAGGCCGTTATACGCTGTCAATCGAAAATGCGCCGTGGTGCAACGGCGCGGTCTATGCCCTGAACGCCGATCCCGAATTGCCTCCGACGGATCGCGACACGATCAACCAGGGGCAATACGGATTGAATCTCATCGAGACGGCCCTTGCCGGTAGCAGGCGCGCGATTGTCGCCGGCTGGTGGCATTTCGGCGATCCCTACACGCCCGACGCCGAATGCAAAAGCCAGGGCGAACAGTCCATCCGGATTGAGGCCGTTCGGGAAGGGGGCCAGGCGGGCGCGGTGCAATGGGTGGCACTCGGCCAAACGGAACCCGGACCGCTGTTGTTGCGTGCGTCAATCCGGCGCGGAAACCTGACCGGCGAGGCGGACGCCGATTGCGGCGTGTTCGTGGATCTATGGCATGCGGACGGGACGCCGCTTTTTGCGCAGACGCTGCCCGCGCCGCCGGGGACGGGCGGGTTCGACACGATGGAACGGATCATCGCATCGGACAAACCATTCGAATCGGCGCGCATTCATCTTCTCATGCGCGGGAAGCACACCGGAACGGTCTGGTTCGACGATCTGTATCTCGGCGATGCGGACGGCAAGCGGAACCGTATCGCGAATCCCGGCGGCGAAGGGAAACCGTACGCGCCGGACGGCATCGGCGGCGCGTATCTCGATTCGTATGAGTTTTGGGCCACGAATCTCGACTACGACCGCGCGCATTTCGCCGGCGCGGACCTGCCGCTCGTGTTCGATCCGTACACGCATCAACCGGCCGTCCTGACCGTCTTTTCCACGTTCGAATTCCAGCGGGAACTGGCGAAACGCATGCACGCGCAGGGCAAACTCATGATGGCCAACGGCGTGCTGCACCATTTCGATTTCCCGGCGGCGTATCTCGACGTGCTCGGAACCGAAACCAACTGGTTTCCCGGCGGAAAATGGTCGCCGATGTCCGACGAGGAACTGTTGTACAAGCGCGCGATGGCGTATCGGAAGCCGTATTGTTTCCTGATGAACACGCATTACGCGTCGCTCACGACCGGCGATATTGAACGGTATGTGCAGCGCTGCATGTTCTACGGGATGTTTCCCGGTTTCTTCAGCGAGAATGCGGCGACGGATTGTTTCTTCGCCCATCCGGAGTGGTATGAGCCGGCGCGTCCGCTGTTCCGTAAATACATGCCCGTCATTCGCGCGCTTGCGGCGGCGGGATGGGAGCCGATTACCCATGCGCAATCGTCCGATGGCCGCGTGCTCGTCGAACGGTTCGGCGGCGGCGGAAGCGGGCCGCTTTACTTTGCGTGTCTCAACGATTCACGGGAGACCGTGACGGCGTCGGTATCCTGGGACTCCGCGGCCCTGAAACGGGCGCCCGCACGGCTCGAAGTGCGCGATGTCCTGACCGGAGAAACGGTGTCCGCACAGGCGACCGGCGAGGTAACGGTCTTTTCCGTTTCTCTCGACCCCGATGCCGCCACGGTCGTTTGCGTTCAATCCCGGTGATCCCGCTTGCGCGTTCCCATGCGTTTATCGCACATAACCGAGCGCCTTGAGTTGTTCGGCGATGGCCGGATCGAGCGGCGCGGCGGCGGGCGGGGCCGATGGTCCTGCGACCCGGGCCTGCATCGCGGCGTTTCGATGTTTCGCGAGGAGGTCTTTTAATTTTTCGGCGTCTTCCGGGCGATCGGAGGCGATGTTTCGCGTTTCGCGCGGGTCCTCGGCGATGTCGTACAGTTCCACAAGCCCCGTGCGCCGGTCGGCAATCAGTTTCAGCGATCCCAGCATGACGGCGGCCAGCTCCGTCTTGGCGGCCGGCCAGCACCCGTTCGTAAGCGAAAAGGCGGGGCGGTCTTCCGGGCGCGAAAAGACATTGACGCCCTGCCAGCGTGGATTCGGCTTCAAGTGGAGCAATGCGGCAATCGTCGGCGCGATGTCCACGGTCTCGGCCAGAATATCGATCGTCTTGGGAATCTGGCCCGGGCCGCTCAGAATGAGCGGCACGTCGAGTTCCTCGCGATACTCCGTCAGGCCGTGGCCCAGCCGGCCGTGTTCCCAAAAGTGCTCGCCGTGATCCGATGTAATCACGATGACCGTGTTCGGCTGCCTCGCCCGGATGCCTTCCAGAAGCCGCGCCAGTTCGTCGTCAAGAAAACGCGATTCCCCGTCGTACAGCGTTCGCACCGCATCTTTCGCCGCGTCCGACAACTCCGTGAAAGCGCGCCGGTCCGTGTTGCCGATGAGGTGATCGATGTGATCCCAGAAGTAATCCATGAAGTCCGTGACGGTCTTCAGTTCTTCCGCCGGAAGAGGCGGCGGAAATCCAAAGATTTTGCGGTACGCCTCCGGCGGTTCGTAGGGAATGTGCGGATCAAGATAATGGACGTACAGGAAAAACGGCGCGTTGGACTCGCCCACCTGCCGCAGGGCATGGTCCGTGACCGTGTTGGCGGGAACCGGGCCCAATTCCTCGTACCGGTCAAACCCTTCCGCAAAGCCGAGCGAAGCCGCGCAGTTCACGTTGGTCTGAACGGCGGACGTTGCGTACCCCGCCTTTTTTAGGTAGGTGGCCAGGGTTTCGCAGGCCGCCGGCAGGCGATCGTTCGGACCGCCGTTTTCCGGATGCCGCGCATCCGGCCCGAAATACACCTGGTGCGTGTCCACGTATAACGATGTCAGCATGGACGCCATCGAAGGCCGCGTCCATGTGCATGCCGTGGCCACGTTCGTAAAACGCACATTTTCGCGTCCGTACCGCGCAAGTTTCGGCATAACCGGCTCGCCGTTGCGCACCGCGTCCACCCGGTCCGCGCGCAACGCATCCACCACGATCAGCACGACGTTCGGCTGTGCGAGCCCCGGCGATGACGGACGCGGAACGCCCCCGCCGGTTTCCAGTCGTTTCCAATGCTCGACCGCGCCCATCGCCAGCATGGCCGCCACGGCCGCGATGACAATGGCAATCAGATATTGCCGGTACATCCGTTTACTCCGTTCCTTCCCGATTCACCGCCGCGCCTCCCAAACGAGGCAATCAAGGACACCAAGGACAACGGCTCTCCATCGTATCGTTCAAGTCCCTATCGTCCAAGTCCTTCAGATCCTTTTTCTTGTGGGGCTTTCCCAATGGCCAACTGCCGAAATCAGGCTTGCCGACCGTTGCAAATACCCGCAAAAAACCATACCCGCTTCCCGCCGTGAAAGCAAGCAAATGCCTGTTTCCCGGCCCAACTTAGAAGGCCGTGGCGGCCGGCACGCCCAGGGTCAAATCGTTCTTGGCGAGTCGTTGGCAGATTGCCGGATCGAGCGCGTGCAGCAACGTCCAGACGCATGGGTTCGAATAGTAGTTGATGCCCCATTTGATGGCGCCCGTATGCCGATCGAGGCTCCAGGGAATATTCCATGGCGTCCGTTGAAGCAACAGGATATTGCCGTAACTGGCTGTGAACACTTGCAGGGCTTCGCGCACGCGGCCGGCGTGAACGGCCATCGCGCAAAAATTCCAGACTTCTCCGATCGTGATGACCGCGGAGTGATCGGGGAAGGTTTCGTCCACGGTCCCGTCGGGCCGCACGCCGTTGACCGCCCCATACGGCGTCGCGGCCACGTTCCATCGCAGCACGGCTTCGACATGGTCCCGGATGCATGCCTTGGGCAGAATCTCGCCCAGCCCGGAGGCATAAGCGAACCATTGGCCGCACAAGGCGTTGGTCAGCGAGGTGGCGCTTACCCGCTTGCGTTCCGGATCGTTGTAGAGGCGGTAATACGAACCGGTCCACAATTTGTCGTCGTAGGATTTCAGGGCGCGATCGTACCAGCCGCGCATCTCGGCGGCAAAGGCGGCGTCTTCCATCCGCTTCGCCATTTCCTCGCCCGCGCGCAACGCAGCCAGCCAAATTCCGCCCGTGTAGGCGCTTGTGCCCCACCATGGCCAGACATCGTAGTACTGGTTCGCCGGAAAACCGGTTTCACTGCCGGGATCCTCGTTTACGACGCCGTCGCCGTCCTTGTCCAGCGTCATCGCGAACCGCAGCGCGGCCTGAACCTTCGGATACATTTCCCGCAAATAATCCATGTCGTTCCAGAGCGCGGCGTTCCGCCATGTGACCAGCGCGAATTCCGGCGACACGATCGGATGCTGAACGTGGTAATAGGGCGATCGCGAACCGGCCGGCGTCCCGAATCCAAAGGGAATTTCCCCGTCGGGTTTCTGGGCGGCGGCAATGGATCGCATCGTCGCCTTCTCGCATTCCGGAAACAGCGCCGCCAACGGGAAGGTTCCGTAGAACCGGCACACAAACGTCTCGGTGATCGGGCATCCTGTGAACGATTCGCTCTGGAAAAAGCGCCCGTCCGAAATCCACCACGAATTGCGCGGCAGAATGTACAGGCCATTGATAATCGCGTCCTTCAGCAAACCGGGGACGGGGGATAGATAAATGGGCTGCTGCCACGCAATGATCCGTTTTTCGATTTCAGCGGCCCGCGGCAGCGCGGCCTTCATCACACCGGCGGCGTCCGGATACGCGTCCGCGTACCGGTGCCGGAGTTTCTCGCCGTCGCTCGACGTCCACACGGGGAAATACCATGCCAGCGCGAAGACAACCTCGGTCTTTTCCCCCGCCGCGAGCGTGCGCACCGACTTGACCCGAATCGTGTTCGCGCCGGGACTTTCCGGGGTTATTTTCCATCCATCGCCCGAAGCGGCCACGGCATACGACCCGTTTGCGCCTTTCCATTGCCGGCCGTTTGGAATGGTTTCGATCGTGGCTTCGGTCTTGGGCGCTTCCTCGGCTTGCGCGGCTTCCCACTGAAACGCGATCTCCGCCGCCACGGGGCCTTGGCCGCGATTCATCATCACGAACCGGAAGAAGGCCGCGGGCATGCCCGACCATTCATATTCATGCGGAATCAGCGGCGCATACGCACGCGCATAGACTTCGATCTCGCCGAAGGCGTTGCCGAATTCCATGTCGGCGGCCGGGTAATGTCCCCAGAACCGCAGTCCGGGCGTTGGTTTCATGTTCGGAAACAGATCGGCCCGCTGGCCGCCGATGAGCAGCGAAAAACCGCATCCCGCCGGAACCGGCCGGGGGTTCAGCCAGTTGTTCTCGACGGTCGAGTCGCGAAACGTTCCCGCCGACGTGATGTCCACGAAACCCGTTCCCAGCGCCCCCAACGGCATTGCGCTCGAAGCCGTTCCCGCCGGATACCATACGCCGAAACACGGCACGGCATAGCCCAATCCGGTAAATTCCTGCACCTGGCACAGCGCCATCGCAACCACCGCCGTCGAAACCGAAACCATGATATGCGCTCCTCGCATTGGATTCCTTGCTTCAGCATACTCCACGCAAGGCGGAGGCGTAAAGATCCAACGTCCGGCGCGGCGGCGGATTTCAGCGCGCGGCCTGCCGGAAAAGATGGGCCAGCCCATCGGGCCGCACAAGCACATACCCGGCGGGCAGCCGCGCCGCGAGATCCCGAAGCCATGCCGGATAGTAGTACCAGCTGATGGCCATGGCGCTCATGAATGCGGGACGGTGCGCGGGCGTGTTGGCCATAATTTCGCCCAGCAGCCAGGCATTGGTTTCCCGCATGTCGTCGCGTTGCGTTTCGCCCGAAGCGGACCATGCCTGAAACCGGGTCAAGGTGTGAAAGACCGCCGTGTCGCCCATCAGGCTGTTGGCGGTCTCCGGCTTGACGCATTCGTGCCGGCCAAGGTCCGCGATAATGTAATTCAACCGTTTCATGCCTTTCGCGAAGCGGGCGAATGTCTCGTCGTCGGGCGGCGTGGGTTCGCCCCAACTGCCGTTGTACAATTCGATGCCGTCCACGCCGATCGCGCGGCAATAGCGATCCGTCAACCGGACGTATTCCTTCCAGATTCGCCGGCGATCGTCTTCGGCGAAACGTCCGGCGTACACCTGCGTGTTCATGTATCCCAAACCGGAGACGCCCGCGAAAAACACATCGTTCGGCGTCGCGTGCGTAACATACCACTCCAGCACCGCCGGCAGCATGTCGCGCAGGGTCACGTTCATGCACCAGCCCGTCGGCACGCTTCCGCGCGCGGGGTCCGCCCAGATCTTCCGCTGGTGAAACTGCCAGTACCAGAGGTTGTCGCCGCTGTCGAGGATGTTGACACTCAGATAGATCGCGCCGGGATCCAACTTGGGCGGCGAGGGACTCGCGGGGAAACGCTGCCTGATCGCGCCGGATTTTGGACGGATCGCGGAATGGACAGTCAGGTTCGAGCAGAATTCGGTGCCGGGAATGAATTTGCCGAATTCCGACAGCCATCGCACGCCCTCGTATTCCGTAATGCCGAGACGATCGGCATACATCGGCCAGCCCAACACCGGTATGTTGGCCGGTGTCGAGGCAAGCAGTTCGTTGACGAACGCCTCCTCCGCGGCCGGGTCGCCGCCCGGCTCGTCGTCGGCATGACTCGACACCCAGAACGTGAACACGTTGAAGGCCGCGAGATAGTCGCGGACGGCATGGGCCGCGCTGTTCGGATACATCCATGCCAGGACATGATGGCTGAAACGATCCCCATAGCGGTCGCGCAGATCGCGGTACGCATCCACGTTGCGCGTCCAGCGTCCGCGCAAATCCATCACGACCGGCAGACGCAACGATTCGGCCTGTTCCGCCGTCGCGGGCAGGGCATTCTCGATTCCTCCCAGCATGCACGCGGCCTGAATCGTTCCCGGCAGTCCCGGATCGAACACAATGGCCCCCTTGACTTCGCCGCGGAACCGTTCGAGCAGCAGGGGAAACGATGGGATGCGCTCTTCCCCGTGGACGTGTCCGCGTTCGCGCAGCCAGGCCAGCCACTCCTCGTCGTAACCCGCGGGATTCGTGGCGTTGATGAGATAGAGCCGGGGTTGGCGGCGGTTCACGATTCCCTGCAACACGGCGGCCAACCGCTGAATATCGCCGGGATCTTTCGAGCAATCGTAGACGATCAGGAGCGCGGACGGTTTTTCCGCCGGACGCGGGAAGACGCCGGCAAATGGGCGTTTTTCCCGGCATTCGGACAGGTTCGCCCATTGTTTTTCCGAACGCCGGATAGACACATCGTCCACCCAGAACCCTTCGGTCGTGTCATCGCTGGCAAAACGCAACGTGACACGCGAAGCATCTTGGGGGGTGGTAAACGCGCAGACGAACGGCCGCCAGTCGAAATCGCCCTGGGCAAGGTAAAGACGCCGGTCGCCGCCGGTGTCGAAGGCCGCGCTCGCGAAACATCGTCGCGCAGCGCGGCCCCGCGCAAAGAACGACACCTCGTAGGTCGTGCCGGGTTCGACGGCTATGCCCTGCTGAAAAAACGAGGCGTACACGTTCGCTTTCACCGGCGAACGATTCACGATACGGACGCACGACGATCCCGAACGGCCGTGGCTGCCATCCAGCATCACTTCGGCATCGGCGCCGCCGCCGATGTCCACCCGCCAGCCTTCGGCGAATCCCGTGGTCGCGCCGGCTTTATCGAATCCGGGATTCTGAACGACTGTTTCCCCGGCTTGTGCGGTCCACGCGCGAACCGCAACCATCCACCCCATGGCGATGGCCACGGCGCACCGCCGTGGGAGGCCCATTCGTTCGATTCGCTTCAGCGCCGATCCTCCCGCGCTTCCAATCGCAGGCACTGCCGTCATTTTGAAAACGGCGGTTTCAGCCTTGCGTTTTCTTTATCGCTATCGTTATCCGCATCCTACTTGATTTCGTCGCCGCGCTCATAATCGGGCGAGAATCTGAGAGCCTCGTTTGGCGATAAGAAACGTGTCTAATGAAAAAGGACACAAAGGATTTTTCCCGTGGGATTGGCGTCCTTTATGTCCCGGTTGCCTTGAATTGCTTCAATCTTGCGCAGTTTGACACCTACTTAACCACTAAGGCGCCACACTGCGAAATAGAGGGCCGATCAGGGTTCCTAAAAATCAGATGAACCAGATGATCAAACCGATGGGGAAGAAAATGATGCTGATGAGGATCTTCAGCGCATCCGGAAACATGTCTCCGATTTCTCCCTTGAGCACACCATTCATGTCTTCCATTTTTCGAGCCTCCTTTGTGTGATGTCCTGTTCCTTTTCCGAACCAACTCCTCTTGCCATACCCTACAAAGTTTGTTTTAAAATGTCAAGACATATCGGCATATAGGTACAAATGCGGGATTGGGGGACAGGGGCCACGAAAAAAGGAACTCCCACTCCCTGTAAGCCGCCGAAAACCGCGAAGGAATCCAGTAACCGGGCGAGCGTTTCGGAAAAATCTTCCGGGGCCGGCAAGGCAGGTGGAAGGGTCTGAAACTACAGGGACAGTTTTCCGCGAAGTTCCTCGAAACGGGCATCCAGTTCCCGAATCTGCTTCTCGGCTTCTTCCAGTTCCCTGCGTTTTTTCCGGTTTTCAGTCATCTGTTCGAGAATCTGGACGACATCCACCCGGCTTGCTTTCGATGCGGTCGCTTTTCGTGGAATGGATACCGCCGCTTTTCCCGCCACGCCGAATTTCTTCCGCCAGTACCGGTAGGTAAACGGATTGACCCCAAGATCCGCAAGGGCTTGGGCAATCGTTTTTCCGGCGGTGCGCAACGCCTCGATCTCCTCCATGACCTGGAGAACTTCCCCGGGGGATTTGCGGCGTTTCTGGACGGCGCTTTTCGCGGGCTTGCCCGGCGCCTGCTTGCCGTATTTCTTGGTCCAGGACAGGAAGGTGTTGTAATGGACGCCCACCTGTTCCAGCGCCTTGGCCAGCGACAAGCCACCGGCGCGGGCAGCCGCCACCTCGTCCATGATCTTTAGGATGGCGTCCATGCCGCGGCGAACCGGCTTGGATTTGGCGGTCTTCGTTTTTGCTGATTTCTTCGGCATCAAATAGTTTCTCCCATGTTGTTGTCAGCTTTATTATTATCACCGTAACAAACCACACTATGCAAATTTTGGGATGTGCGTTGCAGGGAAGATGTCATGGTATTACCGCCATGGGTGTGCAGTTGTGTAGAAAAAAAGTGGGGACATGTTGGGGGACTATGTAGATTGGGACCTTTTTCCATTATCCCCTTCAACTGCCATAAAAACATTTGGAACCACGAAGGCACAATGATACGAAGAGTTATGTCTTCTCGGTACAAAAAACGTAGTAAACCCTTGCTGCCCGAAATGATTTGATAACAGGGCGTTTTACCCTTGTCGAATGTGTGTTGCCTCCCTGCCTGAAATCCGGTATCGTGTGGCAATGGACAACAAACCGCCGGGAGTAGATGGATGATTGGCCGATTCGCCTACCGGGGCGTGTACCGGGAGTTGCTGGTGTCGCGTGATTTTGCACGCGTTGCCTGCGCGGGCGGGTTGGCTCTGGCCAGCGCGGCATGGGACCGCGCGCAGGGCGCCCCGACGGATGCCGGGCTTGCGTTGGCCTGGATCAGCGTGGCCCTGAACGGGCTGCCGATTGTGTGGGGGGCCGTGCGCGGCGTCTTGCGCGGAGAGGTCAACGTGGACGAACTGGTCAGTCTCGCGATCGTGGCGAGCCTGATCGAAGGCGAGGTGTTGACTGCGGCGGTCGTGAGTTTTGTGATGGTCTTCGGTTCGCTGGTCGAAGCGGCGACGAGCGATTCCGCCCGAAAAGCCATCGAATCGCTCATGTCCATCGCGCCCGAAACCGCCGTCCGAATAACGGATGGATCGCTGGAGACGGTTCGCATTGACGCGATCCGTCCGGGCGACCGGTTGCTGGTCAAGCCCGGCGAACGCATCCCCGTGGACGCGGCCATTCAAGCCGGCGTAACGGCCGTTGATGAATCCTCGATGACCGGCGAACCGATTCCAAAGGAGAAAGCGCCCGGCGACGAGGTATATGCCGGCACGCTGAACCATAACGGCGTAATCGAAATCGTGGCGCGGCGCGTCGGCGAAGACTCGACGCTGGGAAAGGTCATCAAACTCGTCGCCGAAGCCGAGGCGCACCGTCCGCGCAGCCTCACGCTGATTGAACGTTACGCGCGCTGGTTCACGCCGGCCATCCTGGCCTGCGCGGCACTGGCGTGGATGCTTACCGGCGAGGCCCAACGCGCGATAACCGTGCTCATCGTCGGGTGTCCGTGCGCGTTGATCCTCGCTGCGCCGACCGCCATAGTCGCCGCAATGGGCCGGGCCGCGCGCGCGGGCGTTCTTGTGCGGGGTGGCCAATATCTCGAAGAAGCCGGCCGGACCGATGCCGTGCTTTTCGACAAAACCGGAACATTGACGGAAGGCAAACCCCGCGTTGCGGAGATCGTCGCGGCGGACGGCGTCGAGCCGGACACAGTGCTTGCGTGCGCGGCCAGCGTCGAGCAGGGCAGCACGCATCCGCTGGCCCGCGCCGTCCTGAAGGCGGCGCATTATGCCCGGATCGCCGTGCTCCATGCGGAGGCCATGGCCACGGAGATCGGTCTTGGCGTGCGCGCGCTGGTCGAGGGCCGCCAGATTGAAGTCGGCAGCGCTTACCTTTGCGGCGGGACAGCCGGCATTCCCGGCCCGCTGCAAATCCGCCTGCGCCAATGCGAGGAAACCGGCGCCACGCCGCTCATTGTCTTCCGGGATAAACGACCGCTGGGTTTCATCAGCGTCGCGGATCACGTGCGGCCCGCAGCCCGCGGCGCCGTGGAGCGTCTTGCCGGCCTTGGCGTGCGGCGCGTGGGCGTGCTCTCCGGCGATCACGAGACGGCCGCGCGCCAGATCGCCGAGGCTACCGGCGCAAAGGATGTGTGGTGGGGACAGAAACCCGGCGACAAACTCGCCGTCATCCGCCGGCTTCAGGACGAAGGGCATGTTGTCATGTTCGTCGGCGACGGCATCAACGATGCGCCGGCCCTGGCCGCCGCGCATATCGGCGTTGCGATGGGCGCCGCGGGCACGCACGTCGCGCTCGAAACGGCCGACGTCGTCCTTATGCACGACGACATCGCCAAAATTCCCTTTCTCATCCGGCTTGGCCGGCGCATGATCGCCGTTATCAAATGGAATATCGCGTTCGGCCTTGCCTTCAATCTGTTGGCCGTGGCGGCCAGCGGATCGGGATACCTGACGCCCATCTGGGGCGCGATTGTCCACAACATCGGATCCGTGTTCGTCGTGCTCTGCGCGGCAAGCCTCGCCTTCACGGCGGAACCAACGTCGAAGCGAAGCGCCGGCGAAACTGCATAGGGTTCCATCTTGCCGGCGCACATTTTCGTGCTTGTCATGGCTCCTGTTGCCGCGCCGGTTCCCGCGGCGCCGGATCACGTGCCGGGTTGTTGGTGCGCGCAAGGCGGAAGCCGAGGATGGTCCGGTCGGTGAAGTAACCCGGCACAAACACGAACCGGCGCGCGGCGCGGCAATCTTCGGGGGGAGAAAACCAACTGCCGCCGCGCAACACGGGGTGTTGGCCGGTTGGCGGTCCCGCGGGATCGACAACGCGGCGCTCCGGATATTCGCCATAGAAATCCCGGCACCATTCCCAGACGTTGCCGTGCATATCGTACAAACCCCATGGGTTCGGCGCTTTTTCCCCGACGGGATGGACCCGGCCTTCGCTGTTGCGGGCATACCACGCGTGTTCGGCCAGGCAGGCCGAATCGCCGCCGCACGAATACGCGTCCGTTCCGCCCGCGCGGCACGCATATTCCCATTCGGCTTCGGAAGGCAGCCGAAATCCGCCGTCGCGTCCCCGGTTGAGCGCCGCGATGAACGCCTGGCATTCGGTCCACGTCACGCCGGTGATCGGCAAGCGGCCTTCCGTGTCTTCATCGTACGTTTCGGGCGGATTTTTCATGACCGCATGCCATTGCGACCGCGTGACCTCGAACCGGCCCATCCAGAATCCGTGCGAAAGGGTCACCATGTGCGCGGTTTCGTCCGGACGCCGGTCGGGTTCCGTTTCGGGGCTTCCCATGCGAAACTGGCCGGCGGGAATCCATACGAACTCGATGTCCTGAAAGCGCCGGACGTCGCCGGCCTGAAAGGTCTCGTCCGCGCGCTGAATGACGGCGGGCCGGCTGACATGGATGTCCAGCATTGACCATGCGCCGGGAATGGTCAGCACGACGATCCACGGCGCCGCCAACAGGCCGTACCGCAGATAGGGCCGGTTGACCTCGCGTAGTTCCCACACGGCAAGGTGCGTCAGGCCGCCCAGCAAAAAGCCGGCGATTGCCCACGACGCCACCGGCGGAACGAAACCCAGCGCGCCGAAAATGCGATCCGACACGGCCAGAATCACCACCGCGAACCATGCCGGGCCGGGCGCATCAATCCGCGTCAGGATGTAGGCCAGCAGACAAAACGGCCCCAACGCCAGCAGCAGGGTCACGATCCATTGCCTTGCGCGATCCATGACGCCGGGCTACTCCTCTTCCGTTCCGCCGGTCGCTTCGGTCCAATCCGTTTCCTCGCGCGTCGCGCGGTACAACAGCACGATATAGTAACCCACCCCGCCGAACGCCGTCAGCAGAAACAGGGCAAGCGGGATGCAGGCCCAGTAGGGCGCGTCGCCGGGCAGGGGGCCGTAATCGAACCAGTCCATGGTGCGGTAGGCGTACTCCGGCAGGATCCATTGCAACACGAGGCGGAACACGGCGAACAGCGCCGCGACGATTCCGCCGGCCGCCGCGCCGCGCAGGATCATCCGCCCCAGCGGCGCGCTGACCCGGAACTGGACCGGAATTTCGAGACGGCCGCCGTTGGTGTCCACCACGATCTTCTTTCGCTGAACGGACCCGATTGGAAGCCCCTCGCCGGAAAGCACGACGGGAACCGTGACCGGCCCGCCCTCGATTTCCTGCGACAGCATGAGGATATTCGCGCCCCGGCCCTCGTCGAACGGTCCCGACGCGAGTGTGATGGTTCCGGACAAGTGTCCGCGGCCCAGATTCAAAATCGTGATTTCGATGGTTTTGTGTGCCTCGCGCGATATTGTGCCGCCGTCGATCGCATCCACGTCCGCGCCCGGCACGGGCCATGGCAAATCCGGGTCGAGCACGTGCAATATCGCCTCGAGCTTGCGTTCCGCCGAGATGGATGCGTCGTTGGCGATTTCGTCGAACGGCCCCGGCCGGGTCATGCGCCCCGTGCAAACCAGCCACGTCCGCAGCCACCCGTTCGTCAGGATATGCAGACCGCGCTGCCGGGCCGGCGCTTCGCCGCGATCGATGGCCGCGGCCAGTTCCTTCGGCGTCGCGACCGTTCGCATCCCGAAGGGGAACGGCAGTTCCGGACAGAAACGGCACCGGACGGCGAACAATCCCTGTTCCTGATCGTTAGCGTACCGCGCGGTCGCGTCCGCGACAAATTGGATGTCGTCGTTCCGGTCCGGAAACGCCGCGCGGAGCCATTCCTCGAAGTATCCGTTGAACAGGCATTTCGTCAGCGGCTGCCGCGCATCGGGATGTTGCGCGAGCATCGTCTCGATTTCTTCCGGCGCGCGGAGCGAGGCGTGTTTGGTCACGTAAAGGGGACGATCCGGTTTCAACACGTGCAAGAGGGCGAACAGTCCGAGCGAACGGCCCCGCACCCGTGCACGAATCGCCTCGATGCGGCGGGCCAGCCGGCGCGTCTCGTCGTCGTCGCGCAAGGCTTCGATCCAGACCTCGATCCCGCCGCTGTACATCAGGTTTTCAAGTTCGCGACGGTGCGGATGGTTCGTCTTCGACAAGGCGTCCACCAGTTGCCGGACGTTGTAGATTTTGCTCTCGCCGAATTCGAGCGGCAGCGACGGATCGAGCAAATAGCGCAATTGAAACAGGCCCAGTTCGGGCCGGTCGAGAAATTCCTCCTCGAGTCGCGCGATGCGCCGCCCCAGTTCCGTGTCGAAAAACATGGCCCACTGCGACACGTAGCCCCGTTGCAGGTCACGCGCCACGTCGAAATCGTTCAGGCGTTGCGCCATTTCCGCCGGGGTCGTAACATCCGGCAGGCTCCGGTAGGGCACCCGTTTGCCCGCCGCCACCTCTTCACGATCCAGCAGGCCGTCGTCCGTCAGGATGGGCTCGTTGGCCAGCCAGGCCATCACCTGTCCGTAGCCCCACCGCTTTTCCGGCGCGACCCGCAGCAACCCGTTCAACAGGCGCCGGAATTCGGGCGTCGCCGCCGCGGGACGCGGCACGGATCCCCGGAAATGGCAGCCGAGTATCGCGTTCTTGTCCATACCCGCGAACGGCGATTGTCCTTCAAGCAGATGGATCAGCGTTACGCCCAGCGCGTAGTAGTCGGTCTTCGGGCTGACCTCCTTGCCGTCTATGAGTTCCGGCGCGGCATAGTCGAGGGTGAAGAATGCGCCGGTACTCGTCTTGCGCACTTTTTCGTCCTCTTCGAGGATCGAACTGACGCCGAAATCGCCTATCACGACCTCCCGGCGGTTCGGGCGCCGAAACATGAGATTGTTCGGCTTGATGTCGCGGTGGACGATGCCGAGGGCATGGAGATGCTGAAGCCCGCTCACGATGTCTTCGAGAAGGGCGCGCAAGTCCCGCTCGTCGAACGGCATCGCATCGGTCAGGCTTCCCCCCTCGCAATAGTCCATTGCCTCGTAGAATCGCCCCATCCACATTCCGTAGGCGCGCAACGTCACCACGCCGGGCTGATAGATGTTCAGCAAGGTGTCGAGGATGCTTTTTTTGGGCGTCAGTCCCGGACGGTACAGTTTCAGCGCAACCTTTTCGTTCGTGTGTGTGTCCGTGCAGAGATAGATTTCCGCCTCGCCGGTCACGCCGCCCATCGGCCCCGCGTTGACGCGAAACCGGTCGGCGGCCATTTCCCCCTCGCGCAAAGCGGACGACGCCGGCTTGGCCGAAACACTCCCGGCGTCTTCATCGAATCGAGCGGTTGCGCGATCGTCCGGGAGTCGCTCTGTCGCGCGCGGTTCGGGAAACCGCTCCGTCACCCCTTGCAGTCCGTCTTCGGCGTCCGCCATCAAATATCCGCTCCTGCCGTGCCGATTATTATGACGGAGATGTTGTCGTGGCCGCCAGCCTGCAGCGCGGTCTCCATGAGACGCCGCGCACGCGTTTCGGCGGATCCCTCTGCCGCGGCCTCTTCGATCGCGTCGTTTCCGATGAGATCGTGCAATCCATCCGTGCAAACCAGCAGCGCATCGCCGTCGCGCCATTCCGGTCCCGGCGCAACGTGCAGCACAAACGACGGGCTGCCCGCCGAATTCGTGACGGTATGCCGTGCGTCCATGCGCTGCGCTTCATCCGGGGAGAACAACCCCGCTTCGACCGCCCGCTGCGCCACGGTGTCGTCCACCGTGAGTTGCTTGGCAAATCCGTTGCGAATCCGGTACACGCGGCTGTCCCCGGCATGAAACACGAGATAGCCGCCGTCCATCAGACAAACGCCGGCCAGCGTGCAGCCCATGCCGCGGCGATCCGGGAAACGGGCCGCCTCGTCGAGTATGGCGCGATTCGCGTGGATGCCCGCCGCCCGCAAACCGGTTTCTCCACCGTCTGTCTCGCGATAATGCGCCTCGAAGGCGACGAGGCCAATCCGGCTGGCATCGGCGCCTGCCGCCAAGCCGCCAATCCCGTCCGCCGCGGCAAACAACATCCCCGGCGCGCGCAGACGCGGATCGTCCTCTTTGAAGGCCAGCCCCCCGCTTCCGTTGTTCAGAATTTGCCGGTAAAGCAGAATATGGTCCTCGTTCGCGGCGCGTACCTTTCCGCGGTTGCTCAGGCCATACACGTCGAATCGGCGCATTGTAATGGGTCCATTCAATCCCGAATCCGCAGACACGCTGAAAGAAACGGCTCCAGAGCCGCACATCAAAATACACAAAAGACGCGGGGAAAAGCATTATCTTTTTTTGACGGCGATGCCCGAATGTGGTGAAATGGCGTTTTCCGGCGCGGCGGGGCCGTGCGTTTGGCGGAGTGGAACAAGGAAAGGAATCCCCATGGATTTTCGGCTGAGCGACGAGCAAATCGAATTCCAACAGGCCGTGCGCAAATTTGCGCGAAGCGAGATTGCGCCCTTGGCCGCCCTCGTGGACGAGGAAGAACGCTTCCCGCGCGAGTCGTTCGGGAAGATGGCCGATCTCGGCCTGCTCGGCCTGTGTGTGCCGGAGGAATACGGCGGCATGGGACAGTCCCTCCTTACCTTCTGCGTGGTACTGGAAGAAATCGCGTATGCCTGCGGGGCCACCGCGATGAGCTACACCGTGTCGTCGGCCTTGTGCGGACACAACCTGGCCGTCAACGGTTCGGAAGAACAAAAGCGGCGTTTCCTGCCCGACATGGTTTCGGGCAAGAAGATTTTCTCGATTGCCATGACCGAGCCGGGATCGGGTTCGGACGTGCTTTCGATGCAGACCTTCGCGGAACGGCGCGGCGGCGAGTACATTCTGAACGGAAGCAAGACGTTCATCACGAATGCGCCGGTTGCGGACGTGTTCCTTGTCTATGCGCGCACGGATCGCGGCGCGGGACCGCACGGACTCAGCCTGTTTATCGTCGAGAAAGGCACACCGGGGTTCAGCGTCGGGCAACCCTTCAAGAAAATGGGCATGCACGCGTCGCCGACGGCGGAAATCTTTTTCAGCGACTGCCGGGCGCCCGCGGAAAACCTAATCAAGGGTGAAAACCAAGCCCTGAAAATCCTCTTGCACGGCTTGGATTTCGAGCGGATCGCCGGCGCGCCGATGGGTGTCGGCGGCGGGCAGTGCGCGTTGGATCAATGTGTCGCCTACGTGAAGGAACGGCAACAATTCGGACAGCCGTTGATGATGTTCGAAATGATACTCGAAAAACTGGCCAACATGAGCATGGACATCGAAGCGGCCCGATTACTCACATACAAGGCGGCCTGGATGTACGATCAAGGCATCCGGTGCAGCGCCGAGGCGTCGCATGCAAAACTCTTCGCGACCGAGGCCGGCATGCGCGCGGCCGCCGAGGCCGTGCAAATTTTCGGCGGATATGGCTACATGCGCGAATACGGGGTCGAGCGCCTCTTCCGCGACGCCAAAGTGGGATCCATCGTCGCCGGAACCTCGGAAATTCAGCGCCTTATCATTGCCCGCGAGATTATCAAACGATCCATGACCTGACGTGGGCATTGCCCAAAACCCAGTTTCTCTAAGTGCTCGTGCTCGTTATCGTTATCGTTATCGTAATCGCTCTCAAAACCCCGCGATTTTCTCACTCGCTAAATCATGGAACTTCAATTGGTTGCACAAATTGTCCAAAACTTTCTTGTTGTTTTTTTATAGAAACCGGATTTCAAGGCGCTGAAAGATACCGATTCCTTTTCTGATTATAAATATGAAATTTATGAATAATAAGTATTAAAACAAAAGTAAAAAATAAAAATTCTGCAAAACAACTTCTCCAGCTCCTTGACGATTTCCCTCAAGAATACTATAATTGAAATAAACAAGGTTGGCGAGGAAGGAGCGTGTGGATTTGGGCGCTGGAGTTCCGGCGTAAATGAGCGCCCAATCCGTGGGGGGAACTAATTCTTCTTTTGTCAATGTTGAAAAACTTTGAAGCGAGGATTCTTGGCGCTTGTGCCTTGAGTCTCTTCTTCAATGATGCTCCGTTGGGAGTTTTATGCTGCTGCGGGTTGACAGGAAAAGGCGCACCGCAACAACGAGACGCAAAGGGAATGTCCCGTCAGGGTCCCGTGCGGCAGGGTTCCGCGCGTGGATCACGTCGTCCCTTGGTTGTTGGCGCATGTTTCGCATGGCCATAATTCCCGTTTTCCTGGTGGTCCTTTCCATTTACCAGACCCCGGCATGGAGCCAAGCATCGGGCCAAGCATCGGGCAAGATGGCGCAGCGAAATGCCGCCGTGGAAAACCTGATTGGCAGCGTGCAAGGTCTTGGGGCTTCTACCGACGTGAGGGTGAACAAGGCGCCCGGCGAGTATGTGCGCTTCTTGGGCGCGCCTCCCGCTTCCTATTTTCCCCTGCCGATGGCGGCGGGGAAGGCGTTGCCCGAGAAAGCCGAGGCTTTTCTCAAAGAGCATCAACGCATTTTCATGGACGAATCCCCCAACGCGGATTTTCGCGCCACGCGAAGCAAGACGCATGAATCGCGTTCTTATATCCGAGTGCAGCAGTTGTATTCCGGGTTACCCGTCTTTTGCGCGGAAGCGACCGTCCAGTTGAACGAAGCCGGAGAGGTCGTCTGCGCGTTTTCTGATTTCAAGCGCAACACGGAGGAACTCGACAAGGGCGGTGTGAACCTTTCGCCCACCCTGTCGGCGGCGGAAGCGCAAGCGCGAGCCGTTGAACTCGCGCCGCCACCCGCTGCGCCGCCGGGACGCCCCCGCCCCAATCCGGGCGACGCCGACATCCGCGCGCGCGGATGGCTTTCCACGTGGAATCCCAACCTTCAACTTGAGGCCGGCCCCCCCACGCTGGCGATTTTCTCTCCCGACGTGGTGGGAGCGGGCGGCGCGACACGTTTGGTCTGGCGGATGACGGTCAATGCGGTGAACGATCCGTTGGTTTCCGAACTCGTGCTGGTGGACGCCCATACGGGCGACATCGCATTCCATTACCCCTTGGCGCATGCCGCCCTGAACAGGCAAATCTACGATGCCAACAACACGAGCAGCGACCCCGGAACCCTGCTGCGGTCGGAAGGGGGCGCACCGGTTGGGCTCGCGGACGCCAATAATGCCTACGACTATTTTGGCGACACGTACGCGTTCTACAGCGCGGAGCATGGCCGCGACAGCATCAACAATGCCGGCATGGCCTTGAGCGGCACGGTGCGTTACTGTGATCCGGGCGATTCGTGTCCCATGCCCAACGCGTTCTGGAGCGATTCGGCCCAGCGCATGTATTTTGGCCAGGGTTACGCCTCCGCCGATGATGTGGTGGGACATGAATTGACGCATGGCGTCACCAGTTACGAGTCCAACCTCATCTACTTCAATCAGGCCGGCGCGATAAATGAATCCTTGTCCGACATGTGGGGCGAATGGGTGGACTTGACGAACGGGGCCGGCAACGACACCTCAGGCGTGAGGTGGCTCATGGGCGAAGATTTGCCCATCGGGGCGATCCGCGACATGTCGAACCCGCCCGCCTACGGCGATCCGGATCGGATGGGAAGCCCCTTGTTCAGCGCCAATATCGGCGATGTCGGCGGCGTCCATTACAACAGCGGTGTTGGAAACAAACTGTGCTATCTGCTGACGGACGGCGGCACGTTCAACGGCCACACGGTAACGGGCATGGGAATCGGCGCCACGGCGGCCCTGTTGTATGAATGCGCGGCAAACCTGCTGACGAGCGCCTCGGACTATCTGGATCTGTATATTCTTCTTTTGCAGGCCGCCGACAACTTGGGCTATACCCAAGCCGCCAAGAACAACTTGGTTGAAGCCTGCCTGGCCGTCGAGTTGGGCGTCGAACCGGACAAGATGGCCGTCGGTCCGTACGCGGGTACGTGGGTTTTCCCCATGTACACCTTGTACCACGACTCCCGCACGCAATCGATCTATCTGGCCAGTGAAATCGGCCGAAGCGGGAGAATTACGGGGTTGTCCCTGTATGTCACAACCATTCCCGGACAGACAATGAACAACTGGACCATCCGCATCAAGACCACGGCGCTGAGTGCGTTTTCGGCGCCGGCTTCCATGGATGCGACCGGCTGGACAACCTGCTACCAAGCCAACGAGACGATAAGCACGACGGGGCAGCGCAAATTCACCTTCTCGACGCCCTTCCTGTACGACGGCACAAGCAACCTGATGATTGATTTCAGCCACAACAACACGTCCTACACCACACAAGGAATCTGCCTCGTGTTTGTGCCTGGAGGCTACCGGTCGGTCATCGGATATAGCGACAGTACGAACGGCGATCCCTTGAACTGGTCGGGATCGTCGTCACCCACCAAAACCCGCAGCACCGCGGTTCCTTGTATTGCGCTTACATTCAGCCCCGCGTCGGCGACGGTGACGAATGTAACCAGCACCCATGCCGACGGCACATACACGGCCGGTGAAGTGATTGACGTGGACGTCACGTTCTCGACCACGGTCAACGTGACCGGAGCGCCCCGGCTCGAACTGGAAACCGGCGCCACCAACCGCATGGCCTCCTACCTCAGCGGCAACGGCACAAACACGCTCCGATTCCGGTATACGGTTCAATCCGGCGATACCTCGCCCGACCTCGACTACACAAACGGCGGCGCGCTTCAGTTTAACGGAGGAACCATCAAGGATACGACAACATTAACGAGCGCCACGCTTGAGTTGCCGGCGGCCGGCGCCCCGGGGTCGCTCGGCGCCAACAAGGCCATTGTGATTGACACGACGGCGCCGACGGTTTCGAGCGTCACGAGCAGCCTTGCGGACGGGACTTACCCCGCGGGACAAGTCGTTCCCGTACAAATCACTTTCAGCGAACCGGTCACGTACACGGCAGGCACGGGAGTGGCGCAATTGCAGTTGGAGACGGGCGCGACGGACCGCCAGGCTTCCTATGCGGACGGCAGCGGCTCGACCGTGCTCACGTTCAACTACACGGTTCAACCCGGGGACACGTCCGCGGATCTCGAATATTTGGGCACGGGGGCGTTGACGTTGACGGGCACGGCCTCAATCAAGGATGCAGCAGGCAACAACGCGGGGCTGACGCTGCCGGCCTTGGGTTCGGTAAACTCATTGGGTGGGAGCAAGGCCATCGTGATTGACGGCATCGCCCCCACGGTATCGAGCGTAACCAGCACCCTTGCAAACGGATTCTACACAACGGGCCAGCTTGTGCCCATCACGGTCACGTTCAGCAAATCGGTCACGTACACGGCAGGCATGGGGGTGGCGCAATTGCAGTTGGAAACGGGCGCGACGGACCGCCAGGCTCCCTATGCGGACGGCAGCGGCACGACCGTGCTCACGTTCAACTACACGGTCCAAGCCGGGGATGCGTCGTCGGACCTCGAATATCTGAGCACGGATGCGCTGACCTTGACGGGCACGGCCTCAATCAAGGATGCAGCGGGCAACAACGCGGGGCTGACGCTGCCGGCCTTGGGTTCCGTGAATTCGTTGGGCGGAAGCAAGGCGATTGGGATAGACACCACGCCTCCGACCGGCACGGTCGTCATTGACGGCGGCGCCGCCTACACGGTGAATCAAGACGTGACGCTCACGCTGACGCCCGACGACGGCAGCGGTTCCGGGGTCGCCCAGATGCAATTCAGCAATGACGGCTCGTCCTGGAGCGGATGGGAAAACGTCGCGTCCAGCAAGGCATGGACCTTGTCGGCCGGATTCGGCGCCAAGACCGTGTACGTGCAATATAGGGACCAGGCGGGCAACGTATCGGTGGATGTTATCGCCGACACCATTTCCTATGACGATGTGGTCGTCGCCGTCACGGTGTCGCCGGACACCTGGGCCATCGGCGCGCATGCCTTGGCGTACGTCGGCGAATCCGGGCCCTATGTCGTGTCGAATACGGGAAATGTTCCGGAAGACGTGACCATCAAGGCGGGCAACGGGTCGGGCGGCTGGCAATTACAGGCCGCCCCCGGATCCAATGCGTTCTCCGTTGACGTGGACAAGGGCGACGACGGTTCGTATGAAATCGGGCTTACCACGCTCGAACAACTGCTTGCGGAGGCGGTCCCGGTCTCCGGCAACAATACATTTGGACTTCGGTACCGCTCGCCGTCGGGCGACACGTTCGGCGGGGGCGTTGCGCAGGATTTCACCATCACCCTCAAGGTTTCGCGGCATGTGCCATAGAGCGGACAATTGAACAGGTTTTGTATGCAAATGGGAATTGAATGTCGGCCTTTACCTGCGAGTTTTCGCATAGGGAGGAAAGAATCATGAAGAAGACGGTATTGGCATTGGCAACGGCATGTCTCATCGGCGCAATGGGTCATGCCTATGCCGCGGACACGGCGAGCATCACGGTGACCGTGTCGCTGGAATCGGTTATTTCGGTATCGCTGGACCACGGGTCGTGGGCCATCCCGCCGATCGCGCTGGGCGGCAATGCATCGGACACGTGGGTAGCGACCGTGGGCAACACGGCCTGCAAACTCGAAATCGTCGGCACGGACGGTGCGGGCGGATGGACACTCGGCGCGGTGGCCGGCGCGGACCAATTCGCGGTGACGGCCGAGGCGGCGCCGTCGCCCTCCGTGGCATTGAGCAAGACCTATCAGACCTTGGCGGCGAATGTGGCCGCCTATGGGACGAAGTCGTTCACCCTGACATACAACGCCCCGACCAGCGACACGAAAGGCGGTGGCGTGGCCCAAGGCTTCACCGTGACGGTCAAAGCCAGCGCCCCGTAACCGAACAAGGCCCAAGAGTGTTTTTCAAAGGAAGCGACAAGAATGCCGGATAGGAAAAAAGGCGTGACGGGATTGTCTTGCGCTATTGTGCTGGCCGCGCTGCTGGGCCTGGCCGGCCTCGCGGACGCCGCAAGCCTCAAGGTCGCCCCCGGCCGGTTCATCATTCACGATGTAAAACCGGGCGTCGAGTACGATCTTTACAAGGAAACGGGCCTGCGCATCACGATTTACAACGACGACGACGCAAGCCGGATGTGGCGTCTGTCCGTCCATCGCCCGTCGGAACGCGGAAAGTGGGAACGCGGCTACGGCGAAATCCCGGATGCGCGGTGGTGCTGGCTTGACCGGAGCGAGGTTACGGTCGAGCCCAAGGGACGAGCGTACGCGAACGTGTTCCTGAAAATTCCGGACGATCCCAAATACAGTAATCAGCATTGGGTCGCGACGATAGGCGTGGACGGCAAACCGGGCGCGGGCGGCATCGCGCTGGCCGCCGACATCCGCATTCAAATCGAGACGGCAAGCGATGCGGATCCGGCCCAACGGCCGGCGGGATCCCTTGCCGTCGCGCCCAGCATTGTCGCCTTCGAGAATGTCGCGCCCGGAAGCGTCGAAAAAGCGCGGACGGTTTTATTCAACCATGAGTCGCATGCGCGAACCGTGCACGTCGCCCCGTTGTTCGACGACGTGAATGTCGATCCTGCCGTCTATTTGACGCACGGCCACGAACGTTTGCCTGATTCGGCATGGCTGGCCTTTCCCGGCACGGTCGAAATTCCGGCGGGCGGCGAAGCCGTGATGGAAATTACATTGAACGTTCCGAACGACCCGGCGCATTTCGGGAAAAAGTGGGAATCGGTGTTGTTGCTGGAATCCGGCGAAGGACCACTGAATATGGTGCGGGTGCGCGTGGTGACGAAAAAAACGGAGTAGACCATCGAGTGCCGGCGAAAAAGCACATAGGGCTTCATGTTTGGCGTGGCGTCGCCGTATTGATGGCGGCCTGCGCGGCCTGCCTGGCCATGCCCGCATGGGCCGGCGATACGGCCGCCATCGTCGTGTCCGTCGTCTGCGATCCGGCGCCGCCCCAAGGAACGCTTGCGATCGACGGCGGCGCGGCATGGACGACGAGTCTCGACGTCACGCTATCGCCCGATGCGTCCGATCCCATATCCGGCGTAAGCCTGATGCGCTTCAGCAACGACGGCATTACGTGGAGCGACTGGGAACCGTATGCCGCGACGAAATCATGGCTGCTCGCGGGGGGCGCGGACGGTCTTCGCACCGTTTATGCGCAGTACGCGGACGAAGCGGGCAACGCCAACGGCGATCTCGCCATTTCCGCCTCGATTGCCTACGACATCGAACCGCCCCTGGGGGGAATTCTGATCAATGGGGGCGCGCCCTACGCCAACAGCCGCGACGTGACGTTGACGCTCGACGCTTCGGATGCCGGATCGGGCGTGGATCGCATGCGCTTCAGCAATGACGGCGTCACGTGGTCCCCGGAAACATGGGATGCCGCCGCGGCTTATGCCGAAAGCGCCCCGTGGACGCTTGAGGCGGGCGACGGCGCAAAAACCGTATACGTCCAATACAGGGATTACGCGGGCCGTGTATCCGAAGATGCGATTTCGGATGATATCGTCCTCGACACGACGCCGGCGGCGGCTTCGTTCGTGCTGGCCGATCGCACGCCCTCGACGCTGGACCGGGTTGTCTTCGCTGTTACGTTCACCGAGGACGTGTTGCCGGATCTTTCCGCCGTTGACATCTCGCTTGTTCCCGGATCCCTCGCAGGCGATATCGAAGTGACCGGATCGGGCGCCGATTATACGATTGCGGTTACGATGTCCGACGCCGACGCGGACGGCACGGTAGCCGTTGCGATAGCCGGCGCGGGACTGGCCGACGCGGCGGGCAATCCCTTTGCCGGGGCGGTGTCCGCGGCTTACACGATTCACAATTGGCACGGCCTGTCCGTCGAACCGGCCGGCGTGAAATTGTATGCGGGCCAATCGCACACCTTCGCAGTGGACGGCGATTTCGGTCCGATTGTCCCCGTTTTCCAGTGGAAATGGGCGGATCAGGCCAAGGCCGTGCACGATGGGCCGGCGGCCCCATCTTGGCGGATTGAACATGTTGGCCAAGACCACCGCGGCGCCTATTGGTGCGAAATCGTCTACGACGGCGTCCTGCGCGAATCCGCTCGCGCCGTGATGGAAGTCGAAGATCCGCTGCTGATTGTGACGCCCCCGGCGGATGCGTCGTCGTTCGTTGGCAACGCCCATACCTTCCATACCCAAGCGGCGGGCGGGTATCTGCCGTTGTCATACCTCTGGAAAAAAGATGGCGCGGCCATCGCCGGCGCGACGGAACCGTCCTACACGCGGCATTCCTTGGAAACTTCGGATTCGGGCATCTATACCGTCGAAATTGCCGACGCCAACACCGCCGCGTGTTCCGCGTCCGCGGAACTTTCGATTACATGGGGAATGGCCGCGCTGGGTCTCCCCGGCCTGGTAGTCTTGATCGTCGCGATGCTGCTGGCCGCCGCGACGGCATGGAGAAGACGCAGGGCCTAAGCCCGTTCATTTCCCGCCGTGCCGTCTTGCTTCCGTTCACGCTCGCGACTACAATTACCCGGATGCCCAAGACGGCGGACAAAGAGACAATGGAATAGTGAAGGAGGACGTGTCATGGCAGGCAAAGTGCGAGTGGGCATGATCGGGTGCGGGCAGATTGCGAAGCATTTGCATGTGCCGGATTATGCGTTTTGTCCCGAAGCGGAAATCGTGGCGTTGTGCGATCTAATCCCGTCGAAGGCCAAGGCACTGGCGGAACGCTGGGCGCCGAACGCCAAGATTTATACCGATTATCGCAAAATGCTCAAGGATGCCAGGCTGGATGCGGTGACGGTGGCGCTGCCGAATTATCTGCATGCGCCGGTGACGATTGCGGCGCTTCAGGCGGGTTGCCACGTCAACGTCGAAAAGCCGATGGCGTGCAGCGTGGCCGAGGCGGAAAAGATGGTCGCGACCGCGAAGAAGTGCAAGCGCCTCCTGAACGTCAACCAGAGCCAGCGCCGGTTCCCGCCGCATGTGAAGGCGAAGGAAATCATCGAAAGCGGCATCTTGGGCAAGATCCTGCACGTAACCGCGATGTTCGGCCACGAAGGCCCCGAATACTGGAGTCCGACGGGCAAATGGTTCTTCCGCCGCAAGGAGGCGCGTTTCGGCGCGATGGCCGACCTCGGCGTCCACAAGGCCGATCTGGTGCGCTACCTGACGGGCAAGGAAGTCGCCGAAATCGCGGCCTTTTTCGAGCGGCTCGAGAAAAAGAACACCGACGTCGAAGACAACTTCGTGTCGTGTCTGAAATTCACGGATGGGACCGTGGGCACGCTGTGCGCCTCGTGGACCCTGAAGGGCATGGACGCGAACTACACGATCCTGCATTGCGCGAACGGCACGTTGCGCATCGGCGAGATTCCCGGCAAACCGCTCGTGGCGAACCTGATCAAGCCGGGTTGTGAAATCGTGTTCGACGTGCCGCCCGCCGTCACCAATAACGACGAAACGTGGGGACTGGATGTCGGCGGCGCGTTCGTCCGCGCGATCCTCGGACTCGAAAAACCCTATTGTCCCGGCGAGGAAGGCAAGAAGTCGCTCGAAGTCATCCTGGCCGCCGAGAAGGCCGCGCTGACCAAACGGACCGTGAAACTGAAACACTAGCCGCAAGAGGACTATTCGGTGAAAACACTGACCGTCGCCTTGGGAGACCGATCGTATCCCATTTATCTGGGCGAGGGCATTCTCGACCGGTTGCCCGCGATTCTGGGCGATCGGTCCGTGGGCGGTTCGGCGGCCATCGTGACCGACTCGAACGTCGGGCCGCTCTACGCCGAACGGGTGGCGTCGTTGTTCGACGCCCGCCCGGTGATCTGCGCGTTCGAGGCCGGCGAGGAACGCAAACGGCTCGATCAAATCGAGTGGCTGTGCGGACGTTTTCTCGAAGCCGGTCTGGATCGCGGCAGCATGGTCGTTGCCTTGGGCGGCGGCGTCGTGGGCGACATGGCGGGCTTCGCGGCGGCGGTCTACATGCGCGGGATTCGTTTTATCCAGATACCGACGACCATCGTCGCACAAGTGGATTCGAGTGTCGGCGGAAAAACCGGCGTCAATCATCCCTTGGGCAAGAACTCGATCGGTTCATTCCATCAGCCGTCGGCGGTCATTATTGACATGTCGCTTCTGGCCACCTTGCCTGATCGCGAGGTTCGCGCGGGCATGGCCGAGGTCATCAAGCACGGCGTCATCGCGGACGCGGACCTGTTCGCCTATCTTGAGGGGGCGTCCGCGGCCATTCTCGCCAAGGATGTCCGCGCACTGGAACGGCCCATCCTTCGGTCGTGCGAGATCAAGTCGGAAATCGTCGCGATGGACGAACGCGAACAGGGACGCCGCGCAGAACTGAATTACGGCCACACGTTCGGCCACGCCATCGAAGCCGCGTCCGAATACAGTCTGTTCCTGCACGGCGAGGCGGTGGCGCTCGGCATGCACGCGGCGGGCGTTTTGGCGCACTCGCTCGGCATGGTTGAAGCCGGCTTCGTGTCGCGCCAGCGCGCCTGCATCGAGGCCTACGGCTTGCCGGTCGCATGGCCGGACCTGCCCGTCGAGGCGGCCCTTGCGGCCATGCGCCACGACAAGAAAGTGCGTTCCGGCGCGGTAAAATTGATTTTGCCGGATCGCATGGGGCATGTGGTACAACGTACGGATATAGACGACGCGCTGGTTCGCAAAGCATTCGAGGCGTTGCGCGGATAGCGCAGGGAGGCCGGTATGGCGTTTGGCGGCGAGAATGCCGAAAGTTACCACGACGAGGGATTGACGGCGATGATGAAGGGCGATGTCGCCGCCGCGGTCCAGTTTTTCACGCGGGCCATCCAAATGGACAATTCCTACGCCGCATCCTATCACCAATTGGGCAAGTGTTACCTGCGACTCGGCGAACCGCGGAAGGCCGTCGAACTGCTGCGGCAGGTCGTCGCCCGCAAGCCGAACCTAATTCCCGCCAAAATAGACCTCGGTTACGCATTCCTGGCCATGAACGCGCCCGAGGAGGCGCGCACACAGTTTGGCGCCATCCTTGAAGTCCAGCCGCAAAACGCCCGGGCCAACCTTGGCATGGCGCACGTCTGTTTCCATGCGGGCGCGTGGGAGAATGCCGTCGCGTTCGCGCAGGCGGCACGGATGCACGGCGGCGCGAATTTCGCCACCCTCTACGTGCTCGGACGCGCGGCCCAACAGGCCGGTATGCAGGTCATCGCCGAGGATGCCCTCGCCGAAGCCGAGAAACTCATCGAAAAGTCCGTCGAATTGACGCCCGATTCGCCCGAAGGTCATTACCTGCGCGGCGAGATTTGCTTTGCGCAGGGGCGGTTCGGGCCGGCCCTCGAACATTACCGCGCCGCCGAGGATCGCGCCGATCCGAAAAAATACTACCTGGCGTTTGGCGAAAATTTTACCCGTGTGGACATCATGGCCAAGCGCGGATTGTGCCTGCAACGCATGGGCAACCTCGCCGGCGCAAAGGAACTCGGCAAGCAAATCCTGGCCGTCGCGCCGGAAAACAATCTCGCCAAATCGCTCGCGGAACTTTGAGAAAGCGGGAATGGCGATCGGACCGATCCGAACATCCTATCCGCCGTTTCTTGCCCGCCTTCGCCGGACAACAGCCAGCCCTTCCCATGCGATCAGCAGCGCCGGGGGACCGTAAAGAATCCCCTTGCCCCACCAGGTTTTCGAGAAACCGGTGAAATCGCGCCAGCGATCCACGGGCCACCATGTGCAGACCACGCGCCCGTAGATGTTGCCGTTGGGCAGCCAGCCGAAATAGCGCCCATCCACGCTGTCGCCGCTGTTGTCGCCGAGCACCAGATAGCAGCCGGGCGGCACGACGGCGTATTCGTCTTCGGTTCGAACACCGTACCGCAAGGGAAACTGGGCCGCCTGCTCCAGCCCCAGGAGTTCCTCCGCGATATACAGGCTCAAAGGACTTAGTCCCTTGAGTAGATCGTCAATTTCGGCCTGGCTCAGGGTATCCGTGCCGCGACCGTTCAATTTTTCGCGGATGGCATTCAGTTCCTTCATGAGGTCCTGCACGCCTTGGTTGGCGGGGTTAAGCATCGCGGGAAAGGCGTCGCTGCGCCGGATGAGTTGCAGAATAAACGCCTGCACGTCTTCACGGCTCCGTTTCAATTGCGTAGTGTAGTTGAGCACGGAACGCAGTTCCGGCGGCGGTTCGACAGCCAGGCCGTTTACGTGGATTTTTCCATCCGCAATGTGGATCCGTTCGCCGGGCAGCCCCACGACCCGCTTGACCAGCGTGGGATGTACGGCATTCGGATCGGGCGAGTGGAACACGACGATATCCCACCGCTTCGGTTCCCACAGGCGGAACAGGCGTTTCTGCATGAACGGCACACGCGGCCCGTAGACCAGTTTGTTGACGGCGATTCGGTCGCCGCGCAGCAATCGCGGATCCCCGTGCAGGGTCGGTTCCATCGAGCCGGTCGGAATCGAGTACGGCTCCATGATCAGCCAGCGAAAAACCAGAACCAAGCCAATGAGTCCGGCCCACATCAGCGCATTGCGGAGCGTCCACGGCCCCGTGATGGATTCGATTGCGCGCTTCAGCCTTTGCAGCACGCGGTGTTCCACTCCTATTCCGCTTCCTCGTTGACGCGCAGAAGGGCCATGAACGCTTCCTGCGGCACTTCGACGGTGCCGACCTGTTTCATTCGGCGTTTGCCTTCCTTTTGTTTTTCGAGCAATTTTCGCTTGCGCGTGATATCGCCGCCATAGCACTTGGCGGTGACGTTCTTGCGCAGGGGGCTGATCGTCTCGCGCACGATCACCCGGTTGCCGATGGCGGCCTGGATCGCCACCTCGAACTGCTGGCGCGGGATTAGTTTACGCAATTTCGACGCCAACTGGCGGCCCAGATACACGGCGCGGTCGCGGTGTACGATGGACGACAAGGCGTCCACCGCTTCGCCGTTCAACAGAATGTCCAGTTTGACCAAGTCGCCGGGCCGGTAGCCGATCAGGCGGTATTCGAGCGAACCGTATCCGCGCGAAATCGTCTTCAACTTGTCGTAGAAATCCAGCACGATTTCGGCCAGCGGCATCTGGTAGACGGCCATGCAGCGCCGCGCGTCTATGTAATCCACGCGGACATGGATGCCGCGTTTTTTCTTGCACAGGTCTATGACCGCGCTCAGGTACTCGGTGGGACATAGAATGTCCGCTTCGATATAGGGTTCGTAAATGGTTTCGATTTCGTTCGACGGCGGCATTTTCGATGCGTTTTCGATGGTCAATTCCTGTCCGCCGGTCTTGGTGATGCGATAGGCGACGTTTGGCACCGTCGTGACGAGCGTCAGATTGAACTCGCGCTCGAGCCGTTCCTGCACGATTTCCATGTGCAGCAGACCGAGGAATCCCAAGCGAAATCCAAGGCCGAGCGCGTCGGAACTGTCGGCCTGGAACGAAAACGAGCAATCGTTGAGTTGAAGCCGTTCGAGCGCGTCACGCAATTCCTGGTAATCGGTTTCAACCGCCGGATACATCCCGCAAAAGACGACCGGCTGCACGTCCTCGTATCCGGGCAAAGGCTCGGCGGCGGGATGCTGGGCCTCGGTGACCGTGTCGCCGATTTTCGTGCTCTGCAACGTTTTGATGTTGCAGATCAGATAGCCCACCTCGCCCGCCTCGAGCCGTTTCACCGGTTGCATGCCCGGGGTCAGCACGCCGATTTCCACGGCCTCGTACCGCATTCCGTTCGACATCATCATGACCCGCATGCCGGTTTCGAGCACCCCCTCCATCACGCGCACATACACGATGACGCCCCGGTACGAATTATAGACCGCGTCGAAGATGAGCGCACGCAGCGGCCTTGCCCGATCGCCTTTTGGCGCGGGAATGCGGGCGATAATCGCCTCGAGAATGTCGTGCGCGCCCGTGCCGACTTTGGCGCTGGCCAGTATCGCCCCGTTGCCATCGAGACCGATCACGTCCTGGATCTGCCGCCGGGCCGACTCGATGTCCGCGCTGGGTAGGTCAATCTTGTTGATGACCGGAATGATTTCAAGATCCTGCTCGATGGCCTTGTAGGCGTTCGCGAGCGTCTGGGCCTCGACGCCTTGCGCCGCATCCACCAGCAGCAACGCGCCCTCGCACGCCGCAAGACTCCGAGACACCTCGTACGAAAAGTCCACATGCCCCGGCGTGTCTATGAGGTTCAGCACATATTCCTGGCCGTTGTCCGCGCGGTATTTCATGCGCACGGCCACCGACTTGATGGTGATGCCGCGTTCACGCTCGATTTCCATCATGTCGAGCGTCTGTTCCTTCATGTTGCGCGAATCCACCGTGCCGGTGATTTCGAGCAGGCGATCCGCCAACGTGGATTTGCCATGATCGATGTGCGCGATGATGCAGAAATTGCGTATGTGTTCCACTAATGCCGCCATGTCTCTCTTGACTCAGCAATCAACCCGTGTGATCACGATCACGACGGGGTGTATCGTGACGTACAGGCATTCAACTCACGCCAGCATCTCGGCAATCACCCGAATGCTGCGAAACTCCGTTTCCAACTGGTGCGCTGCGTAGGCGCTCAACAATCCGCACAGGCCCGGCACGGCCCCGATGTCCGGACAGGCGCTCCGCGCGCCCGACAGCGTCCGCAACGCCTCGTACTGCGCCGCGCTCAGCCGCCGTTCCGCCGGGCACGCCGCGCATGTCGCGCCGCCCGACAACGAAAAACCGTGCGCCGCTTTTATCGGCGCGCCGCACACCGCGCACGCGTCGAGCGACGGGTCGAACCCCGCCGCCGCCAGCAACGCCATCGCCTGCCACGCCGCATGCACCGCCGCCGCGCCCGTCCATGCGTTCAGGCCGCGCAGTCCGCGAACCAGCGTCGCGAACAGTTCCCGCGACGGTTCGTTTGTCTGCGCAACCTTCGCGGCCAGTTCCATGGGAAACGCCGCGAACGCCGCCTTGGCGAGGTCCGCCTTGATACCCGTGAATCCGTCGAGCAGCGACGCTTCCGCCAGCGTCTGCACCTCGCGGCCGTCCCGCCAGTAATACAGCAGTTCGACGTGATTGAGCGTGTCGAGCGCCGGCGCCAAGGCGCTGTTTTTTCTCCGAACGCCTTTTGCCATGCAGGCCAGCCGCCCGCGCTCCGGACACAAAAACGTGACGATGCGGCTCGTCTCGCCGAAATCAACACCGCGCAACACCACCGCTTCTGTGCGTTCCTGCGACACGCGGGACCTCCAAGACCACGCCGCGCTGTCCCGAATTGCAACGAGAACGCAAACGCATTCGGGAGCCGGATTGGGTCAACACATTCAACACCACCGCCCAAGGCAACCCCGCCGAATGGAGATTCGGCGTCACGCTTACGACTGCACGAACACGCTTACACAATCCCGGAGTCCATGAATCATTCAACGATCGGGCGGCGCCGCCTGCGGAAGAATCATATCATCCGTTTCAGGAACCTGTCCACTTTTCGCGACATTATCGGCCCAAAAATCCCCAGCGCAAATCATTGGTTGGGTTGACGGCTTCCGGTGAAGATTTGACGTGATTATTTCCACGCAATCCGGTATTGCCCCGCGGTGTAACTGGCCGTTTTGATCCAGAGACGGCGATTTGTTTCGTCGTAACGCCAGTCGGTCGTTTCGGCGAGATCCTTGCCGTCCAGTTGGACGGTTTTGGGTGCTTCGGGCATGAGGATGCGCAGGATGTGCGGTTTTTGGACGCCGTCAAAGGAAATATCGAGCGAACCGGTTTTTTCGGCAACGCGGACGGTCGTCGCGCCGCTCTTGTCGGTGTTGTGGCAGGTGAACACATTGGCGCCGTTCGGATAGATGGCCCATGTGACGTATCCCTGGGATTGTTCATCGCCGAAGCCGGTGTAGGCCCGGCAGACATTGAGCGGAATGATGGCGCCGTCGCGGATATAGGCCGGATATTCGGTGAGCGGGAAGTCGCGCGTGACGGTCGCCGGGCCTTCGATGACTTCGGCCTCGTTGAAGAGGTAGCGCCACCGTCCCTTGGGAAATTCAACCGTGTTCGTGCGGCTGTCGCGATAAATCGGCGCGATGAGAAAATCGTCGCCGAACATGAAATGGTACTTGCCTTTGTCGAGCGGGCGTTGCAAGGGCTTACCGCCCTCGTGGCAACGCACGACGTGGCTGTACATATAGGGGACCAGTTCGGTGTGGAGCCACGAGTATTTCCGGACGACGTCCAACTCTTTGGGCGTGCGCATCCACATGCGGCGTTCGCCGTGGCCGCCGTTGAGGAACAGTCCGTTGAAGCAGGCGAACTGAGCCCAGCGCATGTACAGGCGCGGCGGGATGTACGAACCGCCATGGTAGCCGCCGATATCGTCGCCGACGACGCAATAACCCCGTTTCGAGCTGAGCAGGATGTCGCGGATGGCCGCCTCGAAGCCCCGGTTGGCGCCCTTCTTCGTCATCAAATCCTTTTCGTTGACCGAGTCGGTTCCTTCCTTCCACGTATGGGTCCGGTCGCCGATCCACGTGACGGGCGCGGCGTCAATGGGGGCGAATCCTTCGGGATGGGCGTAGGGCGTGTCGTAGGCGCGGATCAACGTGACGAATTCGGGATTTTTCGTCAAGCCGTAGCGGTATTCCTCGCGCGCGTAATGATCCATGTAGCCCCGGGTGGTCATATATCCCCGATGCGTCTTGAAATAAGGAAAGGGTATCTTGCCGAACAACAGCGTAAAACATAGGGTGTCGGCCCCGTCGAGTTTCCACCCGTCAATGCCAAGGTCCAGCACTTGATCCTGCATGCCGCGCCACCACGCCATCGCGGCCGGGTTCGTGTAGTCAATGCAGCCGCCGCGCCCTTTCCACCATCGCATGATGGCCCCATCGGCCACGAGAAAACCGTTCTTGCGCGCTTCCTCGAACCAGTCCGACGCGTCCCTGATCGAAGTGTCCGGGTTTGTGCGGTTGACCATGGAGGTCATCCACAACACGACGCGATATCCCTTGTCCTTGAGGCCGCGAATGAATTCCTTCGGCTGTGGATACCGTTCCTCGTCGAACGTGAAATCGTTGTAGCGGGTGCTCCACGGGCTGTCAATCAGGATGGTGCGCACAGGGATATCGTGCTTGGCGTACCCTTCGAGCAGTTCGGCAACGAATGCGCCGGTGTTGACGTCGTCTTCCCAGAGCCAGCATTCGAGCGCCCACGGCGGGGTAATGGGGGGCCGGCCGTGCCGTTGCGCATTGAACGGAATGCCCCAAAACGGCAGCACAAAATAGAAATAGACCAACACGGCCAGCAGGACGAGTCCTGCGGCCAGGACTTTTACTCCGCGCGCCAGGCATCCCCGCAGCGTCATGTTTTCAGCCCTTTCGGTTGCATTCGGTTTTTTCCCGATATGCGGAATTGTAATTCGTTGCCTTCCGCGTTGTCATGCAGCGCGCACGGTTATTGTTTTCCCAAGACCCGGTCGAGTTCCTTCTGGGTTTCGGTCTGGGCGTACAGGAGGGCCTGTTCGGGCGTTTTGATGGCGTTGAGAACGTCGCTGATGGCCCGGTCGAGCGCGCCCATGAAATAGGCCTGCGCGGGCATGACGGGGCGCTGGTGCCGGGTGTTTTTCAGCACATCATAGAACACTTCCAGTTTCTCGTTGCCCTTGACCAACTCGAAGCCGGGGCTGGCCTTGTATCCGGGGAAGGTGCCTGTGGTCACGATCATCGAGCGGCCCGCTTCCGCGCTGGTGCACAGCCATTTCATGAACGCGAAGGCCTTTTCGGGTTGGGCGGACCCGCGCGGAATGGCCAAACACCAGCCGCCCATCCACGCGCTGTGGTCGGATCCCATGTGCGCGGGGTATGGAAATGGAACCGCGCCATAGTCGAGATCGGGCGCGTATTTCTGGAACAACTTGATGTTCGAGACGTGGCCCGCGGCCATTGCGATCTTGCCCCGGATGAAGGGGCTGTCGGCCTGGTCGCCGAAGCCCTCGGCAAAACTGTTGATTCGCTCGAATCCGTATTCGTCCGCGAAGGACTTCATCCACTTCACGGCCTGGAGAATACGCGGATCTTCGCCGCACAGGATGCGCTCGCGGGCGTCGTCGTAAAACTCGCCTCCAAAGGCCCAGCCCCACGTAAACGTCGAGTTCGCGTAACCGAACACGTTCCAAGGGATGAAGCCGATGCGCGTCATGCGGCCGTTGGCGTCGAAACGGGTAAGGGCCTTCGTGAGGCGATCGAGGTCTTCGAGCGTTTTCGGCGGCCCGCCCTCGAGCAGGCCCGCTTCCCGAAACACTTCCCTGTTCCAAAAGAAGGCGAAATTCGGGTCGGCGCAGTAAGTAAGGGCATAGGTTTGGCCGCGAAACCGGTTCTGCCTCCAGCAGGGTTCCCAGAAATCGTCGTTGCGCACGCCCTGCGCGGCCATCAAGTCGTCGAGCGGGACGATGGCGCCCCGCGCGGCCCATTCGCACACTTGCGGACCGTCCACGAACGTGCAATCCGGCGGCATGCCCGCCGAAATCGAAAGAAACAGTTTTTGGCTGGACGAGAGGTTGTTGGGCACGTAGAGGAGGCGCACATGGAGGGACGGATTGCCCTCGTTGAACAGGTCCACCAGCCGCCGGAATTCCTCGCCCTGATCCCCCGGCCACGGATGCCACACATTGATCACGGTCTTGCCCGGCGGCGGGGCCGGCGGCGAACCCGTCAGGGAATATAACAGGACAAATGCCGCCGCCACTCCGCCAAATGCCAGACCCGTCCGGATTGCGTTCAAACGCCGAGCGCCTTCCTGCAGATTTCGTTGAGGACCTTGCCATCGGCCCGATCGCCCAATTCTTTCTTGAGGGCGCCGGTCAATTTGCCGGGATGGTTCAATTCGGGGTGTTCCGCCAGATAGGCGCGGACCTTCGCCTCGATTTCGTCCGCGGACATCTGTTTGGGCAGGAATTCCTCGATGATCCGTATTTCGTTTTCGGCCGCGGCGGCTTCGGCTTCCTTGCCGTGCTGCCGGAAGATCTCGATGCTCTGCTGGCGTTTCTTGATTTCGGCGCGCAGCGCGGCGCCCGACATCTCATCCGTCAATTCGGCCGCCGATTCCTTTTCCTTCAACAGGATGGCGCCCTTGGCCAGCCGAAGACATTCCAGGCGGATCGTGTCGCGCGCCTTCAGGGCCTTGGTGATTTCCTCCTGGACCCGTTCCTTGATGCTCATGGCGAAGCGCCTCCCTGTCAACGCGACCGCGCGACGCGGAAACCGAAGGAGTAATACCAGTCGTCGGGCACGTTGTAGATGCGGTAGGACACGCGGCAATCGCGGTCTTTCATCGCCCATCCGCCGCCGCGCAACACCCGGTGATCGCCCGTCGCGGGTCCCGCCGGATTCGTCTGTTCCTGCGCCGAATAGGGACCGTACCGGTCTTCAACCCAGTTCCAAACGTTCCCCGTCATGTCGTAACAGCCCGCCGGGCTGGGACTGTCCACCGTGTCCTTGTTGATGCCGTTGTAATAACCGACCGGCGTGGTGAATGGATATCGTTTCAGTTGGAGAGGATTCGCCTTGTCGTAATTGGCGCGGGATTTGTCCAGTTTGTCCGTCCGGCACCCGTAAATCCAGCGAGGCGGCGTGGCGGCGGAATCCCATGCGGCCGCATACTCCCATTCGGCTTCGGTCGGCAGCCGGTAACCGTTGCGAACCGGTTCGAACCGTTCCCACGTCGTCTCGTCGTAACAGGGCGCGAGACCGGCGGCGCGGCTCAGCCAGTTGCAATACGCCGCGCACCCGAACCATGTGACGTTGACCACGGGATGATTGTCCATCGAAAGTTCGTCCCGCGGTTCGACGGCAAAGACTCCATCCTTGAATTGAATGGCGCAGTACAGGCCGTCGTAATCGAACGGCGCAAGGTCTATCAGCATCTGCCCGCCCTCGTAGACGTCGCCTCCGGCATAGGGCTGGCCGTCACGGGTTTGCAGATACCCCTGTTCGAGCGCCCAATTCAGGGCGGCGGCATACTGCGCGTTCGTCACGGCGTATTTGCCGATGGCATACGCGCTCAGATGAACGGTGTGGCGCGGCACTTCATCGCCGTTGCCGCTGGGTTCGCCGCCTTCGCGCTGGCCCATGATGAATGTGGCCGCGCGCAGGTTGACCATGTCGCCCGGTTCGATCGCCGGACATCCCGCAAGCCATCCCGCCGCAAGCGCCAACCACACGCCGGGAACCCATTTCCGCAGACGTTCACTTCGCATGAGTGACCCTCCTTCATCGCTTCGCCTCTAGCATACCAGAATCGCGGCCCCACAGGAAAACGCGCGCATCCGCCCCCTGCGGCAAGCCGCGGGGCATGGCGCTTGGACAACCGTCAGGATGCAACGCGCCGTTTTTCCCTGAACTGAATCGCGGCAAGGCCGCCAAGCGCCATCATGCCCGCAAGCAGCGCGGTTCCGGCGATGCCGGCCACAGGGATGCTGTTGGGGGCATACACCGTCAGCACGTACGGTTCCGTTTCCTTTACGGCCTTGGCGTCGGTCGTATAGACGCAGGTATAGATTCCCGCATCCTCCGGCGCGACCGGATCGATGGTCAGGGTCCGCGCGCTTGTGCCGGCGATCGTGGCGGTGTCGCTCAGTGCCAAACCGTTTTTCTTCCATTGATAATCGGATCCGGCCGGCGCGGTCAGCGACAAGCGGTCGCCCTCCTCGATGAACCGGCTCGGATTGGCCGTGATATGGTTCGGAATCGCCAGCACCGTCAGCACATAGGGTTCCGTTTCCTTCATGGCCTTGGTGGGCAGCGTGTACACACAGGTGTACGAACCGGCATCGGACGGCAACACCGGATTGATGGTCAAGGTCCGCGATTGCGTGCCGGCATGGCGCCCGTCGCTGGGTACGTCCACGCCGTTCCGTTTCCATTGATAACCCGAACCTTCCGGAGCGGTCAGCGAAACGCTGGCGCCCTCCTGAACCGGCCCGGACGGATTGGGCGTAATCGTGTTCGGCGGCGGGTAGTCGGGGATGCCGTTGCCCGTGGCGCTGAACGACGCGAACCCGCCGGGACCCAAGGATCCCACGCCGACGTACACGGATGAGGCCCCGCTGAGCGCATAATCCAGAAAAACGGACTGTGCGCCGTTCAACGTCAGCGTCGCGCGCCCGGAATAGGTGTCGTACTGGAGCGTCATCGAATTAAGCGCGGCGGGCCAACTGAAATCGAGCGCCCGTTCGTTGCCGATCCAGTCCGACAGCACCACCATGCCGCCGCCGTCCACGGTCGCGGTGACCGTGTTCTGCGTGTCGGTCGTGTCAATCATGATCAGGCCGACCCCGTATTGCGCGTCGGAATAGGGAACCAGCCCCATCGTGGCCGAAACGGAACCGCCGCTTCCCACAACATACGATCCGCCTTTTTTCAAAACAGAGGTGTTCGCGCCGGTGAAAACCGCGCGCCCGCTGGACGCCTGCAACTGCCCCGGACCCGACTGGCCCGTCAACAGGCCGATGCCGTCCGCGAAATTGATGGCCGTCGTCCCCGCCCAAGCGGATGCCGCCAACAGGCCTGCACAGGCACATAGCACAACAGAAGTACGCATGGCCGCTCGCTCCTTCTCCCCTAAAAAGGGGGTTGCTTCTATAAGACACCATTCCGTTCCGTCTGTCAAGCCCGGCATGGCGGCAAAGACGGCATCCATGCCGCGTTGCCCAGCCGCAAGGGCGCCCGCAGGGGACGCGCGGCCTGCAATCGCCTTGCGGATAGTGGTATAGTGCGCGACAGGCACAACGGAAGACAGGAGGCGTTCGATGGATACATTATCTCGCAGGCAATTTTTGGCGGGGACGGCAGCGGGCGTCGCGGCATGGGGGTTGATGCCCGCGGCGGGTTATGCGCAGGCAGGAAAAGGCATCCGGCTGAGCGCGTGCGACTGGTCGCTCGGCGCGAAAGGACCAGGCGGACTCGAAGTCGCCAAGGCCATTCGTCTCGACGGACTTGAAGTGTCGGCGGGCGAAGCGACCGATACGTTGCTGATCGCAGATCCAGCGTACCGCGAACAATACAAGAACCTGATGAAGACCACAGGCGTGGCCGTGTCGTCGGTGGCCATGGGGTTCCTGAACGGTTCGCCGCTCGCCACGGAACCGCGCGGTGTGGCGTGGCTTGAACAGACGATTGGCGCCACAAAGGATTTGGGCGCTTCAGTTATCCTGATAGCCTTTTTTGGAAAAGGCGATTTGCGCAAGGGCAACGAACTCAAAAAGGCGGAAGTGGACGCGCTCGTCGGCAAACTGAAGGAAGCCGCCCCCAAAGCCAAGGAATCCGGCGTTATTCTGGGCCTCGAAAACACGTTGTCCGCGAAACAGAATCTCGATATTCTCGAACGGGTGGGCCACGATGCCGTCCGGGTGTATTACGATGTCGGCAATTCGACCGACAACGGCTACGATGTTCCTGCGGAAATTCGCCTGCTGGGCGATCGCATTTGCCAGTTCCATTTCAAGGACGGCGGCCATTACCTCGGCGAAGGAAAGGTCGCGATGAAACCCGTGGCCGATGCTATGAACACGATCGGTTACAAGGGCTGGGTCGTGCTTGAGACGGCGGCGCCATCCAAGGATCGCGACGCGGATTTTCGAAGGAATGCCAATTTCGTCCGGGGTCTTCTGGGCGCCGCCTGACCCTCCAACCAGGAGAACGTTCATGTATGAATCGTTGCTTCTTACCGGAGTCGTGTGTCTGTCGTGTTTGTTGATTCATCCTCCGGGTCGGGCGCAAACGGGCAGCGAACACGAGCCGGTGCGTTATGTCGGCGGAGTCGGCATAGATCCCGCTCCGCACGATGGGCGGCTGCGCCCCCCCGTGGGGGTGGCCAACTATCAGACCTTCCGCGCCAACCGCACGCATCCGGAACGCGCCGAAGGGTTCGGATGGACCTACAACCACGCGCCGATGCTGGCGTATTGGAATGACACGTTCTACCAGGAATACCTGAGCAACCCGGTGGACGAGCACATAGCGCCGGGGCACACGCTGATCGCCACCTCGCGCGACGGGCGCGAATGGTCAAAGCCCGTGGTCGTGTTTCCCGCCTACGAACCGCCGAAAGGCGTGACGGTTCCGAAAGGCTACCACGGGTACATGATGCACCAACGGATGGGCTTTTTCGTCGCACCCAACGGACGCCTGCTCGCGCTCGCGTTCCACGGCCATGCCGAAGATCCCTTCGGACCGGGCGGCATCGGGCGCGTCGTGCGCGAGATTTACAAGGATGGAACCTTTGGCCCCATTTATTTCATCCGTTACGCCAGTCATGGAAAATGGAACGAAAAAAACACGAGTTATCCGTTCTACACGCGATCGGCCGACACGGGGTTCGTCGAGGCATGCAAAGCATTCCTGTCGAACCGGCTCATGATGTTGCAATGCCGCGACGAGGATCCGGGACCCAAGGATTTCTACCCGATCAAGGGCGACGTCGAAGCCCTGAGTTTCTATCACCGCAAGGACGGCAAGGTCGTCGCGCTTTGGAAATGGGCGATGTGCGCGCTGTCGGCGGATGAGGGGCTGACGTTTTCAAAACCGGTGAAGGCGCCGACGTTCACGACGGATGGGGCAAAGGCATGGGGACAGAAAACGCCGGACGGGCGCTATGCCATCGTGTATGTGCCGACGACGCACAGCGAACACCGGTATCCGCTGGCCATGGTGACGAGCGACGACGGCATCATCTTCGACGACTTGCTGGTAGTCCATGGCGAAGTGCCGCCGCGCCGGTTCTTCGGACGCTGGAAAGACTACGGCCCGCAATACGTGCGCGGCATCGAGGAGGGCAACGGGGTTCCCCCCGACAACGCCATGTGGATTACCTACAGCGTCAACAAGGAAGACATGTGGGTGAGCCGGATTCCCGTGCCGGTCCGCTATCGCGTGGAAGGACCGGTCGAGGACAACTTCAGCAAAATGGAAACCGGCGGCCACATTCTCGACTGGAACATCTACTCGCCGAAATGGGCCCCGGTGCGGGTCGTTGATTTTCCGTCCGCCGCCGAAAAGAGCCTCGAATTGCGCGACGAAGATCCGTATGACTACGCGAAAGCCGTCCGCGTGTTTCAGGAAGGCATGAAAGCCGAAATCGGCGCAACGGTCCTTGCGCGGCAAGCGGACAAGGGGCTGCTGGACATCGAAGTCCTCGACCGGTTCGGCAACCGGCCCGTCCGCCTGCGCTTCGATGCCGACGGCCAAATCAAGGCATTCATGGGCGGCGCGTGGACGAATCTTCAACCCTATAAGCCGGATACCTGGCACAAGGTTGATATCGCAGTGAACGCTTCTCCGTTCGGCCATTTCAGCCTGACGATTGATGGCCGTAACGCGATTGATCACGCGCCTTTGGCCGAAGCCGTGTTATCCGTCGAGCGCTTGTCGTTCCGCACCGGACCCTACCGCGATTGGCCTACCCGCGAAACCAACAACGAAGCCAAACATCCGCCCCTTGAAGGCGCGGACGATCCCGCCCCCCTTGCCGCATTCAACGTCAAGACTGTTCGCATCGTCAGTGCGTCGTGAGACATCCAGAAGGTGGACTTTGCGGACGTTAGGATTCTCGGGTATTTGCATCGGACGCGGCGGGGCGGGTACCATTGGGTCAAAGGCTGTGGCACGCAATGAATATTCTTGGAATATCCGCTTTTTACCACGACAGTGCGGCATGTCTTGTCCGTGACGGCGATATTGTGGCCGCCGCGCAGGAGGAGCGCTTTTCGCGAAAGAAACATGATCCGCGGTTTCCGGATCATGCCGTGGCATACTGTCTTCAGGAAGGCCGAATTACGGCCCGCGATCTGGATTACGTCGTCTTTTACGACAAGCCCTTCCTCAAATTCGAGCGATTGCTGAGCACCTATCTGGCCATCGCGCCGAAAGGGTTGACCTCCTTCATCCAGCAGATGCCCGCGTGGCTCAAGGAAAAAATCTTCATGCGGAACACCATCCGCGAACGGCTGGATTACGAGGGAAAAGTCCTTTTCACGCAGCACCACCAGAGCCATGCCGCCGCCGCCTTTTTCCCAAGTCCTTTTGAAGAGGCGGCTATCATCACCCTCGACGGCGTCGGCGAATGGGCCACTTCCACATTCGGCGTCGGCCGGGAAAACCGCATCGAAATCCTCAAGGAAATCAAGTTTCCTCATTCCCTGGGCCTGCTGTATTCCGCGTTCACCTACTTTACCGGATTCAAAGTCAACAGCGGCGAATACAAATTGATGGGGCTGGCGCCATACGGCGAGCCCAAATTCGTCAAGGAAATTCTGACGGAACTCGTTGACATCAAGGAAGACGGATCGTTCCGTCTAAACATGGATTATTTTGACTTTTGCGCCGGATTACGCATGACCAACGAAAAATTCGACCGGCTTTTCGGCGGTCCGCGGCGAACACCGGAAACGAAATTGACACAGCGTGAAATGGACATCGCCCGCTCGATCCAAATCGTTACTGAGGAAATCATCCTGCGCATCGGTCGGCATGTCCACAAAACCACCGGTATGCGCAACGTCTGCCTGGCGGGCGGCGTCGCGTTGAATTGCGTCGCGAACGGCCGTCTGTTGCGCGAAGGCCCCTTCGACGACGTCTGGATTCAACCGTCGGCGGGCGACGCGGGCAATGCGCTCGGATGCGCCCTGTTCGCGTGGCACCAACTGCTGGACAATCCGCGCACACCCGACAGCCGCCGCCAAAAGGCAACCTATCTCGGCCCGGCCTTTTCCGACGAGGAAATCCAATCGTATCTCGAATCCGAAGGCATCCCCTTTACGCGTTTTTCTTCGGACGAGGAACTCTGCCAATGCGTCGCCGGACTGGTCGCGACCGAAAACGTCGTGGGCTGGTTCCAGGGACGGATGGAATTCGGGCCGCGCGCGCTCGGCGCGAGGAGCATCCTCGGCGACCCGCGTTCCCGCGAGATGCAGTCGGTTCTGAACCTCAAGATCAAGTTCCGCGAATCGTTCCGGCCCTTCGCCCCCACGGTCCTCGCCGAACACGTATCCGATTGCTTTGGCCTGGATCGGGAAAGTCCGTACATGCTGCTCGTGGCCCCGGTGCGGGCAGAACGCCTGCGCGCGCTCTCGCCCGACGAGGAAGAGGCGCAAGGGTTCGCCAAACTCAAAGTCGTGCGATCCGACATGCCGGCCATCACCCACGTGGACAATTCGGCGCGTATCCAGACCGTGGACAAGCGCGACAACCCCGTTTATCATCGCCTCATCGAATGCTTCAAGGAACGGACAGGGTGCCCGGTCATTATCAACACATCGTACAATGTCCGCGGCGAACCGATCGTTTGCACGCCCCACGAGGCGTTTACCTGTTTCATGCGCACGCGGATGGACTATCTTGTCATGGGCCACTTCCTGCTCGACAAGATCCAGCAGAAGCCCTGGCAGGACGACGACAAATGGAAAGAGGAATTCGAACTGGACTGACCTTATGACACTCGACACGTCCAGCAGATCGGAACAGCGCAAGTTCGGGATCGTGATGGCCGTTGCCATTGCGGTTTTGGGCCTGATCCGATGGGCATTACACGGGTTTGCCGTTGTTCCCACATACTTCTTCAGCGTGGCGGCGGTGTTCTTGGCGCTGGGTTTGGTTGCCCCGTTCGTTCTTCGTCCGGTCCTGATAGTCTGGATGAAGTTCGCCGAAGCGCTGAATTGGCTGACGACACGCGTCCTGTTGACGCTTGCGTTCTTCCTTCTGATTGTGCCGGTGCGCGTCATTATGTTGCTCGTGCGCCACGACCCGCTGAACCGGGCGTGGGATCCGGCGGCGGAATCCTATTGGGAAGAGGCGGAAGATCAACCGAAGGAATTTGAGCGGTATCTCGATCAGTTCTAAAATAGGATTGTGAAACTGGAGACGAGGTTGAATCCATGGGAATGTTGAGAGAAATTTGGGCGTTCTTGCGGGTGCGCAAGAAATTCTGGCTGGCGCCGATTATCATCGCGCTGTTGTTGCTGGGCGTGTTGATCGTGTTCGCGGGCCAGGCGGGCGTCGTGTCGCCGTTCGTCTATATGCTCTAGACCGTCCGCGCCCTTCATCGGACCGGACGCGGCGGTAAAATTGCGTGGCGCGCCCCCGTAAATCAGCCCATGCGCTTGAGGGATGTAAACCGGTTTTTTTGATGTTTCCGCGCGCCGTGTCTTGGTCGCGCGGGAAAGGATTGTTGTTCATGGTGCCTCTTGAACTGGTCGGAATCAGCCAGCAGGACGAGGAGTCGCTGCCGATAGTCCTGCTCCGAAACGACGACCGCATATTGCCCATTGTCGTGGGACCCGCCGAGGCCAGCGCGATTCAGATCGTCCTGCTCGGCCAAACGCCGGCACGCCCGCTGACGCACGATTTGATCTGCAATCTCTTGGCCGGACTGCGCGGACACCTGCAATCCGTGACCATTTACAAACTCGAAAACGACATCTTCTTCGCGCATCTCAACATCGAGCAACGATCCGCCACCGGACAGGTTGAACAAGTCTTGCGTGTGGACACACGGCCCAGCGACGGCATCGCCATCGCCGTCCGCATGCAGTGCCCCATTTATGCCGCCGAGGAGGTGATGGACGTGGCCGCGCGCCGCAACGTGTCCATTCTCGAAGAGGGCGAAGGGGGCGAAGAGGAAAGCGAGGGAGACGATCCCGGCGCGCCCGATTTCGAACGCTGAGCACTTGCAGGGCGGGATTGGCCGTGATTGTTCACAGTAGTTGGCGCCCCCGACTGCTCTATGTTGTCTAACGGACGTGGATAGCACCCGCAACCCAATTTCTCTTCGTGCTCTTCATCCTTGAGAGTACCGAGTTCTTGAGCACAAGGATAAGAATTTCCACGAAGATTGGCATTTCCGGGCCATTTCATGTCGGATCGGGCAACAAGATCTTGTGTTGAACTTGAAAATGGCCGTTTTGTAGCGCCGATTTCCAAATCGGCCTGTCATGTTTCAACAAGCCGATTTGGAAATCGGCGTTACATTCCGAGACCTTCACGACTCCGAGAACACAGTGCTCTCAAGGAATAGACGAACGCGGCTCAGCTGCAATGCCTCAATCAAGGATATGATTTCTTTGTCCGCAACTTCTGTGTACCATGCACAGAAGTTGCGGACAAAGAAAATAATAATAGACGGTTACAAAAGTGCAGCCTGATGAAAACAGGGCAGACCGGAACCGTTGGAATTCCAATTCTCTGGGTGGCGCCGCCAAGCCAATGAAATGCACCCGGATCGGTTGTGTTACAATCGTAAACGGTCGGAGCACAAGGATACCGATGCCTGCGTCTTTTACCAGAACGGGGATGCATGCGCTACGCGCCCTGCGGGCGTGCTTTGCAATTCACGCACGAAAGCGCCCCGCGCTTCTGTTCGCGGAATGGAACCTCACCTTCCGCTGCAATCTGCGGTGCAAATACTGCGGGGCGTGCGATGCGCGGCGCGAGGAATGGTCGGCGGACCAGATCCTGCGCGGACTCGACGACCTGTGGGCCATGGGCGTGCGCTGGATTACCTTCGGCGGCGGCGAGCCGCTGATGCGCCCGGATCTCGGAACGATCCTCCGCCATGCGCACCAGCGGGGTTTTCAGACCTATCTCAGCACCAACGGCTGGTTCGTGCCGCAACGTATCGCGGATCTGCAATGGGTGGATCACGTCAATCTGAGCCTTGACGGCAGCCGCGCGACCCATGACGCAGTCCGCGGGCGCGGCGCGTTCGACAAGACGGTTGAGGCGATCGACGCATGCCGGAAAACCGGCATCGCCGTGTCGCTGCAATGCGTGCTTGCCGCGCACAATTTCAACGAACATGAAGAGGCGGTCCAAATCGCCGCGGAACACGGCGTCACGATCATGTTTCAGCCGGCAACGCAATGGCTCGATTCGTCGCTCGCGCCCAATCCACTCGCGCCACCCGTCGAACCGTACCGCGAAACCATCTCGCGCCTCATCGAAATGAAACGGCGCGGCGCGCCGATTCGCAACAGCATCGAGGGATTGCGACACCTGCGGCGCTGGCCGGACCCGTCGCCGATTTGGTGCAGCGCGGGATTGCTGACGTGTTCCATCGAACCCGACGGGACCCTGCTGGCCTGCCACCAGGCGGACATCGCCCGCTTTTTGCGCGGGCGGCCCAACACGGCGGACCTCGCGGAACAGGCCCGTCATGTCGTCATGCCGCGCGGGTGCGCCGCATGTTGGTGCGCGCCCATGGTCGAACTGGCCCTGGTTTTTTCGCTTCGCCGCGAGCCTATCCTGAATTTGTTGAAAACGATGCGGTGATTGCGGAGAATTTGCCGAGGGAACGATTGAGGGAAAGGACGCACCCATGACACGCTTGACCTTGGCGGTTGACTGCACAATCCTGATGATCCTCGCCTTCGGCGCCGGGGCGGAACGGCTTGTCGGCACGCCGGAGATGCCGGCGACGCGGGTGGCGCCCGACGGTTCCATCCACGAGGACTGGGGCGTGGTCTCCGTCCAACTGGATCCCTTGCCCGCCGAATCTTCGACGGAGCAACGGTATGAGGACGCCTTCATCCCGGCGGTCCTGTCCACGACCAGCGCGGGGCCGATCACGCTGAAACAGTGTGTGTACCGATCGCCGATCTGGCCGGCGGGTGTGGATGTGCTCGTGGTAAAGGCCGAGGCATCGGAGGAAAAGGCCGTAACACTGCGGTTGAATGTTCCGGGCACGGTCGGCGTCGGCGAACGGATCGGCGTGGCGGGCGGGCGACCGGTGCTGTACCTTTTGTCGGCGCCTTTGTTCGATCGCAAAATGAAGGCGTGGGGCTGCATGGGCGGTGTCGCCGTCCTCCCCGGATGGGCGACCCCGCAAGGCGATTGCGATCCCGCATTCAGAAACATCCGCGCGGGCATGGGGGGCGTGCCCATTGAATACCGGTTTGCGGTGCCCGCCGGAGGGTCGCGCGCGGTGGTGCTGGGCTTCTGCGAGAGTTTCCATGCCAGCGGGGGGATTCGCCCCCTGATTGTCGAGGTGGAAGGAACGCCCGCGCAGGAGATTGACCCCATTGCCGCATGGGGACGTCATGTGCCGGGGTGCTTGCGATTCGAGGCCGTGGATGCGGACAACGACGGGTACATCAGGGCCGTGGTGGCGCCGCATCCGTCCGCATCGGACAAAAACCCGATCCTGAATGCCGCATGGGTTTTTTCGCCCGGCGCGGCAGCCAATCTGGAGGACGTAAAATGCGGCAAACTGAACGACGCCGCGGAATACTTTGTGGACGCCGGCGGCGAAAAGGATCAGGGCATCCATGAAGACGGGCCGGTGGAATTCCATCTGAATCTGTTGCCGGAGCACCCCGCGGAAATGACGTTTTTGCTCGCCGCGCCGGGCGGGACCGTGCCCACCCCGCCGACTCCGTGGACCGAAGCGCTGTTGTTCCGTGCGGCGGTGGATGTCTGGGACGACTGGTTCGGCCAGGGCCGGGACGATTTGATGGACGATTCGGCGGCGGCGGAGCGCGAGGCGCTTTTCAGGGTCGCGCTGACCCGCATTCAGGCCGGCGGCTTCTGTTTTGCGATGCCGGTGGAGCAATACGCCGCGGCGCAGGCCGCGGATGCGATCGCCTTGCTTGACCGGGCGGAATTGTTCGGCGAGGCGGAACGCCTGTTGCGCGTGTATTGGGACAAGGATATTCCCGCGCCGCTCGACGCCTTTGCGCAGCAAGCCGACGGCTCGTGGCGCGACGCGGTGAACGATCCCGGCGCGACGGCGCACGTGCTTCGCGCACTTGCAAATCATGCGATCGCGGCCAAGGATATGGGCTGGATCGGCAAGGCATGGCCGGCCATGAAGGCCGGCGCGGATGCCTTGGCGAAAAACGATCCCAACCATCCGGCGCTTCGGCCGATCGCACAGGTGCAGGCGCTGGATCCGTCGCGGTTCCAATAAGGATTCGCACCGAAAAACAATTCACCGGAATTGCAATCCCTCGACTGACGGCGCTGTTCAGTTGCCCCAGCCGTTTTTCAGTACCCGTTCGGCGTTTCCCGATAGGAATTTTGCAGCTTGGTCCTCGCTGTATTTCCGCAGAATGGCTTCGCGCAGACGCTGGTAATCGCGCGGCGAGCGCATGTCCCGCGCCACGTCCGAGGTGCCGTCGAAATCGGAACCGATGGCGACGACTTCCTCGCCGCCATACCGGACAAGGTGCGCAATCGCGTGCATGGCATAGTCCACGCCGAGCGTTTTGGGCCGCCGGCCTTCCCGATGCGTGAACATCATGATGCCGATGGCGCCGCCGGTGTCGGCCACCGCCTTGATCTCATCCGGATCCGGGCCGAATTCGGTCGGGCCATCGCCGGAAATACAGGCATGGGACATAATCAACGGCCGCTTTTTCGGATGGGCGCGGATAATGTCGAAGACCTGTTTCCGAAATGGGCGCGTGCCATGTGTCGGATCGGCCAAAATGCCCGCATCGAGCAGTTTTTCGACCAGTTCATGCCCCCACGGCGACAGGCCGGACGCATCCTGGTATTTCGCGCTGAAACAGCCGAAGGCCGCGCCGATCCGGTATTTTGAAAAGACATTCACGCATCCGCCGGACGGATTCGGATACAGGTGCGGGATAATCATGTGGCACACACCGCGCGCGGCCAGTTCATCCACCATCCCGATATGGCCGTTGAGATGATGGGCGCCTTCGATGGAGTGCAACATGCACATCTTGCCTTCGCCCACGATCCGCTGCAGATCGCCGAAATTGCGCGCGATTTCGACGACATCGCCCTGCCGCCGCCGTGTCTCTTCGATCATGGCCTCCGCAAAATCGAGATATTCCCGCGTCAATTCGTCCATCGGCGCCGTGGCGATGCGCCTTGCGCGCGGATAGGCCGCCGCAACGAGGCGCAGCGGCCACACGTCGCTGAACAACTCACGTTCGATCACATAGGTCGAACATAGAAAAACTTTCACGCCGCCCGCCGCCAGCGCGGCCAAATCCGTCCGCATGGACCACGGACACCACCATGTCGGAGGACGATGCGCTTTCCAGAATTTCGTGCCGAACATATACGACATCAGCGTCGGGTGTGTGTGAAGATCCACGATGCCGAGCCCCCCGCCGTTTTCGATTTCGCCGCTCTGCGTGACTGCCGCTCCGATCATGCGCCTATCCTCCCTTCAACGGCCACAACTTTCCCGGTGAAAGACTGTACAATCCGCCCTTGGAATTTCAATCTTTTGGTTTGAAAGGCCCCGCCCTCATTCCGCCGGGCAATCTCGCGGGACGGGGGTTGAACCTTGTTTTTCCCGCATTTCGGTGCTATATTGCGATCATGCGACGGCGCATGGCAATAATCGTGGTGATGGGCCTGCTTTTCCTGTACGCGGGAGCGGGACTCCATCAGGTGTTGCATCACCACACGGGTCACGACGCGGGCAAGGGCTGTCCGTTGTGCGTTTTGTTGACCACGCCCCTGTTGCCCGCCGCCGCTTCCGCCGTTCAAACCGTCATGCCCGTCGCGCCGGCTCCTAATTGGGCGTATGAACCGGTCGCCGCACCCGCTCCGCGCGGTCCATTGTGTTTGCGCGGCCCGCCGTTGTCCTGATTCCGGTTTCCATCCCTTGTCTTTGCCCATGGCGCGCGTCCCTTGCGAACGCGGCGCGGGCGCATTCTTTGTAACGGACCTGAAACCCGGCTGTCCGGTAGATCCTTGTGCATGGCGCTATCCTTTGCCCATTCCGCGGCGATTGAAAAATGCGCCGATGCAAGAGGGAGGTCGAATCGGACGCCAATAAGGAATTTTTCATCATGAGACGCTCTGGTTTTACCCTTATCGAATTGCTGGTCGTGATAGCGATCATCGGCATTTTGGCCGCCATCCTGCTGCCGGCGCTTGCACGGGCGCGCGAATCGGCGCGGCGCGCGAGTTGCGCCAACAACCTCAAGCAGTGCGGGTTGATTTTCAAAATGTATGCGAACGAATCGCAGGGACAACAATACCCCCCCATGAAGGCGCTGTCCTGTACGGGAGACGTCGTGCCCGGCGCAACCATTTTCCGGGCCGAAGCGGTCTATCCGGAATACCTGACGGACTGGAACGTGCTGCTGTGCCCGAGCGGGCCGTCCGGCACGGATCCGGTCAAAGTGTGGGACGAGGGGGGCACGCTCTCGTCGCTGGCGCTGGAAGCGTTTGAATCCGCCACGAACATGTACAAGAACAACGGAAAAGTCGAGCCGTGCGAGGTATACGAACATCCCTATGTCTATTTGGGCTGGGCCATCGAGGACCGCATGACGCGGGCCGAGATCAATCCCGTCACGGGAAACACGTTCATCACGGATCTCGACGAAAACATCGAGTCGCTTTATGCCCTGCTCGACACCCACGACAACCCAGCGGGCGCCGTCGCGGCGACGGAAAGCGAGTGGCCTGTCCCGGAAGGCACGGGAAACGCCAACGGCAATAAAATTTACCGGTTGCGCGAAGGCATTGAACGTTTTCTCGTCACGGACATCAACAATCCGGCCGCCTCGGCCCAGGCGCAATCGGCGCTCGCGATCATGTGGGACGAGATCTCCGGCGACGAAGCATCGCATTTCAACCATGTGCCGGGCGGCTGCAACGTGCTTTACATGGACGGTCACGTGGACTACCTTCGATACGTGTCCCCGCACGGCGCGGCCTTCCCGGTGAACAAGGGCGGTTTCCTCGTTCACGAACTGAGCCACCTTCACGAGGGCGGGCATCACCACTGACTTCCGCGCACTCCCTCATGACCCGATCACGCGATGGCACGGTGGATGTCATGGACCCCACGGATACACCATCAGGGGTCCATGGCGTCCATCATGCCCATCGGCCGTTCGCAAAGAACGCGGCAAGGATGCCGCGTCTACGGTAGAGGCGGCTTCTAGCCGCATTTCCATCGCTTCGTTCGATCAAAAACGACCTGCCCAAATGCGCAGACGGTCGTCTACCCACAAGCGGCATCCTTGCCGGCTTTCCGGCACGTTGGCGATCCGGAACCTGTTATTAGGCGCAGATGGCGGTATGGGACAACAGGTTGAATTTTCCTTTGAGAAGTTCGTATTGTTTCGCCGCGGAGAGAAGGAGGAGCATGACCGGATGGGTTTGCGGGTATGGGCTATCGTGGCCGCCGCACTGGGTTGCGCGGCGGGTGTACCCGGCGGCGTGGGCGCATATACTTTCTGGTATGCGCGAGGCGCGTCGTACCTGACGAACGATCCGGCGGCGTGCGCAAACTGCCATGTCATGCAGTCCTATTACGACGGCTGGCTCAAGTCGAGCCACCACAAGGCAGCCGTCTGCAACGATTGCCACACCCCGCACGATTTTTTTGGCAAATACCTGACCAAGGCGATCAACGGCCACAACCATTCGGTGGCCTTCACCTTGGGCGGTTTTCACGAACCCATTCAGATTACCCCGCGCAATCACGCGATTACCGAGGAAGCATGCCGCCGTTGCCATGCCGACATCGTTCAGGCGATCGACCGGACGCCCGCCCATGGCTCCGAGTTGTCCTGCACGAATTGCCATCGCAACGCCGGGCATCCGCATTGAGGAGACGAACAACATGACCAACCATCATTCATCCCGACCCGCGACCGGCATGTTGACGATTATCCGCTGGATGGCGGCCGCCGCGGTCGTCGCGGCGGTCCTGTCCGCGCTGGCGACGCTGGGCATTTCCGCGCTGCTCGTTTCGATATATGAGCACAAGGAAGAGGCGCGCAATCCGTTTTACCGCGTGGTCGAACTGACGGACGACACCGAAGACCCGGCAATCTGGGGGAAAAATTTCCCGCAGCAGTACGATGCATACCTGCGGACGGTGGACATGGTCCGCACGCGATTCGGCGGCAGCGAGGCCATGCCGCGCACGCCAACCGGCGCGGATCCGCGGTCCGTCGTGGCGCAGTCCAAAATCGAGGAGGACCCGCGCCTGAAGACCATGTGGGCCGGATACGCGTTTGCAAAGGATTTCCGGGAAGAGCGCGGCCACGCCTACATGCTCGAGGATCAGGTGTACACCGAGCGGCAGGTCGTCGTGAAGCAGCCCGGCACCTGCATCAACTGCCACGCCTCGGTCTATGTTCCCTTCAAGAAACTCGGCGGCGGCGACATCATGCAGGGATTCGACAAAGTCAACGCGATGCCCTATTCGGAGGCCAAGGGATTCTTCTCGCATCCGATCGCGTGCATTGACTGCCACGACGCCTCGACGATGCAGTTGCGCGTGACGCGGCCCGCCTTCATCGAGGGCATCCGTGCGGCCAAGGCGGCGGAGGGCATCGCGAATTACGACGTCAACACGATGGCGACGCGGCAGGAAATGCGGAGTTTCATCTGCGGGCAGTGCCACGTCGAATACTATTTCAAGGGGCCGGAAAAACGCCTGGTCTTTCCGTGGTTCAAGGGACTCAAGGCCGACGAAATCCTCGCCTACTACGACGAGGCGGGATTCAAGGACTGGGAACATGCGGAGACCGGCGCGCCGGCCCTCAAGGCGCAGCATCCCGAATTCGAGATGTGGAACCAGGGCGTTCACGCGCGATCGGGCGTGGCCTGCGCCGATTGCCACATGCCCTACAAGCGCGTGGGCGCGCTCAAGATCAGCGATCACCACGTGCGAAGCCCCCTGCTCAACGTCAACAACGCCTGCCAGACCTGCCACCGCTTTCCGGAGGAGGAGATGCGCGCGCGCGCGGAGACCATTCAGGAACGCACGATGCAAATGCGCGATACCGCGATGGATGCGCTGGTCGCCCTCATCGGCGACATTAAAAAGGCAAAGGAATCGGGGGCGAGCGACGATCAACTCGCCATACCCCGCGATTGCCAACGCAAGGCCCAGTTCCTGCTCGATTTCGTCGAAGCGGAAAATTCCTCCGGGTTCCATGCGCCGCAGGAAGCCGCCCGCGTGCTCCTGCAATCGCTTGACCACGCGCGCAAAGGCCAGATTGCCGTCCGGGAAATGTCCCCCGCGGGCGCCCTGCCGCAACCCGCGCCTCCGCCCGCATAAGCGGATGACCGTGGCCTTCGATTCCGCCGGAAGAGCAGCATCCAAGGCGCGATATTACAGGACATATAAGGATTTTGAAGGGACGGCCGCTCTTTGGACGCCGTTCTTCGCGTCGTCTGCGTACTTTATATCCTATCCCTACATCTTCATCTCCTGTGTGGTATAATTAGGAACAGTAATTTAGTTGAACCGAGGAGAAGGGCCATGAAAAGCAGTTCTTTTTTCAACAGGGGGTTGGCATTTTCATTTTGCGCGATATCCCTGGCGGCGATTATGCCGGCATTCGGAACCGCCTTTGCCGCGGAGGTGTTCGCCGTGGCGCCGGAAGCGGGCGTCATCGAAAAAATTGAGACGGACGCACAGAAGGCTTGGCCCTATGGCAGCCCCGACGAACAGGTGGTTGGACGCCGTCTCGTATTCAACCTGTATTTCACCGACATCCGCGAAAACAGCCACGTCGGTTTCGCGGACGATGCGCCGTTTTCCGCGGCGGCTCGCGCCCGTCTTCGCGAAGTGTTGATCTACATCGGCGAGACGCTCAATGAATGGGGAACGCTCGACGTTCTCGTGAAACGTTCAGAGATGGACGGCGGCGGTTTCAGCGCCTACGCGGGCACATACTACACGGCGGCGGCGGGTTTTCAGGAAGGGGCCGCCTTGTACCGGTTGCGCCACTGGGCAAAGCAGTCGCCCGGCGTGCCCGACATGTTCCTCATGGTGGATTTCGGAAACATCTACAATTTTTCGACTCATGCGCCCGGTCCGCTCCAGGAAGATTTTGCCTCGCTGCTGCTGCGCGTCATGACGCATGGGTTGGGCTTCGTGTCTCTTGTCGGCGAAACGGGCGACAGCATTATCGCGCCGAACGTGTACACGACTTGGGATCGCCATCTGGTTCGGGGCGACGGCTCGGCGCTGCTTGCCGGACGCGCGCCCGCGTTTCAGGGACGGGCCGACGACCTCACGGGCGGCGATTTGTGGTTCAATGGCCCCCGCGCGTTCCGCCTGTACGGCAAAGGCGCCAAACCGCCCGTTCACGCGCCCTCGCGCTTCCGGGCCGGGGAAAGCCTGAGCCATTGGGCGCCCGGCCGGATCGAAGGCGGAGCCGTGATGGAGGCCGTTACGCCCCTGGGGGCAGTCCGCCGCGAATGGTCGGCCGTGGACATCGGCGCCTTGGCCGATATCGGCTACATGCGCATCTCGGACGACCTCACCGGCGGCTGGGAAGGCGGCATGGGCTGCGCGGGCAATGGCGCCATGGACGCATGGACCTCCTTCCAGAACGCCCTGCACGAAATCCTTCTAACGCTGGGCCTGTTCATGGTCATGGCGGGACACCGTTTCCTGAACGCCGGACGAAAATCAAAAACCGGCATGGTTCGCTGATCGCGGCATTCGCTCGTTCGGAACGGATACAGAGGATCATGGGCCTCCAAAACAGTGCTCAACGAACCAAGCCGCGAGAAGATCTTTTTTCAGAAGAAATTTTCCGATCAGACTTATTTTGGACAGTTCTGACATGAGAATTTAGGTTTGGAATCGCCTGGCCCGAACATCCGTGCCCTGTTTTCCATCCGCGTATATCGGCGCCATCGGTGGATCGTGTGATTTTCCGCGGATGACACCGATACACGCCGATATCGAAAAGACGAACGGGATAACGAGGTAAAACATGACGTCTTGCGCTTGAGAGTACCGAGTTCTTGAGGCAAAAGAATGAAAATTTCCACGAAGATAGGCATTTCCGGCCGATTTCATGTCGGATCAGGCAACGAGCTCTTGTATTGAAATTGAAAATAGCCGCTTTGTAGCGCCGATTTCCAAATCGGCATGTCGTGTTTCTGCAAGCTGATTTCCAAATCGGCGTTACATTCCGAGACCTTTACGACTCCGAGAACACAGTACTCTCAAGTTTTGTAGAGCAATGATCTTTTTTCGTTTCTTAAATCTGGTTTCCAAAAAAACAAGAACGTCGTGGGCCATTTGCGTAACCAATCGAAGTTTCGGGATTGATCGAGCGCGAAAACCACGGGGGTTCGAGAGCGATTACGATTACGAGTACGAGTACGAGCATGAGCACGAAGAGGAATTGGGTTTCTGGCGCCTACCCGCGTGAGTTGGAAAATGTTTGTATGACACCGTGGCGGCCCATCAGGATTTCAATCCATGAAATGCCGATCATGCCACAACAGAATTGATGCGGATTGGCTGTTTTGCCCCGCGTGCGGCGAACAGACCTCTGTCGAGGCGAATACTCCTTCGCCGGCGGGCGAATCGCGTGAAACGATTGAAAAACTTCGCGCGACCATTGATGCCGACATCGCCCTATGCCGTCATGGCGCCGCCTCCGATGAATCCATTGACGCTTTTATCAGACGCACGGACGAAACACGATTCGAGAATTGGCGGCGGGCGGCTGAAAGGGGCTGGCCCGAAGCACAATGGCTGTTGAGCAGATGCCATGGAGTGGGAGCGATTGTTTCCCGCGATCCCGACGAGGCAGAGCGGTGGTGCAGAATGGCCGCGTACCAGGGTGAACCACTGGCGCTGTGCGACATGGCCACACGATTCGCGGCGGGTTTCGGCGTCGAATGCGATATGGATATGGCCATGCGTTTGTATCGCAGGGCCGCGAAAGCCGGGCTGGCGCGCGCGCAATATCGCCTGGCCGAGTGCTGCCTGCTCGGCAACGGAACCGAGTACAATACGGCGGAAGCGGTCCAATGGCTTCGCGCGGCGCGGGACGGGGGATTGCCCGAAGCCGGGACGCTCCTCGTCCAGTGCTGCATTGCGGAAGGGCCGGAAATCCTGCCCGGTAAAGAGGGCGTGGATCTACTCCGTAAAACCGCGGAAGATGGAAATGCAAAAGCCGCACAACGTCTTGCGCAATGGTATGCCCATAGCGAAGGGGTTGTTCGTAACCGTTCGGACGCGCTGAAGTGGTATCGCAAAGCCATTGAATGGTATTCGGATCGTCCCGATACCCAACACGACAGGTTTCAATGCCACATGGCAATGGCCCATCTCGGCGACGCCGAATCCCAGTTTTTCCTCGCCGAATGCCATGCCAAAGGCGACGGCGTGCCGCAAAACCAGGCGGAAACCGTCAGATGGTACGAACAGGCCGTCGAAAACGGCCTGGACAAAGCCCGCGCGCCTCTCGCGGAAGCCTATGTCAATCTGGCCGATTTACTTGTAAAAAGCGACGATAGGGACGGATTTTCGGAAGCATTCGCTTTGCTCCGCAAAGCGGCGGCCATGGGCAATGGAAAAGCCTGTTTGCGAATCGCCGAGATTCATCTTTCCGGCAACCACGCCTCACGAGACAGGGCCGAAGCGGTCAAATGGCTTCGCCAAGGGGCGGATTTCGGAGATCCGCTTGCGCAATTCCGGCTTGGTCTGTTGTACGCCGCCGGAGATGGCGTGGCAAAAGACAGCACGGAGGCCCTTGGCTGGTTTCACCGTGCGGCCGATGCCGGCTTCGCGCCGGCCCAGTTCAAACTCGGCCAGTATTATGCCAAGGCAGATGAAACCGCCAAGGATCCGGTCCGGGCGGCGCAGTATCTCGCCAAGGCTACCGAACAAGGATACGTCCGCGCCCAACGCCAGTTGGGTATATGTTATTTTTACGGCAACGGCGTGGCCAAGGATGTGGATGCCGCCATAGAGTGGTTCTACAAGGCCGCCAAGGCCGGTGACGCCGACGCCAGGGACTGGTTGGAAAAACACGCTTTCCTCGCAAGGCGCTAGAATACACGGCAAGGGACTGATATAGTGCCGTTTTCGGTTGCTGTGTCAAATGGAAAAACCGTGGACAAACCGTTTCAACTCTTGATCAAGCCGGTGGGCGCGGATTGCAATCTGCGTTGCGCGTATTGTTTCTATCTGCCCACGGCCCACCTATATCCCGGCGAAACGCCGAAACGGATGCCGGACGACATTCTGGAAACCATCACGGGCGGTTTGCTTGAACACCGGTTTCCACAGACGGTCTTCGCCTGGCAGGGCGGCGAGCCGACGTTGGCGGGCCTCGATTTTTTCCGGCGGGTGGTGGCCTGCGAACAACGGCTTGGAAAAGGGGGGCAGTCCGTCGGAAACACGCTGCAAACCAACGGCGTGCTGCTCGACGATGAATGGTGCCGTTTCCTGCATCAATACCGTTTTTTGATTGGACTGAGTTTGGACGGCCCGAAGGAAATCCACGACTTGCACCGCCGCGCGCCGGGCGGACGCAGCGCATGGGAACTCGTGATGGATGCGGCGCGCCTGATGGACAAACACGAGGTCCTGTACAACATCCTCTGCGTGATCCATCGCGACAACGCGGGCCTGGGCGCGGACCTTGCCCGGTGGTTCGTCCAGCAGGGATTCCGCCACCTGCAATTCATTCCGTGCGTCGAGCCGGGCCAGCCCCTGAACGTTACGCCGGAAGCCTACGGCGCGTTTTTGTGCGACGTGTTCGACTACTGGATCAGGGAAGGCGTCGAGCGCGTGTCCATTCGCGATTTCGAGGCGCTGATCGCGGCGTGCATCAATCATCCCGCCGGCCTGTGCACCTACGGCCGCAGATGCAACCATTACCTCGTCATCGAACACAACGGCGACGTGTACCCGTGCGATTTTTTTGTGCGCGAGGAATGGCGCCTCGGCAACGTCATGGAGCATCCCCTCGAATGGTTCATGCGATGCGAAACGCACAAGCGATTCGCGAAACTCAAGCACAACGTGCCCGCGTGCGCGGGGTGTCCGTGGCGCGGCCTCTGCAACGGCGGCTGCATCAAGGACCGGATGGCGGGCCAGGGCGTATCGTCGCCCAGCCCGTTGTGCCCGGCCTACAAGATGTTTTTCCGCCACGCGGAACCCCGGTTGCGCGAATTGGCCCGCCGCGTGGCAAGACGGCAGCAGCGACATCCGGCGTCCCCCTCGCAATAGCCGCCCCGCGCCGTTTCGATAAGCCGTTTTCGGCAGGTTGATGCAATTCCCGGACAGGCATAGAATGATTGCGATGATCGGGACGCATATAACAGTCCGCGGAGAGGATCCGACATGAAACAGGCAATGCTTGTATTCGCAATGGTCTTCGTTTGCATGGCGGTGGCGGGATGTCCGCCGCCGGCAACGGGCACGGGGGCGCTGATGGTTACGATTCAGCCCGCCGGCGCGCGGGCGGCGGGCGCGCAATGGCAGGTGGACGGCGGCGCGTGGCAGGACAGCGGCGCGACACTGACCGGGCTGTCGGCGGGTGTTCATACCTTGTCGTTTATGAGCATCGCCGGTTGGCAGGCTCCGGGCAATACGGCCGTGACCGTTGTCGGGGGACAAACCGTGCAGTTCGAAGGGATTTATTCGCTGCTCGCGGAAACCGGATCGCTCGCGGTCTCGATTGCGCCGGAAGGGGCGCGGGCGGCGGGCGCGCAATGGCGCGTGGACGGCGGCGCGTGGCAAAACAGCGGCGCGACGCTGACCGGGTTGTCCGTCGGCGCGCACGTCGTGTCGTTCAAGGCGGTCGCCGGATGGATCGCGCCCGGCAATCAGACCGTCCAGATTGCCGCGAGCCTTGTCACCAACGCCATGGGCACGTACACGCTCGTGGCCGAGACCGGTTCGCTGACGGTCGTTCTCCAGCCGGACCTGGCGGTTTCAGCGGGCGCGCAATGGGCCGTGGACGGCGGGGCGTGGCAGAATAGCGGGGTCACATTGACGGGCCTGTCCGTCGGCGCGCACGCGGTGTCGTTCAAGGACATCGCGGGCTGGACGCGCCCCGGCGAGCAGAATGTCAACATCTTGGCGAGTCAGACCACGTCCGTCACCGGCGCCTACACGGCGGTCGCGCAGACCGGTGGCGTGACCGTGGTCATCGAACCGCAGGCCGCGCGCGATCTGGGCGCGCAATGGCGCGTGGACGGCGGCGGCTGGCAAGACAGCGGCGCGGTGCTGGCCGGTCTGGCGGCCGGATCGCATACCCTTTCTTTCAGCGATGTCGCGGGATGGGTAAAGCCGGCCAACATGTCCGTCAACGTCGTGGCGAACCAGACGCTGACCTTTACCGGCGCATATGTGTCGGCGGCGGAGACGGGTTCGCTGATCGTGACGATTTCCCCCGAAAGCGCACGAACAGCCGGCGCGCAATGGCAAGTGGACGGCGGCGCGTGGCAGGACGGCGGCGCGACGGTCGCCGGGCTGAGCGTCGGTTCGCATCTGGTTTCGTTCCGGGAAGTGCAGGATTGGACCAAGCCCGCCGACCGGACCGTGGACATCGTCGCCACGCAAACAACCACGTTGGACGTAACATACACGGCGTTGGTCCAGACCGGCTCGCTCACCGTGACCATCGAACCGCAGGCCGCCCGCGAGGCCGGCGCGCAATGGCGCGTGGACGCCGGGACATGGCATGCCGGCGGCGAATCCGTTTCCGGCATTCCAGTGGGCGATCACACCGTCTCGTTCAATGTGGTCGCGGCCTGGATCAAGCCCGTCAGCCAAACGGTTGCCGTTTCAGCGGACACGCCCGCCTCCGCGTCCGGCACGTACACCCGGCAACTCGCTTCCGCGGGCATGGTCGTGCTCGCCTACAACGATCTCGGTATGCACTGCATGAACCAGGATTTCTCCGACTTCATGATCCTGCCGCCCTACAACACACTGCATGCGCAGGTAATCGATCGCAGCGGCGAGGAGCCGCATATCGTCCAGAGCGGCATCGCCGTCAGTTACACGTTCCCCTCGAATACGACGTCCGTGGGCAAGACGAACTTCTGGGAATACGCGAAAACCCTGTTCGGCCTCACGTCGCCCCTTGCGCCCGACACCGGCCTGACCGGCAACAAATTGTCCGGCCTGATGGTCTCGCAGAAACCGTTCGGTCGCACCGACTGGGCCGTGACCGGCATCCCCATCACGCCGCTCGACGACGACGGATCGGAAAACCCGTATCCGCTGGCGGTCGTGACTGTCACGTTCGGCGGCCAGCCGCTCGTGCAGACGCAGGCCGTCGCGCCGGTCTCGTGGGAAATCAGTTGCGATCTCTGTCACCGGGGCACGAGCGGCGTTTCGACGGGCACGATGATTCTCCGTTCGCACGACCGCCTGCACGGAACCACTCTCGAAAAGCACAAGCCGGTTACGTGCGGCGCGTGCCACGCGCAACCGGCGCTCGGCATGCCCGGCATCGCGGGACGTCCAAACCTTTCGAGCGCCATGCACGCCGCCCATGCGCCGCGCATGTTCATGGCGGGTCTCGAAGTGGATTGTTACGCCTGCCACCCCGGCGTCCGCACACAATGCTTGCGCGACGTGCATTACAGCCTCGGCTTCACGTGCGTGACGTGCCACGGCGGCATGACCGATGTGGCCGATCCGGACCGCGTGCCATGGCAGACCGAGCCGCGCTGCGACGACTGCCACCCGCTGTATCCGCGGATCGGCGTGGAATACGAACAGCCCAACACACTCTACCGCAATTCCAAAGGCCATCACGGGGTTCACTGCGCGGCCTGCCACGGAAGCCCGCACGCGATTACGCCCACCGTGAAAACCGAGGACAACATCCAAGCCATCGCCGTGCAGGGTCATGCGGGAAAGATTGACGCGTGCCCCGTCTGCCATTCCAAAACGCCCGGCGACGATCCCTTCGACCATCGTTATTCGCCGGATGATTGATCGCGGAAAAGCGCGGAAGCATCGGAAATGCGGGGTTCATTCCTCCCGCGCGCGGCCGTAGGTCCTGGCAAACGCCAGAAACGGCGGCGCGAGATCCATTCGGGCCAACTCGCGGACATCGGCCCACGTAAAATCGTCGTGTTCGGCGCTCAGTCGGACCGGACCGGATCCCGCCCGAGCCTCCATGACCAGATAGGCAATGATGCGATCCGGCAGTTCCGATTGGGCGGCGCCCACGACCCGTTCGACGGAAACGGCAAGCCCCGTTTCTTCGGCCACTTCGCGGCACAAGGCCCGGTCCACGGATTCGCCCGGATCCAACTTGCCGCCGGGAAGGTCCCACTTGCCCGCGTTGCCCTGGCTGGCCGCGGAACGTCTCAACAGCAGGCAGCGACCGTTTGCGTCGCGGACCAGCGCCTTGACGGACAACGAAAACGGCTTGTTTCCCATGCTTCCGTTCCTTTAGCGCTGCGGCTCGACGATGACTTTGAGCGAATCGCCGCCGGCGGCGACGAGTTGGAATCCCATGCCTGTCTCCGCGAGGCCGATCCGGTGCGTAATCATATCCGCGACGGGTAAACGTCTTGCGCGCAACAGTTGGATCGCAACTTCGGCATCGTAGGGACTGTTGGCGTAACTAGGCATGACGGTAATGCCGTTGCGCCAGAAATCGTTGATGGGGATGGGCAGTTCGACGCCCGGATCGCTCGTCGCGAAACAGAGGACCGTCCCGCCGCGGTCCACGGACCGCAACGCCTGCCTGAACGCGACCATGGCCCCCGTGCAGACAATCACGAGATCGGCCAGGCGTCCGCCGTTCGCGCCGCGCACGCGGGCCGGCACATCCTCCCGCGCGTCAATCGCCACGTCCGCGCCGAAGCTCCGCGCCCGGTCAAGGCGATACGCGCTGATGTCCGTGGCGATGAGGCGCCCGGCGCCCATCGCGCGCGCAAGCATGATGTGCAGCATGCCCGAAATGCCCGCGCCCATGACCGCGACCGTCTGACCGGGGCGGAACCGCGCGAGGCGTTGTCCGCGGACAACACATGCCAGCGGCTCGATGAATGCGCCCTCCTCGAAGGACACCTCTTCGGGCAGGAGGAACGTGCCCCGGTCCACGTTGATTTGCGGCGCGCGCAGGTATTCGGCGAACCCGCCCGGATCGAAATTCGTCGTGTGCAGCGTTTCGCACACCGTGTGGTTGCCGTGTAAACAATACCAGCACGTGTTGCACGGCACATGGTGCGACACGAACACGCGGTCGCCGGCCTTGAAGCGCGTCACGCCCGCGCCCGTTTCAACGATTTCGCCCGTGATTTCGTGGCCGAGCACTTTCGGCGCTTTCTTGACGCGGTACCATTCGAGGACGTCGCTGCCGCAGATGCCGCTTGCAATCACCTTGACGAGCAATTCGCCCGCGCCGATTTTCGGAACCGGCATCTCCTCGATCCGAATGTCGTGGTTGTTGTAATACATTGCGACGCGCATGATCGTCATCCTTCCGGCCGCACGATGCAATAGCCCTTTTCAATCAGCCAATGATGAAACTCGTAGGTCGTGTGAATGCAGTGATGGACGCAAATGTCGCGCACCATGTCATGGCCGCCGGATCCCGGCTCCTGCCGGTCCAGCAGCGACTGGACCGGACATTGCATGTCCTTGCAGTATTCGCGGCGCTTGTAGTCAACATATCCCGGCAACGGCATTTTTCTTCTCCTCAGTGCAATCCGGTTGCCATAATAACAAGCACGCGGCGCGGAAGCGAAAGGCGCGCCACGCATCACGGACCGCATCAAAAAATCCCTTGGCCGCGAAAAACGGAACAGGCTGTCCGCGAGTCAAGGGGAGGCGCCGGGGCGTCCCAAGCACGAACATTCGGGGCGCACCCTCACAGATAACCGTTGGCGCGGAGGGCTTCCTTGTCCTGTTCGGCCAGTTCGGGGGCCAGCGGGCCGGCGGGCGGGCCGGAACCGGAAGCCGCCGACAGGGGCTTGATGGCGGCGAGGCGCGCGAGCATGTCCCTTGCCCGATCGGGCGAATCGGCCATTCGGTTGTTCGCCTCCGCCGGATCCTCCAGGACGTGATACATCTCGTGCCGGTCGTCGGAAGAATGAATGATTTTCCATGGAAATTCGTAGTAGGCCGTGCGTATGCGCTTGAATCGCCTGCCCCAGACGGGGCTTGTGACGTCCCATGGCCGCGAATAGCGCAGTTCCGCCAGGAGCGGCGCGTCCGACTCCAAATCCGGGGCGCGGGACGCCTGCCCGATCCCCGCGGCGTTCCGCATCGTGCCGTAAAGCTGGATCAGAGAGACCGGCTTGTCGCTCCACCGGCCTTGGCGCTGCCCGGGCGCTTTGACGAGCAACGGCACGTGCAGGACCTCCTCGTACAAATCCTTGGAATGTTGAGCCAGGAGGTGTTCGCCGAGAAATTCGCCGTGATCCGATGTGACAATAAGGAGGGAATTGTCGTAGACCCCCTGTTTTTTGAATTCGTCAATCATCAGCCCCATGGCATAATCCGCGTTGGCGATCCCCATGTCGTATTGCGCGGTGACGTCCCGCACGAGTTGTTCGTCGGCCGGTTTTTCACCCGGCAGGACGGCTTCGAGGAGTTTGTTGATCAGGCCGGTATCCTGCGGGACTGGTTCGTCGAACGCGCCCGGACACGGCTTCGTGTTGTACCGGAAATGGGCGTCCATGACATTCACGAACAGGAAAAACGGCCCGTTTTTCCGGGCGCGCAGCCATGCGGCAACCGGTTCGACCATTTCGACGCCGGGCCTCCGCTGGACGTCGTACACATTGAATCCCTGCGTGAAATTCCAGCGCATGCTCATGTAGGCGGTGTTTGCGGTAAAGGCGGCCGTGACGTATCCGGCCTCGCGCAGCGTTTCGGCCAGCATGACTTCCGAATCCGGCACGGGCGGCTCGACGACTTCGATTTCGCCGTTGGCGTTCGTGCGAAGGCTGGCGTCAATGCCGTGCTGAAACGTATGCCGCCCCGTGAACAGGGTGGCGTGCGACGGAAGCGTCCATGGGGCGGTCGCATAGGCGTGGCGATAGGCCGTGGAGACTTGCGCGAACGCGTCCACGCGGGGCGACGTGCGCCGCTTGTAACCCCAACAGCCCAAGTGGTCCGCGCGCACCGTGTCGAGGACAATCAGGATCACGTTGGGCGGCCCCTGTTTTTTTTCACGGCATCCGGCGCCGCCGATCGCCAGTCCCGCCGCGCCCAAGGCAGAGAGACAGAACGTCCGGCGGTTCAGAAGACCCCGGCGGGAATGCGCTGCGGATCGGGATTTTTCAATCGCTCGTTTCACCGCTTCCATTTCCTCTTTTCATAAAACAGCGAATTATTCTATATGATCCGGATGTCCGTTGACACGTTACACGGGGCGTGGCACAATGAACGGACATGATCGCGGGCGGTAACCGGTCGTTTGCAGCGCCCGCGTTCGGCCAATCGTGTCAGGGAAAGGCGCCGGTCTTGATTTCACGCGACAGGATATTGCAAGCGTTTGCGATTGTGCTGGGAGGCGTTGCGGCCGCAGCCGAATCGCCTGTGTTTGTGCCGCACGAGCCGGGTTTCCGCGCATTCATGCTGCACGACCTCGGCGTCGCGGATTTCAACGGCGACGGCAATCTGGACATCTTCACCACGAACTGTTTCTCGCCGCCGAATCTTGTCGCCGGCGACGGGCGCGGCGGCTTTCAGCAGGCGCGGACGAAGATGGGCCTTGACTTGACCCCGGACATTCCCGGATTCGGCGCATGCGAAACGCCGCCCGTCATGGACAAGCCCGGACTCTACCTCTATGTCGAAAAGCGTTATGTCTGCATTCAGTCGCACAACGCCGCCGGACTCGCGCCGATGCGCGGTTCGGTGCGGACCATCTGCCGCGAAAACCTGACGGAAGTCCGGGACGCGGAAGTCCATGTGGACCGTCGTCTCGAATCGTCGGGCATCGTTTCCCGCACGATTTCGTTTTCCTGCGGCGAAAACGGGTTGATCCGCTTCAGGCCCGAGCCGCATCTCATCGATCCCATGACGATCACGCTGGACGAATCCGTCCCGCTCGACCAAGTGTTCATGGGGCCGGAACGCGTTCCGCCGCCGTCGCGCCGGTTCGATGTCTTCTTTCAAGACCCGCACAGCATGGCATGGGCGGACATCAACGCCGACGGACGCCCCGACGTGTTCATCGGGCGCGGCGCGATGCTGTCGGATCCCGGCCTCGATGCGCGCATCGCCGAACTGCAGGACCGGCTGCTGCTGGCCGCGGATAGCCGGTTCGACGACGTCATCGCGTCTTCCGGCATCCGGAAAAACGGCTGCCCGAACCGCAAATCCTGCTGGGTGGACGCCAACGGCGACGGCTTGCTGGATCTGTTTTACACGGGCGCGCGGGGCGCCCGGAGCGCATTGTATGTGCGCAGGCAGATGACGCCGCCGCTGTTCGAGGAACGGGCGGGCGCGTTCGGCGTGGACAATCTGCCGCACGGGGGCTTCTGTTGGCGCGACCTGGACCATGACGGGCGCGCGGATCTTGCCGCCGGCATGGACGATCATCTCGTCATTTTCTGGGGCGGTGATCCCTCCTCGCCCCGCATGGCGCGAACCCCCATCGCAACAACCGCCGGGGCGCCCTATGAAATTCTGGCGTCCGATTACAACCGCGACGGCATGGCCGATCTTCTATGCGTCTTTCTACGGCCCGAGCCGGCCCTGATGCTGTTGACCAACAAGGGCGGACGGACGTTCGAGCGGGCCGACATGGCCGCCTTGGGATTGCCCGAACGGGGCATGGCCGCGGCTTGGTGCGATTACGACAACGATGGGTTGCAGGACCTTGCCGTCCTCCCCGGGGATCTGTACCGCCAAATCCGGCCCGGGCGTTTCGAGGCTGCGGGATTGCTGGCCGGCCTCTTTCGCGATACCCCGACGCCGCCCGACCGCGCATGGATTTCATGGTTCGACATGGACAACAACGGCACGCGGGACCTGCTGGCCGCGGTGCGCTTGACGGGGGATCGCGTGGAACCGCCGGGCGTGGTTCCCGATCCCTATGTTTGCCAACTTGTGCTGTTAAGAAACACCCTCTCGGACAATCGGTGGATCGAGATCGATCTCACGGGCCCGGACGGCAACCGTCCGGCCATCGGCGCCCGAGTCACCGTCCATGCCGGCGCTTTGCGCCAGACGCAGGACGTGGGGGAACACGAGGGTTCGGAAAACTCGCAGGGACATTACCGTCTTTACTTTGGACTGGGCGCCGCTGCAATCGTTGACGCAATTGACGTCCAATGGCCGGATGGATCCCACAAGGCCCTTGCGAACGTCGAGGCCGGGCAGGTGTTGCGCATCGCCTATTGACGCCGGGCAGGTTCACTGCGCGCCGAAGGCGTCCTTGAACAGCGTAATCCGGGGTCGCCCCGTTTCAGGAATGACCACCGAAACGATGTCGAAGCGATAATACATGCCGGGATTGTTCTCCCGGGCGGCATACCGCCGCGCCGCGGAGGCCAGTTTCCGCCGCTTGATCGGGCCGACGTTCTGCTCCGGCGGGGCCAGCGCATCGCTTCTTCGCGTTTTCACCTCGACGAAGACCGTCGTGTCGCCGTCGCGCGCGATGATATCCACTTCGTACCGCCCGATATGCACATTGCGGCCCAATATCGCGTATCCGGCCCCGCGAAGCCATCGGGCCGCCAAATCTTCCCCCTGCCGGCCCAACGGACGCGGCGCGCGGTCGAAAAACGGAATCAGGCGGCTCAACCAGCGGGGCATGGCGAAAAACTCGCCGCGTCAATCAAAGTGACGGTGAAAATAGGTGGGATTGTCAATGCACTTGAGGTCTATCTTGAGAAAACGCTCAAACTCTTTTTGGGTAATCGGACGATCCGTGGCGGGATGGTCGGGCGCGAATTCAGGCGGCGGAACGTCCGTCAAATCTTCGGTTCCCATGGACAAAGGATGGCTGATTCCCAAGAACCCCGATTTGAGGAACTCCTCGAGAAACGGCTCCACGATATCGGCCAGATGCGCCTTCCGTTCTTCCCGGGTTCCGGAAATCAGAATTTGCCGGTTGACGGCAATGACCTTCCCATGAAACAGCACCATGAGTTCCTGGCATTCGGGACATCCCATGACGACGGCCATGTCGCGCGGGGGATTGGGATGAAATGTCTGCTCGGCCCGGCAATGCGGACAAACCACTTTTTTCATAGCGTCTCCATCCGGCCAACTCGAAAAGGATTAGCACATGAAGTATGATAATTTTAGTGGATAGCCGCGAGCACTGTCAAATAATGCGAATTCACGATCGGCTTGATACATCGTGCATGCAGTGGTAAGATGAATGCGACACGCAACACGGGTTCAGGATACGCCCGATGCTCGGATGGGGCCGCGAAAAAAAAGAAACGCATGAGCCGGAACGGAAGCCCGTCATGCCGGAAAGCCGGGCCATGCCGCCGCCGGCGGCTGCGACCGCGCCGTCTCCGGCCATCCCCTCGCAACCTTCCCCGCCTACGAAAACCCTCGAGGACCTGTTGCTCGAAACGGGCACCATCTCCGAGGAACAACTGCAAAAAGCCAAGGAAAAACAGGCGCGGGAGGGCGGTTTCTTGGGCCAGATTCTTGTGGACATGCAGTGCATCGGGGACGATTCGCTCACCTCGTTTCTCGCCAAGCATTGCCGCATTCCGCATCTGAGCCTGCTGGACTATCTCATTGACGAGAACTTGTTGAAACTGGTGCCGAAGGATATCTGCGAGAAATATTGCGTGCTGCCCATAGACCGGCTGGGACGCAACCTGACGGTCGCCATGGTCAATCCGCTCGACGCCAAGGCCCTCGAAGCGGTACGGAAGGCGTGCCCCGATTTGCGCATCAAGCCCATTTTGTGCGCGTACAATCATTACCAGACCGTGTCCCAAAAATTGTTCAACCCGGAAGCCCGGAAATCGTCTTCTCTTTCGATGACCAGCCTTGGCCTGTTGTCGCCGAAAGCCAAGACTGAAAAACCGCCCGCGATATCCGAACCGGAGCCGCCGCCGGCGCTCGAACCGGCGGCTGAACCGGAGTCCAAGCCGGAACCTGTACCCCTTCAGCCTCCATCTCCGTCTCTGCGGGAAACCACAACGGCGCCGCCGACGCCGACGCCCGTTGAAGCCAAGCCGCTGATGGACAGCGACATGCTGTTGGACACGCTTTTTGGCCAAGCGCCCGCCGTTTCAATGAATAGACCGCCTTCCCCGGCGCCCGTCGCGCCCGTTGCGGCCACCGCCCCCGCCGCGCCGGCGATGTCATCCACCAACATGGATTCATCGCTGATTATCCGCGAGATGTTGTCGGTCATGCAGGACAGCATGTACGACACGTATGCCGTGCTGGCGCGCCGGATGGACCTGTTTCACGGCCTGGCCGCCGCGGATGTCGCGAAGATTTTCGCCAAGGGCGTCACGCGTGAATTCGAGACCGGCGAAGTCATCTTTCGCAAAGGCGACGCAGGCGCCGAGTTGTACGTCATCCTGAGCGGCAAGGTCGAGATTCGCGATAACGGCCGTGTGCTGGCCCTGCTCGACAAGGGCGATATGTTCGGGGAAATGGCGTTGGGCGGCGATCAGACGCGCAGCGCCACCGCCACGGCCGCCGATACGACCAGCGCGCTGGTGTTGAGCAACGACATCATCCACAACGTCCTCGGCAAAGAGGCCGCCCTGCGCATTCTCGAAAATATCGTGATTACGCTCAGCGCGCGCTTGCGGGCCGCCAATGAGCGGATTGCCCACTCGGAAGCCGGCGGCGCGTGAAGCATGCCCGGGCTACCCGCCCGTCCGGTCTTATCCTTCCAGGCGGGCGGAGATCGTATAAAATTCTATGCGCCGTCGAAACATAACGCCGAATTCCAATATGGTTGGGCCAACAATGCCTGTGCTGATTCGGAATTCGGCGTTGCCGTTCGATCTGTAGTTATTCACCTGATCTGACTGGACGGAGTGGACTACGCCCGGCAAGCAAAATGCATTTGGGGCTATCTCGTCCATGAAATTAGCCAATCATTTCCGTTTCTACCGGCAAGGCGGGTCCAGACCCCGACAGGGCTAACCTCAATCGGGGCACGGAAACCCAAAACCGGGTCTGCCCGCTCTTCCCCGGATGATCGACAGGAATGTTTTTCAAGTCGCCACTGTTTACCAGTCAAGACGTTGTTGGAAACGGAGGCATTATGGAGCCGTACTTGCTTCTTTCCGACAGCGCCAAATGAGTGAAGAGCATGGGAAAAAACACCACGATGCGTGGTTCAAGCGAAGGAGCGAACACATGAAACAAATTCAATGGGCGGTGATCGTTGTTGTAATCGTGGCGATGTTCATGAGCCTGAGCGCGTTTGCCTCGTGCGGCAACTGTCCGGGCGACAAGGACGCCAAGGCTGGCGCGGCTGCATGCGCGAAGGACGGCAAGGCGGCCTGCGACGCCAAGGACGCAAAGGACTGTTGCCCCGCCAAAGACGGCAAAAAGTGTTGCGACGGCAAGGACGCAAAATGCTGTCCGCCCGAAAAGAACGACCAAAAATGCAAGAAGGCGAAATAACGGATTCCGCCTTTCGACACATTGGGTGAGTGCCCTGGACTTGAGCGAGGGCTGCAAACCCCGCGCCCCCATTTTCGGCGCGGGGTTTTACATTTCCTCAATCTGACGCTGTTCGAGCGCACGGATGCGGTCGCGGTATTCGGCGGCCTTCTCGAATTCCATTTTTGCGGCGGCTTCGCGCATTTGATGGCGGAGTTTGCCAATCGTTTTGGCCAGATCGTGGGTGGGAATGTAGGCGTCGTCGTCTTCCGCCGCTATTCGCACGGTGACATAGTCGCGCTCACAGATGTTCGCCAGCAGGTCCGGGATGGCCTTCTGGATGGATCGCGGCGTGATCTTGTGTTTTTTATTGTACTGGATCTGTTTTTTCCGGCGGCGGTTCATCTCACGCAGCGCGCGATCCATCGAACCGGTTATTTTGTCCGCATACATGATCACGCGCCCGCCCAGATGCCGCGCGGCGCGTCCACAGGTCTGCACGAGGCTCGTTTCGGACCGCAGATAGCCTTCCTTGTCGGCATCGAGAATCGCAACGAGCGCCACTTCCGGAATGTCGAGTCCCTCGCGCAACAGATTGATGCCCACGAGCACGTCATAGTCGCCTTTTCGCAAAGCGCGCACGAGTTCGATTCGTTCGAGCGTCTCCACGTCGGAGTGCATGTAGCGCACGCGCACACCGAGGTCCGAATAATAGTCCGTCAGGTCTTCAGCCATGCGCTTGGTCAGAGTCGTGACCAGCACGCGCTCGCCCCGTTTCGCGCATCGCCGGATTTCGTCGAGCAGATCGTCCACTTGGGTCGCGGCGGGCCGGACTTCGACTTCGGGATCGGTCAGGCCCGTGGGTCGCACGACTTGTTCGACGACAACGCCCTCGCTTTTACGGAGTTCGTATTCGGCGGGCGTCGCGCTGACGTAGATGCACTGGTTGACGCGCGCTTCGAATTCGGCAAAGGTCAGCGGCCGGTTGTCCACCGCCGACGGCAGCCGGAATCCGTATTCGACGAGTTTGTCCTTGCGCGAACGGTCGCCGCGATACATGCCGTTGAGTTGCGGAATGGACATGTGGCTTTCATCAATGATGATGATTGCGTCATCCGGAAAATAATCGAGCAGGGTGTAGGGCGGCTCGCCGGGACGCCGCCCGTCGAGATGGCGCGAATAGTTTTCGATGCCGCTGCAATAGCCGATTTCCTTCATCATTTCGAGGTCGTAGCGGGTGCGCTGATCGAGGCGCTGCGCTTCGAGCAGACGGTTCGCCCCCTTCAGTTCCGCGAGGCGCTCGTCCAGTTCAGCGCGGATGGTGCGCAGCGCGCGTTCCATGATGTCGGCGGTCGTGGCGTAATGCGTGCCAGGGTAAATCGTGACCATGCGCGGCTTGCGCACGGCCACCCCGCGCAGTGGATCAATTTCCACGAGGTGGTCCACCTGGTCGCCGAAGAATTCCACCCGCACGGCGATATCCGCCTCATACATCGGGAAAATGTCCACGATGTCGCCCCGCACACGAAATGTCCCGCGGTGGAAATCCACATCGTTGCGCGTGTACTGCATCGCGACAAGGCCCGCGATGAGTTTTTCGCGCGGGAGTTCCGCGCCGCGTTCGATCTCGACGCGCAACTGCCGGTACAACTCCGGTGATCCGATGCCGTAAATGCACGACACGCTCGCCACAATCAGGCAATCCCGCCGGCTCAGCAGCGACCGCGTGGCCGAGTGCCGCATCTTGTCTATTTCGTCGTTGATGGACGAATCCTTTTCGATGTACGTGTCGGTCGAGGGAATGTACGCTTCCGGCTGGTAATAGTCGTAGTAACTGACGAAATACTCGACGGCATTGTTCGGAAACAGCGATTTGAACTCGCCGTAAAGTTGCGCCGCGAGGATCTTGTTGTGGGCGAGCACCAGCGCCGGCCGGTTGACCCGCGCGATGACGTTCGCGATGGTAAATGTCTTTCCGGAACCCGTCACGCCCAGCAGCACCTGGTGCCGGCGGCCTTCCCGCAAGCCCTCGACCAGTTCACGAATCGCCTCCGGTTGATCCCCTTCCGGCCGGAACGGGCTGATCAATTCAAAGCGGTCCATGCGACGTTGACCTTGTTTCCCGGCGTGCGATACAACCACATGAGTCCGCCCTCTTTATTTGTGCCCGGGCTTCGGCGTGTCCGGGACGGGATGTACGGCAATGTCCACCACGCCGGGAACCGTTCGGATGACACGCACGACACGGTCCACCACGCCCTTATCCGAAGCGTCGAAAGGCACGTCGAAATTTCGCTGGCCGTTTTCGCCGGGCATGAATTGCGCGTGGGTGATATTGATGTTGAGCGGGGCGATGGCGTTCGTGATGTCGGCCAGCATCGTGGGCCGTGCGCCGGTGGTCACGCGCAGCGACGCATGGACGCGCCGCTCGCCTTCCCACGACGCTTCGATCATGCGGCCGGGATCGCGCCGGGTACGCAGGAAATTGCCGCAATCGGCGCGGTGAATGATGATGCCCGTGCCGCGTGTGGCGTATCCAATCACCTCGTGGCCGGGCATGGGATTGCAGCATTTGGCAAAGGATACGGCCATGTTTTTCGCGCCCTCGACCCGGATCAACTTGCCGCGCGTGGCTTCGTCCACCACGCGGACCGGCGCCTTGGCCACCGCCGGACGCGGCGGAGCCGCCTTGGGTTTTTCCGGTTCAAGCGGTTCGATTTCTCCCATCTCGCGCAGGCGTTGCCGGATCTTCGCGCGGGCGCGCGCGCTGACGACGATATCCAGCCAATCCACATGCGGCGTCTGATTCTTCGATGTCAGAATTTCGACACTGTCGCCGGTTTGCAGCGTATAACTGATGGGCACGATGCGCCCGTTGACCCGCGCGCCGAAACACCGGTGGCCGATGTCCGTGTGGATGCTGTAGGCGAAATCGAGCGGGGTGGCGCCGGCGGGCAACTCCCGGATTTCGCCCTTGGGGGTGAACACGAACACCTCGGACATCTGCACGCCGCGGCGGACGTCGTCGAGGAATTCGTCGGCGGCATCCTCTTCCCGGAGCGACTCGAACATTTGCTTGAGCCACTTGAGGTCTTCCTCCATGCGCGTGTCGGAAAACGCATACCCTTCCTTGTATTTCCAATGCGCGGCGATGCCTTCCTGGGCCGTGCGATCCATCTCTTCCGTGCGAATCTGGATTTCGAGCGGCATGCCGTCCTCGCACATGATGGACGAGTGAATGGACTGGTATCCGTTGGCCTTCGCCATCGCGATATAATCCTTGAAACCGCCCGCGATCGGCGTCCACAGGCGGTGAACCACGCCGAGCGCCTCGTAGCATTCCGATTCCCGCGTCGTAATGATTCGGATGGCCTGGATGTCCCGGATTTCGTCGAAATCCTTGCCTTGTCGGAGCATTTTTCGGTAAATGCTGTACAGGTGCTTTGGTCGGCCGATGACCTGCGCGGCGATTCCTTCCGCGGCCAGTTGCCGCGACAAGAATTCGATGGTTTTTCCGAGCCATTCCTCGCGTTCGCGTCGTTTCATGGCCACCCGCGCCGCAACTTCCTTGTATTCGGTCGGATACAGCCGGTGAAAGGCATGATCTTCCAGTTCCCATTTCCAGCGGGCGATGCCGAGCCGGTGCGCGAGCGGCGCGTAGATGTCCATCGTCTCGCGCGAGATACGTTCGATTTTGTCCGGTGGGAGGAATTCGATGGTGCGCATGTTGTGCAGCCGGTCGGCCAGTTTGATAAGCAGCACGCGAACGTCGCGCACCGTGGCCACGAGCATCTTGCGGAGGCTGGCCGCCTGCTTTTCCGCGCGCGAGGACACCTGCGGCGCCGGCATCGCGCCGATCTTTGTCACGGCCTCGACGAGCATGGCGACCGTTTCGCCAAACTCGTTTTGAAGGTCCTCGCGTGTAATGGGGGTGTCCTCGACGACGTCATGCAGCAAACCCGCCACAACCGTTATCGTGTCAAGGTTCAGCATGGCCAAAATCCGCGCCACGGCCAGCGGATGCGAAAGATAGGGATCGCCTGAAAGCCGGAACTGCCCCGCATGGGCGCGATCGGCCATGCGGTAGGCGCGCCGGATGATGTCCAAGTCCACGCCGGGAGAATTTTTCCGGATCAGCTTCAGAAGTTTTGTGAATTCAGTCCGCATCATGGCGGCCACAGCCCAGTTTCATAAGGGGTATTATCATAAGGCGGCACGGCCGCGATATCAATGCGGCGCAAGCCCCCATTTGCGCCCCGATCGGGTCAGCCGGCGCCGGCAATCCGCACGGTTGAAACATACGCCGCCTCGAACTCCCACCCGTTTGCATGGTTTTCGATGCGCACCGGCACCGTTTGGCCGGCGTATTTTGAAAGGTCAACCGTCACCGTCTGCCATTTGCCGTGCGAGGCAATTCGTTTTTCGACCGCGAGGGAATCGTTCACGAAAACCTTCAGGACGAAATCGCCTTTCGGATCGGAGGTTACCTCCATTTCAAGCACAGGTTTCTTCGCGGAAGGAACCGCCAGTTCCGCCGTGATGACGGCGGGCGTTTCACGATTCACGGGATGGAGCAGCAGGACGTTGTCGCGCTGAAATTTTCGGTGGATGCCGGGTTGCATGTCCGTTCCGCAGGCCGCGAGACGCCATGCCGGATTCCACGCGGCCATCTCCGCGGGCATAATGGGCACGGACAGGATTTTCATCTGATCGGTCCACTGTTCCAGCGGTTCCGGCGCTTTCGGTTCCTGGCGGTTGATGAGATAGACCCCGTCTTTCACTTCGCCGCCCGCCTGGCGGATGATGGCCTCGGTGAGTTTCCGGCACGCGGGAATCAGCGTCTTGAACGAGTACCCGGTGTGATCGAAACGCGTGTCTTCAATGGCCGCGAAGCCGTCCGTCCAATGCGGATCGAGCGCGGAAAAGCCCTTCATGCAGCACAGCACGCCGGCGGCGTTCGACGGATTGCAGTCGTTGTCCTGGCCGCACCGCACGGCTATTTCGAGGGTTTTCGCCAGATCCCCCCCGCCGTACAACAGCCCCATGACGATATAGGCCCCGTTGAGTTTCGCGTCAATGTTGAAGGGATCGCCGGGCGCGCAGTCCACGTCGTCCTGCCATTTTTCCTCAATCTTGTTCCATGCCGCGAGCCAGTCGCCGGGATGCTCCTTGTGCCATTCGATCACGTCGGCGATGCACTTGTAATACAGGGATTCGGCCGGAATGCAGGCCAGCCCCGCCCGGACGACCTTCTCGACGTCGTTATCCTCGAAATAGGCCTCGGTATACATGCCCGCGACGAACAATCCGCCGTACACGCCGTCGCCGTAATTCATGATGTGCCCGAAAATATTGCCGAGCCGGTTCGATTCCTGCGGCATGCCGGGACAGAGAATGCCGAACAGGTCCGCTTCGATCTGAAAATCAATGTCGTCCGCGTGCCGGTTGTGCTCGAAATGGCCCGACAGCGGCGGCATGATGCCCCGGCGCACGTTGTCGCGTCCGACGCGGTTCGCATGCCAGAGCGGAAACTGCGTGGCGGCGAAATCGGCGCCCGCCTGTTCGTAGGTGGGGTTGAGGCCGTGGGTCTCCAGCGTCTTGAGGAACGTCATTTCGACATAGCAATCGTCCTGTCCGATGGCGCCCCGAATGCGTTCGGGTTTCCAGGGTTCGAGCGGCCCCTCGACCGTTTTCCCGTTCGACTTGAACTCGTAGATGTCGCCGAAGCACACGCCGATCATCTGGCCGACCCAAGCCCCTTTGCATTTGTCGAGATATCGTTCTTGGTCCAAGGCAAACGTATCGCCCGGCGACTGACCCGCCAGGACAAGACCCACGCACACGCCAACAAGCCAGAATTTCATGCTCCATGTCCTTCCCAAGACTTTTTCTGCCGATTGGTGTATCCTAAGGCCGAAAAGCGCCCGGCTTCAAACATCCGCCGGAGCCATTTGGGGAGGGCGAACATGGACCGCTCCACCAAGATACTAATCGCGGCGGCGGCGCTGCTGGCATTGCCGCTGGGCATCGGATTCTACCGGCAGTACGGCCCCTCGCTGCGTCATTCGATGGGGTTCTCGCAGGAGAGCCGGGAACGCGAATCCATCCGCCAGTACATCCAGGACGAGTTCCACGAACATATCCGTGTTCACGACGACATCACGACCACGGAACTCCGTGCGGAGCAGGCCAAGGGCGTTGTGGCCGTTTCGGTCGAACTATCGCCCGCCGAATCGGACGGCGTTCGCTATTACACCGTCAGCGCCACGTTGACGCACAAGGGAATCGTCCGCGGAACAGCCTACGGGACCGTGACCGTCGAACCTTCCCAGGGCGGTCCCCCCACGTTGCATTACGACGTGCGGTTCGACTACGCCAATTGAAGGATTGTCGCCGGCGAAACATGCGCAAGGAATAAATGTCTTTTCGTTTTCTCGAACATACGGCCGACATCCGCGCCGAGTGCGAAGCGCCCACGTTCGAGGGGCTGCTCGAAGAAGCCGCGCGCGCGTTGTATGCCGTCGCGATGGCGAACGTCCGGAACGACGGCGGGGATACGCGCACCGTGGCGCTGGATACACAAAGCAGGGAAGAATGCCTCGTTCGATGGCTTCAGGAGTTGATCTTCCTGCTCGAAACCGAACAATTCGTGGCGGTCCGCTTTGCGTTTACGCGCAAGAACGGGGAATCACTGGTAATCCGCGCTTCGGGTTATCGTTGTACCGGCTCCGAACGCGCCATGGAGGTCAAGAGCGCGACCTACCACGCGCTCGAAATGGAATCCTCGGAATCCGGCTGGATTGCGCGAATCGTTTTCGATGTGTAAACCCGGAGACGGCTCGGAGCGTGTGAAGAAATTCGGAGCGACGGCTTGCGGCGCCGAAGACCGATTCGGCTTGGGTAATGGCCGTTCGGCCGAATCGGAATTCGGCGTTACCTTTTTGGCTGCGCAACTAAACTCACAAGAAACCGGGCGCGCCCGCGCGACAGGATCGCGGCGCCGAAGGCCGTCAACGCGGCGATCAGCGCGCCCAACGCAACCGGACCCGGCGCGGACAAAGCCGGGAGCAGCCAAACCTCAATCTGTATTGTCGCCGAGAAAGTGGCGTTGTTTTCATCCATCGCCGTGCAGGTATAGGATCCCGAATCGCCGACCGAAAGGTTCGTTCGGGTATAGGTGCGATTCGTGGCGTCTTGGATTTTGACGCCGTCCTTGGCCCATTCGTAGGAGACCACGCCGGCGGCGCATTCGACGTCAACGCTGAGTTCCAATGTTTCGCCCACCTGGTAGCGAACGGGGCATTCCAGGAACGTGAAGGACAGGATGCAATGGCAGTCCTGGCCGGCGGGCGGATGTTTCGCGGGATTGAGCGCGTATTCGGCATACTTTTCATGTTTGAGTTCCGGCGGAAACAGCTCGCCCACATATTGATATTCGCATTCGTTGGAAAACCCGTCGCCGTCCGCGTCGCCCATCTTGTCGAAAAATTCGGGCATCCGGGTGTAGTTGGACAGATCCGCGATGGTTCCGTTCAGTATGAACATAAACAACCTGACGAAGCCCGCCGACCCGGTCGCATCCACGAAGTTGGGTTCCGGCGGCGAACCCTGCATGTCGCTGAAGACGGCGTCGCCGTATCCCGCGATCATGTGGCCGAGCAATATCTGCGGCCATCCGTCGGGCAGGCTTCCGAACAGACTGCCGAGGTCGCTCGCCATCTGCGCGGCGTTGGCGTTCAGCGCGGCCAGCACCTTCGCGTGCGACAGCCCGGCGTAGGTGTCGTGCGCAGGAATATCGAGCGCAGTGTTGCGTAGCGCTTCCTCGATGAGCAGAAGGTCGAGGCGGCAATCGCTCCAGCCGTTGCCGGACATGCTGTACTGAAGGGGATCGCGCAAAACCCACGAAATGCCGTTGAGATCGTCCGAACCGGGCAGGAGGTAACTCGCGATCCATGACGGAATGGGAGGCGGCGGGGCGCCGTTGTCCAAAATGGCCTGTTGCGCGTCGCAAAAGCCGTTGATGGGCGCGCTGGTAACGGGATTCGTGCCCCATGGCCATACGGGCGCCTCGAACGCCATGCCACCGCCGGTTGCGCCTGCCGTTGCAAGAAAAAACAGCGCACTAGCCCACACCCGTCTGATTCTCATGGCCATAGCCTCCTGGTTTCCATGGTTCCGCATGCGACCGCAAGAAAATTCCGGTTACTAGCCGTTCGTTTTTTTGAATGGGTGTTCAAGGCTCAAATAAAAAAACATTCCCACTTCGTTATCGCTGGGACCCAGGCCTATCGGGACCGCGATTCCCGGCACAATCTGCAATCCCGACTTGCAGTTGACGGCAAACCGAAACCCCGGACTGAGGAAAAACGCATCCGATCGTTCCGTTTCCCCGTTTTCCCGCACGGATTCATTCGAGAACCACACGGATTCCAGCATCAGATCGAAGTTCTTTGCCGCATTCAGAATCAGGCCGACGCCAAGGTTGTAGCCGAACAGATCGGCTTTGGCGCCGCCCGCTTCCTCGGCGTCCGGGATAAACGTGGCCCCCGCATTGAGATGGGTTGTCCATCGCGTGGAAAGCGTGAGGCTGACCGGCATGTTCGTCTGGAATCCAAGCGCATCGTTGCCGAGACCCTCCTTTTCCTCGCCTGTCGGCAGGATCAGCGAGAGACGGGGGGAGAAGGCCACGCGATCCGACGCGAGGGCCTGGTAACGGTAATTGATCATCACGTCGCCCAATCCGTCGTGGCCGTTGGAGGCGTCGGGCCGAAAGAGCGGGATGGTATACGACAACTGATGTTTTTGATTGGGCACGGGCCATTCCTGGGTAAAGGTGTATGCCCACGTGCCGTCGCGCAGGTATTGGAACGTCTGGATGTGTTGAACGACGCCCGTTTCCTGGTTGTAGGCCTCCTCGATCAAGAAGGAATTGTCTTCGATGCGCGGCGGCGCTTCGGACGGTTCGCCCGCCTGCCGGGATTCCGCCTGCGCGAAAAACGAGGCCGCGATCAACCCGCTCAGCGCCAGATAATGCACGAATCGGAAGCGAATTTTCATGACGTTCCTCAAATGGCTTCGGCTGTCGAACGACGTGCCGTGTCCGGCGTGTCGCCGAGGCTGTTTCGGAAACGGTCCATGTCGGCGGCAAGGGCGTCGCGGGCAAGGACGAGATCGCTGCTGTGCACGATCAAGTTGGCGCCTTTTCGAGCCCATTCGATGTGTTCCTCGATGCCGAATGAATAGTGCAACCCCGCCCCGATGTTTCGGGCGCGGGCTTTTTGGATGATGGAAACGACGGTTTCGCCGAAGGCGGGATCGCGGTAGCGTTCGGGAATGCCCATGCTGAGCGAGAGGTCGTGCGGGCCGATGAGGACGGCGTCGAGACCGGGCACGCCGAGGATCTCTTCGAGCCGTTCGACGGCGGGAACGCTTTCGACGTTGACGATGGCCATGCGGCCCTCGTTCCACTTCGCGAGATAGTCGCGCAACTCCGGTTCAAGGGGGTCGCCGGCGAGCGCGCGTTGCATGCGCTCGCCCTTGAGCGGGCGTAACTTGACGGCGCCGCACAATTCGCGAACCTGTGAAACGGACTCGACGTAAGGAAAAACGACGCCCGCCGCGCCGCCGTCGAGCGCCATGCAGGCGCGGTACGGATCGGGTTCGGGCACGCGCACGATCGGCGGCAGACCCAGCGCGCCATAGGTCTGGCACATCCAAGCCAGTTGCGTGCGTTCGATGGGGATATGTTCGGTGTCAATGAAAACGAAGTCAACCCCCGCGCCCGCCATTGCCCGTGGCCACAGCGGCGAAGGCGAAACCACGCATGTGCCGTAAACGCGCCGCCCGGTGCGCAGCGCGGTCTGGAGTTCGGCGGACGTCATCGGAAATCAGGCGCTTGGCGGCGCTTCCGCGGCGATATCGGGCGCGGCCGGCGCGGGGAGGGGCTGCTGGCCCGGCGCGCGCATGGCGCATGCGCCCTCGAAAAGGACCCCCTCGGCGATGCTGACGCGCGGCGCGGTAATGTCGCCGAGCAGTTTGCCTTTTTCGGTGATTTCGAGCCGGTCCTGGGCAAACACGTTGCCCTGCACCTCGCCGCCGATGATGATCTGGCCGGCCATGAGGTCGGCCTTTACGCGGCCGGTCTCGTGGATGACAATGGTGTCGTCGCTCATGATGCGTCCGGACACCATGCCCTCGATACGCACGGTGCCCTTGCACTTGACCTCGCCGTTCACCATCGTGCCCGGCCCGATAATCGTCACGACGCGCGTTTCGCTGTATCCCTTTTTCTTCGGTTCCATCATGGGTCTATCCGCCTCTCCGGTCCCACGTATTGCCTTGTCCTTGATCGGACAGGCTGGACAGCCTGTCCAGGCTGTCGTATGCAATGCCTCGTCCTCGATCGGACAGGCTGGACAGCCTGTCCCACGTTCAAGGCAGCCTATCCAGGCTGTCTACATGTTCCCTTGTATCACAACGCGATCCGCGCTGCAACATGATTCGGACACTACAACGGCACGAACAGCCGGCGCGCGCGCTTGATGGACGGTTCGCCCGGCTTGGCGGGTTCGTCGCAAAATTGCTGGTACCGTTGCTTGACGTGCGCCTCGATGTCCGCGGGCGCCGCCTCGACGGGCAGGCAATTCCAGACATCCAGGACAACGTATTGATCGCCGCAGCGGCGGGCGGTCAATTCGATCCCATAGAGGCGATCGCCGGCCGAGAAATACAGCGAGCCGGTGAGCGAACGAGCCGCCTCGTTCATGGTCGCCGCGTCGAAAATTCGGGCTTCGACCCCGCCGAAGGCCAGCGGACGCGCCTGTTCAAGGGCGATTCCCTCCTTCACGAGGACTTCGCGGATGGCGAGCAACGATTCCATGCAGGGCCGGCGATTCCCGGATGCGGGTTTGCGCGATTTGAACAGGCGCTGGTCGTCCTCGCGCAAGATCGCGGCGCCGGTCTCGCTGTCGGCGCAAACAGCGGGCGGATCGCCCAATCCGCTCGTTTTCAGGGCGTCGAACACCCCGGTGGCCATACGCAGAATGGATTCCGCGTCTTTGGCGCGAAGCGGTGAACGCAGGAAATGCGTTGCGCCGGCGGCCATGACGGCCAGACCCGCCAGCGCGGCGAGCAAGACCAGGCGTGGAAACAGGCGGCGGGGTTCGCGTTCGGTTTGATAGACAGTGCGAAGCACGCCCTGCTCGAATTGCAGGCGTACGCCGGTTTTCATTCTGTCGTGCATTCCGTATCCACCTCGGCGAGGATTCTAAACGATGTTGACGCCGGCATCGGAGGACGGCGAACCGGATCCCGCAGGACGCACCCGGCCGGTGACCGCCTCGCACATGTCGCGCGGACTCATGCCGGGCGGCAGATAAGCGGCCGCGCTACCCGCCGGCGCCTTGCCCTCGGTCCCATAAATAAAGACGGGAATGGCCTCGACCCAACGCGCAGCCTTGAGCAGGTCCAAAAATTGAACGCCCGCCACGTCGGACTGCGCATGGTTCACCAGCACGGCCGTCGGCGGAATCATGCGAAGCCGCAACAACGCCTCGACCGAACTCGGCGTGGCGAACACGTGCCAGCCTTTCTCCATGAACGCTTCCCGCAGCGGCGTGATGCGTTCCTGATCCTGTTCGACAATCAGCACGCGGGGCGGGGTTTTGTGATCGCCGCTTGATCGTTCGAGGGAAGCCGCCACATAAAAAGCCAGATCGCTCTGAAAATGTTCCTGCCCCTCCTGAAATTCGCATCCGAAGAAGGTGCCCGAATCGGTCGCGTGGGCGTTGCGCACCTTGGCGCGCAACCCCGAAATGGGCACGCCGTCGGGAAGCGTGAACGTCAATTCGACGTCTTCGTCGTTCGACACGGCGATCGGCGCCGACACGCGGCAGCCGTTGATGCTGAGATCGCGCAGTTCCGCCTCGCACTCCTTGCCTTCGAGCGCCAACCGGCAGGGAATGAAAAGATCGATGCGCTGATGCTTGCGGAACGTCACCAGTTCCATGCTCTCCGGCCACGCGACAAGACAGTAGGAAATATGCGGGCGCGTGTCCCAGTCGAGAATCGTTGACTCGAAACCGCAGGCGTTGCCGTGCGTCAGGAACCGGACCACGCACGGCTCGCCGCGTTCCAAGTGCAGGTAGCGGTTTTCCGTGCGGGGGCGATCCAGCATGATATACCGCGACTTCACCCACCCGCGAACCATCGAGCGGTATCGCTGGCCCGAATGACGCGCCACCGCCAGATGCAGCAGCACCGGCTCGTCTATGACCAGAAACGACTCTATGTCCGCACGTTGTTCGGCCATTTCTCCCGACTTTCAACTTGACTGACGGTAACTCTACCACAACGATTTGGGCCTACACAAAACCACATCCGATTTCGGCGGGAATTATTCCAAGTCCACCCGAGCCGCTTTGTCCACAACCGGAACACAAGAGGAAGACATGCTTGTCCTGGCCGTCGCGGCGGCGGCCAGCATGCACGCCAAAACCGCCAGCCCAAGTCCCGAAACGCGTTTGCCCATGGCAAGACTTTCGGGATCGAAACGAAATTCGACCGCGTGGATGCCGGGCTCGATCACGCATCCCATGAAATCGCCGTTCACCCGTTCCACGACAGCGTGTTTGCCGTCAACGGTCGCCCGCCAACCCTGGTGGTAACTTGCAGCGAGGACCAACAGTTGCCGCGAGGAGGCCTCGGCTTCGATGCGGTAGTAGCCCGGGTGGGAGGCCGTGCGCAAGATCGTGCCCGGCAAACCGTCCGGCAATGCGAGGGGACGCTCCACAAAGGCCGCGCGAAACAAGTCCACGCCCTGTATGTCGCGTTCCAGGTTGTCGCTCTGAAGCGTTTCGGTCACCAAGCGGACGCGCGGCAGGACATGCCGCAGTTCGATCCATTCCGGTTTGATATGGGGGCGCTGCGGGACGCGTGTCGCCCAGCGCACGCCGGCGAGTCGAAGGGCGGCCGGATGATCCACGTCGTAGGTGAGCCGTGTGCGCAGGTCCACGCCGGTGTACCCCCCGCAATTGTCAATGTTCCGCAGGCTGAATGCGTTGGCCTCGTGCTGGTACAGCCGGGCGCCCGCGACCGGCGGCGGCGGAAACTGCCCGATGTATTCGCTCAACGTCTGGGGCTTGGACGGCCAGACAAAATGCAGTCCGTACAAGGCCTGATCCCCGGTGGCAAACAATACCAGCGCGGCCAGCGCGATCCGGGAGCCGCGCGAGGACGCCAACACAAGGATCGCGGCCAGCGTAATCAGCACGGGGCCGATGAACCACGCGGGCATCGGAGCGAGACAGGAGGCGTACAACTCCTGCAAGGGTTGGAACCGTATCGCCAACAGGCCCGCCAAAATCCACGACGCCGCGACCAGTCCCGCCAGCAGTCCGGCGGGTGCGCGTCCCGGCGGCCGGTTCAGCCCGGCGAACGCGAATGCGCCAAGAACGGCCAGCGAGAGGTGGACCAGCACGATGTGCCGGGCCGCCCCGCGAAACGATCGCAGAAACGGCAGTTTAGACACGAACGGATAGACCCACGCGTGTTCACCGAACGCCATCAGCAGCGCAAACGCGCCAAAAACAAAGGCGGCGCACGCCAGAGGAACCGCGGACACTCCTTCGGATGGCGTCGGCCCGCTGTTCGATGCTCTCCGACCATTTCGCGATCCCCACAACATTCCCAGCGCCCATGCGGCCAACGCCGTGGCGGCGGCACCGTTGTACAAGCCGAATTCGACGGCGGTGGGCTTGGACATGCGGCCCGCGTAGATGCCTTCCGTAAAAAAGTACGGCCCGATAAACTGCAACAGGTTCTTCGGTTCCAGGGACAGCGAAAAACTGAACGCCGGCGACGGTTGGGCGCGTTCCGACCCGGCCAGCATGTCCAAAGTGGGAATCCACTGGACCGCCCCAATCGCCATGCCGGTCCCTTTTGCGAAGGCAAGCCACGCCAGCCGCGCGACAACGACCCGGGCGGACTCGCCGCCCCGAATCAGAATGCCCGCCGCAAACAGCGCATAGGGCCCTTCGGCCAGCGCGGAAAAATACACGGCCTGCGGGAATCCCAGCAGCCATTGCGACGCGGACAACAGCGCGACGCCGGCGGCGGCCATGCGGCGCGCGCGCGGATTTTTCCCCCGCAAAGAAACATCCACCAACGCAAGCAGCCACGGAATGTGCGAAATCACCTGCAGCGCATTGATGTGCATGCTGTGCAGCAGGTTAAAACCGCCGAACGTGAAAAGCGACGCGCCGAAAAGGCAGGCGGGCATGGGCAACCGCCAGCGCCGTAGAAAAAGGACCGTCCCCGCGAACATAAACGGGTAGGCCATCACACACTCAAGGACAAAAGCCGGTTCCAGCGCGAGGAAACGGTACAGCAGCCAGTGCAATGGGTGGTACATGCCCGCCTGCCCTTCCGCATGGACGTAATAGCCGCACAGGATGGACGGCATCCAGGCAAAGTCGAATCCCTGCCGGAGGCATTCGTTGTAGAACGCGCGCAACGGAAGATGATAAGCGCCCAAATCGGAATACGTGTAAACGCGGCCGGTGAACAGGGGATAAGCCAAGACCGCCAGGATCGCGGCGGCGCCGGCCAGAATGCAAGAGGAAGGATGAAGGATTACAGATGAAAAACGAAGCGAACGCCTTGCCGGTTCTTCGTTCATCCTTGCCGATCAGCCTTGCACGATGCGCTCGATAATCGCCGTCGTGGATTGTCCCTCCACGCCGGGGATAATGGCGATGCGCCCACCGTAGCCCTCGACGACGCGCCGCTCTTCCTGCACGATCGTTTCAAGCGTGTAATCTCCGCCCTTGGCATACACGTCCGGTTTCAAGGCTTCAAGAAAACGAACCGTCGTCTTGTCGCCGAAAATGACGAGGTAATCCACGCACGCCAAGGCCGAAAGCACGAGCGCGCGATCGGCTTCGTTCACAACCGGACGGGTCGGCCCCTTGTTTTCGCGCACCGAAGCGTCGCTGTTGAGTCCGACGACCAGCACGTCGCCCAGTTTCGCCGCTTTCTGCAAATAGGTAATGTGCCCGACATGCAGGATGTCGAAGCATCCGTTCGTCCATACGACGGTCTTGCCTTCCATTTGGAGACGTTGGACGACCGGCGCGAGTTCGTCGAGCGTTTTCAGTTTGGCGGGCCCCTTGGCCACCTCGATGGCCCGCAAGGTTTCCTCGCGCGTGACCGTAACCACGCCTTTTTGGGCGACGGCAACGCCGGCGGCGGCGTTTCCCACAAACGCGGCGTCGCGCAACGTGCCGCCGGCCAGCATCGTCAGTGTCACGGCCGCCGTGACCGTGTCGCCTGCGCCGGTAACGTCCACCACGTCGCAGGGCAGGATCGGAACGGTCTCGACGGATCCGTCCTGGGCGAAGATCGTAATGCCATCCGGTCCGCGGGTAATCATGGCGTTGCGCGCGAACGACAGGAGTTTACGGCCCGCTTCCATAAGGGATGCCTCGTCGCGCACGTCAACGCCCGTCGCAAGCCCCGCTTCACGGTCATTGGGCGTCACAAGGTCAAAATCCTTGAAGGCCGATGCCCGCTTGCGCGAATCGGCGACCGTAAGCAATTTGTGTTTCCGGGCGCATGCAACGATTTCGGCGATTACACGTTCAGTTACGACGGACGACACCTGATCGCCGACCATGATCGCGTCCACTTCGGGCGCGCGCGCGCGAATATTGGCGACGACCTGCTCCTCGACGTCGCCGGAAATAAACACGGGCGCGGGCGTGTCCGTGCGCAGCACTTCCTGTGTCGGCGTATTGTGTCCGCCCGCCCGCAACTTGCCGTAGGTGTTGGTGGGGCGTCCCGGATCCGTCACCACACCGGACGTGTCCACGTTGCGCACGGCGAATTCCTTGCGGACAATGTCGGCGTTTGAATCGTTGCCCACCACGCCGATCATATAGGTCTTGGCGCCCAGCGCCGCCACGTTGCAGGCGGCGTTTCCCGCAGCGCCGGGATTGTGTTTACGCTCCTGCACCTCGAAGATCGGTATCGGCGCCTCAAGGCTGATGCCGGTCACGATGCCGAATACATTCTCGTCCAGATAGATGTCGCCGACAACCAGCACGCGCTTGGTCTCGAATCGCGCCAGCAACTCGCGGTAATTCGTCTGAGTCATGTGATCCCTTGCTCCAATAGAACCGTTCCGTGGAACAGACAGTCGAGTCTGTCCACGCTTCGTACAGGCGGACAGGCTGGACAGCCTGTCCCACTATGTATAAACGGCGGGGACAGCCTGTCCGACTGTCTGTAGCGCGCGCTACCGCACGCGATCCCGAAAATGCACGCAACCGATTCTAGCCAATAGGCGGGAGTTCAATCAATCCGTTCCGGCTTCCGCGGCTTCCACGCCTTCACTTCGCTGCATTGCGCAAAGTCGTCTTCAAACATGCGCTTGACGGCCTGTATGGCATCGGTGTCGAGGGTGGCAATGGCGGATTCGGTGTAGTATTTTTCGGACGTAAACGTCGTGTTGTACGAACCGATGGCCGCGACAACGTCGTCAACCAGGAATCCCTTCGAGTGCATCGGGGCGTCGCCCGAATACTCGAAGATGCGCACGCCCGCCTCCAGCAGCGGCGGATATTCCTGGCGCGTAAAATCGTAGTAAGGCCCGGCCCCGAACATGATCATGCGCATGTTGCGCCGCGAATTGGTCATGAGACGCACGTCCACGCCGCGTTTCGCGGCGGCGATGAGCGCCTGTTTCTGAATCGGCGCCGGCCGCATCGAAATGCACTGCCAATAGACATGCGATTGGGCGCGGTCTATCGTTTCCTTGAAAAAGGGCGTCATGTGCGCGACGCCGTTGTACTCGAAAGGCTGCTGATACAGGAACCGCGTCAGGCCGCGGACCCGGCAACCGTATGGCGCCCGCGGATCCGGCGCGAGATAGTCCTCGTAACGCAGGTGCGCGGGAAACATCGCTTCGGCATACGCGGCGCGTAACTGGCGGTCCGCGCAATCAAAGGATTCCTGGTCCGCGGAACGGTTCCAGCGCTTCACGAATTCCGCCTCGACGATCGCGGCCTGCGGGCCGCGCACATAGATGTCCGTGTCGCGCCACGCCTTCTTCGCGACGGTGCCGCCGCGCTCGTAACGTCCGCTCCAGTTCATGCCGCCGGTCAGCGCCTCCTGGCCGTCCACCACGAGGTATTTGTCGTGTAAATGCTTGCGCCAGAATTTGGCGGGGTTCGGAAAAACGACCTCCGACATTTTGCCGTACATCTCGACGCCAATCCCGTTTTGCCTCATTTTCTTGTAAAACGGCCGGTTGGCGATGGAGTACATACCGAAAACAATCATCTTGACGTCCACGCCCTCTTTCTTTTTGCGGATCAACAGATCGGCGAACTTCCGGGTCGTTTCGTCGTTGAATATGTACATGGTCGTGAAATAGATGGACTTTTTGGCTTCTTCGAGCATGCGCCAGCGCACCGGATACGAGGCCACGCCGTTGACCAGCACCTGGATTTCGTCGCTCACACTCAGGACGCTGTTGGTCTTTTCGTTCAGTTCGCGCTGAAACGCCGGTTCGAGAATGGGATGCAGCGGCGGCAGCGGGCCGTCCGCGCAAGCCGCACCGGTCGGGATCAGGAACAAGACGGCGCATAGAAAATGTTTTATTTGCCTGAAGAACATGGCTATCCTGTGAACTTGTTGTAAATGAAAACGGTACAATAACATATAAGCGTAAAAACATGCCAGAAACCAGCCATGCCACGGACGAACGATCAATGGAAGTGAGCGAATCATGATTTTCTCCCACCGTTCTTTGCGCGACAGGGATGTCTTGCGGAATGCCGCGCTTGCGATGCTGTTGGTCTCTTTTGTCGCGGCAACCACCGCCTCAGGCGCAACAGACGCACCGGCGCCCACCGTCTCCGCCGCATTCGAAACCGGCGCCGTCCATGCCGGAGCGACGGCCCGCGCCAACGTGAATGTCATCTTTGCCGAGGGATGGCACGTCAATGCGCACAAACCCAACGATGAATACCTGATTCCCACGGATCTGAAAATTGATCCGCCGACCGGCATCGCCGTCCGTGAAACCACCTATCCCGAACCGGAGAAAATGGTTCTCGAGGGGACCGGCGAAACGCTGCTCACCTACGGGCCCAAATTTTCCATCGGCATCATGTTCGACATCGCACCGGATGTCCAGCCCGGCGAACACACCATAAACGGCGTCCTTGAATATCAAGCCTGCGACAAAAAACAGTGTTACCCGCCAAACTCGATTCCCGTGACATGGACGGTCAATGTCATTTCAGCAACACAATCGCTTGCGCCGCAACCCACCCAATCGCCGAAGGAACCGAACACAAGCACGAGCACGAATATCCCAAACCCCATACCCCAAACCCCATACCCCAATGCCGATTGGATTCCACTCGCAAACGCATTCACCGTGGCGGGCGACGCGTCCGGATACCTCAATGCGACGGATTTCATCGCCTTTCTCGATGAGGTCGAAACCGGCCGCGGCATGGCCGGCAAGAATTCCCTTGTCGGCCAAACCGGCTGGCTTGTCGTCGTGTTCGCGATTGTCGGCGGATTGCTGCTCAACCTGACGCCGTGCGTGCTCCCGCTGATCCCCATCAACCTCGGCATTATCGGCGCGGGGGCCAAGGCCGGATCGCGCGGGCGCGGATTCCTGCTCGGCGGAACCTACGGCACGGGCATCGCGATCACATACGGCGTGCTCGGACTCGTCGTCATCCTGGGCGTGTCCAAAACCTTCGGGGCGATCAACGCCACGCCATGGTTCAACGCGGGGATTGCGATCGTTTTCACGGCGCTTGCCCTTGCGATGTTCGACGTCTACCTCTTGGATTTCACGCGCTTTCAGACCCGACTCGGTTTCCGGAAAGGCGGCGGCCATTTTACCGCCGCGTTCGTCATGGGCGCGGTTTCGGCGCTGCTCGCCGGCGCCTGTGTCGCGCCGGTGATTATTTCGACCATCGTCTACGCGCAGGACCGTTATGCGAACGGCGTGTGGGCGGCGTTGTTCCTGCCGTTTCTCGTCGGCGTGGGCATGGCGTTGCCGTGGCCCTTCGCGGGCGCGGGACTGTCCTTCCTTCCCAAGCCCGGCGCGTGGATGGTGCGCGTGAAACAGGCGTTCGGCGTGCTGATCCTTTTATTCGCGGCCTACTACGCCCATCTCGCCTACGACCTCGTGCGCGCCCGGCATGCCGACGGCGAACTGGCCGGTTGGACGCCTTCGATCGCGGAGGGTCTCGCCCGGGCACAACGCGAACAAAAGCCCGTGTTCATTGATTTCTGGGCGACATGGTGCAAGAACTGCACCATGATGGACAAAACGACGTTCCTCGACCCCGATGTCCAGAAGCGCATGGCCGGATACGTCAAAATCAAATTCCAGGCCGAGCGTCCCAGCGATCCCGACACGCGGAAGGCCATGGAACACTTCGGCGTTGTCGGTCTGCCCACCTACATGGTCCTGAAACCACCGAAACCATGACGGTCGGCGGATCGGCTATATAGTAAACTGTGCAGGATAAGTTCCTTGCCCGCACAACGTGGGACAGGCTGTCCAGCCTGTCCGACAGGGCGCACATCGCGCTTACGACGACATAACCGATTATTTGGGTGGGACAGGCTGTCCAGCCTGTCCGACAGGGCGCGCCTTCGAAATGGACAAATTGGACCGTCGGTCCAGCATAATAAGGTTCATCAGACTTTTGGAAAACGCTCTTATAGGCCGAGCGTGGCGAGAAAAGCCCGGTTGCGGCGGGCGCTTTCCATCGGCGTGCCCATGCCCGGAAGGACATCCTGTTCCACGACGACCCAGCCGGCATACGCGCGCGCGTTCAGCCGCTCCATCACCGCGCCGAAATCAACGCAGCCGCGCCCCAACTCGCAAAAGACGCCATGGCCAACCGCCTCGAAGTAATCGTGCTTTTCGGCGCGGGCGCGCGCGGCGACACCGGGATCGCAGTCCTTGAAGTGCATGTGCCAGATTCGGTCCGCGAAGCGATCCAGCGCCTCGATGACGGCATCGGAATTTCCCGCGCCGTAGGCATAATGGCCGGTGTCGAGAACCAGCCCCACCACGCCGGGGTCGGTCATGGCCATGAGCCGTGCAACCTCGTCCGGCGTTTCGATGTATCCGCCGCAGTGATGATGGAACACCGTCCTGAGTCCGCACGCGGCCTTTACAGCGCGCGCAATACGGTTCGTTCCCTCGGCGAACGCCTCCCATTCGGCATCGGAAAGGCCCATGTCCGGCGCAATACGCCCGGCGTTTTTCGTGCGAACGGGATCCGTGCCGTTGTCGTCCGCCAAAACGAGAAACGGCCGGTTTCCGGGCGATGCCGCGGCCAGCAGACGCGCCACGCGCAGCGCCGCCGCCTCGCCTTCGGCGTGCAGGGCCGGCTCCTTCAACGCCACCGGCACGAAAGCGCCGATCAACGTCATGCCGCGCGATTCGAGTTCCGCCCGCAGCCGATCCGGTTCGGTGGGCATGAAACCCCAGTCCCCCAGTTCCGTGCCGGCGTAACCGGTCGCAGCCATTTCATCGAGCACACGGCGGAATCCCGCGCTCTCGCCTTCCAGACTCTCGAATTCCAGCGCGCCCCACGAACACGGCGCGTTGCCCACGCGAATCGCCGGCATAGTACCATCCTCCTTCCATATTTCTAGCCCGACTGTATCACATCGGCCCTGGAGGATTGAAACCCCTTCAGCCCCAACGCAGACCTATCTAAATTCCAGGCAAGCCCGGCTCGTCAGACGTCATACGCTTTCTGCGGCCAAGCGTCATAATCTTGCTCTTGCTCTTGCTCCTGCTCTTGCTCCTGCTCTTGCTCTTGCTCTTGCTCTTGCTCTTACTCTTGCTCTTGCTCCTGCTCCTGCTCCTCGTGCTCATACGCGTAATCGTCATCGAGAGAACACGAGGCGGATCAATTACAAGCACGATGACGAGCACGATCAGGAAGACACGGAAGCCCCTCCCAGCAATCGGGCATCATCGTCTTCCGTGCCATTAGATGCGGCTGCACGGTTTCGGTCCCCAAAATTAGATACCGCTCTGATGGTTCGATGTTGTAGAATGACCGTCTGGGTTGTACCGGCCCCACGCGCAACTTTTTCGCGCGCCGCCGGATAAAACACCATCGGGAGCGGCTGTGGAGCATCCCTTCGGAGAACGCCAATGGTCTTTATTACGCGACTAATCATTTACCTTGCGATGACATTGCTGGGCGTCGTCTCGATGTGGACGACCTACGTCAGCGTGCGCGATTCGATTCTCCCCGAGCCGGTCGTCCGGCTGAACCTAGGACAAGGCGTTGTCTGGGACTGTTCCATCATCGCGCTGGGTTTGTCGGTGGCGATCGGCCTGATGCTGTTCGCGCTCAAGGTAGCCATCATTGACGAGCAGAAACGCCTCAATATCCTCGGACTCATCGGCCTGACGGTCGTCGGCTTCATCAGCATTTCGTTCAATCTGGACGTTCTGTACCGAACGGCGGACCGCGATTTCTTCGTGCGCTACTCGTCCGAAAAAATGCGCGCGGTCTACGAAGATTATCTGCGCGAGGCGCAGACGATCCTGCTCGCCAAGGAAGAGAAGGCGAAGAAAGACATCGCCCGGCAGAAAGGCGAACTGGCCGCCGAAATCAAGGGACTGCGAAAGGCCCCCGAAGGATACGGCCCAATCGCCAAGGAAGAGGATTACAAATTGACCGTCCTGCAGGAAACGGCGGCCGTGGACCTCGAAAACATCACGATGGCCTTGGCGAAAAAGGACGAAGCCGACACCCTCTTGAAAACGACGCATCCGGCGAAGATCGAAGAGGTGGATGAATTGCAAAACCGACTCCGCGTCGCCATCAAGGACATTGGCGCCCATGCCGGCCTGCCCTTGCCCGCCGTGGTCAAAATCGAAAGCCCCCTCTTCGCCGTTTTCGCCAAAGTGTTCGATTTCAACACCATCGGCATCAAGGAAATCTTTTTCCTTGTGGTCGCGTTTTTCCTCGATCTGGGCGACATCATCGGATACAGCCTGATTCCGAACAAGCCCAAAAAGAAGAAGGAAGAACCCTTGCCGGACTTCACGGAACCCGAACGAATGTTTCGTGCGCGTCTGCAGGACGAATCCGCCGCAATCCCGCGTCTTGAACTAGCCATCGAGCCGCAGCCCGCGCCGGAGGCGGATCCGCCCACCGAAAACCTGCCCGCCGCCGCGCCCGAACCCCGGCGTCCCTTCGGTTTCCGCAGAAAATAAAAACGGCCACCGCCGGACAAACAAGAAACCCATTCGCCGGGCCCGAGGCGACGAATCCTCTTTCGACAGACAGATAGTTGCCTATGACGCACATGGCGCCGGACCGGCCATGAAATCAACGCGTTCCGATTGCAGAATGCGGGGCACAAGCGTGTGGCCTTCTTCGATCAAGACGCCCGTGGCCCGGGCGGCGGATTCGGAATAAGCCTCCGCCGGGCAACCCGCGATGCCTTCGCCGGCAAGCACAAAGGGGACGGGGCCGTGCGCATGGGTGCGCGTCGAAATTGCGGTGACATGATCGGGCGCCACGAGAATCCGGGTGTGTGGATGCGCGGACAAATACTCCAAAAACGGGGCGACGACGTAGGCGTCGAAATCCTCGATTGCGCGAATCTTGAGATCGGTCCGGCCCTGGTGGCTGGTTTCGTCGGGCGCTTCGACGTGAAGGTAGACGAAGTCGAATTCGCGCAGCGCCTGTTGGGCGGCCGACACTTTGCCTTTGTAATTCGTGTCGAGATACCCCGTGGCGCCGGGCACCTTGATCACGTTCAGGCCGGCGGCAACCCCGATGCCGTTGACCAGATCGACCGCGGAGATGACCGCCCCCGTCAGGGCGAAGCGTTCCCGGTAGGATGAAAGTTTCGGCGATAGGCCCTGTCCCCAGAGCCAGACCGACGTGGCGGGATTCTTGCCTTCGGCCATCCGGGCCCGGTTGACCGGATGATCAGCCAACACGGGACGCGACGCCTCCATCAGCGCGCGGGGAAATTCCGATCCGGGTCCGGAAGGCAGGTGGTCCGCATACGGCTGATCCGTGATATCATGGGGCGGCGTGCAGACGATGTTCGCCAATTCGGCGACCTGATCGGGCGGCGCCGTAACGATGGCCAAGTTGCGATAACCGACCCCCGGCGAAAAGTACACCGGGAAACCCTGGAGCCGATCGTTCAGCGCCGCCATGAGTTGGGCGGATTCCTCGGAGGAAATATGTCCGGACGTGAAATCGGCCATGCGCCCGTCGCGCAGGGTAACGAGGTTGCAGCGAAACGCAACCTGGTTCGGGGCGAGGGTGATGCCCTGATTGGCCGCCTCAAGCGGCGCCCGGCCGGTATACGCCGATTTCGGATCGTACCCGAAAAGCGACAAATTGCCGATGTCGCTGCCGGGTGGCGTGTCGGACGGAATGGGACAGAACAGGCCGCAAGCGCCCATTCGCGCCAATTCGTCCATCGAAGGGGTAAACGCAACCTCCAAGGGGGTACGGTTGTCCAATTCAGAAAGCGGAAAATCGGCCATGCCGTCGCCGACAAGCACTACATATCGCACCTTGAACCTCCTCCGGAATGTCCTCCGGGTCATTTGCACGCTAACACAGAAAAAATGAGCATGTCAAACGGTTTCCATCCGCCCGATTTCGACCGGAATGGCATCGCTCGCCGGTTGATATCCCTTGTGTCTTTTATGTCTCTTTATGACCCTGTAGATCTTTCTATTAAGTTGCAACACCGCCAAATACGTTTATTATGATAAAAATGTAAAAGAAACTAATAATATGACAATTGCTGTTTCGATCTTTTTGGCCGATCATCCATGCGCACGGGAATTGATTTCCCATGTCCCTTCGTCCGTTTTAGCCGGCTTCCCTGAAAATCGTATCGAATGGTCACAAGCGACGCTGGATGCCTTTTCGCGGTATGCAGCGCTGATAGCGGAATGGAATGACCGGGCGGGATTGGTTTCGCCCCGTGACATGCCTCATTTGGCGGAACGGCATATCCTCGATGCCTTGAGCCTATTGCCTTACCTGCCGATGCCAAGTGAAGGAAAAATAACCCTCATGGATATCGGCAGCGGCGCCGGTTTTCCGATCTTCCCCATGAAAATTATGCGCGACGACCTCGAAATCACTTTGATCGAGCGGAATACGCGCAAGATCGCATTCCTGGAATGGGCCGTCAACGCATTGGGCTTTCAAAACATGCACATCTTGGAAGGCGAATTTCCAGCCCGGCAACCCGAAACGAAGCCCCGGTTTATCACGGCGCGCGCTGTGGAAAAACCCACACGCCTCCTCAGAATATTGAAAAACTATTTGACACCCGAAACGATATTTATCTGCCAGTTTCAGAATCCGGGGAAGATTCTGGGGCCGATGTTTCACGTGGAACCTGTGGAGGATGAATGGAGTCGCAGGGGGTGGCGAAGAGGGCATCTTTCAATCGTGAAACGACGTCATTGAAGTGCAGCGCCTCACCGGACTGTTCCACGTGGAACACGGCATCGGCGTCCCCGTAAATCGTCGCAATGGCGATGAAGTGCAGGGCGGCTTCGTAAACGCCCAATGATCCGAGCCGCTCCGGAGTGTATGGCAGCGGCTTCAGTGCATTCAATTGGCCGACATCGTCCCGGAACGCCAAAGCGGCATCGCAGACCTCCTTCGCATCGGGCAGATGTCCGCTGATGGGCGAAAAAACCCGTTCCCCAGCCGCCTTGGCCCATGACGGCAATGCGGTTTCGCGAAATTCATCCTGCCAAAATGGGAGGATGGCGGGACTAATCCACTCGCCGCCCCGGCCCACGCAATGAAACCGGATCAAGGCATCCAGTTCCCGCTTGCGGCGGGTCCACGCCTCGGTTGGTTTCTTGTTGACGGCCGCCGCTATCCGCAACCCGGCATCCACACCCATGTAATGCTCCAGAAACGTCATGTCGTCCACGGTGTCCCGCCAACGGTTTGCATCGAATCCAGCCAAGGGCTGACGGTTCCGGGAATCCACCCAGCGGACCAAAAAATCCACCGTGCTTTCGGTCGCCGGCCAGCAGGACGCTAGAAACTCATACCGCTCGACCTCAGGCAAACACCGGGCATGCCGCCAAAAAAAGGAAAGCACCCAAGCGCCCACGCCGGGATCCAAAATCGTGTCGGGAAGCACTTCCGCGCCATCGGCCAAGACCAAGACCGGCCACGACCCAGCCGGACGGCCGGGATTGTCTGTCCGGCGGATCAAATCAAGACAGAACCGGGCGTGTTTCTGCGCCCGATCCGGCATGTGGGCCAGATCCCATGCATACGCCACCCAGACGCTCTCCCGCAGAGCATCGAACGGCAATCCGCCGACCGGCGTATGCCCGGTAATCACCGCGCCGGTCGCCGCATCCAGACTTTTCTCCATGACAAGCAGATCTTCCGAAAGAGACGCAAAGGCCGGACGGTCCCGTTCGGCGGACAACGGGGCGAGCGAACCCCGACCCGATTCGCCCGAATAGGATTCAGCGCATATCAATACCAAAGTTAGTGATACAAGCATGTAATTGTATTTATATACTATTCTAAGGTCCTGCGTCATGGATTGCCGCTGTCCTTCGCGTGTTGCGGACCGCGCTGTTCCGGTCCGGATCGCCTGCGTCCAAATTACAGTGTGCAAACGACATTTGCAACCGGCGCCGAATCTTTCGCCTTTTTTCATTGCAACGTGGCAAGGATTGTTGTAGGATGGCGTCAGGCTCATGGTTCAATCATACCTTGGCGCAAGAAGTGAAGTTTGAATAGGCGCTCTATCGGTTTGGAGTGCCGTTTGGCAAGCAAGGCAAACGGTTTCCTTGCCCGTCGGCGAACGCTCCAGCCTTTTGAACGCCGGAAAGGAAACTATCCCATGAACACGAAAATGCATTTATTTTTCATGGCGGCGATAGCCTTGCCGATCCTGGCAGGACCGGCGCTGGCCGGGCCGCCGAGCCTGATGCTGAGCACCGATTTCAGCAGCCTTCCCCCCGGGACGGTCGTACAGGGCAGCGCCGGGCTTTCCGGTGGATACTTGCAGTTGACGCCGGCCACCGGTAGCCAACAGGGCGCGTGGTATTGGGATCCCGGCCAGGTGCTGACCACGTTCCACCTCAAATGCGACATCTACATGGGCAACGGCTCCAGTCCTCCCGCGGACGGCATGGCCTTCTGCTACGGGCCGCTCAACTGGAGTAGTTCGTTCGGCGAATACGGATACGGCAATGGACTGCGGGTGTGCATGCCGACCTACAACACGAATCGCCTTATCGTCTATTACGGCGCAACCACCGTCGCCGACATCGCCCTTTCCAGCGCGATACTCGTCAACAGCCGGTGGACGCAATTCGCCATTGATATTGACGCCAACGGCACGTGCTATGTCTCGCACGACCGGAATTTGTATGTGTACCACACCATTTCCGGCTGGAATCCGCAGGCGGGGTGGACGGTCGGCGTAGGCGGTCGCACCGGTGGCGCGTGGGAATTAAACGCGATCGACAACCTCACGATTTCCAAGTCGGAGCCGTTCGCCGTTTCCATGACCCGCGCCAGCGCGAATCCGGTTGTCGTGGGCGCATCGAGCATTGATTACACGACGCTTTTCAACGAAACGGTCTTCAATTTGGGAACCGCGGATTTCAACCTGACGACGACGGGGAGCGCGAGCGCGGCCGTCGCCTCGGTCATCGGCCCCAACTTCGCCGTCAACGAGAGTTTCGCGTCCGGCCCCGGCGCGGGCACGCTTGTGGGCAGTGCCTTGATTACTTCGGGCGAATTGCATCTCACCGAGGCCGTGAACGGCCAGACGGGGCGATGGTATCTCGCTCCCCGGCGGATGGCGGGCTTTTATTCGCAATTCGATCTATACATCGGCGGAGGAAACGGCGCGGATGGTTTCCTGTTTGCTTACGGACCCGACGCGACATCTTCGGGCATTGACGGGCCGGCGACCGGCCTCGCCGTTTCGTTCGACACCTACGACAACGGCGGCGAGGGCACGCCCAATATCGTCATCAAGCATGCCAACGTCGAGCGGCATATTACGAGCCGGGCGCTTCGGACCGGTTCCTGGGTGCCGGTCCGGATCAACGTGACGACCGAGGGACTCTGCACGGTGTGGTGGAATGGCGCCCGTTGCGGCGCCGACGTGCCGCTGCCCGGATGGAACCCGCAAACCAACTGGTTCGTCGCCCTGAGCGGTTTTACCGGCGGCCTCAACGACCGGCACTGGGTGGACAATTTCCAGATCTATGACAATTCCTACACCGTCAGGCTCAACACGCTGTCCGGCGCGGGAACGGTCCGGCTCAATTTGAACAACGCCACCGTGAACGACTTTGCCGGCAGCAATATCGCTCCCGCCACGCAAGCCGCCGATGAAACATACACGTTCGACCTTGTTCCACCGACGGTGAGCGCGGTCGCGGTGCAGAGCGGCTTGACGGTGGACGTAACCTTCTCCGAGGCCATGGGTTCGGGCGTGACGACGGCCGCCAACTACGCCTTGTCCGGCACAGGCAAGGGCACGCTGGCGACTAATCCGGATTCGGTGGCGCTGGTGAGCGGCAACACCTACCGGCTGACATGGAATACCGGCGAAATGAAGAACGGCGGAAACGTCACCATTGCGGTTTCCAACGTCCAGGACTCCGTCGGAAACACGATCGGTTCGCCGAACAGCGGCACGCATTCGGGCGGCGGCATCGGCACGGCGCCGAATGCCACGGCGGTGACGCCCACAACGCCCAGCCCCACGTCCGGCTCGACGGTGTCCTTTTCGGTGGCGTTCGACGAGGCGGTGCAGAATTTCGATGCCGCTACCGATGTGACGGTCAACACGACTGGCACCGTGGCGTACGTTGGCACAAGCATTTCCGGCGTCGGCCAGAATTACACCGTGGACTTGACGGGCATTTCGGGCGACGGCACGCTCACGCTCGCCGTGAACACGTCCTCGGACGTGGCGGACCTGGGGGCAACGGACTGGCTTCAAGCCAGACGAGCAGCGCGGTGACGGTGGATCAAACGCCGCCGACGGTGACGGGCGTGGCGGTCCAGACGGGCTTGACGGTGGACGTGTCGTTCAGCGAGGCGATGGGCGCGGGCGTGACGACCTCGACGAATTATGCCTTGTCCGGATCGGGCCGGGGCACGCTTGCGGCGAATCCGGACTCGGTGGCGTTGGCAAGCGGCAACACCTACCGGCTGACGTGGCTTGCCGGCGAGATGAAGAACGGCGGCGACGTTACCGTGACGGTGTCGAACGTGCAGGACACGGCGGGCAATCCCATCGGTTCGCCGAACAGCGGCACGCATGCCGGCGGCGGAACCGGCGGCGTATCCCCAGCCGTCACGAACGTGACGAGCAGCCTTGCGAACGGGTACTACCGCGCGGGGCAGATCGTGCCCATCCAGGTGACGTTCAGCGAGCCGGTGTTTGTCGCGGGCGGCACGCCGACGCTGGCCCTCAACAGCGGCGGCGCGGCCCATTACAACAGCGGCAGCGGCGGCGAGACGCTGACGTTCAACTACACGGTGAGCGCCGGACAGAATGCGTTGGATCTGGATTACGCCAGCATCGGCGCCCTGTCCCTCGGGACCGCCACGCTCCGCGACGCGGCAGGCAACGACGCCGTGACGGCGCTTCCGATACCAGGCTCCCCGGGGTCTCTCGGGGCGAACAAGGACCTCGTCATAGACACCTCGCCCCCGACCGCGACGGCCATCACGAGCGTCACGCCGAACCCGACGAACGGGACAACGGTGACGTTCTCGGCGACGTTCAACGAGGCGGTGCAGCAGTTCAACGACGCGAACGACCTCGTGATCACGAAGACGGGCAGCGTGGCGTACGCGGGCGTGAGCTTCGCGGACGGGCCGGCGACGTATACGGTGTCGCTGACGGGCGTGACGGGCGAGGGCACGGTGAAACTGGCGGTCCGGGTGACGTCGCCCGGCGACGTGAAGGATCTCGCGAGCAACGCGCTGTGGTCGAGCGTGACGAGCGCCGACGTCCGGATAGACCGGACGCCCCCATCGGTGACGGTGGCGCCGCTGATCACGAAAGACCCGACGCCGCAGTTGTCGGGCACGGCGAGCGACAACCTGGGCGTGGCGGGCGTGACGGTGGTGGTGGCGGGGCACAGTTACGCGGCGGTGGTCGCGGGCGGCTCCTGGACGGCGGACGTGACGGACACGCTGCCCGACGGCGCCCACGACGTGCAGGCGACGGTGACGGACACGGCGGGCAACACGGCGGTGGACGCGACGACGGACGAACTGGTGATAGACCAGACGCCGCCGGTGGTGACGGTGACGCCGCGGATGACGAACGACACGACGCCGACGATATCGGGCACGGTGACGGACAACCGGGGCGTGGCGGGCGTGACGGCGACGGTCAACGGGCAGACGTACCCGGCCGTGGTGGCGGGCAACGCGTGGACCGCCGAGGTGACCCATGCGCTGTCCGAGGGCGTGTACGACGTGGTGGCGGAAGCGACGGACACGGTGGGCAACACCGGGACCGACGCGACGACGGACGAACTGGCGATAGACTTCAACGTGCCGGCGGTGACGGTGGACTTCCTGGCCACCAGCGACCCGACGCCTTCGGTGACGGGCACGGCGACGGCGCAGGCGGGCCACGTGATCAACAGCGTGAGCGTGGTGGTGAACGGCGCGACCTATCCGTACGTTCCCGCCCCGCCGTCCAACACGGTGACATGGTCCATAACGACGGCGGCGCTTTCGGACGGGACCTACGACGTCCAGGCCGAGGCGACGGACGACGTGGGCCGGACGGGCGGCGACGGGACGGTGGACGAACTGGTGGTG
>Ga0116146_1000048_pt1 | contig 134772 bp, 102 predicted proteins | sample AD_JPNHG2_MetaG_FD_89748 | JGI IMG/M metagenome (GOLD analysis project Ga0116146, IMG submission 89748) | Active sludge microbial communities of municipal wastewater-treating anaerobic digesters from Japan - AD_JPNHG2_MetaG | ecosystem: Engineered > Bioreactor > Anaerobic > Digestate | place... | reverse complement strand
GGGTTTGGCCGGTTTGCGGTCGTCGTCGGGAGCCGATCTCGTCACCGCCGACCCGTCGGCCAGCGCCGGCCCGATCCATGACAAGTTCAAAACAGCAACGAGACTTCGGATCATGACGGCATCACGGCCACACATCTTTCAGATCCTCCGATCGGTCGCTTGGGATGTTGTTGTTTCGCAAGATATCGGGGGTGAATTTCTCAACCAGCTTGGGTTCGAGGACGATTTTTGCCTCATTTTCCTCCTCGAAGCGGAAGACGACATAATCCTTATCCTTGCCGGCCTTGATCAGCTCGATGGCGTGGCGGAGGCTTTTTACGGGCTGGTCGTTGACGTGGGTGAGGACCGAGAGCGGGCTGATGCCGTAGCCCTTGGTGATTCTGTGCGGCAGGATGCCGCTGCAGGCGACGACGATCTCGTCGCCCGGCTCGACGCGGTCCTCATCGGCTCGTTTGAACAGCAGAGAGCCTCGCGACCCGAGCATGGCAACGTATCTGGGGGGGATCACCGAGACGAGTTCGGCCGTTGCCGGCGAGAACACCAGGCCGCCGTACAGGAAATAGGTCGGCCGTGTCCGGGTCATCCGTTGGATAATGCCATTGTCTTTAGTGATGGTCGCGACCTCGACCTCGGCTGGTTTGCCTTGTCGGATGAGCTTCAGCTTCACCGTGCTGCCGGGCGCCTTTTTGGAGATGAGATACCCCCATTCGACGCGGATGTCCTCAGCGATAGGCACCACTCCGAGGTTGTCGATTTCGACGCCGTCGCAGGCGGAGATGATGTCCCAAGGTTTGATCTTCTCCTTGAGATCCGGTTGGTCCACGCGGTGCACGACGACGCCGGTCTGCTGACGTTCGATGTTCAGGTAGCTGCGCAGGCTGGGATTTTCGAGCGTGGCGGTGCGGACGTCGATTTTTGGGAATCCGTCGTATTTTCCGTCGGTCTTGAAGTCGTCGATGAAATGCCTGACGACCTCGGCCGGGATCAGGTAACCGATGTTCTCGCCTTCGGGGAAGCGGCTGAAGACGATGCCGGCTACGGCGTCCTGGACGATAGCGGGGCCGCCGCTGTTGCCGGGGTTGATGGCCGCGTCCACTTGGATCCGCAAGGCGGCCGTGCCGTAGTTGTAGTTGGTCCATTCGATGCGGGAGACCACGCCTTCGGTAACGGAGAGCGTATCACCGCCGACGGGGTAACCGAGCACGTTCACTTTGGTTTTCGGCGGCGGAAGCTTTTCGGCCAGCGGGACCGGCTTGATGTCCTTGATTGCATCTTCGTCATCAATGGTGAGTATGGCGAGGTCGCAATCCTCGGCGATGTACTCGACGGTGGCATCGAGCTTTTCTGAAGACTCGTTGGGCTGGACATAGATTTGCTGGCTCCACGAGACGACGTGGGCGCTGGTCAGGACTCGCCCTCCTTCGATGATGACGCCGGAGCCGGTAACCTCCTGGGGCGGGGTGATCTCCCACGGGCGGAACATATTTGGGGGGCTCTTGGTCGAGAAGACCTTGACGACCGACTTGCGCACGTCATCGGCGTGGGCGGGGCCGGCCGGCAGGAGGCACACCGTCTGGGCCACAATCACGAGGGTAGTCAACCACCTTTTCATATTCTCTCCTTCACGGTGCCGGGTGGGAGCAATCACGAATATCGAGTGTACCCCGGTGCGTAGATCATCGTCGCGGCGTGGGATATTGGCAAGCACGCGGTGCTCCGCATGCGTCCCCGGGGCCGCTGGGCGCGCCTGTGATTAACCTCGGCAAGGGTATCAGGGGGTTGATCGCCCAACCTGGGCCGGTCGGCATGCCCGCCGAGACTGTCACGCAGCCCGATTGCCGGTTTTCCCGGGCTATCGGCATGGTTATACTCGCGAGCGAGATACGGATTGCCTGTTGGGAGGATTTCTTGTCATGCGAGCGATTTCACTGATTTGCCTGTGGGTTGTGACGCCGGTGATTCCGGCGGCGGCCGGGCCGGCGGATCATGAGCGGGTCGCGCCTTCATCCAGACGGCCCAATGTGGTAATCGTTTTTCCCGATCAACTTCGCGCCTCGGAGGTCGGCTGCTACGGTCACGCGGTGGTGCGGACCCCGAGTATCGATCGTCTGGCAGCCACGGGCGTGCGAATGGAGTTTGCTTTCAGCAATTTTCCGGTTTGTTCGCCGGCGAGATCGATTCTTCTTTCCGGCCGATATGCCCGTTCCACGGGCGTGCTGCGCAATCAAGACAATGAAGCGGGACCGGGTCGGCCGACGAATCAGACGCCGACTCTGGCGGAGGTGCTTGCGGCGAACGGTTATGACACGGTTCTGATCGGCAAGTGGCACCTGGCGCCCACGCCTCAGGCGCTTGGTTTTCGCGAAAGCCTGCGGCCGAGGATGCGGCATCGCTACTTCAAGCAGACCTTTTTCAGAAACGAGGGCGAACCCTACATCTACGACGACTACGCGCCTTACCACGAAACCGAGGCGGCGGTGGAGTACATCCGCGGGCACAAGGATCGCCCGTTTTTTCTGTACCTGGCGTATGGTCCGCCGCACATGCCCGTTTCGGAGATGCCGGAGCAATACCGCAGGATGTACGATCCGGCCAAGGTTGTGATCCGCGACAACACCTGGGTCAACGGCAGACTGGCCTACGACGAGAACTGGTTCAAGATCTACATGTGGGATTTTCAGTATTATGAGCACAAGGACACATTCGGGCAGCCATTGCCGGCCGGGATGACCCTTCGTGAACTGACCGCCCTGTATGACGGTCAGATCACGGCGGTGGATGAGTGCATCGGCCGGGTGCTGGATGCGATTCGTCAGGCCGGGATCGAGGACGACACGATTGTGCTGCTGACCTCCGATCACGGCGACCTGCTGGGCAGCCACGGCCTTTTCAACAAGAACACGCACCACGAGGAATCGATCCACATCCCGATGATCTTCCGCTATCCGCAGCGGCTCAAGCCGGCGGTGGTTGATGCACAGATCGTGAGCCTGGTGGACGTGATGCCCACGCTGCTGGATCTGTGCGGGCTGGCGGCTCCGGATACCGTACAGGGCACGTCGATAGCCCCGGTTCTGTTGGGGCGGCGCAAGACGGTCGGCGAAAACGTTGCCCTCATCGAGACCAGCTCCGCCGACGGCGTCCGAGCGCTGAGGCACGTGTACTTTAACGATCGCAAGAAGGGCACCGAGCACCTGTTTGACGTAGCGGCCGATCCGTTCGAGTTGAAGGATCTGGCCAAAGACCCGGCCAGCCGCGAAGTGCTGGAGGCGCTTCGGGCCCGGGTGAAGGAGTGGAACGTCCGGTGTCCGAGATGGCCGACGGCCTCAAGTAGGAACTGACCATCAAGCTGCCGAGCCGGACCGCCTTTGCGGGCTGCAACCCAAACGTTCTGCGATCCGGAAACATGCGCGCAAGCCGCACAGATGTGTGGCCGTAAGGATGGAAAGGCGCATGCCCACGCAAAGCCGTGGGCATGGCACCCGGCGGACCTGCCCTACCTGCTCGGTGGAGGATTGGCATCGTCATGAATGCCGAATGCGGAAAGGATTCCGCGGGGGATGCGGCCCGGAAAGGATTCCGGGCCGAGCGGATTCATTTGGAGGCGCATGCCCACGCAAAGCCGTGGGCATGGCACCCGGCGCACTGCGATCAAGAAACATGGGCGCAAGCCGCACAGGTATCTGGCCGCAGGGTTCTAAAACGAGGCAACGATTCGAGTTAGCTGGCTGGTGTTGTATGGATGGCAGATGCAGGGCCAGTCCAAGACGTGCCCCCTGTCCCAGAGGGTGCTTGCAAGGGATAGATGCCGTTCGCATGTAGGTTTTTTTCTTGACGCAATCCGCGCAAAATGCTAATTTATGCTTGGTGACGCGATCGATCCGTCAACATCAGGGCGACGGAATCACGACGGGAGCGGCACTGCTTCCTGGTCCTGGGGCGTACACTCATTCCTGTCTTTATGCGCGCCTGGGGGCCGGTCTCGAAGCGCATCATGTCCAAAATCAGAAGGAGGAAATGCGATGTTGCCAGTAGGGAGAGTAGCCTTCGCAGGGCTTGTGACGGTCCTGGCGGTCGCGATGATGGCCGACGCCACGGAGGTAAGCCTGTACAGCATTGACGGCAGGCAAACCGGCAACGCGAACAGGACGGGGTCGCGACGTCTTCAAGAGTTCAACCCGAGCCTGAGCATGCCGAACTCCATCGGCGGGCCCGGCCAGGAGTACTTTGACCGAGTCGGCATGCGGTTTGGTCTTGATGCCGGCGAGAGGATATGGGGTGAGTTGGATCTGTACTTCTGGTTGAACGACGTCTATCAGACGTACGGCCAGGATCCTGCCTGCCGCAAGCAGATCGACGTCACGAACACCTCGGACCAGTATGCGGACGTCTGGCTCGAACTGGACCTGAACGTACTGTCGGACCCGCCGTTCCCGGTGCCTCCGCACCCGTGGCCTGACCCGCTGGGACCGGTGCCGGCCAAGGGTCGATACCTGCTGCGTTTCGACTGCAGAGGAATGAGCGGCGGGAATTCGCGATACGACATCTACTGGTCGACGAATGGCGATGACGGCGATGAAAACCAGGCATGGCAGTGGGACTCGGGGGCAAGTGCGCCGTGGGCGTATCCGGGTGGTGCCTGGGATGTTCGCGTCAATGCGATGCCCGAACCGGCTGCGGCGCTGCTGCTGGTTCTGGGCGGCGTGGTGGGATTGCGGCGACGCCGATGATCGTCTGGTGAGAGCCTATCCCAAAACCCTGAAAGCCGACCGGGCGGAAGCCGGTCCCAGACAGGTCTTGGGATAGTCTCCAAGGCGGACCGCCTTTTTGCGGGCCGCGAGCCAAGCGTACGGCGATCCAGAAACATGCGCGCAAACCGCACAGATATCCGGTCAGAAAGTTCTAAACCCTTATGCGTTGGGCAGATACAGTTTCGTGGCGTCGAGGACAGGCATGGGATACGCTCAACGTTTACGGAGACAGCGACTCGTGGGGGAGGGTTCAGGCTGAGTTGGGCGGTCCATAGGGTGGGATGGACAGGTGAGAAGGGTGAGACGGGGAGGAATCGCCTCGAAGCGTGTTTGCCCACCTCCGGTATTTCTGGTAGACTGCTAGGTCTGCAAATGAGGCCGATCCGGGTACTTGGGCCGGCGGCAGGGAGCACGCGGCCCGCCACCCCGATCGGTCATTGTTATCCATTGGGAGCTGAGGTTCTATGGTACGACTTCGGTTGAAGAGGACTGGTCGGCGGCATCGCCCGACTTATCGCCTGGCGGCGGTGGACAGCCGGTCGCCACGGGATGGGATGGTCATTGAGGAGTTGGGGGTGTACGAGCCGGCCAACCAGAACCCGGATCTGCGCTGCAAGCTGAAGCAGGAGCGCGTGGAGTACTGGCTGAAGGTCGGCGCCCGGCCCAGTGACACGGCGCGTGATCTGCTCAAACGGCTCGGCTACCAGGTGAGCGTCCGGAAGTGAGGCGATCCGGTGCGCATCGACGTGCTGACGCTGTTTCCCGGCGTGATGGAGCCGTTCTTCGCCTCCAGCATCATCGCACGGGCCAGAGCGGCGGGCATCGTCTCGATCTGGTGCACGAACCCCCGAGATTTCACGACGGATCGACATCGCAGTGTTGATGATCGGCCGTTTGGGGGCGGTCCGGGAATGGTGATGATGTGCGGTCCGCTTTTTGACGCGGTGGAGAAACTGGAGAAAGACGATCCGACCCCGGCCGTTCGGATTCTGCTCACGCCGCAGGGCGAACGATTCGATCAGGCGATTGCGCGCGAGCTGGCACGTGAGAAACGGCTGATTCTGATCTGCGGCCATTACGAGGGATTTGACGCGGATCCGGATCGGGCTGAAGCCGAGGGAGATTTCGATCGGCGATTACGTATTGTCGGGCGGGGAAGTTGCGGCGATGGCGGTGGTGGACACGGTGGTCCGGCTTCTGCCGGGCGCCTTGGGAGACGAGGCGTCGGCGGAACATGAATCGTTTTCGGGCAGGGTGCTGGAATACCCGCAGTATACTCGCCCGCGTGAGTTTCGAGGAATGCAGGTTCCGGAGGTGTTGCTGTCCGGCGATCATGCGAAGATTGCCGAATGGCGTGCTGAGCAGGCGGCCAAGCGAACGGCCGAGCGAAGACCCGACCTGCTGGCGCCGGCGAATTCAAAAGAGGACGACGGCCGCGGATAGGCCGACGAGGAGCGACATCATGATCAACGCGCTGATTGAGAAAGTTGAGAGCGCAGCCAAGAAGAAGCAATTGCCGAAGTTCTCGATTGGAGATACGGTTTCGGTGCAGGTTCGGATCGTTGAGGGCGGCAAGGAACGGATCCAGCCGTTTATCGGGGTGGTCATCGGCCGTCGGGGGCGGGGGATGGGCGAGAGCTTCACGGTCCGCCGCATCGTGAACAACGAAGGCGTCGAGCGGATCTTTCCGCTGCATTCGCCGAAGGTGGCGGGCGTCGAGATCATCCGCTCCGGCCACATTCGCCGAGCGAAGCTGTATTATCTGCGGGATCGCGTGGGGAAGGCCCGCCGTCTGCGGGATCGCAAGCGTGACGCCCGGCAGGCCGTGGATGCGGCCGTTCAGCAGTGACGGGAGCGGCGTGGCGATTGGCTTCCCGGCGGGCGTGAAGGCAGCGTTTCGCGGGGGCACATCTTTTCGGCACCGCGAGCATCGCAATCGGCGGGGCGTCTGATGGACGATCGGGCGAGACTGGGTCGGGCCGGGGAGAAGGAATCGGAGCGGTACCTGCGCCGGCAAGGCCACAAGATCGTCTGCCGCAACTATCGATGCCCGGCCGGTGAAATCGACCTGATCAGCCTCGACGGCAAGACCATCGTTTTCACGGAGGTCAAGACCCGGTCGGATTCCGAACGAGCCAACCCGGAAGACGCCGTCAATCCGGCAAAGCGTCATCGTCTGGTTGCCAGTGCCAAGTGTTTCATCCAGCAGACCCGTTCGCAGGGGCGGGCCTACCGATTCGACATCCTGGCCCTGACCGCGAACGCCAAGGGCGGGCTGGATATCGAACACTTCAAGGGCGCCTTCTCGTGTAAATGCTAAACTAATGCATTATGAACTTTTTGACACCCATTGCCACCTAACCATCGATGACCTGTACCCCCGCCGCGAGCAGGTCGTTGCGGATGCCGCGGCCGCGGGGGTCACGCGGATGATCACCGTGGCCTGTGTCCCGGACGAATGGGAAACGGCGTCGGCGATGCGAAGCGATTTTCCGGGCGTCTGGGTCGCCGCTTCGGTTCATCCTCACGAGGCAGGCAAGGTCGGTGCTGACGATCTCGATCGCCTGGCAGGCGTGTGGCGACGGCCGGGCGTGGTCGCAGCGGGCGAGATGGGGCTGGACTACCACTATGATTTCAGCCCGCGTCAGGTGCAGCAGTTGGTTTTTGAAAGGCAACTCGAACTGGCCTGGGACACCGGCCTGCCGCTGGTCATTCACTGCAGGGAAGCACACGACGACGTCGTGCGGCTGCTCGAAAAGCACGGTTACCGGGGCAAGCCCGTTGTGTTTCACTGTTTCGGCGGCGGACCGGAGGAAGCAGCGGACCTGCGGTCGCGCGGCTGGCGGGTGTCGTTCAGCGGAATCCTGACATTCAAGAAGGCCCGGCAGGCCCAGGCGGCCTGTGCCGAAACACCGATCGACCAGATTCTTTTTGAAACCGATGCCCCCTATCTTTCGCCCGAGCCGGTGCGCAACAGACGGCCCAATGAGCCGGCCTACGTTGCCTACACTGTTCGCTTTGCCGCGCAACTTCGCGGCGAGACATTTGAGACTCTCGCTGCCGCCAGTACCGGGAATGCCGTGAAGCTCTTCGCGCCGGCTGAGCACGGGGATCATAAGCCGTAGGTGGCGGCCGCCGTGGAGCAGCCGCATGTAGAGGACAGGGCGTTCAGGGTATCTGAGACCTGATCGGTCGTCGGTCCGGCGGCCCCTCGTTGATGTTGTCTGCGAACATGAATGGCGCGAATGTCCTGTTGTGCAGTGTTTCAGAGCAGGTAGGACCCATGGCTGTATGGGTGCGGCGACGGTTTGATGCCGGGGGGGTTGCGGGATGGGCGTCGAGGCACCAAGGCGCGGTCGTGGTCGGAGTACGGCACTGTCGGCGTGGAGATCGATCTTGGGAGAACAATCGGATGGGCCGGCCGGGCATGGGTTGAGACGGATGATTAAAGCATGGATGAAACTTGGGTTTGTTTGGCGCAGGCGGTTTTGTCGAGGGGCAAGGGGCATGGTGGCGGAGACGACGGTTGGTTGCAAGATCTTTTTTGGCATGAGTTTGGATATCGTTGACAAAAAGACTGCCGGGGTTATTGGGATCATCGGTTGCCTCCTGGGCGCGCCGTGAGATCAATTCAATTGAAGGCCGTCGTATAGTGTGGTCGGCGCGCGGGATCTCCGCCGCGTTGGTTGCGGGGCATAACACGCAGGGTGTTCCGGCGAGGCGGGCGGGAACGGAGCGGGAAGCAGGGCGCATGGCAAAGGTGGAGCGTCTCTTGGCGGCCGCAACCCAAGCGCACAATGTCCCGGCAGAAGCATGCATGTGAAATGCGCACCAGTTGTGACGGTGGAATAGACTGCGTGTGCCAGGGTTATGCCTTGCTGAGCGGGTTTATGTTGCGGCTTCAAATCCGCGCGATCTGCGGCAGGACGTCGAAATGGCGATCACGGCTGAACAACACCAGGTCATGCTGGATGACCAGGGCGGCTATCCAAAGATCGTTGGTCGGTATGGGCGTTCCGGCGACACGGAGTTGCGTGAACACCTCCGCATAGACATGGGTGGTCTGCTCATCGGGCAAGAGCACCGTCACACGATCAGACTGCAGGAAACGAGAGAGGACGGCTTCGTTGGCCTTGGCTCGCTGGCCGGCGCGGAAGCCGGCCCGCAACTCGGCCAGGACAACAAACGGCAGGTAGATCTGGCCCGCTCGACGTACGCACGCAACCGCCTCATCGATGCCTCGGGCAAAGTCCACATACCGATTGACGTCGATGGCGATTCTCAGCGCCATGTTTCCGGATCTACCGTATCTTGTTGCCTGATTGCTTCGTCGAAAGCCGGATCGTCCTGCCAAGTGCCTGCGAGGCAATCGAGATCATCTGCAAGCTGGTTTTCCTCGGGAAGACCGACTCCTCGCTTCAGGGCCTCGCGGGCAACCTGGTTGAGGCTTTTGCCTTCTTGCCTGGCCCTCTCACGGAGGGCGCGATCCAGCGCCGGCGGGATATCTCGCAGTGTGTACTGGCGGTTCTTGCGTTTCATGCCTACATTATGCGCATACGCGTGTATGCAGTCAAGCAGGCATCATTGAGGCGGCGGCCGTTCCGCTTTTTATCGGGCGTTGGGCACAACCACATCTGGCTGAGCCGTTGAGGTTGCGGTCTCGGCGGGATCAGCGCAATTGCTTGTGGGAGTTGCGCTTATGTTCGGCCAACTTGCCAAAATGTCGCAGGCCTCGTCCTGCAGCTTGGTGAACGGCTTGACGTCCGAGTCGTCGTCGCTTCGTTCGGGGATCTCGTTGTAGACGAACGAGAATGCCAGCCATTTGCCGGCGTTGGTTTTGATGTAGCCGCTGGTTGAGGACACGCCGCCGATGTAGCCGGTCTTGCCCAGGACGCGGCCTTTGAGGTCGGTCATGCGGTCCTTGAGCGAGCCGTCCACGCCGCAGATGGTGAGGCTGGCCATGTAGTCTTCACGATCCGGTCGTGCGTACATCACTGCCAGAAGGTCGGTCAGCATCCGGGTGGTGAGGCGGTTCTGCGGGCTGAGGCCTGAGCCGTCGATTGGTACAAGTCGGCGGTCGTCGATGCCGTTCTTTCTCAGGAAGGCGCGGAGAGCCCGCCCGCCGTTTTCCCAGGAGCCGGGCACGCGCCGCCCATGCTTGGCCTCGTATGCCTGGCCGGTCATTTTGCACAAGCACTCGGCGAAGAGGTTTTGGCTGTTCTTATTGATCCGAGACAGGATGTCGGACATTTTCGTTTCGTGGACGGCGATGATCTTGTCGCAAGGCGGGGGGATCGCGCCGCCCAATGGTTTGTCGGCCTTTCGGATGCGGCCGTCGACGGTGATGCCCCTGGCCGCCAGTTGCGTACGCAGGGCGTCTGCGAAGAACGCTCCGGGATCATCGACCGGCTTGCTCTTGAGTTCGGTCATTTCCGAGCAGGTGCCGCCGATCTTGTAGATGTTGCCCTCCTTGAGCTTGGCGATGGTCGGAGCGTTTTTGTCAGCGGTCATGCACTCGTTGATGACTTTGACGCACTGGGCCGGCGGCATGACTTCATATCGGGGCGGCTTGCCGGGCTGAGTGGGGTAAATGGTGATATCCACGCTGTTATCGTTGAAGTTCAGGCCGGCGGTCGGAGCGGCATACCAGTGAAGCAGCCAATGCTTGGGCCAAGTCGGGTGGACCTTGGGAGACTCCTCGAACGCGGAGTCGTCATATACGATGTCGCCTTTGATCCTGCGGATCCCGCGCTGCTCAATCGCCGTGACCCAGTCTTGGAGCATGGAAACGGGTGTGCGGCCGGCGGCCTTGGCCAATCGCGGGTCGCCGCAAGCGGGGTCGCCCGTGCCGATCAGCCAGAGGTCGTCGCCGTCCATCGCCAGGTATGTCTTGACCTTGTAGTCGGCCCCGAACATGTCCAGCCCGGCGGCGCTGGTCAGCAGCTTGAAGTTGCTCGCGGGCGTGCAGGGCTTATCGATCCGGCGGGCGTAGATCTCGCACCGACTGGGCAGTTCGAGCACCCGGGCATGGATGACCACACCCTTGTCCGCATATCGATCGAGTACCGGATCGAGCCGAGCGGCCAGTTTCGGATCATGGGCGATCCGGGGGCTGGAGCAGCCAGTCAGGATCAACAAGAGGCCGGCCAGCCCAAACCGGTATGGATGGCATGTTCTCATTTCTGTCCTCTCTCGGTATTTACTTGAAGATCATGCTACAGATCCAGATTGCCATCAGAACTCCGGCGGCGTCGGCCAGCAGGCCGGCGATCATCGCGTGGCGGATCTTGCGGATTCCGACGGAGCCGAAGTATACCGCGATGACGTAGAAAGTCGTGTCCGTGCTGCCAAAGACCGTTGAGGCGAGTTGCGACTCGAAGGAATCCGGCTTGGCCTGAATGACCTCGGCGGCCAGTCCGAGCGAGCCGGAGCCGGACAGCGGCCGCATCAGGGCCACGGGCAGCACCTCGGGCGGCATGCCGATCTTTAGGGTGAGCGGAGCAAGACACTCGGACAGAAACTCGAGGCCGCCGGAGACACGGAACGTGCCGATGGCCACGAAGATAGCCACGAGGTAGGGCAGGATCCGGATGAAGACGTCGAAGCCTTCCTTCCCGCCGGTGACGAAGGACTCATAGACTTTTGCCCGCTTGATCATCGCGTAACCGATGATGAGCAGAAAGATCACCGGGATGGTGAACATCGAGATCTGGTTGAGAATGAGCTTGAAGGTCATCATGACGGTTGCTCCTTTCCGCTCTTGGCGACCGCCGCATCGGTCTGTGGCTCAATCCCCTCGCGTTGGGCCTCGGCCAGGGCCGCGTTGAGCGAGAACATGGGGAGCCGCCCGAGCAGCCGGGCTCCCAGGATGGCCACGATCGTCGATGTGGCCCCGGCGATCATGCAGGTGCCGATGATCTCGAATGGGTCGCTGCACCCGGCGGACTTGCGCAGGGCCAAGAGCGTGGTCGGCAGGAGGGCGAAGCCGGCCGTGTTGTAGGCCAGGAGCATGACCTGCGAGTCGCTGGCCACGCCCTTGTGCGGGTTGAGTTCCTGGAGTTGCTCCATTGCCTTGAGGCCGAACGGCGTGGCGGCGTTGCCCAGGCCGAGGATGGTGGTGGTCATGTTCATCAGGATGGCCCCGTTGGCCGGGTGGTCGCGGGGCACCTGCGGGAACAGGAGCCGGATGATCGGGTGAAAGACGTGTGCGACAAGCTGCACGATGCCTGCATCCTCGCCGACCTTCATCAAGCCGAGGAATAGCACCATCGCCGCGACCAACCCCAGGCAGATCTCGAAACCTCTCTGGGCATAGTCGAAGGCGGCATCGGTCATGGACTGAAGCGTCACCAGCGAGCCGCGCCCGACGGACCTGTCGTTGACCACCACCTCATACTTGCCGGAATCGTCGCTGTCCCACTTGAGCAGATGGCCGCCCTGGACCTGTCTGGCCGAGATAAGCCACGGCCGGCCCTGGTCCTTAGCCTTCGCGTCGGCAGGCAGGTCAAGACCTTCGGGTCCAAGCCAGAGTCGGAAATCGAACGATGCCGCGCGGTCACCGGAATCCTTGATACGCACGGTCAGCATGTTGAGCCCGTGTCGGACCGCATCGGCCGGGATAACCGTGGTTGTCGGCAGGTAGTGCTGCGCCACACACAACCCGAATGCCGCCAGGATCATCAGGCCCCAGACAGTGTTGATGTTCAGCAGGTAACGAATGATGCCGCCCAGTATCCTCATGAGTATGGGCCTCCTGAAAGCGAACGCGTTCGGCAGCGGCCGGCCCGGCCGTCGGGTATAGAGAGTATCAGACTTGTCCGTTTTTGCCGAGCGGCAGTGGCGGCCTGTTCCAGGGGTGCCACGATCGGCTTGCCTGCGGGGTACCGCTGGTGGCTTGTCTGTCGGTGCGGAGCCAACCTATCGTGGACAGCACCAGTTACAGGGCAACCGCTCTGAGGCCGGCTTGTGTGGCACCTTGTTTCGGCCGGACGAGGTGCACTGAACAGGCCAGGCACGGGTCGAAGGAGTGGATCACGCGCAGGGCTTCGATCGGCCGTGAGGTATCGGCGATGGGGGTGCCGATGAGGGCTTGCTCGATCGGGCCGGGCTGATTGGCGTCATCGCGAGGTGAGGCGTTCCAGGCCGTTGGGGTAATGACCTGGTAGCGGGCGATCTTGCGGTCTTCGATGCGGATCCAGTGACCCAGTGCTCCCCGCGGGGCCTCGGTCAGGCCGACGCCGCCGGCAGAGGCGGGCACGGGCTTCTGGACACAGGCAGTCTCGCCCGGAATCAACTGACTGAGCCACACATCCATCGCGTCGGCGACCTGCTTGGTCTCAAGTGTCCGGGCGATCAGCCGATCCATCACCGAGATGCCGCGACGATAGCGGCCGCTGATCCACATCCGGGCGAGCGGGCCGAGTTCGTGGACGATATTCTGGTAGCGAGGCGACTTGATCCACGAATAGGCACCCGGCTTGTCTGCGTCCGGCGCCGTGTTGCCCGAGGCCGGATTGAGAGTGCCGCAATCAGGCGTGTACCACGAGTGTTTGACTGATTCTGTGATGTCCGATTCGGCGAACGAGTGTAACTCTCCATTGGTGTAGCGGCCGCTGGGCAGCAGTCTGGCAGAACCACTGTTATCCAGATCGAAACCGCCGCAGGCGAGCAGATTTCCGCAGCCGGTACCAATCTGGAAGTAAGCGGGGAACAGAGTGCCCAATGTCCGGGCGTCCGGCACGAGCGCGCTTTCGACGAACACACGGACTTCGGCGAGCAGAGAGCGAAACGCGCTGATCTTGTCGTTGGTGACCACGTCGGTCGCTCCGCCGACCACGAAGCTGGCCGCACAGGGCATTCGTCCGCCGAAGATGGCGCCCATCTGATGAGCTTTGCGGCGCATCGCCAGCGCGGTGATGTAGTGTTCGACCAAGGTCCGCGCGGTTGCACCGTCGATCATGTCAGCAGCGGTGTAACCTGGGCTCCACGGCGGCTTGTCCAGGATGCCGGTTGTGTTGATGTAGTCCAGGGCTGCCAGGTGATAGAAGTGCAGGATGTGCGAGTGCAGGAAGTCGGTGCCCAGGACGAGGTTGCGCAAGATACGGCCGTTGTGCGGCGGCTTGATGCCGCAGGCGTCTTCCAGGGCCATCGCCGAGGCCATGCCGTGCCCGATCGGACAGACACCGCAGATGCGCTGCGTGTAGGGCGTTGCGTCGCGCGGGTCGCGGCCGATCAGCAGGGTCTCGAACCCGCGGAACATCGTCCCGCTGCTGCGGGCGTCGACCACCTGCTGGACGCCATTGACCGTGTCGACGGTCAGCTCGACTGCCATGTGACCTTCGATCCGGGTGATGGGGTCTATCTTGACCGTCGTCGGCATAGGTCCGCCCTTCGTCAGCCTGCTCTTCATTCACCGGAGTCGAAGAAAGAACTCATGCCCGGAAACCCCGGATTGACGCATCCGAGACAGGGGCCGCCTGAGCCGATACACCAGTTCACACCAAAGCGCCCCGGCCGGCCGGTGTTCCACTTACGCAGGTAGCAGTCGGCATAGGTCGACTCGCCCCGGCAACCGAGATTGATCAGGCAGCCGTCGCTGCCCAGTGAGCCGGCCATGCACTCGTCGCCGTTCTTGCAGCGCCTCTCGCAGTAATCGTGGATTCGATTCTCGAAGTACACCATCGGCCGGCGGTTGGCATCCAACGGCGGGGCCTGGTTGTGTTTGAGCAGATGGGCGATGGTGCCCACGATCCAGTCGGGGTGCGACGGGCAGCCGGGGATGTTGATAATCCGAGCGTCGTCACCCAGGATACCGCGGACGCTCTTGGCCTCCGTCGGGTTGGTGTTGGCTGAGACCAGACCGCCGAACGCAGCGCAGCTTCCGACGGCAAGGATGAACCGAGCCCCGGGTGCGAAGTCGACCAGGGCCTGCTGCATGGTCTTGCCTTCCCATACGGTGCAGAACCTGCCCGCCGCACCCGTCGGGATGGCCCCTTCAATCACGAGAATGTAGCCGCCCAGACCGCGTCGCTTCTCGGCAGCCGACACCGTCAGTTCGCCCGCCGCCGCCGACAGGGTGGGGTGGTACTCCAGATCGATCACGTTCTGCAGCAGGTCGTCGGCGGTCGTGTAATAAATGCTGTTGAGCAGCGAGGTGGAGCAACCGCTGCAACCCTGGCCTTGCAGCCAGATGACCGGCGGATGCGACTTGCCGGCCAGCACCTGCTGAAGCTGAGCCACGGCCCTGCCGGCAAGCCCTGGGGCGGCCAGCACCGCGGCAGAGGCCTTCAACAAGTCGCGCCGGCTGATACTCATTTGATGTCCTCCCAGTCTCTACATGTAGCTGAACGCCGGCTGGGACACAAGCATTTCATGTTCGAGGCGATGCTCAATTCATGCAGCTCGCGGATGGCGAGGGGTGTGGAGCCGGCGAGGTGTCAGTCAGGCAGGACATCCGTCCCGATGGTGTGACACGGCCGGCAAGAAACCTTGCCTGGCATGCGCTTGCGGTGCTACTTGCCTTCCAGCCAGTTGTCGCCCCAGTTGATGTCCACCTTGATCGGCACCTTGAGCGGCAGGGCGGTGCACATCTCGGTGCGGATGAACTCGGCCTCCGCCTCGACGGCCGAGCGCGGCACGTCGAACACGAGTTCGTCGTGGACCTGGATGAGCATCCTAGAGGGGCGTTGTTCGGAACGGATTCGCTGATGGATGCCGATCATCGCCCGTTTGATCAGGTCGGCGGCCGAACCCTGGATGACGGTGTTGACGGCCACGCGCTCGCCGAGAGAGCGCATGCCCTTGTTTCGCGAGTTGATCTCGGGCACCTGTCGCCGCCGGCCGAGGATTGTCTCGACATAGCCGCGTTTTCGGGTCTCGGCGACCGTCTTGTCGATGAACATGCGGATGCCGGGATATCGCATGAAGTACATGTTGATGAACGACTGAGCCTCGGTGACGCTCATGCCGGTGGTTCGCGAAAGCCCGTAAGCTCCCTGGCCGTAGATGATGCCGAAGTTGACCGCCTTGGCCCGGCTTCGCTGTTGCCTGGTGACCTGGTCGAGTGGCACGCCGAAAACCTGGGCGGCGACAAACTGGTGAATGTCGCGGTCCTCGATGAACGCAGTCCGGAGGGCCTGGTCGCCGCAGAAGTGAGCGAGGACCCGAAGCTCGATCTGCGAATAATCGGCGGTAAGCAGCACGTGGTCGGCGTCGCTGGGCACGAATGCCTTGCGGATCTGCCGTCCGATCTCCGTGCGAATGGGGATGTTCTGCAGATTGGGATCGCTCGATGAGAGACGTCCGGTCACGGCCGCCGTCTGGTTGAAGCTGGCATGGATGCGGCCGGTGCGGCTGCTGACCATCTCAGGCAGCGTATCGACGTAGGTGTTTTTGAGTTTGCCCAGCTCGCGATACTCTCTGATGAGCTGGGCAACGGGATGTTGCCAGGCAAGCGCTTCGAGCGTTTCCGCGTCGGTGCTGCGACCGGTCTTGGTGTTTCGCACCACTGGCAGCTTCAGCTCGTCGAACAGCACGGTTGCCAGTTGCCTGGGCGAGTCGACATTGAACGGGTGGCCGACCTGTTCGAATATCTGTCGTTTCAGCTCTTCCAGCCGGTTCGACAGGTCGCGACTCATCTGCTCGAGGATGGACGTATCAAGCCGGATTCCTTCGGCCTCCATATCGGCCAGTACCGTCACCAGCGGCATCTCGGTGTCGCGGAACAACGGCTCAGAGGGGCTGCCTGCAAGCTGCTTGCTCAAGACCTCATAAAGCTGCCAGGTGACGTCGGCATCCTCGGCCGAGTACTCGCAGGCAGTCGCCGTGTCCACCTGGTCAAAGCGGATCTGTTTGCTGCCTTTGCCGATCAGGTCGCTGATGGGAATCGGGTCGAAGCCGAGCAGCTCGCGGGCCAGGGCGTCCATGCCGTGCGAACGCCGCGTCGAGTCGAGCACGAAACTGGCGATCATGGTGTCGAACGCAACGCCGGCGACCTCGACGCCGTGGTGCTTGAGGACCACGAGGTCGTATTTGATGTTCTGGCCGATTTTCCTCACGTTCGGGTCCGCCAAGATCGGCCGGAGGGCCTCGAGCGTGGGCTCGACGGGCAGACATCGCCCGACGCCTCGGAGAGGCAGGTAGTAGCCGGTGTTGGCCTGCCATGAAAAACTGAGACCCGCGAGTTGGGCATCAACCGGGCTGAGGCTCGTCGTCTCGGTGTCGACGGCGAAGACGGGCTGTTCTCGCAATCGAGTAAGGAAATCGCGGAACTGGTTCTGGTCATCGATCAAGCGGTAGTCGCGGCCGCTCGGTCGTTCCTGGGGCAGGCTTGGCTTGAGCTGCGGAGGGGGTGGGATCGTTCCGGAGTCTTCGTCGCCGAACAGGCTCAGTTGTGCTTGTGCTGCTGAGTCGGGCCGGGTGGCGGCACGGGGGGCAGGGGATTGGGGTGTCTGGGGCGGACCCGCCTCGGCGGCCATCAGGTCGGTGAGACGGCGGAAGCCCAGCTCGGCGAAAACCTGCTTCAAAACGGCGGGCTTGATGCCCTGGAACCGGCAACTCTCCAGATCAAGATTCAGAGGGACATCGCGTCTGAGGGTCACCAATTGCCGGGTGGTGTCAAGGCGGTCGGCAAACTCGAGGACGTTCTTCTTCATTGCCGGAGTGAGTTCATCGGCGTGCTCGATGACCGCCTTCGCGGTGCCGTATTTGGCGATGAGGGCAGCGGCCTTCTTGGGACCGATCCCGCGAACTCCCCGGATATTGTCCGTGCTGTCACCAACCAGAGTCTGAACCTCGACGGCCTGCTCCGGCCGGTAGCCCTTCTGGGTCTCGATCTCCCGCGGTCCAAGGAACTCATTCTTCATCGGATCGTAGAGGCGAATGCGCTCGTTCACGATCTGATCCAAGTCCTTGTCACGACTCACAATAATGACTTCCAGATCCTCCCCTGAAAGCCGATGGGCGAGCGTGGCCAACAGATCGTCGGCCTCGAACCCAGGGACGCTGAGCACCGGAATTCCCTGGGATCGCACGATTTGCAGGATGCGTTCAATCTGCGGGGCCAGATCCTCGGGCGGAGGTTCCCGGTTGGCCTTGTACTGGGGGTCGAGTTCCTTGCGGAACACGTCCTTCTCGTCTCCGCCTTCCATGACCATTGCGAGGTAGTCGGGCTTCTGCTCCCGGAGGAGTTGGAGCAGCATGTTCGAGAACACGTACGTGGCCTTGGTTGGCTCTCCGGCCGGGCTGCTCAGATTCTGGAAAGGGGCATAGTAGCAGCGAAATATCTGCGAGAGACCGTCTATCAGGAAGAACCGCTTGGCCATGTGCTGCTCATTTCGTGCAAGGAACGATCTAGCCGCACTGTAGGACGGCTGCGTCGGGGGTGTCAAGCCGACTTCTGTGATTTCCGCATGTTTGATCGGGCTGCGGGGCCGGACACCTCTTTGCCGCCCCTTGAGGTCGGCCGTTCAGCGTTATCGCGTTTTGCCGGCCTTAAGAGCCGGGTGCAGGACGTGATGCGGTCGGCTCGGGGCAGCCGGTGGGGCAATCGCATCTCAATCCCCTGGCATAGGACCCGGGTCAGGCGATCCTCCCGCAAGCCGCTCCATCCGGGGATCCTCCAACTCATCAAAAAAGCGCAGCAGGCCACGCGCAGCTCCAACGTCCATGTTGCAGCTCCTGAAAAAGGAAAAACCTCTAGAAAGCGCAAGGCCTCATAACCACTATGCCCGAAGTTATCCGCAATTCAGCCAGAGCGCAATCCTTACAGATGCCCAAGGCGGACCGCCTTTTTGCGGGTTGCAGGCCAAGCGCGCTTAAACCCGCAATAGGCGCGCAAACCGCGCAGATGTTCGGCCGTAAGGATTGAAAGGCGCATGCCCACGCAAAGCCGTGGGCATGGCACCCGGCGGACCTGCCCTACCTGCTGGTGTAGGATTGGCATCGTTATGGGCGCTGAATGCGGAAAGGATTCCGCAGGGGATGCGGCCCGGAAAGGATTCCGGGCCGAGCGGAATGCCAAACTCCAGGGCCCGGAAAGGATTCCGGGGCGAGCGGTCCTACCTCCGCATGCCCACGCAAAGCCGTGGGCATGGCACCCGACGATCGGGAGACATGCGCGCAAAATGCGCACCAGTCGCGACGGAAGAGACTAATCGGGCTTCAGGTCGGACTGAATCACAACCGGAAAACGAACAAACAGATCGTGGAGACAACTTTTCAGGGCCGGCTCGTGGTTTTTCGGATCCGTGACCTTATACAGATGCATGTTCGGCTTTGGATCGTTCTCCACCCACTTGGTGTATCCCTTGTCGCTGATCTCGACGCGCACCGGCACGAACGTGAACACGTCCGCAGGCGTTGCTCCCGGGGGCGGGGATGCAGCCGCCACCCAGCGGTCGCCCACGCGGTGAACCGTGCGTCCGGCCGTGTGAATCAGGGGCCCGGTGCACCACATGTTGCGCTCCATGCCCATCAGGATGTGGCGCCAGGGCCGCAGATCCATGTTCATTGCGTCGATGGGATCGATCTCATTGGGGCGAACAGTCTGGAGAGCGTAGACGAAGTAGTTCAACAGCGGCAGCGGGACACCTTCCAAGACCTGTCCGTGCTTGAAAGCCCAGTGGGTGCTGCGATTCTCCTTGATTGGCAGGCAGGGACACCAGTAGATGGGCAGGCCGGAGCGCATAAGGCCGACGTAGGCGGGGACGTCCAGATGAACGTTCCACTCGTTCTTGTTCTCGAGAAGATTGCCGATGTTGACGTACAGGCGGGTTACCTTGCGCCGAAACAGCTCAGGGTCACGGTTATAGGCGGCGCAGACGTCGCGAACGCTGCCAGTGGTATGCAGGATCATTGGCTCCGGTGAGTCGCGCAGCGTCTTCAGCAGAAGCTCGACCGCCGCCTGATACTCTTCGGGTTGATCGAGGCCCTGGTCTTGGGGCGACTTGAGAGTCTCACTGAGGCCGACGGCATAGGGCACTCTTCGGCCGGTCAGTTTGAACATCTGTTCGACGGGGATGCGGCCCGGTTTTTCGGCCTGCCGCTTCCCGAGGTCCAGGAGAATAGCCCGCACATCCAGCTCCGGCATGGCGAAGACAGTGGCTAGATCAAAGTGGTCGTCGGGATCATCATGCGGATGGAACAGATCGGTCCCGTAGATCAGGGGGACGCGTTTGGGGACCGCTCCAACGGGGGTGGAGCGAAGTTGCGTACGGGCCTGTGTTTCTTCATCGGCGCTGGGCGGCAGGGCGGCCGCTGCGGCGAGGTCGATCCTGGCGGTACCTGCAACCAGCCACAACAAACAGCACAAGCCGACTGATGCAAAGGTTCGTCTGCTCATGATTCATCTCCACGCTCAGGGTGCTATCTGTTGCCTGCCCCGGTTCCAGGCGCCCGGCATCATAACGCCCGTCAGCCATCCAGCAATCGCGCCTCACGGTAAGCCCCGATGATTGTCGAGGCCCTCGATGCCGGTAACGCGACGGCTTGGCCCGTGATGATTACCACGACAGACTCGGAAAGTGCTCGCGGTCGTTCGGGAAGCTGCTCGGCCGCGAGGGGTCGGGGGTGGTCTGGATTCTCATTCTCGACGACCAGCACATGGTGGAGGCACACGTGGTCGGGGTTGGCTTGCCTTCGATGCCGTGACACAGGCCGACAGGACTACCGAGGAGTTCAACACCCCGGGGGTTGGTCCGATCCGCCCATGCAGGTTCTGAAAACGCTTAGATCGTTCTGATCCACGGCGCCGTCGGGTGCTAGATCAGCGTCTTCGCAGCCGGGACTCAGAGCGACTCCCGATCCGGAAATACAGGCCTGGAAGTGACCGAAGTCTGTCTGATCGACGTCTCCGTCCCAGTCAAAGTCCGCGGGGCCCACGGGTATGGCCTGTGCGTGTGCGGCCGGCCCATGGTTCATCATCCAGTCGTGGGCGAAGGCGGAGTAGTAGTACGTAATGCCGCGCGTCAGACCTACATGGAGCACTGTGTAGGGCCATTGGGGTTCGCCGGGTTCATCGGCGAGCAACTGGCCGTCGGTCGGGCCGGCCGGATAACCGGATGTGCTGAATCGTATGAGGACACCGGTGACATCGCCATCGTGCGGGTTGGTCCAAGTCAACGTGTTCTGAAGCCTTCCTGCGGCTGCGGTGAAAGCGGCCGGCGCTCCCGGCGCGATCGTATCCGCGACTGCGGAGTCTTCGACATACAGCACCCAATCATTAGCATCTGGAGCGGCAAACGTCCGGTTTTGTCCCCCTTGGACGGGAACGGGCGACCCGAAGCCGCCTGCGCGGGGATTCAGCCAACGGGCTTGAAGCGTGCCGGACGAGGCGCTCAGGTTAAGCGTGATCGTGCCGCCGTTGGGAGCGTAGCACACGTACCGGTGGGGAACCTGAGCCAGGCAAACGCCGTTGCCGGCCAATTCCGGGTGAAGAGTCATCTGCGAGAAAGGAAGCGAGCGCATGAGGCTTCCGAGGATGCGGAGATACGGGTAGAGCCAGCCGTGGGGGGACATGGCCATACCCATTTCGCTGAACTGGGGGCTATGGACCTCCCGGGTCTGGTAAGAGCGAGGGGGGATCACCTCATCGGCATAGTTGATCTGCCCGCCGGACAGGGCGATGAACCAGGCACCGCGGCGCATGTTATTCATGTCGAGACCGGCCTCGGTCTGGTAGAGATTACCTTCCCAGAGGCACTCATGGGCCAGGATGGGTTTGTGTACGCCGTTGAAGAGATTAGCGAACCACGTGTACTTGCTGGGATTGTATTCGGACAGCTTGTCCTGGACGGTGTGATAGGCGTACGCGTCGGCCTGCTGAAGCGTGGACGTGCCGGCCTGCAAGGAGTGGAGGCTGACGAGGTGTCGGCCGCCATCCAACTGGCGGATACGGTTGAGGATCTGGAGGACCTCGGATTCCGAATACCCTTCCTCCCATTCGCTGACGGGCTGGAAGGTGGCATTCCAGAACCCGCCCCAGCGGGCGACCCAGTAGCGAAGGAACAAGTCGCGGTTGGCGGGGGTGTCAATCTTGGGTACGCCGTTGGTTCCTCCCATGATGTTGAAAGGGATGAGGACCATGCCCCGTGTCGCCATTTCGCGGAGCACCTTATCAAGTCGCTGCCATTCAGTGAGGTTGAATCGGGAGAAATCGACGGTGCTGCCAACGACCCAGGGGAGCAGGGTCTCGCCGGAGGCGACATGGGGGCCGACAATCGTGTTGAAGCCCTGGCTTCTCAGGTAGTCCAGCGTGCTGTGCAACACTCCGCGGGAATCGAGGCGGCACACGAACCACAGGTGGAAAGCCCGGATGTAGAACGGCGTTGCGTCGGCATGCTGAAACCATAACGGATTGGACGGATTGACCCGGATCGGCCCGTGGATATTGCCGGCCACGCAGTCGAATGTCCCGCTGGCGCCGGGTGCACCGTCCGAGAAGGACGCCACATAGCTCCACGAGCCGATTTCATCGGGCATGAATCGGAGCCGCCAGGTCTGTCCGCCGTCATGGAAGCCTTCGATGGTCACCTGCCGTCCGGAGGGCGAGGTCAACATGATGGTCATCACCGTGTCGGTGAAGGGATTGGCGTAGCTGCGGCTGTTGGTTACCGTCGCCTCGAACAGACCGTATTGGCCGACCTGCTCGGCGCAGGCTAATTGCCCGGGCAGCAACATTGCCAGCGTCAGGACCAGCCGCCTGCCGCTGCCAACAACGGCGCAGATCCGGGTTGAAGCCCGGCCGCGTGCTGCCAGGCAACCTCTCCGCGCTGAGTCAAACGAGGGCTTGTTCAGGGCTATTCTCCACATGTCGGATTCGCCGGGATGCCCGGGCCGCTCGCACAGTTCTCGAAAGCAGTGCGGTCGAACCCGTCGATGTCGCCGTCCTGGTCGGGTAGACGGTCGTTGTTGTCGTCGCCCAGATCGACGCACGCGCAGGTCTGGGAAAGACCGCCGTAGGGGGCCCCTACTCCCGTGAAACATGCTTGAAAGACGGCGAAGTCCGCCTGATCGACATCGCCGTCGCCGTCCATGTCAGCGGGCGGCGCGTTGCAGGGCACGAATGGCGGCACGGCGGCGTCGAGCCACGACCGACCCGGGTTGGCGTACTGGTAAGAGGCCCACGCGTCGTCTGCCGCAATGAGGTGGAAGCCGTAATGGAAGGCACCCAGCCAGACCTCCCCGCTGCCGGGCTCCTGCTGGCCATGCCATCCGCGCCCAACGCTCAGGGGGGTCAGGTTATCGACCCGCTGAGCCAGGTTGCCGTCGGCGTCTTTGGGGTGCAAGGTCGTGTTCAGGTAGAACTCCAGAACGGTCGTGTTCTGGCTGGTGTTGGTCAGGATCAGCAGCGTATCGTCGCCCCCGGCGCGCTTACGGTAGATTGGACTGCCGGGCTGGACATAGTTGGCATCGGCGGCGTTGCGGCTCTGTCCGTCGATGAGCACCGTGTAGGCGGAGGTTATCCCGCCGAGAGCGCGGCCGGCCGTGTCGAAGGCGATCACGTCGCCCAAGCCGGCGCCCGTGGCATCACCCATGTTCTGGCTGGTCATGTACAAGGTGCCGTCGCGCTGATTGACGGCCACCGCCACGCGGCCGTTGAAGGCCGGATCGACGGCATCAACACCCACGGCTTGGCCAACGTAAGTGTGAATCCTGGCAGTCAGTCCCAGGTCGATCTCGTAGGCGACGGCTGCGGTGCTTGCGTAGACGTTGGGGTTGAGCCCCAAGAACAGCGTGTTGCTGACGCTGCTGTAGCGGAGGTTACCCACGGCCACTGCCGGTCCCACCGACCCGCCAATGATCGTGCTGAGGTTGGCAGTCTTGAGCGTCGCGCCGGAGTAATCGAGTTCGGCGAGAACGATATCCGTGCCGGTGCTCCCCATCGCGGGCGGAGGGTTCTCGGGGGGATAGCCAACCAGCTTGGCCACGAAGAGACGGGCGTCATCTCCGCGGCCCTTGCCGGAGAACGTGGCCGTCATCCAGTTCGTGCCGTCAGGCAGCAGATCCGCAACCTGGACCCCGTCACTCCTGTTGTACATGCGGAGCTGCCCGCCGTTGTTGGGGCTTCGTACCACGAACACGTAGTCGTTGATAAACCCGTTGTTGGTCTGGAGGACTTTGACCTGCCAGGTTTCGGTGTCGGATCCGGCGGAGTTGGTGGCTTGGACCTCAAACGTGAACGTGCGGCCCATGTCACCCGCACTCGGCGTCCAGCCGGCGACCTTGCCCGTCGAATCCACCTGTGCCCCAGGAGGTCCCTGAAGGATGGACCAGGTGGGTGCAGGCGTGCCTGCCACAAGGCTCAATTGCTGGACGTAGGGAATGCCGGCGGGAATCATCCGCGGATCCGGCGTGACCTCCGCGATGACCGGAGCCTGGGGTGCCGGGCTGAAGGGGCTGGCGGCATCGGTCCAGTTGCGGCCCGTCTCATAGGAAGCTGACGAGTCGTCGCTGCGGATGACATGGAAGCCGCCCCGGATGGCCGCTATCCAGATGGCTCCGGTCACGTTGTCCTGTTGTCCGTTCCAGCCTCGCGGCATGGCGATCTGCGTACCGCGCAGGGCCAGGTAGTTCGGGTTGCCGGACGGGTGAGCGGTCGTGTCCAGCCAGAACTCCAAAGCCGCCCGGGCGGAGGAGGTCGGGTTAGGGCAGATGATGAGGGTGTCATCGCTGCCGGTTCCCTCCCGCCAGCGGTAAACGACATTGTTCGGATCGAGATACCTGTTATCGACCGCGTAATACGTTGGGCCGTCGATCAGCGTCGTGTAAGCAGAGGTGGTGCCCCCGACGGGGCGCCCGGCGGTACTGAACGCGACCAGATCGCCCTGATGAAGCGTGCCTCCCAGGCCGCGGCTGATCATGTAGAGGGTCCCGTTGCGCGAGTTGATCGCGATGCCGACCTGCCGGGGATCACCGCTCGGGCAATTGGGCCCCACGTAGGTGTGGAGTCGGGTGGTCAGGCCCAAGTCGATCTCGTATGCCACCGCGGGGCCGGTTGAGGCTGGGGCGGGGTTCAAGCCGATGAACAACGAGTTGCTGACCGAGCTGTAGCGCATGTTGCCCATGTAAGGCGCCGTCCCGACCGTTCCGCCGATGATGTTGCTGAGGTTGGCCGAATTAACCGTCCCGCCGGCGGAGTCGATCTCGGCGACCTGGACGTCATTGTCGACCACCTTGGCAACGAACAACCGAGCATCATCGCCACCCGTTCCGGCGAAGGTGAGCGTTTCCCAGTTGGTGCCGTCCGGCAACAGGTCAGCAACCTGCGTGCCGTCAAGCTCGCGATACACTCTGAGTTGGCCGCCTTGGGCGATATCGCGCGTGACGTACACATAGTCTGTTTCGAATCCGTTGTTCAGTACCGCGCCGGCCTCCTGGATTCGTCCCAGTATCACGGCCGACATGCTCAATATGATCGCCAACTCGCTTCGGCGTCTCATGGCTCGACGCTCCTTTCATGGAAGTTCACGCTCGCGCACTCGCTGCGCAGCCACCTTTGGAAATGGCCGAGACAGTGCCAGGAACATCTCCTCGTACACGGACCGATGGCTCACCGCCTGCGCCGCAAACCGAGCAGGCCCAGCCCCAACAGGATCAACGATGCCGGCTCGGGCGCGGGGCTATCCGCGTCCAGCCAATAGCGACTGCCCTCCCAGTAGGAGGTCGTATCATCGGGATTGAGCCCCATGATGCCGCCGCGAAAAGCGCCGAACCAGACCGTCCCGCTCACCTCGTCCAACTGCCCGTTCCAACCGCGCTTCGCCCAGATAGGTTGCCCGCGATTGACCAAGTTGCCGTTGCTGTCGATCTCGTCGAGATAGAACTCCAGGGTAGGTTCCCAGCCAGAGGTCTGGTTTGAAGGGATAAGAATGGTTGGCCGGCCGCTGGGATTGTTCGTGCCCCGGAACATTACGTTGTTGGGCTGGCTGTACTCGGCATCTCCGACGGCGTACTCGGCCCCATCGATCAGCGTCGAGTAAACGTTGGTCGTGCCGCCGAGCACTCGCCCGATGGTGTTAAATGAGATCAGGTTGCCCAAGCCGTCGGCCGTTGGGCGTCCCAAATGCCGACTGATCATGTATAGCGAGCCGTCCCTCTCGTTGAAGTCAACGTTGACCGGGCGCTCCTCACCTGCGGAGTTTGGCAGTGTGGCGCCCACATACGTGTGCTGGAGTTGGCTCAGCCCAAGGTCAATCTCCCAGGCCTTGGCATTAACGCCGATCACAGTGGTATCCGGGTTGGCGCCCACAATCAGCGAGTTGTGCATGCGGTTATAGCGGATGTTGCCCAGCCGCAGGCCTGACCCCAGCGTCACGCCCGGAATACTGCTCAGACTGACCGATTTGACCGTCTGGCCGAGCGCGTTGACCTCTGCGATCTGGATGTCCGTTCCAGGGTCGCCGCCGGTCATCTTGGCCACGAACAGCCGGGCATCGTTGGTTCCTGAACCAGCAAACGTCAGCGTGGTCCAATTGGAGCCGTCCGGCAGCAGATTGCCCATATTGGCCCCGTCGCTTTCTCTGTACATCCGCGTCTGACCGCCCTGTCCGGTATCCCGCAGGACATACACGTAGTCGGTTTCGAAGCCGTTGTTGAGGTACCCCCAGACGTTCGGGGCCAAGGACGTGATTACGCCGAGTGCGACCACAACTGTGGCCAGTTCTCGTATTTTCATCGCTTTCTCCTCGCTTTCGTTGAGATGAAGTACCTTGGTTTACCTACGACTATATACCAGGAGGCATGTTCAGGTGATCGCCCTCCTCTTTGTGCGGACAGCCTGCGAGCCCGATCGGCGTCTCCTTTCGGGCCGGGGGCTTGGACTTGACCGAAAGGCTGGCCGACCGGCTTGATCATCGGCGGCGAAATGTGCGACCCCAGGGCCTTTGCTGAGGAGTGCCGTTCATCGAGATGCCGAATGACACTCCCAACCGGTAAGCCCGGGAGCCGGAGTTCACCGACGCTTATGAGTGTACTGGGCGTCGGGCCGGCGTGCAAGGAAAAACATGGGGCGCTGGCATTCTGATGCCGTGCCGTCGCACTTGCGTCCGGATACATAAGTGTTTCTCGCAAAAGAGCTTGGCGTGGAGTCGGCGAGCTGGAAGAAACAGCATCATCGCCCGTTGTGAAGTGCCGGCGGGGTCGCTGAACCCGGCTTCGGCCATGAGAACTCTTGTTACCTTGGGGACGGGTTGGGATTTCCGATCGCGAGAGCCCAGTCTGAGTTGTGGGGGGCCATGAAAACCTGGTCAGGCGCCGCCTTCAGTCCGGTCAGGGGAATCTCGCGGTACACGGCCTTGGTGTCCAGGGCCACCGCCTCCAGAGGCTCGGTCAACCCGGCGAGGTTCATGCGGATCGCGTCGGCGTCCTCCTTGTAGAACACGCAGAAGCGGTCAGTTATCTCAAGACACACGCCGTCGGTCCGGGCGTTGTTTCGTACCATCTGCTTATGAAAACGGCTCTTCCAGAAGCGCGAGTAGGTGCGGATCTGTTCCTTGTTTGGATAGACCGCCGAACTTCCATCCCTGGGCGGGTTGACCAGGTAGGCCCAGATGTTGGCCACGCCCCCGGCCATTGTTGAATTCCACAGGCCTCGGCGGGTCATGTCCAGATCGTAGTCCTTTTCCGGATAAACGTTGACGCGAACGCGGAAGCGGTCCTCCATGAAGGACGGCTTGCCGGGAGAGCGTTTCTCCATGGCTTCCACGTAGGTGTCATAGGTAGGCCGCCACTGCTGGTATGAAGAGTAATCGAGGCCGTCGTAGATCTGCTCAAGGTCCGGCGAGCGACCGCCCAGAAGATGTGGCCATCCAAGATGCTGGTGCATGTGCTTGTGCCATAATCGCAGGTGCTCCCGGCCGGCCCATTCCTGGAGGTCGAATCCATACCCCATCGACCAGCCCACCAAGGGGCCCAGACGGGCGCAGATGTATCGCTGAAGACGGCGGTCTACCGAACCGTTCATTCCCCAGCGAACCGGAGTGATCTTGCGCTGCTCATCGCCCCACATCCAGATGTGTACCACTCCGCCGTTCTTATGGGCCTTGCTGATCAGCAGTTCCAGGGCTTCAAAGGTGCGCGGGTCGGGATTGGGGTCATCCGAGGGAATGTCGCGGTAGTTGCCTTGTCCTTTGTTGATGTCGAACCAGGCCATGCCCACAAACGTGTGAAAACCGTTGAACCCATGATCCTCGAACCAGGTCCTGATGTCGGCGTCGATCTTGTCCGGCCTGTTGAAGTAATCCGCCGGCCCACAGTAGCTCACGAATTGGGGAACGAAGGCTTCGTCCAGACCCAGGCGACCCCACTTGTTGCCGAAGGCGACTGTGAAGCCGGCCAAGCCGGGGTTGGGCTCGACGGTCAGCTCGCCTTTGCGGTCGTTGAGGTCGGGGTCTTTGCTCGCCGTCGTGTATTGCCAGACACCCGGGCGAGTGCCGGTGAAACGGAGGACCCACGTTCGGCCCCGGCGTAAAAGAGCTCCGTTTCGATTCGCTCGAGACTCTCGTTGTGTCGGAATGTGGCCCTGGCCGTCAGGTGGAAGGCATTCCCGTCCCGCACAGGGTTCTCGAACCACCATTCGACCGGCTCCCACTGTTTGGCGGTTCTTGCATGCGCGGCCGCCACTGCCAGGCATCCCCAAGCCAAGAGCGTCAGAGTCCTGCATTTCATCTGCGAGTCCTCATTGAGATCCGAAGGGCAAGCGTGAGTCGTTCGCACCGCACGATACCGCGCGAGCAATGCCTTTTCGAGCCAGTCTGCCATCATTGAAGCGGCAGGTTTCAGGGGATTGGCGTCGTCCGGGCTGTTGGCAGGCGGTTTTGTGTTTGAAACTTTTTACGTGTGACTTATCGGGCCATGGGGTCCTTCGATTGACGGGACCGATGCCAAACCGGTGGCTGAGCAAAGAGAGAAGACAACTGAAGCGGATCGCCTTCTTGCGGGCCGCAGGCCAAGCGCCCCGTGACCCGAAAACCTTCGCGCAAAACGGACACCGGCCAGGAAGAGACTGACACCGGCGATTCGGCGCGATATAATGGCGTCACGTCGCCAACCTATTCCCTGGGACGATCGTCAAGAGCAAAGCATCGAGGAGTTGTTGGTTATGTCTGGACTTTTGCAAAGTCAGGCTAACGCCAAATGAGCCTTGATTCTATTACATTCCCAGCCCTCCTCCACGCGTTCGATGACCCAGGAAATCGTCTGGCTCAGCGTTTGTCGCAGCACCGCGGTGCAGGCTTGCCCGATGGTCGTCAGGCGTTCGAGTGCCCAGTCCCGCGCACGGCCCTGCCGCAGCTGACGCATCAGAACGCTGTGCGCCAGGAAGACCATGTACCAATGGCGGGTCTGCCCCTGGCCCTTCCTGAGCTGACAGTCGCCCATGCCCAGATGCTGCTTGCCGTCCCGATGGAAGCACTCGGTGCCTCGCCAGCGGCACCGGTAAACGCGGAGAATACGGCTGACCTCCCAATAGGTTCGGTTGCTGACCAGGATTTTGCGGGGGTGGGCGCCGTTCCGCCTTTCCCACAAGATCACGATCCGAACCGGATGATCGACCTGGGGGATACGGATGCTCTTGGTGAAATACCACTGCCGGTGGTCACCGATATCCACCGGCTTGCGATCCTCCGGACCGATGAGGGCCGCCACCGCTTCGGCCTTGATCGTTTGTCCTCGGAAAACGACCTTGCGGTTGAACTTGAGGTCGCCCACGTAGCCCCGGCGTCGGCGGTGAATATGGTTCAGGTTGGCGGCATGCGTGAACCAGTTGTCGAACGTGAAATCGCCCGGAATACCGTGCCGGATGACCTCGTCCACCAGTTCCCGGAAGAACACGTTGTGGTCGCGGAACGGGAGGCCCTGCTTCTCACACTGTTCCCGCTTGACGAAGCGACGGAACTCGAGGGGGTAATGCTTGCCGCTGGTGCACACATAATTGGCGATGAGGTAATCGTGGGCGATCTTGTACCGGTCCTCCGCGTGGTCCCAGAAGTACCCGACGTCCTCGATCAGTTTGCCGTCATGGTCGACCAGAACGTTATCCAGGGCAATGACCCCTTGCGGGCTGTAACGGGTGGAGGGGTCTTTCTGAAGCCATTTGAGCCGCTGCTGATTCAGCCGGTGGACGTCCCAGTCCACCTCGGTCAGCCACCGGTTCAGACAGGACTGATCGGTGGTGACCACGAACTGGCGGTTGATGGCCGAAACGTTCTTGCGGTCGGCCACCAGCAGGCCGGTCAGGTACTCGGCGAAATGAATCCGTTCAGGCTCGTTGGCGAACAGATGACCGAACTCGTTCAGAGCCTCCTTGACGATCGTAGGGAAGTCGACGATGGCCGGCATGGCGGTATCCTCCATGACCCGAAAAGGCGTCCTGCCGTCAATGGTCATCGTCAAAATGCCCATAAATCACCAACGAAATGCTACTTTGCAAAAGCTCAGTTATGTGTTTCAAAGGGTTGATCGGAAAGCAGTCCTTTCGCTTCGGCAGTCTTATTTCGTTCACAGCGGCGGTGACGTTGACCGTCACCACGTTTCTTTGCCTGACCGGTTGCCGTCCGGGTGATGGCAATCCATCGGACGGCACCTACACGATCACGGTTACGGTGAACCCCGCCGAAGGAGGCACCGTCACGATTGATCCTGCTGAAGGGCCTTACACGGCGGGACAGGTCGTCACTCTCACAGCCCAAGCATCGGCCGGCTACGAGTTTGACCGCTGGCAGGGAAGCATCTCCAGCACGGCGAACCCCGCGCAGGTTACCGTGGACGACAACCTGGTGATTGAAGCCGTTTTCGTCGCCACCGGTAACGGAGGCGGGGGAGGCGGCGCGACGGATACGGAGATCAATGAGAACGTGCGGGTACTGCCGGACACCGTTGAAGTCACCACGGACGACGAAGGGCATACCACACTGACCGGCCAAGGCATTCCCACCGGAATCGCGCCAGGGGCGTTGCTCGTCTCCGCCCGCGGGGAGGGACGGTTGCTTCGCGTCAAGTCGGTGCCAACAGTCGGCGACGGCCAGGTGATCGTTGAAACCGAACAGGCCTCGCTCGCCGATCTGATCCGCAAAGGCAGTCTCGAAATCAGCGTTCCCTTCGATCCGAACACCGCGGTGCTTCAAGGTTTCTCGGGCGTCGGTTCCGGGGACATGAAACACGTTCGTTTTCTTCGTACCGGCGATCGCTCGGCCGCTTTTACGACCAACAGCCACTCCATCGAACTGGAGGACTGGGGCAAGGTCACTCTCGACCAGTTGACGATCAACGTCGATCCCGACTTCAGCTTCACCGCCAGCATCGAGGACAACAGTCTCAAGCATCTGCGATGCACGGCAGGCACCGGCTTCCACCTCAGCATGGACGTCTCGATAGAAGCTTACAAGATCTCGGAGCTCTTGAAGAAGGAGCAGACCATCGGCAAAGTGAAATGGCCCGATCCGGTCGGCGTGATGGTGATCGCCGGTGTGCCGGTGGTCTACCAGGTGTTCCTGGAGGTCAAAGTCGGCGCTCAGGTGAAGTTCGGCGACATGGGCGCGATCACGGCCGGACTGGACTTCGACGCCGATGCCACGCTCGGCGCCGAATACAACAAGGGCGAAGGCTGGGACCTGATCAACGAGAAATCCACGGCTTTCACGCCACACACACCGGAATGGGGCATCTCGCCGATCACCGCCCAGGTTTACGTACAGCCGGAGTTCGGCATGACGTTCTACGGCTGTGTCGGCCCGTCGTTATCGTGGAAGGAGTATGTCGAACTGGCCGGAGCTTACCGGTATGACGTACTCGGCGCCGAACTGGCCCGCGGCAGTGAATGCGACTTCAATCTCACCTTCAAGATCATCGACGGCCTGCCGAGCTACAAATATTCGCACAACCTGTTCAGCACACGGCAGGTATTGCTGGCACGCATGCTTACGGCCGTCGATCCCGCTGAACTGGGCAGCGCCAGTCTTTCGCCCGGCGACCTGGTCTGGGACCTTTACGACTTCACGAAATCGCTCACGGCCACGGCTCGGCCGAACGCGGGTTACGAAGTGGCGGGTTGGACCATTTACAATCTGCTCAGCGGCAGCGGTGAAACCGTGCACGCGAGCCAATTGCACAACCAGCCGGTCAACGCCTCCAAGCTGTTTGTGGCCGGCATCGTGCCGGAAGGCTACGGCGACACCTGGACCGGCGCCGGCACCGGATCGGGCGCACCCAGCTACGCGCTGACGACCGAGGTGTTTCCTCCGGAGGCCGGTGAGATCATGCTCTTCCCGGGCGGCGGCGTGTACCAGTACGGTGTCAACGTTCTCGTAGCCCCGAAACCGAACAGTGGGTTCGAGTTCCATCATTGGGAAGGGGCCCTCAGCGGCAACGGCCCGACCGGCGTGATCAGCATGACCTCCAGCAGGACCGTTCGCGCCGTTTTCGCGTCCAATCCGCCGCGCACGCTGTACGTACCGAGTCATTACCCCACGCTGCAGGATGCCCTCAATGCGGCCACTTACAACGACATCATCCACATCGAGGCCGGCACCCACGCCGGCACCGGTTTCCATGACATCAGTATTCCCAGGGACCACATCGTGATTCAGGGCGCCGGGCCGTCTGCAAGCATCATCGACCTCGAAGGCGTCGCTCAGCTCGGTTGGCTGGACGACATACACATCACCTTTCAGAACCTGCAAATCTCCCGCGGCCTGGGGGATCTGGGAGGCGCCCTCCGTCTGACCGGAGACACCACCGCCTCGTTCAAGAACTGTACCTTCAGCTCGTGCAACGCCAGCTACGGCGGTGCCGTTTACGTCTCGGGCACCGGGGCCATCGTCTCGTTCGAGAATTGCCGATTCGAGTCCAATCAGGCGACCTCCTCGGGCGGGGCCCTCAGTCTGTCGAACACCCCCAACGACGAGGAGCACGTGCCGGTCGTGGCGGGCTGCACATTCACCGGCAACATGGCGGATTCTTCGGGAGGGGGTATCGTCGCGGGGCAGAAGTGTCGGATCACCGGTTGCACTTTTGCGCAGAACCGGGCCTGGCGGGGCGGGGGTGGTTCGTTCGGCAAGGAGGGCGTTGTCAGTGGTTGCGTGTTTGACGGCAACAGTGCCCAATACGGCGGCGGCGTTTCTGCAGACGAGTATTCCTCGTTCAGTGAATGCTCTTTCATCAATAATGTCGCCGAGTGGAGCGGTGGCGGCGTCAAGGCCGGCAATGGCGTGTCTATTCAGTATTGCACGCTGGACAACAATCAGGCCGGCGAGGACGGCGGGGCCATTTACGCCGACTGCGTTTCGGCCGGCAAGACTCTCTTCATCGTCGGCTGCGCAGTCAGCGGGAACTCCGCCGGCGAAAACGGCGGGGGCATCTGGTGCGACGGCACGGAAGTTTCCCAGACAGAGCTGACCGGCAACAGCGCCGGCTGGCGCGGGGGCGGCATCTGCGCCGATCACAGCCAGATTTCTTCCTGCTTCCTTTACCAGAACCAGGCCGGCGCCGCCGGGAATCCCTCTTACAGCGAAGGCGGGGGCATCTATCTGGAACAAACGAACGTCTCCAACTGCCAACTGATTGACAACGAGGCCATTGACGGCAATGGCGGCGGCATCTACGCCCAGGGCAGCTTTTCAGACACGGCCGTCCCGCCGGTCATCTTCGAGGTTTACGCCGCTTTCAACACCGCCAAGAACGGCGGCGGCATGGGGAGTGACTTGGAGGTGCACATTTTCAGCTCGATCTTCGAGGACAATGAGGCATCCTATCGAGGCGGCGGCATTTATGCTGAACGCGGTCCCCTCGTGAGCCTCTGCCGGGTCGAGCACAACTCCTCGCAGCAGGGCGGCGGAGCCGGCATATCGGAAGGGACCATCCTGGCTTCGACGATCACCCGAAATCAGGCCTCGCAATGGGCGGGCGGACTCAGTTTGTTCAAGAGTACGGCCCAGGACTGCACCGTCAGTCACAATACCGCAGCCACAGCGGGCGGCGGCATCTGGACGGGCATCGAGTGCTCGATCTCCAACTGCACCGTGGCCTATAACGCCCTCACCGACACGACCTCGACGGGCGGCGGCGGCATAGCTTGCCACGGAGCACCAACGCTGAGCGGCGTGACTGTTTACGGCAACACGCCGACCAACTGCAACAGTGACTGCCCTTGCCCGTGACGGGCCGCAAGCATGGGCTTGCAGAGCGGGAATCTACGAATCGAGGCTGAACTGAAGGTCTGCAAGCTGCGGTTGCAGGACCGTGTGCAGTTGGCCGGGGACCGGCAAGCGTCGATGCTGGGCGTCGAGCGTCAAGAGCGTGATGCAACTTGTCCGGAGGCGGACCGCCTTTTTGCGGGCCGCAGGCCAAGCGGGCGTAAACCGGCAATATGCGCGCGAGCCGCACAGATGTCCGGCCGTAAGGATTGAAAGGCGCATGCCCACGCAAAGCCGTGGGCATGGCACCCGGCGATCGGGAGACATGCGCGCAAAACGCGCACCAGTCGCGACGGAAGAGACTAAACGGTCACGGGCCCGCGGGAACCTTTCCTACGCCATGCCCACGGTCAGCAGCAGTGGGAACCAGTAGTTGAGTTTGCGGCGGCGGATTTCGCGGAAGCCTGCGGTTTTGAAGTAGGCGTCGATCACCGACCAGGGCGCGTGGTGGACGTGTTTTTCGACCGCGGCGATGATCACGTCGTAGGTGACCCAGCCGACGATGTTGTCGCGGAATCCGTCGATAAGCATGAACCTGCCGCCCGGTCGCAGGATGCGTCGGACTTCGGTGACGACATTCTGCTGGTGCGGATAGTGGTGAAAGGAGTTGCCGCAGGTGACGACGTCGAAGGAACCGTCCGCGAAAGGCAGATGCTCGCTGTCAGCGGTGACGAACCGGATCCGATCCTGCAGGCCGGTTGGTCGGGCCTTGTCGGCGGCCACCTGGCACATGGCCGCAGAGTAGTCCAGTCCCACGATCCGGGCCGGCAGTGCGGTTGCGGCCAGCATTCCGGCAAAGGTTCCCGTCCCGCAGCCGACGTCCAGCAGATGGAACGGCTCGGGGGTGTCTTTTCGCCAGAGGTAGAGTTCTTCGAGAAAAGCCAGATAGGACGGCCTGAACATGAACCGGTTCAGCAGCGAACGATCGTAGCTGCCGGCCCAGGTGTCAAACTCGCGTCTGGCTTGCGACCGCATGGTCTCGGCTTTGCTCATGACAAGAGCTTAGTCAGGTCGGAAACCTCTGGCAAACCGGTTGTTGCGTCGCGCGGGCACTGAGCGGCGCACCGGCCTGCGATCTGCCGCGAGCGTTGACACCTGCTGTCTCCGGGACGACAATTCCGACCAGTTCGGTGCAAGGGAGCCTGCAAACAAGATGCCCAAACGCAACCTCGTCTGGATCGCGGTCGGTGCTGTTCTCGCCGTTCTGCTGTGGAAAGTGCCCGAGGCCCTGATCCGCCGGGACGCACTCTACGACCAGTTCGGCCCGCTGACCGACGTCAGCCTTCAGATCCACAGGAATTACGTTGAGGAAGTGGACAAGAAGACCCTGCTGAGGGGGGCGATCGACGGGATGATGCAGCGGCTCGATCCCTACAGCCGCTATTTTGACTCCGCCGAGTACGAGCAGTTCAGCAAGCGGATTGAAGGGCAGTTTTACGGGATCGGCGTGGAGATCGATCAGCTTCACACCGGCGAGCTGGTGATTGTCAGTCCGATCGAGGGCAGCCCCGCGTTTCTGGCGGACCTGCGAGCCGACGACCGGATCATCATGATCGACGACACGAGAACGGTGGACATTTCGGCCGAGAAGGCGGTCGAACTGATCAAGGGGGAGCCCAACACGTCGGTTCGGCTTACGCTGTTCCGGCCGTCGACGGGGCAGCAGTTCGAGAAGACGATCGAGCGAAAGCTGATCACCGTGCCGACGGTCCGCGGTTGGGCCCACACCGAGGACTGGGAATGGGATTACCTGATCGATCCCGAGTACCGTATCGGCTATGTCCGCATTCTCAACTTCGAGTTGAACACGGCCAAGCAGCTTGACGTCGTCGTCCGGAAGCTGCTGGTCTACGATGAGATACAGGGTCTGGTGATCGACGTCCGGGACAACCCCGGCGGGCTGCTGGACGTCGTGGTGCCGGTCGCCGACCGGTTTCTCGACGAAGGAATCATCGTCAGCACCCGCGGCCGCAACACGCCAGAGCAGCGACGGGAGGCCTCTCGCCAGGACACTTATCCGTCGTATTTGAAAGTGGCCCTGCTGGTCAACGGGGGGTCGGCCAGCGCTTCGGAGATACTCGCCGGTGCTCTCAAGGACCACAAGCGGGCGGTTGTCGTGGGCGAGAAGACCTTCGGCAAGGGGAGCGTTCAGACCCTGTTCGAGGTCGAGAACGGCCACGGTATCGTGAAGCTGACCACTGGCTACTGGTATTTGCCAAGCGGCGAGCGGATTCATGACAAGGGGATCATGCCGGACAAGGTCGTCGAGCTGACGCCGGGCGAGAGAGCAGCGATGATCGAGTCTCGCGTGCGGGTCTATTCGACGAGGCGTCCGAGTCTTCCGGCGACGGCGACGGCACCGGCCACCGCTTCGGCCCCGGCATCAAGGCCCTCTGCAACGTCGACCGCCACGGCACCGGCGAAGATCACCGTGATGATCGATCGTCAGCTTCAGACGGCGCTGGACATTCTTCGCGAGCAAATCGGTCCGGCAGCGACTGCCCCGGCAAGATGATAGGGCGACCGCGAATGGAAAAAGACCCGCAACAAGTTGCACGGCTTGCCGAAAAACGGCGGGATGAGAACTGGCGGTTCCGCAGTTTCCTGAAGATGCTCAGCCGGCGTCGCCAGCGGGAGGTCAACCGCATCGCCGAGCAGTATGGACTTGAGGCCGAATCGCGGATCGACTGCCGAGAATGCGGAGCCTGCTGCCGCGACAATGCGATACCGGTCAGCGAAGAGGAGATTGAGAGGCTGGCCGGGCGACTGGGTCTCTCGCCCGACGAGGTACGGGCGAAATACATCTCTCATGACGAGGCCGAAGGCGACCACATCGACGCCCGGCCGTGCCCTTTTCTGAACGGCAACCTTTGTTCGGTGTACGACAGCCGGCCGGAGGGCTGCCGCGGCTACCCCTATATCGGCGGCGACATCGCCACCCGCACGATCGGCATCATTGAGCGAGCCGGAACCTGTCCGATTATCTTTGACATGCTTGAGCGCCTCAAAGACGCCGTCGGATTCCGGCGTTACCGGTGAGCCAAGTAGTGCTCGATATCCTGTCGGACTTCCGGCACCAGGTAGCGGTCGGCAAGTTCTGGCATTGCGGCCATAGCGGCGACGGTTCGGTCATAGCGGGTTGCGACGTCGGCGGTGGTGTCAACGAAGAGGATCGTCCTGCCCTTGAGGCGACACAGACCTCCGCCGTCGCCGCCCATCGGCTCGGCGCGGACATCCACCCCAATTTCTTCCGCCAGGGTAAGCAACGACTCGAGGCGACTTGCCAGATCCATCCGACACCTTCAAGTCAATTGGAAAGGCTTGCCGATAACATACTTAACCCTCGTGCGTGAGGGCGAGGAACGCATGGCTTTACAGCCTCAGAAAATCCCTGTTCGTACTCCGCCGGCCAGGGAGGGGGTGAAACCGCCTCCACGGCCCGCAACACCGGCCGCGGCTCCGCGTCCTGCGTCCGAAGTCAGCACTTTAGCCAAGGATGCCTATGCGTTACAAGCCCAGGTCGACGAGTTGGCCCGGCAATTCGAGGTCATGCAGGCCCAACTCCGCCAGACCCAGAAGCTGGCCAGCCTGGGCACCACGGCGGCGATGATCGCCCACGAGTTCAACAATCTGTTCACGCCGGTGGTAGCCTACGCCCAGCAGGCTCTGGACACGGGTGACGTGGAACTGATGAAAACGGCCTTGGCCAAGACCCTTGATCGGACCAATGCCATGCGGCAGATGGCCGACCGGGTGATCGGCCTGGCCCGCCAGCCGTCGGGGAGTATCCGGTCGGTCAATGTCCGGCAGTTGGCCGATAACGCCGTGGGCTGCCTGTGCCGCGACCTTGGCAAGGACAACATCAGCCTGAACATCCAGATCGATTCCGGCTTGTGCGTGCGGGCAGATGAAAACCAGTTGCTGCAGGTGATGTTCAACCTCGTGGTCAATGCTCGGCAAGCGATGCTTGGGCGGCGGGGGCGATTGACTATCGACGCCGTGCCGATCGACGAAAACCGTGTGGAGATCAACGTCCGGGACACCGGCTGCGGCATCTCTCCGGAGAATCTTGGTCGCGTTTTTGAGCCTTTCTTCTCGACCAAGCAGGAAGCCGACAAACCGGACCGCCGCGGGCTGGGCCTGGGCCTGGCCATCTCCCGCAACATCATTGAAGACCTGGGCGGCACCATCTCGGTGACCAGCGAAGTCAACGTCGGAACGACGTTCACCGTCACCTTGCCACGGGCAGAATGACCGAGGCAGACCGGTTTCCGCCGTCTGCCGACCTCTCTGACAAAAGACCGGCTGACAAACAGCCGGCGGCATCCTCGATGAGACCGTCGCGGCCCCGTTGCTGTCGGCTCTTGCGCGCACCCCTGTTGCCGTGTTGGGACGCGCGGTCGCTGGTGGAGGCGGACGCCGGGGGTGATTATGCTATCCGAGCAGAGAGCCGCGAGGCCGCGCATGGTCGTGTTTGTTGTGGAGAGGCGGAAAGCGTGCGTCTGGCGGGCGGAAGGTATCGGGATAGTTGACGCTCCGACCGGGTTCGCCTGGCAGACGGTTATCGAGCGGCGGGTTGGGCGCGTCGACGCATGCGGGCGAGTGGTCGATTTCGGGTGACAGTCATGAGCGCAGAAGCAAAGGGCAAGAAGGGGAGAAGGGGAAGAAAGCAAGCGTCCACGAAAAGGTCCGCCAAGTCGGGGCGTGGCCCGACTGCCGAAAGTCTCTCAACTCGACGCAAGCGGATGATGAGGATTCTGGCGGGGTTGAAGGCGGCCTATCCGGATGCCGACTGCGCGCTCAAGCACGGCAGCGCCTTGGAGCTGCTGGTGGCAACGATTCTGTCGGCTCAATCAACCGATGAGATGGTCAACAAGGTGACGCCGGTGCTGTTCGCCGCGTATCCCAACGCGGCAGCCCTGGCATCGGCGGACCCGGCGGACGTCGAGCGGATCGTTCATCGCACAGGATTTTTTCGCCAGAAGACCAAGAGCATCATCAACGCCTGCAGGATGATCGTGGAGCGTTTCGGGGGTGAGGTGCCGCAGACGATGGACGAATTGACGCAGCTTCCCGGGGTAGCCCGCAAGACAGCCAACGTGCTTCTGGGCACGTGGTTTCACAAGAACGAAGGGGTGGTGGTGGACACCCATGTGGGGCGGCTGGCTCACCGGCTTGGCCTGACCTGGACCAGCAAGGACGAGAAGGATGCGGTCAAGATCGAGCAGGACCTCATGCAGATCATTCCCCGCGAGGAGTGGACCTACGTCGGCCACGCCCTGATCCAACACGGTCGCCGTGTCTGTTCAGCGAGAAAGCCCAACTGCGTCGGCTGCAATCTCAACAAACACTGTCCCTCGGCGTTCGCGTTTGGCGAGGAGTAGCACCGACACACCCGTCTTCACTTTGCGGACGGATCGATTCGAGATACCGACACGAAGGCCGGAGAGCCGACGAGTTACCACTGGAATGTATCGGCCACTTCGGCGAGGTAGTCGGCGCTATCGGCCTGATCGCGGCGGAGTTCGCGGAGCACGCCGTCTCTGGCGCGGCGAGCTTCGACGGCCTTTTCGGCTGCGGCCATCAACTCGCAGACGGCCTTGGCATCAGGGGCCCGCTTGAGCTTTGTTCGAACGGCCGGGCTGTCCAGCACCTGCCCGCTGTTGGCCAGGATGCGGAGTTGCTCCGGGATGTGTTGCGACGGACCGGCAATCATCATAACGATATCGACCGCGTGCCCCTGGTTATCCCAGCGGACGGGTTTTTTGAGAATCATCATGGCGATGCCGAATCGGTGAAGCTCGGCCAAGCGGCAGTGAGGGATGGCGGCGCCGTTGGTGAACGCGGTGGTTCGGGCCCGTTCGCGTGCGATCACCGCCTCCTCAATTGTCTGGCGATCCTGGCCAAGCTGTCCGGCCAGCTTGGCCGCCAGTTTCTTGACCACCTCGATGGTGCTGCCGGCAGTCTCGCAGAGGACTACGCTTTCGGGTGACAGACTTTCTGCAATCAACACTTCTTGAAACTCCCGACACGCCCTGTTTTCGGAGTCGTGTCAATAGCGACCTCCCGCCAAGCTGCGAACGATGTCGATGCGGACATCGCGTCCATGTGCAATTCCTGGATCTCGCTGACCGGAAACAAACGGCATGCCCCGGTACTGCCCCGGTTCCCAGGTGTTGGCAGGATGACGAGATTATACCCCTTCCACCTACCCGAGTACAGGCCCGTGACCGGGCAACAGGAGGCGGGGGAAGAGCCGCAAGTCTTGACGAGAACGGCACTTTCCGTCCGGGACTGAGGGGCTTGACCGCGCGTGGGGCGGCGCGGATGATCCGAGTTGAACGCAGGGGACGACCGGTGCCGGATGTGAGGTGGGGCTGCACAGGGACCGGGCGGCCGGCAGTCCAAGGTCAGGGAATCCGTAACGAGGAGTTGTCGGGAATAGCAGGTGGCCGATGAACGCGATGCTTGTGCTCACGATGATGGCGGGAACTGCGGTGGTTGATAAGCGCATTGATCTTGGAGAGTTTGCGAGGGCGGTTGAATACACGGGCGACAAGCCGGAGACGCTCGAGGTTCGCGAACTCGACCGCGGTATTGACGGCTGGACGGCATGGAAAGGCGAGGACGGCCAGTACATGATCGGCCTGGAGTGGGATGAACCCCGCGATATTGCCGAGACGTGCATCGAATTCCGGCACGCCGTGGCTAATCGAGAGGCCATTGCGGTGCAGTACTGGCAGCATCACTGGCCCAGTGACGCCGCCGGCGGCTGGGCTCCGCTTGATGATCCGTTTCACGGCAAGTGGGTCACGGCAAAGGCCGACTGGTGGGCGGGGGATCGGGACGTCTCGTTTGCGTTCGTTCCGTATAACGAGGAGCAAGCCGGCGAGAAAGCTCCTGACATGCGTTATCGCCGGACATACCGTTTGAGGTTTCTTTGCGGCAAGAACGAGCTGCCGCCGGTGCGGTATCTGCGGGCATACGGTCCCAACAAGACGGTCGAGGCTACGTTTGATATTGAGATGGACGGCACCAGCAGGTTGGATGCGCCTTTGGCCGTCAGCGTGGTCAACGGCTACGTCCTGGCCGAGGATAAGAAGACGACCATGACGACGGCTCGCCTAGCGACGTCGCCGGCCAACATGACGCTCCGTTTTTTCGAGGGGGACGTTGAGAGCAAGACTCGCACCATCGTGACGGTTCGGAGTTCGCGCGATTCGATGGAGGGGTTCTCGTTCCTGCCGGCCGAGGCGGTGAAGTACGGCGTCATCCGCATCCCGTCGCTGGGCGTTGTCGTCTCGCACCGGGGCAGCCAGGCGGATGTGGAGGCAGGCTTGAAGGGAGGCATGGCCGTGTTCGATCGCGTGGCGGCCGAGCCCGAGCAGACCTGGGAGCGGGCCCGCAGGGAAATCCCGGTCTTGAGCAAGGTCAAGCATGAGGGTGGACCGTTGTACCTTCCGCTGGGTCCGCCCGAAGCCCGTCAGGAAATCGCCGTCCGCTACGACGGCAGTTTTCTGCTGGACAGCAGCGCGTTGAAATCCGGCGGCGTCGACGCCGAGCGCATGCAGTGGCCGGCGAACCGCTGGTTGATCCGTCTCATTTCCGGTGAGCCGGCCTTCGATCATGAAACCGAGGGCAACGTCAAGCAGCAGCTTCTGGACGGCTATTTGCCGATCGTGGTCAATAGCTGGCAGGCCAACGGCATCGATTACAGGCAGACGTCCGTTGCGGGTTTCCTCGACGAGAAGCACGGCAACGTCCAAGGCGATGAGACGGTTGTGCTCATGTCGCGGTTGGAGATGACCAATAGCGGGCAGAGCGATGCTGAGGCCGTCGTGAAGTTGTGGAACGAACCTCACGAGGCGATGGTCTTGGAGAACGGAAACATCTTGGCCAAGGGCCGGTACGAAGACGGCAAGCTGCGCAACTACGAGAATCCTCGGATCCGGTTCAGAGTCAATGCCCCCGACGGCAGTCTGAAGATCGGCCCTGAGTCGGAACAAATGCCCGACGCGGTGCTGACCTATCGGCGGAAGCTGGCGGCGGGTGCGTCGGAAGCGGTCGTGTTGGCCATTCCCTTCGTGACGATTGACACGGACGCTGAGTTGCAGCAACTGGCCGGGCTGGGATTTGACAGGATGCTCGAGCACGAGGTCGTTCGCTGGCGTCGCATCATCTCGAACGCGGCGAAGGTCGAGGTGCCCAACCAGCTCCTCAATGATTTCTACAAGGCGCAGTTGAGCCACATACTGATCACGGCGGACCGGGACGTGCACAACGGGCTGATGCTGGCGCCGGCCGCGACGTTTTCGTACAACGTCTGCCTGAACGAATCCTGCCACCAGATCCGAGCGCTGGAGATCCGGGGGTTGCACGACGAGGCCCGGCGGTTTCTCGATTTCGCCATCGAGGGGCAGTCGAGCCGCGGTCTGCACGGTCGATTCACCGATCGAAAGGGCGTGCTGCACGGCATGCCGACCAAGGACGGGGACTACCAGCATTTCAACTACAACCTCGACCACGGGTTCGTTCTCTGGATGCTGAACGAGCACTATCGCTACACTCGCGATCAGGAATGGTTAGGCAAAGTGGCGAATGCGATGGTGCAGGCGTGTGATTTCGTAACGCGTCAGCGTAAGACGGGCCCCGAGGCGAACACGCTCGGACGTGACGATGATCTGTGGGGCAAGGGGCTGTTGCCGCCGGGGCATCTGGAGGACCCACCTGAGTGGTTGTGGTGGTTCGCGGTGAACGCATACGCTTATCGCGGGATGAAGCTTACCGCCGAGTCGCTGGCCGAGATCAAACACCCGGAAGCCGAGAGGATCGCGAAAGACGCGGAGGACTTCGGCCGTTGTCTTCGTGACAGTTGTCGCGAGTCGATGCTTCGGGCTCCGGTTGTGCGTTTGCGCGACGGCACGTATATCCCGCACCAACCGACGCGGAGCCGATTGCGGGGACGTGACCTTGGCTGGATTCGCGATGCGCTCTACGGACCGGTGCACCTGATGGACTGCTTCGTGTATCCGGACGATTCTCGCGAGGCCGAATGGATTCTACGCGACACCGAGGATAACGTGTTCATCGGTGCGGCGCGAGGGCGTGCGGTTACCGACTATGAGCAGCAGTGGTTCAGTTGGGGCGGCATCACGCTGCAGTCGAATCTGCTGCCTAACCCGCTGATTTATCTGCGCCGCGGCGAGAGCAAGCATGCCATCCGGGCGTTTTTCAACAGTCTGGCGGCCAACGTATATGAGGACGTCCGCACTTTCTGCGAGCATCCCATCAAGAGGTATGGCGTGGGGACGGGGCCGTTTTTCAAGTCGCCTGATGAGTCGGCCTTTATTGTGTGGCTGCGGCATCTGCTGATTCTGGAACAAGGTGACGGACTGCACCTGCTGGCGGGCGTACCACAGGCCTGGCTGGCGCCGGGCAAGGAGATTGTCGTTGAAAGGGCTGCGAGCTGGTACGGTCCGATCGACATGAAGGTTACATCACAGGACACGCCGCGTCAGATAAGAGTGGAGATCGCCGGTCCGTCGCGATCGCCTGGGACAATAAGACTGCACGCCCGCGTCGGCCAGCCGCTCAAATCGGTGACGGTCAACGACAAGCCGACAAAGGATTTCGACGCCGAGAAGGGCATTGTGATGCTGCGAACATCCGGAGGGCGCACTATCGTTGTCATCTCGTATTGAGAAGGCTGATGGGATGCGCGTGCGAAATGTCGCAACCGGCCGGCATCTTGCGTCTGAGATCACAGGCAAGATACCGATCCCGCGCGATTCCTGCATGCGCTTGGATGGCAGACTAACCGTTTCGGGCCGCAGACCGGCTGTTCGGCAACATACGGATATCCCTACCAGCCAGCGTTCACGGCCGACGTGAACAGGTTGTTGACTTGTGCCCCGAGCAGCGTGATTCCTCCGACCATCACCGAAATAAGGAACGCCAGCATCACAGCGTACTCGGTCACAGTCGCGGCCTCCGATTCCGCGAAGAATCGGCGGCAGCCTGCCGCATATTGTCTTGCTCCACCGAGCCTCATGGTTCGTCCTTTCCCATGCGGCGAAATAGCTCGTACCTAAGTATTTACGATTCATTTCAGCCAGGGGCAAGGAAGGGAAAGACTGTCGACCCGGTCCGGAAAAACGTGGCGCGGCAAGGTTGGCCGGCGGTTGGCCGACCGCCGGGTTATCGGGCAAATGGATTGCAGGACGCGCGTGGGCGAATGCCCTGCATCATCGGGCGAATCGCACAGGAAAGCCCGATATCCAGCCCGGCAGGGCGCGTGGTCGTGACAGACACGGGGGCAATCGCCACGGTCTTTTGAGGGGGCTTTTTCGGAAGCCCACGCGCAAGGAGCCGGATCATCGAGCAGCCATATTGTGAAGGGGTGCTGCCTCGCGGTTGCGGCCAAGAAGAACCATGAAAAAGGTGAAAGCCTCGGTCGAATTCACGATTTGCTGTGGCCGGGTGCGTGACAGTCTGGGCGGGCATGCCGACCGGTCCAAGTTGGGCGATCAACCCCGTTCAGCGGGTTTGCCTGCCAAAACGGGCTTGATGGGGTAACACCGTGAAGGAGGAATCGGCCGACCGTGAACCAGTCGTAAAACGACCGACCAATTTGCCCTTCGGGAAAGACCGCTGAAGGGGTCTGCTTTCGGCTTGCGTTCGCGACAACCGGGTCAGCCGCGAGGAGTGTCGCCGCTTCTGTCAGGGGCCCCCTGTGGCTTGTTTCTTCCGGCGCCCGTTGTCGCCATTTCGCAACCGCGATACACTGACTGACAAGCATCCCGACGAGCATGGGGTCGGCAATCATGCGTTCATGCCCTGGAAGCCTGCGTCGCGCCGGAGCACTCAAGGTCCTGCTGATTATTTTCTTTGTGATGGTGCTGGTTTGCGCGGGCTTGGTGACGCTGGCAATCATGAATGGCCGCAGCTTGCTGGCATGGATGATATCCAAGCCGCTGAAGGCCCTTGTGCAGCAATGTTCTCTTCCGGACGATCAGAAGACTCGCCTCACGGCGAGCCTGGACGGGCTCATCGCCGACTTCCAGAATGAGCGGGTCAGCATCGCCCAGTTGAGCGGGATCTTTCAGGAGCTTGCCGAAGAGCCGTTCATCGATCTCGTACTGATCGAGATTGTGCGAAATGAGGCGGTCAAATCGGGTCACTTCAGCGACCAGGATCTGGGGGATCTCTCGCTGAGCCTGGACCGTCTACAAAGAGGAATCATCGAAGGCATACTCGACAGTGACGCCGTTAAGGCGACGATGGATTGCGTCTCGACGGCACAGCCGGACGGCGCCCGGCAGCTCAAGCAGCCCCTGATGCCGGCGGACATAAAGAGACTCGTTGCTGAGGCCACCAAGCAGGCGGACCGAGCGGGCATTCCGCGCGAGCGATACTTGGCGGACATCGCGGGGGAGGTGAAGCGGGTGATGGATCGGCAGCTTGGCAAAGGGACGAGCACCGCTCCAGCGGCCGTGCCGGCTCCACCGCCACCTCAGCCTGTAGGAGTGCCGGAGCCTCCTCCGCCGCCGGCTTCGCCTGCGTTCTCGACCGCGCCCAACGCGATGACGGCAATCCCGGTGGCCGTTCCGGTGCCCGTGGCGCCGCCGCCCGCAGCGGTCGTCAGCGAGCCGCCGGCGGCTGTCTCACCTGCATCTGCCCCGGTTTCACCAGCCACACAACCGGTCGCAACTTCGGCCCAGCCATCGCCAGCCCAACCCGCTGAGCCGCAGCCACCGGCTTCCGCAGAGCCGCCGAAGCTCGTTGAACCGCAAACGGTGCCTTCGACACCGCCAGCCAGCCAGGCGGAACAGACGACCTCAATGCCTGCTGGCGTAGTGGAATCCCGGCCGTCCGCAGCCACCGCTGAACCGGCTGAGTCCCCGGTGACGGGGCCTGCACCGGCACCGCAGCCACCCTCAACCGCCTCGGCGTCGATACAACCGTCTTCACAACCGGCGGCCGGCCCGCCGCCACCCGCCGCGTCTGCGGCGCAGCCCCTGCCAGCGCCAACGACGGGTCCGGCAATCCCGCCGGCAGAAAGCGCTCCCGCAATGGCCACACAGCCTTTGTCCGCTGCCGCGGCGCTGCCAACTGTCCCGGCCCCCGTTCCACACACACTCCCCGGTCCATAGGCTTCCCGAGGATTCATAATCGCCCTGGGTGGCTTTCCGTCGATGAACCGCCGGTTTTGGGGGTATGATGATGCCATGCCTGAACTACCCGAGGTCGAAACCGTTTGTCGAGGCGTTGGCCAGCGGATCACAGGCTACACGATCGAGCAGGTCCACCTGAATCGTGCCGACGTAGTGCACGGGGCGGCGATCCCGCTGTGTGCGGCACTACATGGCCGGCGGATCAAAAGCATCGAGCGGGTCGGCAAGCAGATCATCATCGTAACCGACGGAGCGGTCGCCTTGATGGTTCACCTGGGGATGACCGGGAAGCTCATAGCGGTTCATCCGGAAATGCCGATCGAACCACACACGCATCTGCGAATCGGCTTTCGCGGCCGTAAGGTCGAACTCCGTTTCGTCGACCCCCGCCGATTCGGAGGAATCTGGTTGCTGGGGGCGGATTCAAGCCGAGTTGGATGGATCGGGCGGCAACGGCCATCGGTCGGCCCGGACGCTCTCACAGTGTCTTGCGAGGAATTTGCCCGTCGATTGGCCCGCCGCCGACAGATCAAAGCCCTGCTGCTTGATCAGCAGGTCCTCGGGGGCGTGGGCAACATCTATTGCGACGAGTCGCTGCATCGGGCCGGACTTCACCCAGCCGTGCGAGCAGATCGTTTGAGTATCGAACAAATCCGACGTCTATACCGAACGATACGGAGCGTTCTGGCACAAGCGATCAAGGCAGGCGGGTCGAGCATCAGCGATTATCGCAATGCCGACAATGCTCCGGGTCGGTTTCAAGTGCGTCACCGGGTGTACGACCGCGAGGGCCAGCCTTGCCGGCGCTGCAAGACGGCGATCAGGCGTCTGGTTGTCGCCGGTCGTGGGACGTTCATCTGTCCAAAGTGCCAACCGGGGCCACGGGTTGGATCTCCGAGGCCCTTAAGAAGGCAGACCTGATCCTGTTGGCGTCCTTTGACAGGCACAACTGGTCAACCATCACTTTCGCGGTTATAAATGTCCCCGTCGGGCTTCGTTGTCGGAATGCCCTATGGAATCAACACCCATGAAAACAGCCAAGCTCTTCACGATCGCACTCGTCAGCATGCTCCTGGCAGTCGCCGGTTGCCAGATGCCCCCACAACCGGTCGGCCCGACCCTCGGCACGGTGTCCGCCGAGACGCCGGAACATGTTGATCGTCTGTGGGAATCGGTGGAAACGGCACTGTTGACGTTCAACTTCGACATTGACCGACGGGATCGCGTGCAGGGAATCATGACCACATACCCGGAGACGTCGGCCAGCGGCTTTGAACTCTGGCGCGTTCAGCCGACACCGGCCTACTACTGGTGGGAAAGCAACATTCACACCATCCAGCGTCAAGCGGATGTTTACATCCGTGAGGCGCCGGCTGGGGGTAATTGCGAACTCGAAGTGAAGGTGGACCGTTACCGTCTCAGCCTGGAGGAGCGGCAGGTCGACAACGCCGCCGCGGCGATGCGGCTTTACAGCCGGGAGGCGCCCACGCTATCCGGGCAGATGCTTGGATCATCGAAGTCTACCCGCCGGATCCATCTTGGCCGCGATGGTTTTCTGGAGCAGGCCATTCTTGAAGCGATCTTCCGGGAATACAAGAAACCGACGACAACGGGGCCAGCGGGTGATTCAGGTTCGACGGTGGTCAAGGGGGGATAGCGGAATCCTGCGCCGTTGCCCCGTGTGGTAAGCCGTTCCTCTTGTTGATGCTGTACGGCGATTCGTGATTTTCTTCGGGGGTTTCACAATCCGCGGGTTTTCGGGTATACTAGCGCGTGAAGCCTAACAGCGCAGCCAGCGAGGGCCGGCTTGCTCACGGGCATCGGGATCGAGGATGTGATGGTCAACAGGCAGCAAGCTGAACCGAAGATATGGAATTGGCGGGTTCGTGCCAGGTCGATCGACAGCCAGATCGTGACGCTGGGGAAGTACGACACCGAAGACGAAGCAAAGGCGGATCGCGATAAGATTGTGAAGGAAGGGTTCTATCGCAACGTCAGGGTGGAGCAAATCAAGCCCAAAGGGGGAACCCAGCAACCGACAACAGCGGAGAACCAGCCTGCCAAATGAGGATGAGGCTCCGCCCGCTCCTCGATCAACAATTATCGAATCCACGCTTGCAGGCAGCCGACAATAGCGATCCGAGGCCCATTGAGGCCGTCGTCGGCAGCGTGTCCTGCTCTGCCTTTCAGGCTATCCGACGGCACAAGCCTGCCGCAAAACCAGCCCGACCACTTGTGGGGCCGGCCTGAGGGGATTGCCTCGCCCGGGACGGGCTACGGGCAACCTCTGGGCTGTCTCTCGGCGGCCGACAGTCAGCCCCCTGAGCCCGGGGCCGCCTTGCCACAACTCCCCGGTTATGGGGTATACTATAGAGCGACTCGGGGAGCGAGGCAGAGGCTCAGGAAGGTCCGCCACTTCATATCGTGGGGGCGGACCAGGTCCGGCGCAGTCACGGCGTCCGTTCGATGCCGGGCCGCAGTTGTCGAAGGCAAGGCAAGATTGGAAGGCGATTCCGCCTGTTGCACAGGGGGAGTCCATGTCCGAGCACGTAGTCGTTCGCTGTCAATCCTGCTTACAGAAGTACCGCGTGCCTCCTACGTCGGTCGGGCGGAAGGCCCGTTGTGTGAAGTGTCACGCCGAGTTCATTATCGGTGGTGACAAGCCGACGGACGAAGACACGATTGTGGCGTGGATCACCGAGGATGACCCCTCCTCTCGGTCGGTGATGGGTTCGACGGGCATCTTTCAAGGCCCGGAAACGCACCAGGAAGCTCCGAAGGCAAGCGCATCGAAGCCGGTTCCCATGTCGGTCGCTCCGGAGCCCCTCCAACAGGTCGTGCACCTTGAAGGAATCAGGGACAACGGCGCCCATTTCGAGTTTCCCGCCGCGGCTCTGACCCGTGAGGATCTGAGAGACTCCTTCCCACGCAAGTGCGTTGGCTGTTCGGGGCGCAACGACTTGCGGGTTCATCTGCTTTATTGGCCGGAGCGTATGCTCGGCAAGGAACGCACATACTGGAAAGACCGCGTTGAGACAGTGGTGGGTGATCTCGAACGCTTCGCCAACTCCGCGGGGTCGGGACTGCTCAGGCAACTGCCCAGAACCCGACATCTGGAGCACCCGTTTGACCTGCCTTTTCCTGTCTTTGCCTGTCGATATTGCCGGCCTTCCGAGGAAGTGGAGACCCATGTCAGCGGCAGACCTCCGCACGACGTTTGCCGCCTGCGGATCGCCTCGCTGTCGGTGGCCGTCAGTTTCTTCCGCAATAACGGCGGGCGCGGCTCGCACGCGTACCAGCGTCTTATTGAGGAACGGGATCGTCGGCAGGACCCCTGGCGGGCCCTGGATCCGCAGATCCGACACGGCATCTTGCAGTGGTTCCAGCCCCAGCCGGGAGAGACTTTCGTGCGCTTCATCCACGACCGGGATTTCTCGCCGGCGCAGGCCGCGGTCGCCGGGTCGGTGCTGACCGATCGCCGCCTGGTCTTCAAGCTGCAATCTGAATGCGAAGGCTATCCGCTCAACGGCGAGGGCCGAATCGAGATCATGCGCAAGGGTGACCTGGCCATTGCGCACATCTACCTGCATGGGCAGCGTCCGGCGGTGCTCAAGCTCGGGATCGTTCAGGCGGACGAACTGCTCGACAGCCTGCGACAGTTGCGGTGCCGCTGGACGGTCGTGACATGAGTCGCTGCGTCGCTTTCCCGAAGGCCGACGGTTCGGGCAGGCATTCCACCACCGGTCAGGAAGCGTAAACCCCATACTCGCATAGCGTTTCCCACATGGCCATGTAGTTTTCGGGTGGGACGTCGCCTTGAACGTTATGAACAGGGTTGAAGACAAACCCACCGCCGGGCGCCAGATCGTCGATCCGCCGCCGGACTTCGTCACGGACCTGCCGGGGTGTGCCGTAAGGGAGGACTCGCTGCGTGTCGACGCCACCGCCCCAGAAGGTGATGTCCCGGCCATACAGGCGCTTCAGCTCCCTGGTATCCATGCCTTCGGCGCTGACCTGCACGGGGTTGAGGATGTCGATGCCTTCGTCGATCAGTTGCGGGATGAGGTCTTTGACCGCTCCGCAGGAATGGAAGAAGATGTAAACGCGGGATTTGGCGCTGGAGCGGATATGCTCGAAGAGCCGTCGATGGCGCGGAGCGATGAACTCCCGGTACATCGCCATCGACATGATCGGTCCCCGCTGGGTGGCAATGTCGTCTGCCTCTGAGACAATCAGCACGTTCTCGCCGACGGTCTCCAGGGCCTTCTTCCAGTAACGCATTTTCAAGTCGGTGACGATATCCAGCAGGGCGTGGGCGAAGCCGGGGTTTGCGGCCATGTCAACGAGGAAGTTTTCAAATCCGCGCAGCCATAAGGAAACCTCGAACAGACCGGCCGCGTGACGTCCGAGAACGTACGCTTTTTTCTCTTCATGCACGAAGCGGTCGGCCCGCTGCTTCATAGTGGCGAACCGCTCCGGGTCCTCCGGGTCCGGCCAGGGGTACTTCTCCAGATCGGCCACGGATTCGGCGTCTGCCAGCGGATGCTTGTACATGTCGAAGTAAAGGCCGTCCTGGACCGGCATGCGCCAGGTGATGCCCCACTGGTCCTGGTAGCAGTGGTAGTCGCCCTCGCGGCGAACGGGGGTGGCCAATGGGGTTTGCGCCTGGCCCGGGTCCACGCAACGGACGTCCACCATGAGGCGGTCGAGCACATCCTGATCGATGCGGGCAAGCTGCTGCTTGGTATCGTAGGTTTGCACCTCGACCTCCGGCAGGCCAAGGTATTTTCGCAGGTTGCGGTAGGCCACCGTGTTCATACCCGTCAGGACGGTGCCGCCGAGGTCAAACGGCACCCGATCGGGCTCGCGATGCTCCAGGGCGGCCTTGATCCGTTCGTAAGAGGTGTATGTCATGCGCGACTCCGTTGTCTACACGCCGGCCGTCTCCGTTTGCTGCCATCATAGGAGCGGTACAGGTGAGCCGCAAACAATCTTGTTACGGTCAAAGCTGTTCTTGCCGAGGCAAGCATCCCAAGGGATGATGTTTTCATGGCCGCCGCACAACTGCACGTCGGAACCAGCGGTTGGTGTTACGCCCACTGGGCCCAGGGGCGATTTTACCCCAAGGGGCTCCGCCAGGGCGAATGGCTGCGATTCTATGCCGAGCAATTCAGCACCGTCGAGTTGAACGCGTCTTTCTACCGTCTGCCGAAAACCGAGATGGCCGCACGATGGCGCGAGATCACCGGTGCCCGATTCCTGTTCGCGGTCAAGCTGTGGCGGCGGATCACTCATGACAAGAAGCTGGAGGATTGCACCGATGAATTGCGGGGTTTTCTTGCAGCGGTTGAGCCGCTGGGAACGAAGCGCGGCCCGCTGTTGGTGCAGTTGCCGCCGGGGATGCGATGCGACGCAGGCCGGCTCGATCGCTTTCTGGAGGAGTTGGGACGCCAATCGACGGGGCATCACTGGCGGGTGACCGTGGAATTCCGCAACGACACGTGGCTGGTCGACGAGGTTTACGGCGTGCTGGATCGGCACAAGGCGTCGGTGTGCCTTGCGGACATGGGGCGTTGCCCGATCACCCGGCCGAACGATGTTGACTTCGTGTACATACGGCGACACGGTCCGGCCGGGTCTTACCGCGGTTGCTACTCGCTGGATGAACTCAGGCATGATGCCCGGCAGATCCGGCGGTGGCTGAATGCAGGCAGGGACGTCTACGTCTATTTCAATAACGACGCCGAGGCCAACGCGGTCACCAACGCGCGTGAACTCATCGATCTGCTGGACGGCCGATCCTGAACAGGCAAAACCGGCCGGCCTACAGGCCGCTGGGGACTGCGGCAACTCGGCGCCGTGGCGTCAGCTCCGCTCGGAATCCTGAGGTGAATGGGCCTCAACGTCGATGAGATCGTCCGGCCCCGGCGGACGTCCTGAATCCGGGCCGGGCATGTTAACGATCGTGAAGCCGGCGGCGAACCGCCTCTTGAGATAACGCCTGGCCAAGGCGCGCATCGGCGGGATCAGCAACAGCAAGGCGATCACATCTGTCACGAACCCAGGTGCGACCAGCAAGACTCCGGCAACCAGAATCAACAAGGCGTCGACCATCCGATCGCCCGGCAGCCGCCCCGCCTCCAGGTCCGCCCGCACGCCGTGCAGCGTCCGCAGACCTTCATGCCGGGCCAGAGCAGCGCCGAGTACGCCCGCCGCCAGCACCATCGCGATCGTCGGTCCGACGCCGATGATGCCCCCGACCTTGATCATCACCGCCAGCTCGATCAGCGGCATGAGCGTGAACAGGAGCAGGAGCTGGAAAAGCATCGTATCAGTACTTCCCCTTGTATTCCCGGACCGGATACTTCATCGCGTTTTTGGCCATTTTGGCGCGCAGCGAAGTGGCGATATCGATGTCCGCCGTGTTGGCAAAGGACAGGACAAAGGCCAGCACGTCAGCCAGCTCCTCAGCGACGTCGGCTTTGTTCCCGGCATCTTTGACCCACTCGCGCGAGGGATCATTCTTGATCCAGCGGAAATGCTCCATCAGTTCGGCGGCCTCGGTGGCAATAGCCATGGACAGATTCTTGGGATCATGAAACTGCTCCCAGTCGCGATCCCGGATGAACGCGGCGATCTCGCGGCGAAGCTCGGCGACGGTGGTATCTTCATCGGTCGGCACGGCGATCCTCCCCGGCGGCACAACGGGTGCCGCGTGCGAAACAGGGTAACATGAAGCAGGAGAAACACATAACAATCGTCCGTGCCGGGTGCGGCGACGGAGCAATTCGCCCGCGGCCCGGCAGGCGGGCTACGGAGCCGCCTGCGACGCCGGCAAAGAGGCCGCTTTCATCGGTGGTCGGTTCGAGATGACCATCCAGTCCTTGTCGGGGTTGCCCGGATCACATTTTGCGCGGGCAATATCGTAGAAAGTTACACTCTTGACTTCGTTTCTCGCCTTCTTGTATTTCTCGTAGCTAGCCAGCAGATAGACGGTTTCATCGCCAGCGAGCAGGTTTTCGGCTTTTTTTAAGACGTGTGCCTCGAGCAATTCCCTGACGCCCGGCCTGGTTCGGTTGACACCTATGAAGCCGACAACCTCCTCGGGCGTGACGAGGTATCTCGGCCGGCGGCCGTAGTAGAAACTGAGTCTCGCATCGGGCCGCGAGTAAGTCCAATAGATGCTCGCACCGGGAGGGACGCCGGCCTGATCGAGAGCCTCATCAAGCATACGCACTCGCTCGCTGTTCTCGGCCGCCAGGGTCGGGCCGCAGATATACCACGCCGAATGAAAAGCGGCGACGGTAGCCACCGAAGTCAGAGCCAAGGCCCACCAGCCGTGGCCCCAGACATACAACAGGCCAGCCCAAAGCAGCACGACCAGTGCTCCCGCCGCAATCACCGTCAGGGCCCCGGCGACCTTCGGGATGTACGCATTCATCCAGAAATTCCCGAACACGAGCATGAGGATCGCCGACACGGCCACGATGGCCCAAGCGATCCAGGCGAAACGAAGCGGATCCTGAATGACAACGTCATGCCAGCGGCCGAACCATATCTTGAGTTTCACGGGTATGGTCGTCGGTACGAAGGCATAGAAGCGTTCGGCGACCAGCCCCATCATCAGCAGCAGAGGCGGCACGGCCGGAAGAATGTAGTACGGCTTCTTGAAGGACAACAGGGACATCACCGCCAGCCCGATCAGCCAGCAGAAGCCTGCAAAAAACAGCGCTCGTCGCTGCCAGGCATAGCGCTTCAGCCAGGGCGCGGCGACGGCCTCTGCCAACAGGAAGAGCCACGGAAAGGTCAGGCCGATGATTATGGGCACGTAGTAGAATGCTCCACGAGGGCGCGTGTCATCGTAGAAGCCCTGGGCCCTTTGCCAGTATTGCCAGTTCCATATGTCCCAGGCATGCGGAAACTGTCTGCCCACAGCGATCATCCACGGGACAAAGATGGCCGCGAAGACGATCAGGCCGGGCACCAGATAGAGACGGGTAAAGGCCCTGGCCGTCTGCCGGGGAATCTGTCGCCCGAAGCAGGTCAGCACCTGTCTCCAACCACGCAAACCCAGGAACGCCAGCAGCCGCAACGGGCGCTCGGTATACCACCAGACGGCCAGTGGAACGGCGGTCAGCGCCATCGGCGCCGGCCCCTTGGCCAGCATCCCCGCGCCCAAGGCGACATAGAACAACATCATGTGAACGAATCGGACCCACGCCCGGCGGGTGGTGACTCCGTGCCAGAAATGCACGAGGGCCCACGTACAGCAGAGAGTCAATAGCATTTCCGCCGTGGCGTTGACTGAATACATCAGGAAAGCAACGCTGGAACCGGAAACCAGCGCAGTGACCGGGCCCACGCGCCTGCCAAACATCGATGAAGCCAGATGCCAGAGCAGCAGGACGGTCAGCAGGGCCGAAACGGCGGTTGGCAACCTCGCTGACACGGTGGTTACCGGAAGATCCAGTTGCGGATCGTTGGGCAGCAGGTACGAGGCTCCCGCGACAAGCCAGTAAGGAAGCGGCGGTTTGCGCATCCAGGGCGTGTCCAGGAAAGTGGGCACGATCCAGTCGCCGCTCAGGCGCATGTTTCGGCCGCACTCGGCAACGATTGCTTCGTGATCGCCAAGTCCGGGACCGCCCCAGATTGCCCCGAGCGTGGCCACGACAACCAAGGCCAGGACGGCAAGTCTGATGAGTATGCTGAAGGTAATCGCCGCCAAGCGGTTCGGGGGATCCCGCTGGACGGAGACCGACGGAGTCTGTAGGGTGTATTGGCTCACGAGGGCACCTGCTGTAACGCGTCCGCTGACGCGCAGTGCCACTATATGTCGATGAATGGAGCTTCGCAATTACCGCGAGGAACGTCGGCGAAGCCGGCGCGAGGAGCAGGCTTTGGACAACTCCCCTCTTGTTTCGATCGTCGTGCCCACCTACCGTGAGGAAGCCAACCTCCGCCCCCTGGTCACCCGCATTGCAGCGGCGATGGAATCGGCCGACCACGAATGCGAAATCCTGGTGGTCGACGACGACAGTCGCGACGGTACTGATATCGCAGTGCAAGAGCTGGCGGAGCGGTATCCCGTCAGACTGATCACGCGAACCGGTCCGCGGGATCTCAGTCTGGCCGTCCTGGAAGGGTTGCGTCAAGCTCGCGGTCAGATCCTGCTGGTAATGGACGCCGACCTGAGCCATCCGCCGGAGCAAATCCCCGAGCTGTTGAAAGCACTGAATCAGCCGCCGACGGATTTCGTGATCGGCAGTCGCTACATGCCTGGCGGGCACACGGAGGAAGGCTGGGGTGTATTCCGGCGTCTGAACAGCTTGGCGGCGACGTTGCTTTGCCGGCCGCTGGTCGGACGGGTGACCGATCCGATGGCCGGCTTCTTCGCGCTTCGGCGCGACACCCTTGTGAATGCCGACCCGCTCGACCCCATCGGCTACAAGATCGGTTTGGAACTGATCTGCCGATGCCGATGCCGACACGTGCGGGAAGTACCCATCTGTTTCGCAAACCGCACTTGCGGTCAGAGCAAGCTGAACCTGGACCAGCAAAGCCGTTACCTGGTTCATCTGGGCCGGCTGTATCGCAGCTACTCACGGGGCTGGGGACTGGTGATTCGCCCGATCCTGGCGGTCATGCGAGCGGGAATTGCGGTCGTCGAATACCTCAGGTCCAGCCGACCGGACGTCGTCGCCTCCATATCGGTCGCCGTGCACAAGAATCGAGCCGCTTGAGGGAAGAATCGCCGGCGGCACGGGACAAGCCGTGGCATGAGGCCGGGCGCCGGGCCGTGGCGATTGCGTCGTACAACCTCGCAAAGCCTGCGCTCGACCGTTGCGACAGTCGCCGAGAGGCAGGCAGTTACTTCTCATCTGCAAATCGAGCGGGGTTTTCTGCTGATCAGAAGAAAGAGAACCGCGTGGCGGCCCCGCCCCTGCCCGATGCCAGGAACGATCCGAAAAACCCGCACACTCTTGGAACAACGACAAGGAACCAGGCTGCGGGATCGCTGAGAAAACGTGTGGACGTTGTTGTCTGGCCTGGTTCGGCGCGGTATGGTGCCGCGGAAGCGCGCCGGCATGAATGACTCGACCGGGACGCTGCTTTTTCCGGACATACGGCCGTTATGAGGTTCCGGGGCTTTGGAATGCCGACCGGGCATGGCGGGGCGCTGTTCATGAGCGGCGTCCTGACCCTCCAATCGTACGGCCGCTGGAGTGCGTGACGTGCAGAAGCTCTCGATCACCGAGACTCCCAATGAACTGACGACGGACATCGACGTGGCCTCGCCGGTCGGCATTGTGCGTATGCTTCGGGCGGCCGATGCCCAGATCTATAGCGGTTATCGCGACTACCCCGCAGTCTGCGACGCCGAGATCGTGGCCAAGATCGTCCGGACGATCGAATGGGCCGCGCCGGTGCTGGGGCGCGAGGATTCCGTTGTGGTCATCTCCGGCGCCGGCACGAGCGGGCGGTTGGCGATGTTCGCCGCACGGACGTTCAACCGGTTTCTCGCCGGCTGCAAACGCGCGCCCAACGTTCGTTATCTCATTGCCGGGGGCAATCTGGCGCTGATCAAGGCCCAGGAAGGCGCGGAAGATGATCCGCACAAAGCCGTTGACGATGTTGAGCCGCTTGTCAGAGGCAAACGGCGCGTCTTATACATCGGTGTGACCTGCGGCCTGTCGGCGCCGTATGTGGCGTCGCAGATGCTGCATCTGTCGCGGCGGCGCGGCACGAAGTGTGTGCTGATCGGGTTCAGTCCGGCGGATCGGGCGCGCGATGTCGAAGTCGAGGACTGGGACAAGACGTTCGCGAGTGCTTTGCAGTCGGTCTTGCGGCGCAGGAACTTCCTGCTGCTGAATCCGGTTGTCGGCCCCGAGCCGATTACGGGCTCAACGCGTATGAAAAGCGGCAGCGCCACCAAATTACTGTTGGAAGTTATTTTCGCCCTGGCGGTCGAGCAGGGCGGGCAGGGCGTGCTGCCGGAGCGCGTGGCGGCGTGCCTGAAAGCCTATGAGCAGACCCGCGTGGCCGTGTACGAGCAGACTGCCGCGATCGGCCGACTCGTGGAGCTGGGTGGTCGGGCGCTGCGACAGGGCGGGCATATCTACTACCTCGGCGCCGATACGCCGGGCATTCTGGGCACGGTGGATGCTTCCGAGTGCCCGCCGACGTTCGGAGCGGATTTCGATACCGTCAGGGGTTTTGTTGTCGGGGGTTGGCGGACGCTGTTGGGACCGGGCCACGACCTGAGTGACGAGGGTCCCTGGTATCGCATCTCGCTCGACGAGTTCAAACAGGTCAAACTCCCCGCCCTGAGCGGTAAGGATCTTGTCGTCGGGCTCGGCATGGACCTCCATCGGCAGGTGGGCGAGGCGTTGCATCGCAGCCGCAACGCCGGTGCTCGGACCGCAGTGGTGCAGGTGGGCCGGCGGGCGCGGGGACGGGTTGCCGTTGATGCGGCGGTCTGTGTACCGAACGTGCCGAAGACGATTATCCCGGGCGCGAAGGTGTTCGAAGAGTTCGGCACGAAACTGATATTGAACGCGTTGACCACCGGGGGCCACGTGCTCAGCGGCAAGGTCTACCAAAACCGCATGGTCGACCTGCGTATCAGCAACAACAAGCTGTTTTACCGAACGATCGGCATTATTCAGCATATCAGCGGGGTCTCGGCCGAGGCGGCGAAGCGACATTTGCTGCGGAGTATCTACGGCACCGACCGGGTCACGCCCAGGATGATGAACGCCAAACCGTCGCAGCATGTCCAGGCATCCACGAACGTGACGAAAATCGTCCCCAAGGCGCTGATCATGGCCATGGGCCGGACAACGCCGGCTGAGGCAGACAGGCTTCTGAAAAAAGAACCCATCGTTCGCGCTGCGATTGAACGGTTAAAGAGTGCATCGACCTGAACCGCAGGTCGCCAGGGAGACAACACATCCCCATAGACCCTTTGCACTGAGCCCTTGCCCTGTCATACACAGGATTGCTTCGGCGCCAACAAACCAACACCTGAGGGAGACCGCCTTTTCGCGGGCCGCAATCCAAGCGCGCCGTCATCCGGAAACATGCGCGCAATCTGCACACACGTCTGGCCGTAAGGCTCTCATTTGCGATCGCGGTCGGGATCTCGAACCTGTGGTTCGGGCGGCAGCGAACCAAGTCCAAGGCCAAGAAACCGTCGTGGCCGGATTGTCCCTGATGATGATAAGGTCAATTCGTACAAGGACTTGCGCGATTTAACGACTAGCGGCGAGTGGATTCGAACCACTGACCTTGGGATTATGAAGCCCACGCTCTAACCACCTGAGCTACGCCGCCAACATATTGGCTTGCCGGCACTTACGATTTCTTATCGGCCGGTGCCTTGCTCGTGCGACAACCGGAATCCCGACCTGCCAGCTCTGTAGCACCCTTCTCTGAGCGGGCAAAGGCCGGCGACTACCACGGCTCGTACGCACTCGGCGACACAAACCGCGAAATCGGACCCGGCTTGCCAGCCAATCCGCTCGCGGGCGGCCCTTCGCTGGCAAGCAAGCCCGCGGCCGGGTCAGCCTCGCCAATCCGCGAGCAAAGCCATAACCAAGCAGAATTATAACCGCCGACCCTTCAATTTGCACGTCAGCCCACCCAACCCCGGCCGGTCTTGGCCCTGCCAGTAATGACCGGGGCGGTGCGCCGGCAGGATGGACGAAGCGAGAGCTCATCTTCCTGATACCGAATGCGGCAGCAGGTATTTGTGACCGCAGCCACCGAGAAGCCTCTGGTCGTCAGCCCGCCCGAACGGTATAAAGAGCCCTCTTCCGAAAAAAGACACTGCCCAAATGACTACGAGGGATGCCGCATGAGGATTACTGCTATTGAAACGCACGTCTGCAATGCTCGAATGCGGAACTGGGTATTCGTCAAGGTGGTGACCGACCAGCCAGGGCTGTGGGGCTGGGGCGAGGCCACGCTGGAATGGCACACGCGGGCGGTGGTCGGCGCGATCCAGGACATCGAGCCGCTGCTGATCGGCGAAGACCCCACGCGTGTCGAGCACCTGTGGCAGATGATGTACCGTCAGCACTTCTGGCACGGAAATGGAATCATCCGGGCGACGGCCATGAGCGGGATTGACCTGGCGCTGTGGGATATCGTCGGGAAGATCCACAATGTGCCTTGCCACAAGCTCTGGGGTGGCCCGGTTCGCGACTACATCCGCACCTATTGCCACCTGGGCGGCGGGAAGATGGAAGACTTCTATGAAACCGATCCGAAAGATGCGACGCGGTTCGCCGAACTGGCCCGCAAGGCGGTCGAGGACGGTTTCACGGCGTTCAAGACCATGGCCGTTCCGTGGACCATGCCGATCGAGGGCCTTCGACCGATCAAGTATGCCGAGGCCTGCGTCCGGGCGATGCGCGAGGCGGTCGGTGATGACATCGACATCATGGTTGATTGCCACGCACGGCCGTCGCCGCGGATGGGCGTGCTTTTTGCCAAGGCCCTGGAGCCCTACGGCCTCTACTGGTTCGAAGAGCCCTGCTGGCCCGAGACTGTTGACGGACTGGCCGAGGTTCAGCGGGCCGTCGTCACGCCCATCGCCACCGGTGAGCGGCTGATCAGCCAGCACGGCTTCCGCGAACTCCTCGAGAAGAAGGCGTGCAGCATCATCCAGCCGGACATCACCCACGTCGGCGGCCTCAGCGAGGCCCGGCGAGTGGCCGCCATGGCCGAGGTGTACCGCGTGGCCATGGCCCCCCACAACCCCCAGGGCCCGGTCAGCACTGCCGCGTCGCTCGAGTTCGGCTTTGCCACCCCCAGCTACATCATCTGCGAGGCCGTCCACCTTGACGTCCCGTGGCGGCAGGACGTGGTCAGGGAGGGCTTCACCGTCGAAAAGAAAGGCCGCATCGTCCGCCCGGGCAGCAAGCCCGGTCTGGGCATCGAGATCGACGAGGCCGAAGTCAAGAAGCACCCGTTCCAGCAGGAACTGCCCCAGCGAGTCTTCTACTCCGACGGCAGCGTCGGCGACTGGTGAGGGTCACTACGGGACGATGATCTCCGGCTCGCACGTAGCCTTGGACGGAAGCAACTCCGTCTTCGTGCCCGACGGGAACCACCATTTCGCCCGGCGGGCCTCGCTCCCCTTGCCGTTGTTGGCGTCGCTGCTGCCCTCGCGCTGGCGCTCGACGTGGCCGTCGAAGGCGGCGATGTTGATCGTCCCCCGATGTCGCCACATTTCCTTTCGGAGGAAATCGCCACGATAGGTCACTGGCCCCTCGTCGTGCGACCGCCACGCACCCTGCGACGAAAAGCCCCAGTTGGCGTTGGCGATCTCGCCTTTGGTTTTGGACACGATGTGGGCATCAGCCAGAAAGGCCTTGCCCGCCGGCTGCTTGATCAGATCCGGTTTGGGCACGTACCGCGCGGGGATGCAGTCTTCATGCCACCAGAGGGTGCCGGCCGTCTCGCCGGATTTCGCCTTGTCGCCGACGTAGGTGAAGTATCGCGACATGGCGTAGCTTGGGGCAAGTGTGTCCGCAGGGATCAGATCGGTCAGTTCCGGATAGTTGACCGGGCTGGTTCTACGGCGGTTCGTCGGGCACTGCGGAACCGCGCTGACGGCAGCCGTGTAGCGTTGTTTGAAGTCGCGCGGAGCGCGGGTGCCGAACTCCTTCAGAAGGGGACTGGCCCAATCGAAGATTTGCAGGGCGGGATAGTGATCACGGCTGGCCGTGGGCGTGTAGGCACCGGCAGCGAAACCGGGCGGCGCTCCGTTACCGCTGGTGTTAGGCGAACCGACGAGCCAGCCCCTTTGCTCCAGGCCATAGGCTGTGGCCGCAAGGCTGATCTGCTTGAGGCTCGACCCGCACATCGCCGCTCGTGCCAGTTCCCTCGCCCCCGACAGGCTCGGCAGCAGAATCGCCATCAGCAGAGCGACCATTGCCACCACAACCAGCACTTCGATCAACGAGAAACCGGCCGGGCGCTTACTGTTCTGTAAAGAGGTAAAAGGAGAGTACAGCAACATATCTGCCTCCGAAACGGCAGTATGGTATGCAAGCACTATTGAATGGTCAACAATTCTATCAAGATAAGTGCTGAACTGAAAAGAAACAAGACGGCCACGCGCCAGAGGCGCACAGATTGCCGAGGCATGGGACCGCTGAGGCTGTACTCATGGGAAGTTGTTCCTGCGGCCTGGAGGCATCAACAGACAGAGACCGCCTGATGCTCAAATAAGAGGCAGGCTGTCGCTGGTATCGTACTATCCGCAGCGGCCCCGGATCAGCGAGACGCATCGGCGCGTTGGAGAGCTATTTCCGGCAGTTTCTGCGTCGATTCTTCGTCAGACGCGGGCGTACTCCAACCTATGAGCCGCTGTGCATCGTTCAGGATCAGATACAGGCAAGGGATAATCAGGAGAGTTATCGCCGTGGCGAAGAGGATGCCGTAGCCCAGGGACAGGGCCATCGGAATCATGAATCGGGCCTGGCGTGACGTTTCGAAGATCATCGGAGCCAATCCGCCGAACGTGGTAACGGTTGTCAGAATAATCGGTCGAAAGCGTCGAACGCCGGCGCTGAGGATGGCCTCATGGGCGCTCAGACCCTTTGTCCGCTGCCGGTTGGCGTACTCCACCAGGACCAGCGCATCGTTGACGACCACGCCCGAAAGTGCCACAAGACCCATCATGCTGATGACGCTCAGGCTATAGCCCATGATCATATGCCCTAAAAGAGCGCCGACAATCCCGAAGGGGATGCTGATCATGACAATTGCGGGCTGGAGGTAGCTCCGGAAAGGTATGCCGAGCAGCACGTACACCAGCATCAGTGCGATGACAAAGCCGCTTTGCAGGCTTGCCAGGCTTTCTCGCATGTCTTGTTGTCTGCCCTCAAAGCTATAGGTGAGGCCCGGATACTTGCTCATCAAGTCGGGGAGAGTGGTCTCGGTCAGCATCTCGAGAACCCTGTCGGTTTCGCTCTGCGGAACCACATTGGCGGTGACGCTGACGGTGCGGCGTCCATCTCGCCGGTTGATAGCGGTGTATGCCCGACCGGCTTGTACGGTGGCCACTTGGTGCAAAGGCACATCCGCTCCAGCCGGCGTCCGCACAATGAAGGACTCCACGTCGAATCCGCTGATGCGCTGGGCTTTCGGCAGCCGCACCATGACTTTGACCTCGTTGCGGCCACGCTGCTGGCGGATGGCCTCGGCGCCGTAGAAGGCCCCTCTCAGTTGCCGAGCGACGGCGGCGGCCGTCAGCCCGAGACTTCGTCCCTCGGGGAGCATCCGGAAATTGAGCTGTTGTTTGCCGGGCGTATAACCGTCGTCAATGTCCCTGACGTTGGCGAAATGGGCCAAAGACGCCGCCAGTTCCTCACTTGCCCGGTCCAGTACCTCGATGTCACGATGGGCCAGTTCCACGGTCATCGATGCCCCGGAACCGGGTCCGCGTCGGTCCGATTCAAAACGAAGCGATTGGAGTCCTTCGATGACACCGGTCTTCTCTCTCCAGAGACGGGCGAACTCAGCGGTGCTGATCGGCCTGATTTCGGGTGCCAAGAGGTAAGCGGTCACGAAGATCTCGTTTTCGCGAATGTAGGCCCGTACTCCGCGCATGAGCCGCTCGCCGCCGTTTTCGCCGGCTACGGACTGGGCCGACCGGACCAGACGGTCGCTGACTTCCTGCAATTTCGAGAGCGGAGAACCGTAAGGCAGAATGGCCGTGGCATCGGCTTCGTCAGCCTCAACCTTGGGCATCATCTCAAAGCCCATCCGCCCGCTGGCAACGTAACCGAGAGCCAGAACCAGGATTCCCGCCCCGAGGCTCACCGTCAGGTAACGAAAACGCAGGACTGCGGCCAGCAGCGGGCCGAAACCTTTCTCAATCATGCGTGATATGAGCTTGCTCACGCGGTCCTGGGCCCGGTGAATGACTTGCCCCAAGCTGGTGGCGTTCTCCTTCTTGGTGTGGGCCAGGTGAGAGGGCAGGACGAACATGGACTCCAGCAGAGAAATAGTAAAGACTGACGAAACGACCAGTGGGATGACGCGCCATATCTTGCCCATCGTCCCGGGCATGAACGCCAATGGGGCAAACGCAGCGATATTGGTGAGGATGCTGAAGGTGACCGGGACGCCGACCTCCTTCGCGCCTCGGATGGCGGCTTCCAAGCGTCCCATGCCCGACTGACGATAGTCGAAGACGTTTTCCCCCACCACGATGGCGTCGTCCACGACGATGCCAAGAGCGATGATGAACGCGAACATTGAGATCATGTTGATGGTGACGTCCATGGCCGGCAGGAGGAGAAAGGACCCGAGAAACGAAATCGGAATTCCCATGGCGACCCAGAAAGCCAACTTGTACTCCAGGAAGATGGTGAGAAACACCAGGACGAGCGCCAAGCCCATGGCCCCGTTTCGCAGCAGCAGATCGAGCCGTTGGCGATAGATCTCCGATTCATCGCGGCGGACGTCGATGTACACTCCCGGCGGCAGCGCGGGCCGGATCTCCTCCAGCTTCTTCCACACCGCCTTGGAGACTCCGATCGGCGTTTGTTTGCCTACGCGATACACCTCCAGGTTCACCGCCGTCTTGCCGTTGTATGTAACGAAACGGTATTCCTCCTCGAAGGTGTCCCGGACGGTGGCCAGGTCGCGAACCAGCAACTGAGTTCCGTCCGCGGAGGTGATGATCGGGATGTTCTCAAATTCCCTGGCCCAATCGCGTCGCTCTTTCATCCGGAGCAGGATCTCGCCCGAATCGGTTCGGAGGCTGCCGCCAGGAAGCTCGATGGAGGCGCTTCGAATCCGCTCGGCGATGGCCTGCAGGGTCAGGTTGTACGCCCGGAGGTTTTCCTGCGGCACCTCGATGCTGACCTCGAAGGTGCGCGCGGGTTCCAGGTCCACCTGGGTCACGTTCGGATCCTGCAGCAACCGGTCGCGTACCTGTTCGGCCAGCTCTCGCAAGATCCATTCATCCGCATCGCCATAGAGAATGACATCCATCACCTCGCGCCGGTGCGTCATCAGGACGACGTCGGGCTCTTCGGCATCTTCAGGAAATGTGGTGATGCGGTCGACCTCCTGCCGGATTTCCTGGTAAACGCGCTGGGCGTCGGTGTTCTCCTCCAACTCTGCGGTAACCATGCCCGAGCCTTCGCGAGCAACGGCGGTGACTTCCTTGACGCCGGTGATTCCGCGGATGCCCTCCTCAATTGCCAGAATGATCCCCTGCTCGACCTCCTCGGGGCTTGCACCGGGATAGGGGACGGTCACCATCACCATGTCGAGATCGAATTCGGGAAAGACTTCCTGCTTGATTCGCAGAGCCATGAACAGGCCGCCCAGCAGCATGAAGAGCATCAGCAGATTCGGGGCCACGGAGTGCCGGGTCATCCAGGCGATCGCGCCGCGTTGTTCAAGGCTATTGTGCAGATCCGGCATTGCCTGCTCCATGGGCGGTCCGCACGTTCTCGGAAATCACGGCCGTCCGCGGCATTGGGTCGGGGGGGGGCTCCTCCAGCGCCAAGGCCATCCCGGCCACCGGGGCGGGCAGGTCGCTGACGACCAGGCGCTCGCCTTCCTGCATCCCCGATCGCACCAACAGGGTATCGCGGTTTCCCCAAACGATGTCCACGTCCCGAATCTCGAGTTCATTCCTGCCGTTCATGATCCAGACCTGCCGGCCTTGGCGCAGGGCGGTTCTTGGCAGGGCGAAAACATCATTCACTTCCCGCCCTTCGATGTCGACGCTCACGTAGGCATCAATCAGCAACGGATGCGAACGCTTGTTCATCTCGTTCAAATTCAACGGGTCGGGTACTGATATCAAGACCCGTGCCATACGGCCCTGCGGTTCAAGGTCGCTCAGCAATCGCACGACCATTCCGCACCATTCCCCCTGAGGACCCGTACCGAGTTCCTGTCGGATCGCAGCTTTTGAACCGCCCTCGCCATGTTCATCAGGAAAAAGAACCCATCTAAGGTGATCCACGGGCACGGCCGCCCGCACCCAATATTGGTCCGTGCCGACCAGGATCGCGAGTTGGGTCTGGGGCGCGACTTGGGCGCCAAGGTCGACGTTCTCCGATCTCACGACGCAGTTGAAAGGGGCCCGGATCGTCGTCCGGTCGAGGTTCAGCTCTGCCTCGCGAAGGGCCGCTTTTGCCGCTTCGAGCGCCGCAGTGGCTTTGAGCAAATGAGGCTTGCGCAAGGCCAGTTCGAAGTCCAGAGCGCCGGCTTGTTCTTTCATATCCAGCAGTTCCCATTCGCGTCTGGCGATCTCCTGATGGCCCTGTTCGAGCTTCAGTTCATACTCCGCCTGGGCCACCTGGCTCTTCGTCTTTTCCACCGCGAGCTTGTAGTCCTGCCGGTCGATCTGGAGAATGAACTCGCCGGTCTTGAAGCGTCCTCCGGGTACCAACTTGGGGCTCAGTTCGGTGACTTCACCGCTTACCCTGGGCTGGAGCAGGACTTCCTGGGACGGCATGACCGTGCCCTGGGCCTGAACAACGGCGTTCGCGCTGACCCGCCGGACCATTTCAACTCGAACAAGTGCTGCGGGGTTCTCCGGCGTACGGCGTTGGGCCTGCGGTGCCGTCCTGATCAGGTGAACGGCACCCGCGATGCCCGCGACGATCACGACCACCGGGAGAAGGTACATGGCGAGACCGCGGATCAGTCGCAGGAGAATCCCTCGTTTGGGCTTATCATCCGGTGCCCGTTCGCGAGGGTGTGAAAGACGTACGTCGTCGGCAGTCATGATTCTGAATCCTTCGGCTCGGCGGCCTCGTCGCTTGCTCGGACAGGCGGCTCCAGCTCCTGTGTCCATGTTCCGCCCAATGCGCGGTACAGATCGATTCGCGTAACCAAGAGCTCGCGTCGGGCAACAACCAGCGTCCGGGCCAGTGATTGCGTCCTTTCCAGGGCGGCCAGCACCGGCAGGTAATCGCTCAATCCGGCCTGGTACCGCCCTGATGCCTCGCGCAGGGCGTTTCTCGCATCCTCCAATTGTCGAGAAAGTCCCTGGATGTGCTCGCACTGCTTTCGCTCTCTGATCAGAGCATCTTCCACTTCTTTGATCGCAGTGAGGACCGCCAACCGATACTCGGACAGACGTTGCTCAACGACGGCCAGCGTCCGATCCACCTCGGCCTGACGGCGAAACCCGTCAAATAAAGGCGCCGTCAAGGCGGCGGCAAGGTTCAAGAACCAATCGTCGAACAGGTGGGCAATGTCCCCCGTGTCGTAGCCGATGCCGCCGTTAAGAAGAATCGCCGGGAGGCGGTCCGCCCGGGCCGACGCCACACGGTGATCCGCGGCATGCAGTCGTGACAAGGCCCCGCGAACATCGGGTCGACGGGCCAACAGTTCAGCCGGGATGCCCGTCCCCGGCGGATCCGGCACCGAGGCCAGATCGTAGAGACCTACGGTCAAGTCGGCCGTGGGCAGCTTGCCCAGCAATACGGCCAGATCGTGGCGAAGCACCTGTTCCTCGGCTTCCGAAAGGGGGAGCAAACGTTCAACCTCGCTGACCGCCTGTCGCTGCTGGTACACATCGAGGGCTGACACCTGGCCCTTTCGAAACCGAAGCTCAACAAGCTCCAGATAGATCTTGTTGGTCGCCAGTTGCTCCGACAGCAAGCGTTGTAATTCCTGCTGCTCCAGGATTCGCAGCCATCGCTCGGCCACTTCGGCGACCAGTGTCATCGCGGTCGACTCCAAGTCTTCGCGCGAGGCGGCAAAGTCGAACCGAGCGGCACGATAAGCCGAAGCAACACGGCCCCACACGTCCACCTCATAGTTGGCGGCCAGCGACAGCCCGAAACTCTTGGTTTCCCTGATCAATCGCGAGGGCGACGACTGTTCCTGCGTGCCGGGGGCGCTGCCGGAAGAAGAAGTCGCTCCTGAGTCCTGGCCGAGTGCCTTGCTGATACCTTTCGAGACTTCGTTGGCCACAGTCTCTCCAAGCCGGGACTTCAACGACGACGCTTCGCTGTCGACCTTCGTGACCGTGCGTCTGTAAGCGGCATCGGCCCCGACCGTCACCTGGGGATACAATCCCGAGGCCGCCATGACCACTTGACAGCCCGCTTGTTCGAGGCGGGCCCAGAGTTGCCGGAGCGACAGGTTCTCCCGCAGGGCGACGTCGATCAACCGGTTCAGTTCCTCGCTCTCAAAGTCCTGCCACCAGCGATTGCTCTCGGCGACATCGGTATTCCCGAGGGTGAATCTCGTCGGGATCGGGCCCTCGGGTGGGGCTGTTCGCTGCGGAAGAAAAGCCGTGCAGGCGCCGCAGCATATTGCGGGACACAGGCACCACGGCATCACCTGCAGAATCCTCATGCCGCATCCTCATCCCTGGCCGGCATACTCCCCAACGCCGCCGGGCAAGGCCGGGTTGAATGGTCGACCCGCCGTTCGACGTTTTCAGCAAAACCTGGAAGCTGAGGAAGCATGTGCATAGCTGCGCGTCCAAGAAGCCGGTGTCATGACAGCGTGGAAGCCCGCCACACAACGTTTCAAAACGCACTTGAGGGACTTGGCGTCCATGCACCCGATGATCATATCACTCCACAACGCCGTCAGCATCCTGTCTTAGCCGCCTTAGAAGACCCCCATGATTGATGGCCGCTCTTTCAACAGAAGACCCGATCAGCAACTCAAACCTTGGCCCAATGAAACTGAATGACACATTTGTTTCAAGGCCAAGCAGATGTCTCTTGCCGACACTGTTTGTGCGGCCATTGACGAGCCTGAGACCGCCATTTGCCCTCGATCGACTGCCTACGAGCCGGCTTTCCAGGCGGACCCGTCATTTCAGCGGCCCCGAAGACGAGAGGCAAGGGGTTTGTGCGCCGGTTGTGCGGCGAGTGCGATTACGGCTGGGCGTTTGCGGGAGCCGGAGTCGCGGCCATCTGGGTCGCCCGGCTCGGCCAGGGTTCGTTTGTCTCCAGCCGGATGCGCATCAGCAGAAGCGCGAGGTCCAGTTGCGGATCGCTTTCCGGGTAGTCGTTTGGATCCTCGCGGGTCACAAAGTCCTCGGCAGCGTCGTCTTCATCCTCCGTTTCCTCGCCTTCGCCGGTTTCTGCCTGGGTAGCCGGTTTTGAGCTTGCGGTCGGAGTCTCATCGCCGGTATCGTCTTTGCCCTTCCCGGATTCACCCTTGCCCGGTTGGCTGGCGGCGAGGTTGCGGTAGGACGTCACCCTCTGGATGTCGTCGTCGGTCAGCTCGCCCTGATCCTTGCCCTTGAGAATATCTCTCTTGAGCTGGAGCTCGTAGAGTTTGAATCGCTCCTTGGGGAACACCCGCGCGGAGATGTCCGGGTCGACTCCCCACGTGACCGAGTCATCATCTTTGTGAAGGCAGCGGCCGTCGGGCAGGTAGTAAAGCTGCGTGGTCAGTTTGAGAAAAGCCATACGGCTTCGATTCAACGGCAAGACCTGTTGCACACTGCCCTTGCCATAGGTTCGCTCTCCCAAGACCAAGGCCCGCTTGTGAACCTGCAAAGCACCGGTCACGATCTCCGAGGCGCTGGCACTGTAGCGGCTGGTGAGGACAATCATAGGGAAATCGGTGTAAGAGACGTCGCCGGGAGATGAGACCTCCCAGGGGGAGCTGTTTCTATCCCTTGTGGAGACGATGGGCTTGTTGGGCGGCAGGAACATGCCTGAGACGTCCACCGCCGCCTTGAGCGGGCCGCCAGGATTGTCCCGCAGGTCGAAAATGAGGCCCCGCAGGCCCTGCTTGGTCAGGTCGGTGAGGACTTTTTTCAACTCGTCGGCGCTATTCTCCGTGAAGTTGGTCAGGCGGACGCAGGCAATCTTCTGGTTTTCATCGAGCATGTACTTCCATGCGTCGTGATCATCCCGATCAAACCCTTTGATCGACTCAACGTTGATCTCCTGACGTTCGAGCGTGAGTTCGAACTCCTGCTCCTGCCCGGGCCGTTTGACCGTCAGGTTCACGGTGGTGCCCACCGGACCGGTGATCTCCCGAACCGCCCTGGTGATCGTGTATTTGGCGGCATTCTTGCCATTGATCCTGGTGATCAGATCACCGGGGCGAACGCCGGCCCGGTATGCGGGCGAACCTTTGAGCGGCGAGACGACCAGGATGGGTTCGCCATCGTTCTTGCGAATCTGGATGCCCACGCCGCTGAAGCGGCCTTGCGTGTGTTTGTTGAATTCGGGCACATCGGCCGGCCAGATCATGTCGCTGAACTTGTCCAGCGGTTGCAGTGCTCCATAGGTGAACTCGCGAACGAGCACGGGTTGCGGGAACAAACCGTTCTCTTCATTGATTTCCAGAACCCGCTCGAAATGCGCTATCAGCTCATGCACGGTGAGCGAATCTTTGGCTTCCGCAAACCTGAGTCTGGCCTCGACGCGGGTGGAGAAATCAGACACCGCCTCCTTGTCGTTGAGTTTCTCGAAGACCTTGGGCAGCTTCGGCGTCTTGGTCATGAGCAGCACTTGGCGCAGGGCTCCCAGCACGGCCTCGCGGAAATCGGGCGTCTTGAGGTAGTCGGTGGAGATCTTGAGAAAGGCATCGTATGCCATGTCCTTAGAGATGTCTGCGACAGCCGACTCCCAATCCGACTCCGGTTCGTAAGTCAGTTCCAGGCGAATATGGTCCTGGCACCGCTCCAGAGCCTTTCGGTAATCCCTGTTGAGGGGATAGAGATCCTGCAACCGGACGTAGACGCGGGCGGCCGCATACCACTTGCCCTTGGCCTCGTACTCCTGGGCGGCCTTGACGGCGTTTTCAAGGGCTTCGACGACCCAAGCCTCCTTGAGGAAGTCGTCCGGGTTGTCCGCAACGCTGTGAGCCAACGAAATGCTCACCAGCGCCTGGTGACGGCGTCCGGCGGCGACGTCCTCCTTGGCCCAAGAAACGTACTTGTGGTAGTCCTTGCCGACTCGCTCCCGGCGACTTTTCTCAAAATCACCGTATTCGCTCAGCCAATCGCGAACATGGGCGACTCGTTCGTCGCTTACCCCGGTTGTCGCGAGGCTGTTGATGATCTCCGCAGCCTTGTCGATCCTGCCCAAGCCAACGAGGCCGAGTCCCTCGATCCACTGCTGTTGCTGAGCTGCGGTACCGATAGGCTTGTTTTCTTCGAGCGTGTCCGCCACGGATGCTCGCGGCGAGCGCACCACCGCCAGACCTGTGGCAAGCAGACACCACAACACCGTCGACGTCTTGAGCAGGCGCTTCATCAGCACTCCTTCAGATTCACATTCACCCTGGTTGCGGTCATCGCGCCAGGGCAGGTTGGCCGGCCTACAGGACCGAGCTGCCGCCCGTGCCATCGGCCGGATTGGCGGAACCGAGATTCGCCAGGACGGATTGTCGCGCGGCTCGTTGGGGTGGCACTAGCTCTCCCCGGACAGGCGTCGTCAACCCCAAAAGCTTAATTATATATACGACCTAGACATCGGCAATGCCGCACCTGGCGTCAGACAGGTGCAAAACCTCTGGCGAGTCTCGGCGCCGAAGGTCCCTTTTCGCATCACGTCGGTTCGTGATTTCGGCTTTCTCTGACTGCAAATTCGCGGCAGTTCTCGGCAAGGCGTCTACCGTCACTCGCGCGGCTTGTCGGCAGGCAGGTGTCGGATTTGGACGGCGGATGCGAAACAAGGAGAGCCGCACTCTGTAACCGATTGTCAAAAAGCAAGTTAGACGACAGCCATTGGCGGCTGATCCTCGGGTCTGGGTGAGGTTTGACAAGCGAACTGAAGGCCAGCCTGGGACGAGGCCCCGACCTGCCCGGAATAGTGTCGATGCCCAGCGTTGGCCGACCCCAGGCCGACAGCAAACCCAAGAAGATGCAATAAGTCTCTAAGCTCAATCCAAATAAATAGATACGAGAATTGATGCCCTGTGATTTTGTGCTCGGTATATAGCGAGGGATTTGACTGGGATCGGGCTTTTTGATAGTATGGCGGCCTATGGCTCGGTCCACGACGGCAAAGACAATGGCAAAGAAAGCAGTTTCCGGCTCCATCCGAACCTATCGGTCAGCATTAACCTTCCTGGACTCGATGGTAAACCACGAGAAGATGACCCGGGTGGGGTACACACCACGGAACTTCAACCTCGCGAGGATGACCCGGCTGTTATCGGGCTTGGGCAATCCTCATCGGGAGTTCAAGTCGGTTCACATTGCCGGAACCAAGGGCAAGGGCTCGACCGCAGCGATGCTGTCGGCGATGCTTTCCAATTGCAATCTCAAAGTGGGGCTGTATACATCGCCGCACTTGCTGGATGTTCGAGAGCGCATCCAGATTGACGGCAAGATGATCAGCGAGCAGGACATGACCCACCTCATGGGCCGGATCGCACCGGTGGTTCGCCGTCTGGGTAAGGACGAACCCACCTATTTTGAAATCCTGACCGCTCTGGCGTTTCTCTATTTTGCTGAGCAGCAGCTCGACATAGCGGTGGTTGAGACCGGCATGGGTGGGCGGTTGGACTCCACTAACGTGCTGAGACCGGAAGTCTGCGCTATCACGAGCATCAGTTACGATCACATGGGTCAGCTTGGGCTCACGCTGGACAAGATAGCCGAGGAGAAGGCCGGCATTTTCAAGCCAGGAATTCCCGCGATCAGCGCCCCCCAAGCGCCTGAGGCCAAGGCGGCTCTTCAGCGCGTTGCAGCCAAGGTGAAATGTCCGCTGCTGTTCACCGGCAAGGACATTGAGTTCAGCTACCGCTTCGAATCGACACGGCCGATTGGGCCGCATACGTGCGTCAGCCTCATCACGGCAAACAGCCGTTTCGAGCATCTGCCGGTACCCTTGATGGGAGAGCATCAGGCGATCAACTGCGGGCTGGCGCTCAGTGTCATGGCGACGCTCAAGGAGCGAGGCTTTAAGCTGGAGGATCAGTCGGTCATCGAAGGGCTCGCCAAGGCGAAGCTTCCGGGGCGCATGGAAACCATCCACGAAAACCCTCGAATCATGGTCGATGGAGCCCACAACGCAGCCAGCGTCGAGGCACTGATGCGGGCGATCGGTCAGAACATCCCATACGACTCGATGGTCGTCATTTTCGGCTGCCGGTCTGATAAAGACATCAGCGGCATGCTGAACCATATCCAGCTTGGAGCCGACAAGGTGATCTTCACCGAAGGAGGCATTCCGCGAGCCGCAGACCCGGGGGAGCTTGCCGCCGAGTACATCGAGCGATGCGGCAAGATGGCCCAGGTGGCCCATACCCTTGAGGAAGCCCTGGAGATCGCGGAACGAGCGGTGACTCGCGAGGATATCATCTGCATCACCGGTTCGTTCCACCTGGTCGGCCACGCGAAGAGGCTGATTGCCTCGCGAACCGCCGCCGGTTCCGTTGCCTCCTGAAAAAAAGCGCCGGCGGTAGTGACGGTTCACGGCGCTGCGGTGTGCCCTGCTCTTGGGATGGTCGATCGTCCGGCCAATGCGACCCAGAGTGTAGCTGTCAGTCGGCCAGACCATATCGCGGTCGAGAGAAGACATTGATCGACACCGGTGCCGGTGATAGAGTACGAAGCGTCTGTCTCGGCGTTCATCTCAAGACAAGGAGACCGCACATGGCCGGCTTGAATCCGCACCGGAGCATCGTGTCGCTGACCCTGCTCGCGGTAGTGATCTGTGTTCAAGGCGGAGCTTGCCTGCCCCGAACAACGCCTGACGAAGGTAAGGGCAACCGCGCCGGTGAGACGGTGCGCAAAACCATCGGATCTGAGGGCGGCGTGATCGAGGCCATCAACAGCCGCGGTGACACGATCCGCCTGGAGATACCGTCGGGCGCGTTGTCGGGATCTGTTGACATCTCGGTCGACCCACTGGATGAGCCGCCGGCCAACCCGATCGGGGAGAACGTGTTTCCTGGCGTTGATCTGGCACCGGACGGTCTGATGCTGCTGAAAGCCGCCACATTGAAGGTCTCGCCGGCCGAGGGAACGGTTGACGCGCGGGCTCTCCTGTTCCATCTGCGACAGGCGGACTTCGTCGTGCCGATTTCGGAGCAGGAGGTGAACGGAGGCGTGATTTCCGGGAAGATCCGGCACTTCAGCAGTTACCTGGGCGGATCGCCGTCCGGTAACGAGGCCTCGCAACAGGCCGGCCAAGCCGCCGGTCAATCGCAAGGCTCATCCCACTGGCAATCGACGCTTGATGACGTCGGCGGCTTGTTGCAGTGGGGCGAATGGTTCCAGTCACAAGGCATGGAGAGCGAGGCTCAGGATTCGTTCAAAGAAGCCGAGGAACGCTTGCGTGAGGCCATCGAGTGTTTCCTGGATCCGGGTTGTCATGTCGTACCGATCGACATCTGCGACGACGATTACGTGCGCGAAGCCCTGGCTTACCTCGGCCAGGCTCAGTTGTTGGGCTTCGACGAGGAATCGGAGTTGATGCAAGATCTTCACACTGCCGTGACGCACCTGCTCAACCAGTGCACGAACCGGTTCGCCATCGAGTACGACTATTTGCAGACGGTCGACTACGCCTCGTACAGCCACGACATCCACGTCACCGGCCAGGTCCTTTTCTCGCTGCCGATCTACGTCGTCGGTGACATCGGGGCGCTGCAGGCAACCGGCCAAGGCACTGTGAACGGCACGATCACGGGGGCTGCGGACGAGTGCACCATCACCGGCAGTTTTACGATCAACGTCGTGGTGGAGGGCGAACTGGAGGCCGACGAGATGGGTCAACCCTGGCTGAACCTGCGCCTCAATGAGAGTTGGTATGCCAGCGGACAACAAACCGTGGTTTGCCCGGACGAGAGCAGCGATTTACCACTGTTTCCTGTTCAGTCCGTCCAGAACGTCCGTCTGCTCATGCAGGACGGCTACGTTCTCGAGCAGCCTCATTTGGAGACTCAGGGACACTACCGGTGGACGCTGCACGTGCTCCATCTGTGGTAAGCGGCTTCCGAGAGCTTCTGCGAAGACCTGTGGGCGGCGTCTTCGGCTCGTGGAGATGAGGACCAAGCCCGCGCAGCCGCCAGGATGGCAACGAAGGTGATCTGCCCCGAGCGTCAGCGGTTTTCCGGAGCAAGGTTGATGATGCGAGCGTTCGGTAAGTGAAAGGTCAGCACCAAGCGAGCGAGGTTGAGCCAGGAACGGCATCGGTCAAGGACGACGCTATCGGCAGTTGCGATGATGGCGCTGGAATCGGCCAGCACGGTATCAGGGTTCGTGACGAGTTCGATTTCCCAGGTCCACCCCCGCCTGGCCGCGAGACCCCTCATCTGGCTCCGCAGTCGACCGGAGTTGGAGACGGGGCTGTCGAGCAGCCAGAGGCAGCGTTGGGGCCGGAGGGCGGCTACGGTCTCGCCGATCAGGCCCAGTGCCGGGCCGGTTTCTCGGACCTTGCGGAAGGTCCCGTGCATGCTGGCCATGTCGCGGTAGCAGCCGTCCCGTCCCTGAATGACGACCCCGCCGGCCAGAGCGGCTTCGACAGTTGTCAGGACGTTGTATCCATCAACAGCCAATTCGCTCGCGCTCACTGCCCCGGGCGGGACTTCGCGTTGCCTCCGTGTAGCCAATGCGTCATCGGAGCAGGAGCACCTCATCACCGCGATTCTCTGCCGCTGCGTCAGTCCGAAGTGATCGCCAACCAGTTTGAGGGCCGATTTCTCGGCATAACCCCTGCCAAGCAGAAAAGACAGGTCTCCGACGGCAGCTCGAAGAATCGGCCATTGGGACTCGGCAAACAGTCGGGCATCATCCGGGTGAGGGCCGCGATGCGATCTCTTGTCAGGCATAGGGTGTTCCTGTCAACCGGTGCCGGATCGGCTCAATTACCCAAGGCGGACCGCCTTTTTGCAGACCGCAATCCAAGCGCACTGCGATCCAGAAACATGCGCGCAAGCCGCACAGACATCCAGCCATAAGGTTCTAAGGCGGACCGCCTTTTTGCGGACCGCAACCCAAGCGCTCTGCGATCAAGAAACATGCGCGCAAGTCGCACAGATGTCTGGCCGTAAGGTTCTAATTCTACCTCTCCCAACCCAAATGACATACCGCCGAGGACCGTTTCCATAAGCGGCCAGATCCGTGACGCTGTAGCCCTTCTTTCACAATCCCGAGCGATCGATACCGCGAAGGACGGGTCAGACGCAAGGCGAACACGGTTCCGCGAGGCATTCGGCGTGTACATACCTTGGGGGCCACGGGCGGTTCGTCCGACCGAGCAGGCCCGGCGGGCAGAGGGTACCGGCAAACAAGCGGCCAGCGGCAGCTCCAGAATTCTCTCGAACCCATTGAATTACCACCTTGGTAGGAAGGGTTATTTCGGTTAGCATATGCCATGAAGTGCTTGCGGAAGCCTCTCGACGTGCGGCCGCGTCGCGGCATGGGCCAGCAATCTGGGCCATATCGGTCTTGGGCGCGTCTTGCACCCAATAGCGGCAGAGGAAGACTTCCGCGGTTTTTCACTTCCCGGAGGTCGTTGCACTATGGAGGACACGCAATCAGAGCGTATCACCGTGAGGTGCGAGTGTGGCGCAAAGCTGGGACTGCGGGCCTCTTTTGCCGGGCACAAGGCCAAGTGTCCCAAGTGCAGCAGATCCTTCATCATACCAGCAACTGACGGTCGCGCAAGCATCGCAGCACCCGCGTATCCAAGCCCGGGGATGCCCAAGCAGGAGTCCCGACCCGCAACGGCGAGCCAGAAGACCGTCATGGTGGGTTGTCCGGCGTGTGGCAAGCACATCCGCGTGCCCGCGAACACAACCGGCCGAAAGGCGCGCTGTCCGGCCTGCGAGGGTGTGTTCGTCATCGGTCATGCAGCCGCGAGTCCCACGGTTGGGATTCAACCGGGACCGGTATCGGAACCTGCGGCGAAACCGGCGCCGAAGCCCGCTCCGGTTTCGGAGTCGCCTCTGCCAGAGGAATACCAAAAGCAGGATTGATGGTACTTACGGATGGTCGGACGATGGTGGTTCCCTGCTGACCGAGGCGTCGCAGCAGCCGGCCGCAGACATCGGCACGGCATACAAGCTGTGCCCGAACTGTGGCCAGACCATGCCTGCGAAGGCCCGACTGTGTGTGGCGTGCGGCTTTGACACCAAGACCGGACGTCGCATGCAGGATACGGCCATCAGCGGGGGCGGAAGCGGCGCACTGACCGCCGTCGGCGGAGTACTCGGGTCGGCCGTCAGGTCGAGCGGCGCGCTGTTGCTGGGCACGCTGTTGAGCTTCCTTGGAGCGATGCTGGGCGCGGCAATCTGGGCCGGCGTTGCCTATGCCATTCATCTTCAAATCGGCTGGATCGCATGGGCCATCGGCGGGCTGGCGGGAGGCGGCATGTACCTCGGTTACCGCAACCAAAGCACGCCGGCCGGACTGATCGCCTCGTTCATGGCGGTTCTAGGCATCGTCGTCGGTAAGATCGGTGTCTTCGTTATCGTGGTCTTGTCGGTGGCGGCCAGCATGATGCCCGCGATGAGCAACTCTGGCGCGGTTCATACCGCCGTTCGCAGCGAGGGTGAGGAAACCGCCATGATGACGGAGAGGTACGTTCTGGCCTCCCACCACGCCACTTTGAAGGCCAATCGCCAGGGATTGAGTTATGACGATCCGCAGCGGGAAGCCCTTTACGCCCAGGAACAGCAGCGATTCAAGGACATGCCTGAGGATCGGGTCAAGAAGGCTATGGAGGAGATGAAGCAGTGGGAACAGGGCGGCAAATGGGAAGATGCGGCCTATGTTCGAGACTTTCTCATCTATTCGTATATAGACGAGGCCCTGGAGACCGAGGCGAGCAAGAGGGGCGTTGACACGGACGAGCTCGAAGTGAACGCTGCACAATGGGCACAATATCACCGGGCGGCCGCCAAGCGGGCCGACAGCATCGCAGAGAATCAGCGAGTGGTCGAGGCGAAGCGAATCGAGCGCGATCGGAACGAAGAGAGTGAGAGGGCCCTCGTCGAAGCCGAAAAAGAGTTCGAGGACGCCGCCGGCAAAGCTGCCATAGGACTGCTCGGGCTGTTTTTCAGCGCATTGTTCGGCTGGATGGATGTCCTCTTCATCATTCTGGCGGTTGCCACGGCATACCATCTGGCGTCCGGTCTGTCGTTCGGCGGTTGATTGCAACGCACCCCCGTTTTCAGTACTGTCCGGCCGGCTCATTCCGGCCGATAGGGCTGTTTTCTGCTCAACCCGTCGGGTCCAAGCTCACCTGATGCCGATAAACCTGATAGGCAGAATGGAATCTGCCACGGATAGTCCACGCGCCAAAGGATGGGCCCATGAGCAAGTCGTTTCCCCGTCACGCAATCGCATTCTCCACACTTCTGGCAGTTCTGATCCTGACGGCTTCCGTGAACCGGGCCGATGCGGGTCAGGTCTGCACGCCGATCTTCGACCCGGCTCTTCAGCCGCCGGGGACAAACGCCAAGATCACCGCGTTGTGCGTCTTCAACGACTCACTTTACGCGGGCGGCGAGTTCAGCCTGGCCGGTGACGTTTCGGCCGGCTGTATTGCACGATGGGACGGCCGGCACTGGTCGGCCCTGGGCACCGGAATGGCCAATGATCCAGGCGTGACCGCTACTCCGCAGGTGGCGGTGATTGCCGTGTACAACAACCACATCTACGCCGGTGGCTTTTTTACCAGGGCCGACGGTCAGCCGGCCGACCACATCGCCCGCTGGACGGGCTCGGCTTGGGCACCCGTGGGATCGGGCGTCAATGGGCCGGTCGTGGCCATGATGGTGTACAACAACGAGTTGTACGTCGGCGGCTCGTTCACTCAGGCCGGAGGCAACCCGGCCTCGAACATCGCTCGCTGGAACGGCTCGGCATGGACCGCGGTGGGCAGTGGAGCCAACGGCCACGTTCTGGCAATGACTGTGCTTGACGGGGCCCTTTACGCCGGAGGCCCATTCACTGAGGCCGGCGGCGTCACCGCTAACCGCATTGCACGATGGAACGGCTCGTGGTCCGCCGTCGGCAGCGGATTTGACGGAACGGTGCAGGCTTTGGGCGTACTTGGGGGACAGCTTTACGCCGGTGGAACGTTTAGCAAATCGGGGGCAGCCTCCGTCAGCAAGATCGCCCGTTGGGACGGGACAACGTGGTCGGCGCTGGGCAGCGGGATCGTCGGTAGTGTTGCCTGCATGGCCACCTTTGACGACCGTAACGGCGAGGCTCTCTATGTCGCCGGCACGTTCAGCCAAGCGGGCGGCCTGACCGCCAACCAGATCGCCAAGTGGGATGGCACTGCCTGGTCAACGTTGGGCACGGGTACCAACAACGGCGTCAAGGCCCTGGCGGTGTTCAGCGACGACATCAGCCCGGCCTTGTTCGTCGGCGGCCTGTTTACCATCGCCAATGGCAAGACGGCGAACTACATTGCCCGCTGGGCATGCCCATGGGACGGCGACAAGGACGGGATCCCCGACGTAGAAGATAACTGTCCCAAGAAGAGCAATGCGGACCAGGCGGACGGCGATGGCGACGGCGTCGGCGATGCCTGCGACAACTGCCGAACCATCGCCAACCCGGACCAGACGGACACCGATGGCGACGGCGTCGGCGACGCTTGCGACAACTGTCCAACCGTCAAGAATGCCAACCAGGCCGACAACGACCAGGACTCGGCGGGCTGCGACGGCCGGCCCGATTGCGGCGGCGACGCCTGTGACAACGACGACGACAACGACGGCGTCCTCGACGTCAGCGACAACTGCCCCAAGACCGCGAACCCGGCCAACACCGAGCCGACCGACTGCAACGGCGACGGGGATACCGACGACGCCGACGAAGCGGTGGGCTTACAGTGCGACCGCGATGGTGACGGTATCGGCGACACGTGTGACAACTGTCCCGACGTCACCAACCCCGACCAGAAGGACACCGACAAAGATGGTCTGGGCGACGTATGCGATCCGGACGCCGACAACGACGGGATTCTTAATGACGGCGACGGCAGCGGCATAGCCGGCGACAACCCTTGCACCGGCGGCAACAAGCATGAATGCGACGACAACTGCCCGCTGCATTTCAATCCCGACCAGGAAGACCCCGACGGCGACGGGAAAGGTAACCCTTGCGACAACGACGATGACGGCGACGGACGTGCGGACAGCCAGGATAACTGCCCGCTGGTTTATAACCCGTCTCAGACCGACACCGACAAGGACGGCGTCGGGGATGCATGCGACAACTGCCCCAAGGTGGCAAACGTCAATCAGACCAACAGCGATAACGATTCCCTCGGCAACGCTTGTGACAACTGCGATTTCGCGGACAATCCCCCACACACGGAACCGACCGACTGCAACGGTGACGGCGATACGACCGACCCCGATGAGGCCGTCGGCAAACAGTGCGACCAGGACGGCGACGGCGTCGGCGACGCCTGCGACAACTGCCCGACCGTGCCCAACCCCGATCAGGCCAACAACGACGGCGATGAATTCGGCGACGCATGCGATGATGATGACGACAATGACGGCGTGCTGGACGACGACGACAACTGTCCTCTGCACTACAACCCCGATCAGACCGACAGCGACGGCGACGCCTTGGGCGACGCCTGCGACAACTGCCCCGAGATTTCCAACTCGGACCAGGCTGATGCGGACGGCGACGGCATCGGCGATGCTTGCGACAACTGCCCGAACAAGGCCGGCTTCGATCAGATGGATACCGACGGCGACGGTTTGGGCGATCTGTGCGACAACTGCGCCGGAATCGACAACCCCGACCAGACGGATGCCGACGGGGACGGCATCGGCGATGCTTGTGACAACTGCCCGAACAAGGCCGGCGCCGACCAAACGGACTCCGATGGAGACGGCCTCGGCAACCTGTGCGACAACTGCGCCTATGTGAGCAACCCCGATCAGGTGGACACCGAAGGCGACGGCGTGGGCGACGCCTGCGACAACTGTCCACTTGTCAGAAATGCCAATCAGCGGGACAGCGACGGCGACGGCACCGGCAACGCCTGTGACAACTGTCCGTTTGAGCCGAACGCCGGCCAGGAGAACCGCGACGGCGACGGGGCCGGCGACGCGTGCGACCTGTGCCCGGACGATCCCGACAAAATCGCACCGGGAGCCTGCGGATGCGGCATGGCCGATACCGATGCCGACAGCAACGGCGTTCCAGACTGCCTCGACAAAGACACTTGCCCTGAGGACCCCGATAAGCGAGCCCCCGGCCAGTGCGGCTGCGGCAACCCCGACACCGACACCGATGGCGACGGAGTCGCCGATTGCGTCGATTCGTGTCTCAATGATCCAGGCAAGGTCACGCCTGGGGTTTGCGGTTGCGGTATTCCTGATCGCGACAGCGACAACGACGGGGTGCTCGACTGCAGAGAAGAATGCCCGCACGATCCGAACAAGACCACCCCCGGCGAATGCGGATGCGGAGTGCCCGATGTGGACTCCGACGGCGACGGCGTGCTGAACTGCCATGAGAACTGTCCATACGACCCGGCCAAAACCGAGCCTGGCGGGTGCGGCTGCGGCACACCGGACATTGATACCGACAGCGACGGCGTGCTCGACTGCAATGAGACCTGCGACAACGATCCCAACAAGACCTCACCAGGAATCTGCGGCTGCGGAACGCCGGATACGGACACCGACGGGGACGGCACGGCCGACTGCGTGGACGCCTGTCCGGTTGACCCCGCCAAGACCGCGCCCGGTCAGTGTGGCTGCGGCAACCCCGACACTGACACGGACCGCGACGGCAAAGCCGATTGCGTGGATCAGTGCCCCGAGGACCCGCTCAAGATCGCACCCGGCACCTGCGGCTGCGGGACGCCGGACACGGATACCGATCAGGACGGCGTGGCCGACTGCCACGACCTTTGTCCAGAAGACGCCGGGAAGATCAACTCGGGCATCTGCGGTTGCGGCCAACCGGATACGGACAGCGACAGCGACGGGGAACCCGACTGCGTGGATCCCTGCCCTGATGATCCGGACAACCTCTGCGGAGACGATGAGTGCCCGGATGACCCCGCCAAACACGTGCCGGGCATTTGCGGCTGCGGGGTGCCCGATACCGACAGCGACGACGACGGCACCCCCGACTGCAACGACCGATGTCCCGACGATCCGGGCAAGAGCGAGCCTGGCACCTGCGGCTGCGGGGTGCCTGACACCGATAGCGACGACGACGGAAGTGCGGATTGTGCCGACCCCTGCCCCGACGATCCGCTCGATCAGTGCGGCGACCTCTGCCCCGACGATCCAAACAAGACGTCGCCGGGAATCTGCGGATGCGGCACACCGGACACCGACAGCGATGGAGACCTCACGCCCGATTGCCGCGATGCCTGCCCTCAGGATCCGGACAAAGTGGCGGAAGGAATCTGCGGATGCGGTGTGCCCGACGTGAACGAGGATGAGGACGACTTCATGGACTGCGTCGACCCCTGTCCCGCCGATCCGGCAAACACGTGCGTCGTGGATCTGTGTCCCGACGACCCGAAGAAGATTGAGCCGGGAGTCTGCGGTTGCGGCATCCCTGACGACGACACCGATCAGGATGGAACCCTTGATTGCCTCGACGGCTGCCCAGCCGACGCCGGCAAGACGGAACCCGGCTTGTGCGGATGCGGAGTTGCGGACCTCGATCAGGACGGAGACGGCACACCCGATTGCCTGGACGACTGCCCGATCGATCCGAACAAGACGCAGCCGGGGCTTTGCGGCTGCGGCGTCTCTGATGCTGATACCGATTCCGATGGCGTACCTGATTGCGGTGACAACTGCCCGGCCGATGCCGCCAAGGTCGAACCCGGCATCTGCGGATGCGGGACCCCAGATACCGACAGTGATCGCGACGGCGTACCCGACTGCAATGACAGATGCGTGAATGATCCGAACAAGTCGCAGCCCGGCGTGTGCGGATGCGGAACCCCGGATACCGACACCGATGGCGACAGCATACCCGATTGTACCGATGGTTGCCCGACCGACGCCGGCAAAACGGAACCTGGCTGGTGCGGATGTGGTACGGCTGATACAGACCAAGACGGTGATGATGTGCCGGATTGCCTGGATAACTGCCCGTTCGACCCAGACAAAGCACAGCCGGGGCTTTGCGGCTGCGGCGTCTCTGATGCTGATACCGATTCCGATGGCGTACCTGATTGCAGCGACAACTGCCCGGCCGATGCCGCCAAGGTCGAACCCGGCACCTGCGGATGCGGAACCCCCGATACCGACAGTGACAGCGACGGAGTGCCCGACTGCAACGACGGATGCATGAACGATGCGAACAAGTCGCAACCCGGCGCGTGTGGCTGCGGGATCCCGGATACGGATTCAGACGCGGACGGCACGCCGGACTGCAACGATCAATGCCCGGGAGACGCCGACAAGGTTTCGCCGGGAGCTTGCGGATGCGGCGTGGCCGACACTGATACGGATGGCGATCTGACCCCTGACTGCCTGGACCCTTGCCCTGAAGATCCGCTCGATCAGTGTGGCGACCTCTGCCCCGACGATCCGAACAAAACCTCGCCGGGGATCTGCGGATGCGGCGTGTCGGACACGGACACCGATAGCGACGGCACCCCGGACTGCAACGACGGCTGCCCCGAAGATGCCGTCAAGCTTGCCCCAGGCCTCTGCGGATGCGGCACGCCCGATGCCGATCGGGATCAAGACGGGACAGCCGACTGCCACGATCTGTGCCCCGACGACCCAAACAAGATCGCTCCGGGCGTCTGCGGCTGCGGCGTTTCGGACGCGGACACCAACAACAATGGAATAGCTGACTGCCAGGAGTCCGGCGGTGGCGGAGGCGGGGGCGGCGGGGGAGGAGGAGGCTTGCCGCCGATCGACAACTGCCCGAACGACCCGCTCAAGACCGAGCCTGGCGTTTGCGGATGCGGTGTACCGGACACCGACTCGGATGGCGATACCATTCCTGACTGCATCGACAACTGCCCGTTCGATGTTGGCCTCGATCAGACGGACACGGACTCCGATGGTCCGGGCGATCTGTGCGACAACTGCCCGCTGACGGCCAATCCGAGTCAACTGGATAGCGACGGCGACGGTGTCGGTGACCTGTGCGACAACTGCCCGCTCACCCCCAATTCGGATCAGCTTGACAGCGATACCGACGGTGTAGGCGACGCCTGTGACCTGTGCCCGAACGTCGCGAACCCGTCTCAGACGGACACCGATGGCGACGGCGTGGGCGATGAGTGTGACAACTGCCCCGAGACGGCGAATCCGGATCAGTCGGACCGGGACGGTGATGGACTAGGCGACGTTTGCGATCCCTCACCCGACGGTGGCTCGGGCCAGCCCATCCCCAATGATGGTCAGACCCCTTCATCCAGGCGGGTATGGTGCGGGCTGGGTGCGACCCAGGCGGCGATGGTCGGCGCACTGCTGCTGATGCTGATCCGCCCCCGTCGGCGGAGATAAGACCGGTCCCACGCGCCACATCCCTTTGCGACACCCGGGCGAACCGCCAAGGTGTTACACACCCGTTACACCCCGGCGTCCAAACACAGCGTAGATTTCTATGTAGCCGACGCTCCACCCTCTACCAAGGAGTCTGCCATGACAAGCCGTCACCATCCTCGCCTGATTGTCGCCACTGTTCTGTGTGCCGGGTGCCGGGCGCGATGCTCATGGCTCTGCGCGGGCAGGCCGATTCCAACGCTCCGGAGGACTGTTTCGTTGAACGCAAGTATCTTTCATGGCATCCTAAGGCGGACCGCCTTTTTGCGGGCCGCAACCCAAGCGCTCTGCGATCCAGAAACATGCGCGCAAGCCGCACAGATGTCTGGCCGTAAGGTTCCAATGACGTTCTTGTTGCCGGTCGCAACACTCGCCGCAGCCCTGTGGCAGCCAGCAGGGACCACAACGCCTGTGACTTCCGAACCAGCCGCTGACCGAGCGGCCGTGGAGTGGGTCGACGTGAAAACCGGCAAGGTCCTGTTCTCCGGCCGGGATATCGTTTGCTTCGACTGGGACCGGCAGGTCTTTGAACTGACCCGTGAAAGAGCGATGGATCTCATGTCCCTCCCGCCCATGCTTCAACGCGACTTTGTGGTCCGCGACCGGGAGGGCGAGATCTACCGCGGCTGCTTCATGAGTGCGTTATCATCGTCCAGCTATGACGGCCCGACCATTGGCAGCGACTTCTTCGAGGTTGAGGGTATCAGACCGCCGTTGTATCACATCGCCGGAGGCTACCCCGGTGAGCACGGTCCGGGTGCCAAACTACGGTTCGATCCCCGCTTGAGACAACATCTTGATACCGCCGGTTTGCTGCGCAGTATTAAAGAGGGCGAGAAGGTTGAACCTGTCGAAACCGTTTTCTGCGGCTGGCACGGCGAGGCCTTGGGGCGCCGAGCGGCAATCATGTTCTTCCCTGAGACTATACGCATGGGGCTTGACATTCGACTCGTGCTGCGGTTCCACAAGACCAAAGCGGCAACAGGCTCGCCGGCCGAGCGCGAGCGAGATGCACGTCGTGGCATCACGCGCGATCCTGCGATCTCCCAAGAGCCTGATCGCGTCGAAGCCCATATCACGCTGAGATCAAACGACGGCAAGTCCGAGCGCACCAGGAAGATCACAGTCCCTGTCGAGAATCTGATCGAAGGGTACTCCAGTGCCTTCCCGCTTGTCGTCTGGCCGTGGAGCGAATCGGGCCGATCCGTGGACGACCTGTTCAAGCCCGGCCCCGCCGAGCTGACTGTTAGCATCGTGGCTACGCGGAAAACAGATAAAGGCATCGAACAAATCGGCATCTGGGATATCCCCACCCGCCAGGTGCAGATTCTGCCCGGTCCGCATCGAGAAGGAAAATGAATGGCCAATGGGTATGATAGGAGGTACCGGGCGACGGGGGCACGGGCAGATTCGGACGTAAGAGGCATCCGATGTCACAGAGACGCATCCTGGTTGTCGAAGATGACGCCGCGATTCGGCAAGGTATCGTCGATGCCCTGCAATTCGACGGTTATGCCACGCTCGAAGCCGCCAACGGCGACGTGGGGCTGGATATGGCCCGAGCCGTGGATTGCGATCTGCTGCTGCTCGACCTGGTGCTGCCAGGGGCAGACGGTTTGACTATTCTGCGGGAAGTGAGGATCACGCGACCCACGCTGCCGGTGATCATTCTCACCGCCCGCGGCGAAGAGCAGGACCGGGTACAGGGCCTGAAACTTGGAGCAGATGACTATGTCGTCAAGCCGTTCCGCGTCGCAGAACTGCTCGCCCGCGTGGAAGCCGTGCTGCGGCGATCTCCCGAGCGGCCGGCCGATCTCAGGCTTGTTGCTTTCGCCGGTGGCGTGATCGACCTGGCGCGGAGCGAGATTCGTTTTGAGAACAACGACCGCTGCGAGCTGTCGGAGCGCGAGGTTGAACTGCTGCGTTACCTGGCCTGCAACAACGGACGGGCGATATCGAGGGACGAGATACTCTCGCGCGTCTGGCGGCTCGATCCGATCGGCATCGCGACGCGAACGATTGACATGCACATCGCGCGGTTGCGAGACAAGCTGCGAGACGACCCTGAGGATCCAAAGATCATTCTCACTGTTCGGGGCAAGGGGTACATGTTCGCCAACTGCGGAGGAGGCGGTTGATGCGACCCTGGCTGACATGGCCGGCCTTTGTCGTGTGCATTGCCGTGATCCTGGCGGCCATGGGCTGGCATAGTCAGACCGTGCTGCAACTTGACCGTGCAGACGCGGCCGCGATTCGCCGAGCCGCGATCGAGGAGCGAATCCGCCTGGCCCTGTGGCGGATGGATTCGGCCCTGACACCGTTGGTCGCCCAGGAAAGTACCTGGCCATACTACGCGTACGCGTCGTTCGCGCCGACGGAAAGGGCCTATACGAATCTGCTCAACCCGGTCCAACCAGGCGAGATTCTGATGGCCTCCCCGCTGCTCGACCCGCCGTCGCGGCATGTGTTGGTGCATTTTCAGATCAATCCGGATAACAGCATCTCCTCGCCGCAGGTACCGACCGGCCCGATGCGCCAGATTGCGGAAGGGCAATACACCACCGCCGACAAGATCGAGCTCTACACCCGGCGACTCGCAGCTCTCCAACCGATCCTGAGCAGGGCCAACCTCCTGAGCATGCTGGAACCGGCGGAGCCCCCTCCTGTCAGAATTGCCGTGCTGCCGACCGCCTCTCAACCCTCGGCCGACCAGGAGAGCCTCGCCCAGCAATCCGAGGTTCAGTCGTTTTGGGGTCTGTCCAACCAGCTTCCCGATCGGGATCTCCGGCGGCGATTGGGTCGGCTTGACGAGCAGATCTACACCCAGCAAGCCGTCACTCCTCAGCCCGCGGCACAGGAGCAAGGACAAGTCTCGGGATTATCCCAGGGCGGCAACCCCAGACAAGACCGTGCTCAACGGCCGTCGTCCTCCGGCAAACAGGTGAGAAGTTCCGGCAAGACAAGCTGGATATCACCCGATCAACAGGACCTGATGAACACCTACGATGCCCAAGCACGGGGCTACAACTACGACGTCAACGGAGAGCTGATCCTGACTAACGCCGGCAATTCGAGAGTAATGCGAGGGGGCGTCAAAGAGGGATCGGCACGGTCTTTGTGGATCGGGGACACGCTCGTACTGGCTCGCAGAGCAAGGGTCAACGGGAGCGAATACATTCAGGGCTGCCGGTTCGATTGGCCGGGGATTCAGAGCTGGCTGCTCGGCGAGATCCGGGATCTGTTGCCCGAAGCCCGTCTCGAACCGGCCGACCTGGAGCTCGACCAGACCGACACGCGCCGGCTGGCAGCTCTGCCGATCCGCCTCGTCCCGGGCGACATACCCAGCCCCCCGGCACAGGGCATGTCCCCGGTTCGAATGACGTTACTCGTCGCGTGGTCCTGCCTGCTCCTGGCGGCGGCCGCAGTGATCATACTGCTGGTGGGAACGATGTCTCTGAGCGAGCGCCGGGCAGCCTTCGTCTCGGCAGTCACTCACGAGATGCGGACGCCGCTGACCACGTTTCGGATGTACACCGAGATGCTGACCGGTGGCATGGTGCCCAGCGAGGAAAAACGACGGCGATACCTCGATACGTTGCGCGTCGAAGCCGAGCGGCTCAGCCACCTGGTTGAGAACGTACTTGCTTATGCCCGCCTGGAGAAGAATCGGGCGATCAGCGCCGCTCAGAACGTGACCCTTGCCGAGTTGATCGCGAGAGTCGAGAAACGCCTGGCCGAGCGCGCCGCACAAGCGGGCATGAAACTGGAGGTATCGAGGCCCGAGGACATCTGCTCTTCGACTGTTCACGTGGATCCTTCCGCAGTGGAACAAATCCTGTTTAACCTGGTGGACAACGCCTGCAAGTACGCCGTCTCGACCGGTGATCGGCGAATCCGGCTGGAGACGCTGCGGGACGGAGGCAAGGCAACCGTGCGGGTCCGCGATTACGGGCCGGGGATCCCCGAGCGCGAGGCAAGGAAGCTATTTCGTCCGTTCTGCAAGTCGGCAAAGGACGCCGCGAACTCATCGCCCGGCGTGGGTCTGGGATTGGCCCTCAGTCGCCGACTGGCGCGGCACATGGGAGGCGATCTGCGACTCGATCAGAGCGTCAACGATGGCGCCTGCTTCGTCCTCACTCTACCCGCAACGGTCAACTGATTCCCCCTGCTCCAGCACCCGAACTCTTGACGAGCCACGGGGTTGCTCGGGCTGAGCCTGTCGAAGCCATCCCCGTGGTCTTGCCGAGGTGGGCGTCGAATCCCCTCGCTGGCAGCGGAATCCGTTCTGCTGGCATCGGAATCTGTTCTGCTGGCCCCGGAATCCGGTCTGCTGGCCCCGGAATCCATTCCGGGGCCTTCCGCGCCGAGGATTCCCATCCTCATTCTCGCCGATGGCGGAATGAACTCCGCCAGGCAGGGCGGTCCTGCTTCGCGACCAGCGCTTCGCAGGACAGGCCCGGAAGGGATTCCGGGCCGAGCGAATGTGGATTCCGGGCCGAGCGAATGTGGATTCCGGGCCGAGCGAGCCCGGAAGGGATTCCGGGCCGAGCGAATGTGGATTCCGGGCCGAGCGAATGTGGATTCCGGGCCGAGCGAATGTGGATTCCGGGCCGAGCGACACGCCCCGTGGCATGCTCACCACACAAGTCGGTCAACGACCGGTTGCCGGGGCGAATGCCAGGCCCAGGTCGTCGACGGTCTTGATATTCTTGCTGAAACTGCGGACCTTCTCCGCCGGGACCAGGTAGATCTCGACCCGGCGGTTCCTGGCCTTGCCCGCACTCGTCGAGTTGTCGGCGATGGGCCGATGTTCGCCATAGCCCATCACGCCCATGCGTTTCATCGAGACCTGCAGGTCAGCCATGATGTTCATGACTGCAATGGCTCGATGCGCCGACAAGTGCCAGTTGGTGCGGTGCTGCTGCAGCGTCTCGGGGCGCATGATCGGCGTGGTGCAGGTGTGCCCGACGATCACGACATCAAAGCCGGTGGCCGCGGCAGAGTTGACAATTGCCGCAAACTCCCTCAGCGAAGCCATCACCTCAGCCGAGATATTCGTCTTGTCGCTGCCCAATTCAAACAGCAGGTCCGCCTTCCAGCGAACCGCCCCTTTCTCGGGCAGGTACTCGAGGATTTCCGGGTACTTGGAGGCCAGTTGTTTGAGCGCCGAGTCCAGTGCATCGGGCAGGACGGCTTTCTGGGTCATGATCAGCGTCGAGATGTCGACTCCGCGTTTTTCGAGGAGATCGAGCGCTTTCTGGAAATTGGCCCGCAGGCTGTCCGCCTCGGCCATGGCCCGGACGATCTGCTCCTCCTTGGCCTGAAGCTGGGCGTTCTTGCTCTTGATCTCGGTGTCTCGCTGCTGCACAAGGAGTTGTGCATCCTGCAAATCGGACTTGGCGATGTTGTATTGCTCGGTCAACTCCGCGTTGGCCCGCTTGGCCTGTACCCATTGATCGTAATAGCATCCGGTGTTGCCGGCAGCCAGGGCGATGAACGCCAACCCACTCATGCATCTCTTGGCCATTTCAGTCTCCTTTGCCATTCGCTACTCGTATCCGTACTTCGCGTCTCGGGTCGGCCGGAAAGAACGCCTCGGGGAATCCATGGGGCGAATCTAACACGGCGGCGCTCGTTCGCTTGACGCGATTGAACCTGCCCGAGGTATATGCCCTTGTACCGCTATCAGTCTCTCACACCGCCCCGCTCGCGCCAACCGGACGGCGGCGTGAAACTCGGAATGGTTTGCCTCTCGCATGCGTCGCCGAGAAACAGCTGCTTCGGTGATGGCGGTCTGCCTCAACCGGCCGCAGGCGCCGCCTTACCCTTGCCGGCTTTCTTGTCCTTCTTCTCTTTGGGCGGCTTGGGTATTCGCGGTTTCGACGCCTGATTGCCGACAAACCATCCGATACCGGCGCCCAAGCCCCCAACCAGCAGACACCCGAGCAGCAGGAACCAGAACTGCTCGGTCAGGGCCAACAGGTAGCCGGGGCAAGTCCCGAAGGCCATAGCCACATTGGCGGCCATGAGCAAACCCATCACCAACGTTCCGGAGATCAGCAAACCTGTGAACGCGGGCGACGCCGCTTCAACGGTCCCAATTACCATCGGCATAGCGACGGCCGCAGGTGCAAAGGACTCTTCGGCGGCGGGCAAAGCCTCGGCGGGCTCCTCCGGGGCCGGTTCGGTGACCGTCGGTCCGGTGGCGGCCAAGGCCGTCTCGGCCGTGTCACCCATATCAATGCCCTCAAGGAGTTCCGCCCCCAGAGACGTGTCGTCGCTCTCCCGGGTCAATTCGAGCAACCCGGAGCCCCCTCCGCTGCCATCCAGCCCAAGATGCTCGTCACCGCCGGTCATCAGGGTCTTGGCCATCGGGTCGGCGGCGATTTCAAGGTCATCATCATCAAACACGCTGATGCCGATGTTGGTGATGACCGTATCATCTTTCTTCATACCCTCGACGGCGCTCTTGTCCACTTCGTCAAGACTGACGATGTCCCGCCCCAGATCGCTGCCACTTCCGCTGTCAGAGGGTTTGCGCTTCTGCCCGGCCGCAGGTCCACTATCAGACAGGGCTGTAGGCCCCGAGCCGCCGCCGGAGTCCTCCAGGCTGATCACACCACTGCCGCTGCCGGAATCCTCAAGGGCAAGCACGCCGGAGCTGTCCGAGCCGCCTCCCGAATCGGAGAGGGAGATCCCGCCGCTGCCGCCGGAATCGCTGAGCTTGAAGTCGCCCGTACCTTCATCGATCTTGAGTCCGGAGGCGTCGGTGCCCAACTCGAAGCCGGAGCCGCTGCCGCCGGGTGCGGCGGAAGTCTTGCCGAACCTGGATGCCGAAGGGGTATCCTCCTCGGGTGGGGCCAACGGGAGCACATCACTGTCTCCCAGCGAAAGCGGTGCGCCCTCTTCCTTCGACAGCCGCTCGACCTCATCCACACGGTAGTTGAGCTTGCCGGCGTCGCGAAACTCCCGAAGCTTGCCCTCGCGGACCAGAGCCTTCAGTTTGTCCTCGGTCAGGCCAAGCCTGGCGAGCGTCTCTTCCAAGTTGTAGTACATTTTTGCCATGATCGCCGCCCAACTCTCTTCGCGCCCGGCCCGTCGGCCGGACCGCAAACCTCAGCTACTCAGTTGTCCGCAAGCCGCCATGTTAAGGCAAAACCGGTCCTTTGGCCGGTGCGGAGGTCACCGGCAGGTCCGCTTGGTCCTGCCGGATGGCTCGTTGCTGCTGGACCATCATACGAACCGCCCCGGGAACCGGATCCGCGACGTTGAACTCTTCCAGGTACCGGTCCGAAGTCCAGGTTCGAGCGGCCACCAGCCGGAGCAGCAACTCATCATTCGACGCCCTGTCTAATTCGTAACACCAGATGGTGCCCGTGTCCACATCCAGCATGAACACGCCGTAAGTCCTGGGGGTCAACTGCCCGCTGAACGCGTAGATGCCCCGGGCGCCCACCAAGCCACCCCCGGCTCCTCCTGTCTGGGCCACGGCCGAACGCATGAATCTGCCCTCGTCCAGTCGCAGGACCAAGGCCGACGCGATGATCGCGAGCAAAACGGCGATCACCCACCAGACCGTATGGCGGCCACCTTCCCGAACGACCACCACGACCGGTTGGCCGCGATCAGCCCCCGCGTCGATGGCATGGGCCACATCACTGCTCGTCACATCGGACCCGAGTTGCATGGGGAACCTCTGGTTCCTAGCGGGGCTGAAAACGCAGGCTCTTACGAAGCATGAACTTACGCGGATGCCCCATTAGACATTATACACCTGCTGGCCAGCGGGTCAATCTGGCGGACCGGCAAGATCGCATACCCGTGGCGCAAAGCCGCAAAGACCGGCACCGCAATACTCGGAGACGGCCAATGCCAACAGGGAAGATGTGGAATGATGTCGGCGCGCCCTGTTTTCAGGCGAAGAAGATCTGACGGACGGCTCGGGCAATGGCATCCACATTGTGGAAGAAGAACCACATGGGCACCGCCAGCATGGCCGCCCCGATGACCACCATGCTTGCCCCGGCCGGTGACGGGAGCATGGATTCCTTCCGGATCTCGCTCTCCAGCGTCTGCATCAGTGTCTCTGCGACGGCGTCATTGGCGTTCGCCGAACGGCCGGGTTGCGTCCGGAGCGAAAGCGTGACGTTTCGCAGTACCGGGAGCGACGTTAAGACAATCGTCAAGCCGATCTCGGCGATCTGGACCTGTTCTTCATTACCGTCGGCCGAAAAACCCAACCGGCGGCACGCCCGGTACAACAGGCGACGACACTGCGGGAGACTCGTGTTGTAAATGACCCATCCTGAGTTGCGTCGAGGCAGCAACAAACCGACAAAGCCCGCCACAATGACGCATGCCACGGCGACGGGCCACCAACCGCCGAACTCCACCATCGCCAGCAACGGACCCATGATCAATGGAACAAGGGCAATGGTCAACACCACAAAATCCGTTCGTGCCGGCACCATGCAGGGGTGAGCCTGACTGTTGACCAGCCCCAGGCCGAGGAAGTAGACCGCCAACGGCCCGAGAGCCAGCACCAACTGCAGAACAAACACCACCTGATCAGATGCGTCCACGATTGCCTGTCACCTCTATGCGATCGGTCGCGGCCCCCAGCCGGCAGCGAAACAAAGATCGATCCTTTTGCCTGTTACTGCGTTGCCTCCGCAGGTGGAGCCGCAGGCAGAGGATCGGCTGCGGGGCGATCGATGTGTTGGCCTTTGGCCGCCACTTTTCGATAACCCAAATAACGAATCACCTCGAAGACTTCGCTCCATGTGGGAAACGGGCGGTTGTTAAGGCGCTTGTACTCATCAATGGCCATGACAAACTCAAGGAGTTCATCACTCATCTCCCCTTCTTCAGCTTGTCGTCGCAGATCGCTCCTTCGTCGCCCCGGTCCGCGTCGTCTCTCCAGGCCGGCGCGACGATCCACCACGGATCGCCGCTCGCCCTGCCGCCGTTCAATCCCGGTATACTCTTGAGCCACGGACTCTCCCGATACCACCGTCAAGCGTTTCGAGATCAGGAATCGTCATCCTCGTCTTCGATCTCTTCTTCGTCGAGGTCTTCGTCAAACTCGTCGTCGAAGTCCTCCTCGTCGTCGTCATCGTAGAAGTAGTCGAAGTCTTCGTCGTCCTCCTCGAAGTCGTCATCATCGTCGCTGTCCGGATCCCGAGCGCAGACGACAATCAGCGGCAGTTCACCCGGGCTGACGGTTTCCTGCTCTTCAGTCTCGTCCGGCTCCTCAAGCGCCGCCGCGATGCCGTCGCTCGCCGTGATTTTCTCCATCCAAGTCATGACCCAAGCCTCCCTTACACGTGAATTTCAGGCCTTCTCGCCGCGATCACGACCGGCAAAGTGTATAGCCGATGTCTGCCTCGTCAAGCGATTTTACCCTGTGTGATCGACCAAAACCTCAAAAAATCCCTAACGGTTTTCCCGCAGCTTTATATTGATGGTTGGCGCGCCGGAAGGCCCTTGTGGGGCGATGTTCCAGGCCACCAACTTGAGCATTCGCAGGCCCTCAAGAACCTCGGCGACCGAACCGGCCGTTTCGAGGACCGGATAAGCGGTCCCGGCTTGATCATCAAGCACGCAAGAGACACCAGCCGACGTCGAGACGGCCTCCGCAAACGCGGCCCAAGTCGTCACCGACCGATCCACGATCAGCCAGCTATCCAACGGAGAATCATAGAGGCCGTCGGATTCGGGGGCGTTTTCCTTGCCTTGGTCCGGGATAGCCGGCAGCCAATGAACATTCTCCCCCTCCGGGTGCACCCAAAGAGCACCGTCATAAAGCGTGGTCCGGGCCTTCAGTTGCCGACTCACAACCTCTCTGACTCGGTCAAGATCGACGCCGTTTTCTCGGACGTACAGTAGTTTGGGATCGGCCAGCAAGGCTGGATGAAACAAAAGATCCACTCCGAACAAGGCCGCCACGTCCTCGGCAACCCCGGCAAGCGGAGCGTCTACCCAATTGATATCAGCCTTCCTGGCATTGACCTTAGCCCACCTAGCTGCCTCCGAAGGGCGATCGGGCAAAGACCCGGTACCCGTCAATCGCCAGACGGCGGGCAGACGGTCTTCCGCCGCAACGAGGAAGACACCATCCACCAGGACAGCCGAAAGACCTCCAATCCGAGCCAACCAGCGAAAAGCCTGCTGGCCTGTCAGATGGCTGGCTGAGAGTCGAACGGGTTCATCCAACGCGGCCGGGGGAATCGAGGAGTCAAGGATATACCGAACGCCCAGCCTTTCAGCCAGTTCGGCAAAAGCCTCACGAAGAGGAGTGCCTCGCCAAGTGACGGGGCAAACCTCGTTGAGCCCGACTCTGGCTTGGGGACGGGTGGTGACCGGGGCAGTCTCAGTGGGCGCCGAGGTGGATGCGGGCAGACTGTCCAGCGACTGCTGGGCCGCTGCAAGAGCCGCAAATCCGAAAACAAGCAAAGCTGCCATCATTGCCCGTCGAACCATCGAAGACCCCTTGTCAGCAAGAAACTGGCCTGCATGGATCCGCACCGGCTCGGGTATTGTTAAGCGTCCCCGTCTGCCCCGGCAAGTCCGCGCCGACACGTCAGACAAACTGCGGAAACACCGTTTCGGCTTGGCAAGAGCAGTCGTGGTCCTTCCTCCCCCCCCAGTGGCATACCAAACCGCGAAGACAAAGGCAATAGCCCTGCGATATTATCACTAACCCTTTCCAGGACAATGACTTAAGCACAAGAAAGCGAACCCCTGAGGCGGACTGCCTTTTTGCCGGCCATAAACCCAAGCTCACCGCGATCCGGAAACACGCGCAAGCCGCACAAATGTCTGATCACAAGGTTGTGAGGTTCCATTGCACCGATAGGCCGATGCTCGCGACGGGGGCGGGAGAGGCAGACACGACTCGCAGTGATCGCTGCGACAATGCAGAGCCCGTGTCCGCTGAGAAAAAACCGGCGGGAGTCACTGGGGCTCCCGCCGGTCTTACGTGCACGCAGAGCGTGTCCGCGCGAGCCGATTTCGTCCCCCGCGACTCAGTTGTCGTCGTCGCAGGCAGGATCTGCGGCGATGCCCGGACCACTCGCACAGGCCTCAAACGCCGCCATATCGGTCTGGTCGACATCGCCATCAGGCAAGGCTTGCAGTGGATCCTTTCGGTCGAAGCACCGACACTCGTCGGCAACTGTGCCGTTGGGACCAGTGTAGCAGGCCTGGAACAGGGCGAAGTCGGCCTGGTCAACATCACCGTCTCTGTCGGCATCGGCAAAGGGGTTACCGCAAAGCTTTGCCCCCAACACGGCGACGTCATCGATGACGATGGCCGTCGTGGCCGACGAATTGGCACCGGTGCCACCAACCGTCTGGAAATAGAACTCGATGGTGATGTCATTCTGCGCGGACCCAATGAAGTCCACGCTCAATTGCGTGTACGGGTCATAGCCGTCCTGCGTGGCCTTGCCGTATTCGGGGAATCCGATCGTAGTGGAGGACGCCTCTGCGCCATCAACAATGATCGACGCCTTGAGGGTGCCACCCGGCCAGTCTTGATCCCAGAATCGTACCCAGTAGGTCAGAACCAACGCATAGTTACCGGGACCGTTGGGTAGTCCGAGAGATTGTGACAGCTTGCCGTTGTTCGGCGAGACCCAGGTGTTCCAGTTCAGAACAGGATCATTTGACCCGTAGGCAAACGCGTAGCATCCTGCGAGATAGTTGCCGCTGCGGGCAAGGTGGACTTCGTCGCCGGTATACGGGGGATCGATTCCGGAAATCTTCGGGTAGCCATAGTTGCCGGGGTCACCCGGGCCAACCCAGTTTGTATAGGCGATCGAAGCCCCCGGCATCGGATCTCCCTTGTCCGTGGTCAGTTCATCGGGAGTCAGCACCCAGGCGCTGGAGGCCTCCTCGAAGCCTCCGTCGACTACGATACTGTCCCCCGTTGGGAGGGCCAGGGAGAAGGCGTTATTCACTGTGAGAGTACAGGCTCCTGCCGTGCCGACGAGTCTGTAGTTACCCGCCTGGGCATTGTGCAAGTCGAACGACATCACGACTGCGTTGGGGTCAGTTGCATCAACGACGGTGCCGACGATCGTCGTTTCGGGTTCCCAATAAGGCGCCCGGTCACCTGGAGGATTGCGTGGTTCGAGCATACGGACCAGTTTCACCTCGGTGAGCAAGTCCACATTCATCCCGCTGACGGTTAGTTCGACGACACCTTGCGGCTTGACAAATGCATTCGGAGTCACACCGGTCAAAGCATACATGCCGCAACCCACTTCAAACACCTGTTTCTGGATCTGACCAAAGCACCCGGCCTGCTCGGTGATGATGTCATAGAGCCCCAGTGTCATTCCCTCTGGCGGAGGCACGAAATGAGCAGTCAACGACCCGCTGCTCTGAGCCGTGATGGTGCCGGGATACTGATCCAGCCCGCGCCCCAGGCGAATAGCGCTCACCTGATCCAGGTAAGCACCGGTCAATGTCAGATCGAACTCGCTGACCGGATCGGTAATCGATGGGTTGAAGCCTGTGACGGTGTGCTGGTTCGGGCAAGACGGCGCCAGAAGCTTCATGTCATCCATCCAGAGGGCAATCGCCTGGTTGGGCCCGTTGTTCCAGATCTTGTTGTAGACCGTCACGGTGGTGACGCCTGCGGGTACGGTGAAAGTCAACGATGCATCATCCCAGTCGTAGGATTGCGGCGGGAAATTCTCGACCCGCACCAAGCCCAGATTATCCGGCCCGTAGTAATTCCAGGCCGTTGTGTAGGCGCCCTTAAGCACGCCAACTTCTATGGCGAAGTTGGGCTGCTCGTATCCGGCGGCCCACCACCAGGAGAGCACGAGTTGCTCACCAGGAACGACCGGCACCTGTTGGACAAGACCACCCTCGCCTCCGTTGGCGTACCATTCTCCCGTGCGGAACGAGTATGTGCCCTCAATGACGTAGGTCTCGACTCCGTTAAGCTTGGGGTTGTGGATCCACCCGCCTGAGTCAATTCGCGAGTTGGCCATACCGCCACCCCAATCACTGTTGTATCTGGTCCACCCGGGGATCGCCGCGGTGTCTGATCCCGGAGTGCCCTGTTCAAAGCCGCCGTTGACCAGCAACGACGCCAAGGGGTCCCGGATTCGAAAAGCATTGTTCAAGAATGCCGGCGCATAACCGGTTTTCTCGACCACAACGTTATAGCTGCCGTATGGTGCACCGGTGGTTGGGAAGTCCACGGTGAGCGACTTCCCGTCGCCGGCAACCACGATGTTCCCCCCAACCAGTTCCGTTGCTCCCTGAACCAGCTTCACCGCCGTCACGCCCGTCAAACGGACACCAGTCACCGTCGCCGATGTGTTGCTGAGATTGTTGGCGATCAAATAAGGGGTTATGCCCGTAACGATCGGCTGCTCGCCATCGTTGCCGGCGTCAAACACGAGATCGTCGATGTTCCAGACTTTCCAGGCGTTTGCCGGTTGCGTCGTGATATATGAAAACAAGACGCGACAGACGACCGTCCCGACCGGAGCGGTTTTGTTCGTGATACTGGGCTGCTGCCATGTGTCGTTGGGAGTCGAAGTCGCATCCCAAGTCTCAATGTTGTTGCCTGCTGCATCGCGAAAACGGATACGCAAGCGGAAGGAGTGCGTATCATTCCCGTAGATGCCGCCCCAGGCGTTCGCCTTGCACCACATGGATGCATTGCATACAGCGCCCGGCAACACGGGGACATCCTGATAGTACGTGGTGGTCTGAGCAGAGCCGGCGTAGTTCCACGCCCCGTGCCAGCTCTTGGTCCCGCTGTGTGCTTCCTCCCCAAGACCCGTGCCGTCGAGGCTGCCTTGGTTTCGGGTCCAGTAGGTGGAGTATCCTTCCTCAAACCCGGGGTTCAACAGCAGGTTTGCGGCCGTCGCCGGAGCGGCTAGAAGTCCGATCAACGTCATAGCCAGGGCCAAACAAAGAACGTTCTTCATGTGATCCTCCTCCACAGGTTTTGCGTGGACCGGGCGAAGTCCGGTCATCACGGCTTGATCAATAAAATCGGTCATCATCGATCAGGGTCGACCCCCCATAATCGATTTTAGGACTGCTGCGGGGCGATTGCGCGACCCGTCGCTGAAACTTCACCTTCACTAGAACCGGGCTGACTGAAGGTCGGAACCAGCTTCTCAGATCATCCCTCCAAGAGACGCCGGCGGACTGCATCGTGGCGTCCGGGGGCTCACTCGTCGCCAGCAAAACGGACGGCAGCAACACCTGCCAGAGGGCTCGCATGCTTCCTACGATTGGGGGCCGATCAGGTCCTGCTTTACGCTCCCGGACGGCCAGAATAGCCCAAGAACATCAAGGCGAACGCGAGCCTCGCAGTGCCGCCTTTCGCAAGATCACCACGACCGCAATTTTACGCCTTTCCACTGTAGCTTCTTCTGATGGCGTCCTGATACACGCCAACCCTGCGGTCGAGGTAGATTGTCCGCGACTAACTGCCTCTCAGGTTCTACTATAAGGTCTCGACAACAAAACGTCAACCATGAGATCGGCTGTTTGTTGTATCGAATTACCTTTCTCCAGAAAGCGTTTCTGGGATCCTGAGCCACAGCAACAGCATTAAGGATGTTTGCTCTTGGCGATGGCTGTGAAAGTGGCACTGAACAAGCGGAGATGTGCATCACGGGAGATCAGAAAGGCCCTTCGGAGCGGTCGGCTGGCTCCTTTTCTCGGCCAAACCCCGGCGTGGACCGCCACGGAGCCCGCAAGCCGCCTTGTCGGGCGGTGGGAGACATGAGCGCAGGTTATGGATCATTCCACTCGTTCCGATTCCCCAGCCGCGGTACCTGCCTGCTGCGGCGTTGACGAGTCGTTTGCGTGCTTGGGGGAGGGATCATCGGGTGGCTTGGGCGGGCAATTCAGTCTCTCGCAGCAACAGCCGCAACCCGATCCGCTTTTGTGCCGTAGCAGGATGCCGAGGAAGCCGCCCGCCGCAGCCAGTAGCAGGATAATCGCGATGATCGATGCAGCATCAGCCAACATGATCTCCATTCTGGCCGTGCCGCGAGTGATCGGCAAGCAGGGTGATGTCGCCCAGCCGACATGCGGGTTGGCGAAAGGCAAGCCCGGGGCGCAGTGGGGCTCACCGTCAGGCACAGCGGCAAACACTCCGTCAGGCTAACCTGACGGGCAAGGACGGATCTCTGTAAGCGCTTTCAGTTCAGCAACTTGCAACTGGATGGTGAGCCAAGTACGAGTGTGATTCACGACCTCAACCCGCTTGGCCGATTTCCATTGAGAAGTTCTCGCGGATTGCCGGAATGGAACCTGTGTTGTGGCTGGACTTGCCGGCCGGCACCTGGTCTGGCATAGAATTAGCGGACACTCGAGGTTTCACGGACAGGAACAGACAATGGCCGGCGTAGCAGAGGAGGATCGCTGCCGTTTGGCGGCCATCCTATGTATCGGTGGACTGCTTTTCGTTCTCCTCGGCGTTTTTCTAACGTTGCAGTACCAATACGACGTCTATGAAACGACCACCTCGGGCCCCGGGCCGCTTCCAGACAACAAGGCGACGGCCAGGATGCTGCAGGCCGTATTGTTCTGGCTGCTGTTACTGCTCGGGATCTTCATGGTAAGCACGCTGGCGTTCCTGCGCTGGAGTCGAAGATTCCGGAAGTATCTTCTGGCGCGTCCTCATCCTCCGACGCCGGTGGACGATGTGTGGTCCATGCACCGGTTGCCGGAGGAGGCGGCCGGTTTGGCATCCCCCCCTAACCAAGGCGGCGAACCGGGCTGAAAGGGGAGCAGGCCGCAGTTCTCGTGGCCCCCGCCTGGGGAGGTGCCGATATAACCGCTGGACGGGCCTGCGCGGCTCGTGCCAATCCTGCTGCAAGAGGCTAGTACGCCGGAGGTGTCGGCATGAGTTTGACCCCGATCGGCCCGGTCGATCTTTTCAGTCGTTCCAACCGCTGGGCTCCTCACGCAATCATCTCGATCCTGATCGCGGTCGGGGCTCTGACCGTCCTGGCACTGCCGGCCGTGGTGGTGCTCGTCGCCCGACAGGGTGTGGTGACGGGAATGGAGATACTGGCGATTGTCGGGCTTCTCATTGGCGTTCTATCCGTCTGTGGCATGCTGATCATCGGGATTATCGTTTATCGCCAGACGGAAGCCCTGGTCGAGAAGCTGACCGCCATCGACCAGCAGACAGCCATCCTTGCCGAGCAGAGCATGGCTCGAACACAGGCCCACACCTACGCTCAGAGCACCAGTGTCAATCCGGCAGAGCTTCGGACGTTGCTGGAACGGATTCATGAAGTGCTGCTTCTGCCCGAGCAGGAACGAGCCAATCGCTACCGCGCGATGGTGGAACGCGAGTTCGGGCGGCGCCTGGCGGTGATTGACCATCTCATCAGCACCAACGAGTTTCACCAGGCCCGCGAGGAGTTGACGGCGCTGTCGGAGCGTTTCGGCCAGGATCGCCGCATTTTGGTGGCCGCTGACCGTCTGGAAAAAGCGGCAAACGCGGCGTTGGCGAACGACGTGGCTCGCGTGACGCAATTCGTCAAGGATGTGGTCGCTCAGGGGCGATGGGACGAGGCTGAGCGGACCGTGCTGGAACTGGCCCGGAAGTATCCGTCGGCTACCGAGCCGAACGCCCTTCTGGAAAGACTGCGTCAGGAGAAGAAGAAGTTCGAGCAGCTTAATCGGCAGCGAATGCACGACGAGATTCAGCAGTTCGTGAATCAGAAGCGCTGGCAGGAGGCCCACTCCGCAGCCCGGAAGTTTCTCGAGACCTTCCCCACCGGCCCGGATTCCGACGTACTGAGAAACCAGCTACCAACGCTCGAAGCGAACGCCGAGATCCAGGCCCGCCAGACGCTTGAGCGCTACATCAAGCAGTACATTCAGAAGCAGCAGTACTGGGATGCCCTGGCTCTGGCGCGGCGCATCCTGAACGAGTACCCGCTCAGTCCGCAGGCTAATGCCCTGCGCGGACAAATAGGCCGGTTGGAGGAGCTTGCGCGGCGTCAGGCACCGCAATCGTGATTCTCTCGCGCGGTTGCGGCCCGCGGGTACGCCCGTCATCGATCATGGGCCGGCTTGCTTGGGAACCCTTGCTACCGCCCCGGTCCTGCCACGGGCTGGTTCATCACCACGTTTCACCCAGCCCATAGCGATGCGGAGAGGCCTCATAGGCTTTCATGGCCTGGGGCATGAGTTTTCCGAGCCGCTCGATTCGCCGTGCCTCACGGGGGTGGGTGGACAGGAACTCGGGTGGACGGTTCTTGCCGGCCGCCTCCATCCGCTGCCACAGGGCCAAGGCCTCTCGCGGGTCGTAGCCGGCCCTGGCCGCATACATCAGGCCGATCTGATCGGCCTCTGTCTCATGCGTCCGGCTGTACGGCAGGAGCACGCCCACATTGGTTCCGATACCGAAGGCCTGCAATGCCCCCGTCCGCACCATCGGTGAAGCCCTGCTCAGGCCGGTAGCCAGCAGCTCCTGAATAATCTCCGCGCTCAGGCGCTGGCTGAGGCGTTCCCCGCCGTGTCGTGCGACGGCGTGTGCCACCTCATGACCGACGACCACGGCCAGTCCAGCCTCATTCCTGGCGATGGGCAGCAGCCCGGTGTAAACGGCAATCTTGCCGCCGGGCAGGCAAAAGGCGTTGACCTGGTCGGATTCGAGCAGGGCAAACTCCCATTGAAAGTCAGGACGATTGGCAACAGCGGCGATGCGCCTGCCGACGCGCTCGACGATGGCCGTCATCCGCGGATCGCTGCTGCGTTTCTCTTTGGCCAGTACCTCCTGGTAGGCGTCGAGGCCGAGCCGTTGTTCCTGTTCGGCCGACACGAGCATGATTTGTTTTCGCCCTGTCTCGGCGACGGTGGAGCACCCCACCGACCATGGGCCGGTGGAGAGCAGACCGATGACGAGCAGAAATGCGCCTTGTTTTCTCATGGCGTTGCACCTCCCTCTGTCAACAGTTGACACAAGCGGTGTTCCATGCCGGCTTATCATAATTGGACACATCAGGCTGACAAAAGACAGGCCGGGGTGACTGCGAGGTCAGCGTCTGTGGCAGCATCGGCTGGTTGCGTAAAGGGAGACGGGCTCACCGGGGCATATCCGCACGGACAACGTTCAGTGTCGAACGATCGCCGGGAGTGGTCGCGGGTTTTGGACAAGAGCACGCCGGCCGTGCCGTGGACGGCAAGACCTCGATTGATCCGCAGTCCGGAAAAACAAACGGGCGGCCGCAATGACCGCCCACTTGCCGAAAAACGGTTACCTCACTTGCAGCAGCATTTCTTGCTGCTCTTCTTGGCGGTCTTCTTGCCGCCGGCTTTCTTGGCTTTCTTCTTAGCCATGGCGCACCTCCTTGCACGATCAACGAAGGCCCCGCGTGACGCGAACGGGACCGATACACAACCTAGCATCACTCGGCAGCGCCGTCAACCTCTTTCCGGTCGAAATCCGACTGTGATCCGGGGAGAGATAGTCCATCGTCGCCGGACGGCAAGGCGGGCTGCGCAGCTTCACGATTCGGCGTGGTTCGAAAGGGCGTTAACGAGTAACCCAAAGCATGAACACCGCCGGAAACGGTCAGCCCTAGATCTTGTCCTGGAGCCAATACTTCATGATCGCGGTGTACTCATACGCCAAGGTCGGAAGGATTCTCGCCCTCGCACGCCAGTTGCGGGCGGTCAGCGGTCCTTCCTGTTTGGTGGAAGGTCGGCCCACGAACACGCTGAAATGTGCATATCCGCCTTTTCGAAAACAGGCCGCAGCCCGGCGACTATGCTCCAGATTGGTGACGATGAGGAACCGATGCGCTGCCGGGTTGATGCCCTCAAGAGCGGCAATGGACCCTGGGTGGTCAGCAGTAGTGCGAGAGTTCTCATCGACCATAAGGCGGTCGGGGGGAATGCCCATGTTTTCGATCCGGCTCTTCATGACCAGCGCGGAGACACCGATATTGGAGACGATCACCCTTGGGGCGTATCCCTGCTTGAATAGCTCCGCCGCCCAGATCAGCCGCTCGTCTTCACCGCCAAGGCACACGATGTAATCTGCCGCCTGGGGCGGTTGAGTCACATCCAGCAGATCCTGCAACCATCCCGTCAGCGGCGTGAAGACCAGCACGATCAGAATCAGCATGCTCAGCGCCAGCAACCCGCGGATTCGGCGGTAAGCCCATCCGACGGTTCGACGCCATCGCGGCGCCGCGGGACGAAGCAACCCCGGAGCATCTGCAACGCTACTGTCCGTCTGAGTCATAATCATCGCATGGTCTCCTCGGCCTTACGACCCCACATGGTTGCCGCACTCACAGCCGGCTGCAAGCTGCACACGCTTCCCCAATTCCATGGCCGCACGTAAGATGCCATCATGGCCGCCAGCATCAACCAGTCCGGCAACCAGCCCAACGCCGAGCAAGAGGCAGGTCGATCCGCTTTCGACACCTTCGCGGGCTGGCTGCTGGTGTTCCTCGCAAGCTTGTGCCTTTACGCCGCGACGGCCAATCGGGGTGCTCAGTGGCAAGACTCCGGGGAATTCATACTCCGCATCACCACGGGCGACCTGCTGGGACGCCTGGGACTGGCCCTATCCCATCCGCTGCATTATTGGATCGGCCGTGCGGTCATCGCTCCTCGACTGCTTGAACCTGCCTTCGCGATCACCCTGATCAGCAGCCTCGGGGCCGCCCTGGCCGTTGCGGCGGTGTACGGCTGTGTGCGCACGTTGTCAGGCAGTGAACCGGCAGCGTTTTTTGCCGCGGGCTCGCTTGCAGTGGCCAACACCTTCTGGCATCTGGCCACTATTGCTGAGGTCTACACTCTCAGTGCCGCGCTGCTGGCGGGAGAGTGCTGGTGCGTGGCGGTCTACGCCAGGCGGGGCAGCCGGTGGGCCGTCTGGGGTATGTGTCTGTTTAACGGCCTTGGCCTGGCGAACCATCTTCAGTCGGTGTTGACCTTGCCGGTCATCGCGGTGGTGATTCTTCATGGCATAGGGTCGCGGCGATTGAAAACGGGCGACGTTTTAATCGCTTTATGGCTCTGGCTGCTGGGATCATTGCCATACACGGGGTTGGTGCTTGGGTTGATGGTCCACGGCGCCGACCCGATGAAGACGCTTCAGTCGGCGCTCTTCGGCAATCACTTTTCGGGGGCGGTCCTCAACGCACGCGCCACCACCCGGATGATGGTGACCGACATCGCTTTCCCTTTGTTGAATTTCCCGAACTTGCTGATCCCGGCCGCACTGTACGGCCTTGCCGGATATCGACGAGCCGGCGTGCCGAGGCTTGCCTGGCTCGCGATGATCGTCGGACTGGCCATCCACGCCGTTTTTGTCTTGCGGTACGAGGTTCTTGATCAACATACCTTTTTTCTGCCGATGTACACTTTTCTGGCGATCTTCGGCGGTGTGGGCGCGGCGGCCGTTCTGCAATGGCCGTCCACGCCGAAGCGCTCGATCCTGTGCACGGCGGCGATTTTTCTGCTGCTCGTGACGCCTTTGCTCAACATTGCGGCCATCACCATGGCAAGACGTGCTCAACTGCTGGGTCGGTTCGCGCACCGCAAGCCCTATCGCGACGACTATATCTACCTGCTGGTACCCTGGAGCGCCGTTGACCGTTCAGCCGAGCGTATGAGCAATGAGGCGGTGAGCCTGGCCGGACCGGACGGGTTGATTCTCGTCGAAGACGGCATGGCCCGAAGCGCTGTCGAGTACCGCCGGCTCCAAGCCGGTTTGCCTGGCATCCATGTTCGAATGGTACCGGCTGCGGGGCAGCAAGAAGAGTTGGAGAGACTGGCAACGGACGTGCGTGTTGAGGCTCAGGCCGGTCGAGCCGTCGTGCTCGTTCCTCTCAACCGCGATCAGCCGCGGCTTGCACCGCCGCTGGGCCGGTGGGAACGACATGGCGACCTTTACGTACTTGATGCCGCGGCCGGCACCCCGGCCTCTGCGGAAACGGCTCCGTGACGGACCCAGGCAAGCTTCGGCTCAGCACCATATTTCAGCACCGTATTGTCAGAGACCACCCGCCCTGTAATAAACCGCTTGCAGGAGTGTCCAACAGGCTGAACAAGCAGCGCCCAAGATGAATCATCTCTGCGCCGTGGGTATCGCCATGACGGTCGGCCGGCAGAAGGTGTCGGTAGTATGTGTTCAGATAATTCCTTTTATGGAAAGCATTTACGATTCCAGTGCGGCGCATGGTGGAAGGGGCTTTGCCGGCGGCGGTTCGGAAAAACGGCCGGGTTTCTAATGGGCGCAGACCGCCGTAGCGGATAGATTGCGCTTATCCGAGAAAAGGGTTTCTCAGCAATTCAATTCGGTGGGCCACTGAGGAGAAGAAAGGACGAACCATGTTCGAAACCCTGACCCTTCTGGCAGACCATGCACTGTTGTGGGCCGGTCCTGTGCCCATGGCCGCCATCTATATCGTGTCGCTCATCCTGGGTGGCGGAATGCTGATCGTCTCCTCGATTCTCGGCGGGCATGCCTCCACGGATGTCCAGGTCGACGGCGGCTTTGATTTTTCCGGAGACGTACATACCGATCTGCCTGGCGACATGCACGTCGACCCGAGCGGCGGTGCCGAAGGGGCGTTCGACGCCGCCGGTCACGGACACGACTGGCTGTCACTTACCTCGTGGTTTTCGATCAGTTTTGTGGTCTACTTTCTGGCGGTGTTCGGCCTTGTGGGCACGTCGTTGACCTATTTGTCGAACGTGCAGCCTCATGGCGTGGCCGCTCTCGCCGTGTTGACCGGGCTCCTGGCCGGACAAGGCGTTCACCACCTGTTGCGATTTCTGCGTCGAACCAGCGGCAACAGTGCACCAGGCATCGCCGAGTATGTGAATCGGTCCGCCTGCGTGACGCTGGGCATCAACGGCCATAGCAAGGGTGAAGTCTCCGTGTCCGTGAGAGGCGGCATGCGATTCATCCCCGCGGTCGCCAGGCAGCCCAACGCCCGTTTCGAGAAGGGAGATCGGGTGGTCATTGTTGCGTTGAACGATGCGACGGCCGAGGTGGTCTCGCACGACGAATACGTTTCGTCCAAGGGCAGCGAGCCCGTCTGATACCGAAGGAGGACATGCAACATGCACACACTCATTCTTGCCGCACCGCCCGGAGCGGACAGTTTTCTGGGGCCGGCACTGATCATCGGCCTCGGCCTGCTGGGCGTGGCGATCGCCATAGCGTTGCTGATCAGCAAACTCATGGTGGTCGGGAACCCCAGTGAAATGCTGGTCATCAGCGGCAGGCGATCGGCCCAGGGGCAGGGGTACCGGACGCTCATCGGCGGTCGCACGCTGGTCATTCCGATCATCGAGAAGGTTTCGCGGATCAGCCTTCGCAACATGCAGGTCGGCCTGGAAGTCAGCGCCCAGTCGGGAGGCGGGAAGATGATTCCGGTAACCGTCACCGGTGTGGCGAACGTGAAAGTATCTTCGGAGCCCGACCTGCGCGGCAATGCGATCGAGCGATTTCTCGGCGAGCCGATGCAGGAGCTGCAGCGCGTGGCCCGCGAAACGCTGGAAGGCGGCCTGCGGGCGGTTATCGGCAAGATGACGCCTGAGGAGATTGTCGAAGATCGCGACAAGTTCGTGGCCACGGTCATGCGCGAGGTCACCGACGATTTTCGCAAGCTGGGGCTGACGATTGACAGCGTGAATATCCAGAACGTCCACGATGCCGAGCAGTACCTGGAATCAATCGCTCGCAAGGCTTCCGCAGAAGTCCGGGCCAGTGCCCGTCAGTACGAGGCCCAGAAGAAAGCCGACGCCGATATCAAGGAGGCTGAGGCCGACGCTATGGCGAGGAAGGCCCGCGCCGACCGCGACTCGGAAGCCCGATCGGCGGAGGCTGCCGCTCATCAGAGGGCTGAATCCGCCCGATTGGCTGCCGAGCAGTCCATCGCCGAGGCCGAGAACGCTCTTCGCATTCGCCGCGCCGAGCTGGCCCGCGAGGCCGAATTGAAAGAGGCCGAAACGCAGAAGGCCGCGGCTGCCAAGGAAGAGGCACGCCTGGTGGCCGCTCAGGTCAAGCCGGCCATCGCTGCTCGCGACGTGGCCAAGGCCAAGGCCGAAGGCGACGCGGCGCTGATCATGGAAGAGGGCAAAGCCCGTGCCGCCGCGATCGAAACCATCGGCAAGGCGATCCAAGCGCACCCCGACGCTCTCAAGGTCATGCTCGCCGAGATGATGCCGACCGCGATCCGCGAGATCACCAAGACGGTCGCCAACGTCGAACTCGGCAGCGTGACGGTGATCGACGGCGATCAAGGCCGGGCCATCAGCGGCGCCGCCATGGGGCGGGCGCGGATGATCTCCGAATCGCTGGCCACGCTGGAGGCGGTCATGGGGATCGACCTGCGCAGACTGGCCCACAGCATCGCCGGGAACCTCGGCGGCGGAGACGGCAAGCAGGATACGCCCGCTGCTTCCGCCCATGCGGCCACCGCCCCGCCCAAGAAACAGGACCGCTGAGCGACGCACGAGATTCACCGGCTTCGTGACGGCGTGTGATGGGTGGACCGCCAATCCGTGACCACATGGGTCATAGGCCAGGTTGCCTGCCGATCTGTAGAATCCCCCACGCCAGCAGGATGAGGGCGCCGACGGCGAGCCAGCCGAGGATGAACCCGACAAGGTCCTCGCGGTACCGCCGGAAGAAGCCCTTCCACCGCTCAACGGTGAACCAGCCGGGCAGGTCGAGGAGCACGAGATCCTGGCCGCATTCAGCCGCCAGTTGACCCTGTCGGTCCGAGGTGTATCGCATTCTATCGAAGAACTCTTCCGTCCGCTCCTGGTCCTCGGGTCGGGTCAGCAGGCTGACAGCGACAAACAAGGTGAACCCGATCAGCGTTGCCCAGCCGTAGGGTCCGGGCGTCCATTTGTACACCAGCCGAAGCTCGCCGTTTCCGAGGAAGCCCCACAAAGCATCGGACCGGGCGGCGTTGATCATTCTCACCCACGCTTCGCTGAGGGTCCTGCTGGACGCGTCGGACGGGTCGACACGGCAGGTCATCAGAAAATTCAGTGCGTAGTACGCGCCGAACGCGGCGATTGTTGCGGTGAACGCGCCATAGCGATTCGCCCGTTTCCACAGGACGCCGCCGAGGAACATGATGCCCATGAAGGCGGCAATGGTCTCGGTAAAGAGAAACGCGTCCAGTACCCGCTCCACCGTCAGGGCGAACAGAATTCCCAGCCCGGTCAGCGCCAGCCCGGACAGTCGCCCCACCATGAGCAGTTCTCTGTCGCCGGCCGCCGGCTTGAGGTAGTGAGCGTAGAGGTTGCGGGTGAACAGGGCTCCTGTGTTGACCATGAAGTTCGAGCAGGTGGACATGTTGGCCGCCAGGACGCAGGCAACCATCAGCCCCACCAATCCGGGGCCAAGCAGTTCGAGACAGGCGTAGCCGAAGGCATGTTCCGGATCGGGCAGCGAAATGCCCCGTTGAAGCACCATCGCCGCGACCACCAGGCCGGTCAGCGCCCAACCGACGGTGCAGAGGCGTTTGACCAGGTTGCCGTACATCTGGCCGATACGGCCGGCTCGCTCCGTCCTGCCTGTAGCGTTCATGCTCAGGATGTGGGGCTGGGCCGTGATGCCCACCAGCCCGTTGATGGCCAGCATGGCGATCGTGAACGCGTCAAGGCCGCTGACATCGCTGTAAAGTGTGAAGAAATCGGGCGGAATCGTTGCCCGCATTCCCTGGAAACCGCCGACGGCCGACAGCCCCGCAGGAATGAGCAGGAACGACAGCAGGATGATGAGGAAGCCCTGGACGAAATCGGTGTAAGCTGACGCGATCAGCCCGCCGAAGAAACTGTAAAGAATGAAGGTTGCCGTCATCGCCATGACCACACCGTTGGGCGAGATGATCTGCCCGCCTGTGGCCACGGAGATGATCTTGCCCGCCCCTTTGAGCATGGCCCCCTGGTTGAAGACGAAGAACGCGATGGCAAAGACGGTGTAGAGGAGCCCCAGCCTGCGGCCGTAGCGGTCTTCGATAATCTCACCGATGGTCGTGCGGTTGCTGCGGCGGTACCACGGGCTCATCAGCCAGTAGAACGGCGTGATGAGCATGTTCTTCCACTGGTACCAGATGGTGGCAAAGCCATGCTGGCAGGAGGCCCCGGTCTGGGCGACGGGGTTCTCGGCGTTCGTTCCGGTGCCGAACGCCTGGCCCATCATGACCCACCAGGGCAGTTGGCGGTCGCCGAGGAAGTAACCGCCGCTACTGCGAATCTTGCGGGCCATCCAGAGACCGAACGTCACGATGCCCACAAAGTAGACGATCAGAACGATCCAATCCCAGTGGGTGAACCCGGCACTGCCCAAGACCATGCTGCTGCCCGCCTTTCCGCACGAGTGTTTGCCTGCTTGAGCCGCTCGCGGCCGGAGTCCCCAACGGGCAGCCTATAACCGAAGTCTGGCATTGCGTCAGAGGCCGCAGCCGGGCGCTCGATCGACGCGGACAGAATAACTGATCGGGTTGCCGGGGACCACGTGGCCCGCGTTTTCCGGCCGCTCGACCGCGGAGTGCCTCATCCGGTATAATCTTGGGCTCATGAATGGAACTTACGGCACAATCCGAAGTCGCGCACTACGGCGGGAGGCCGTCTCGCCGGTGGGGCTGGCGGCTTTGGTTGCGGCGCTGCACCTGGCGGTATGGACCGGTCGCGTTTCTGCTCGATGGGCAGGTGCTCGACCGGGCGCCTTGGTGATTTGGCGGATGCCGCAGGACGCCATTCGGGTTGCGGCCGGCAAATCCGCCCAGCCGCCATCACGTCCGACCCAGACCTACTCGGTCGGACAGCTCGCCTTGGCCGTCGGCATGGCCGTTGTGACTTTGGCGGGCTGGCTCCACATCATGCGGTTGACCGGCGTACACGACGAATGACACCGCCTGCGACCTTTGCCGCAAACCCACGCGAACCGACGAAACCCCTCAATCGTGAAACGGATTCTGGACGACGCAAATGACGTTCAACCCCGGCGTAGATGACAGGTCATTGAAGACAACGGTGATGTCATGGTGGACATTCTGAGTGTTCCCGGCTTGCTGCTGCGAAAGGTTTTCGGAACGCGCAATGAACGCCTCCTCAAACGGCTGGGCATTGTGGCCGACCGTGTTCTGACTCTGGAAGAGGAAATCCGTCAACTCGCGCCCGAGCAGTTGCGGGCGAAGACCGACGAGTTCAAGAAGCGATTGGCGGACGGCGAACCGGTGGCGTCGGTCCTGCCGGAAGCCTTCGCCGTGCTTCGCGAGGCGTCCGACCGGGCCCAGAAGCATCGGCACTTCCACTGCCAGGTTATCGGCGGGCAGGTTCTGTACCAGGGCAACGTGGCCGAGATGCGGACGGGCGAGGGCAAGACGATCGTCTGCCATCTGGCCGCATACATGAAGTTCCTTCAAGGGAAGAAAGCCCACATTGTCACGGTCAACGACTACCTGGTTCGCCGCGATGCCGAGTTCGCCAAGCCGATATTCGAGTTGCTCGGCGCGACCGTGGGCTTCATCCAGGCGCAGGTTGATCCGGGCGGGCATGAGGGCATCCGCCAAGCGGCCTATGCTTGCGACATCACCTATGGTACCAACAGCGAGTTCGGCTTCGATTACCTGCGCGACAACATGAAGATCCGATACGAGGATCAGGTGCAGGGCCGCCTTGACTATGCCATTGTCGACGAGGTGGACTCCATTCTCATCGACGAGGCCCGCACGCCGCTGATCATCAGCGGGCCCGCCCACGGCGACGTCGGCCGGTACAAGTGGGCAGACAGCATCGCCAGATCGCTGGTACGTCAGCAGCAAAGTCTCAACAACGAGACCGCCCGCCGTATCAGTGAGTGGGGCGACAATCCGCCCGAACACTTAAGGGCCAACCCGAAATTCGAGGATGCGATCAAGCGATTCCGCGTCGACCCGTACATGCTGACGGAGGACGAGGCCGAGGCGATCGGCCACCGTCAGTTGTACGTGGTCCAGCAGGACCGCAAGCAGGTTCAGATCACCCATGAAGGTGTCCAGCGGGCCCAGGACGAGGCCGGCATCGGCAGCTTCTACGTCGGGGAAAACATGGAGTGTCCGCACCTGATCGAAAACGCGCTGCGGGCCCATGTCGTCTACGAGCGCGACAAGGAATACGTGGTCCAGGATCGGCAGGTGATCATCGTCGACGAGTTCACCGGCCGGCTTATGCACGGACGGCAATGGTCCGACGGCCTGCACCAGGCGGTCGAGGCTAAGGAGGGCGTGCCGGTCAAGGAAGAAACGCAGACCATGGCCACGATCACCATCCAGAACTTCTGCAAACTCTACGAGCATCTCGCGGGCATGACCGGCACGGCCATGACCGAGTCCGAAGAGTTCATGAAGATCTACAAGCTGGAGGTGGTGGCCATTCCGACGAACCGGCCCGTTAACCGGCTGGATCATAATGACCGGATCTACCGCACGTTCAAAAACAAGTACGAAATGATCGTGGAGGAGATCCACGAGATGCACCGCCGCGGCCGTCCGAACGACCCCTTCCTGCTTGCGGAAGTGTTCAACCGGCTCAAGCCGATTATCCAAGAAACCCCCGACCTTTCCGAAGACCGGCGAAACGAGCAGATCGAGGCCATCGAGCAAGCCCTGCAGCAGTTTCGCGACGCTGAGAACGGCGACACCCAAGTCACGCGGGCCATGATGGAGACTTACGATCGCGTAATGGGCAATCTGGCAACGGGGCGCCCCATCCTGGTCGGCACCACCAGCGTCGAGAACTCCGAGAGGCTGTCACAACTGTTGATCAAGACCTACGGGATCGAACACGAGGTTCTGAACGCCAAGAACCACGCTCGCGAAGCGGAGATCGTGGCCAAGGCCGGGCATCGGCACGAGCCGACCCGCGGGACGGAGAATCTGCCGCTGGGCAATGTCACCATCGCCACGAACATGGCCGGGCGAGGAACGGACATCAAGCTTGAAGAGGGCGTGGTTTACGGCAAGTGCAAGGTACCGCAGGATGTGCGCACGATGATACCGGAGTACCCTGCGGCCTCGCTGCGTCTGTTTCCTCCGGGCTCGACCAAGTGCTGCATCAACTGCCCCGAATACAACGCCGCGACGGCCTGCAGCCATTGCTTCAAGCCGAAACTCGATTCTCGATTCCCGGCGATGGGACGACACATCTGCTCTCTGAACGCCCCCTGCGGTTTGCATATCGTCGGCAGCGAGCGGCATGAGGCCCGGCGGATCGACAATCAGCTTCGCGGCCGGGCCGGACGCCAGGGTGACCCGGGGTCAAGCCGGTTCTTCCTTTCGCTCGAAGACGATCTGCTCAAGCTGTTCATGCCCGAGTGGATGCTCAAGATGATGGAGAGACTGGGGTTCACCGAGGGCGTGAGCCTGGAGGACAAGCGCATCTCGAAGGGCATCGAGCGGGCCCAGAGAAAGGTCGAGGAGCGCAACTTCTCGATTCGGAAGCATCTGCTCGAGTGGGACGAGCCGATGGATTACCAGCGTCGCGCGTTCTACAAGGAGCGTCAGCAGATTCTGGAGGGCCGACAGCTCAGCGACCTGATCTGGCGCATGATTGAGGAAACCGTCGAGGAAGCGGTGGCCGACTACCTGGCCGAGGACTATATGGCCCGCCGGATCAGCGATTGGTGCAAGAACAATCTCGATGTAGCCATTGATGCCGAGGTTCTTGAGGGCGACGATGCGGCACACCTGCAGCGGATCATTCGCGAAAAAGCCAAGGACGAGATCCGCGACGCGATCCGCACGTCACTCGGCGAGTACATCGACGAAGAGGAGGGTTCCGCTGCCTGGGACGTTGGTGGTCTGCTGAAGTGGGCTCAGCGGATGTTTCCGGTGTCGACGACGCAGAACCAGCTTCGGAAGATGACGCCGGCAGAGATTGAGGACCTGCTCACGCAGGCCGCCGATGCTCACTATGACCAGGTGGATCTTTCCGCCATCGAGGCGTACCTGGACCCGCAATATGCCCGTCGTGCCCTCGCAGATTGGGCGCGCAACAAGTTCGGGATTGCGATCAAGGCCGACGAGATCGCCGAGGGCGCCGAGGAGAAGGTCAAGGAGGTGATTTACGCGAAGGTTCGCGAGGCCTACACCCAGCGGGAAATATACTATCCGGTCGAAACCGTCCTGAAACAGGCGTTTGGATCGACCGGGACCGACAACGTCTACGCCTGTCAGGCCGTCGTCGGCTGGGCAAACGCGAAATACCAACTCGGGTGGAACAGTGAGCGATTCGTCGGTCGTCCCATCAAGGACATCGCTGATGAACTCGTCCAGGCCGGGCGCGATTTTCTCGAAGGCGGCCGGCTCGAACATGAGATTGACGGGGCCCTCTCGCGGTACGGCGCCACGGGCAACGGTGAACTGTACGAGTGGGCTCGGAAGCGATTCGGTAAGGCCCTGAACGAAAAGGCGCTGAGATCGGGCGCCGAGGAGCCCCGCGAGGTGCTGCTCAATGCCGGTCGCCAATTGGCTCGCTGGGAGCTGACCCAGCTCGAGCGATGGGTGCTGTTGCGGATCTACGATCAGGGCTGGAAAGACCACCTGCTGGAGATGGATCATCTCAAGCACGCGATCATGCAGCGCCCCCTGGGCGGCGATCAGACCCACCCGCAAAGCCAGTATGCCATCGAAGGCCGCGAGCAGTTCCGGCAGATGTGGAAAACCATTCGGGAGCGGGTGACAGACATGATCTTCAAGGTCTCGCATGGTCAGGCGGGCGAGGGGGCGGAGGAGTCCCGACGCACCTCCCATTTGGAGGCCCGTCACGACTCATCCGTGGGAGCCGGCTTTGCCGGGGCTTCAGAAGACCAGCAGGCGGCCATGCGGGCCCAAGGCGAGGGGGCCAAGCCCGTGACCATCCGACGCGAGGCTCCCAAAGTCGGCCGCAACGATCCGTGCCCTTGCGGTTCAGGCAAGAAATACAAACAATGTCACGGAAGGAAAGAGCCGTTGAGGAGGAGCTGACGCATGGCGCTGAGAGACAACAGCGAAGGAAACCGCTTTGACCGCCGCAAGCAGAGGGAGGAATGGCGCAAGGCGGGCCTTCCCGGCAAGGACGAAGAACCGCTGCCGCCGCCAGTCGAGCCCATTCGTGCCGATAAGAAAGAGGTCGGTCGCAACGACCCTTGCCCCTGCGGATCGGGGAAGAAGTACAAGAAATGCTGTGGTAAGTGATGGCGACACTCAATCATTGGTTCGTGGAGTTCTGGCGGGATTTCGAGGTCTGGGACAAACTGCGGGATCCCTGGGTCTGGTTCGGGTTTGGAGCTCAGGCGTTGTTCTTCGGGCGGTTTCTCTGGCAGTGGATCGTCAGTGAGCGCCGCGGACACAGCACCATACCCATTGCCTTCTGGTATCTGTCGCTCTCGGGGGGAGGGGCTCTGTTCATTTATGCCTGGCATCAACGCGACCTGGTCATCATGCTCGGCCAGTTGCTGGCCTGCGCGATCTACTTTCGCAACCTCATGCTGATTTACGGGCAGGCGAGGCGCCGGGCCTTGGCGGGTCTGCCCAAAGCCAAGCTTCGTTCGGAGGTTAGCGGCGAGAATGATTCGGAGGCCGGGTACTGAGCCGCGGGCCTGTGTCCCGGGAGCGACGAGAGATCGCAAGTGCCTGTTAACAAGATGGTTATTTCTATTGGACCCTTTCCTTTCGCGTCCGTATAATGAATAAGGGAGACGGCTCCTTGTGGTTTGCCCAGACAAGCCGGCCGGATGTGTGGGAGAAGGCTCTGCCGATCCTGTGGGTCGGTTTTGGGCTCATTCTTGCGGCAGTCGTCTTTGGTGCAGCGATCATTTGGTGGCGGCGACGGTCGCTTGCTGACGAGCCGACGCCGGGCGAGGTCTGGACCTTGGATGACCTTCGCCGGATGAGGGCGGAGGGCAGTCTGACCGAGGACGAATACCAGCGCCTGCGCGAGACGATGATCGCCGCCTACAAGAGCAGGGTTGCCAAGAGCCCGGAGGCCGATTCCAGCCCTGAGAAGCGAGTTTGAGCGCGGTTCGGGCGGGCAGGATTTTGATCTCCAGAAAGCCCGTATCGCGTGTCGATAGAACCGGACACAGCCTGTTATCCGGGTGTACTCCCGGCGGGTGTCCAGCCGCTGAAGGTGAGCGAGGCGAGAGGTCAGGCGCAGGAAGATCGATCGGGGGTCCATTCCCGTGAGCCGTGCGGGACGGGCTTGCAGCCCGTTGTGATACGGGCAAGACGGCAACCCCACATCGGGTGGGTCTGACGATTGATCAGACGATTGATCATTGGTGAGAGGTTTTCATGGCAGGTACACGCGGGCCGACAGGAGGGACGGGCGGACCGGGGCGTCCCGGGCGTCGCAGCACGTCATGCAGTTTCTGCGGCAAGAGCCAGCGTGAGGCGGCACCCATGGTCGAAGGTCCCGGCGACGTGTACATCTGCGCCGCTTGCGTGGATCTTTGCCAGAACATCATCAAGCAGGAGAAACGCAAGAGCGGCCCCGCGAGGCACTTGGCCAGCTCCATCCCGCCACCGCGGCAGATCAAAGAGTTCCTGGACCAATACGTCATCGGGCAGGAGCACGCCAAGCGGGCTCTGGCCGTGGCCGTCCATAACCACTACAAGCGACTGGCCCACACCGACGGGGCGGACGAAGACGACGTCGAAATCGACAAGTCGAACGTCCTTTTGATCGGGCCCACCGGATCGGGCAAGACGCTGCTGGCTCGCACGCTCGCGCGCGTCCTGAACGTTCCGTTCGCCATCGGCGATGCGACCACTTTGACCGAGGCGGGATACGTCGGCGAGGACGTGGAGAACATCCTGCTCCGTTTGCTCCAGAACGCAGATTATGATCTTGAGGCCGCCCAGCGAGGGATCGTCTACATCGACGAGATCGACAAGATCGGCAAGACGAGTCAGAACGTCAGCATCACCCGCGACGTCAGCGGCGAAGGCGTTCAACAGGCTCTGCTCAAAATGCTCGAGGGCACCATCTCGAACATACCGCCGCAAGGCGGCCGGAAGCACCCCGAACAGCAGTACATCCAGATGGACACGACGCACATTCTGTTCATCTGCGGCGGCACGTTCGTCGGCCTCGACGAGATTATCGGAAGGCGGTTGGGCAAATCGACCATCGGTTTCATGGGCGAGATGAGCGGTAAGTCGACCAAGGACAGCACGGTTCGCGATCGGAACATTCTCAGAAGCGTGACGCCCGACGACCTGGTGACTTTCGGTATGATTCCCGAACTGGTGGGCCGGCTGCCGGTTATCACCGCTCTGGACCAGTTGGACGAGGGAACCCTCGTGCGGATCCTGACCGAGCCCAAGAACGCCCTGGTTCGCCAGTATCAGCGTTTCTTTGAGATGGAAGGATGCGAGCTGGAGTTTACCGGCGCGGCACTCAAGGTCATCGCCGAGCGGGCCATGGAGCGAGACACCGGCGCCCGAGCTCTGCGCGGCGTGATGGAAGACCTGATGCTGGACGTGATGTATCGTCTGCCCGAGGAAGGCAAGAACGGCCGATTCGTCGTTACCGAGGAGGTTGCACGCGGAGAAGTCGACCTCTTCACCCAAAGGGCCCGGCGCAAGGAATCGGCCTAGATTCTCTCATGACGCTCTCGATATCGACCCATGCCTCGAGGTCCGGTGCCTCGGGGCATTTTTGTTGGAACCGCCCCCGTCTGTTATTCGGCGCGCTGGCAAGCATTCCCGACTCGTTATAGACTGCCCTTGCTGAGGCGGTCGGCGCGGTAACCGAGGAGGCCCATTACATCGCCGTGAGAATCAAGGATAAGAGATGAAGGAGGAAGGATGTGGCAAGTGAGGCTTTGCCCGCCGCCGGAGATAGGGTGGGACGACCGGGACCTTCCGCGTGGAGGATTTCCATTGCCATTCTTGCCGAACGCGGGATACCTTCCGCGAGAGGATGCGGCCCGGAAAGGATTCCGGGCCGAGCGGTAGCGGATTCCGGGCCAAGCGGTAGCGGATTCCGGGCCGAGCGGTAGCGGATTCCGGGCCGAGCGGTAGCGGATTCCGGGCCAAGCGGTAGCGGATTCCGGGCCGAGCGGACACCGGGACTTTCCATCTTTCATCCTTTCGCCTTCATCCTTTTGTGGATGACAGGAGCCTCACGGCGATGGAGCGCGCCTTCCGGGCGCATGGAGACTCATCGATGTCACTACTGGTGACCGGCAGTATCGCAATTGACGATGTGAGAAGCCCCTTTGGCAGCGCCGAGGGCGTCTATGGAGGCTCGGCCGTGTATTTCTCATTCGCGGCCACGCTCTTTGTCCCGGTGCGGTTCGTAGGCGTCGTCGGCGAGGATTTCCCGGATGATTTCCGCGCGTTCCTGACGAAGCGGAACATCGATCTGGCAGGGCTCGAAGTCCGCAGGGGCAGCAAGACCTTCCGCTGGTCGGGGCAGTATGACCAGGTGACCAGTGATGCCGAGACCATCGCCATTGAACTGAACGTGCTGGCGGAGGCCGGCCCGAGGATCCCTCCGCAGTTCGCCGACAGTGAGTACGTTTTCCTGGCCGCGACGCACCCCTCGTTGCAGCAGGATCTTGTCGGCCAGCTCAAGTCTCCAAGACTGATCGTAGCGGACACGCGCAACCTCTGGATCACCAATGAACGAGCCGCCCTGCTCAAGACCTTCAGCATGGTTCACGGGGCCATCCTCAACGATGCCGAGGCTCGTTTGCTGACCGACAGGCACAACCTGGTGCTCGCCGGCCGACGGATCATCGAATGGGGACCGCGGTTCGTGGTGATCAAGAAGGGTGAAAACGGCGTGATGCTGGTCACCAAAGACACGGTGGCGGTGCTGCCGGCTTTCCCGACGACCGAAGTCAAGGATCCGACCGGGGCGGGTGACAGCTTCGCCGGCGGGATGATGGGCTGCCTGGCTAAACAACGCGACTTCAGCGAGGTCTCGCTCAAACGGGCCCTCGCTTACGGTACCATCACCGCGTCTTTTACCATTGAGGATTTCAGTCTGCGACGGATCGAGAAGGTGACCATCGACGACGTCAATCGACGGCTGGCCGAGTACAAGGCCATGCTATCGCTGGAATGAGTTGAACCGGCAAGGAACAAAATCGCGAGCGATGGGTTCGCAAGGCGGTCTGCGAGAACCGCCGCGTAGAGATGAAGGAGGACTCACGATGCAGGATTCCACCACAAGACGTTCGTTTCTGCAGGCATTGGGTCTGGGTACCGCCGCTCTCGGCGTGACGGGGATCGCCCGCGCCGAGGAGAAGGTAATCCAGGGATTTGAGAAGGAAGCGACCGATTTGAACGCATCCAAGGACTGGAAGCCCGTCTCGGATCGCAAGGTTCGCGTCGGTATTGCCGGATATGGCGTATGCCGGTTCGGGGCGGCGTTCAGCTTCCAGGACCATCCCAACGTCGAGATCGTGGCTGTCAGCGACCTGGATTCCGACAAATGCGCTGCTCTGGCCAAGGCCGTCCGTTGCGAGAAAACCTATCCTTCGGCCGAAGAGATGATCAAGGATCAGAAGATCGAAGCGGTGTTCGTCGCGACCGATGCCCCGAGCCACGCGCGGCTGGCCATAATGGCTCTCCAACACGGCAAGCACGTGTGCTCGGCCGTGCCGGCGTGCTTCGGTTCGATCGAGGACGCCGACAAGCTCTTTGAGGCGGTCAAGACAACCGGCCTCAAGTACATGCTCTTTGAGACCTCGTATTTCCATGCCGATTTGTACGCCATGCGGGAGATCTACAAGGCCGGCGGCTTCGGCAAGCTGGTTTACGCCGAAGGAGAGTATTACCACTATATGGAAGAGCCGATCGACTCATACAAAGGTTGGCGCGTCGGCCTGCCGCCGCAGTGGTACCCGACGCACTCGAATGCCTACTACGTCGGCGTGGGAGGGGGCAGCTTCACGGAAGTCTGTTGCATGGGAATGCCCAGCATCATCCCGCACCTTCGGCCCGAGAACAACCCTTACAAGAACCCGTTCGGCACCGAGATCGCTTTATTCCGCACCAGCGAAGGCGGATCGGCGCGGATGGCGGTCAGTTGGGACTCTCCGGGCGCGGGCGGCGAGATGGGCCGGATTCGAGGGCAGCGGGGCACGTTTTACGGCAAGTACGAGGGACTGGAGAAGAACCTGCCGGATACCAGGCGCCCGCCGCTTCCGCCCAAGGTGGAAGCCGGAGGTCACGGCGGCTCGCACGGCCACCTGATGAACGAATTCGTCACCGCGATCCTCCAAGACCGCAAGCCGCTGGTGGATATCGCCCAGGCATTGAACATGACCGTTGCCGGCATCGTTGCTCACCAGTCGGCTTTGAAGGACGGTGAACTGCTCAAGATACCGCAGTACAAACTGTGACCGAGTGGTCCGATGAACGCTGGCAGAGAATCGGGCAGTCTCCTCTACGTGGTGCTGTTGGTGCTGGTCGCGGCGCTGGGCGGTTTGTTGTTCGGTTACGACACGGCGGTGATTTCGGGCGCGACCGAGTTCCTGAGTCAGAAGTTCGCGCTCGACGAGAACTGGGAAGGCTGGGCCGCGGCCTGCACCTTGCTGGGCTGCATGCTCGGTGCGGGCACGGCCGGAACGCTGAGCGATCGCTTCGGTCGCAAGAAGACGATGCTGTTGGCGGCGGTCCTGTTTGGCCTGTCCGCGTTGGGCGCGGCATTGCCTCGCAACCTTAACCAGTTCGTCATGGCACGGATGATCGGCGGGCTTGGCATCGGCATTGCCTCGATGATGTCGCCGATGTACATCGCCGAGGTTTCACCGAGCCGCATCCGCGGCCGCCTGGTTTCGGTCAACCAGTTCGCCATCATCTTCGGCATGCTGGTGGTCTACTTCGTCAATGCCTACATCGCCAGGCAGGGCGGCGCAGACGACCAGGATTGGAACATCCATTACGGCTGGCGCTGGATGTTCGGCTCCGGTGTGTTGCCGGCGGTTTTATTCTTCGTGCTGCTGTTCTTTGTGCCGGAAAGCCCGCGGTGGTTGGTGAGCCGGGGGCAGGAGGACCGGGCCGAATCCGTCCTGGCTCGCATCGGCGGGAAAGCTCATGCCGGGCGTGAAATCGGCGAAATCCGCGACGCCCTCTCGCTGGAGACGAGTTCACTGGGTCAGCTTTTCGCCCCGCGGATGCGGCTGCCGCTGCTGATCGGCATCGGGCTGGCCGTTCTCCAGCAAATCACGGGGATCAACATCGTGCTGTACTACGCGCCCAAGATCTTCAGCAGCACCGGCCTGAAGATCACCGACGCGATCGGCCACACCGTGCTGGTCGGGGCGGTCAACCTGGCATTTACCGTCGTCGCCATCTGGGTGGTCGACCGAGTCGGGCGCAAGCCGCTGCTGCTGACCGCCTCGGCCGGAATGGGGTTGTCGTTGCTGCTGCTGGGCGAAGCATTCCGGCGCGAACGATTCCACGGGCCGTGGGTGCTGGTTCTGGTGCTGGCTTACGTTGCCTCATTCGCGATTGCCATGGGGCCCGTCGTGTGGGTGGTGATCGCCGAGATCTTTCCGACCGGCATCCGCGGCCGGGCGATGGCCGTGGCCACCGTGTGTCTGTGGTTCGCCTGCTTCATGGTCACCCAGACGTTTCCGCGCATGCTCAAGCACCTCGGCGGCAACACCTTCTTCATCTACGCGGTCATGTGCGCCTTCTGCTTTGTCTTTGTGGCCGCTTTCGTGCCCGAAACCAAAGGCAAGTCGCTCGAAGAGATTGAGCGCGGCTGGATGCGCCGTGAGAATCGGTAAGCGACCGGCGGCAGCCCAAACCGGCCGCTTTACATTGCCGGTGCGGTCGCGGCCCGCGTCGTCGGGGGCGCGGCTGCGGCGCGGGTCGTCGTTACGGGAACCGATGGCGCGGTGCTTGCGGGCCGTGTCCCCAAGACCGGGTATGTCGCGGGAACCGCGTGTGGGGTCTTGGAGGGCGGGCTCTCCACAAGGAATCGCCAAGTGTGACGGTCGCCCCAGCCGGCCATGCGCCGACCGTCGAAGAACAGCGTCGGGGTCGCGTTGACGCCCAAGGCACTGCCTTGGCCCACGTTGGAGCGGATTCGATCCCAAATGCCGTACGTCTTGATCTGTTTCCAGAGTGCGTCGTGGTCTATTCCCAGCTTCTCGCAAGCTTGCTTGACATATTCGGTGCTGCGCTTGGCGAAACCTTCCGGATCGCGGAACAGCTCGTCGTGCATTTTCCAGAACGTTTCATTCCCGCCAAGAATCCGGGCAGCCTCGGCCGTGACGGCGGCGGCACAGGCCGCGCCGTGCGGCGTGTTCTTGATGTAGATGTTGCACGTGGTGTTCATGGGGAAGTACTTGAAGACCACGCGGAAGCGGCCCGGGTATTCCTTCATGCGCTCATCGAGCATGTCAGCTATCAGTCTGCAATGCGGACACTGGAAGTCAGTGAAAACGACCACGGTGTGTGGGGCGTCGGCCGGGCCGCGGACCGGGTCCTCGGGCATGATCGGAATCTGCAACTGGGGTTGAGACATGAACTTCGCGTGTTTGGCGGCATAATCGCCGTCGTATTCCTGCCACTTCGCGAAGTACTCGTTGCTGTAGGCCTTCCGCAAACGTGACTGGTAGATTCCCCAGCCGGCAGCGCTCATAGCGGCGGCCGTCAATACGGCGGCCAGGACCAGATGCAGCGGTGGGTGAGACAACTCTGACTGGCGGCCGTACGAACTCTCCACGATGTGCCCGGCCGGCGCGACCGCGGGGCCCGCCGCCATGCCCTGTCTTGGCCACAGAAGCAGGGTCACCAGCAGCAGCGCCAGGGTCAGCACATGCACCAGAAAACACAACCAGCAGGGCCGATCAAACCTGGACCACATGATCACGTCAAGCCAGATGCAGATCACGGCTCCGACGGCCGCCCCCAGAACGGGCAGAAAATGCAACCACCGCCGCGACCCGCGCGCCTGCCCCACCGTGATGTACCACGAGGCCATGCAGGCGAAAAACGCAAATCCGAACATCGCCGTCGGGATGGTCACACTCTTGTCGCCCCGGCCCAGCACTATTTTGCCCCACTTGCTGGCCAGGATCGCGTCGCAGCTTGACTGCCCCTCGGCGTCTTCACACATGGCGCCGAGAACCGGATCGCTGCCGACCTCGACAGCAACGTGACGCTGAAGGAGAACGGCGCTGGCCGCCAGACCCGCCAAGGCCAGCAGCGCCGCAAAGACCACGCCGGTGACTGCTGCTGCGCTTTGTCTCATATCGTATGTGTCCTCGATGTTCTTGTCCGCGTCGGATCACGGCTGCGGCCTTGTCGCCGCCATGGAAGGCCGCTCGTCCTGCCGCGTCGGTGCTGCCGACGTCCCCGACACCGGAATACTCGACGAAGGCACCCGCGACGTCATGATCTTCAACCACAGAGCGTCGGTCGCGTGCGGCCGCCAGACTCGCTTGTTATCCACGAAAATCGCGGGTGTTGAATCAACCTTGATGAAGTCCACGTCGCCGGGCTTGATATTCGGCAGGTTCTTGCCGAGATTGGCCCCTTCGTCCAGATCAGCCTTGACCCGGGCCATGGCCTGGTCGCCGGCCATCGCCTGCTCAAAGGCCTGTTCGTCCAGTCCGATCTCGCGCGCCAGGACATTGAAGTCCCGATTCTCCTTCCATCCTTTCCATCTCGCCTGACTGTCCCAGAGAAGGTCGTGCATTTTCCAGTAGGCCTCGTCGCCGCCGACGATCCGGGCCGCCTCCGCCGCCAGCGCCGCCTTGCAGGCGGCCGGATGCAGGTTGTGGGACGCGTAAGGACTACAGTCGGTGCAGATCGGCCAATACTTGAATGTCATGCGGATCAATCCGCCGTAACGCTCGCTCAGCGGCAACAGTCTCGTGTTGGTGTAGTCCTCGAATCGCTTGCACCCCGGACATCCGAAGTCGCTGTACACCACGAGTGTGTGCGGAGCATTGACCGGGCCGCGGAACGGTCGGTCCTCGAGCGAGATGGGCACGGGCGGTGAGATTTCCCATGCCGTGTAGGCGTGCTGCCAGCGCGTCTGGTAGTAATCCAGTTGCTTCTGGTAATGCTTCTGGTAAGCCTCGGCGGTGGTGAGCTTCTTGTGCGCGTCGATGACCTTTTGAATCAGCACCTCGGCGGGCTGCGTCGTCAGCGTCGCGAGCAGCTCCTTCTCATCGACGGGCTGGGTGGTCGAAACCTCCTTCTCAACAACGGACCGCTCAGCCGCGACGGTCGGCGACAACCACTGGTATTCCCCCCAGATCGCCACCAACGCCACGATCGGGGTCGCCACCAGAATGCGCAAGGTCGGCCAATGAGTCACGGAAGGGGCAAACCACGCAACGGCGGGTGTGGCCGAGGCGCGGGGCGGGGCTGCGGCGGCTTCGTCCGATTCCCGCGGCCAGAGCGCCAAAGCGAAAACAAAGAGCAGCAGCGACAGCACGTGGGTGATCACACACAGCGGACAGTAGTACTTCAGTCTGGTCCACATGACGTACTCGAAGAATGCGCTGACACCGAGGCCGACGGCCGTCCCACTTACAAGAATGAGGTGTGCCCACCATCGCGAGGGGCTACAGATTCCGACCAGGCCCAACCACGCGAGTACGGCCGTGAAGTAGAACATCCCCAGAAGCGCCACCGGCACGTGGAATTGCCCGGGCTTGCTGCCAAAGGGCCAGACCGAGTAGGGACTCTGCGCCACCTCTTCACAACTGGCGCTCTCTGTTGCACTACAGATGGCGTCAAACCAACTTGTCTCACCATCGTTTTCGGTAGCTGCCGCCACCGGAGCGAATCCGTGAGTCTTCAGGTACTCGAAGGTCAATTCTCTGCTCAGCCAGATGCCGGCAACGCAACTTGCCATCGCCGCCAGCCAAACCACCGTCCGGATCGGGCCTGTTCTCACCGTTGTCACTCCTGCGGCATGGGGGCCGATTCATCTCGCGGGGGGAAGCACCAACTGGCGCCCGTCGGGGCTGGGGTTTGCAGGCCCGACGCCCGAGTCATACACTCTGGTGCCATGAGCCAACCAAGAGTGATGATCCTTCGAACCGCCGGTACCAACTGCGACGAGGAAACCGTCCATGCCTGGGAACTGGCCGGCGCCCAAGCCCGGCGGGTACACGTACGCGAACTCATCGATAAACCCGCCTTGTTGCGGGAGTTCGCGATTCTAACGATTCCTGGCGGCTTCAGCTACGGTGATGACATCTCCGCCGGGAAGATCCTGGCTAACCAGATGGTTCACCACCTTGCCGATGCCATCGGCGAATTCGTGGCCGCAGGCAAACTGGTTCTGGGGATCTGCAACGGTTTTCAGGTTCTGGTCAAGGCAGGGCTGCTACCGGGCGATGGCCAGAGTTTCATGAGTCGGCAGACCGTCACCCTGACAAACAACGACTCGGCCCGCTTCGAGGATCGATGGGTGCACTTGCGGACGGGGAAGCGGGCGACTGCCTTTTTTCCAGCCGACACGATTCTGGCCATGCCAGTTGCCCACGGGGAAGGCAAGCTCGTGGCCGCTGACGATCAGACTCTGAGGCGATTGATTGAGAACGGACACGTAGCCGTCACTTACTGTGATGCCCAAGGACGCCCAGGCCCTTATCCGGTTAATCCCAATGGCAGCCAGGCGGACATCGCCGGTTTGACCGACAGAACAGGCCGCATCTTCGGCCTGATGCCCCATCCTGAGCGCCACGTTCACCCCACCCAGCACCCTGAGTGGACCCGTCGACCAGGAGCTTCGGCGGATGGACGAATCATCTTCGAGACCGCCGTCCGAACAGCTTTCCAGCTCTAACCTTATTTCTCACAGCGGTTTATGAAATACGAGCAGCGAACTGAGCCTGCTCAAGGAAGCTGCGCATGACGCCTGTGGCCCATACCCGGTTCGCCCGAAGATTCGTGCCGGCCGAAGCTGGCATGGGCACTGGGCCCAGTATCGAACCCTTGTTTGACGCCCTCGATGCCCGGCCCATCGAGACCGTCGGCCAATTCGAGCAGTGGATTCTCGACGGAAGCGAGCTGGCCTCTTGTCTGTCGGAGGAACACGACAAGCGCCTCGTCGCGATGACCTGCCAGACGGACGATCAGAGTCCCAGCAAGAGCCCGACCGCCGCGTTCGGCAGGAACCTCCGAGCCGTCCGCCCGACGCCGACTTGCTGATCGGGAATCAATCGATGAGATCTTCCACCGGATGATCCGGCTGCGTTCGCAAATTGCCCCGAATGCCGGTTTCGACAGCTTCCGAGACTACCAGTTCAAGGCTGATGAGCGGTTCGACTATACCCCTGCTGACTGTCATACGTTCCACGAAGCCATCAGGCACGCTGTGGTGCCAGTTTACCGGCAGATTCAGCAGCAACGCAGAAGACACCGGGGGTTGAACGACTGCGACCCTGGGATCTCGCCGTGGATCCCAAGGGCAGGCCACCCCTGTGGCCGTTCAATGAGGGTGGCGAGTTGTCGGCCAAGTGTTGGACGATCTTCGCTGAGGCGGTCCGCCTTAAAGCCTATCCCGAGACCAGAAGAGGCGCTACTTTACTCTGCGGGACGCGACGCGGACGCTTCAGCTCGCCGCCAAGGGTGCGGGACTGGAGGGTGCGATCTACGCCGGGCTGGAGGCGGTGACCAGCGACCTTCTCGGCCGGGAGTGGCGGCGGGAAGACGGGGCGCACCTGAAGGTCGAGCGGTGCCTCATCGACGCCAACTGGGGCACATCGACTGACGTGGTCTACCAGTTCTGCCGTCAGAGCGCCCACGCGGCGGTCCTGACGCCGAGCCACGGGCGGTTCGTGGGGGCATCAAGCATCCCGCTGGCCGAGTACCGCCGCAAGCGCGGCGACCGCGTCGGCCTGAATTGGCGCATCCCCAGTGTCCACGGCCGCCGGGCCATCCGCCACGTGCTCTTCGACTCGAACTACTGGAAGTCGTTCATCCACGCACGCCTTGCCGTCGCCATGGGCGACCGGGGGTGCCTGTCGCTTTTCGGCCGCGACCCGGAAGTGCATCGCCTCCTGGCCGAGCACCTGACGAGCGAGTACCGCGTGAAGACCGAGGGCCGGGGCCGCGTGGTGGACGAGTGGAAACTGCGCCCCGAGGCCTCAGAGAACCACTGGCTCGATTGCCTCGTCGGCTGCGCCGTGGCGGCGTCGATGCAGGGCGTGGTGCTGCCCGGAACGGACGCGAAGGCCGACGTGAAGCGCCAGCGCGTGAGACTCTCGGACCTCCAGCGGAGCAGGCGATAGATGGACGAGCGCACACAGATGAGCGGGGACTCGAAAGGTCTTCCTGCCACGATGCCAGCGGCCCAGCCGGTTAAGCGTGGTCTGGAGTGCCCGCGCTGCGGGTGCAGGCATTTCCACGTGCTCTATACCCGCGCCACCATCGGTGGGCGAATCCTCCGCCGTCGCGAGTGCCGCTACTGCGGCCGGAGGGTTACCACCTACGAATCTGCCAACTGATTTGCACGGAGCGGTTTTCGCGCTTGACAATTTCCGTCTTTTAGCGGATACTAAAACGGATGGCTGAGATAGATCGGCAAGACATGATGCGAATCTTCAGGGCGCTCTCGGTGGAGAAGCGAGCGGAGATCATCCGCCTTCTGGCCGAACGGACGCTCTGCGTCGGGGCCCTGTCCAACCTGCTGGGCATCTCGGCGGGCGCGGTGTCCCAGCACCTGCGGATTCTCAAGGACGCCGGTCTCGTCCAAGCCGACCGGCGGGGCTACTTCATCCACTATAGTCTCTCGCCCGACGCCGCCGGGCGTTGCCGGGCGGTCATGGACTCTCTTTTCGGATTGCAGAAGAAAGGAACCAGACGATGTGCTGCGGAAAAACGAAATGCGAAAGGCCCAAGGAACTCAAGGGCAAAGCCGAAGCGTGCCCGCCCGAGCAGATCAAGAAATGCCACGGCGACGTGAAGGAACACCCGTGCGTCAAGACGAGCAGGAAGCGCAAATAGCCGTCCGGGTCGGCGGCCTCAGGAAGAGCTACGGCGCGGTCGTCGCATTGGCCGGGGTCTCGTTCGATGTTCGACGCGGGAGAGTGTTCGCCTATCTTGGTCCCAACGGCGCGGGCAAGACGACGACCATCAACATCTTGTGCGGGCTGCTGGGCCGCGATGGCGGCGAGGTCTCGATACTCGGCCGGGACGTGGCCCACGACCCGGTCTTCGTGAAGAGCCGCATCGGCGTCGTGACCGAGAACTCCAACCTCTACCCCGAGCTGCGTTGCCGCAGGAACCTCCAGTACGTGGGCCAGCTCTATGGCCTGCCCCGCGCGGAGGGACGGAGCCGTGCCGCTGAGCTGATCGAGGGGTTCGGCCTGGCCGAGAAGGCGGACCAACCGTTCGGAGCGCTCTCGCGCGGCATGAAACGCCGCTTGACCGTTGCCGCCGCGCTGGTACATCGGCCGAAGGTGCTCTTTCTCGACGAGCCGACCACCGGCCTCGACGTGCCCAGCGCCAAGTCCCTGCGCGGACTCATCCGCCGAATCGTCGGTGGCGGGACTACTGTCTTCCTAACCACCCGCAACCTCTTCGAGGCCGAGGAACTGGCCGACGACGTGGCGGTGCTGATAGGCGGGCGAATCGTCGCGCGGGGGAGCGTGGCCGAAATCAAGGGGTGCGTCGGCCGAGCGCGGAGCGTCTCCGTCCGGTTCTCTGGTCCGGTTGACGCCGACATCCTCAAATCGGCCTGTCCCGCGATCCGCTCCGCGAAACTCCAGGACGGTTACTGGCGGCTCGACGTAGCCGACCTGCACGAGGCGCTCGGCCAAGTCGTGGCGTTCTGCCGGCGGGAAGGCCTTCGCGTCGATGAGGTGGGCACGCGGGAACCGACGCTGGAGGACGCTTTCGTGTCGCTTCTGACCGAGAATGCGCAGGCGAACAGGAGGGACGAGTCGTGAGCCTGGTCGCCCGGGCGCTCGCCATCAGCTACAAGGACGTCGAGAGCTACTACGGCAAGCCGCCACTGGTGACGTGGGGCCTGCTGTTTCCTGCCGTTCTGATCCTGGCCGTGTACCTGAAGGACAGGGCGGGGTATCTTGCGGTCGCGCCAGGGATCATCGGCATGACGCTGCTCTTCGGCAACACCTCGATGGCGGCCATCGTCATCACCTTCGAGAAGCGCAGCGGGACGTTGGAGCGGCTTCTCCTGGCCCCGCTCACCGCCCGCACCATCGTTCTCGGCAAGGCCCTGAGCGCGGCGGCCTACGGCATCGCGACGGCCGCTGTCCTGACGCTGGGGCTCGCTGCGCTGCTGGGCCTGCCGTTGGCCCGGCCTGGTGTCTTTGCGCTCGGGCTTGTGCTGGGCGCGGGGATGTTTTCGCTCATGGGGATCATCGCGTCGGTCTTGGTGAAAGAGGTCTTCGAGGCCATGACGCTGATGAATTTCTTCCGCTTCCCGTTGCTCTTCGTGAGCGGCGTCTTCATGCCCCTGTCGCAGATGCCCGATTGGGTCAAACCCGTGGCGTACATCTCTCCGCTGACCCACGTGGTCGAACTCCTCCGGCTCGGTGCGTCCGGCGAGGCTTATTTCTCGTCGCCGTGGTTGCCGCTGGGGGTCTCGGTGGTATTTCTCGCCGCGTCTTGTGTGGTTGCAGGGCCCGCCTTCCGCAGGTACGCCACCCGCTGAGTGCCCGCCACTGCGGCCGGAGGCTGACCACCTACGAGAAGGGGGACGACTGAAGCGGGCACGTTTCTCCTGGAACATGGCCACCCGGGCGCGTTTTTCACGTCGCGCACACGTTTTTCTGGGCGGAGCCGCTCGTGTAACTGTTTTTCTTGGCCCGTAACTGTTTTTCCCGCGTGGTGGCCGGAAGGCTGTCACGCGGCGCGCGGTCGTCTCCGAGTCCGGCCATCGCGCGTAGCCGAGGATGTGCGACGGCCTACCAGGATGGGCTCTTCTTCAGAACAATCCAGATAGCCCCTTGACGGTGCCAGCCAAGGTGGGTATTATTCTGTCCAGTTTTGGCCGTAAGTGGAAACCGTTTTTGCCAGGAGAAGGCCATGCTGGAAACGCTCAAGACCATGATACTGGACGCGCAGGAGGCTCCGCTGGAGACGGGGGTGCCCCGCCGCCTGTCGATGAAGGCGGTTCCGGGCAAGGCGTCCGTGTGCATAGGGGTCCGCCGTAGCGGTAAGTCGACCTATCTGTTTCAGATCATGCAACGGCTGCTGGACCGCAAGGTTCCCCGCCAGAACATTCTCTATCTGAACTTCTTCGACGACCGCCTGCACGGGCTTCAGCAGGAGGGGCTCGGACACGTGGCCGAGGCGTACTACTCGCTCTACCCGCAGAAGAAGAACGCGGAGACGGTCTACTGCTTCTTCGACGAGATTCAGGTGGTCCCCAAGTGGGAGTCGTTCGTGGACCGTCTGATGCGGACGGAGAAGTGCGAAGTCTACCTGACCGGGTCGTCGTCGCGGATGCTGTCGAAGGAGATCGCCACCCAGATGCGCGGGCGCGCCCTGTCCTGGGAGCTGTTCCCCTTTTCGTTCCGCGAGTTCCTGGACTACAGGAAGGTGGAGGCTTCCGGCGAGCTTTCCACGAGGAAGCGTTTGCTCGTCCAGAAGGCCTTTGACGATTACTGGGAGACCGGTGGATTCCCCGAGGTGGCGGGGCTGGACCGCCCGCTTCGGATCAAGACGCATCAAGAGTACTTCCACGCTGTTCTCTTCCGGGACCTGGTCGAGCGGCACGACGTGTCCCATCCGAAGGCGGTCTCCGACCTGGCCCACTGGCTGATCGACAACACCGCCTCTTTCTACACCATCAACCGGCTGACGGGCTATCTCAAGTCGCTGGGGCACAAGGTCCCCAAGTCGGTCGTGTCGGACTATCTGGCGTGGTTCGAGGACGCCTACTTCCTGTTCAGCGTCAGGCTGTTCGACGCGTCGCTGGCGCGCAGCCACGTCAACCCGAAGAAAGTCTACTGCGTCGATCACTCCATGGTCACTTCGGTTTCGTCCGGCGTTCTGGTCAATTCCGGCCACCTCCTGGAGAACCTCGTCTTCGTGGGACTGCGCAGGACCTGCCCTGATGTCTTCTATTACAGGACCAGGACCGGGCGGGAGATCGACTTCATCCTCTCGCCGCGGGGGCGTCCACGCGCGCTGGTCCAAGTATGCGAGTCGTTGGTCGAACCGCAGACCAGGAAACGGGAACTCGCGGCCTTGGATGAAGCGATGTCCGAACTGGGCGTGCGAACAGGGACCATCGTCACGAGGGCCGAAAGCGAGCGGATCGAAGGCGAAAACGGAACCATCACGGTAGTTCCGGTCTGGCGGTTCCTGCTGGATCTCCCGGACACGCGGGAGTAGGCGCATGCGATTCCTGCTGATAAGCGACACCCACGGGCGGCTCGGTGTCATCAACGAGTTGGCGGCCCGGACGCGGGCCGACGCCGTGATTCACGCCGGCGACCTCGGCTTCTACGACGATGGGAGCTCCGAGCGGCTTTCCGAGCGGGAGCTCCGGCTCCACGTCGCGCACTCGGACCTTCCGCAGCCCGAGAAGGATCGAATCCTTGGGCTTCCCCGCGCCGAGCAGACCGTCGCCGCCAAGGCCGCTTGTCTGCTCGGCGAATTCCAGTCCTACGTCGATGGGCGCGAATCGTTCCGTGTGCCGGTCTACACCGTATGGGGCAACCACGAGGACAAGGACGTCGTCGAACGGGTCTTCCGAGGCGATGTCAAGGTTGGAAACCTCCATGTTCTGCACCATCGCCAGGCATACAGGGTCGGGCCGGCACTCATCTACGGCCTGGGCGGGAATCTCCTGCCCGGGTCGAAGATGATGCAGAAACCCATCGCCGGTGGCGGCGGCAGGATTTGGAGCACGCTTTCTCAATACGCCGACCTCGTGCGAGCCGCCGACAACGAGACGGACTGGCCCGGGCTGCGCCTCTTCGTTTCCCATGTCAGCCCGGGAAAAGAACCGTTCGTGGAACTCGTCGCGGCCAGGACGCGGGCGGACTTCACCATCAGCGGGCACATGGGGGCCCCGACCTGCATGGTGTGGAATCCGTTTGCGATCAACTCCGTCGAAGGGGCGGTCAAGCGGCTTCAGGATGGCCTGGAATCTGTAAGGCACGCCTGCCTGAACGCCGCCGGACAGGATGCGGCTCAGGTCGAAGATGTGCTCTCACTCGTCAGCCGGTTGCCGGAAGAGACCATCCATATCGGCCGGGGGGCCAAAGCCCCGCGATGGTATCGCCAGATGACCCACGTCAATCTCCCGGACGCACACGCAGGCCATGCCGTTCTGGACATCGCGGACGGCTCGGCCGCCCACCTCAAGAGCAGCGGCGGAGGTGCAGCCCAGATTCTCTGGAAGGACTCCGGCACCGGGGTCAAATGGGCCGTCGTGCGCTTGGGCCGCTGGTCACCGACGGTCTTCCCGGTGAACTTGACGCAAATCGGCGGTTCGCAGGGTGATCAAACCGAGCCCGCCACGTGGAGGTATCAGGTAACAGACATAGTGACCGGCCAGGAGCTGGAGCCCAATGTCAACCCGGTTACTCCGCCGCACAACTGGGCGCGGCCTGCGGTCGGTCAAATGCGCCCGGCGACGTTCGGCTACGCCCACTACAACGCCCAGGGTCAGCTTGCGCTCGGTTGGATCAATGAGGTTGCCGAACAAGAAGGTTGCGAGGAGCCTTTGTAGACGGCAGGGAATGGCATGTCATTGAGAGGACGAGCTGTTGTGCTGCCGAATGGCAAACGCGGAGTCTTGCCCTCCGGCAAGGTGGGGGTTTACAACACCGCTCATGAGTGCCCTGAATGCTGCCCGTACGAACACTTAGATTGGATTTTCTATGATTCCGGTATGATCGACGGCGGCCAGGACGGCGCCTACCGTGTTTATTCCAATCCTGAGTCGGTCCCCAAGAGCCCGTGGGTGCAACTCGCCAACGGGTTTACGCTGTATATGCGCTGGGAGGATGACTGGAACTGTTGCGAACATAACCCTTATTACCAGTATGCTGGAGCTCAATGCTTTTTCGAGGTGCGGAACACTCTCTGGCTGACCATGAAATGGGGTGGGATGGCCGAAAAAGAAGACCCGAATTATGAACTCATGGATCTGTATCTCGATGGGACACGAGTCGCTTTTGCACATGCGCCTGGCGGGGGGCAAGGGTGTGAAGGCGGGATGGGGCCGATCGTATCCGATCCGGCACCACCTGTTGAACGAATACTCTATCCAGAAACCCATCGATTGACTATCGACTTGACGACCAATGACGAACGCTTTCATTTTGAACCGGCGGGTTACTGGTTCGAATTTGGGCTGGAACCGTTGTGAGTTTGGGAGGCTGTCATGAACCAACAACGTTTGATTACCTCGAGACGATGTCGAGACTGTCCGCCGTTGGTCGTTCCGCGCAATGGGTATACCCCCAGCCGCCCGAGCTGCATCGAGTGCGTCGAGAAGCACTTGGGCGCGGCCTATGTCCTGCTGACCGAGATGAACGATCTGCCAGACACCGAGGCTTCCCTGCGTCAGGGCTTCTCCCGCCGGCTCCGGGCCATCGGCCACCTTTTCGAGGCCGAGGATGAGTCCCAGCAGTGGCCCGACCTCCACGCCGCCATCCGCCAGGCCCGCAAAGCCTACCAGGCCGATGGCACGATGCCGGATTGGAATGCGCTTGATGGGATGCTTGGAGAGGTGCGCTGGCAGGCGCAAGAGGGTGCGGCGTAATCACTCACCGTTGGCAGCCTGCTGCTCGGCCAAGAGTTGCTTCCACATTCGCCGCTGCTTGCGCCAATCGAGGACGGCGGCGATGGGGCGAAGATCGTGCTCGCGGATGGGGTCGCGGCCTTGAATGGTGCGGGGCAGGAACAGAACCTCCTCCTGGATGTCCGGGGCGAGGTTAAGGAGGTTCATGATCTGCGTTACGCGGGCGCGGGTGACGTGGCCCAGACGGGCCAAGTCGGCGTAGTCGGCCACCTCGCCGTCCTTCAGGAGACGCTCCAGGCGCAGGGCCAACGCCATGAGCCGGGAAACACGTGGAATGCTCCCCGGCTCGGTGGTCGCGGTCGGTGCTTCGCCGCGCTCGAGCACCTTTCGCCGTCCGCGTCCGTGCCGGAAATGCACCGCGCTGGTGATGGTGAGTCCTCGAGTCATACGGCCACCTCCTTCCGCCTGGCCTCCTCGACCAACGCGCCAATCCCCGTCGGGTGGAACGTCACCGAGACCGTTCCCTTCTCGCCGTCGTAGTCCACCCGCTCGACGAGAAGCTGCATCACGCGAACCTGCTCGCGGGGCGAGAGGCTTTCCCAAACCGGGTCGAAGAGCGCCAGCGCCCTGGCGGCCTCCTTCTCGTCCACCAGCTCCCGCCCGAGGGCGATGAGTTCCTCGCGGACCTGCGTGGCCCGCTGTTCGGCCGAGCGGATGCGGTCCTGGAGGTCCGCCATCCGGTCGGTCGCGGTCCCGTTGCGGCCGAGACGGCCTACCAGGTCGCGCATGTCGTCGTTGTCCCGCCGGAGGTCTCTCTCCAGCGCGGCCTGCTCGGCCTGGAGTTCCTCGACACGCCTTTGGGCCTGCTCCCGCGTTTGGCGGATGGTCTCAGCCACCACGGCCGGGTCGCGGCCCACGGCCCGCACCTGGTCCACCACGAACTTCTCAATCTCCGCCGCCGGGATGGACTTGGACGGGCAGGCGTGCCAGCCGCGTTTCTGGGCGTTGAGGCACACGTAGTAGCGGTATCGCCGGTTCCCGTTCTTGAGCGTGTGGGTGTGGACCATCGCGCAGCCGCAGGGCACGCAGTGGAGCAGGCCCTTCAGAAGTGCCCCGAAGCGGTTCCGCACGTGCTTGCCGCCGGAGGAGCCGTTGCGGCGCAGCAGCGCCTGGACGCGCCGGAACACCTCGGCGTCCACAATTGGCCTGTGCTCGCCCTCGAAGACCTCCTTCTTCAGCGTGATCTTGCCCAGATAGAGGACATTCGTCAGCAAGTGAAAGAGGGAATTCTTGTTGAAGGGCTTCCCGCCGCGCTCGCGGCCGTCCTTCGTGGTCCAGCGCTTGGTCGTCCAGCCGCGTTGGTCCAGGGCCTTGATGGTCTCGATGAGCGACTGGTGCTCCAGGTAGAGTTCGAAGATGGCTCGGACCCGCGCCGCCTCGTCCTCGTTGACGAGCAACTTCCCGCCACCGGGGGCCACATCGTAGCCCAGGATGGGCATGCCGCCGGACCATTTGCCCTTGCGCCGGGCGGCGGCAATCTTGTCCCGCGTCCGCTCGGAGATGATCTCCCGCTCGAACTGGGCGAACGACAGCAGGATGTTGAGCGTCAGCCGACCCATCGAGTTGGTGGTGTTGAAGTGCTGGGTGACCGAGACGAAGGAGACACGGTGTTTCTCGAACGTCTCCATCATCCGGGCGAAGTCCAGGAGCGAGCGGCTCAAGCGGTCCACCTTGTAGACCACCACGCAGTCCACCCGCCCGGCCTCGATGTCGGCCATCAGGCGCTTGACGGCCGGGCGCTCCATGTTCCCGCCGGTGTAACCGCCGTCGTCGTAGCGGTCGGGCAGGGCGACCCAGCCCGCTTCCTTCTGGCTGGCGATGTAGGCCTCGGCGGCCTCGCGCTGGGCGTCGAGGGAGTTGAACTCCTGATCGAGGCCCTCCTCGGTGCTCTTGCGGGTGTAGATGGCGCAGCGGATGGTCTGTTTCTCAGGCATCGTCGTCACCGCCTTTCAGCAGGTTGAAGAAGTGGTAGCCGTTCCAGTGCGTGCCGGTGACGGCCGTCGCCACGGCGGAGAGCGACCGGTAGACCTTGCCCTCGTACTCGAAGCCGTTGGGCAGGATGGTCACGATGACCGTGCGGCCCTTGTACTGGCGGCTGAGCACCGTGCCCGCAATGGGAAGCCGCTTGTCGGCCGAGATGCGGAGCGTCCCGACCGTCACCGGTTGGCCATCCGGTTTGGCCTCCCGCCGGGGTGGCGTCATGCGGATGTCCGCGTCGTTGGCGAGCTCCGCCGCCCGCGCCCGTGCCCGCTCCGAAAGGTCGCCCTCGGCCCGCGACTGGAGCCGCCAGGCGATGCGTTTGACGAGGAAGTCCTTGTGGTGCGAACGCGTCTCCTCGCCGAAGACCTCGGCGTACCGGGCCCGCAGCTCGGCCACGGTCATGTGCTTCAGCACCGCGATTTCCGTGCCGACGTTCATCATGCGGCCGTCCTTTCTCCGGTTCTCGCGTGCGTTAACCGGCGTGAGGATCAGGCCGTGCGG
>Ga0116146_1000047_pt1 | contig 135017 bp, 115 predicted proteins | sample AD_JPNHG2_MetaG_FD_89748 | JGI IMG/M metagenome (GOLD analysis project Ga0116146, IMG submission 89748) | Active sludge microbial communities of municipal wastewater-treating anaerobic digesters from Japan - AD_JPNHG2_MetaG | ecosystem: Engineered > Bioreactor > Anaerobic > Digestate | place... | reverse complement strand
TCGTGACGCTCCATGGACCCGGAGCGGACGATGCCGGCGATCTCCCACGCGTAGGGATGGAAACCGAACTTCTCGCGGTGTATGTGGTTCGCCAGGGCATTAAGGGTACAGTTCGATGAATTGTAAAAGCATGAATTCTTACTTGCTTTTTAGATCAGCAGTTTTAATGTTATTAATCCAGCCCCTGCCGCAGGCATGCGGGCCTTATATGTAACACATCACCAGGTTTTGACGAATGCCGTTTTCGGCATTAGGTATTTTTATTTTTATATACAGATAAACAACGCAGAGATCATGGAAGCGAATCCTGATATCATAAATAGAATTAAAGTCTACCAGCAAAAATTCCAGAAATACAACGAGCTCAAGCTCGGCAATCTCCAGCGCTCTCTTGCAGACCCGCAGCTGGTGAACCTCCTGGAATTCATCGCGTACCTGCTCCACGTGAACATCCCCGGCCTCCCCGGGCATGTGCCGGCGCCGCGCCTTCCCCATGGCGTCCATGATTTCGCCCCGTCTCCGCGGCTAATTGAATTCATAACAAAACGCTTTCCCGACGCCGGCCTGGTCCGCGGCAAGGTCAACGACCCCTTCCTCCTGATGATAGCCCTCATCGGCAGCTGCGGCACTATCGCCTACACCAAGCAGTCCGATTTCGATTTCTGGCTCTGCTACCAGGACGGCCACTACGACCGGGACATCATAAACCTGTACAAGACAAAGCTCCGGGCCATTGAAAGCTGGGTCTTCGACAAGTTCAACATCGAGTTGCACTTTTACCTGAACGAGATCAGCCGGATCAGGAAAAACGTCTTCGCCGACGAGGAGCAGTTCTCCGGGTCCTCCATAGGCGAACTGCTGAAGGAAGAGTTCCTCCGAAGCTCCATCGTTCTGAACGGGAAGATCCCCTTCTGGTGGGTCGTGCCGGAAAACGCCGACAATCAGACATACCAGGCATGGCTGGCCGCTGCCGCAAGGTCCGAGCTGGCCGACCAGTTCATCGACATCGGCAACATTTACAGCATCAAGCAGGAGGACTTCCTTGCCGCCGGGCTCTTCCAGATACTCAAGTCCCTGGGCAACCCCTTCAAGTCCATCATAAAGCTCGGCCTCCTCGCCCGGTACATCAACAACTACATGGACAACCCCTTCATCTGCAACACCATCAAGAAGAACATCCACGCGGGGAACCTGACGCCGGACCACATCGACGCCTACATCATCATGTTCAACTACGTGTACGATTACTACAGCACCGTGGTCAAGGACAGGGACACCCTTGACGTTCTCAAGACCTCCTTCTACCTGAAGGTCGAGCCGATGCTTTCACGGTACAGCTCAAGCAAGAACGACGAGGGATACAACCCTGACAAGGCGCGGGTGATGATAGAATACGTCAAGAAGTGGGGCTGGGCCGCCGTCAAGATCCGGGAGATGGACAACTTCCACAACTGGAGCATCGAGCCGGTGAGCAAGCTCCTGAACAACGCCAAGAAGTTCGTCCTCCAGGAGTACCGGCGCATCCTGGGCAGCATGGAGACCCACAAGGTCAAGCACAGCTTCACCGACGAGGAAATCAAGGCGATAAGCCGGAAGATATACACCCACTTCCAGGTGGCGGACAACAAGATCGACAACACACTGAGCTTCAAGAACTATCCGCCTGAGAAGCTCCTGAAAATCGAGTACGTGCGGGACCAGAAGGGGAACGAGACCTGGTTCCTGTCAAAGCGGCTCATCGTGGACAACACCCCCCAGATCGTCATACTCCACAAGGACAAGACGCTCCTGGGCCTCTCGGTATGGATAAGCCTGAACGGACTCTTCAAAAAGGACTACACCCGTCTCGAGATTGACACGGGCCTTCACAGCCTGGAGACCAGCTTTCTCCGCGACCTGATATCCGACATCTCGTCCAACTTCATGTTCAAGAAAATGAACGCCTTCCAGGAGGATTACCTCAGGGACCCGTTCCCGGTGATGAGCTACATCATCTTCAACCTCTATTCGAAGTATTCGCGCAAGGTCGACGAGTTCTTCTTCCTTTACCATGACAGCTGGGGATCGACCAAGTTCGAGGTGTTCAAGAGCGAGATGGACCTCATCCCGATACTGTCGAGGATGCTGAACGGGGGCCTGGCCACCAGGAGCGATTTCGAGGGGGCCGTGAACGTGGTCTCGTCCCTTCCCTACGGCGCGACCAAGGAGTTCATGAGGCTCAAGGGCTTCATAAAGGACCTGTACACTTTCTTCATCGACGGCGATCCGGACGCGAAGAAAAGCTTCATCACCATGATAGGCAACCAGTACCTGATATTCTACACCAAGAAGTCCGGGGGCTCCACCGTCGTCGACACCCTCCTCTGCGAATCGGAAATGAAGATGATGCTCAGCCTCTCCTTCAACTACGGGCTGAAGAACCTCATCAAGGTAGACCCGTCCATCAAGGAGCTTAACTTCCTCAGGACCATGGTGGAGAACTTCAGGCCCGAAACGATACAGATATACTTCGACAGCGACAGGAAATACAGCTATTTCTACGTCTTCGACGAGAGCGGTTCGTTCTTCTATTTCCGCAAGCCGGCTGACCTCCTCTTCGACTATCTGACCAGGCTCTACCTCTTCTCGAAAAACGTCGCCGCACAGATCATCAAGAGCAATCCCGGCTCCGCCCTGGCTAAAACCGACAACCCGGTGGAAATCTGCCAGATGAAGAAAGACCTGTACATGAACTACTCGGTGAGCCGGATCGACCCGGAGCATTCCATCAGGATAGAGGACATCCAGAAAAAGATCCAGCCCTGCGCGCTGTCGGTTTCCTTCGGACAGGCGCGGGATATCTTCTACAGCATCACCCTTCCCGACGGCCGCAAGTCACCGGCCTTCACCAAGAACACGATGACAGACCTTGCAAAAATCCTCGGTACCGCCGCCGCCGACGGGAAGGAATACCGTCCCTTCATAACCGCCATAGACCTGTCGAGCCTCCAGCACAAGTATTTCCGCTTCTACACCACCTATTCATTCTACGAAAAGATGCGGGCCGAGCTGATGGTGGAAAACGCCCAGAAGATGGCGGGAAAGTAAAGGCCTATCTGTAATACCCCTTCTGCTCCTTCACGGTCGAGGTGGGATACCGTCCGTAGTGGTGGCCCGGCCAGATGACCGTATTGTCCGGCAGGGACAATATCTTGTTACGGATCGATTCCATTATCTTTTTCATGGAGCCGTCGGGGAGATCGGTGCGGCCCATTCCCTCGGTGAACAGGGTGTCGCCGGTGAAGATATGACCCGGCATGTACAGGCAGATGCTTCCGGCGGAATGCCCCGGCGTCTCGATGACCCGGAGCTGGCCGGTGCCCACATGGATCACGTCGCCGTCCTTGAGGGTCATCTGGGGCGGCGGCGATGTCTTTCCCCCCATGGCCCGGGAAAAGAACCTGCTCGTCAGGCTGCCCAGCTTGCGCGCGTCCGCCTCATGAATCAGCAGGGAGGCTCCGGTCTTCTTCATCCAGTAATCGTTCCCCGAGGTGTGGTCGAAGTGGCCGTGGGTGTTGATGATATACCTGATGGTTATGCCGTGCTTCGCCACAACGCTCTCGATGGCCTCATGGTCCCCGGCGGGGTCGATGAGAACGCCCTCCCTGGTTTTCTCGTCGGCCACCAGGTAGCAGAACACCGCCATGTGCGTCACCAGGATCTGTTCTATGATCATATCGTCCATCCTTTCTATATGATTACTGCATACATTTGTGATGCGACACTAGGTTTCACGAACAGGCGGCACGGATGCCGCCGTCAGCCGAGTCTTGCAGGATGCAAATACGAGGCGATGTGAGTGAAACATGGTGTTGCATAACCTCAAGCATGTTTTGTGTCCGCGTGGCGCCTTATCAGGCGCCAATGCGATAAATCCACATCCAGTCCTCTATCCCCGGCCATGACAGGAGCCTGACCGACCGGACCAGCTTCATCGAGTCAAGCATCCGGTAAAACTCCTCATCAGCGGTTGATCCGCGGCTTCCGATGAAAATCAATGTCTTTCCCCCGGCCTCCCGGTAGAGGCGCAGGGCGTTGGCCGCCATGGGATCAAAGATCGGCGGCCAGCAGATGAAAAGCGTCCGATCGGGGTAACGTCCCGCCATTGTCTCGTCCCCCTCATGGACATTGAACCAGGTGTCGTCAAACCACTGGTTCCCTTCGCGCCAGTCCCAGGGCGCCTCCTCGCCGGGGGGCCTAAGGTCATAGGCAATGATGTCCGCCCCGGCCTCGCTGAGACACCGCGCCCAGTATCCGGCGCCGGCGCCGATTTCGACCAGGGGCGAATGCGCGACTATGGCTTCAATGACGTCAATGGTCGGAATCGAAAACGAATAGCGGCAGATAAAGTCGGACCGCTCTTCATTCAGCACCGCAAGCAGGTCGTCACGCTTCAATTTTCCGTTCCGCGCCACCAAGGCCATGACCTCAACGAGATAAGGATTGCCGATCCTCTTCTCCCGGTCATGGGCGGTAAACATGGTAATGTCCCGGGCGGGTTCCGCGGCCCCATCCTGCATCTCGTGGCTATAGGGGGCAATGCCGAAATCGGTCTCATAGGAGCCGATAACTATCTGCCTGAGCGAATCCGGATCAGCCACGATGCCGTTCTTGGCTTTCCGGTTCATTTTCTGGATCAGCTTTTCGACCCTCTGGGCGTCGCCCCGGGTCCCGGCCAGGGACCAGCACCGGGCTATCCTGACCGGCCTGAAGCTCCGGGTGTATTTGGATTTTACCGTCCCCTTCCGGTGCTCTCCGTAGCGCCGCGCCAGGTCATCGGTGGACCCGGTGTAGTAGGAGCCGTTCTCGCATTCCAGCATGTACACGAACCAGTGTGCGGTATTTTTCATAACAGTGCCGCGGCCCGCGGCAAGTATCGGGGCCGCATTTACCACACCCATCACGGGGTGGAAGGAGATAATTTTGCAAGAAATTTTTATGGCAGGGGACGGCCGTCACTCCGGATCAATGATGGCCCCGCCGATGCTGCCGCGGGTGTTGACGGCCTCCTTCATGTTGAGGAGTTCGAGGATCTTCAAAATGCTCTTGTTGGTGCATACCACGGCGACATTGACGCCGTGCTGCCGCGCCGTGTCCCTGAACCTGGCCAGGAGACCGACCCCCACGGAGTCCACGGCATTGACCTGCTTGAGGTCAAGAACGACCTGTTTGGTCCCGGAATCAGATATGACCTTGAGGAGTTCCCGGAACAGGACTGAGTAATTATAGATATCAATGGCATCCTTCCGGATCTCGACAACGGACGCCTTGCCAGCCTCATAGGTAAAAACCAGTCGGTCCATTATAATCCCCCATTCAATGCGCCTTTTTGTGATCCTCTGGTATTCCAGTGTCAACGGGAAGGAAGAAAGGACAACTTTTTCCAGCGGTTGAAGAAAATTTTTCCCGCTGAACCACGACCAATGATGTACCGCGTTGACGAAACGCGCTTCCGGTGCTATATTAAAATAACATTATCCTGCTGGGGGGTGAAATATATGAAGCACTTACTATATACGGCACTGGTGATTTCTCTGGCGGCAGTCCCGCTCCAGGCGGGCCCCTTCCTGGACCTGGAAACGGGCCCCGTTTTCACGGGGCTGAACGATGTGCGGATACCCGGCAGGTACGGCACGAGGTTTTCCCTCCCCGGCGTGCTGGGCAACGAGCCATGGTATTTCATACGGGCCCGGGCCGGATGGACGATCAAGGACCGGCATAACCTCTATATTCTGGCGGCACCTCTCAAGATAGATTACGAAGGCAGGCCATCGAGCTTCCTTTTCTTCAAGAACAGGATATTCTTCCCCTCTACCCCGATCAGGGCGTCCTTCAAGTTCAACTCGTGGCGCCTTACCTACCGCTATGACATCGTCAAGAACGATAAAATAGAGTTCGGGATCGGACTTACCGGGAAAATACGGGAGGCCTATATCAGGCTCGACAGCCTGAACACAAAGACGACCAGGCCGGACCTGGGGTTCGTGCCCCTCATCACGGTCAGGCTGCAGTGGATGTTCGTTCCCAATTTCAGCTTCGTCATGGACGCGGACTGGCTGGTGGGTCCGGTGGGGCGCGCCGAGGACATCCTCTTCGCCTTTCAGTACCATATAAACAAAAACGTACTGGTCAAGGCAGGGTACCGGATCCTGGAGGGCGGCGCCGATAATTCGAAGGTATACACCTTCTCCCTCTTCCATTACGCGGTGTTCGGGACCACCGTTATGTTTTAGACAGCGGGGATGCTGAAGAGACTTACCTTTAAGCACCCCTCTGGGGGGGGTGCTTAAACAGCCCCTGACTGGACGAATGATGTCGCCGCCCTTCACCGCCGGCGGTAGTTGGCTTCAATAATCTCCCGCGCTTCACGGTACAGCTCCTTGTCATCCATCTCTATGGCGCGGCTTATGCAGATGAGGGCGTTCTTGTAATCGCCGTTCTTGTGGGCATATTTGGCCATCAGGTAATGCAAACGGTCGAAGGCGGGGTCCAGGCGGACGGCTTTTTTCAGGACATGGACCGCGTCGGTGAATTTTTTCTGCGTGGCATAGGCGCGGGCCAGGGCGATATAGGCGTAGATGAAATACTGGTTCAGCTCTATGGCGCGGGAAAAATAGTGGACCGCCTTGTCGTAGTTTCCGTGGCGTATCCATTCCACCGCCATGTCGTAGCAGTCGTCCGCCTCGATGTCTTCATAATGCTTCATGGTATTTCTGTGCCCATATCATTATGTTTGTTACAGCCCGGCATGGGACGTGAGTTGCTCACCCTCACAGGGAACAGGATGTCCCCGCCCGCCATAGTACAGGGACGTACTATTTTGGCGGGTGAGCGAGAGCGGCTCGCGCCCCCGGGTAATAAATCAAATCATTGCCCGTAATAACAGTCAATCCATTTATCCAGGTCAATAAAACCTTAAACACAACAATGTGGTTATGTTTTAAATTTTCATTGACCCCGCCGCCATCGGCCATCATTATGCAAATGAAATCAATATGCCCCGGAGGAACACCGTGCCATCGTCCATGAAGACCGCCGCTGCCATTGCCCTGCTTATGCCGCTCATGCTGCCGTCATGCGGGTTCAGGCCCGCCGACGCGGACGTGTCCTTCGGCCCTGAAAAGCCGGCGGCAGGCGCAGATCTCGCCCTCATGGACGGGATCCCCGGGGAGAAGATCGGCTACATGCTCTACGACCTGGACAGGAAGGCCGTGGTCCGCTCCCATAACCGCGCGCGGCCCTTCATACCGGCTTCAACGACAAAGGTGTTCTCATCGGTCTTCGCCCTGGACGTATTGGGCCCCGACTACCGCTTCGAAACCTATCTGAAATACAGGGGCTCCATCGGTAACGGCATCCTGAAGGGCGACCTGTACTTGAAGGGGACCGGCGACCCCCTGCTCACCGTGAGCGACCTTATGGACATGGTCGACCGCATGAAGGAAAAAGGGATAACGTCCGTCGCGGGGCGCCTGTACTATGACGACGGCGAACTGGCAAGCTCGACCAGCATCGACCCAGACATGGAGCCTGACGTATCCTTCAATTCCGGGGTGAGCGCACTTTCCCTTGAATACAACTCCATCATGGCGGAATGGAAGCGGGACAGGAAATCGAACGCCATGGGAATATACCTGACGCCGACCCTTCCCATGAACAGGACCGGTATTTCAAAGGAAAAATTGCGGGAGAACATAAAATTCACGTACCGGAACCTGGGAGGCTCCGAGTCGTGGCTCCTGTCTCCCGACGAAACCAGGGACGGGAGCGAGCGGCTCCCGGTCAAAAATCCCTCCCTGTACACGGCGCAGATGTTCGCCAAGCTCTGCGAGATGCGGAGGATACGCATCCAGGGCCGGCCGGGTCCGGGCGCGATGCCGGGGAGCGCGGACGAAATCGCCACGCACCGCGGCCTGCCCCTGCGCGATATCGTGGACCTCACCCTCACCTACAGCATCAACCTCATGGCGGAGCTCATGATGCTCGCCGCCGCGAAGGAACAGTCCGGAAAAATATTGAAGCTGGACGGCGCTGCGCGGGAGCTTTCAACATACCTGTCCGGCAGGCTGGACAGGATCAACTGGAAGGGATGCGAGCTGGTCAATGGGTCGGGACTGACGCCGAAAAACAGGATAACCCCTGAGCAGATGATGGCGGTCCTCATATACGCCGACGCCCAGGACTACAACGGCAGGAAATTCCGTTCCTTCCTTCCCGCCTCGGGTTGGGAATGGTCCCTCATGAACCGCTTCGGCGACCCGAAAACCGCCTTCCATGTCTGGGCCAAGACCGGCACCATCAACTACGCCCTGGCCCTGGCGGGGTACCTCTACACCAGGTCCCACCGGAACATGGCCTTTGTCATCTATATCAGCGACATCGACGCCCGCCGCCTCTACGATGCGGACCCGGATCGAAGAAATAAGGACTCGATGGCCAGGGTCTTCGCGTGGCAGAACAGCAGCAAAAAGGTCATGGACAGCATCGTGACCGGATGGATAGAGGAACTGTAAAGTCCCCGGGAGATTTTTGCCAGGCCGTACCGGCCTTAACGGGACGGCTTTCAACCGCCCCCGGAATGGGCATGGGCGCACGTGGACACCGATGGACACCCCGGCGAGGAACTGCTGGATATGGATGCAAAGGAAGATATCATCTTCTTGGTATTTACCGATTTGCATGCGGGGCAGCGAACACCCTTGTCATCCCCCATGCGGCGTATTTCCGAAAACTGACTGCCGCAGTCGCTGCAGGTAAATTCATAAATAGGCATTGAAGAACCTCAAATCTTAAGTTAAATCTAAATTACTGAAAATCCCGGTTATCGTCAAGTCTTAATCTGCAAACACCACCAGGGCATCCACGGCCACAGGCTCAGGGCCCTCTATGATAACGGGATTGACGTCTATTTCGGCGATCTCCGGATGGGCCAGGGGAATCAGGCTTAGGCGATGGAGGAGCAGCGCCAGGGACCCCCTGTTCACCTCCGCCATGCCCCGGAAGGGGCCCAGGAGCTTCACTGACCGTATATCATGGATCATTTCTTCGGCATCGGCCAGGCTCAAGGGCGCCGGCCTGAAGACCATGTCGCCCAGGGCCTCGGTGAAGATGCCCCCCAGGCCGAACATCACCGACGGGCCGAAGCCCGGCGCCCGCACCACGCCGGCCACCAGCTCGCGGTCGCCCTCCACCATGCGGTAGGCTATGACCGGCACCGGCGCGCCCGCCGCCTCCCGTATCTTCCGGAAGGATGCGACCGCCTCGTCCCTCGACTTCAGGTTGAGATAGATGAGCCCCTTCCCGGTCTTGTGCAGTATGTCCGCGGCGCTTGCCTTGAGCACCAGGGGGTAGCCCGCGCGGTCGGCGGCAGCTGCCGCTTCTTCCTCGGAAGAAACGATTATCTCGTCTGTCACGGGGAGACCCCATGATTTCAGGAAGAGCTTTGAACCGTGCTCGTCGAGGTTGCCCTGACCCCGCTCGCGGGCCTCGGCGACAAGCCGCAGCGCTTCCGCCGGAGGAACCGGCACCGGCACCGGCGCATAGGGCTTCCGCTCCCGGATCTCCCTGTGGCGGTGCATCGCCACCATGGCCCCGGCGGTCTTTTCCGGCGAATCGAAGACGGGAATGCCGTTGTCCTCGTATGCCGCCATGTAGTCATCGTCGCGGTCGAAAAAGCTTGATATGGCCACGGGCTTGCCGTAGCGCATGATGGATATGTTTTTCTCCGTGGTGTCAGGCATGCCCGCCAGCAGGGCCTCCACCGGCGCGCCGTTCAGAAAGTCCTGGATATGTTCGTAATAGGACTTGACGTAGCCGGAGCGCATGACGCCGTGAATGACGGCACCGTCGACCTCCCCGCTCTCGATCACCATTTCGGGGAGCCTGCTGGAAAGGACTTCCACGTCCATGCTGAAGGTCATGTCCACCGGGTTGCCGCTGGGAGCGTGGGGCGGCATCAGGGGCCGCATGGCCTCCTGGAGCTCTTTCGAGAATTCCGGTACCTCCAGGCCGCCCCGCTCCAGGGCGTTGGCCATGGCCGAACCGGGACCGCCCGAATTGGTGAAAACGCCGATCCTCTTTCCCCTGAGGGGCGGCTGGACCGCCAGCATGTTTCCGTAATGATAGAGTTCCTCTATGGAATTGACCCTGATGATGCCGGCCTGCCGGAACAACCCCTCATAGAGATGGTCAGGCGCCGCCATGGAGCCGGTGTGGCTCAGGCTCGACCGGGCGCCGGCGCCGGAGCCCCCCACGTACTGGGCCAGGACCGGTTTGTGAGGGGTTATCTTCCGCGCCGTGTCGATGAAGCGTGGCACGTCCCGGAGCCCCTCGATATAGAGTGATATCGCCTTTGTCTGTCCGTCACCGCCCAGATATTCCAGGGCGTCAGTGATGTCGATGTTGGCGCTGTTGCCGACGCTGATGGCCTTGCTGAAGCGGATCCCCTTTTTGCCGAGATAGGGTATAGACTGGGTCACGTAGGTGCCGCTCTGGGAGGCGAACCCGAGGGAGCCCGGGGCCCCGGTATAGGGCATGACCGTGGTGTTCAGGGATATCTCGGAATTGATGATCCCCATGCAGTTGGGGCCGAGGAACCGTATGCCGTATTCGGCGGAGATGTCGTTGAGCCGCTTCTGCATCCGCCTGCCCTCTTCCCCCAGCTCGCCGAAGCCGGCGGTGATGATGATGGCGCTGGGCGTGCCCTTCTTCCCGAATTCCTCCAGGAGCCGGGCCACCTCCGGCGCCGGGACAACCAGGAACGCCAGGTCCGGCGCCTCGGGCAGGTCCGCCACTGAGTGGTAAGCCCTGCGCCCCAGGATGGTCTCCTCCCGGGGGTGGACGGGATAGAAGGTCCCTTCGTATCCGTCTTTTAATATGCTCAGGGCGTGCATGGTCCCCATTTTAAGGGGATTGTTGCCGGCGCCCACGGTCGCAATCGACGAAGGATTCAACAAACGGACAAGGGGATTATCTGGCATGGCATCCTCTCATGGTATCGGGCCGCGGCAGGCGGCATTGTGTTACGCTGCATTTTTTAACACTTGGACGGGAAGTCAAGAGGAAAGGAAAAATAATATGACAAAAGTTATGCATGTTAACATTATTGAATAAATGTCGTTATTACAGCCACGCCTTGGCTAAACGGTTTTTCAATTGACTTTTACAGCGGTCCGCTGTTTTATCATAACCATCATATCTTCTTCTCTGACACCATCATGAATAACACATTGGAGGTTCCGAATGGAAAAGTTTCTGCTGCTCAAGCCTGTCCTTTCAATGATATCGGAAGGAAAATTCTTTACCAAAGTATTCTGCTGGGTCCTGAGGGTCCTCGCCGCCCTCATGCTGATAGGTTTCATCTTCGGCTCCTATAAGCTCTGGTACCCCCTCACCTACGGCTTCGAGGCGAAGATATTTTTTGCGAATATTTTTCTGCAGATTGTTTTCATCTGCCTCGCCTACGGGATCATCAACATCCTGTGGTACCGGTCTGCGGACATCGACGCGCTCCCGCAGTCAACCGATTATATCGTCATTCCCGTGTGCGTTATTTTCATAAAAATGGTCGGAGAGACACTGGGGCTTTTCTATGTTCTCGGCGGCCTTGCCGCCGGCGTCGGCATATGGATCGTCGGCAGCGTCCCCATGGGGATTCCCGGCCTGTCGATCATAGCGGGCGGAGGCGGATTTGCCGGCGGCCTCATCGCCATCATCTCCGGGCCGATACTCGGCTTTCTGCTCCTGAGCCTCTTTTACCTGATCGCGGAACAGATCGGGGTTTTTGTCGACATCGCGAGAAACACCAGGCGGTAAGTGCGCTCCGGGCGCCTGCCTGTTCGCGGGCAGGCGCCGCCGTGCGCGGTCATTGTATGCCGGCGTCAAATCTCCCGTCCTGGATCAGGATGACCGAATTCGAACCCTCCACCTTCAATTCCCCGGAAAAGCTTCCCCGGGCCCTTCCTCCCGGACCGCCCCACTCTTCGATGGTGAGGGTAAAGGGATAATTGACGTCAAGGCTGTACATGACCCCGCTTTCGGTCCCGAAATACTGGAACATGAAATTACTCGACTTTTCATTGTAGGTGCCCGGGGTCACGTCAGCCGGGATCAGCATCGACAGCACCCTGGTATAGGTCGACTGGTCAGCCACCCTGATGCCCGACATGTCGCTGGCAAAATTCGCCACATACCCGGTCATGTCCGATGTCCGGGCGATCTTAATAAAGGGATTGACCGATTTGAAGGTAGTGGCGCCGCTTTCGCCGCGCACGGTAAAGGTGACCGTGTTTTCAGCGGCCTTCTTCACTTCCTCCTGCCCTTCTTTTTCTTCATCGCTTCCCGATGCCTGCTCTTCATCGTCGGGGGATGAAGTCCCATCCCTGGATCCGGCCGTGCTGGTCATCAGGGGGTTTTTCGAACCGTCCGTTATTTCGGAATCGCCGCATACAAAATACACAAGGGCAAACAGACTAAGTATGGCAACAGCAATTACCGCCTTTTTCATTGTGGATGCTCCGGATAGGTATTAATAATTGAGGAACATGTCCGGCTTTAAGGTTACAAAACATAGATCCGCCATGTCAATTCGAACAATCCCGTCATCTCGAGAAGCACCGCGACGAAGCAATCTTGACGGTCCCCGGAACGCGACGCTTTGTTCGCGACGACAGTGCCATTAATGTGCCGATGTTGGCATACTGACATGCTTTCCAGCGACTGTAACAACAAGTGATATTTTATCAATAAAAAAACTTGTAGACTTCTTTCCTGAAGGGCGATATAATCATTTTTCCTGCCGTCCGATGACGGAGGAAGAGTCGTTATCCAGAAAGCTCTCCGGAGGTGACAGCCATGAAGATTCTCATTACCGGTGGCCTCGGGTTTGTCGGTACCGGGCTCACGGCCCTGCTGCTGCGGAAAGGACACCGGGTGACCGTGATCGAGCGCAATCCCCGCAGCAAGCCGGCGCCGCCGGAAGGGGTTTCGGTCGTCGAGGCCGACGCGACGCGGCCGGGCCCCTGGCAGGACGTCCTGGCCGGTCACGACGCCGTGGTCAACCTGGCCGGCGTTTCCATATTCAGCCGCTGGAGCAGGCAAAAAAAAGACGAGATATATAACAGCCGGGTCCTCATAACCAGGAACGTTGCCGACGCGATACGGACAAAGAAAAAAGGAACGATCACCCTCATCAGCGCCTCGGCCGTGGGCTATTACGGCTTCCGGGGTGACGAGAAGCTCACGGAAAACGACGCCCCCGGCGATGATTTCCTTGCCAGGGTCTGCCGTGACTGGGAAGCGGAAGCGCTCAGGGCGGCGCAGCACGGGGCCCGGGTGGTCATCAGCCGCTTTGGCGTAATCCTGGGACGCAAGGGCGGCGCCATGGATATCCTCGCCAGGATATTCAAACTGCGCCTGGGCAACCGCCTCGGCCGGGGCCGCCAGTGGTTCTCGTGGATACATGAAGATGACCTCGCCGCGGCCCTGATCTTCCTCCTCGAAAAAAAAGGGATCAGCGGTCCGGTAAACTGCACCGCGCCGGAGCCGGTGACCAACCGCGAGCTGACGCGTGCCCTGAACCGCGCCCTGGGCACCTTCCCCCTGGTGCCGCCGGCGCCCGGTTTTGCCCTGAAAACGGTCCTCGGGGAATTCGGCAGCTTTCTCCTGAAAGGCCAGCGGGCCGTCCCGGCGCGCCTCGGGGAGGCCGGGTTCACGTTCCGGTACCCCCGCATCCGGGAGGCCCTGGACGCGATCCTCACGGCCGGACCGCGGGACTGACGCTCTGATCAAGCAACGACCATGGATGGCCCCCACCGACACCTGATTTTCACCCGGCGCACCCGCTGCCCGGTTTCCGCGACAGCCCTTTATGACTGGCATGCAACCCCCGGGGCCCTCCAGCGCCTGACCCCGCCCTGGGAGGAAGTCGAGGTCATCGAAGAGGGATCGGCGGTCACCGACGGCTCCTTCACAACCTTCCGGATGAAGATCGGGCCTTTGACAATACCATGGACGGCCCGTCACTGCGATATCATCCCCGGCAGGCAATTTGCCGACGTCCAGGTTTGGGGGCCCTTTTCCTCATGGCGGCACGAGCATCACTTCATACCGGAAACCGACAGCTCCAGTTTTCTGGAAGACCGGATACAATACCGATTCAGATTCCACTTCATCAGCAGGTTTATCATCGGCCGCTACATACGTAACAAGATAGAGAGGATGTTCGAATACCGCCACCGGGTAACCCTCGATGATACGCTCCTCCGGCAGGGGCGCCGCCCCCTGGGCATAGCCGTCACCGGGGCGAACGGCATCATAGGCAGAAGTCTGCTCCCGTTCCTCCGAACCCAGGGGCACCGTGTCACCGCCCTGTCCCGCGGGGACGGGGACGCGTCCTGGGACCCTATCCGCGGCATCATCAGGCATGATTTCAGCGGCGACGACGCAGTCATCCACCTTGCCGGGGAGCCCATCGGCGAAGGGGCCTGGACAAAAAAGAAAATGACGGCCATCATCGAAAGCCGCGTGAAAGGCACCCGCCTCATCGCGGAGAAGCTGGCCGCCATGGAAAAGCCGCCGTCAACCCTCATATGCGCCTCGGCCGTGGGTTTTTACGGCAATCGCGGCGGCGCCCTGATGACCGAGGAGGACGGCCCCGGCAGGGACTTCATATCTGGGGTCTGCCGCGCCTGGGAGGCCGCGGCCAGGCCGGCCGCGGACCGCGGCATCCGCGTGGTGTTCCTCCGTATCGGCGTGGCGCTCCATCCCGGCGGCGGCGCCCTGAAACGCTACCTCCCGGCGGCGTGCCTCGGCCTCGGCGGAAAGATGGGACGCGGCAATCAATACATCAGCTGGATATCCATGGAAGACGTCATAGGCGCGATTGAACACCTTCTGTTTGCCGGGGCCGTCCGGGGGCCCGTCAACCTGGCCGCGCCGGAGCCGGTCACCAACGCCGGCTTTGTCCGTACCCTTGCCGGGGTATTGGGAAAGCCGGCCCTTCTCACCGTCCCGGCCCCTTTCATCCGCCTCTTCTACGGCAGGATGGGGCGGGAGGTCATCCTGTCCAGCACCAGAGTATCTTCGAAAAAACTCGTCGATTCCGGATATCGCTTCAGGCATGAAAAGCTCGGGGATGCCCTTCATTTTTTGCTTGGTTTATACCGGCCGTGAAATTATAGTGCCCGCTGGTCCGCCCGGCCGGAGGCACCGCAGGAAATGCCATGAACCGTATGACAAAAATAATCCTTATCGTCACCATGACCGCCGCCCTGGTTTTCGGGTTCCTTCACCTGTTCATGCCGGGCGTTAATTTCGAGCGCCTTCATATATTTCTCTTCAACCTCTGCAGCGGCGGCTCCTTCATTCTCATTTACTCAGAGGGGAAAAAATCCTTTTCACCGAAAACGGCATCATTTTATATCCTCTCTGTTCTTTATGCCCTCTTCGCCTTTTTCCAGATGTACCTATACGCCATAGTTATCGCCGTCATCCTCGCCCTCCTGGTGGAAACGATCAGGTCAGCCAGGTTTTCCTTTTTCCCCCGGGATTTTTTCAGCGGTACGGCGCCGATCGGGGCGAAGTTCCACCAGGCTTCTCTCCTTTGCCTGTCGCTGGGACTTGTCATCTCCTCCCTGGTCATAGGCAACCATGAATACTGGCGGATATTCTTGTCGCCAAAGCTGACCCTGGACATATTTTTCCTCGGATTCTCCTTTCCCGTCTCCCTGATCACCATGTCGGTGATGTTCGGTATGATGGAGGGTGCCGGAGGACGATGGACCCGCGTTTTCAAGGAATACAGCTTCTGGGCCGTCAACCTCGGGGTCATCACGTTTTTCCTTTTCATAATCCTGGAGCTGGCCAGGGCCGAGCTCGCCATCGCCCTGGCCCTTTTCGTCACGGTCGTCATCGTCTTTGTCCTTTACATGAAGCTGGGGGCGCCCCGGCAATCCAAGGCCTTTCTCACCTCGGGAGCGGTCTTCCTGATAATGACGGCCGTCACGGGGATCGCCTATATCATTCTCTACGCGGCCATCCCGCATCCGCCGGGCGGGAAGCTCCTGCTGAAGCTGCACGCCCTCGTATCGCTCTACGGCTGGAACCTGAACGGCCTGGCGGTCATCGGCCGGTATGACGATTTCCCGATAAAGCTGAATTCCGGCCGGATCATCCTGATGCACTGGATCATAGTCGTGGCGCTGGCCCCCCTCGGATTCTACTTCCGCGCCCTGTCCATTGTCGCGGTTGCGGCCTACGCGGTATTCCTGTATCTTGTATTTTTTACCGAGAAAATATCAAAAACATAACCCGGCACATCCTGTCTGAATCGTCTCTCAATAAAAAAGGGCCGTCTATCGACAGCCCCTTCGGTATTCGTTCCGATTGGTATCGGCTTACGCGGTCGCCGGCTTTTTCATCTTCCTGATGACAATCATCGCCACAACCCCCGCGATGATCAGTATCAGCCACAGGAACCAGAGCTTGATGAGCCAGTAGAAGAGTGCCGAGATAACGAGGGCGATGATGGTGAGGACCACCCTGATCGCGCCCGCACCGAGATCGCCCAGGAAGGGTATGAACTCAAGGAGCGTGGTCAACGGTCCCGCCATGCCGTTCAGGCCGATGGCCATGAGGATGAAGCCGCCGAAGAAGAAGAGGATACCCTTCATCTTGTCTTCCGATTTTAATCCCTGTATCAGGGCGTCAAAGCTGCCGGTCCCGCCGGCCAGCTTGGTCTCCTTGCCCGATTCAAAGGGGATGATGCTCTTGCCGCTCACGCCGCCGGCAAAGGTGTACTCCACTCCCGAGGGCTGCGCTGTATAGTTGATCCGCTTGTCCCCCAGGACCGGCGCCCCTTCCTTTCCCTTGACATACTTGGAGCCCATGTCCTTTGATCCTGAGTAAAAAGAGACAGATTTCACGTCAATGGCATAGCCCTTGACCTGGCAATTATTGGCGTAAATTGAAGTGGCCTTCTCTTCCAGAGTGGGGTTCTGCACATTGGGGTTCACCCTGTTGTTGTTGCAGAAGGTCTGCCACTTGTCCTGTTTAAAGCTCGAGATCGGCTTTGGATCGCCGGTCCATTCCAGCGCGTAGGAATAGGTCTTGGTCGTGGTGGTCTTCTTGCTCGCGACGCCTGTCCGCTCTTTCTTTGACTCTTCTTTAACGTGTTCGACCCAGGCATACACCTGGGGAGTCTTCGATATCACCAGGTAGTCACCCACGGCGACATTGGGAGGATCGCCGATCTTTTCCGCGGTGGCAATGCCGGTTACATAGGCCGGCTTGCCCGACTTGGCCTGTTCGACCGGAACGGCCTCTTTGAGCACCTTGCCCCACATGACCCTGGTGGCTCCGCAGTACAGCACCGGAAATGCCGCTATGAAGCAGATAAGGCCGATAAAAACGCCTTTAATGGACGAACCGAGCTGGCTCAGCGGGCCCTCGGTTGTTACGGTAGTATCGCTCATGCCGCTGTCATCAACCATAATGAATCCTCCTCTTATTGTATTAAACTCTTCCGGGGTGAACTGCATGCCGCCGGAAGCAACTGCATGCAAGGTCACGAACCATTTAGAATCGACGGGTATAAGCTAGGTCACAGTCACGCACAAATGTCAAGAATTTAAATGTTACGATCATTCCATCCGCCGTTTCCGGCGCATGAATTCAAAATATTTCTCTTTCCCCATCAATTCTACTTGAAAAATATATAGTATGGATATTGTATGAATACTAGCCCGCGCCTCCGGCGCGGGTACGCGTTAATACGGTATTTTTAACCGCATCCATGGAACCAGCGAATAATCCCAATGACCGACCGGGCCCGACATACGTCCTTCGTATACCTTTCCCAGATCATCAACCTGCCGGTTGTCGACGTGAAGAGCGTCAAGATCGGCAGGCTCTATGATGTTATTGCCGATGTCCACGGCATGTATCCCAGGATCAACGCCCTCGTCGTGCGGAAGGGAGTAAGAAAAAAACTCATCTATTATCCGTGGAAATGCATTCACAATATCCTGGAGGACAGGCTTGTCGTCATTGAAGACTCCGACCGCGCCCAGGAGCCCTTCAAGCTCTCCGCCAACGAACTGAGGCTGCGGGAGACCTTCTGGGACAGGCAGATAGTCGACATCGCCGGGTCCAAGGTGGTCCGGGTGAACGACCTGCACATCCTGAAGGACGGCATCAAGCTCTGGCTCGTCCACGTCGATGTGGGGTTCAAGGGCCTTCTCCGGAGGCTCGGCTGGCTCAGGTTCTTCAATTCCGCGGTGAAATGGCTCTTCGCCTACGAGCTGAAGGACAAGTTCATATCATGGAAATTCGTCCAGCCCATCACAGCGGTGGACGACGTCCGGTCCCTTTCCCTCAGGGTGCCGTCGTCCAAGCTGTCGCAGCTCCACCCGGCTGACCTGGCGGACATCCTCATCGACCTGGGCGCCGAGGAGCGGATGCTCATATTCAATTCCTTTGACGACGCCACCGCTTCGGACATCCTCCAGGAACTGCCGCTAAAGATGCGGCTCATGATGGCGAAGTCCCTCGAGCACGACCGCCTGGCGCGGATACTCGACGAAACGCCCATGGACGAAGTCGTCGACCTGCTCGACGAAATGCCCTACGAGACCGTGAGCGCACTGTTCAAGCTGCTCCCGGAGGAGAAGGTCGCCCAGATCAAGACCCTTCTCAAGCATTCCGACCGCATCGCCGGCAGTCTCATGAACACCGAGTTCGTGTCTGCGCAGGAAAACGAGACCGCGGCAAAGGTCCTCAGGAGGATCAAGAAAGTCGCCGAGGACATTGAATCGATCTATTACATCTACGTGCTGAACGACCGGGACGTTCCCATAGGCGTCCTCACCCTGAAACAGCTTCTCCGGGCCGGGGCCAAGACGCCCATGCGGGAAATAATGAGGGAAAACGTCGTCAGGGTCAAGATCGACACCCACATCAAGCTGGTGGCCCAGATATTCTACAAGTACAACTTCACCGTGGTGCCCGTGGTCGACGAGTTCGACCGGATCCAGGGCATCATCACCATAAAGGACGCCCTCGAGCCCGTGTTCCCTGAAATCCGCGAGGAGACCGAAGAAGTGTAATGAAATTAATCGAATCGTTAAAATCAAACCACCGGGTGCAGAGGCTCGTTATTTTCCTTTCCGTCATGGGGCCCGGGATCATCACGGCCAACGTGGACAATGACGCCGGCGGCATCACCACCTATTCCCTCGCGGGCGCCAATTTCAAGTACTCCCTGCTCTGGACCCTTATACCGATTACCGTCGCCCTGGTCCTGGTTCAGGAAATGTGCAACCGCATGGGTGTCATAACCGGCAAGGGCCTTTCCGACCTGATCAGGGAGAAGTTCGGCGTGAAGATCACGTTTTACCTGATGATCATGATACTCCTTACCAACTTCGGCAACATCATATCGGAGTTCGCCGGCATCGCGGCGAGCCTTGAGCTCTTCGGCGTCAGCAAGTACGTGTCGGTGCCCGCCGGGGCCTGCATCGTCTGGTATATCGTCGTCAAGGGGTCGTACAAGTCCGTTGAGAAGGTGTTCCTCTTCGCGTGCGTCTTCTATATCAGCTATATCATATCCGGGTACATGGTGGAACAGCCGTGGCGCGAGATCATGGGCGAGGTCATACGGCCGCGCATCGACTTCAAGTTCGACTATCTCCTCGCCTGCATCGGCGTCATCGGGACGACCATCGCGCCGTGGATGCAGTTCTACCAGCAGGCCTCGGTGGCGGAAAAGGGGATACAGGCCGAGAACTACGGCTACTCGAAAATAGACACCATTGTCGGCTGCATCGTCGTCAACATCGTAGCCTTCTTCATAATCGTCGTGTGCGGGACGGTCCTCTTCAGCGGCCACGGGCAGCAGCCGATCAAGACCGCCGCGGACGCGGCCAGCGCCCTGCGCCCCCTGGCGGGCGACTACTGCTATTATCTCTTCGCCCTCGGCCTTCTCAACGCGTCACTTTTCGCGGCCTCGATACTCCCCCTGTCCACGGCCTACAGCGTGTGCGAGAGCTTCGGGTGGGAGACGGGGGTGGACAAGAACTTCACCGAGGCCCCCCAGTTCTACATCCTCTACACGCTCCTTATATTCATCGGGGCCGGGATCATCCTCTTCCCTGACATCCCCCTCATCAGGATCATGATGATATCCCAGGTCATCAACGGGCTTGCCCTTCCCTTTGTCCTGGTCTGCATGCTCATCATAATCAACGACCGGAAGATCATGCGGGAATACGTCAATTCAACGTTCTATAACGTGATCGTGGTCATTTTCACGGTCGCCATATCCGTTCTTTCCTTACTGCTCGTCATCAGTTCCGCATGGTAACTGCCGAGGGAAAAATGAGATCGCCCTGTACGGGCCCAACCATGATGTCAAAATATTATCTTGACATTTTTCATGGAACCGTATAGCAACTTTACCCGGGGGACACGTTCATATTGAACGCCATACGAGCCGCTCCCATCAGCAGGGACGGCATAAGAATCGAAACTACACAAAACAATAAAGAAACATGCGGCCACATCCCTTGCGGAAAATAACCGAATACTTTCTGCACAAATACGAGCATGAAGATTTCATCCTCCAGCAGAAAGCGAGGATCGTGTTTACGATCTGCGGGACAATCCTGGTCTTCATCATACCGATATATCTCTTATTTTCTTTCTATCTCGGATGGGGGTTATATTACAAAGTCCCGATACTCATGCTTGCGGCTGCCATCGTCATCACATTATTCCTGCTGCGGTCCGGCAGGCTACTCATCGCCTCCCACACCTTTCTCGCCGTCACCTTTTCAGTCCTCTGGTCATATTTTTTCATCAACATCGGCAGCGGCGATTATTTTGAACGGATGCTGTCGGCCGTGCTCGTCCTGGGCCTCCTCACCTTCACTCCCCTCATCGTGGACCGGATGACCCATGTCATCATATTCTATTATTCGGTCAACATTGTCATACTCGCCGTTTTCATCGTCGTAATCAATAACCGCGCCGCTATACCCGGGTCAGTGCTGATCTCCTATGCAGTTGACACCATGACCGCCTTTATCATGAGCGGAGCGATATCGTACCATATATATTCAATAAACCGCCTGGCACTCGACAAGGCCAAGGCGGCCGAAGACGAGATCAGGAAGAGCGAAGAGCTGTTCCGCGGCATCATCGAGGAGTCCCCCCAGATCATGGCCATCGTCAACGAAGACGGTTCCCTTGACTTCATGGGCAGGTCCCATGACACGGTCTTCGGTTACACGAAGGAAGACCTGCCCACCATCGACCGGTGGTGGGAACTGGCCTACCCGGACGATGGTTACCGGACCCTCATCAAGAACGAATGGGACCTTATCGTCAGCCATTCAGGAAGGAGCAATGCCCTGAACACCATCGAGACAAAGGTGCAGGCAAAGAACGGGATACCGCAGGACGCCATGATCCGGTACGCGCGCCTGGGCCAGAGCGGCAGGGGCCTCATGCTCCTGGACAACATCACCAACAGGAAAATCATCGAACGCTCGCTCCTGGCTTCCGAACGGCGGTACCGCAAGCTCTACGACAGCATGCTCGACGGTTTCGTGAGCCTGGACATGAACGGCAGGGTCATCGAATTCAACTCGGCGTACCAGCAGATCACCGGGTACCCGCCCGAAGAGCTGTATTCCCTGACGGTATGGAACCTGACCCCTCCCCGCTGGCATGATTTGCAGAAGAAGATCATACAGGAACAGGTCCTTCCCAGGGGCCACTCCGACCTGTTCGAAAAGGAATACAGGAGAAAGGACGGCGCCCTGGTGCCGGTCGAGCTCAGGATATACCTCATCCAGGACGAAAACGGCAACAACACGGGCATGTGGTCCATCGTCCACGACATCACCAAGCGCAAGCAGACGGAAAACGAGCTCCTCAAGACAAGCAAGATCGAATCGCTGGGAATCTTTGCCGGCGGCATCGCCCATGACTTCAACAACCTGCTGACCGCCATCATGGGAAACATATCCATCGCCAAGCTCGACTGCCCCGCAGATTCAAAGAATTTCGAGATACTCACCGAGGCGGAAAAGGCTTCGGAGCGGGCGAAAGACCTTACGATGCAGCTCCTGACCTTCTCCAAGGGAGGGGCCCCCATAAAGAAGATCGCCTCAATCCGGGACCTTCTCGTGGACACGGCCGATTTCGTGCTGCGCGGGTCCCAGATAAAAAGCATCTTCGACATACCGGACAACCTGTGGAACGCCGAGGTCGACGAGGGCCAGATCAGCCAGGTGATACACAACCTGGTCCTGAACTGCCGCGAGGCCATGCCGGGCGGCGGCATCGTGACGGTTTCGGCTGAAAACCGCGTCATCACGTCCAAGGACAACCTCCCCTTTTCGCCGGGGAACTACTTGGCGATAAAAATTTCGGATACGGGATACGGCATCCCCAAGAAGCACCTGCACAAGATATTCGACCCGTTTTTCACGACGAAGGAAAAGGGAAGCGGCCTCGGGCTTTCGGTGACCTATTCCATCATCAGAAAGCACAACGGCTACATCAATGTTGAATCAACCGAACAGAAAGGAACCTGCTTCACCATATACCTTCCCGCGACGGAGCAGACCGTTGCGCCGGCCGCAAGCCACCCGTACCACAAGAGCCTGAACGGCGGCAGGGTCCTGGTCATGGACGACGATGACATGGTCCTCGAGGTTGGCAGGAAAATACTGGGCCGGCTCGGCTTCGAGACCGTGGGAGCGCACGACGGCAAACAGGCCATAGAGCTCTACAAGACCGCGCAACAGTCCGGCAGGCCCTTCGATTTCGTCATCATGGACCTGACGGTCCCCGGGGGCATGGGCGGCAAGGAAGCCATCATCATACTCAGGGAGCTTGACCCCTCGGTCAAGGCCATCGTCTCGAGCGGCTATTCCATCGACCCGGTCATGGCCGATTACCGGTCCTTCGGTTTCTGCGGTGTCGTGGCCAAGCCCTATGCCGTCGATGACCTTAAAGCAGTGATCCAGAGCATAATGGAATGAACGAAACCGACCTCAGGCGCTGGGCCATTTTCTCCGACACCCACGGGAACCTTGACGCCATGAGGGACGCCCTGGCGAAGGCCGGGCCCTTCAGCGCCATGATACATCTCGGCGACGGGGTCCTCGACGCGTCCGCGGTAGCCCGGGAACGTTCACTGCCGCTGACAGCGGTGGCCGGTAACGAAGACGGCGTCTCGGAATACCCGGAACGCGCGTGCCTGGCGATGGGCGGCTGCATGGCACTGCTTCTCCATGGACACCGGCTGGACCTCAACCCGTACCAGCCGTCCGTTATATGGGAAAAGCAGTACGCAGCCATGGACGCCCTCATGGCCGTTTCCGGGGCCCGGGTCCTCCTTTTCGGCCATACCCATGTGCCGGTATTGCGGCGCACGGATCACGGCATCATCTGCAACCCCGGAAATCACTTTGCCGGCTCGCAAACGCCGCACACCTTTGCCATCGCCGAAACTGCCGGGGACGGCCTGAAGGTCTGCCTGGCCATGAAGGGCAACGGGGGATGGATCATAACGGACGAGGCGTCGATACGCGCCTCCGACTGACCACGGCACCCCGGCCGGATGCCATGGAAAAGAGCGGTCATGGCACGAAAAAGGTCTTCCTGAAGTCTTCTTCCGACATTAATTCGAATATGCTGTCAAGCTTGGATACGTCGAACAGCGTGGAGACATGGTCGGTTATGTCCAGAAACACCAGCTTGATGTCGTGCTTTTTCGCTTCCTTCGAAAACTTTATGAAAAGACCGAGGCCGGACGAATCAAGGCTGTGGAGCTTTTTGCAGTTCATCCCTATGACCTTCGGCCTGGCGGATATTTTCTCCATGATCACCCTGTCTGCATCTTCCATGTCGTTGAAGATAAGCTCGCCGTTGAGCGATATGATGAGCACGTCTTTATGATCGGAGAAATCTATGGTAAGCACTGTCTGATACCCCCACGTTATTTCTTCAGGCCTGTCGACGGGACTTCCCCGCCCGACATATCCTCAATCCGGGTAAGATCTATCTTCAGCGCCATCCCGTCTATCGTCATGGCGATCTTTTTTTTCCTGCCGTTGACGGTGGCATACAGCCACACCATCGTATCGCCTTTTGTGTAGGGCGATATGCCGTCAACACGGTACGATTTCAAAACCCTGCCGGGGTTCAGGCGCTGGGTCTCGGTGAACTGGCGCACGAACAGCTCCTCATCGCTTAACCGCTGCAGGTCGGGCGTGAGCTTCTGCGTGCGCAGGGCCCGCATGAAGGCGGCGTCAGTGATCCTGTAGAGGGCCTTCCAGTCCTTCTTCTTCCATGTCTCGAAAAACTGCGTCGCCACATGGGGCGGGTCCAGGTCCTTGAGCCGGTCAGGGCCTTTTCCGCACGAAACACTGAAGGCCGCGACGGCCAGCGCCACAAGCAGGAACACGCGCCTAATCATATCTTTACAACCGTCCCCACATCAAAATGAAATTCTTTTAGCATCGCCCCACAGCTTCTCAAGCTGGTAATACTCCCGCAGTTCCTGGGTGAAAATGTGCACTATCAGTTCGCTGCAATCGAGGATGATCCACCCGGATTCATAATCCGGCCTGTTCCGGACGCGGAGCCCGCGGCCGTATATGAACTTTTCAAGCTCCCGCGCCAGGGAGCGGCAATGGATCCGTGAATTGCCGGTCGTTATCAGGAAATAATCGAGATAGCTGTTGACGTCCCGCAGGTCCAGGAAAACGATCTCCGCGCCTTTCTTGTCCGACAGGAGCCGGGCGCATTCACGGTAGGTCTCCACCATCTCCTCTTCCGTTCTTTTTTTCAGGTCCGTCACTTTGCAAGGTCCTCGCCGAGAATGATCATTATATTATGCAGTTGCGTGTTGTCAATGATATGATAAATGTTCTGTATGCCTGTCAGTTCTGCCACCCTGTTTACCGCGGCCACGTTGCCCCGCCTGTTGATGATGACTGATTTGGTCATCTTGCGGTACGGCGATGTGCCGAACTCGACCACGTTCAGCCCTTCGCGGATAAGGCTTTCCCGCATTTTTCTCGCCAGTCCCGGCGTATCGGTGCCGTTCAGGATCTTGATCTTGATCGACGCGTCGATCTCTTTCTGGCTCTGGTCGACGATCAGGAGCGCGAGGAACTCCTTTTCGTAAATCCGGAACGTGATGTCATCCATGGCGTAATAATTATCCTTGAAGAACCCCGGCAGGACCGTCGCCATCACGTCCCCGTCCTTGAAGATGAGCTCGCATATCCCCATGACCTCCTGGGGCAGCAGGTTTGTCTTGACCGACTTCATCATCTCGCCGATGAACCTGATATTGTTGAAGCGCTCGAGCCGCTCACGGTCCTTGTAGAGCGTCATGATCACGTCAAGGATCCGGTCGTACTTCAGGTAAATTGAATTCTCATCAACGGTATTGATGTACCGCATCACCTTCTGTCCGTCCAGGTAATTGACGCCGAAAACCGGCGCCTGGGCGTCCCGATCCTTGTACCCGGGCTGGTCAAGGGCAAACAGTTCGACCCCCTCCATCAGGTTGACCAGGCGCTCCACGTCCGGCGCGTAAATCTCAACGTAGAAGGGGATGTTGAGCCGGAGGTCCTTCTGGAGCGAATACCGGAGCCGGTTGAAATTGAACACCACCACCTCGTCGATGCGGGCGCAGTGGTCGCCGTCGTCATCGAGCCGTATCTTGTAGGACGGCGGGATAAAGGTTATGCCTATCCGCTTGTTGTCGGGGTTGATGCTCACGATGGCGAAAAATTTGTGCTTGTGGTCATTGTCCTTGTTGCTCCCCGCCACCAGGATGTTTATTATCTTTTTTTTCTGGATCAGCTTTTCGACGGCGTTCCTGGTCCGCACGCCGTGGCAGTAATACACGAGGAGCGAAACGAGCACCAGGAGAAGGACCGTTCCGGCTATGATAACTTTGCGTTTCAATTTCTGTACAACCCCTTTCTGGCAATATAATCAATGACGGCGTCAGGCACGAGAAACCGCACCGACGTGCCCGCCCGAAGCCGTTCCCTGATGAGGGTGGAGCTGATGTCAATCAGCGGATTTTCCGCGTACCTGACGTTGCAACCGCCCAGGTCGACGTCCGGGGCCGGCTTCTCCCCGGGCCGCCGCATGACGATGAGCGACACGTGATTCAGCAGGTGCTCGGTCTCCCGCCAGGTATCTATGGTATTCAGGGAATCCGTCCCGACAATGAGATTGAGTTCGCTGCCGGGATACTGCTCCTGCAGGGCATGGACGGTGGTTATGGTATAAGACGGCTCTTTCCTGTCAATTTCAATACGGGAGACCTCGTATTCCGGCGCGCCACCGACGGCAAGGGCCGCCATGGCGTACCTCTCTTCGGCGGGCACCTCCCCCGCCAGGGACTTGTGCACCGGGTACCGGGCAGGCACCAGTATGATCCTGTCGAGTTTGAAATCCGACCGTATGATTTCAGCGTTTATAAGATGGCCGTAATGAATCGGGTTGAAGGTCCCTCCGAAAATGCCCAGTTTCAAAGCCTACCGCACCTCGCCTTTCCCGTATACGACGTATTTCAGTGTCGTCAATCCCTCCACGCCCATGGCGCCCCGGGCATGGAGCTTTTCGGTCGAAATGCCGACCTCGGCGCCCAGGCCGAATTCCCCGCCGTCGTGAAAGCGGGTCGACGCGTTGACGAAGACGGCCGCCGAATCCACCTCCCGGAGGAACCGCTCGGAATTCATGTAGTCGGACGTAACGATCGCATCGGAATGGTTCGAGCCGTACCGCGCGATATGTTCCATGGCTTCCTCAATAGAATCGACTATCTTCACCGCGAGCACCAGGTCGCCGAACTCGCACCCGTAATCGCCCGGGGCGGCGGGCCTGACGACGCCGGGCATGAGCGCGACCGTCCTCCCGCATCCCCTGATTTCCACGTTCCGGTCCAGCAGGCTTTTCAGAAGCGATTCCTTCCGCGGATACTTCGCATGGATGAGGAGCGTCTCCAGGGCGTTGCACACGGCGGGACGCTGCACCTTGGCGTTAACCGCGATGCGGTTGGCCATGTCCTCGTCTGCGCTTTCGTCCACGAAAACGTGGCACACGCCCTTGTCGTGCTTGATGACCGGTATCGTCGATTCCTCGGTGACGGTCCTGATGAGGGACTCGCCGCCGCGGGGGATGACCACGTCGATGTACTGCTTCATCCTCAGCAGCACGGGTACGAGCTCCCGCTCGGTCCTGCCGATGAAGGTCACGGCGCTCTCGGGGCATCCCGATTCCGCCAGCACCCCGCGGACCACCGCGTGGAGGGCCGTGTTGGAGCTGATCGCCTCCTTCCCGCCCCGGAGGATGGCCGCGTTACCCGATTTGATGCAGAGGGCGGCGATATCGGTGGTGACATTGGGACGCGCCTCGTAAATGACGGCGACAACGCCCAGGGGTATGCGCATCTGGCCCACCCGTATTCCGGAGGGGCGCATGGTCATTTTCTCAATCCTTCCTACAGGGTCCGGCAGCACCGCAATTTCCTCGATGGAAACCGCCATGCCGTCGATCCGCTCCCGGTTCAGGAGCAGGCGGTCATGGAGGGCCTTGCTGACGCCCGCCTTTTCAGCGGCGTCCAGGTCCTTTCTGTTCTCGGCGATGATAAAGTCGGCCTTCTTCCTCAGATCGGCCGCCATCTTCAGGAGAAGGTTGTTCTTCTGGACGGTGGTGTAGTTGGCGATGACGCGGGACGCGGCCCGGGCGTCACGGCACAACTGTTCTATATATTGCTGGTTATCCATACTATTACTCCATAAACGTAGTTCCTTTATGCAGCATCCGCTTTTCTTTGACAAGAATAAAATTTAACCCTGCCGGCATGATCAATGATATTGTTTTCAGACAGATAAAGCACCTGAAAAAAGAGCCGAACGGCCGAGGACTGTCTGAGTCAGCAATTTCCATGTCCAAGTTCCGCAGGCCGGGAGGCTTTTTTCTGATGCTTTGTGTCACAGTCAGATCTTACGTTTCAGGTCTGATGACGTACGGGGAAAATGAAGCCTGTGAACAAACAACCATGTGAAGGAATCAATCAGGTATAACCGGGCGAGTCAACTTGTTCTCTTTGACAAAACCGTCAAAGTATTTCTTATCGAGTCTCTTCATGTAACGGAGGATATCCATCTTCAACGAGTCATCGCTGGTCTTGTATATGGAAGCGTAAAACTTCACGGCCCTGTCCCTGTCTTTCGCATGGCTGAGGACCCAGAGGAGAGTCCTCTGCGTGACGATGAACTGCTCGCGGCCATACCGGTCGGCAATGAACTTCTCATTGACCATGTTGACATCCACCAGCGAATAATAACCGCTCAGACGTCTGAAGGGATTGGAACTGTTGATCAGCGAATAAACATCATAAAACTGGTTCACCGGCCGGGAAAGCAGAAGGGGGAACCTGCCCTCCCGCAATATAATGCTCTCCACGAACCTGCTTCCAATCAGCAGCCCGGCACCGTATCCGGCCAGCATGAGGGCTACGCAGAGGGCGGCAACGCCTCCGGCGGCCTTAATTTTATGTGTGTCCAGGCAAGTCATATATGATCTATAAGGTTAGATCGGAGTAAAAAGGATACTGCCGATCCTGTCAATTTTTTATTTCTTATCTTAAAAAGCATTCGATCATTGGCAGAGATTATATATGATGGAGCTGACCCGGCGAGGCCGTTAGTGCTAAAGCAGTTTCTGATAGATCGCACCAGGCGGGATGTGGGTACTCCCGCTCACGGGGAACAGCATGTTCCCGCCCGCGTCCCCGGTATAAACATTTTCCAATTATTAATGTGGCATAGGGTGCTCAAAAACAGAGGGAGCAGGATGCTTCCGCCCATCCTCCCAAAACAGTATTATCCAAGGGATTAAACACAATAGTGCGTCAGAAAAAGAGCCGAACGGCCGAGGACTTTCCCCTGTCCTCCACACAAACATTTCCCAATGATCGTAAAAGACGGGATAGGAGCATGCCCCATCCCGCATTACCAGAATAAATCCATTGGAAAATGCCAAACACGGCTCATTTTGATTGACAAAATATAGCCGTATACGACATAAAATAACCATGGCTGGATTCCTCCATCCACGCGGCCCTGTGTGCCATCTACCTTTATGGGGAGCCCTATATGAAACCCGTGGTCAATATAAAGATACCAGGCGTTAAAAAAAAATACAGCGGCAAGGTGCGCGACCTGTACGCCGTCGACAAGGAGCACCTTCTCATCGTTTCAACGGACCGGCTTTCCGCCTTCGACCACGTGTTCCCCAACGGGATACCCGGCAAGGGCATCATACTGAACAAGATATCAAACCTCTGGTTCAAGAACATCAAGGTCATAAAGAACCATATTGTCGAGGACGACGTATCACGGTTCCCGAAACCCTTCTGCGATTACCCCGAACTGCTGAAGGACCGTTCCGTCATCGTGCGAAAAACCGAACGCATCGATTTTGAATGCATAGCCCGGGGCTACCTCATCGGGACGGGCTGGAAAGACTACCAGGAAAAAGGATCGGTCTGCGGCATATCCCTGCCGGCAGGCCTCCAGCTCGCGGAAAAGCTTGACGCTCCCCTCTTCACGCCGGCCACCAAGGAAGACACCGGCCACGACGTCAATGTGCCGGTCGACGTGATGCGCGCCAAGCTCGGGGACGAGCTGACGTACCGGCTGGGCGAGGTGACCCTCAGGATCTATGAATTCGCCCGCGACCTCCTGATACGGCAGGGCATAATCCTAGCCGACACCAAGATGGAATTCGGCTTTGCCGACAACGAGATAATACTGATCGACGAGATCCTGACGCCGGACAGCTCGCGGTTCTGGGACGAAGAATCCTACCGTGTCGGAACATCCCCGGTAAGCTTTGACAAGCAGTACATACGCGATTACCTGGAAACCACCACGTGGGACAAAAATTCGCCGCCGCCGCCCCTGCCGGATGAAATCGTGGACAAGACCCTGGAAAAATACCGGGAGATCCTCCAGAGGATCGAGGCGATCTTCAGCCGGTAGCCCCGCAGGACACCGGCCTCCTTTTCCCTGCTCATGGGAAGCCAGTCCCGATTATCGTCACGCGATCTTTTATTTTTCATGATGATGAATGATGGATTTGTCCAATTACGCAGCGCGCAACGCACTTTATGCATTAAAAGACGACTGAGCGCTGGAATTAATGATTCAGATTGATTAGTATTAATACGATAATAGAAAAGGATCAGATGCTTTAAAGCACATACCCGCCCTTGAGGGCCAGGGAAAGGCGCCGGTGGCGGCGCCGGTAATCATTGCAGACCGGGGGAATCAATGGCCTTGCCTGAAAAGAATCCTTTCAACGAGTACAAGAAGACCCAGATCACCACGGCAAACCAGGGTAAATTGATCGTCATGCTTTACGACGGCGCGATCAAGTTCCTGAACATCGCCATCGACAACATGCACCCCAAGACCTACGATATCGTCAACACGAACATCATCAAGGCCCAGGATATTATAACCGAGCTCCTGCTGTCCCTGAACATGAAAGAGGGCGGTGAAATATCGCAGAACCTCTTCAACCTGTACCTCTACTTCAAGAAAGCACTCCTCGAAGCCAACATAAAGAAGGACCCGGAACAGATACAAGGCGTATTGAAGCTCATCAAGGAGCTCCGGGACGCGTGGGACAAGATATCCGCCAACGAGACCACGGCGGACAAAACCAACATCGGAGCGAAAGGAAGCTTCAGCATTGAGGGATGACGCAGCATCTATCGCCGCCGACCTTGTCCGCCTGTACGCGGCGAAGCTTCAACTGCTTGACAGACTGCTCCTGAGCGAATCTGACAAAATTCATTACTGCAGGTCGGGGAACCTGGAAAAGGTGTTCGGGATGGTAGGCGCCGATGAAGGCATTATCGGCGATATCGACGCCGCCGATTTCGACATAGCCCGGGCCGAGGCTTCCCTTGCGGCCCTTGCCGGGGTCCGTACGCGGCTGCTGTACGACGCGCTCCGGGACGACCGGGACGCCGACGGCCTTCTGGCGGTCAGGAACACGGTTCTGGAGACACTGGACAGGCTCCTCGCCGAACGCGCCAGGCTGGCGGCCATGCTGGAGGCCGCTTCCGGCGAGATCCGGGACAGCATCGATGATCTATCGCGCCTCACCAGGCTGAAGGAGGCCGACGCCGGCGGCATCGACCGCGCCGGTCGGCGATCCTAAAGGTCCACGATGTTCTTCTTCTTGAGGAGTACCTCCCTTCGCTTTACCATCTCATCGTATTCGAACCGGTAGTGCTTGCGCCGGTAATACTTGTTGTAGACCGACGTGTATTTTTTCGAGTGGAAATACTCCCTCATCCGCTCTGAAACATAAAACACCTGCTCCGAGGGCGCGTAGGCCTGGGGCTGGTTCTTGTATTCCTCAATGATGGTCTGGGTGATGATGCCCCAGGAGATATCGGCAAGGGAGTAGCCGCCCAGGTCCCGCATGATGGCGCGCAGGATCCCCTCGTGAACGGGATTGAAGAATTTGAATTTTTTTGAGTACATGATCGCGCCGTGCATGTGGTCGGGGATGTCCAGGAACCCGTCCTTGATAACTTCCCGGGCCACAATGTACATCATCTCAAAGCAAAAGTTCAGGATCCCCAGGCCGGGCGACTTCTGGCCGGGAAGCTGGGGCTTGTCCGCATTGAATTTATGCATCGGGTTCTGCGCCGAGAGCCATTCGATGACGATCATGTCGTAGGTATGGATCATCTCGTCCTCGAAGAATTGCTTTTCCGGGACGAAGCGCGACTCGCTCAGCCTGAGGTCCAGCAGGAGATTGTCCGGGTCTATGTCCTTATAGTACAGCTTGAGATAATGGACATAGGATTCGTCCACGTCGACTTCCACCTTCATGTCCGAGAAGCCCTTGGACTCGAGGTGGTCTATCAGCTTGACGTCCTTCATCAGCTTGTACATGTCAGCGGCGGTGAAGGACCTGAGGAACAGCTTCTCCCTTTTCCGCGATGTGTCGGGAAGCACCAGTCCGAAATCGATGGAGCCCATCTCTTTTTCTATGGTGGTGCTGAAATCCATCGGCTGGAGATATTTTGAAAACTTGTTTTTCAATACGGTACTCCCTGCGGTGCTGTCAACTGACGGGCCGCCGGACGGCCCCTGCGCTCCTGTTTACAGCCACCGGTCGTTGTTATACACCAGCTTAACCTGGTGGAAGAAATCATGACTGTTCGTGTGGTCCAGCGAAGGAACCACCAGGAGGCGCACGAACTTATCATAGTTGCGCACCTGCAGGAGGGCCCTCTTGTAGAAATCATCAAGCTTTTCCCCGATGATGATGAGCCGCGCATTGGACCTGATATACTCCTCGAGAAGCATCCCCGGCTCGGTGACCGAAATTACGTCCTCCGTCGCTATAAAATCCGGCGCTATAACGTTGCCCGGCTCCTGGCTCCGGGAGACGATCAGGGATATGAGATCGGTATTAATCTTGAAGCGCTCTATGTATTCCTTCTGCCGCGCCACCTTGAGGTCGACAAAGATAATGATGGCCACCTCGGAATTGCGGTACTGGAAATAATGGTTCCGGTCCACGTCACGCTTCAGGTTGTTCCACTTCTTGAAGTCGACCGGCTCGTTGTTGCGCAGGAGTATGATCCGCTTGCCCAGGGTCTTGTCCACGCCGTAGATCTCGCCGATAATGCGGACGTAGCGCTTCCGCTTCGACTGGGTGTTCGCGTCCCGCAAGTCCTCGAGCATCTTGTCCATCTCGCTCATGCTGCACCGGCCGTAGGGCTTCCTGAACTCCGCGGGGAACTCCCTGGTCAGGTGCTCGTACAGGACCGGGGTGAAGAAAACCTCCACTTCGCCGATGCCGTTTTCGGCAAGGCGCGGCAGGTGCGCCGGAAGGACCAGGTCGGTGGAGAGGAAGCAGCTATCCTTGATCAGTATATCGTCAAAATACTTGATCTCCGTGCCGTCGCCGTACTTTTCAAACAGATGGCTAAGTTGTCCGATGGTCAGCTTCATTATCCCTGCTCATGCCTGCCCCGTTATTCCTGCGGGAGACCCTGGTCTGCGGTGCGCTTCCCCCTCAGGTACGCGTATATAAAACGATCTATTTCGCCGTCAAAGACATAATCGATGCTCCCCGTTTCCTCGCCCGTACGATGGTCCTTGACCAGCGTATAGGGCTGAAACACGTAAGAACGGATCTGGTGCCCCCAGGAAATGTCCTTTTTCTGGCCGATCTTCTCCTGTTGCTTTTCCTCAAACTCCAGCTTTTTCAGTTCGTACAGCCGCGCCTTGAGGACCTTCATGGCAAAGGCCTTGTTCTTGTGCTGCGAGCGCTCGTTCTGGCACTGCGTCACGATGCCCGTCGGCAGGTGGGTGATTCGCACCGCCGAGTCCGTCTTGTTGACGTGCTGTCCCCCGGCGCCCGACGAACGGTACGTGTCGATCCTGAGGTCGGACTCCCTGATCTCGATATCGATGTCCTCGGCGACCTCGGGGATGACCTCCACGGAAGCAAAGGACGTGTGCCGCCTCTTGTTCGCGTCAAAGGGGGATATCCTGACCAGGCGGTGTATCCCGCGCTCGCATTTCAGGAGGCCGAAGGCATAGTCACCCTTCACGAGCATGGTGGCGCTCTTGATTCCCGCCTCCTCGCCCGGGGTGTAATCGATGAATTCCACCGCGAAACCCTTCTTCTCTCCCCACCGGTAATACATGCGGAAGAGCATGTTCGCCCAGTCCTGGGACTCGGTCCCCCCCGCCCCCGGATGGATCGTCACAAAGGCGTTGCTGGCGTCGTCCTCCCCGGACAGGAGTTCGAGGGTCTCAAGCTCATCGAACTTCTTGCGGTATCCATCTATCTTTGACGACAGCTCGTTCAGGACATCGACATCCCTGTCCTGGAGGGCCATCTGAAAAAGCTCTGTCGTCTCCTTCACCTCGGTCATGAGCCCCACGAAAGGATCCACCCTTTTTTTTAGGGCGGTTATTTCCTTGTTGATTTTGGTGAACAGCTCCTTGTTCTGCCAAAATTCGTCCTTCTGGGTCTGTTCCTGCAGTTCCGCCGTTCTTTTCTTGAGTGACTCTATATTGACAGACGCGTAGAGTTCATTGAGCATGTCGGAAACCTGTTTCAGTTCCCTCTGGCTCTCGCGGTAATCTTTCTCTTCCAAGATCCCAATCTCCCTGGTAAACGTGGCCATAGTATTCTTCTCATTGTTTATAACAGACATGAGGTTTAAGAATTGGTCAACAAAATAACATTAATTTATAAATAATTTTTCATATGTTTTGACCGAGAGTCGGTCGGCATTAATCCGAGGGCAAGAGGGCTGCGCGCCCTCTCACCCTTGGGCTCCCTCTCACCCCGCCGCCTCAGGCGCCGGCGGGGGCTTGGCGATTAACTCGCCCTCATTCACTACGCTTCGCTTCGTTCTGTGAGGGCTCAGACAACAATCGCCTATCAGTATCCGCCCTTCGGGCGGATGTTTTGAGGGCTCATTCTATGATGCGCTTTATAATCGCTGCATGGTTCTATGTTTTTAAGAAAGTAAGAAGTGCCTATTGGCTTTCGCTCCGGAAGCCGCATCTGCTAACCACAGGATGTGGTTAGTGCCGGCGGAGACAGGATGTCTGAAAACCGCCGGCTGGCATCCTCGCGACGCCGGGCCTCGTGCCCGGCGACTGGTTATCTCTACACCTACCCATTAAGTCTGGAGAAAAAGCCTCAATCCCCCGCCCTCTGTTTCGCCGAGCATCGCAGACATACGCAGGCTATAATCCTATCGGATAGGCATAATCATATATATTCGTCAATAGCGTGATACAGAATTGATAATTGTAAACGTTAAGCCCTCACAATGTCCGCCGACAGGCGGACAAACCTAACAAGGGTGGATGCCCGAGTCGAATCCGGCGAAGCCGGTTCGACGAGTTCACCCGAAGCCTCCGCCGGCGACTGAGGCGGCACGCGGGGGGTTGATAGGGGGGCCTTCGTGCAAAGGCCCCCCTATCCCCTTACCGACCCGCATCCGGGTCAAAATCCCTGCCCAGGTAGGACATATTAATAAAACTTTTCCTTGAGATGACACGAGAAGGCTTTCTCAAGATCTTCCGAGGTCTTATATTCAACATCAAAAACCTCGCGCCACACGCTTTCCGTCTCCATGCAGAGATAAACGAAGGGCGCATCGCTGTATGACCTGATTTTTTCAACCATGGCCCGGTATGCCTTCACCCTGACATGCTTCAGGTAGCGGAATTTGCCGTCAGGGCCGGGGAAAAGCTCCGCCGAGGTCAGGGCCTGGCCGGGAAAGGCATCCCTGATTATTTCCCTGAAGCCCGGGCTGTAGCGGAAGCATCCCAGGGACGCCCAGGCGACCCTGGCCGGGTCGACCCGTGTGAAAAGCCGGTCCACAACTTCGAGATATTCATCAACCCACCCGTCAGAGCGTATCATGGGGTCAAAATGAAAGGCCGTCAGGTATCCGGCGCGGCTGGCGGCTTCCGCTGCGTCAAGACGCTCTTCCAGCGAAGCCGAGCCCGCCTCGTAGAGCCCGATATTCCGCGGCGTGTTCAGGGTCCAGGCAAGGACGGCGTTACCCCTGCCGTCGATGTCAAGGAGGTGCCGGATATTGGCGGATTTCGTTTTCAGCTCCACAAAGATGTTACGGTACGGGGCCGCCGCGCGTATGAGCGATTCCCCGATGCCGGTTATCCCGTCAATCATCAGGGAATCGGTGTATTCACCGGAGCCGATCCGGTATACCGTGTCGGGGTTTGACGCGGCGGTTCGCTCAATTTCCCGCAGCGAATCCTCCACGTTTATGAACTGGACCAGGCCGAAGGAATTGAGATAATAATTCAGGAAGCAGTAGGTGCAGTTATAGAGACAGTTGAAGCCGATGTTTACCAGGAGGTAGTTGCAGCAGATCATTCCCGGCGAACCGGGGCATTTCTGGAACATGCGGCCGGAGAACTTTTTCAGGATGACCGCCTCCTTTGAGGCGACCCGCCGGGCCCTGACGGACCCAATGGCCGTCTCCATGGCGGCATCATCGGCGCATTCAATCATTTCCCCGGCCGCGAGCGCGGTAAACCGCCGGACGATCGGGTTGTCCCGATCCTCGCGAAGATACAGGATGGCCCTGATGTCGTCGACGGTTTTCATGCCACGATTGTGCAGACACCGGCTCTTTCATGTCAATACTAATACAGAAACGGAAACCGTCATGCCCCTTGACGATTACCATGTATTTTAGTATATTAGTATAATCTTAATAATAAGGATACTATCATGAAAATAAAAATATATGCATTCGCATCGATCATCGGGGCGGCGCTCCTTGCCGGTGGTACAGGCAATGCCGCCTCAGGGATACTGCAGGTCGGTCCGGACGAGGCAGCAGAACTGATGCGGGCCAACGCGGGTAACAAAAATTTCGTGATACTGGATATCCGCACACCGGGCGAATACCGGGACGGCCATGTACCGAATTCGGTGCTCCTGGATTTTTATTCGCCGTCTTTTCGGGACAGCCTGGCGGCCCTTGACAAAAACAGGACCTATCTCATTTACTGCCGCAGCGCCAACCGTACCGGCAGGGCCATCGGCATCATGAAGGAGCTGGGCTTCACAAAGATAGTAGAGCTCCGCGGCGGCATAAAGTCGTGGCTTTCTTCGGGGCGCACCCTGCAGGTGCAGTAGCCGGGCAGCAGCGGCGGGAAGTTCCGTGGCCCTTCCATTGAATGGACCGTCGGCCCCCAGGGCCCCGGTGGTCCTGGTTTAAATCTATTGCCTTCCTGAAAAGATCCAGCTTTGCCGAGGCCCAGTTCGTCAACGCCGACCTGACCCGCCGCACCGTTGCCGACTCATATCTTGATGGAGCGAATTTCCAGGGCGGGACCATGGTCTCGGCAACCATCAGCGGCGTCCAATTACGAAACGCGAACCTGAGCAAGACATCCATCAAAAACGCAACGGTGCAAAACACGAATTTAAGCAACGCGAATCTCACCAAGGCGGACCTGAACGGGACGAAACTCATCAATGTCAATCTGAGCAAGGCCAATTTGAACAGGGCCGACCTGACAAACGTCCAGCTTGACAATGTTGATTTCTCCCATGCAAATCTGCGCAAGGTAAAACTCAACGATTCCCATCGTGCCGTGATCGAAAAATTCCAGGTGAGAAATTTTGATACGATAGAGTGGACGGAGGCCGGACCCAGCGGTGCAAAAATTAAGAGCGAATAGGCTTTTTTCCTGTTAGGGTGGGGGTTCGGCTTACATCAAATCCATGTGTTCCTTGTTTTCTCGACAATCCTTTCGACAACCACGAAGGCCACGGCGTGGTCCGAATTGTGACTTATGCTGAGATGGAACGAGTATGTTTCCCGGGGGTCCCGGTTTTTGAGCAGCATATCGGGGTTTTTAAAGCACGGCCTTCCGCTGTCGTCGTTCAGGACAGTTACCGAAGCAAAGCTGAATCCCCGGTGGCCCAGGGCCTTTGCCAGGGCGCCCTTCGCCGCGTACCTGCCGGCCATGAAGGTCTCAGGGTTCGTGTCGGGCATATTTGAGATCTCCTCGGGAGAGAGGTTTTTCCGGTTGAAGCTTTCCCGCTGCCCGGAGTCCATGCGCCGCAGGCGCCACACGTCCACGATGTCGGTCCCGATGCCGACGATAACGCCCTGCTCCATCCGTCAATCCTCCCGGTGCCGTTTCTGCCGCAGAGGCCAGGCGGCACCATCTTGTGCCATGTAAACACTCAGGTGTCGCAGACGGGCCATCCTGTCAATAAATTTAACGTCTCCGCCGGGACTATTTGCCTTCCCGGCAGAATGATCTTCCGGACCACCGTTCAGATATCGGGACACCTTTCCTACTTGACTTTTCACCGTATCGGCTATAAGATACACGTCAGCCTGCCGCAGTGTCCGATCATATCTTTCGCGGCACGAGGAAATACGCCGATGAGCGACATTGAAACAGTCGATCCGAAGCCGGCTCCGGAGTTCGAGCTGGCCGACAGCAACGGCCGCATGCCCGCCCAGCTGATCGTCGACAGGAACGGCATGATACGCCACAAGCATTACGGCAATGCCATGTCCGACATCCCGGAAAACGGCGATATCCTTGCAAAAATAGACCAGTTGAACGGCGAAGGAGCGTAGGGGAACGCACGGATGTGGCCGCCGCTATGCCGGCATCCTGCAGGCGGCGGCATACAGACATCCAGTTTTATCAGTGTGCGCGGCCCTCTTTCCCTCGCAACCATGCAGATCTGCTCCCGGTCACGCAGTAGTTTTATCCTTGACTAAAACCAATTTTTCCATTTTCCTGTGACATGACGCAGGCGCACCCGCGCTGATTCATGTCAAAGGAGAAAACCATGGGCTGCTTATTCTGCAATATCATCAACGGCTCCACGCCGTCAACAAAAGTGTACGAAAACGACAGGGTCTACGCCTTCGCCGACATCAACCCCCAGGCGCCGGTGCACGTCCTGGTGATCCACAAGCAGCATATCGAACGCATCGAGGACCTCGACCAGGGAAACAGCGCCATCATGGGCGACCTCTTTCTCGCGGTAAAGGAAGTGGCCAGGATCAAGGGGATCGACCGGAAGGGCTACCGGGTCATCATCAATAACGGCACCGCGGGCGGCCAGGTCATCTGGCACCTCCACGTTCATGTCATGGGCGGGAAGGAAGACATGGGGCCTATGGTTGTCCGCTGACCTTTTTTTTATTTTTCAAGGTCTGAACGATAACTTTCTCTATTGAGCGCTCCGTCGCCTGGTCGATGATAAAGGTATATTTCTCATAGTCCAGGCGGTCGCCTTTTTTCGGAATCCTTCCCAGGCGGTACTCGATGAACCCGGCGAGGGTCTCAAAGCCCTTCTTGTCTATGTGGATGTTGAAGCTCCGCATGAAATACTCGATGTCCATGTTCCCGCTCAGGAGGAACTTCCCCCTCCCCATCTCGACTACAAGCTCCTCCTCGGACTGGTCCCTGGTCTGGATCTCGCCGACCACCTCCTCGGCGATGTCCTCATGGGTGACCATGCCCACGACCGCCCCGTGCTCGTCGACGATGAACACCATGGGGATCAGGTTCTCCACCATCTCGTTGTACAGTTCCACGATACGCTTGGTGGTGGGAACGTAGTGCACCTTGTTCATGACATCGGCTATCTTCTTCGCGCCTCGGTGCTTCAGAATATCCCGGTAAAACACGTACCCGACAAGGTTGTCAACCCTGCCGCTGTACACGGGGATCCGCGAGAACCTGGTACGCACGATGAGATCGGCAAGCTCGCGCACGCTTGATTCAATATCGATGGACACGATGTCGATGGTGGGCGTCATTATTTCCCTGGCCGTCATGCCCCTGAAAGAGAGTATCTCTGAAACATACTCGTGGTGCTCCACGTTGATGACGCCCTCCTCCTCCCCGATTTTAAAGAGGATATCGATCTCCTCGCGGGACCTGACGCTGCTGCGGCCCGGTTCGGTTATGCCGACCATGGATTTCAGCGCTTGAGCAAAAAGAAGTGAAACACCCACCGCCGGCTTCATGATGAAGAGGAGAATGTGAATAGGATAGGAGAAGAACATCAGGAACGCCTCGGCCCGCGCCCGGGCGACAACCTTCGGCGTCACTTCACAGATTATGAGAAACAGGATGGTCTGTACCGCCGTCACCACCAGCATCCCCGGTTCCGTGAGCATGAAGGCCGTGGTGGCGATATAGGTTATGAAGGCCGCGGATGATATGTTGACGATATTGTTCCCGATGAGTATCATTCCCATGGCGTTTTCGATAGTGTCCACTATCTTCAGCGACAGTTTTGCGCGTCGGTTCCCGGTCTTGGCGAGCGATTCCAGGTAGAACCGGTTGGAGGTAAGGAGCGCCGTTTCCGTTCCCGAAAAGAAGAAGGACAGGAACATCATTATCCCGATGAGGGTGATATACGCATGGTATTTCGCCAGAAGGACCATCATGACAGCAAGTCACCCCCTTCCGACGGCCGTATCACTTCGACGGTCTCTATCTTGTTCTTCCTGATATGACGGATCCTGAGGACATAGGCCCCGACCCTGAGGACATCGCCCCGCTTCGGTATGTACGCGAGCTTTTCGATTATATACCCGCCGATCGTGTCGGCGTTCCGGCTTTTCAGGTCCTCGCCGAAAGCTGCATTGAAGTCATCGATCTGCAGCTCTCCCGATATGACGGAGGTGCTGCCATCAATTTTTCGTATATGGTGGCTGGCATGGTCTTCCCACTTGGTCATGTCGCGGCCCAACAGCTCCGAGAGCAGCTTGTTGAGCGTAACAACGCCGGCAGTCCCCCCGTATTCGTCAACAACGACGGCTATCTGTATGCCCTCTGTCAGGAAATCGTTCAGGAGGTCATGGAGATCCCGGGAGGCCGGGAAAAACTTGATCTTCTGGATAAAACGGTTTATGTTACGGGCCTTCTTGAAGCCCAGGTGGTAGGGAATCAGTTCCCGCGAATCGACCATGCCGATTACATGGTCGATGTCTTTTTGATAGACCGGGATCCGTATCACGCCCGATTCGATGAACAGCTTCATCGCGTCCCTGATCGACGATCCGTAAGGGAGGAACACGGCGCTGCTGCGGGGAAACATTATATTGGCGGCGTCCTTCTTGGCGAAGCGCAGCACGTTCTGGATGAAGGCGCCTTCGTCCTTGCCGATGACCCCCTTCTCTTCACCCAGCTTCACCGCCAGCTTCAATTCGTCACGGGTGATCGCCTTGTGGGTCAGCTTCAGGTTGAAGATTTTTATCATCATGTTGGTGAAAATGAGCAGCAGCGCCCGGACCGGGGCAAGCATGAAGTGGAAAAACCGGAGCAACGGCAGCGCCTTTTTAGAAACCTTCTCATAGGAGCTCATGGCGATCAACTTCGGCGATATCTCGCAGAAGATGATAATGAGCGGCGTCAATACGGCAATGGTAATGACGTCCCCCCAGCGTGGCCACACCTGGAGCAGGAGGCTGGTCGAGAGCATCGATATGAGAAGGTTCACGAAGAGGTTTCCCGTGAGAAGCGTGATCAGGATCTTCTGCGGGTCCTTCATGAAGGCGTAAATGGACTTTTCCTTTTTCTGGTGGGAATGGGAAAAACGGTGGATGTCCGATTTCGTGAGTGAAAAGAGGGCGCTCTCCGATCCGGAAAAAAACGCGGACAGCGCCATGCAGACAATGAGCGCGGCGAGTTCTCGGTAGATCTGGTCCATCACTCCTGGCTGATATCAAGCTTCACATTAAAGGTGTATTCCTTCTCGGCGGTGTTCCCGGCATAGTCAGATGCCGTTACTTTCACCACGTTCTCCCCTTCCGCGTAGGTCAGTCCCTCTATCTTGTAATAGCCCTTGCTGTCGAAGAGGTTTTCGAATTTTTTACCGTCCACGGTCAGGCGCCCCCGGGAGACGGCTATGGAGCCGAATTCCTTCTTTAAAACGTTCCTGCCGTTGAATTCAACGGTGAGGCGGTACACGCCCAGGTTTTCCCGCCCCGTCATGGCGTCGTTTATCTTCACCAGGAGGGGATAATGCCGGGTGAGCCGTATATTGGCCTTGTCACGCACGATGATGATCTTGTCGCCGATGTGGAACGCTATTTCCGAAAGGACCGGCGCCTTCGTGTCCTCCCATGCGGGAAGGATTTTCAGGGGATTCACCGAAACCCGTCCGGGGTACTGCATGATGGAAAAATGGATGTGCTTGTTAATCGAGTGGCCCGTGTTGCCCATCATGCCGACGGTGTCCCTTTCGGCATAGGTTTTCTTCGAGGACAGGCCGTTTTCAAGGTGCATGTAGAGGGAATAAACGCCGTTGCGGTGCTCCAGTATCTTGAAATTGCCGCCCCCGGGGTAATTATCCAGGGGAAAGAGGGCCTTGTCCCAGTAAAAGAGGAGTTTACCCGGTTCCACGGGATACACCCTGTCATCGACGGAAGTCATGTCGATGCCGTCATGAAAATGGTCCCACCTGGATTCGCAGAAGGTCGAAGTGATGGTGCCGCTGTCGACCGGCCACCGGAACGACACGAACGACAGGGCCAACATGACAAGCAACAGGCAGAACAGGCGACGACGTTTCATTTTACTCCTTCCTTTTCTTCGGTTTCTTTATTATCATCTTTCTTTTTGTCTTTTCCGGCGTGGATATGGCAGTACTTGCCGGGCTCGGTTCCCGAGTAATAGAGTACGTCCCTGGCCACCCGGGGACATTCGCCGTCCCTGCCCGCCACTTCCCCTGAATCCAGGCAGATCGTTTCCATTGACAGTCCCTGCTCGGGTTTCCTGAAATCACCGGGCGGGTTGCCCCGGAAAATCGATGATATGTACTCTACCCAGACGGGGGCCGTGACGACCCCGCCTGCCCTGCCCCATCCGAGGGATATGGCCCCCTCCTTGTTTCCGATCCAGACCGCCGTAACATTGTTCGACGTTAATCCGGCGAACCAGGCGTCATTATAGTTGGCGCTGGTCCCTGTTTTTCCGGCCACGGGAAAATCTATCCTGCCCCCACTGAACGCCCCGGCCGCGGTGCCGCCCTCATCGAAAATGCTTTTCAGCATGGATATGGTAATGGCGCAGGCCGCAGGATCGATTATCCGCCCGGTCTCTTTCCTGCGCTCGTCGGTAAGCTTGCGGATCTCCTCCTCATTGTTCCAGACAACATTGTCATTGTAGTCCCTGACCTGGCGGATGCCGTAGGGAAGAACGTATTCACCGCCGTTTACGATGACGGAATGAAGCATGCAGTTTTCCAGGGGCGATACCTCGTACGTCCCCAGGGCCAGGGAGAGGGTCCTGCCGAAACGCTCTTTCAGCTCCGCGTCGGACAGGTAGAGACTTTTCTTCAGGATGGTGAAAATCCCGTCATAACCGGTCTTTTCGAGGACCTTGACGGCGACCACGTTGATCGACTTTTTCAGCGCTTCGCGCACGATCACCTCGCCGAGGTACTTCCCGTCGTAATTGCGCGGCTCGTATCCCCCGGGAAATTTCGTCCTCTCGTCGTTAAAAACCGTCGAGGGCGTAATATCCCTGCTTTCAACGGCCGCGACATAGAGGACCGGTTTGAAGGACGATCCGGGCTGCCGCCTGATCTGGGCAACATGGTCATTCTGGTTCTTTGAAGAAAATTCATATCCGCCGACGTATGCCAGCAGTTCCCCGGTCGCCGGGTCCATGGAAACCAGGGCCCCCTCTATGTTCTGGGCCTTTTTCATCTCGGCGTCCGCCTTCAGCTTGTCCTTCAGGCGTCCCGCCAGCTTCAGGTGATACTCGCGCTGGCGCAGGATACCCGCCTTGAGCGCCGCGGTGGCGATGTCCTGTTTCTCGGCGTCGATGGTGGTAAACACCTTCAGGCCGCCCTTTTTCACGGCCTCCTCGCCGAATTTTTCCACCAGGACGCGGCGGATGCTCTCGTTGAAGAAGGGGGCCCGGTTCACCCGGTACGAACTGAAGACGAAGTTCCCGATGAGGGAAGACGCGGCGACCCCCTTTTCGTCGTACACGACCTCCCATTTTCTCAGGAACTGACCGTACATCTTTCCGGTGTTCCTGTTTTTCAGGAAACCGGCATCGGACATCGATTCCAGTATCCGTTTCGTTTTGCGGAGCGATGCATCGAGGTCTGAAAGGGGTGAATATATCTTCGGGTTTGAAATGGTGGCGACGATCATGGCGCATTCGACCGCGGACAGCTCCTTCACCGAAACGCCGAAGAACATCTTGGCGGCCGACTCAACGCCGTAGGCGCCGTTGCCGAAATAGATGAGGTTCAGGTACATGGAGAGTATGTCCTGCTTGTCATAGCGCTTCTCGATCTCCCGGGCGCAGAAAGCCTCGTATATCTTACGCTTCAGGTTCCGCTCCATGTCGGTGAAGAGGACCTTCGCCAGCTGCTGGGTTATGGTGCTGCCGCCCTGGACGACCCGGAAATGGACCAAGTTGACCAGTATCGCGCGAAAAATGCCCCGGTAGTTTATGCCCCGGTGGTTGTAGAAATCGCGGTCTTCGCTGGCTATCACCGCCTTGACCAGCCATTCGGGGATATAGTCATAGGGCACGATCTCCCGCTTCTGCTCGAAGAATTCCCCGATGATCTCGTTGTTACGGTCGTATATGCGGGTGGGAATGTCCACAACCTTGACCTTGAGGTCGACATCGCTGTAATTGTAGGTATATCCTTTCTTGAGTTCCTCGGTCCGGTCGATGAGCTGTTTGTACTTGGTCAGCTTTTTGAGGGCCCCGTCGCGGTCGCCCTGCCACATGAAAAAGATCACCGTCACGTACGCCGCAAGGAGGAAGGTGATCGCTGTCGGCACGTATATAAACACGACCTTCTTATGCGTCATGATCCAGGCACATGCCTTTTTTATGAAATCCATGACCGGTGCCATTATCGATCTCCAGTCAAATCCGCCCATTGGTCAAATCCTCATGTCCCGCAAAACACGCCTCTGCCAAGAATAGACCCCCCTTTCCCGAGGGGCCCATGGGGGTCATTTCAGTTACGGTATAATAGTATCCCGATAAAAGTCAAATACATTCCTACGGGAGTTCCCCTCTATCACAGCCGCTCGAGGCGGCATAGCGCTTCCCCGAAAGCTGGCCGCAGGCCCCGCTGATGTCGCGGCCGAAGCTCTTGCGCACCGTTACGGGGACATTCATGATCTCAAGGTCCCTGACGAAGCGCTCAACCTCCGCCTCAGCGGGCGGTTCGCATCCCTGCCCGCCCACGTTGAGGGGGATCAGGTTGAGCTTGATCCGGTTGTAGCGGAACATTTTCTTCAGCCGCCTCGCGTCCTCCGTGGAAATGTTGTCCGCCCGCATCACGTATACGACGGTAAGCCTGTTCCGCGATGCCGGGAACTTCTCGTTCAGCATTCGGGATATGGCGCTGAAGGGATTGGACCGCTCCACCGGCATGATGCGCTCCCGTTTGCCGGGTTCGGTGTCGTTGAGGGATATGGCCAGGTTGTAGGGCCGCTCTTCGTCAATGAACCGCTCGATGCCCGCGATGACGCCCGAAGTCGATATGGTGATTTTCCTCACCGAAACATGGAAGCCGAAGCTGTAATTCATGATTTGGGCGGCTCGGATCACGTTGTCGTAATTCATGAAGGGCTCGCCCATGCCCATGAACACAACGTTGTTGTTCCGCTGCCCCGAGATCCTCCTCACGTGACAGAGCTGGTCGATGATCTCCCCCGTTTCAAGGTTCCGGATAAAACCCAGTTTCGCGGTCTCGCAGAAACGGCACCCCATGGCGCACCCCACCTGGCTCGAGAGGCAAACGGTGATCCTCCCGTCTTCAACGCCCTCATTCCTGATCAGGACGCTTTCTATATAATTGCCGTCACGGGTCTTGAAAAGGTATTTTTCCGATCCGTCAACGGCCGAAACCAGCCGCTCTTCCGGGGAGAGGGCATTCACGGCAAAGGTCCCTTCGAGGGCGCCCCGGAGCTCCCGGGAAACGTCCGTCATCGCGTCAAAGGAGTCCACGTTCTTCTCGTAAAGCCAGATCATGATCTGCTTCGCACGGTACCGCTTTTCGCCGATAGAGCCGAAGTACTCTTCAAGTTCTTCGATGGTGTAGCTTTTTATTAATTTCCTGTCCATCGCTTACAAGATAGGGAGTGACGGTCCCCCGCTGCAAGAAATATTTATTACTCACCATCCACGTACGTTCAGCCGGTGTTCCCTGCATGCAATGTCCCCGGCCTCTCAACACGAAGCGTTGTCGCCGGCTCTCTGCATGCAGGCCTGTGCGGCACGCCCCGGGGGGGCGATGACATAATCGCGGATACGGCCGACACGGAGATCGGGTCTGCTTTTTCAAGGTTCATGGCGCCATCACAGATACAGCGGCGATGACGCGATCACGAACTGGGCCGCATAGTAAAGCCGTAATCCAGCTTCATCGGCTTTTCCATCGCCGCGACCGCCACGATGCCGATGAGCGCGGGGGCTACCGACAATACCAGCGAGGTGCCGGTCCAGTCATAGTTCAGGAATATCGCCGCGATGAAGAAAAAATGGCCCGCCAGGAAGGAGTAGAACCCCCCGAACAGATATGCATCCCTGTCCTTTGCATAGACATACTTCAGGTCGAGCCAGATGTCCCCCAGAAGGCCGCAGACAAGGCCCATGATTATCAGCAGGGCGTAGTTGAGCCGGCCCGTGCTGGCGCCAAGGGCCGCGCATGCCGTCGCCATGAAGAATACGCTGGCAATCGCCTTCGCCATAAGCGCCGGCACGCCGCCCCTCCGTACCCTTATCACGAGAAAGAAAACCGTAGCCGCGATACCCAGAACCAGCGTTGTCCTGTGAATCCCGATGCCCGTCATGTTGGTGCCTCCCGGATATTCGTCCGTCTTAAACATATCGCCGGATCATTCTTATTGCCGCCCGGCCGCTTTCGACCGGCGACACCGTGCCAGCGCCACATAGGCCATTACCGGGACGAGCACAAGGTAGAACCCCGGCCCCGAAACGAACGCCCACATTGCTCTTGATGAATACTCCGCGGTGTATAGAATGGCCATCACATGAAACACGATATATACTGTCATGATTACAAGCATACGCTTCAGAAGGGGAAATGCAGCGTGTGTGAGGGCCCTGCCCGGCGGCATGTAGCGGCCGAAATATCTCGAAAAAACCCCTTCCGGAGCAAACACAAAAAAAAGAAGAAATGGGACGAACAGGGCCTCGATCAGTGCCGGCTTGACCCTGAAAAAGCGGTCGTCATTGGTCGCGATGGAAACGCCCCCCATGACGGCGATGAGCGCCAGGTCTGCCAGTAGAAAATAGTCGAACGTTCCTGACGCATGCCAGGTGATCCCGGCCTGGACCGCGGTGAACAGCACCGCCGAAATGATTGAAACCGCCGTATTTTCAATGACGGAATCGACCACCATGAAAACAACTATCGGCAGAAACTGCAGAAAAAGAAAGGTCATGGACGTCCCCTGTGCCACTAGGCGAATAGTACCTCCACCGGTGCAGGATGCAAGTTTATTTTTCTATCCTTCCGCGTGAAGCCACGGGCGGCGGGCAGAACCGGGCCGCGAGAATGAAAAACCCGCCGGGCAGGGGCGGGTTCAATTCACACGCTGTATCCCTAAAACGCGGTTTCGAGAACGCGTTTTCAGCAAAAACATCTATTTTTTCTCAGTCATGCTCCTGATCTCAAACATGGCCATCTTGTTGTCCGGGTCTATATTAATGACCTTTTCAAAGGACCGCATCGCGCTCTCCTCGTCCCCTTTCTTCTTGTACGCCATGCCCATGGCAAACAGGGCGTTCACAAAACCGGGATCTATTTCAAGGCCTTTTTCAAAAAAAAGGATGGCATTGTCAAAATCCCCAAGCTGATAATAGGACGCGCCGCCGATATAGTAGGCGTTCTTGTTCATCTTGTCGTTCTCGATGTATGCCTGGATCCTGTCGATGGCCTTGCGGAAGCTGTTCACCCTGAAGTAGTTCTTGGCAAGGTTGTAAAGGATCTTCTGGTTCTCCGGGTATTTCTTGAAGCCTTTTTCAAGAACCTCGGTCGCCTCCTGGTACTGGTGGGCGTTGATGAGCCGCTTCGAATTCTTGATGATATCGACCGCCTCGTCGCGGGAAAGCTCGACGACCAGCAGGGTGATATCGTCGACGAGCTGGGCGTTGCCCATGAACTGTCGGACGTCATTGATGATGGCCTCGGCGAATTCCTCCGCGGGAAGCGAACGGTATCTCCTGATCGCCTCTTCAAGGCGTCGGTTGGAATACTCGACCCGTTCCTCGTTGATGGCCTCCGGTATCCCGTCCGTGTACAGAACGACGCGGTCCCCGTATTCAAGCTTGGTCTTCTTCTCATCGTATGACTCGCGCGCTTCCTCAATGGCGCCGATGAACAGGCCGTTGGTGTCGAGGAGCTCTATGTCCCCCTCATGCCTCAGGAGTATCGCCTTCTGGTGGCTGGCATTGGAATAGACCATGTTGTAATCGTCATCGACGGCGAGCATGAAGCAGGTCATGTAGTCCTGGGTCTTGACGTGGTCAAGGATGTTCTGGTTCATTTCCTGGAAAATCTTTTTCGGCGAGTCGTACTTGGATCCCGCGTTCCCGAAGGACATCTTCGCCATGGTGGTGACCAGGGCGGCAGGGATGCCATGGCCGGAAACGTCGGCGATCATGACGCCGATCTTGTCGTCCTTCAGCAGATGGACGTCGTAAAAGTCGCCCCCGATCTTTTCCATGGCGATGTAGCGGACCGCGAACTTCAGCTCGTTCCAATCGTCGATCTTTCCGGGAAGGATGCTGCGCTGGATGACGCTGGCCATGTCCAGCTGCTTCTGTATCTGCTCGTCCCTGCTCCGCAGGCTCGACAGGGCCTCCTCGAGCTCCTCGGTCCGCCTGGCGACCTTTCCCTCGACGTCACGTCTGAAATCGTCGATTTCCCGGGCCGTTTCCATGAGGGCGAACTCGATCGCGGTGAATTCCCTCTCCAGGGAAAGGACCTTGTATCCCGCGGTCCCGCCGGAAGCGATGGTCCTGGTAACTCGTATCAGGTCGTTCAGGATGCGCATGATGGACCGAGTGGTGATCTGCATCAGTAAAAAGCTGGCCAGGACCGATATGCCGAAATACAAGAATATGATCGCTATATTAAACTCCTCGAAAAACCGCACCTTTTCCATCAGGGCGGCAAAGGTCAGCAGGGTAATGACCATGAGCCAGACGAAGAACAGAAACTTGAGCCTGATGCCGATGAGGGCCCGCGGCTTCACGCTCGCGCCGGTGCTCACGATTTTATTGTACATGGCGCTCCGCTCCGGGTTTGTGAGCGACTCGGTGAAGAGGTAGGTGGACATGCCGTACAGGATGATGATGATGATCACCGTCAGGGATGTCGCCTTTATCATGGCGGAAAATTCCGGCGCGGTGTAGGCGCCCAGAATCCGATACTCATAGAACGCGAGGCCGAGGATAATTATGCCCGCCACAGCCGTCAGAAGGGTGCAGTGGAGCAGATTATACATGGGAAGGTCTGAAAAATTGGTGTATACCTTCTTAAAATCTTCTTCAGGGATTTCAAGATTTTTTTTGTATGCCTCATTGACCGCCCTCAGGGGCTCCATAAGGGGGGGGATCTTGAGGGGAGCCAGCAGACCAAACAGTATCCAGTGCACCAGAGTCGGGATTGCCACCGCAACAGGGAGCCATTTCATGTAAAACAGGGACAGCTTATCGAAGGATATCATGATAAAGGATGTCCCCAGGAAAAAGGCAAAAAGGCTCAATACCCAGCTGGTCGCGACGGTAATGGCGGAAAGGGCAAAGGTATAATTTATATTTTTAGCCAGAAATTGAAAAAACTTCATGGTATCCCCTTTTGTATATCTATCGGAAAAACACGAGTATTATATATGATATATTCTGCATAATTGTCATAAAATCAAGCTAAATATACCCCTCTCCCCCCCTGAAGGGAACTTTAATAAACATGCTGTGCCAAGTAATCCCCCACCGGCAGTGTCGGGGGCATATAGCCATAATGACAGTTTCAAACACTATTCCTTTTCCCGGTCTGTGACCTCCACGTCCTTGACGCAGCGGAACCCGGCCATGTTGTCCGAGTACAGGTTCGGCATGCCGCCGATTTCCCTGCTGCTGACGCGCAAGCGGTACCGCTGGCTGTACCAGGAACCGCCCCGGACAACCTTGAACTGTTTTCCATACCGTTTGAATTCCTTACCTTCCCTGGAGCGGTTTCCCTCATAGGGCATGTACCAGCTCGAGGTCCATTCCCTGGCATTGCCGGCCATGTTCAGCGCACCGCAGGGAGAGGCCCCCTCCGGGTCGAAGGAATTAACCGGCATCAGCCCCTTCGTTGCCGCGCCGAATCGCTTCTTCAGGTGAGCCCCCGTCTTCTCATCGGCCCAGAAATCGGCGCCATTGGCCCGTTCCGCGCCATACACCCTGCCCCAGGGATAGATAAAATTCCTCGCATCGGCTTCACCGCTGGCGCGGCCGGGGCCGCGGGCCGCTTTTTCCCATTCTTTCTCAGTCGGCAGCCGCTTCCCCGCCCAGCGCGCATAGGCTTCGGCCTCAAAGTAGGTGACCATGACCGGCAGGCCGCCCTCGCCTTCCCGGTACCTGCCGCCTTGCCAGGACAGGGGCGGTTTCACATTGCCGGCCTCAACGAACCTGAGATAATCCTGGTTGGAAACTTCATGGACGTCGATATAGAAGTTATCAGCATAATCGGTATGCTCCGGCATTTCGTCACGGTCGCCGTTGTTTGAACCGCATACGAACTTCCCCTCCGGCACGAGCACCATCTGCCTCCGGTCCTTGTCCGTGGTGATGGAACGGCGGTAACCGCGCTCCCGCGCCGGCGCCTCATCGGCGAACTCCCTTTCGCCTTTCTTCCGCGGAGCCACCAGGGCGATATCGACGCCGGCCCGGATAAGCCTGGAAAATTGCCTGTTGGTCAGGGTGTAGCGGGCGGCGGCCCGGTATGTATACCGTCCCGTCCTGTTGAACACCACTGATTCGATCTCTATGGTCCCGTACACGGTCTTATCCTGTATTATATAATAGGACGTTTCCCGGGGCCGTTCGCTCAAGAGGATAACGATATTGTTTTCTTTGGCAACTGACTCGATCCTTCCCATGATGTCGAACTCGGTTACGGCGGAGAGGCCGGGCAGAAGACACTGCGCCGCCGCCGTCAGGGCCAGCAGCATATGAAATTTAATTTTTCGTGATACCATTGGTTACCTCGCACGCCCCCTGCATCCCCCGGAGGGGGACTTTTTTATTTCCTCGTGAGCCCCCTTTGGGGGGCTTATCACGATCGCCTCGTTTCACTCGCGATGACAGATAGACGCCATCTCCCAATCATCTACCCCCTGATCAGTTCCCTCGTCGGCCACACGAGACAGGTGAGCTGGTTGCCCATGATGACGCCCGAATCTATGCCGATGATGTTGCGCTGGACGTCATTGTATATCGGACCCTCCCGGGACAGGTAGGCCACCGGAGTGTGGCCGAAGATGACCGTTTTATCCCACCGCTTGTTACCTAAAAAAAACTGCTCCCTGATCCAGACCAGGTCATGTTCATCCTGCGCTTCGAGACGGTCCACCGCGGGATTCAGCCCCGCGTGGACGGCAATGAAATCCTCCCCCTCGTAATAGAGACTGAGGGCGCCCATAAACTCGCGGTGGTGCTTCGGCAGTTCGAAGACGCCCCGGTGCGCTATATAGCTCCGCATGGTGGCGTCTCCCCCGTTGATGATATAGGCGCCGACGGTGTCCTCGCCCCGGAGATAAGCCATGAACATGTCTTCATGGTTCCCCTTGAGGAACACCGTGTTCATGGTCTGGGTCCGGGAAAGCTCTATGAGAAAATCCACCACCTCGTACGAGTGGGGCCCCCGGTCAATGTAATCCCCCAGGAATATCAAGGTATCGGCCGGCTTGATCCTGGCCGACACCCGGTCAAAGACACCGACAAGCCGTTTGAAATAGCCGTGTATATCGCCGATGATATAATACAATGAAAACCCCTGGTGCCGGGCCCGCTGATGCCATGCCCGTTACGGTCTGTTGCCGCCGGATTCTTTTTTTTCAGCCCTGTTTTTGATCTCCGTCAGGAGGTATCCAATAATCAGATTCCCCTCATTCAAAGTATCGGCATTGAGGACGCCAAAAATCCATTGTTTATACTGGCATATGATCAGATACTCCGTTTCACTGATGATCCGTATGGCAGGTTGGAGTTTCCCCACCCTGCTCAATATATATTCATTGCCGCCCGCTTTCAAGATGCCGAGGTATTCCTGCTCTGCGTCAAAGGCCGATGGGTAGATCGCGCAGACCAGATCGTGTTTCTTCCCTGCCAGGACGCGCCGTGTCACCGCGGCGTTTTTCAGTCCGGGGACGGCATCCATGCTTTTCTTGTAGTAGACGATCTCCCTGGAGGAACGGTTTTTCGCAAAAATGAAGAGCTGTTCGGGCAGGCTGTCATCGCCGGCCAGGCTTTTCAGGTTTCCCCGCACCACGCCGAGGAACTGGTCCACAACGCTCCCCGCCTGGTCCCCCAGGTTTTCATAACCGATCTTGACGTAGTATTTCCCGATTCTCGCATACAGACAGGTCGTCGTTGCGTAGGCGTTATCGTCGAAGAACTGGTACCTCCCGTCCAACCCCCGTTCCCTGCTGTAAAATCCGAAGGAATCAAGGGACGAGCCGAGCCTGATCATCTCAACCCTGACGGTCCTGCTTCTATCCGACAGGTGGGCATATTCCGTGATTGCCAGTTCCACGGGATTGTGCTCGCCGTACAGCGGGCTGAACTGCGCCATCTTCCGTGAGCTGGTGGTGCGATACTGGCGCTCCACCACCCATCCGGGCACATCGGTCTCCCGGGGCATGGCATCCTGTATGGTTGGGGTCCTGGGAAAAAGGCTGCAGGAGGATAGCGTTAACGAGGACATGGATACAAATAAGAATAATGTTAGAAAATTTTTCATAGGGAACCGAACTATTGCCACATTATTTTACTTTATACAAATACCGTTTCGGCACGTCCTCCCTCCCCCTTGACGGGGGAGGGCCGAGGAGGGGGTGGTTCAGTAAGTGATACATTAATAAATAAATTGCAGACCAAAAATAATCTTTCACCCTCCCCTGCCCCATCCCATCAAGGAAGGGTGATATGCATACCGTGATTGATCCCGACCGGAAAAGGTTTCACCTACTTGCTGATCGCCTTCGGATCGATCGCGTCCTGGAGCCCCTCCCCCACCAGGTTATAGGCCGTAATGGTCAGGAATATGGCGAAACCGGGTATCAGGGTGAGCCACCAGGCGAAGTCCATGAAGTCCCGCGACTGCGACAGGATATCGCCCCAGCTGGGCGTGGGGGGCTGCACGCCGAAGCCGAGGAAACTCAGGGACGACTCGATCAATATGGTCGAGGCGATGCCGAAGGTGGCCGAAACCAGGACCGGCGCCAGGGAATTGGGGAGGATGTGGCGCATGATGATCCGCGCGTCCCGCGCCCCTATGGCCCGGGAGGCCACCACGAAATCCATTTCCCTCAGCTTCATGAACTCCCCCCTGACGATCCGCGCGATCCCCGGCCAGCCTGTCAAGCCGATGACCACCATGACGTTCACCAGGTTGGGGCCCACCAGGGCGAGGATCGTCAGGATCAGGAAAAAGGTCGGGAAGCACATGATTATTTCAATCAGACGCGAGATGACCATGTCGATCCAGCCGCCGTAATAGCCGGCGATGGAGCCGACGACGATGCCGATGGCAACATAGATGGCCACGGCGATGAAGCCGATGAATATCGAAACCCTGCTCCCGTGGATCATCCGTGCCGTCAGGTCCCTCCCCTGTTCGTCCGTCCCCAGTAGGTGCTTCGCGCCCGGGGGAATGACGATGCTGTTCAGGTCATACTCCGAATAGGAATAGGCCACCGGCGGGAAGATCTTGAACCCCTTAAAGGAATCCCTGCGGAGATCCGCGTCCTTGAGCTCCGGGTAATTGAAGAAGATCGGGAAATAGACACGCCCCTTGTCCGCGTACACGTAGGGCCTGCTGTTGGCCAGCAGCGGGGCGAATATGGCGACAACGAACAGCATGACGACGAAGACCAGCCCCGCGAAAGCGAGGCGGTTTTTCCTGAATTCCCTCCAGACCCGTGCCCAGTATCCGCGCCTCATATCTTAGCCTCCAGCCTGATCCGGGGGTCCGCCAGCGCGTAGGCCAGGTCGGCGACCAGTATCCCCGCCAGGGTGAGAAGCGCGGCGATGGTTTCGATGGCCATGATGACCGGAATGTCCCGGGAGAGTATCGCCTCGAAGGCGAGCATCCCCATGCCGGGGACCGAAAATATCGATTCCACGATGACGCTTCCGCCGAGGAGGCCCGGGAGGAGCGTGGCCATCAGCGTTATGAGGGGTATGAGGGAGTTCCTGAAGGCGTGGACGAAGATCACCTTTTTCTCGGCGAGCCCCTTGGCGCGGGCGGTCATGATGTACTGCTGGTTGATGACCTCCAGCATGTTCGCCCTGGTGTACCTTGACAGAAAGGCGAAGCCGCCGTAGGTCAAGGTCACCACCGGGAGCACCAGGTGCCATCCCACGTCAAGGATCCGGGTGAGAATGCCCGCCTCCGCCGCCCAGTCTGACCTGAACCCGCCGAGGGGAAAGAGGTTCAGGTACTCGCCGCTCCCCAGGTAGAGGAGCAGGAGGAGCCCCACCCAGAAGGTCGGCAGCGAATAGAGTATGAAAAGGACGAGGCTTGAACCCCGGTCAAAGGCGCTCTCCTTTTTCACGGCCGAAACGACCCCCATCGGGATGGATATGATGTAAATGATGATCATGGATATGATGTTCAGCGTCAGCGTGATCGGAAGGGCCTCGGCTATGCGCTTCGAAACGGGCCTCCCGTCCTTGCGGGACGTTCCGAAGTCGAGGCGCGCCGATTTAGCGAGCCAGTCGACGTAGCCGACGACGATCGGCTTGTCAAGGCCGTAGAGCTTCTTCTCCTGCTCGAGGATCTCCCTGGAAATGGAGCCGGATTTGAGGGCCCCCTCCATGCCCATTTTCAGCTTCGTGTAATCGCCGGGGGCAAGGCGTATCATCAGGTACGTTATGAAGGTTATCCCCAGGAGAGTGGGAACGATGAGGAGTATCCTTTTTACCAGGTATTTCTTCATTGCGGTTTTCTCACCTTCCATTCAAGATAATTCATCCCCCGCGTGTGCACCTTGACATTGGTGAAGCGCTTGCTCACCACCGCCAGGGCCGGGCTGGTGTACATGAACGTGTAGGGCTGCTCGTCATGGAGGATGCGGTGGAACCGGTGGTACATCCTGTTACGCTTCGCCTCGTTGAACTCGGTGCGCGCCGCCTCGATTATCCTGTCCGCTTCCCTGTTGCTGAAGCCGATATAGTTCGACCCGCCCTTGATCTGGGAAGAGTGCCATATCTGGTACGGGTCATCCTGAAAATCGGGATCGGACCATCCCAGGGAGGTGGCGTCGAAATTTTTGCTCTGGATCTTGTCGAGATACACGGCCCATTCGTACCGGTTGATGTCCATCTCTATGCCGACCTTTCCGAAATCCTCTTTCAGGATACTTACCAGGCGCTCGGCGAACTTGCTTCCCGACGATATCGTGAAGGTAAAGGAAAATTTCTTCCCGTCCTTGTCGAGGATGCCGTCACCGTCATGGTCGACCCAGCCGGCCTCTGTTAAAAGCTGCTTCGCCCGTTCCGGGTCATAGGGCCACGGCCTTATGCCCGGATCATTCGCTTTCCCGAAAATATAGAAGGGCCCGGTGACGATCTCCCCCAGTCCGAAAAGGAGCTTGCCCAGGATCTCCTTCCTGTTAATAAGATGGGTCATGGCCAGGCGGACCCGCCTGTCCTTGAAAAAGGGCCTCTGGGAGTTCCACCCGATGTAGCTGAAGGATGGCATGTAATATTTCAGCTTGTAAAAGTTATCGGTGAATTTCTTTGAATTGGTCTGGCGCACCCATTCAATGTCGCGGACGCCCATCAGGTCTATCTCCCCTTTCTTGAGCATCTGGAGCGCCACGCTCCCTTCGGAGATTATCTTGTACACCACCCTGCGGATTTCCGGCTTTGCGCCGCGGTAGCGCTCGTTGCGGACGAGGATGATGTTCTTTCCGGTGTCCCACCGCTCGAACCTGAATGGTCCGGTGCCGATGGGAAAACGGTTGTTCTTATGGGTATTGAAGTCGGTGCCGTTGTTGAAAATATGCTTCGGTACGATGGGCATGCCGCCGCAGAAAATGAGGGCCAGGTAGTAGGGCCGCGAATACGTGAACTCCACCGTGTACCGGTCTATCTTTTTACAGCTTTGTATATCGATGTAATACACCTTGAGCTGGGCGCTGGACACCTTAGGGTCCATGATCCTGTCGTATGAATAGACCACGTCGTCGGCGGTGAACTCGGCCCCATCGCTCCAGACGATCCCCTTTTTCAAATAAAAGCGGAACTTCAGGTGGTCCGGGGATATTTCCCACCGCTCCGCCAGCATGGGCTTGACATCGAGGGTATCGTAGTCACGGTCCACCAAGGTTTCATATATTTTAAGGTTGATGGAGTGGGCATAGGAATCCGTCGCGGTTATCGGATTCAGGGTACCCGGCTCGGCCCCCATGTGGATCCTCAGGGTATAGGGGTCCAGTTCAGGCGCGATGCCGGAACACCCGCAAAGGAGCATTACACCCAGCATGTATGCAAGGGCCGGTAACAGCCGTTTGGTTTTCAATCAGCTCACCATTGAGATGAATTATGCAACCGGGTTTTACGACAGACCATACATCAGCGACAGGCGACATACTATAGGGGCGGTAATTGACTGTCAAGGAATATGCGAGGGATAAGGCCTTCCGGGAGGGTCGGGCATGAACCTGACCCTCTCAGAAGGCAATCGTTACTTGCATGCACCACCAGAGTGTTCTGGCCGGGTCAGAAAATGACCAGTACGGGCATCGGCTCTGAAAGGGCCAGACTAATAAGCAGGCATCGAATTATCTGCTTGTGCATGATCGCGATATCCGGTAAAACGTATAAGAGTAAATATACTCATATACATATCGAGTATACTTATAAATAACCGCGCATGTCAAGATTTATGGGAAATTATAGGCATGGCGGGGAAACGATCCGGAACGGAAGGTGAAAAAGACGATTATTATATGACAAAACATCCTCCCCATACAGGCGCCTGCATGTTTATATGACCATCAGGGCGGATGTTCAATGCCTAATTGGGGTTCGCCAAGACCACCAGGGCGTCAACGACGACCGGTTTGCTTCCTGAAATGATAAGCGGGTTGATGTCAATCTCTGCGATCTCGTTGTTCCGGTATCCGAGATCGCCGATGCCCACGAGGGCCTTCACCAGCTCTTTTTTATCCACGGCGGGACTGCCGCGGAACTCGTCGAGGAGCTTCTTCATCCGGATCTCTTCGATCATCTCTTCGGCGTCCATCTCGGTGAGGGGGGCGACACGGAAACTCACATCCTTGATGACCTCGGTGAAGATGCCGCCGATGCCGAACATGACGCAGGGGCCGAACTGGGGGTCGCGGCTCAGGCCGATGACGAATTCCCGTTCCCCCTTTATCATCTCCTGGACCAGGACGCCGTCGAGCTCAACGCCCTTGCCGATAATCTCGTCATAGGCTTTTTTAACATCATCAGCACTGGCAAGTTTGAGCTTGACCAGCCCCATCTCGGTTTTGTGGGCTGCCTTGTCGGAGCAGCCCTTGAGCACCACGGGGTAGCCGATCTCTTCGGCGAATTTCACGGCCTCGTCCTTGGTCCGGGCCAGCTTTTCCCTGGTTATCGGCACGCCCACCGATTGGATGACCTGCTTGGAATCGTATTCCGACAGGGTTTTCTGGCCCCGCTCAAGCGCTTTCTTTATGATCTGCTCCATAGGGATTCTCCTTTTTCAATTGGTATCTGTAGTGCTCGTGCGAAACGACCAGCGCCCGAACGGCCTCCTCCATGCTGTCGAAGAGGGGAAGCCTGAATTCCCTGCGTACCGAAATAATCCGACCCACGGAATTGGGGGTGTAGATAGCAGCAGGCTTGTCGTACTCTCTGCACATTTTTACAAGCTCTTTCATGACGTCAATGACAAATTCCCTCCAGATGCTGGACATCAGGAGCAGGCCGTCAACCTCCTCCGCTGACAGCAAAATCCGGAAAATGTCCAGGTATACCTGGGGCGGCGCCGGCCCAATATCAACGGGATTGTTCACGTTGAAAACACCCCCCACCTTCCTGAGGCGCTCCCTGGTTTCCGGGGCCAGGCGCAGCATTTTCAGGCCGGCCTCCACCATCAGGTCCGCGGAAATGCTGCCGAAGGCGCCGGAATTGGTGAAGGCCGCTATCCGTTTGCCCCGCAGGAGGGGCATCTCGGTAAGCATCTTGGGCATGGAATGGATCTCGCTTATCGACTTGAGCCTGATGATGCCCGCCTGCCGGCAGGCGCTGTCGAACACGGCATCATTGTTGGCCATGCCGGCCGTATGGGACAGGGCCGCGGCGGTGCCCTCATCGGTCCTTCCCGACTTGAAGACCAGGATCGGCTTGGAGACCCGCCTGGCCACCTTCATCAGCTTTTCCCCGTGGGCGATATTTTCCAGGTACATCGCTATGACCCTGGTGGCATCCTGGTTAAAATACTCAATCAGGTCGGCCTCGTCAACGTCCGACTTGTTGCCGATGCTGACCATCTTGTTGACCCCCTCGACGTCGTCCATGAGGGACTCTATGATCACGACGCCAACGCCGCCGCTCTGGACGATGTATGACACGCCGCCCGGCTTCTTGAAGACGTCCATGATCTCCTTGTAGGCGCCGTAAAAGCAGCAAAAGTGGGAATGGTTGTCGAGGACGCCAAGGCAGTTAGGTCCGAGAACGCGTATGCCGTAGGTCCTGACGGCATCGTCAATCTCGCGCTGGAGGCGCTTTCCGTCTTCGCCCTGCTCACTGAAGCCGGCGCTCTCGATGACGACGTTGCGGATCCCCTTCTGGCCGCATTCCCTCATGAAGTGGGGAACCACTGCAGCAGGGGTGATTATAACGCCGAGTTCAATCTGGTTCGGGATATCAAGAACCGACGTATAACCGGGCCAGCCATGGACCGATTCGCCCTTTCTGTTAACGACATATACTGAACCGGAAAAAGGGATATACTCCTTGAGACAATTGCATATGGTTGCGCCCAGGTTGAAGGGCGCATTGGAAGCACCGATTACTGCAACTGAAGAAGGATTGAAGAATTTATCAAGGGACGGATCTTTGAGTTTAACATTCATGGCGGCCACCTGGGATAATATCGTAAACAATGTTTACTATAAAAAACGACGTTTATAGTGTCAAGTTATTTTACAAAAAAAATATGAATGTATAAAAAAACATACATGTTGATTCAAGTGTCTAATGTGTGTATAAACAGTTCAAATATTTGATAAAAAAGGGATGAATTTATTAAAATAATGGGGTCAGAGCAACCATGCATGCAAGGCTGGTTGTTTGGATTATGAATCTCGATGGTCAAGATGCCGCGGAAACAGTGATAGCTATCGGTACCTATTCGGTAGTTATCGGTGAACAATCGTTAAATGTTATAAAAAATACAGGGTGTCAGAGCAAGGCAGGATGAGCAGAAAGAAATCTACATATCCGAATATGTAATACGTCATGTTGTATTAATACCTAGTCCTGTCGCCCAGCCAGGCCAATGAAGAGACGCGCCAGGTTTTCCGCAACGAGCCTGCGGTGCTTAAGGACCTCTTCATCGTTTTTTAAGGGATGGTTGCGGAACGTGGCCACGATCCCGGTCAATGCCGCGAACATGGTGTGGGAATGGAGGCGGATATCGCCCTCCAGTTTCATCTTCCGGAAGATGATATCGAAATTGTCCAGCATCTGCCGCTCCATGACATTGAGCTTGTCGAAGAGATCACGGTCGACCGAACCATCCATGAAAAAATTCATCAGCATCCTGAAATACTGATCGTGCATGGTGAAGTATTCGATGAACACCCGGGCGATCTCTTCGATGGAACCGTCCGGTGATTCGTCGATTGTTTTATAGAGGCCCTTGAACACCTCCTGCACGCCCCGGGAAAACGTTTCGGCAAACAGCGACTGCTGGTCCGGGAAATGGCGGTAGATAAGCGCCGGCGATATACCGGCCCGTTTCGCGATATCGCGCATGGTGACTTTGTTGAAGGGTTTGGTGGCGAACTCCCTTTCGGCGGCGTCAACGATGATCTTACGCCGGGCGTCCTTTTCCTTTTCCTTCAGGTCTGACAGTGTGTTGTTCTTTTTCATGGCAACAAAGGCTTAATGAGGGGTGATACTATGCATCATTTAGTAAAATGTCAAGAAATATCAGTACCCCGCACTTCCCGGAGTAAAAAAATCGTCATAGACGCGGGAGCTTCACCGGTCACACGTCCTTGAACATGTCCAGTTGCAGATCATCGGACCTTGATTTCTTCCCCGGCTCGCGCTTGCCTTTTTTAAGCAGTTTTTCCTCGAGCCGGTCCAGGAAGGGGCTCCGCTCCTGCTTCAATATCCGCCCCTTCACGGCTCGTTTCTTCGCGTAGGTAAGATAGAGGTTCCGCACGGTCCTGGTCACCCCCACGTAAAAGAGGCGCTCCTCCTCGGCCAGCTCGCCGTCGTTCTTTTCGCCGTAGAGCTCGAAGGGGATGATCCCCTTTTCGCAGGCGGGGATAAAGACCGTGTCGAACTCGAGCCCCTTGGAGGCGTGGATGGTCATGAGGGACACCGCCTCGGCCCGGTCGTCACGGTCGTCCGCTCCCTGGCGGAGCGAGCAGGACCTGAAAAAATCATGGTATGCCCTGCCGTAGGGTTCTGCAAAAGAGACCATCCGCAGGATCGCGTCCTCGGGCGCCTCGGCAAAGACCATCAGAAACTTCAGCACGTCGGAGACCCGGTCCCCCTTTTTTATCATCCCCCAGATGTCGCTGGTCACGGCCAGGGAAACCGCAGGGTCCGACCCGGTGTAGAATATCTTTTTCAGGGAGCGCACCGCCTGGCGGTACGGATCCCGCCTGACCAGGGACTCGCTGCCGGCCACCTGGTAGGGGACCGCGTGGTTCCTGAAGGCCTCGATGATGGCGTCAAACAGGAAGGACGACCGGCACAGCACGGCATAATCCCCGAGGCTCACCTCCTCGTCTTCGGCGTCGCCCTCGGTAATGCCGCTGTCCATGGAAAAGCTCCTGAGGCCGCCCATGCTCTTCTCGATGGCGGCCGCGATCCAGTCCGCCTCGGAGAGGTCAGTGGCCATCTCCTGTATGTGTACCTTCATGTCGATGTCGCGCCCGACGACCGGCTTTTCCCTTCCCAGGACCTGGGCGGCGGCGCGCATGACCGGGTCGGGACAGCGGAAACTGCGGTCCAGGCGCAGCACGCGGGTGCCGGGGTATTCCTCCATCACCCGTGAGAGGAACCGGGCGTCGGAGCCGCGGAACCCGTAGATCGCCTGGTCCGGGTCGCCGATCATGAACAGGTTGGGGCTCCCCTCCCCGGCCAGGAGCTTGAGGAGCTCGTACTGGGCGGCGTTGATGTCCTGGAACTCGTCCACCAGGATCCAGCGGTACCGGCGGCGGTATTCCTCCAGTATGGCTGGATCATTTTTAAACATCTCGACCGGCAGGGCGATCAGGTCAGCCAGATCAAAGGCTTTGAGGCGCTTCAGCTCTTCGTTATACTTCCCGAGGTATTTAATCGTTTCCCCGTCGGCATCGGCGCCCTGCTTGGCGGCCTCGATGGCGCGGACCGTCCGGGTTATCTTCTTTTCTTCCCTGACAATACCGGCGATGATGTCGGAAATGTCGTCCTCATCGACGATAATGAAATCCTCCCTTCTTCCGGCGGCGGCGCAATGTTCTTTCAGGATGCCGAGACCGAAGGCATGGAATGTCGATATGACCAGGTCTTTCGCCGGCATGATCGCCTCGACCCGCTCCCGCATTTCCCGGGCCGCACGGTTCGAAAAGGTGACGGCAAGGATCTCCCCGGGCGGCACGTCCAGGTTCTTCACCAGGTGGAGGATGCGCCGGGTCAGGATGGCGGTCTTCCCGGTGCCCGGCCCGGCGATGACCATGCAGGGACCTTCGCCGTGCTCGATGCCGGCGCGCTGGTCGTCGGTGAGGCCCTTTGACAGCGCCTGCCCGGCCGCGCCTTCGGGCAGATCGAAAAGGACCCGCGGCGCTCCCTCCTGCAGGCCCAGCTTCTCATGGAGTTCCTTGAACTCCGCTATGTCGAATTTCATGGAAGATGATGCCGACCCCGCAGGGGCCATCGCCGTGCCCGGGCCGAAGAGACCGCCGCCCGTGAATGTCTTAGCCTCGCCTTCCCTGAAAACCTTGATGCGGCCGAATTCCCCGTCATAGCCCTCCTCTATGACCACGTCGCCGCTCCGAAGGCGCCTGATCCCTTCGGCAAGGAGATCGCCGCCGGCCTCCTGGATTTCCTGCGTCGGGGCGTCCAAAAGAATGTAGAATTCCGACCCCAGGGAGCCGATCAGCCGGTGATACTCCTTCGTCACTTTACCCGACTTCGCGCTTTTCTGACCCAGGATCTCCGCCAGGATATCCGGAAGCTGGGTTATGGAATGGAATGAGTCCCGCCGTCCCCCCGCCTCTTCATGACGGTCAGCCAGTTCGGCCACGCGGTAGAGCACCCCCCGGGTCACCGGCTTCCCGCACACGGGGCAGATGCCCCGGTGGCGCATCGTTTCAAGGGGGTCCCACCGGATGTCGCATTTGCGGTGTCCGTCGTAATGGTATTTCCCCTCCTGGGGAAAGAATTCTATGGTTCCGAGAAACCCCACTCTCCCCTTCAGGGCGTCCACCATGGCGCCGTATCCCAGCTCCGCATCGAAGATATTGGCCTCCCTGCCCAGCTTTTCCGGAGAATGGGCGTCTGAATTCGAGACCAGGGTGAAGCGGTCGAGGAATCCGCAGGCGCGGTTCATCGGCGGGTCGCTCGAAAGGCCCGTTTCCAGGGCGAAGATGTGCCGTGTCAGGTCGTCATAGCATTCCTCGATGCTGTCGAAGCCTGACTTCGACCCGAGCACGGAAAACCAGGGGGTCCAGATGTGGCAGGTGACAAGGAACGACTGCTCCGATGATTCCAGCACCATTTCCAGGATGATCTTCGAATCTATGCCGAGGATCGGCCGCCCGTCCGACCTGATGTTCCCCATCCGGTCGAGCCGGGACTGGACCTTCTCCGCGGCGGCAATATCGGGAAACACGCACAGGTTATGCACCTTGCGGACCCTGCCGTTCTTCTTGTAGATGCTGCTGATCTCGCCGGTGAGGACGAAATAGACCTCCCGTGGCATGTTCTTGCCCGAAAGGTACCGCGACTCCTCGAGACGGTATTCGTTCTTGAGACGGTAGAGACCGTTCTCCGCCGGCTCGAGCTTTTCCTTTATTTCATCCAGCCAGCCGGGATGGATGCAGTCGCCGGTGCCCACAACATCGATGCCCTTCAGGCGCGCCCAGTATTCCAGGTGCTCCGGGACCAGGTTGCCGCTGGTTGCCACGGAAAAGTGCGAGTGTATATGAAAATCCGCGATGTATTTCAACTGAGTCTCCAGGTCATGGTCAGGCCTGCAATCCGTGGGCATTTTCCAGCAGCGCGGTTAAATCAGCCATAAACCGCGCCGCCGGAGCGCCGTCAATGACGTCATGGTCAAACAATACGGTCAGGTAGAGGACCTTCCGCGCCATGACCCTGCCCTGTATGACCCGGGGCGTATCGACTATCGAGCCGACGGCAAAGGCAAGGGGGATGACCGTGATGGGTATGAACCAGCCGCGGACGGTCCCGAACATGCCCACGGACGTCACCGTGATCGATCCCATCTGCCTGTTGGCAACGGACGGCATCTTCAGCACTGCGCGCCAGTATGCCCTTCGTATGAATCCCGGCAATGCGTAATAGATTCTCAACAGCAGCGGGCTCACCGTGTCCTCAAGCAGCGGCCGCTCCCGCGACAGTTCCCTGACCCGGGCGGCTTCGATTTCACCGGTTATCGCGTCAACACCCTTGTCATGCGCCCCGCGGATAACGCAGGGATAGGGCACCTTCTCGCCTCCCACGTCCCGTTCCACCAGGACCGTGATGTCCACGTCCCGGAAGACCATTGACCTGTTGCGTTTCAGGTAATATGCGTGAATGTCCGGATACTTCCCCACAGCCTCGGCAACGCATTTGACAAACCACGCGGTGAAGGAAAGCTTCTTCCGCGTCTTCTTCCTTATCGATTGTATTTTTTCCAGGGCGCGCGTCACATCGATCTCAAGCATGACCGGGATGTGGTGCTTTCTTTTACCCACCGCGAAGGTGTCAATGGATGCCATGCGGTGGACCGGAAATGTGCGGATATCCGCCGATGTTTTTATCATACGCTGTTGTCCGGTTGCGATTACCTACCGTTGCGACGCGACAGCGCTTTTGTCAAACGCAATTCTCTGAAAAAAACCCGAATTTCCGGCTGACCGTTTAATAAAAAAAACCCGCTTTCGCGGGGTTGGAGGTAAACACTTTAAGTTAGTAGGATACTTCATGCGGTTGATGGTCACCGGTGCCAACGGCCCTGTCCTGCCCAGAGGGGGGTGCCGTCATCTTTTCTCAACTGGACCTTCACTCCTCCTTTTTCGACTTCGCGGGCAATGATCGCGGCAACACCGTCATAGGTTACCCGGGAACCGGTCACGGAAATGACATCGCCCTTGGCTATTGTTACCTTCTTGTCCAGGTAAAATGCCGGACCCAGGTGTACATCGATGGAGCCCTTATCCGCTTTCAGCGTTACATGGATACCGCCCCGGTCGTAGGTTTTTATATCAACAACAGTGCCCTTTCTTGTTTCTACCGTGGCCCTGTCATACTGCCTCCATGCCTGGCCCTGACCGCCGCAGCACTGACGCGCGTGTGCTTCCGGGATCGAAAAGACCGCCCCTATTCCAACAATTACCAGCGATAATAAAAATCGTTTCATTGATTTCCTCGTAAACTTGTATTTTATTATTTTATAATATACTAAATTATTTTGCAAACGTCAAGTAATTAAGGATTAAAAATTATCAGACTCCGTAGCCCTGCATCCTTCCCATGAGCCCCTTCAGGCTCCATGCCCCATCGGGACAGAGTTCCTGGCAACAGAGGCACCTGATGCATTTGGTCTGGTCGATAACAGGATATTCATCCATTTGCATCGCGCCGGTGGGACACTCCTTGTTGCAGATCCCGCATTTCCTGCATCTATCCTTATCAAGGACGAGTTTGCTGCGAACCAGGTTCGCGAAAAACCCGCTGTTCACCACACGACTGAGCCTGAACCTGCTCACGGTCACCGGCAGCCGGAATTTCAAATCCCCCGGCATTTCCCCAACCACATCGATTGAAGCGCGGTCAATGGGCCCATGCCCCATGGACGAGGCCTCCCTGATGTGATGGACCAGATCGGGCCTGATGCCCATGATGCCGCACATGACCGCGTCAAGGGCGACGGCATTGTCAGAGGCGAGGATTCTGCCCACGTGCTTCGGTTTCCCCGCCGAGGGGCCGTTGCCTTCCATGGCCATCACCGCGTCCATGACGGTAAAATCAGGGGGCCGGATGGAGAAAATCTCCGCGAGGATCCGTCCGAAATCCTCCCCGGCTGGTGCGGCCGCATGGGACTTCCCCTTCCCCGCGCCGGAGATGAGGCCGAACATGTTCTTGACCGCGCCGGTGACGATGGTGAGGGAATGGGTCTTCATCTTCGGAAGGTTAATGAGGACATCGGCATCGAGCATGTCCTTCGAGACAACGAGGGAATCGAGGTAACGGGACTTGAGCTTCACCAGCTTCGTTGCCGTGGCCACGTTCCGGTAGGTCCCCAGGGACGCGTCGAAGACGCCGGTGTGTCGCGCGACGCGCTCATTGAGGCCGTAGCCGCCGACGCCGCAATTGTCCCCCACGGTCACCTTCGCCCCGGCGTCAAGGAGCAGTCTGACCATGGCGGAGACCAGGGCGGGGTTCGTGGTGGCCCCGTTTTCCAGGGGGAACATGCCGAGGAGGTTCGGCTTGAGGAAGACTTGTTTCCCTTTGAGATTTTTCAGCCACGGACCCTTGCCAAGGAGGCTCATGATGGTCTGCACGGCGGCATCCATCATTTCATAATTTGCTTCAGCTATGGCGACTTGCACCCGCACGCCCTGTGCCTGTTGTTTCATGGTGTTCCTGCCTGAACATGGTCTGCTACAATAATTGACGATGTCAAGAGCGGCATGAGTTGTTCACGCAAACAGGGATCAGGAAGACCCCGCCCGCCAAAGCTCGGGGAGTGCTCTTTTGGCGTGTGAGTGGGAGCAATTCGCGCCGCTTCTTACTCCGGGTAGAGAATCTATACATTTACGAATTGACTATGTTAATGAATAAAACACATAATTTCATCTTACGCCCTGTCAACATATTTACATGACCGGCTGGTCGGATGATCTTTATAATAAATAAAAAATATCTTTACAAAATCGGCTGATAAACTCAATGCTCTTTTTTATTTATTAGTACGCCAGCAGGGGTAGCAGCCATGAAAAACGCATCCATCATCGGGGCCACCGGCTTCGGAGGGCTCGGGCTCATCGAGATCATCCTCCGCCACCCGCACCTGAAGATTAAACAGCTGATCGCCCGAAAGGACGCCGGCAGACCGATAAGCGAGGTCTACCCGCACCTGAAAGGCTTCTGCGACATGCCGGTGCAGACGCCTGAAGAAACAGCGTATGACGGCGTGGACATCGCCTTCTTCTCCACGCCGGACCGCGCCGGCATGACCATGATCAACGAATTCTTCGACCGCGGCATCCGCGTCATAGACTTCAGCGGCGATTTCCGGTTTCACAGCGTCGAGGAATACTCCGTCTACGCCAGGAACAAGGGCATGGATGACCGGCACCTTGCCCCGGAGAGACTGCCGGAGACCGTGTACGGCCTGCCGGAAAAATACGCGGACAAGATCAAAACCGCCAGGATCGTCGGGAACAGCGGCTGCTTTGCCATCGCAATGACCCTTGGGCTACTCCCGGCGGTGGAATCCGGGCTTCTTTCTTCCGGCACCATCGTCTGCGACGGCAAGAGCGGCGTATCCGGGGCCGGCAAGAGCTCCGGCGAGGCGAACCTCTATCCGCAGCGCCATGAGAACGTGAACACCTACCGCGAGGGAAAACACCAGCACCTGGTGGAAGTGGAGAACGTGCTGAACGACGGCCGCGCGTCAGGCATCAAGGTCCTCTTCGTACCCCAGGTAATCCCCCTCAACAGGGGCATCCTCATGACCAGCTACCTGGACATACAGAACGGCCATGACACAGCGTCGGTGCTCAAGCTCTACCGCGACTTTTACCGCGGCAAGCCCTTCGTTGTCATTACCGACAAGTCGCCCAATACCGCGGACGTCCGCGGATCGAACCGCTGCCTCATCCGTCCCCTCGTGGACGAGCGCACGGGAAAACTCCTGGTCGTGTCCGCCATTGACAACCTGGTGAAGGGACAGGCGGGGAATGCCGTGCAGTGCGCCAATCTCATGCTCGGGTTCGACGAAACAGCGGGCCTCAACGTGCCGGCATTTTATCCGTAATACAGCCTGGGGCCTTCCGCGGGAAAAGTCTAAAAAATCTTGACAGGGGAAAAAATGTGTATTACGTAACATCCCACCTGCCCTTCCAGGGGGATTTTACAAATACAGCACTAGTATGTCAAAGACCATAGAAAAAGGGATCATCGCGTCACCGGGCATCCGCATCGGCAAGGCCTATGTGTATCACGGGGACACGATACTCATCCAGAAATACACCATACGCGAGGAAGACGTCACCTTCGAGATATCACGGCTTGAAAGCGCCATCGAGAAAACCAAAGCGGAGCTCAAGTCCATCCAGGAGCAGATCGCCGAGAATCTCTCCCGCGACATGGCCGACATCTTCACCAGCCACATCATGGTCCTGGAAGATCCGCTTCTCGAGGAAAAATACCGGAAAACGATCATCGAGCACCGCCGCAACGCCGAGTGGGCCATCAATGACATTTCCCTGGAGCTGATCAACAGCCTTTCCTCGATCAAGGACGATTACCTGCGGGACCGGATCATCGACATATCCGACATCAGCAAGCGTATAATATCGAACCTCCAGAAAACCGAGACATCGTCGCTCCAGGATATAACCGAGGAGGTCATCGTCTTCGCCCAGGACCTCACCCCGTCGGAGACGGCCCTGATGAACAAGGAACGGATCCTCGCCTTCGTCACCGACCGCGGCGGCCGCACCTCGCACACGGCCATCATGGCGCGGGCCCTGGAGATCCCGGCCATCGTCGGGACGATAAACGCCACCTCCATGGTTAAGGACGGCGACACGGTAATCGTCGATGCCATCCACGGCCGCATCATCATCGGGCCGTCCCGGGAGGAAATATCGGAATACCGCCGTTACGAGGAGGAATTCGAGGAGCTCGAACTGGAACTGGCCAAGCTGACCACCCTGCCGTCAAAGACCCTCGATTCAGAGGATATCTTCATTTACGGGAACATCGAGATACCCGATGAAATGAAGATCATCAAGGACCACGGCGCCCAGGGGATCGGGCTGTTCCGTTCCGAGTTTCTCTTCATGGACCAGTCGCTGCCGGACGAGGAGAAGCAGTTCCAGGAGTACCGGCGCGTCGTGGAATACTTCAAGCCCCTCCCGGTGACCATCCGCACCATCGACGTGGGCGCCGACAAGGTATACGCCTACACGAACCATTACAAGGAGCGCAACCCATTCCTGGGCTGCAGGGCCATACGCTTCAGCCTCGAGAACGAGGATCTGTTCCGGATCCAGCTGCGGGCCATCCTCAGGGCGAGCGCCTTCGGCACCCTGAAGCTGATGTTCCCGATGATCACGGCCATCGAGGAGTTCAAGCGGGCGAAAAATATCACCCTGGAGATCATGGAGGACCTGCGACGCGAAAAAATCGCCTTTGACGAGAAGATCAAGATAGGCCTCATGATCGAGGTCCCCTCCGCCGTCGTCTATGCCGACGTGCTGGCGAAATACGCCGACTTTTTCTCCGTCGGGACCAACGATCTTGTCCAGTACCTCCTCGCGGTGGACCGCATAAGCGAGAAAATCGCGTACCTGTACAATCCGCTCAACCTTTCCGTGCTCCGCTTCCTGAAACAGGTGGCGGACACGGCGCGCAATAATTCCACGCAGCTTTCAATCTGCGGCGAGATGGCAGGCGAGCCCCAGTACACCATGGTGCTCCTGGGCCTCGGCTTCCGCCACCTCTCAATGAGCCCTGTGTACATGCACCAGGTTAAAAAGATAATCCGCTCGGTATCCATAAGCGAATGCGAAGAGCTGGTCCAGTCCCTCATGGCCCTTGAAGAAACGGAAGATATCGAAAATCTGGTCCGGAAGAAATTCAAGGAAAAGTTCGAACATTCCCAATGAAACTCTACCACGAACTGGCGGAACACTATTTTGCCATCGAAAACAACCACCGAGACATCCGTACCGATGTGGCGTTCATCACCTCCCTTCTCGGGAGCAGGGAAAACCCGTCGCTCCTCGACCTGGGCTGCGGCTCCGGCGAGCACCTGGGGCTCCTGTCGCGGAAGGGGATCCGGTGCACGGGAATCGACATCAGCGGGGACATGCTGGCGCAGGCGCGGGAACGGTTCCCCGAAGGCATCGAGTTCATACGGGCCAGTATGGCCGATATCGATTACGAGGAAGCCTTCGACATCGTCCTCTCACTTTTCGGCTCCTTCAATTACCTGATCGACGACGCAGAAATAGACTCGATGCTCGGGAAGATCCGCAGGGCCCTCAAGCCGGGCGGCGCGGGCATCCTCGAGGTATGGAATTCGCCACCCATCATAAAGATACGAGAAAAGGATATCGGCCCGGTATCAACGACCTTGCATGGCGGCTCCACGATCAGGCGGGAGCGCGGCTTCAAGCTGCGGGACGACGCCTACAAGACCGTGGTTGAAGTCAACTACCGTTACACCGTGGACGGTCCGGGAGGAACGAAAAACATCCGCGACCGCCATATCATGAGGTGTTTCACCACCGGGGAGATAACCAGGTTCCTCTCCGCGGCCGGTCTGACGGTCATATCTATTTTCGCAAATTTCAAATCGGAGCCGTATCTGGAGAATTCGAACAGGATGGTGGTGTTGTTTGAGCGGCCGTAGCAGGGGCACGGCATGCCGTGCCCCTGCTACGGCCGGTTGGCTCATCACTTCATCAAATAGCTCTTGTTGATCCACTGCCCCTTGTTGTCGGCGTCCCGCGTTTCGTAGTAAAGCCTGTCTTCCGCTTCCTTTTCCACGATCTTGGTGCGGCGATTGACGTCCCGGGCCGCCACGGTTCCCGCTTTTTCCGAATCATTGATGAACTTCTTCACTTCGTCGGCGGTCTTCGCTTTGTATGTTCCGCCGGCCCCCGACGCGGCCACGGCCTCGACGATGCTCGATTTCAGCAGCTTGGGCCAGAGCTTCTTGAAGAGCACATTTGAAGCAAAGACCTCGGCGCTGTTTATCTTCCCGTTTATCACGCAGGAATAGCCGATGACATCCTTCTGGTCCTTCATGATATTGTCCAGGGCCCTGGCATACTCCTGCTGTGCCTCCTTGACCTTGCCATGCTCGAGGGTAAGCTGCAGGCTCGATGCCGACTCACCTTTCACCGGCGCGCCGAGGTTCTTTTCCAGGTTGCCCTGCATCTCGGCAACCTTTGACCAGACCTGGGACTGGGACTTGTCCTTTTTCACGCTCATCTTCAGGTCCTTCGAGGCGATCATCTCGCGGGACGAACTGAACCGCTCCTGGTTCTCGCTGCCCCGCTTCTCCCACCGGCCGCTCTCGACGCAGAATGACTGCACGGGCATCCGCTTGCTCCCCGGCGGAACGATGTAATTGTACTGTATCACACGGTCCTGCTTGCCGCCCTTCACGATATCGCCGGACATGATAAAAATGTTGAAATTGGAGCTGTTGGTAATGGTCAGCTGGTTCACGTTCTCCGTTTCGTGGACCGTGGCCTTTTTCGCGTCCATGGCCTCTTCCAGGGTGAGGAACTTGTCCGCGTCTATGGCATTTTTGCCGTGGACGAGATAAATCGAGATGTTCTTGTGCGTGTAGGGCCCGGTGATGTTCAGATTTTCCGCCGGTTCCCCGCTGGTGAGAATACCTGCCGTAGCGAGAAGGCATAATAACAGTGTTCTCAATACGTTTTTCTTTTTCATGGGCCGTCTCCCTCCTGAATATGACATTAAGACAGGGAAAGTTATGAAAAAGATCTCTTTTTTTTGCCCCGGGCCAAGGCTGAGTTTGCCCGGGTTCCCCGGGCGGGGGCTTTCACACTTTTCTTTTGTCACCAAAAGAAAAGTGTGCAAAAGAAAAGTGCCCGCCCGCTGTTTCGGCCTTCGGCTCCCCTGCGCTTCTCGACAGACGCGGGGGCTGCGGAACTCGCCTGCCTGCGGCAGGCTCAGACAGTCCTCGCCCTTAATCCGCGTCTGTCTGCGATGCTCGGCGAAACAAAGGGCGGGTTTTGCTCCTAGCGGATAGCCACAATCAGACTCGTATATAACATGGGTGCTTATAGAAACTTATACATACCCGTCGCGGCGCAGGAGGCGCCGCGGTGCGAGGATGCCACAGGATGTGGCTTCCGGAGCGAAAGCCAATAGGTACATCTTACATTCTTAATAAGCTGAACATAACAACGCGACAACAAAAACAGAAAAATAAAAAACCATAAAAAAACATCAACCTTGAGCCCCCGCCGGCGTTGAGGCGGCGGGGGTGATGGTGAGCGCGAGAGGAAGAGGGGAAGTCACCCCTCTTCCTCTCGCACAAATCCAGACCGGATCCCGGTCGAAACCATGCCCTGTTCAGCGCTCTTGAAGAGATAGCGTATTGCAGTGTGTGAACTACACATGGATAATAAAAAATCGCCGCTTGTGGCGGCGATTTTTTATTATCTATATTGAGGTTGTCTACATCTGCACGGTAGGCTCTGAATCCGTCCCGCTGATTTCAATCTTCCATTCGTCAAGGGTCCCTTTCCAACGGTCGTAGAGGATCCTGGTCTTTTTCTCATCCTTGAAGAACTTTTCCGGGCTCTCCAGGGCCAGGAACAGGACCTCTTCCATGGAACTCACCGGATGGAAGATCATCCGTTCCTTGACATATTCCGGTATCTTTTCCAGGTCTTTTTCGTTTTCCTGGGGAATGATCACGTGTTTGATCTCGGCGCGGTGAGCCGCCAGGACCTTTTCCTTAAGGCCGCCGATGGGAAGCACCTTGCCCCGCAGGGTGATCTCGCCGGTCATGGCCACATCGCAGTGGACCGGTATGCCCGACAGCAGAGAGGCCATGACGACCGCCATGGTGATGCCGGCGGAGGGCCCGTCCTTCGGAATGGCCCCCTCGGGCACATGGAGGTGTATGTCCCTGTTGCGCATGTACTCGTCGTTGAGGTTGAAAAACTGCTGGTTCGCCTTGACATAGGTGAAGGCGGCCTGGGCCGATTCCTGCATCACCTCACCCAGCTTCCCGGTGAGGGTAAGTTTCCCCTTCCCCTTGATAAGGGACGCCTCTATGTTGAGTATGTCCCCGCCGACCTCGGTCCAGGCCAGGCCGTTTACCAGGCCTATCTCGCTCTTGACTTCCTTGATGCCGTATTTGTACTTGATGGGACCCAGGAACTGGTGGAGAACCTCCTCGCTGACGACGCGCCGGTAGTCGTTGCCGTGGAGCACCACCTCGCGGGCGACCTTGCGGCAGACCTTGGCGATGACCCGCTCGAGGCTGCGGACGCCCGCCTCGCGGGTATAGTGCCGGATGGTATAGAGCATCGCCTCCTCCGAGTACTCGATGTTTTCCTTGTGGAGGCCGTTCTCTTCGATCTGCTTGGCGAGGAGGAAATTGATCGCGATATTGAGCTTTTCCGGCTCGGTGTAACTGGTGATCTCTATGATCTCCATCCGGTCAAGAAGCGGCGCCGGAATCTTGTGCTGCACGTTGGCCGTTGTGATGAACATGACCTGGCTCAGGTCGTAGTTCACCTCCATGTAATGGTCGACAAAGGAATTGTTCTGCTCCGGATCGAGCACTTCCAGCAGGGCCGATGACGGGTCGCCGCGGAAATCCATCGACATCTTGTCCACCTCATCCAGGAGGATGAGGGGATTGACCGTCCCGGCCTTTTTCATCAGCTGGATGATCCTGCCCGGAAGGGCCCCCACGTAGGTGCGCCGGTGGCCGCGTATCTCGGCCTCGTCGCGCACGCCGCCGAGGGACATCCGCACGAAATTCCTGCCCAGGGCCCTCGCGACGGACCTGCCCAGGGAGGTCTTGCCGACGCCCGGAGGGCCCACGAAGCAGAGGATGGGGCCCTTCAGCTTTTTCGAGAGCTGCCGGACGGCTATGTATTCGATGATGCGCTCCTTCACGTCCTCGAGGCCGTAATGGTCCTCGTTGAGGATCTGCATGGCCAGCTCGATGTCGCGGTTGTCCTTCGTCTTCTTGTGCCAGGGCACGTCCCGGAGCCATTCTATGTAATTGCGCACCACGGCCGACTCGGCGGACATGGGCGGCATCTTCTCGAGGCGCTTGACCTCCTGCAGGGCCTTGGCCCGCGCCTCGTCGCTCATCTTGGTTTCTTCTATCGATTTCTTCAACTCCTCGATCTCGTCTACCTCGCCGTCCCCCTGGCCCAGCTCCTTCTTGATGACCTTCATCTGCTCGTTCAGGTAGTACTCCTTCTGGGTCTTTTCCATCTGCTTGCGGACCTGGCCCTGTATCTTCTTCTCGATGTACATCACCTCGATCTCGCCGTTGATGAACTCGATCAGCTTCTGGATGCGGTCGGCCGGGTTGCCGATGTCAAGGATCGACTGTTTGTAGGCGATCTTCATTTCCACGTGTGATGCGATCACGTCGGAGAGGTGCGACAGGTCATCGATGCCCTCGGCCGAGGTGAAGGCCTCCTTAGGGACCTTTTTATTCAGCTTGATATACTTCTCGAAGGTTTCGAGGAGCATTTTCTTGAGGGCCTGGGCGTCGGAGCCCCCCTCCACTTCCCGCTCGATGTCGCGGATGGACACGGCAATGGTATCATCGCTCGATATGAAGTCCGCCAGGTAGACCCTGGCTATGCCTTCCACCAGCACCTTGATGGTGCCGTCCGGCAGTTTCAGGAGCTGCAGGATTTCGGCAATGGTGCCCACTTCGTAAAGGTCGTCCTTTCCCGGCACTGAAACATGGGCGTCGCGCTGCGTCGCGAGAACGATGAGCCGGTCGCTTTTCATGGCGTTGTCGAGGGCCTTGACCGATTTTTCTCTACCGACGAAGAGCGGAATGACCATGTGGGGAAATACTACAACGTCTCTGAGGGGCAGCAGCGGATAGCTGGCTGTAAAATCTATATTCTTTCTCATGGTGACCCTTCATGGGTGCGTTGCGCCCCGTTTCCGGGGCGCAATGACACGTTATGATAAATTAAACTTTCCGTTATCTAAAAGATACAAGAACTACATTCCCGATGCAACAGCATCACCCATTTTTTCAGGCTGTTTTTTCCTCCTCGCGGTAACTGATTTCCGGACCCTTGGTGCCGGCGACCATTTCACGCGTGATGATTATTTTCGCGATATTGTTCATGGACGGTATCTCGAACATAAGGTCGAGCATAAGCTTCTCGAGGACAGCCCTGAGCCCCCGCGCGCCGGACTCGCGGGCCATCGACTGGATCGCGATCTCCTCTATGGCGCCCTCGGAGAATTCAAGGTCCACGTCCTCGAAGGAGAAGATCTTCTTGTACTGCTTGGTAAAGGCGTTCATCGGCTCCGTCAGGATCCTGATCAGGGCGTTCCGCGAGAGCTCGTCGAGTACCGCGACGACCGGGAGACGGCCGACGAATTCCGGTATGAGGCCGTACTTGATAAGGTCCTCGGGGATCAGGTGCCGGAGCTCGTTCTCGCCGGCCTCCTCCTTGCGCGATTTAATGTCGGCGCCGAACCCGAGGAGCTTGTTGCCGATCCTCCGCTCCACGATCTTGTCCAGGCCCACGAAGGCGCCGCCGCAGATAAAGAGTATGTTGGTCGTATTGATCGATATGAACTCCTGGTGCGGGTGCTTCCGCCCGCCCTGGGGAGGCACGTTGGCGATGGTGCCCTCGATGATCTTCAGGAACGCCTGCTGCACCCCCTCACCCGACACGTCCCGGGTGATGGAGGGATTGTCCGATTTCTTCGAGATCTTGTCGATCTCGTCTATGTAGACGATGCCGATCTCGGCCTTTTTCACGTCGCCGTCGGCGTTCTGGATAAGCCTGAGAAGGATGTTCTCGACGTCCTCGCCGACGTACCCCGCCTCGGTGAGTGACGTGGCGTCGGCTATTGCAAAGGGCACCTGGAGTATGCGGGCCAGGGTCTGGGCCAGGAGCGTCTTCCCGGAACCGGTCGGGCCGGCAAGGAGGATGTTGCTCTTGTCAAGCTCGACATCGTTCTTTTTTAAATTCTTGTTGGAATAGATCCTCTTGTAGTGGTTGTACACCGCGACGGACAGGATTTTCTTCGCCTCGTCCTGGTCGATGACGTACTTGTCGAGGATCTCCTTGATCTCCTTCGGCTTGGGAAGGTTATGGAAATCCTCCTCGAAGGACTTGCTGCGGTCCTCAGCGACGATCTCGTTGCACAGCTCGATGCACTCGTCGCATATGTACACATCGGGCCCGGCGACCAGCTTTTTAACGATGTCCTGGCTCTTGCCGCAGAACGAACAATTCAGCCGCGCCGCTTCTTCTTTCTTCTTAGAGGACATAGGCTCTCCTTGCTATTTGCTTCTTTCGATCACTTTGTCGATGAGGCCGTACTCCATGGCCTCCTGGGGAGACATGAAGTAATCGCGGTCAACGTCTTTTTCAACCTTATCCACCGCCTGACCGGTGTGCTTTGAATATATCTCGTTCAGCTTTTTCTTAACCTTGATGATCTCTTTCGCCTGGATCTCGATGTCCGACGCCTGGCCCTGGAAGCCGCCCGCCGGCTGGTGAATCATGATCCTCGAGTTGGGCAGCGCGGAGCGCTTCCCCTTCGTCCCCGCCGCAAGCAGGAGGGAGCCCATGGAGGCCGCCTGGCCTATGCAGATGGTGGCCACGTCCGGCTTGATGTACTGCATGGTGTCGTAAATCGCAAGACCGGAGGTCACGATTCCCCCCGGGGAATTGATGTACAGGTAGATGTCCTTGTCCGGGTCTTCGGCCTCAAGGAACAGCATCTGGGCTATGACCAGGCTTGAAATATGGTCGTCGATGCCTTCGCCGAGAAAAATGATCCTGTCTTTCAGCAGGCGGGAATATATATCATAGGACCGCTCGCCGCGGCTTGTTTGCTCTATTACAAAGGGGACCAGACTCATGTTTTTTTCACCTCGGATTTTTATTAAGCCGGCCCTGCAATCAGGGCCTTATGGCTTATCAGAATGTATACAATTAATGATTTAGAATCCACTAAATCGTTACAACTTTTATGTATTTTGTAATAATATTAGTTTCGGCAGAATGATCGGATTCCAACTACCCATTTTTCCATTTATATACATTCAGTATATCAAGATATATTAAAATGAGACATATATCAAGTAATTAATCGGCATATCTTTTTAATTTACCGTCCAACAGGCTTTTACAGGGATAAATCAGCATAAAACATAAAATCGAGGAAACTCATATCTGCTGTCATCGCGAGCCGAGTGAAGCGATCCCGAAAATAACTTTATGCGGCAATGGGAATATACAGAATGCGCATCGGTAGTTTACAGAAAACAGGATTACTTCGTCGCCGCGCTCCTCGCAATGATAATAGAAAAACTGCCCTATCTCCTGCCCCTGGTGCGGGCGAATTCCTCGAAGGTTATCGGCTTCAGCTTTTTCACCTTGGCGTTGTCATAGATGAATTCCATGGCGCCGTCCAGGAGGAGCTCCATTTCGATATTCTCCCGGCTCTCATTTTCGATTATGATCTTCTCTATTTCTTCCACGGTCTTGTTGTTCCGCTTTGCTATGTTTTCAACAACCTCTTTGTAGCGGTTTTCATCGACCTTGATATCTTCTTTCTTGGCGATCTCCAACAGGGCCAGGGTCGTTTTGATCGTCCGGGTCGCCTCGTCATGGAGCCGGTTCCGGAAGCCCTCGGGCTCGATGCCCATCAGGGAGGCGAATTCATCAAGGTTCTCGGAATAGTAACCGACGCTTTCGCAGGTCCTTTTGAAAAGCCTGCCCATCTCGTTCTGAATCATCGACTCGGGGAGATCAAACGTGCTGTCTTCGACGATCTGCTTGAGTATCTGGGCCTTGGCGTCGCCCTTCGTTTTTTCCGCGGTGTACTTTTCGAGATATTCCCGGGTCTTCGTACGGTACTGTTCAACGGTATCGTAACCCATTTTCTTCGCAAATTCATCGTCAAGGGGCGGCAGTTCCATCGTGTTTAACTCGGTAACGACGACCAGGTATTTGACCTTCTGGCCGGCAAGGTCCGTAAGGTAATAATCCTTGGGATACTTGACCTCGACTTCTTTTTCCTCGCCGGCCTTCATGCCGGCGATATGCTTATCCAGGGCGGAATCGTCCTTGCTTCTCCCGACGACGATCTGGTATTCCTTGAAGTCAACGCTGTCGCGCTCCGAAGCGGCCACGTCATCGACCCGCTTCACCTGTATCTTGACCAGGTCGCCGTTCTGCACCGCGGCGCCCTCTTCTTTCTTATCTATCTTGGCCAGGCGCTCCCGCATGGCGGTAATCTCGGCTTCGACATCCCCGTTAACGATCTCGCAGACCTGCTCGTCGGCGGACAATCCCTTGTACTTTCCCAGCTCGATCGTGGGAGGCACCTCGAAGGTTGCCTTGAAGGAAAAAGGCTCCCGGCGGGATATCCGCTCGAATTCGTACTGGGGATAGGCGATCGGATTGTACTGCTTTTCCTGCACCGCCTCGAGAAACATCGATTTCAATAAATTCTCCGCCACCTCCTGGTCGGCTTCCTTCTGGTAGCGGGCCTCCACCATGTGCAGGGGGGCCTTTCCTTTCCTGAAACCGTCGATCTTGGCGTAATTCTTGAACTTGTCAAATACAGCCTTGTATTCCAGCTCGACTTTTTCTATCGGAACGCTGATCTGCAGTTCCATTCTCGCGTTATCAAGTTTTTTCTCGGTGATGTTCAGCATGAGGTTCCCCTTGCGCATATCATATTAATGTACTTTCAGGTGCAAAGACCAGAGCCGCCCGAAACGGCAGGAATGTATCAAATATTTTAACGCTGACTTATGAGTCAAACATTTTTTTACATTTTGCCCATATTGTATACTCTGCCGGTAATAGAAGCGATACATCGATTATAACAATAAAAAAGCCACCCATAATTCAAATTCTTACGGGTGGCTTTCACTGAGCGGGAAACGGGATTTGAACCCGCGACCTCAACCTTGGCAAGGTTGCACTCTACCACTGAGTTATTCCCGCAAAATTGCGAGCGAAGGGAATCGAACCCCCACGCCTTTCGGCACTAGATCCTAAGTCTAGCGTGTCTGCCAGTTCCACCACGCTCGCGCAGAATCTATGGCAACTATGGTTCGACCCCTGTAAATTACAAGTTTTTTTTTACTTGTGGCAGCCTGGACCGAGACACGCAGGCATCTTTTCAAGGGCCTTGACGTTCTGTCCTTTTTTCTTTTCGATCTTGTTCGCGGTGTGGCAATATCCGCAATTGATGTTTTTGCCGTCTTTTTTCTTGCCCGCGTGCTTCTGCTGAATAGCCGGGTTCCCCATTACGTTCGAAACCGCAAAGGCCATAACCAGAGCCATTACCGCAGAAAACAGGTAGAATTTTTTCATTGAAATCTCCTTGATTTAATGATATCCGATAACGTAGTGTAAATTACTGACAATGCCCCGAAGCGTCAATAAAATTTTTTTGAATATAACTAATAAATTTTTACTACTCCCCCCCTGTCCCGCGTTCTCAGGATGAGGTTGATGCCAACGCAGGGACAGGATGTCCCGAATGCGTCGGCCCAAAGGGGGCGTGTGAGAAATACTTTATGCAATACGTTAATGACCAAATAGTGATATAACAATCTTCTATCATCATAAAAAAAGTTTGATAATTACTGTGGCCTCTATAAGTACTAATTGGATGATCATGGTTCATGCCCCCTCGGGGGGACAGGGGGATCACAACAATTGAAACTAACCATATTATTTGAGGACAACCACATCATAGCCGTGGAGAAAGAAGCCGGCATCCTTTCGCAGGGAGACTCAAGCGGCGAACCTTCCCTTCTTGACGAGGTCAGAGATTATATTAAGGAAAGATACAACAAGCCGGGCAAAGTGTTTATCGGCCTGGTGCACCGGCTGGACAGGCCGGTTTCCGGCATCATGGTCTTCGCCAGGACCTCCAAGGCGGCGGAGCGGCTCCACCGTGAGTTCGCCGGCCGCGGCGTGATCAAGATGTACCTCGCACTGGTGGAAAAGAAAGGCGCGCTACCGTCCGATGAATGGGTTGAATGCGAAGATGAGCTGGTGGGAAAGCGCGGATATTCGGAACGGGCCGGAAGCGGCAGCAGGAACGTCAGGACCGCGAAAATGCGCTACCGCCTGGCGGTTTCGAACGGGCGCTACGCTTTGCTCCTGGTCCATCTCCTCACCGGAAGGAAGCACCAGATCAGGGCGCAGCTTTCGATGCGGGGGATGCCCATCGTGGGCGACGAGACCTACGGGTCCGGCGAAAGGCTCCCTGACGGCTCCATCTGCCTCCACGCGGCGTACATGGGCTTCAGGCATCCCGTTAAAGACGAGCGCGTGGAACTGTTTTCTGAAGCGCCGCGGAGGATTGCGGAGAGGATTGAGGCAGACGATACCATAAGGGAAAAAATCATTTCATCATTGGATAATTTTTCATAGGACGAACCTCCTTTCCAGCCGGCGTACAACCCGTGGCGGCCTTCCTTTATCCTTTTTATGGAGCGGAGACCGCGGGGGGTGAGGATAACATCCGGGGTTCAGAGCCTCATGCCGGAAACAGGGGGGTCAAAGCGCCCTACCGGGACTTTTCCGGCTTCAGCACCAGCACGTCCTCATACTGCTCCTCCACCGCCTTCTTCCCGAAGGGAAGCGGATGGTTCTTCCCGTTCAGCCAGAAGGGAAGCATGTCGTCATAGTGTCCGCTGGAGGGATTGCCCGACTGGCCCGGCACATGGACCAGGAATGCCGGCTCTTTCAGGCCGAAATCCACGACCAGGCGCATGGCGGGTATTTCAACCACATCAAAGTTCTTTCCATAGGCGGGCGTGGCGACATTGACGGTGTGACCGTCGCCCCCGGCGAGATAGGGCCCGCGGTTGAAAAAACCATGGAACACCGGGATGCTCCCGGTGACATGGTGCTTCCAGTGGTAGGTATGGAGCCTGCCCCACTGCCACTTGGCGCGGTTGCCGCCCATGCGGTCCTCGCACAGGAGGATGGCGCTGCTGAGGGCCTCGGCGAGGACGTCCCACTTGGTTTCCTTCCGTTTGGTTTTCACGTTGTCCCAGAAGGGGGAATCCTCCCTTCCCAGTACGTGGTCCTGCGGTGCCCCGTATTTCATGAGAGGCAACGACAGGAACGACTCCCACGCCATGCCGTTTTCCGGGCCCAGCTCATCAAAGAATAGTTCCCTCGTCGCGCAGTGCATGAAGGCGCCCAGCACGGCCGCCGACGCCGAGTTCTCGTCCATGACGGCGTTGAAGCGCTCCGGCTTCAGGAATTCCAGGGCCTCCCGGGCGTTCCCCGCCTTTTCCTCGCCCATTGCGGCAATGGCCCTGCGGACCCTGACGGCAGAATTCCCCCTGAAGAGAAGGTCCTGTATCTTTCTGGCCATGAGGGAAAGGCGGTCAAACTGGAGCTTCATCATGTCGCCGGCGGTCGCCTTCCGCGTGTGCCCCAGGACCTGGTTGATGCGCTCAACCCGTTCCGGGGGGCACCAGCTCGACGTCAGATGATACTGGTATTTTTTATCAACGGTCCGGTCATTTGCCGTTGCGATGAAGCCCGAGGCCGGGTTTTCCAGGTGGGGGTTCTTGTCCATCGGCACGAAGCCGTTCCAGTCATAATCGCCGTCCCAGCCGGGAGACGGGAGCTGGCCGGTCCCCTTTTTTCTGGTCGGGAACTTGCCGGACACCTGCCACCCGATGCCGTCGCGGTCGGCATAGACGAAGTTCAGGTAGGCGGTTTCTATGTTCAGTACGGCTGAACGCAGCTCGGCCGCGGTCCTGACCCTGCCGAGGTCCATAATGCCTTTCAATGATTTGGCGCCGTCCCCCAGGGCCCATGAAAGGGCCAGGCCGTACCCGGTCCTGACCGGCAGGGGCCGCATCGGCATCTCCGGCGGAAAAGGCATCTCGGCCAGGGCGTCGTTGAGGAGCGGCCCGTGCTGCGTGGAAGAGATTTCTCTGACCACCGTCTTTCCGTCGCGGATTTTAAACTCTTCGCGGCGCACCTGGAGGGGAAGCCACTGGTTCTTGTAAAGATAGCGCTTTTCGCCGCCCTCGGTCCTGATCTGTTCCACGAAGATGTCCTGGTTGTCGGCCATGACCATGGTGACGCCCCAGGCGACGGCGCCGTTGGAGCCCAGGATCACCGGGGGGATGCCGGGGGCGGTCACGCCGGCGGCCTCGTAGGTGGGGCACTTCAGGTGGACCATCATCCATGAGTTGGGCATCATCAGCTCAAGGTGCGTGTCATTACACAGGATGGGACGGCCGCTTTTCGTTTTAGACCCGGCAAGGGCCCAGTTATTGGAGGCCGGCAGGCCGACAGACAGGTACCGACGGAGGCCGTCCCTGAGGACGCCCGCCTTCACCGCGAGGCGGTTCAGATCGCGCGGGTTTATCGGGGCCAGTTTTTTCGCCTCTTCGACGGGCAGATCCTCATCGGGATAGACCGGGAAGAGCCACGCGGCGCGGTCATACCCGACACGGCCCGCAAGGTTCAAAAAATCGAGCTCTTCAAGATAATTATAGGAAAGTGAAAAATTCATCATCGCGACCACGAAGAGGGAGTCGCGGGCCTGCCATTTCTCCGGCCGGTAGCCGGCAAGGGTAAACTCGACCGGCAGATGAGGGTGGTTCGCGACATAGGCGTTGACCCCCCGTGCGTAGCTTTCAAGGACGGCCAGCGACTGGGGGTCCAGTTTTTTCATCGTATCTTCGACGGCGGCGGCAGCGCCGAGGGTCCTCATGAACAGGTCTATTGCAAATCCCTCTTGGCCGATGACCTCGGAAATCCTTCCCTGCATGACCATCTTCATCATTATCATCTGCCAGAGCCGGTCAGAGGCGCTGACATAGCCGGCGGCGAAGAACAGGTCCTCCTCGCTTTTTGCCTCTATGTACGGAACCCCGAGCCTGTCGCGCCGGACGATCACCCTTTCAGCGAGGCCTTTGATCGTTACCGTCCCGTCGGGGTCATCCACCGACCTGGCGAACTGCTGCTTCAGGTTGTATTCAAGGGAAAAGACGGCTGTCAGGATGATGATCAGGGAGATGACAACGGCCTTGGCCACTTTCATTGCGCTGCTCCGGTTACAATAAAGATCACAAGCTGCAGAATGCAAAATGTCACACAGGCGCCGTAATAAATCAAGATAATTATTGCATCGTTTCTCACCGCTGGGGCCCCGGCGCGACGCCTAAAACAGGCTTGACAAAATGCAATTGCCGTGTATTCAAATACATCGCCTGCGGGGCGGATCCGGCAAGCAGTACAAGGCGGCAGTGGGCCGCTGTTTCGACCGAACGCCCCACTCGACAGGGATGGAGACAGGGCACCATGGCCACAGACGAATTTGACTCATTGTTCGACGACGAACCGGTAGACAGTAAAAAAAGCAAAGAGGTCGACGATCTTTTTACCTTTGACGAACCGCTGCCTCAAAAACCGGCCGAAAAACCGCAGCAGGCGCTGAAGCAAGCACCCCATGACAAATCCGAGCCCGGGCCGCCCCAGCACCCCCAGCAGAGGAAGCGCTCCTCGGAGGACTTCCAGCCCGACATGGACGCCCTGGTCATAACCGCCCAGTCACCCCTTATCATAGAAGGGATGAAGTGCCTCACCATGAAGGATTTCACCGCCAACACGACCCAGGTCTACGCCGAGGCCATGAAGGGCGTGGAGGTCTTCATTAAAATACTGGAGCGCAACCCGAACAATTACAACAAGCTCTCCGCGGTGATCAACTCGGACCCCGACTGCAAGGAGATCGAGTCCGTCGCATTCCGGCTCTACAAGACCAAGAACCGCGTCATGCCGGAATCGGACAACCAGAGGCTCAATGCCTACGAGATGCTGCGCAACCGCCTTAAGATCGGCTACAACAAGGCCCTCATCAGCACATCGATGCTTTCCATCAAGAAATATTTTCTTCTTTCGGGGACCCTCGACCAGGAAAAAATAACCCAGATGGTGCTGAACAACAACAAGGAGCTCAAGAGCGACGTCATCAAGTACATCCAGCACCTGAACATCGCGGTGCAGCTCATGAAAATCGGCGATTACGAGATCACCCGGGGGCTGCGCGGCCGGGACCTCAACACCTTCGTCATCAGGGCCAGCCAGCTCCTCGCCTATTACTACCTCGCCGCCGGCGACGGCAGCGCCGAGGAATATTACCGCCGCATGCACGACAATTACAAGAAGTACTTCATTATCCGCGACCCGGACTGACCGTCCCTACAACAGCGGCTCCAGGATGCCATAAATGACCCGGTCGGCGACCATGATGCCCCGCGCCGTCAGCCGCACCGTCCTCCGCGCATCCGTATCAACCGCCGCCAGCCCGTCCGATACCGCTTTCCCGATCCTCTCCATGACGGCTGGCGGAAGGGGGAAGGAAAGCCGCTCCTCCATTTCATCAAGGGAGATGCCTTTCAGAAGGCGCAGTCCGGTCATGAGGTATTCGACCGCGGCCGATTCCGGGGAACGCGCGTCATGTACCAGGACTGCGCGGTCAGCGGCGAGATACTCCTCCACGGTCATGGCATTGATGTAACGCTCGCCCCCGACAAAGGAATGGGCGCCGGGCCCCAGGCCGAGGTACGGCTCGAAGCGCCAGTACTTCATGTTGTGCCTTGATTCAAAGCCGGGCAGCGCGTAGTTGGAGATCTCGTAATGGCCATAGCCGTGTTTTGAAAGAAGTTCCATGGTCAGCCCGAAGAGGCGGGCCTGCCCGGCTTCAGCGGCCTCGTCGGGGACCATCCTCCGGGACAGGGGCGTGTTCTTTTCGATTGAAAGGACATAGGCCGAAATGTGCCGCGGCCGGTACGCCGCCACCAGGTCGATATCGCGGGCCAGTTCCCCGGCGGTCTGCGTCGGGATGCCGGTGATGATATCGGCGCACTGGGCGATGCCGGGAACGCTGAAAAAAACCTCCAGATCCCGGGCCGTGCAGGGCAACGCCGATCTGCCGATCAGCCGGTGGAGCCGCTCCGAAAGGGTCTGCACGCCGAGGACGACGCGGGTCACGCCGGCGTCCCGGAAGGAGTCCAGGGCGTCTGCCGACACGCCGCCGGGATTCATCTCCAGGGTTATCTCGGCCGCGGGGGCCAGCGCGACGTTCTGACGGACACCATCCAGCAGTTCCTTCACCTGCCCAGCGGTCAGGAGGGACGGCGTGCCGCCGCCGAAGTAGACGGTGTCGGCCGATGAAAAACCTGCGGCCGGCAGCCGGCGCCTAATTTCATCGGTGAGGCGGCGGATATAATTCGCCGGTATGACGGCATCTCCCGGGATATGCCCCAGCGGCACGGAATAGAAATTACAGTAATCGCATTTCCTTCGGCAAAAGGGAACATGAATATAGACGCCGCCGGTCATTTCCCCTTCTCGTTCCCCAGAAGAAGGGAACCGCCGGCTGCGGGCCGGAACTCGCCGTTGAGGCAGCGGCCCAGCTGGCGCACCGATTCCGCGGTATCGGAAAAGGAGAGCAGCCCCGCCGGCGCCGCCCCCGCCACCGTTATGGGGAAGGGGTTGCCGCTCGACACCACCACGAAGCCGATGCCCGCCTTCCGGCAAAAATCGGCGGCGCTCCGGACAGGCGCGGGATCGGGGGAGGATACATGGAGGTAGAACACGGCCTTCTTTCCCGGCGCCGGCCGGTAGCGGCCCACCTCGCCCAGGCCGCTGACCAGCACGTTATCTTTTTTCCGCGACAGCTCATTCCGCAAAATGGGGTTCCCGGTCATGAAAATGCGGACAACGCCGGCGGGCGGCGCCACCAGCCCCCTGTCGCCGAAGAGAAGGATGCCCCTGCGCGAGAGCTCGGCGTTCACCCGGTCGGCGTCGGCGAGGGCATTCCGGTCCTTTTCGGTGAGGACGAACCTCCCCGGCGCGCATACCCCCTTCTCCGGGGCCATGATGCCGTACCTGATCTTCGCTTCAAGTATCCTGTTCACCGATTCGTCGATCCTGGCTTCGGGTATCCGCTTGTCCATGACGGCCTTCCGTATGGCGTTGAAGATGGCCGGTATGCTTTTCTCGTAGGAGCTGAACAGGATGATATCGGAGCCGGCCAGTATCGACCGCACGGCCGCTTCGCCGATGTCCTGACGGCGGGCGATGGCGTGCATCTCCATGTCGTCGGTGATGACCAGCCCCCTGAAGCGCAGGTCCTCCCTCAGAATGCCGGTCAGAAATTTTTTCGATACCGTCGCCGGGTCGTTGCAACCCAGGATCGCGGGATAGGCGATGTGCGCGGTCATGATCCCCTCGACGCCGGCCCTGACGGCCTTCCGGAAGGGCGCCAGCTCCACGCGCTCCAGCCGCTTGATGTCATAGGGGATCACCGGCAGGGTGAGATGTGAATCCTTGTTGGTGTCGCCGTGGCCGGGGAAGTGCTTCCCCACGGCCATGCAGCGTGAATCCTGGAGCCCCCGGAGATACGCGGCGCCCAGCTCCGACACCCGGCGCGGGTCGCTTCCGAACGACCGTGTGTTGATGACCGGGTTATGGGGATTGTTATTCACGTCAAGGGCCGGCGCCAGGTTCATGTTGATGCCGGTAAGACGAAGCTGCAGCCCCAGGGCGCGGCCCCACCGGTACGCCAGCCCCCGGTCGCCGCTGACCCCGGCGGCCATGTTTCCGGGAAACTGGGTAACGCCGTCGACAATGCGCACCACCCTTCCCCCTTCCTGGTCGATTGACACGAACAGGGGGATGCCCCCGTAGGCGCAGGAGGCCTTCTGCATATCCTCGATAAAACGCCTGTTGTTTGATTCAGTGGAAAGATTATACCCGAATAAAATCACACCGCCCGGACGGTATTGTTTTAATATGAAATCCACATCCCTGTTCATACTCCTGCCGGGAATCGCCATCATCAACATCTGACCGATCTTCCAGTCAAGCTTCATTTCACGGGACAGGGCAGCGGCTTCTTCGGTATATCTCTTCTGAATGCATCCGGCGGCCATCATGATGATAATTAAAACAGGGAAAAGTTTCTTCATTGAATATTCCGGTCCTCTTTTGTATATGTTAAAAATGACAGACTCTACAGATATAAATCCCCGGGCCGGCTCCATGGCAACAAAAAAAATCGTCACGGCACCTGTTTATCTGTCACTTTAATAGTGAAGGTTTGGTCACACCCCTGCAGGCGGGGTCACGTGACCCCGCCTGCAGGGACACATAACCTGCTCGCGGATAATAATCCACCGCGGGGCAACTGACAACTGACATAAGAACGTTAAAAAGATTTGCTTTATCGCATAAAATTTGGTATAATCCCTAGTGGCGGTAAATTAATAATTGATTTTTTTATATAACGCTTTCAATGTGTTGCAGATTGGTTAATTAGCAGTTTTTTCACAGCATGAGCAACCGTAATCTTGACATAGATTTCCTGAACAGTTATTCGGCGAATACCGCCGTGATTCCGGAGGTTATCGAACGTCTGATCGGCGACCTGCGAAAAGTCAGGTACACCCAGGATGATATTGACGAAATTGTGCTTTCAATGGACGAAGCGATCACCAACGCCGTGCAAGAAACCATGAAAACCAACCAGAACCTCCACCGCAGGGTTGAAGCCGACGACGACCGCCGCGATATCACCGTCCGGTACACCATATCGAAAGACATATTCGACGCCACCATCATAGACCATGGCAAGGGCCTTGATATATTCAACATCCTGCACTCGACGCCCCAGACCGGAACGACGACCTACATGAACCAGATTATCAGCTACGCCACGGAATCGGAAAAGAGCAAGATCAAGGTGCGGCTGAACGGCCGGGAAATACCGCTCCGCGGCATCGGCGCGGGACTTAAAGTAATCCTCCACTTCATGGACGCCATCACCATCGACCTCATCGACAAGGAAAAAATCCTGTCGCAATCAGTCTCCGAGCACACCGACGGCACCATCTTCAACATGAAGCGCAAGCGCAGATATAAATGAAAAAAGAGAAAAAGCTGGCACCGGCCTACGACGATCCCGACTTCATGCACTCCCGGGAAGCGAGGTCACTCCGCATCCTGAGCGAATACCTGGAGCCGGAAAAGCGCTTCAGGGACATGAACATCAATCACACGGTGGTATTTTTCGGGTCGGCCCGCACCCGCCCTGACGGCACGGCCGATGAACAGCGGTATTACCACATGGCGGCCGATTTTGCCTTTGCCCTGGCCAATCTCAGCAGGGAGATCGAAAGGGAAACGGGGAATCCCTTCTACATCTGCACCGGCGGAGGCCCCGGCATCATGGAGGCCGCCAACCTGGGGGCGACCCGGGCCGGGACGCAGAGCATCGGCCTGAATATAGATCTGCCCTTCGAACAGGCGCCCAACAAGTATATCACCCCGGAGCTGATGTTCAAGTTTCACTACTTTTTCATGAGAAAGCTCTGGTTCCTGTACCAGGCAAAGGCGTTCATCATATTTCCCGGAGGTTACGGGACCATGGATGAGCTCTTTGAAACCTTGACCATGGTGCAGACGAGAAAAATGGAAAAAATCAACGTACCCATACTCCTCTATGACAGGGAATTCTGGAGCGACATCATCAATTTTGACCGCCTTGCCAGTGACGGTTTCATCTCACGGGAGGACACGGGCCTGTTTAACTATTTTTCGGAAATACAGGAAGGGATAGACTTTCTGCGGCCGAAATTGATTACCCTGATGAAAAATATAGATTACTACCTGAAAATGAGGTTCCCGATCTGAGGCCTGTGCGCCATTGCCCAGGGAGGGACTTGAACCCTCACGACCAAAAAGGTCAAGGGATTTTAAGTCCCTTGTGTCTACCAATTCCACCACCTGGGCGGGATATGAGGCGCCGAGCGGATTCGAACCGCTGCATAAAGGTTTTGCAGACCTCTCCCTTAGCCACTTGGGTACGGCGCCAGAATTCTCCTACCCATTTTTGAATTTACTGTCATGTTGTCAACTTAAAATAGTGGCGGGAAATTAAAAATTCGGCCATTATCCGGTAATTAATAGCCCGCACTGTTGCAGGAACTGACATCCATATCAAAAATACAACTATGTCCGCTTTTTCCGTCCGCAGCGGTCATAGACGCATAAACACCGGCGATGCCGAAGAGAAACACGATTCTTTCCACTATTTTTTTCACGTGGAAAAGATAACTTTTTTAAGGCCATTTCAAGCCGGGTCCTTTATAACTATTGACATTTTGTACAACCAAATAATGATTGACCTATATGAAACATAATTTTATTTAGTTTCCTGTGGACTGGAAATGGAGAAAAACTTTATCATTGTTATATATCAACAGACGTACGATAGCTTTTCTCCCAAAAAAATATATTCAAAAATATCAGACTTAAACAGGAGGTCTCTATGGTTAGAAGGATCCAAAAAGTAGCCGTTATAGGCTCTGGCATAATGGGTGGAGGTATAGCCGCTCTCTGTGCCAGCGCGGGCATTCCTACTCTGCTACTGGATATCGTTCCATTCGATCTGAAAGACGAAGAGAAGAAAGATCCTAAAGCGAGGAACAGGATTGTCAACGCCGGATTCGAGGCGGTAATGAAAGCAAAACCCGGGCTTTTCATGGACAAGGAAAAAGACTCCAAACTTGTTTCACTGGGAAACCTGGAAGATGATTTCAAAAAGCTCGCCGATTGCGACTGGATCGTTGAAGTTGTCGTCGAGAACCTGAAGATTAAGCAGGATCTCTTCGCAAAGATCGAAAAAATAATGAAGAAAGACGCTATCGTTTCTACAAACACGTCTGGTCTCCCCCTGAACAAGATATCCCAGGGCCGGAGCAAAGCGTTCAAAGAGCATTTCCTCGGAACGCACTTCTTCAACCCGGTGCGGTACATGCACCTGCTGGAAATCATCCCCGGCAAAGAAACCAAGAAAGACATACTGAAGTTCATGGCCGAATTCGGCGAGAAGATCCTTGGTAAAGGCATCGTCTGGGCGAAGGATACCCCGAACTTCATAGGAAACCGGATCGGCGTTTACTCCATGGTTTCCGCCATGCAGATAATGATGGACATGAAGCTGACCGTTCCCGAAGTCGACGCGATGTCCGGCCCCGCCCTCGGCAGGCCGAAAACCGCTTCCTTCAAGACCGCCGATCTCGTTGGTCTCGACACCTTCAAGCATGTTGCCGACAACTGCTATGAACTGTGCCCGAAAGACGAGTCCCGCGAAGGCCTCAAGCTGCCGGAATTCGTTGCCAAGATGGTCGCCAACAAGTGGCTCGGAAACAAGACCAAGGGCGGATTCTACAAGAAAGAGATTACTCCCGACTGGAAAAAGGTCAACAAGGTCCTCGACTACAACACCATGGAATACGTGACCTACGACAAGGTCGACTTCCCGTCTCTCCAGGCCGCGAAGAAGAAAGCGACCCTGGCCGAGAAAGTCGCCACCGTCATGTACGGTACCGACAAAGGCGCCCAGTTCGCATGGAGGGCGACCGCCGGAACGTTGATCTATTCGGCAAACCGGATCCCCGAAATCGCCGACAACATTGTCGAGATCGACAACGCGATGAAATGGGGATACAACTGGGAAATGGGCCCCTTCGAGCTGTGGGACGCCATTGGCGTTAAAAAAGCCTGCGATCGCATGAAAAAAGAAGGGATGAAAGTTCCCAAGAAAGTACAGGCCATGATCACCAAGAAGGTCAACTCCTTCTACAAGATCGAAAAGGGCAAAAAGATGTACTTCGACCTCAAGACCATGAAGTACAAGGAAGTACCGACCAGCGACCTGGCGATCAGCCTCGTCAACCTCCGCGCCAACAAGAAGTTCGTCAAGGGGAACGACTCCGCCTCCCTCATCGACCTGGGCGACGGCATCTTCGACATCGAATTCCACACCAAGATGAACGCCGTGAACAAGAACATGGTCGACTTCATGCAGGTGGCGGCCGAATACGTGGTCGAGAACGGCCGCGGCATCGTTTTCGGCAACCAGGCTCCGGGATTCCCGGGAGCGTTTTCAGCCGGCGGAGACCTCGCCTTCATGCTCGGCCTTGCCAAGGCCAAGAAGTTCACCGAAATCGACGCCTTCATCCGCAAGGTGCACGAAGGGATCATGGGCATGAAATACGCCCCGATTCCCATCGTGGCGGCCCCCTACGGCATGACCCTGGGCGGCGGATGCGAACTCTGCCTCGCGGCCGACAAGATCGTCGCGCACGCCGAGCTGTACATGGGCCTCGTTGAGATAGGCGCCGGCCTCGTACCGGGCGGATGCGGCATGATCCACCTGTGGCAGCGCGTCATGGACACCGTTCCCGGCAACGTAAAGCTCGCCGACTACGCGGCGTACTTCATCCCGGCCTTCATGTGCGTGGCACAGGCGAAAGTCAGCATGTCCGCGGCCGAAGCCCGCAAGAACGGCTTCCTCCGCCCGACCGACCGCATCGTCTTCAACAGGGACAACCTGATCGGCGAAGCGAAGAAAGAGTGCCTCAAGCTCCTGGACGACGGCTATGTCCCCCCCGCGAAGAAGAAATATCCGGTCATGGGTCTGGAAGCCCAGGGCATGATCTGGGCCGAAATGCTCAACATGAGGAACGGCGGGTACATTCCGAAGCACATGGAGACAATCGCGAAGAGGATCGCCTACTGTATGTCCGGCGGCGAAGCCCGGCAGGGCCAGCTCGTATCCGAAGAATATCTCTTGAAACTCGAGCGGGAAGCTTTCGTCGACCTCTGGAAGACCGAAGAGACCCAGAAGATGGCCGAGCATATTCTTAATACCGGCAAGCCGTTGATGATATAACACTTTAAACCGAATACAGGAGGAAACATATGAGAGATGCTTATATAGTCAGTGCAGTAAGAACACCCGGTTGCCGCCGCGGCAAGGGTGCCCTTGCTCAAACCAGACCCGAGAAACTTATCGTCCAGGCCATGAAAGCCGCGGTTGAGAGGATCAAGCTCGACCCGGCCGCCATCGACGATTTCATGCTCGGGTGCGCCTTCCCCGAGGCCGAACAGGGCCTGAACCTGGGCCGCGTCGCCCTCCAGATGGCGAAGTTCCCCGATTCAGTTTCCGGCGCCACGGTAAACCGTTTCTGCTCTTCCGGGCTTGAGTCGATAGCCATATCCGCCCTGAAGGTCATGGCGGGATGGTCAGAAGTCAACATGGCGGGCGGCTGCGAATCGATGTCCATCGTTCCCATGGGCGGCAACCTCCCGCGGCCGATGGCAGAGTGGGCGAAAGAAAATCCGGACGTCTACATTTCCATGGGTATCACCGCGGAGAACGTCGCCAAGCGGTACGGCATCACCCGTGAAATGCAGGACGAGTTCGCCTATCATTCAAACATGAAGGCGGCAGCAGCCCAGAAGAACAAGTACTTCACCGAGATAGTACCCACCACGGCCGACAAGTTCGTAGAGAAGCCTGACGGCACCATCGTGCGGGAAACCTTCGTGCAGGATTTCGACGACGGCGTCCGGGCCGAAACGACCATAGAAGGCCTGAAAAAGCTGAAGCCGGCCTTTTCTTCAACCGGCTCGGTCACCGCGGGCAACTCCTCCCAGACCACCGACGGCGCCGCCGCTTCGATCATCATGAGCGAAGACGCGGTCAAGAAATACGGGATGAAGCCCCTGGTCAAGCTCGTGGGATACACCGTGGCCGGCTGCAAGGCCGACGAAATGGGCGTAGGCCCCGCGTACGCGATTCCGAAGCTCTGCAAGCAGGTCGGCTGGGACCTCAAAAAGCTCCAGACCGAAAGCCTCATCTTCGAACTGAACGAGGCCTTCGCGTCCCAGGCCATCTACTGCGCGCAGCAGCTCGGCATTGGCGACAAGAAGTATTGGGCCTCCGATTCTTCGGAATGCAGAATCAACCTCAACGGCGGCGCCATCGCGTTGGGCCACCCGCTGGGATGCACCGGTTCCAAGATCTTCGCCACCCTCGTAGCAAACATGGTACGGAAAGGGGTCAAGTACGGCATCGAGTCGATGTGTATCGGCGGCGGCATGGGCGCTGCGGCCCTGTTCGAACTCTGCGACTAATACCGTTTTTAACGAATTGCGCAAAAAGGCCCCGGTTTTGGGGCCTTTTTTTATGATTATTTTCTGCATATAATCGGACTCACTCGTATTGCTGGATAACACATACATTACACAACGAGGTTGCTTTTATGAAACAAACGGTGCTGTCAATTATTCTTATGTTAAGCTTTTTCATGACCGCCTGCGAGCTGAAGGACGCCGAGACCGAAACAGAAAAATGCGAAAAGAAGCAGCGCGAACTGGCCGTTCTTTCCATTGCCCAGTGCAGCCTGAAATACATCCCGGGGTCAGATGATTATAATCTCTGCGTGAATTTAAACCTGATTGCCTTCATGGAAAACTACGTAAACTGCAAAGACTGACGGGGGGTTGTGACGTCATGGATGCCATACGCCGTGAAGCAGGCCCATTAGTACACTATTTGGCTAAAGCGCATGCCCCATAATGCCGATATGATAATAAAACTATCACTCGGGAGGAATCATGCTATGATTACCAATAATCATGATGCCAATAAATGGAAACGGGAACAGCTTGAATACTTCAGGCGGTATCTCGACACCTTTCATATCGACTCCAGGGAATACAGGATCATTCTGAAAGGCATCGAGGACCTGGAAAAAAGCCTCTAGCCCCGCCCCGGCGGGACCGGGCATCAATAAATTGTTGACACTGACACAAAGCGTATGCACTGATAGGTCATACGTTTTTTTTCTATACCACTGTACTGACCGGACCAATGACCGAACAACAGCCACAACATGAATCGCTGGCCGAGCAGACCATACGGAGATACCGGTCGCCGGAAAGCCTCCAGCGCACGGAAAAACGCAGAAGATTTTCCGCCATTATCTTCGTTGTCAACATCGTCCTGATCATGGTGCTGTACCTGTTTTACGCCGGCGACAGGCCCCGCGACCTGTACCAGTCGTCCACCTTCAATTACGGGGACCTGCAGTTCAGGTTTTCGGTCATGAAAGAACGCAATACGGGGAACTACATCTTTTCCCTGACGACCCGGAGCGCCCCGGGCAAACAGGCCTTCGCGCGCTTCAATAACGGCATTGCCGACCTGGTCGTCGCCCACGGCTCCACGGTACTGGTGAAAATGCCGGTCGGGAAAGAGGTCGCCGCGCTGGCCCTGAAGCCCGGCGACATGGACCTGCAGAAAGTGGTCATAGACCGTGTCGAAATGAATGTCTATACCGACGGACACCCGGAATACGTGGTTTCGCCGCGTCGGTCCCTGCTCAGTCCCGACAGGCCGTACATCCCCCTCACCGCCGAGATCACCATACACGCGGACCGGCCGGTGTCGACGACGCTCAAATTCAAGCACGAGGTGGACCAGTGATGGGAAGACCGGGCTGGGACGATTATTTCATGAAATTGGCGGAAGACGTTTCAACGCGCTCGACCTGCATACGCCGCAGCGTCGGGGCCATCATCGTAAAAGACAAGCGCATACTCTCGACCGGTTACAACGGGGCGCCGACCGACATCTCACACTGCACCGAGGAAACCTGCCTCAGGACAAAATTCAACGTCCCCTCGGGAGAGCGCCACGAACTCTGCCGCGGTCTTCACGCCGAGCAGAACGCCATCATACAGGCGGCATACCACGGCGTATCTATCAAGGACGCAACGATATATATCACCCATCAGCCCTGCTCGATCTGCACCAAGATGCTCATCAATGCCGGCATCAGGACCATAATCTGCAAGTCTCCGTACCGTGACCCCCTGGCGGATGAAATGATCAATGAATCGGGCATCGAGTTGATATTGATAGGCGACACCAAAAAAAAATAAGGGAAAAACACCGTGGTTCCGGCATCAAGGACGTCCGGTGCCACAAAAAGAAAAAAAAACAAAAAAATTGTCCTCTTTAAAGGCAAATCCGTGTCTAACTAATCAGTAAATGGAAAAACGCCTTACTACACGCCGCGAGGGCAACAACGGGCTTAGCAGCGGCAGTCGCACGGAGGCACGAAAGAGTATGGCAACAAAAAACATCCTCCTTAAAATTCTCCTGGCTACCATCCTGGCCATTCCCTCCCCCTCCTTCCCGCAGGAAGAAGGCGAAGAAGAACTGCTCAGGAAAGCGACGGGCTATTTCTTTCAAAAAAAATTCGACATGGCGGAATCACTCTTCCAGCAGATTATCGACAAAAACCCGGACAACGCCCAGGCCTGCGCCTATCTCGGCGATATCTTTCTTATAAAAAAGCGCTATGACGGGGCCCTTGATCTTTACCAGAAAAGCGTCCAGATAAACCCGGAAGCGGGGGAGAATTATTTCCGCATCGGCCAGATCTATTATTACCGGAAGGACGGGAAGCAGGCGGTCGACAATTTTAAAAAAGCCATCGAGGTCGATACCCAGCTGAGGTTTGCCTACTATCACATAGGCCTTACCTACCTGATGATCCTGCGCGACAAGGGAAACACCATTGCCAACTGGGAGACCTACCTCCAGGTGGCGCCGGACGACCCGCAGTACGACAGGATCAAGCGGGCCATCGAGCTTCTAAAAGATCCGAATTTCGTCATTCCCCCGCCGGGGAGCGACATGACGATCGAGGAAGCCCTCATGCTGGGGGGCGTGACCATAGACAAGACGACGCACCGCACGACCGACAAGGAAGCCGGGCACGAGTCGAAGAAAACAAAGCAGAAGCTTGAAGACATATATCTTGACGACGACCTTTGAGAGGACACCATGCGGTACTACAATGACAGGCGGAAATACATAATCGGCGGCATCCTGCTGGCCCTGCTCCTGATAACGGCAGTGGTCCTCATGGTGACCCTGATCCCGGGCAAACGGTCCGGTGACAAAATAGATGACCAGCGGCTGAAGCAGATCGAGGCCTATACACGGGTGCTGGACGCCAACCCGGCCGACGTCAACGCCATGATCCAGATCGGGAACCTGTACAAGTCCCTTGGCGAACTCGACAGGGCGATCGATTATTACAAGAAAGCCCTGAAGGCCGACCCGATCAATTACGACGCCCTGAACGAGCTGGGCCACGCCTACGCCCTCAAGGGCGATTACGACAAGGCCATTGAAACGTTCGAACTGGCGAAGAAGAACCGTCCCGCCTACCCTTCCGCCTACAACCGCCTGGGCAACGTGTATGACGAACAGGAAAAGATAAAGAAGGCCCTCGACGAGTACCAGAAGGCGAAGAAGGTTGCCCCGAAAGACCAGGACAGCTACCGCAACATGGCGCGCCAGCGCCTCCGCGCCGGGGACGTGAACGGCGCCATAAAGATCCTCAGGGAGGGCATCAAGGCGAACCCCGACGATGCAGAAGGCCACTATAATCTCGGCAACCTCTATTTCGAGATAAAGAAATACGACGACGCCCTCAAGAACTACAAAAAGGCCGTAGATAAAAACCCGAAAAAATCGAAGTACCACCGGGGCGAGGCGGAAGCGCTGCTGAAGCTCGGAAGGACCGATGACGCCCTGGCATCCTTCGAGAAGGCCCTGTCCGTGGACCCGTCTGACGCCCTTGCCGCCGAGCGCCTCGGCGACATCTACGGCGTGAAAGCCGACTGGCCGCGGGCCGTCGCAAGCTACCGCAAGGCCCTGGAGTACAACAGCAGGGACAGGAACCTCAGGAAGAAGTACGAAGATGCCCTGAAAAAGCTCAACAGGGATAAGGCCCCGGCCCGGAAAGCAGAGCCGGCCGAAGACAGGACCGCCGAAAAAACCGCGGCAAAGAAAAAAACCGAGCTCCTTGAGACCGACTCGCTGAGCGACACATCGAAGAAAGAACCTCCCCAAAAAGAGACGGCCAGGAAACCGGGAACCGACTGGCGGGCGATCGGCGACCAGCGCCGCAAGGAAAAGGACTATGACGGCGCCGCCGAGGCATACCGGAAGGCGGTGGAAGCGGACGACCGGGACGACCATTCCTGGTACTGGATGGGAAGAATCTATTACAGCAAAAAGAAAAACCACAATGCCGCCGACGCCTTCGAAAAAGCCGTGGCGGCGAACCCGAGGCATGCCGACGCATGGTATCACCTGGGGCTGGTATACTACATCCAGAAAAAATACCGTCAGGCGGAGGGCGCCTTCGACAAGGCCGTGACGGCAAAACCGACCTTCCCCAAGGCGTATTACTCGCGGGGCCTCGCCCGGATACAGCTGCAGAACAAGCCGGGCGCCATCAGCGATTTCAAGAAGTCCCTTGAACAGGACCCCACCCTTGACCGGGCCTATTTCAACCTCGGCGACGTCTATTTCGAGAGCAGGGAATACCGGAAGGCCCTGGAATACTTCTCCAAGGACCTCGAGCGGAGACCCAATAATCCCGACACCAATTTCAAGACGGGCGAGACCTACCATGAGATGAAGGATTATGCCAGCGCCATCAAGTACTACGAGCGGACCATCGAGCTTGACCCGGAATACCACCAGGCCTACTTCAACCTGGGACTGGTTCATTACCTCACGGGCAGCTATTCGAAGTCGATAGACATGTACGCCAAGGCGGCACAGATCAAGAAAAACGATTTCGCCGCGTATTACGAGATGGGAAAATCGTACGACGCCATGAAAAACGAGGAAAAGGCGCTGGAGTGCTACAACCAGGCCATCGAGATGAACCCCAAAGACCCCAAGGCGTATATCAATCTCGGGAAAATCTACTCAAAGAACAGGCAGTATGACAAGGCCATAGAGCTGAACAAGAAAGCGGTGGAGCAGAACCCGGATTCCTTTACGGCGCGCCACAACCTTGCCAACGCCTACCGGGAATCGAAGCTCTACGGCCAGGCGATCGACGAGTACCGGAAAGCCCTGCAGATCAAGCCCCTGGACGCGCAGACCCATTTTTTCCTCGGCCTGGCGTACCGCGACGCCGGAAGCTATCCGGAAGCGGCCCAGTCCTTCGAGAAGGCCCTGGCCCTGGACGGCTCACTCTACAACGCCCACGAGGAACTGGGCATGATCTATTACCGGAAGATAAAAAATAAAGAAAAAGCTTTACAGCATTTTGAAAAATTGCTTTCTGTCAAACCGGGGCATCCCCGTGCCCGGGAGATCCAAAGCATCATCGATGCCCTTAAAAACAACTGATCCCATGGAGCAACATGAAACCGATCCGCCTGAATGTACTAGTGCCGTTCCTCGCAGCCGTTGCGCTCGCCGTCCCTTCCTGCGGCCTCAGCGTCAGGGAATCCAGTGAAATCAAGACCAACGGTTTCCTGACAGACAACTGCTACCAGGCCATCCTTGAAGTCGAGCCTGAGGACGGCTCCCGGGGGCTCGTGGCCAGGCGTGAAAGCGCGTACCTGCGGGCAAAGAACATCAACGTGAAGGAGCTGGCCATCCTCAACCTGGCCGATTACTGCATTGACGCCCAGTTGAAAACCGGGATAAAGGACAAGAACAAAAAAGACGCCGTCCCGGCTGAAACGAAAAACGATCTGATCAAAAAACTGAAAGGGTATGTCATCGGCGGCAGTATAGCCTTTGTTTATTATAACGAAAAGGGATCAATGATCATCGGCTACCGCATATTCAGGCCGGGCTTTAAAAAAAAGGTTGCCTCCATCATCAATCCCCCGGTTGAGCAGAAGCAGGAAGCCGCAATCACAACGCAAGGAGCCAAATCATGAAGAAATCGTTCGTGCCGGTCTCTATCCTGACCGCTGCGGTCATTGCATTCTCGCCGCTGGCCTGTACAAAGAAAGCCACGAAGGACAACGGTGTAAAACCGGACGCCGACATATCCCTGGACAGCGTCGACATCGAAAAGAAATATCTTACCGAAGGCTTTATTTCAAACGACCTGTATCGGGTGGTGATCATTTCACCCAAAGAGGCCGGCCAGTCTGACATGGAGTATATCCAGAACAAGGCCAAAAAAAGGGCGCGGGTTTCAATGGAGCAGAACCTGGCAGCCAGCAATATACCCGTAGACCGCAATACCAGGGCTGAAATCCTGAATCTTATCGATCAGCACGGCCGGCTCAGCCGGAAGGACATCGAGCACCGGCGCTACAACGTGTTCTACTACGAGATCACGAAGAAGAACATGAAAAACTACCTGAAAAACGCGGCTTCACAGAAGTAGGGAGCGGGCCAGGGGGCCGGTCTATTCCGAGTAGATATAATACGAAAGATTCTTCAGGATAAAAAGATCGAGACGCTCCTTGTTCGGTTCGTATATGCTGCTGAACATGATCCCGATGCCGTAATCCTCCTCGGGGAGCCTGTCGCTCCTGATGACCATGGCCAGGGCCTCGACCTCGTTGAGGTCCTTGTCAACGCCCGAAAAATCGATGACCACCTTTATTATGGATGAAATCTCGATCGGCTGGGATGATTTAAAATAAAGTCCGCCGCGGCTTATGTTGACTATCTTCCCGATAAATTCCATCGCATGCTTGTCGTCGCGGGACGATTCGATCAGGGTGTCGATTATGCGGATGGGGATCTCGACCTCAAGTCGGAAAAACTTCCTCTTCCCCTGATGTTCATCGCCGCTGTAACGCTTTAACAGCCATTCATCAAACCTGTTCTCGAACCATTCAGCCATGGATTCGTCAAAAACGGCCTCGCTTTTCCGGGCCTTCATCGACTGGTGATAATTGTGGATTTCATCCTTGATTTCATTGGACAGTTTTTCGTATTTAATGAATGAATGTTTCATGCATGCACGCTCCGTAGTGACTGGCAGATGAACATCGTAATACTGCAGCCTTTATATCATAACGCATATTTTTTTCAATTAAAACAAATAAAAATCAAATAAATTCTTGAAATAATTCGATATTATAAGTAAGATTCATTATTTCATGGACAATAATCTTGAATCTGTTGATTTTTCAACGATAAAAGAGATTGGACGCAGGGCCTGCGGGCAGTCGTATTCTTTGTAATAATTGCATAAGAGATAGAGATAATGAGCCCACGACATATTGTGACAGCAGCACTTACAATTTTTATCTTCATCAGCGCATACGGTTATTCCGCTACTGAACAGCACGACGGGAACCGTCAGCCCCAATCCATCATTAACATACTTAACAGCGAAAAAAACGCGGCCCACCGCGAGAAAATAAACGAGATCGTGAACCGGATAGACAACACCTACGGCAGGCTCCATGAGAACCTGCAACAGGGCAAAAAGATAGTTATTTTCATCGACCCGGCCCACGGGAAACTCCCCAACGGCATGTGGCAGGGCGGCGACGCCACCCGGAGGACCAGCTGCACCGGTCTCCCTGAGGAATATTACTCGATACTGCTCTCGAGAAAAATGTATGAACTGCTCTCCAAAAACAGGCATATCGAAGTTAAAACCACCGATGACTACATGGCGGTACTCAAGGGAACCAGCGACACCTACAATGACATCTCCTTCACGAGGACCGTCGAGCTCGCGGAAAAAGCCGGCGCCTTCATCATCATCTCGGAACACCTGAACAACATTTCGGTGCTCTACAAGGCCGACGGCAGGGTCAACCTGCCCGGCATCCACATCACCAGGAACGGGAACAACTGGAAGGTGCTTCAGGTCGTCAGGGACACCTATGACGGTTTTCTCACCCTGTACAACAGGGTGGACGCCAGCGGCTTCTGCCCGAACTACGCGCAGAGGCTGAAAAAGATGCATGTCGCAAAGGGACTTAAGCCGAACAGCTGGAATTTCGGCGCCGTCGGCGATACCAGGTTCAGCTATTTCATCGATTTCCCCATGTCGGTCATATATGAGTCAGGTTTCATATCAAACCCCGATGAAGAAAAAAAGCTGAGGGACCCCGAGCATATCAACAGGATAGTCGAGAACCAGTACAATGCCCTCATTGAACAGATAAAAGAGACATTTTCCGTCGATATTACGGGGCCAACGGTCCAGAAAACCGGCGAGACCTCACCGGAGCGGATCGAGCTGCTCAAGCTGGCCCGGCTCGCCATTTACTACATCCAGGCGGTCGATTCGGGCAAGGCAATCCGCGTCATACGGGAGATGGAAAAGAGATACTCCGGCACCAGGTATGCGGACAATATTGCTTTCTTTTCAAGCGTGAAAATGAACCTGGTAAATTCATCGCGGTATTACCAGCTTGCCGCCAAGTACAAGCGCCAGAAAAAGAACAGGCTGGCCCGCAAGTATTTCTGCATGGCGAGGCGGTACCTCGTGAGGGCTCCCTTCTTCGCCAAGATGCGCGAACATTACCGCACCGAGTTTGACGCCGCGAAATTCCCCTCGGAAGTCAAAAGCAAGCCGGCATCGGCCATTGAGATTTCCCCGGTCAAAAACTATAGTTTCTCACCCTACATAGCGAAGTCGCCCCTGCAGAGGAGCATCATATTCCCCATAGAAAACAACCAGAGCCTCGAGAAGGCCATTGAGCTGGCCCTGTCTCCGGACCCGGAAACGATGAAGAAGTTGGTTAAGTCTTTCAGGAACGCCCATAACATCAGCAGGATAAAAACGGTCGAGCATATAACCAAGAACAAGAAAAAGAAAAAAGTCGTGCGGTGGAAGGAAATCGTCCATAATGTTAAATTCGCCGCCGGCATATACGTCGTCAGGCTCGACAAGAACTGCAATGTCGTCAGCGCGCAGTACGTGAACAGCGTGGCCCTCAATCCGAACATGTACCAGAACCAGCAGTATCTCAAAAATTCATATTTCGCAAATGAAACGAGAGAGAGATCCCTCTAGGGCCGGGAGCTGGTTCGGCAAGCCATACCACTCATTCAGCGACTACCTGCGCAACAAGTACAACTGCCGCGTACTGAAAATCCCCATTAACGCCGGCCTGTCCTGTCCCAACAGGGACGGCACGGCGGGCCGCGACGGCTGCATCTTCTGCTCCGCAGACGGGTCCGCCTCTCCCGGCATGACCCCGGGCTCCCCCATAGGCGAGCAGATGGACCTGGCGAAAAAAGCGTTCAAGCGGTCCGATAAGTCCACGCGGTACATTGCCTATTTCCAGGCCTTTACCAACACCTATGGCCCTCCTTCCCTCCTGAAAGGGCTCTACGACCGGGCCGTCGGCCGGGATGACGTCGTGGGCATCATGATCGGGACCAGGCCCGACTGCGTTCCGGACGAAACCCTGGACATCATCGCGTCATACCTGAGGCCCGGCTTCGAAGTATGGCTCGAGATAGGCATGCAGTCGAGCCATGATAAAAGCCTTGAATTTTTACGCCGCGGCCATATCAATGACGTTACTGTTGACGCGGTCCGCCGGGCCGCGCTGCGCGGAATACCGGTATGCGTGCATCTCATACTCGGCATCCCCGGCGAATCATGGCAAGATATGATGGCAACCGCCGCGGCCCTCAGGGCCTTGCCGGTGCGGGGCATCAAGTTCCATCACCTCCACGTCATCAGCGGAACAACCCTGGAGGGAATGTTCCGGGCTGGACTCATGAAACCGCTGTCGATGAACGAGTACGTTTCCGCGGTGTGCGATTTCATCGAAAGGGTTTCGCCTGACATCCTCATTCACCGTCTCATGGGGGACCGAGAAGAGAACACCCTGGTCGCCCCGCGGTGGGGCCTTCACAAGGGCACCGTCATCAAGGCCATAGAGGACGAGTTCCTCCGCCGGGGTTCATTCCAGGGCATCCTGTACGATTCGGGCTGGTAACGACAATGAAAATCGCCGTAGCCATGAGCGGGGGACTCGATTCCTCGATGGCGGCGCTGCTCCTGAAGGAAGCGGGCCACGAAATCATCGGCATAACCGCCGAGCTCTCCGCGGGCATCATCGCCCGCCACTACGGTACCCCGGCCGCGCCGGGCGCCGTTGAATCGGCGCGGGCCGTGGCCGACGCCCACGGCATTCCCCTCCACGTGGTCAACCTCGAGGACGATTTCCAGTCGCTGATCGTGGAGCCCTTCTGCAACGAGTACCTCCGCGGCGCCACTCCCAATCCCTGCGTCAGATGCAACGCCCTGATAAAATTCGGCCGACTCCTCGACCGCGCGCGGTCCCTCGGCTGTGAGGCCATCGCCACCGGCCATTACGCGCTGATCAGGCATTCCGCCGCGGGACGATATTACGTGGCCCGGGGCAAGGAAACGGCCAAGGACCAGTCATATTTCCTCTACCGGATCACGCAGGAAAGCCTGGAGAGCATCATGTTCCCCCTGGGCGGCTTCACCAAGGAGGAAGTCCGGCGGATGGCGCTTGAGCGCCGCCTTCCCGTTGCGGAACGGCCCGAAAGCCAGGAGATATGCTTCATCCCCGACAACCGCTATGACGAATTCATCGGACGCGCCGCCGGCCGGGTACCCGAGCCGGGCGACATCGTCGATACCGGCGGCGCCGTGATCGGACGCCACCGGGGAATCCACCGGTATACCATAGGCCAGCGGCGGGGACTCGCCATAGCGGCGCCGCGCCCCCTCTATGTCGTCCATATCGATGCCGACCGCAACGCCATCGTCGCCGGTTACCGCGAGGACCTCGAGACGACTTCGCTCTTCGCCGGCGCCATCCATTTCATGAAGGAAACCGCCCTCGACGGGAAGCGGGCCCTGGTCAAAACGCGCTCCACCCAGCCGCCGGTCCCGGCGCTCCTTGTCGAGGAATCAGGCGGAGTCACGGTCCGATTTGACGAGCCCCAGATCGGGATATCGCCGGGCCAGGCGGCCGTTTTCTATAATGACGAAATCGAGGTCCTTGGCGGCGGCACCATACTACAAGGATTTAAATCATGAAAAAATACCCCCTGTTGTCATTACTTGCAACCATGCCGCTCTGCGCGGCCCGCTGCGCCGATATAGACCTGTACCAGTCACTGCTTGTCAAAGAAACTCCCCGTCACGGGGAAGGCATCACTGTCACCTGGCTGGGAACGGCGGGGTTACTCATCTCGGACGGTCAGACCGCCCTTCTTATTGATCCCTACGTGAGCAGATTCGGCATGGGGAAAGTCTTTTTTCAAAGACCTCTTGCTTCGGACAGGGAGCTGGTCCGGAAGTGGTCCGAAAAGTTGGGGAAGAAGAACATCCGGGCAGTCATCGTAAGCCATTCCCATTTCGACCATCTCGCAGACGCGCCTTTATTCGCCAGGGAAACCGGCGCTCCTCTCATTGGCACGGAAAGCACCCTCAATGCAGGCCGCGGAGCCGGCCTCAGGGAGGACGAATTGCGACTCGTGAAACCGGGCCAGGCGATGCCTCTCGGCCGGTTCACACTACGGTTTATCGAAAGCGTCCACGGCCCCGTGTTCGGCAGTGTGCCCTACCCCGGCGTCATCGACAAGCCCCTTGCCCAGCCGGCACGGGCGAAGGACTATAGGCTGGGGGGCGTCTTCGGGATAGTCATCGGCCACCCGTCAGGAACAATCCTTCACCATGGCAGCGCGGGGTTCGTCCCCGGAATGTATGACGGCGTTACGGCGGATGTCGTGTTCCTGGGAATCGCCAGCAGCGGCGGTATCGAGGAGTATATCAGGGAAGTGCCCCTGAGGGTAAAGGCAAAGACGCTGATTCCGGCGCACGTTGACAATTTCTTCAAGCCCCTTGAGCAAGGGTTCTCACTGCTGCCCCTCTCTGTTAAATTCAAGGAGTTCTGCGACACCGCGGGGCGTTACCGGGATTCATTTGCGTTGAAAACCCTCCCAATCGGGAGGCCGGTGCGGGTATTGCCCGTTGCCCGTTGACAGCCGATAGGCGGGCAATCCTTCCACAGATGCGTTACGTGCCGTCCTTGGGCCTGCCTGAATGGGGATGGAACTTTTCGAAGACCTTCCGGAGCCGTTCCTTCGTGGTATGGGTATAGACCTGCGTGGTCGACAGGTGCCTGTGGCCCAGCATTTCCTGGACCGCCCGTATATCGGCCCCGCGGTCCAGCAGCTCCGTGGCAAAGCTGTGGCGCAGAGTATGGGGCGACACGCGTTCGAGAAGCCCTGCCGCCCGGGCACGCCTGGCCACAATGTCATAGACGCCCCGCACCGTTATCCTCCCTCCCCGGCTATTGACGAAGAGGGGATCCCCCAGGGCGCCGAACCTGCGCTTCCGTTCCTCGAAATACCGCTTCAGCATGGCCGCCGTCCCGTCAGTGATGAAGACGATGCGCTCCTCCGAGCCCTTGCCGGTGACCCTGAGCCGACCGGAATCAAAGTCAACATCGACGACATCGGCAGCGCAGAGCTCCGCCACCCGCGCCCCGGTCGAGTAGAAGGTCTCCAGGACCGCCCGGTCCCGGTAATCGATGAATGTCACCGGTTCGAAATCGAGCAGTGACTCAATCTGGTTAAGGTGGAGAAATTTCGGGAGACGCGATTCCTTTTTCGGATAGCCCACTCTGACCGCCGGATTATGTTCGATGTAACCCTTGTTATAAAGGAAGGTGAAAAAAGACCTGATTGCCGCTATCCTGCGCTCGATGCTGGAGCGCTTCAGGCCGCGGTCATAGGAAAACTCGATGAAGGCAGTTATATCTTCGCTGCAGACCGTTTCAACGGGAACATCATCATCCACGACCGGCGCCCGCACTTCGTACTTTTCCCGGACACCGGCGCCGAGACCGCCTGCCAGGAAAAGGTAGAATTGGTACAGCTCCCGCTGGTACGCTTCAAGCGTCTTGGGGGACGAGTTTTTCTCGGTGCCGAGATAACTCATGAATTGTTCTATTTCGGCTGTCATGCCTCCTGCTGCTCGGTGCCGTTAGCGTTCTGCCCGCTGCCGTTCGCGGGCTGTGTCTCATCGAGAAGATCCACCTGGTAGTTGCATGATTCGTTGAGACAGATGAGCTTTTCCCCCTTGTGTCTGATGATTTTCTTGAACAGGAGCCGGCCGCAGCGCGGGCAGGCCTTTTCCGCCGGATTGTCGCGGGTAAAAAACTCGCAGGTCGGATAGTTGGTGCAGGCATAAAAGGTGCCGCCCCTTCCCTTCTTGGACGAGCGCTTGACGACATCGCCGTTTTCGCACCGGGGGCATTTCCCCAGGGGGAGCGGCTTGGAGTTCCTGCACTCCGGGAAGCCCGGGCACGCCAGGAAAAAACCGAACTTGCCCAACTTCTTCACCATTTTGCGTCCGCACTGCTCGCAGACGATGTCCGTTTCCACGTCAAGAATGCCTTTCATTTCTTCAATGTTGTGCTCCGCCTGGTCAATGGAGACCTTGAAGGGCGCGTAAAACTCATGGAGCATCTTTTTCCAGTCCGTCTTCGCGTCTTCGATGTGGTCCAGACGGTCTTCCATGTTGGCGGTGAAATCGATCGAGACAAGGGAGGTGAAATGCTTGCCCATGATGTCATTGACCAGCTTCCCCAGGATGGTCGGCACCAGCTGCTTGCCCGACCTGGTCACATAGTAGCGCTTGACCAGGGTATTGATCGTCGGGGCGTAGGTCGAGGGCCGCCCGATGCCCGATTCCTCCAGGAACTTGACCAGGGAGGCGTCATTGTACCGCGGCGGCGGCGTCGTGAAATGCTGCTCCGGGAAAAACCCATGGACCTGCACCTCGTCGCCGACGGCAAGGTGCGGCAGCGACGAGCGATCCGACTTGTCGGTCTTGTCAACGGCGGTGAAGCCCTTGAAAAGGACCCTGCTTCCGTTCGCCCTGAAGAGGTATTCGCCCGCCTCGATGTTCACGGTGGTGACCTCGGAAACCTCGGGCGTCATCTGCGACGCGACAAAGCGCTTCCAGATGAGGTCGTAGACCTTGTACTGGTCACGCGTCAGGTCGCCCTTCAGCGAATCAGGGGTCCTGAACACGTCCGTGGGCCGGATCGCCTCGTGGGCGTCCTGGGCCCCTTTTTTGTTTGAATAAATATTTATGGTTTCGGGAAGATAGTCATTGTTAAATTCATCAAGGATGTACTTCCTCACGGCCAGGATGGCCGAATCGGCGACCCGCGTTGAATCGGTCCGCATATAGGTGATGAGGCCCGTGGGCCCCTCGCCGGTGATGTCGATCCCTTCGTACAATTGCTGGGCGATGATCATCGTCTTCTGCGACGTGAAGCCGAGGCGGTTTGCGGCATCCTGCTGGAGCTTGCTGGTTATGTAAGGGGCGACCGGCCTGCGCCTCCGCTCCTGGACCTTCACGTCCTTCACGGTCATCGTTTTCCCCTTCAGGTTTTCCAGGACCGCGTCGATTTCCGCCTTCGACCGAATCCTGATCTTTTCATTGCGGAACAGGGCCAGCTGCGCCCTGAAGGTCTTTCCCTTCCGCGCCAGTTCCGCGTCGAGGGTCCAGTATTCATCGGGGATGAAGTTGTCGATCTCCCGTTCCCGGTCGCAGATGACCTTCAGCGCGACGGATTGCACCCTGCCCGCGGACAGGCCCTTCTTCACCTTCTTCCAGAGGATGGGACTTATGTGGTAGCCGACGATGCGGTCGAGGACCCGCCGCGCCTGCTGGGCGTTCACCAGGTCCATGTTGATCTCCCGCGGATGTGAGACTGCTTCCTTCACCGCATGCTCGGTGATCTCGTTGAACTCGATGCGCTTGATGTCGCTGTTTTTTTCGGACAAAGCGTTGGAAAGGTGCCAGGAAATGGCCTCACCCTCGCGGTCAGGGTCAGTCGCCAGGAGGACCCGGTTCACGGAGCCGGCCTGTTTCTTCAGCTCGTTGAGGATCTTCGCCTTGCCGCGGATCGTTATGTATTCCGGCTTGAAATCGTTCCCGATATCGATGGCAAGCCTCGATTTCGGCAGGTCAATGATATGCCCCACGGAGGATGATATGATGTAGTCGTCGCCCAGGTATTTATGGATGGTTTTCGCCTTGGACGGTGACTCGACGATTACCAGCGTGCCCGCCTTGCTGCTGTTCTTTTTACTCATTGCACATCCCCGTGGTACGTTCGGCCTTTACGGCCCATATCCGCAACATTATAACAACTGGAAATATATTGCCTTATTTGTCAAATAATTCTTTTATATTCCTGCCCGGGTCCCAGCGCAGCACCGCGTAGAGAAGGGCGCCCAGGACAATCGTTATGATCACAAAGATGATGACCCGCTCCGACGAATAATAAACGACCGCGTCATAGGGCCTCTCGAAACCGAGGGCGCCGATCACCTCCCTCCTGTTCCATCGGGTGTGGCAGAACCTGCATTCGCCCCTGGCCGTGAGCGGTATGATGGAGACGTATCTTCCGCCATGTATTTCGGAATGCGGGACGGGATTGAGCCGATTTATAACTTCATAAACTTTCCTGTCCTGTCTGCTCCCCTTCTCCCCCGGGGCGGGGACGGCATAGCCGCGGTAATCATACACCGATATCCTCATGTCGTTATTGACCCCGACGTCCTTGAGAAAAATCCACGCGTATTCCGGCTTTGACATCGACTTGATCCCGATGAAAGAATCAGCGATAACGCCGAATCCCCGGTCAAGCTCCCTGAAGTAGCCCGACCTGTATACCGTGAATATGTCCCCCGCATAGGGCGGTATCGAAAAAATCTGGGAGATCGATACCGCCATGAGGAATGAAATCAGCAGTGCGAATATCAGTTTTACTTTCATTTCAGCATCCTGGGCATATATAACGCGCCTCCGCCGTCAGCGGCGCAGGCGCGCGCTACTCATTCCCTCACAGCCGCGACAGCATGGCGCCGTTCCGCATGATGAATCCATCAAGCTCCAGAGCGACAACGGCCTCGTTGACCTCGGCGGCGCACACGGAAAGTTCCCGCACAATGGAATCTATGTCGCGCACCCCTGATGAAAGAAGCCCGAGGATCCTTCCTTCCATCGAATCAGGAGGAAGGTCCTTACGGGATCCCTTCGCCTTCCCCTCACCGGTCCCGTCGCCGGCACCCGCCGCCCCGCCGGAGATTACCGGGGCGGCGACCGGGAGCCGCGACAGCTCCGCGACAATGTCCTCGGTGCGCGAGACAAGGACCGCGCCTTCCCTGACCAGGCGGTTGCACCCGGCGTATTCCTCGTCAAAGGAGTTGCCCGCGCAGGCGAATACCTCGCGGTTCTGCTCAACGGCGTGGCGCGCCGTGATCAGGGCCCCGCTCCTCATGCCGGCCTTCACCACGACCGTGCCGGCGCTGAGACCGCTGATGATCCGGTTTCTCCGCACAAAGGTCCACTTCCCGGCGAAGATCCCCGGGGGATATTCCGAGACCAGGGCGGAACCATCGGTTTTTTCTATCAGGCGGTAGAGGTCCCTGTTGGGCGACGGATATATGATATCGATGCCGTTGGCAAGGACGCCGACGGTCCTCCCCCCCGCGTCCAGGGCGCCGAGATGGGCCTCCCGGTCTATGCCGACGGCCATGCCGCTCACGATGGCGCAGCCCAGGGCCGCCAGTTCCCTCGAAAGGCGCCGCGCCACGGCCGTTGACCTGATGTCGGATTTCCGCGTGCCCACAACCGCCACGGCGGTGCCCGCGGCAAGGGTGCCCTTCAGGTAAAGCACCAGGGGCGGGAACGGTATCTCCCTCAACAGGGAGGGATAATCGCTGTCCCAGTAGGTCATGATCCTGACTGAACTTCTTTCGGCCTTCCTGACGATCAGTTGAGCCGCATCCATCGGATCATGCGGATACGATGCGGTGAAAAAGCTGCTGGTGGCGGGCACGGACCGGTCGCGGACCATCCGGTAAATATCAAGGGGCCTGTGCTCGGCAATCATAGGCCATAGCCCGCAGCTACCGGGCGATGACAGCAATGATACGGCAACGGCACTGATCCTTTCTTCCTCGGTCAGGGGGGACCTGCAGACAAAAGGATCATCAGGCGCAAACAGTGTTCCCTGCATGGCGATCGGCTTTCTCCTGTCCAGTCTGTTGTTATGTCCGTTAACGAACAGGCGCCGCCCTGTGTGAAAAATTTTCGTCATTTTTGGCCGTCATTGATTATATATTCTCTAATGTGACATAAATATGTACAGTATATAATTTTTATCAATATAAATTTTATTTTTTTGCCATTACATAGCTGATATATGTTCCCTCACCCTGTCCCCATAATACATACTCACCCTCGTCCCCTTCCCCAAAAATGGAGAGGGTAATTGAAGAACTGCCACTGGACTGCTCCCCTTCTCCCTATCAAGGAGAAGGCAAACGCTTTCGCCACATCCTGTGGCTGCGTTTGCATCAACCTCATCCAGAGAACGCGGGACGGGGGATGTGGCCACAATGCAGTCAGGGAGGCGATGGTACACTTGAGACCAAAAAAAGGCCGTCCACAAGGGACGGCCTTTTTGCATCATTCGTTGCGTCTTTTCTGTTACTGTTCGAGCATCCCGGTGAAGATCGGATCCGACGCCTTGATGACGGCCGTTTCGCCGAACAGCAGGGCCTCGATCTTGCCGAAGTATTTGGGGAACTCGGCGCCCAGGTAGAACTGGGAGGCAAGCACCTTGCCGGTGTAGTACGCGGCTTCGGCGTTGTCTTTGAGCAGCTTTTCCCGCTCTTCGCCTTTCTTGTCGCCCACGAGCTCTTTCATCTTGGGCTGGGTGATGGTAAGTGAGGAAATGTGGCCCCATGCCATGCAGAGCATGAACATCGCCTGCTGCAGCGGCGTCGCGTTCATGAACAGGTGCAGGAACTGCCCCTTCGCCATCTGGTCCTTCATCATATTTATGACCTCGTCGAGCTTCTGCACGCCTTTCTCAACCAGGGCGACATACTTGTCGTCCACAACGCCCTTGGCCTTATTGATGGCTTCCGCTATCCTTTTCTTGAGGATGGTGTAGTTGTACTGCTCGGGGTTCATGAGTATCTTCCTCATGGTCAGGTCCATGGACTGGATGCCGTTGGTGCCTTCGTAGATCGTGGTGATCTTGGAATCCCTCATCATCTGCTCGACCGGATATTCCTGGCAGAATCCGTATCCGCCGTATATCTGCATCGCCTCGGAGCATATTTCAACGCTCTTATCGGTGTTGCCGGCCTTGTTGATCGGAACCATGATTTCGGCTATCGCCATCGCTTCCTTGGCCTCTTCGCCCTCGGCAACGTGGGCAACGTTCAGCGCGTGGGTCAGGTAGTAGGTGATGAACCGCATTCCCTCGATATGCGACTTGATCCAGAGGAGCATCCGCTTGACATCGGGGTGCTGGCTGATGTTGACGCCCTTGGCTTCGGGGTTCAGCATCTGGGTGACATGAGCGCCCTGGATCCGGTTCTTCGCGTACGTGGCGGCGTGCATGTACGCGGCGCTGGCCACCGCAAGACCCTGCATGCCGACGCCCAGACGGGCCTCGTTCATCATCTGGAACATGATCTTCATGCCCTTCCGCTCTTCGCCGAGGAGGAAGCCCTTGCAGTTCCCATTGTCGCCGAAGCTCAGGGTACAGGTCGCTGAGCCCTTGATGCCCATCTTGTGCTCGATGCCGGCGCAGTTAACGTCGTTATGTGCGCCGAGGGAGCCGTCAGGGTTCACCAGAAACTTGGGAACGATAAATATGGAGATGCCCTTCGTACCCGCCGGGTCTCCTTCGATCCGTGCAAGGACGGGGTGTATCATGTTCTTGTAATAGTCGTTGTCGCCGGAGGAGATGAAAATCTTCTGCCCGGTGATCTTGTAGGTGCCGTCGGGCTGTTTGACGGCCTTGGTCTTCAGGGCGCCGACGTCGGAACCGGCATCGGGCTCGGTCAGACACATGGTTCCGCCCCATTCGCCGGACATCATCTTCGGGATATACATGTCCTTCTGCTCCTGGGTGCCGAAGGTGTTGATGAGTTCCATCGAACCGTGGGAAAGACCGGGGTACATCATGATGTTATAGTTGGCTGCGCAGAGGAATTCATTAACGGTCATGTACATGAGGGCCGGCATTCCCATGCCGCCGATCTCGGGATCTTCCATGGTGCCTATGAAACCGGACTCATAATAGGCATCCAGGGCCGGCTTATAGCATTTCGGGATTTTAACGGCTTTCGTCTCGGGAACGAAGGTACATCCTTCCCTGTCGCCTTCCTTGTAAGTGGGATAAATCTTCTCGACAGCCAGCTTCTCGGCGAGGTCGAGGGTGCTTTCCAGGGTATCCCTGTCAAAATCAGCATAGCGGGGATACTTGGCGCAGAATTTGTCGAGCTCCAGCTGTTCAAAGAGAATAAAGCGTACGTCTCTGGAGTCGATTAAGTTATTTAATGCCATTATGAACCTCCTCTTATTTGTTTGTTTTAATTAATTTACTGCCCGAAAAGATAGAATCAATCTGGTTGGCCAAGTTCCAGGGGCCGATGGTGCCATACCGCTGAAAATTGAATGCTAACCTGATCTAAAAATCTCTCTGCCGTCTACCAGGTCAAGCCATAAATTGTATTTGTATGCAAATTTTATTCTATTTCAGGGTAAATTCCATTAATTATCTGTCAACGGAATTAATTGGATTCCAGTCAAAATTTGTCGGGTTTCTCTTTTAAATGATGGTTTCGGCAGGATGCGATACCATGTCATGGTAGATGATCGTTTACTTTATAAGGCATGCCTTCAGTATTCCCGGTTAACAGAGCTACAGAGCCAGTAGTTGCCTTCTGGTCAAAAGACCCGTTGGTATGCCGGATTTATCAGATAGATCTCTTATCCCTGAATACCGGGATTCTTCGAAATGAAAGCACTGCACCGTATGAATTTATTTTACATATCCTGCAAACTGTTTAAATAATCAGCTGCCTTGTCCCTGGTCCCAAAAACCTGCATTATTTGAGTCACCTTGAGCATTCGCATGATATGCAGAACCTCCGGGTCACTGCATACAATGGCTATATCATTCCCATGTTTTTCAACACTAGTGCGCACTTCAAGGAGGAAGCCGAAGACGCTGGAATCAATAAACCTGACCCCGGTGAAATCAAAGATGATCGATGGGTGGTGCCGTTCTTCCAGGAGGCCCCTCAATCGAACGGAATGTTCTGAGATGAGGAAGAAATCGAACTTTTCCACCATCACTTCAATAATAAGAAGACCCCGGTAGTCAGCAATATTGAAATCGCCGTCCATATATTAAATTATAATGATTATTTGCTATATTAGCAAGGATTTTATACATGCAACACCAAGGGTGGCCTTTCTCTGTTTTCATTTCATTTGCCCTGAACCAGGGCAGGGACGCGACCGGGATCCGGTCGGGATTATGAAAGGGGAAGAGGGTGGCATCCCTCTTCCCCTTTCGATCCCCATCACCCCGCTCGTTCAAGCGCCACGAGGGGCTACGGGGTGAACTCGGCTCGCCCACCACGTGGGACTCGCCTCAGACACCACCCCGATTGTTATCCGCCCTGCAGGCGGATGTTTTGAGGGCTCAATCTAAGATATACTTTATAATCGTTGCATGGTTCTAAGTTTTTAAGATAGCAAGTAGTACTTATTGGCTTTCGCTCCGGAAGCCGCCTCCTGCACGACGATTGATAATATAAGTTACTACGAACACCTGCGGCAGCTAAACCCGCCCCTCTGTTTCGCCGAGCATCGCAGACAGACGCGGAAAAAGGGCGAGGACTGTTTGAACCTGCCGCAGGCAGGTGAGTTCCGCAGCCCCCGCGTCTGTTGAGAAGCGCAGGGGAGCCGAAGGCCGAAACAGCAGGCGGGCACTTTTCTTTTGCACACTTTTCTTTTGCACACTTTTCTTTTGCACACTTTTCTTTTGGTGACAAAAGAAAAGTGTGACGCCCCCGCCCGGGGAACCCGGGCGCACCACGCCCTGGTCTAGGGCACCTTTTCTTCTCCTGGGCAAACAGAATGTTTGAACAATCAGCTTTTTATTGACTTTTTATTCATATCCCGCTACTGTCGCCTGACCATGTCAGCCGGACGTCCTTAATACCGGCAGTGGAAATTACAGCGAAACACCATGAACGACACCAAGTACTGGATAGCCCTTGAGCAGACCCATGGCATCGGTCCCGCCCACATGATCGAGGTCCATGACGCTCTGAAGGGACAGAACCTTTCAGTGGGGGACCTGTGCGGCCTTTCCGGCGAAGAAATACGGAAGGAATTCCGGTTTCCGGACAAGATCGCCGAAGCCATTACGGGCATGGAGGCAACCCTCGAGAAGATCGAGGAGGATTATTTCAAGCTCCTCGAATCGGGCATTGACGTGATCCCCTTTTTCTCTGAGCAGTATCCTGCCCGGCTGCGGGAGGTGCTGGGCAACGCGATCCCTCCACTCCTCTACGTGTACGGCAACGTCCGGCTGCTAAAACAGCGGGGAGTGGCCATACTCGGCGACAAGGACGTGAGCGACAAGGGTGAAATGATCGCTTTCGAGGCATCGCGGCTGCTGGCAAAGCACCGGGTCCCGGTCATCAGCGGCTACGCCAGGGGGGCCGACCTGATCGCGCACCGATCAGCCCTTGTAAACGGCGGCTCCACCATCGCCCTGGTCCCCTACGGCATCTTCCACCTGACCGTCCCGAACATTCTCGGCGACGTCATGAACCCGGACGCCATGGCCGTTGTCTCGCCCTTCTATCCCAGCCGCGAGCCGAACAAGTTCAATGCTTTTATCAGAAACAAGATCATATGCGCCCTTGCGTACGCCGTGTTCATCGTCGAAGCGCCCCCCGACGGCGGCATTTTCGAGGCGGCGAAATCGGCCGGCAACCTGAAGGTGCCCCTCTTCACCGCGGAATACGGCGAGTATCCGAAAAATGCCGGCGGCAACAGGAAAATCATGGAAGAGATGGGGGGGATCCCGGTAAAGGGAAAGATGGAAAACGGCATGCTGGTCCCCAACATGGACCGGATCATCGGGCTGGCGAAGTTCGGGTAGGATCATGAAAAAATTCATCGGCACAGCTTTAATTCTTTTACTGGGAGGCCTGTCGCTCCTCCTGTACCTGAACTCGCCGCCGGCGGGGATGAAGGAGCAGTCCGTTGCCGTGTCCTACGGCGACCCCGTGCGGCGGATAGCGGGCAACCTGGAAAAGAACGGCCTGATACGGAGCAGGCACTTCTTCGTGTCCCTGTCATACGCCCTGAACCGGCGTCACATACGGGCCGGCACCTACAGGATCTTCGCCGGCATGAATTCCTTCGAGATACTGAGGAAGCTCACCCGGGGCGACATCCTGTCCCGGAAGGTCACCATACCGGAGGGGTTCAACCTCTACCAGATCGCGGACCGCCTGGAGGCAAACAGCATATGCGGATCAGGAGGGTTCCTCGACTACGCGTCGGATGAGACCTTCCTGAAGTCCCTTGGTATCGACGCGCCTTCCGCCGAAGGGTACCTCTTCCCCGACACCTATGTCTTCCCCGCAGGTTCCGACCCCCGCGATATCATCGGCGTCATGTATAAAAAGATGAAATCCGTGGTGGGCGACAGGCCCGCCTACGGCCCGGGCATGACCCTCCACGAACTGCTGACCATGGCGTCCCTGGTGGAAAAAGAGGCAAAGGTGTACAACGAGCGGGAGTTCATCTCCTCGGTGTTCCATAACCGGCTCCGTAAAAACATGAAGCTTGATTGTGATCCCACGGTGCGGTACGCGGTGAAGAAATTCACCGGCCCCATCACCGTGAGCGATCTGAAATCCGACTCGCCCTACAACACCTACCGGCACGGCGGCCTCCCGCCGACGCCCATATGCTCTCCCGGCCGGGAATCGATCCTGGCGGCCATGTACCCGATGAAGTCGGAATATCTCTATTTTGTCGCGAAGAACGACGGGTCCCATCATTTCTCGAAAACGCTGAAGGAGCACAACGAGGCGGTGCGGAAGTACCAGAGGTGACGGCGTTCAGTATCCGGAATGGATTTACTGTCGGTATTGCCATCAAGATAGAAATAGACGTTTTTTGTAGAAGAAGCGGTTTCCTGCCGACCACATGTAAAGACGATCCAATGTCAGTCTGCATCCGCTGTTACAGTCAAAGAACTTGTAACGATCCGCTCCGTTTACATGGCAAGTATATACCAAACATCCAGGCTACCACCGGTTAAGCGGCACGACCATCCACCAGGATCACTGAATATATTTTACTATCATTGAAATAATTCAGCTGCATGGTGCTGCAGCGACAACAGCACCTTGACCCATCGGCTCGAACCGGCACAGCGCAGGTCGTACAGCAGCATACGCATAACACCAAACATCACGGGAGGCGTTTCTATGGAAAGATGGCTACCATTAATTATCCAGCTTGTCAGCGGCGCTATCGGGGGCAATGCCGCGGGCGCATTGCTTAAGAACCAGTCCCTCGGCACCGTGGGCAATTCGATTGCCGGTATCGTCGGCGGCGGTCTTGGCGGTTTCCTGCTTGGTCTAGCGGGGATTGCCACGGGCAGCGGCGGCATGGACATCGGCGGTATTGCCGTGAGCGTTGCCGGGGGCGGCGTCGGCGGCGGCGTTCTTATGATTATTATTGGGCCGATAAAAAAAGCGCTGGGAAAATAATACGCGCGCCGGCGCGGGGCCCGGACTCCGCGCCGGCGGCAGATCACCGCGCTGTTTCAATCAAGCGAGAATGCCGTGAATCTTGACCGAAAGATCCCGCGCCGAATAGGGTTTGTTGACGAAGTCCTTTATTCCCAGGGCGACTGCCTGTTCCTTCGACTCGTTGTCGAGCATGCCCGATGACAGGACCGCCCGGACCCCGGGATGGATATCCTTCAACGCCCTGAACACCTCCAGGCCGTTCTTGCCCGGCATGGCCAGGTCGATGATGACCGCCGCTATCGAGCCATGGAGCTCCCTGAATATGTCTATGCCCCTCTCCGGATTGTCCGCGGTAACGACCGCATAGCCGCTCAGTTCGAGAAACCCCCTCGCCACATTGAGTATCATCGCCTCGTCATCGATAACGAGAATGGTACCGCTGCCCCTGACCAGCTCGTCTTTTGCCGGAGGGGAAGGCTCATGTTCCGTCTCAGCTGCGCTGTACGGAAAGAAGAGCATGAATCGCGACCCGACCCCCGGCTCTGATTGAATCCGAATGTGCCCGCCATGTTTCTGAATGATGTTGTACGAAATCGAAAGTCCGAGGCCGGTGCCTTCGCCGCGCTTCTTCCTGGTGTAAAACGGCTCGTAGATATGCTTGACCGTTTCCCGGTCCATGCCCACCCCGGTATCGCCAATGCTGATCCTCACCCACTCGTGACCGGAAGGAACGCCGTTCTCCGCCGAACCGTCAGGGCCATGGCCAGGTCCGATTACGTCCACGGAGACCGACAGCCGTCCCCCCTGCCGCTCGCCGGGCCCGCGCATAATGGTCATTGCATGGGACGCGTTGATGCAGAAATTCAGCAGAACCTGGCCGATCTGCACCATGTCGCCCATGATGACAGGCCGGTCAGGGGCGTAGGTAAAATCGAGTTCGATCGATTTCGGGAAGCTGTTCGTGCAGAGCTCGTTGATATGGCGGACAGCCTCGTTCATGTCGACCGGTTCAAGCTTTATCTCATGGCGCTGCGAAATGGCGAGAAGCTCCCTGATGAGGTTCACCGACCTCGTGGCCGACTGCAGGCCGAGGTCCAGATATTTATCGACGGTCTCCCGGTCCACGAGATTTTCCTTCCCGAGGGTCAGGCGCAGGAGATCGAAGCTGCCCAGGATGCCGCTCAGGATGTTGTTGAAATCATGGGCGATGCCGCCGGCCAGCGTTCCGATGGCTTCCATCTTCTGCGCCTGCGCGAGCTGCTCCTGCATCGTCTCGTTTTCGCGCTGGGCCTGAACCCGCTCGGTGACATCGCGCGCTATTCCCACGATGCCTGCCGGCTTCCCCGATTCATCCCGTATGAAGGAAGCCCTGATCTCGACGTCGAAGAGGGATCCGTCCTTGCGCCTGTGTTTGAGCAGTAATACGACGTTCCGGTCAGGATCAGCCCCCCGGCTCTTTTCGAGTTCCATCTGCTCGGCGAAGAACTTCATGACTTTCTTCAGCGATTCCGGCGTGTGGATGTCCTTCATGGTGAGGGCCAGCGCTTCCTGCGTCGTATAGCCGTACATGGATGTGATCGAAGGGCTGATATACAGGACCCTGAATTGGAGGTCCAGGGAGAAAATCAGGTCAGTCACGTTGTCGGCAAGAAGGCGGTATCGCTTCTCGCTCTCCACGAGCTCCAGGTTGTACCGCTGGAGCTCACGGGTGCGCTCATCGACGATCTCCTCCAGATGGTCGCGGTGTTTCCGGAGCTCGTCCTCGATGACGATGCGGATGTCCATCTCCTCCCGGAGGCGACGGTTGATCAATTCCACCTCGGAATTCGCCGCCGCCAGCTGTTCCTTCTCCCGGAGGATAAGCAGCTGTTCCTTCTCGATGGCCTTTGTGGACCGTTCCCGCACCGATTCATAGGAATAGGTGAAAACAAGTATTACGAACAGGGCAATCAGCAGCCGGATGACATATTCGGGCGGGTATGCCCATACATCCATCAGAGAAAAGGGGTTTACGAAAAACAGGATGGTCCCGGCCGTGATAATACCGGTCCAGAAGAGGCCCTCCCGGCGGCCGGTCAGGAAAAAAATAAAAAGCGGCGTCGTGAGGACCCATACGCTCGCATAACCCTGGACGGCCCCTGTTTTGATCCAGTACAGGAACAGGGTCCCGATCATGATAATCGTTCCCCGGTAGAGGACGGCGCCGCTTTTCATCCTTCTGAGAACGAGCATGAAAACGGCAAGTATGACGGCAGCGCCATGGTCCAGTATCCAGTAAATATAAACGCCATTTATGAGATGGACAGTGCCGAAAAAGAAGAGAAAGGTGGCGAGGAACGCCACAAACAGCAGAAACAGTCTTTTCCTGTCCAGTTCCTTGACGCTGGAGACCTTCGGCGGCAGGAGGAATTCGGATATTCGTTCAATGATCGTTCTTACGTTGAGTGCCATTGTTACGAATAATAACGAGATCGGGTGAAATTACAATATTAATTTGAGATCGCCGGTATAATAATGCTGCGATAGTATTGCAGGGGAATTCCCGCGGCACAGGAGCGGCCTGGAAAGGGAATTACAAGGAGGAGGCGACAGTGAGCGCCCCCTCCTTGTAATGACAATTACTTCTTCATCGCCTCTTCAACGGCCACGGCCACGGCCACCGTCGCCCCGACCATCGGGTTGTTCCCCATTCCGAGGAACCCCATCATTTCAACATGGGCCGGAACCGAAGAGGAGCCGGCGAACTGGGCGTCGGAATGCATCCTTCCCATGGTGTCCGTCATCCCGTACGACGCGGGGCCGGCCGCCATGTTGTCGGGATGGAGGGTCCTGCCGGTCCCGCCGCCGGAGGCCACGGAAAAATACTTTTTGCCCTGCTCAAAGCATTCTTTCTTGTATGTTCCCGCCACGGGATGCTGGAACCGCGTGGGGTTGGTGGAATTTCCGGTGATAGAAACGTCAACGCCTTCATGGTGCATGATGGCGACGCCTTCCCGCACGTCATCGGCACCGAAGCACCGCACCTTCGCCTTGTCTCCCTTTGAATACTGCGTCTCTTTCACTATGGTCAGCTTCCCGGCAAGATAGTCGAACTTGGTCTGCACATAGGTGAAGCCGTTAATCCGTGATATGATCTGCGCGGCGTCTTTCCCGAGACCGTTCAGTATTACCTTCAGGGGCTCTTTCCTGATCTTATTCGCCGAACGCGCGATCCCTATCGCCCCTTCGGCCGCGGCGAAGGACTCATGGCCGGCAAGGAAGGCGAAACATTTTGTTTCCTCGCGCAGGAGCATCGCCGCGAGGTTGCCGTGTCCCAAACCGACTTTCCTGTCATCCGCGACCGAGCCGGGGATGCAGAAGGCCTGGAGCCCCTCCCCTATGGCCTCGGCGGCATCGGCGGCCTTTTTGCATCCCTTCTTGATCGCGATCGCCGCGCCCGTTACATAGGCCCACGATGCGTTCTCAAAGCATATCGGCTGGATTCCCTTCGCCAGATTGTACGGGTCGATGCCCCTGCCGTCGCATATCTTTTTCGCCTCCTCCAGGGAATCTATCCCATATTTTTTTAGAGCGGCGTTTACCTGGTTTATTCTTCTGTCATAGCTTTCAAAAAGTGCCATCGCGATGTTCCTCCCGTCAATTATTCATGCCTGGGGTCGATGACCCTGGCGGCCTCGTCGATACGGCCGTATTTTCCCGATGCCTTTTTCAGCGCCTCGTTGGCGTCGGTGCCTTTTTTGATCATGTCCATCATTTTGCCCAGATGCACGAACTCATAGCCGATGATCTCATCATTCGAGTCAAGGCCGATGCGGGTCACGTATCCCTCGGCCATTTCCATGTACCGCGGGCCCTTTGCCAGCGTCCCGTACATGGTTCCGATGGTGCTCCGCAGTCCCTTGCCGAGGTCTTCCAGCCCCGCCCCGATGGGAAGGCCGTTTTCCGAAAACGCCGTCTGGGTCCTCCCATAAACGATTTGAAGGAATAATTCCCTCATCGCGGTATTGATGGCGTCGCAGACCAGGTCCGTGTTCAGCGCCTCAAGGATCGTTTTGCCGATCAATATTTCCGATGCCATGGCCGCGGAATGGGTCATGCCGGAACATCCTATCGTCTCCACCAACGCTTCCTGTATAATTCCATCCTTGACGTTAAGGGTAAGCTTGCACGCGCCCTGCTGCGGGGCGCACCAGCCGACCCCATGGGTCAGGCCCGATATGTCCTTCACTTCCTTTGCCTGCGTCCACCTGCCCTCCTGGGGAATGGGCGCCGGGCCGTGATTGGCTCCTTTTGCGACATGGCACATTGTTTCAATCTCGTGACTGTAGATCATGTTACAACTCCTTGCTATCGCCTAATTTGAGAAAGGAATTTGCCGGGACTTCTGCCGGCCGCATATCAGGCAAACTCCCTTATTAACAAGTGTAAACAGGCATTGCATGAGTCAATAACATTTCTTTTAATTTTGAGGAACTCATTTTTTGAAGAACATCGATATCACCGTTTTCCATGCATCGGCCGCTCCATCAAGCTCCGATTAGTCCCGTTTACAATTTCAGCAACATCCAAAATACATTCCGGGAAAGAAATAAATTGACATCAACAGGCGGTCATTTTTCATTAACCCGGGTGATGGGGTTCACCTTAAACCGCCTCGATGGCTGATGACTCCTGTAATATTCATTTTCTTCGAGGGGCCACGGCATGAGGCATTTGCTTTTTTATTGCGTTAGGCGGAAGCCTGGGAGCGATAATCCGTTATATCGTTTCGAAAAACATCCAATATCTTTCAAATCACATTTACCCCCTCGGGACCCTCTTCGTCAACGCCACAGGCTCTTTCCTGATCGGCTTTTTGTTCTTCTTCTTCGAGAACATTATACTTTCAAATGACATCAAATCCTTTTTAACGATCGGGTTTCTCGGTGCCTACACGACGTTTTCAACCTATTCCCTTGAAACGATCAATTTTATAAGGGATGGGGAAATAAAAGTTGGACTTGTTGACATAATTGTGAGCAATATAGTGTGTCTCACAATGGTGATAGCGGGCATGATATGCTCACGGCTTATATTCAAAGCGTTACGGTATGAAAATAATGAAACTGCCAGAACAAGCGGTACTGGTGCGGATATTCATCGGAGAGAACGACCGTCACAAAGGTAAACCCCTCTACGAACGGATTGCCCTCAAGGCCCGGGAACTGAATCTTGCGGGAGCAACGGTCACCCGGGGTATCCTCGGCTTCGGCGCCGACAGCCGAATACACTCATCAAAGATACCGTAACTGTCCGAAGACCTGCCCATTATCATCGAAATAGTCGACACGGAAGAGAATATAAAAAAACTCATGCCGTTTATCGATGAAACAGTCGTTGAAGGACTCGTTACCATGGAAAAAATGCGGGTTATTAAATACCGCCACAGCTGATGTCTCTATGGTCAGATGCTGAGACGCTGATGGCCGTGATAGCACTCGTCCCTGATGGCCCTGACCTCGTCGCTGTTGATGTATTCCTCGAAGGTCATGGCCCGGTCGATCACGCCGGAGGGCGTTATCTCGACGATCCGGTTCGCGATGGAATCGATGAACTGGTAGTCATGTGACGAGAAGAGGAGCACGCCGTTAAAGTTTATGAGGCCGTTGTTCAGCGACGTGATCGATTCCAGGTCAAGGTGGTTGGTGGGGTCGTCCAGCACCATGGCGTTGGCCCCGGAGAGCATCATCCGGGCAAGCATGCACCGGACCCTCTCCCCGCCGGAGAGGACGTTCACCTTTTTGAGTGACTCCTCGCCGGAAAAGAGCATCCTGCCGAGAAAACCGCGCACGTAGGTCTCGTCGTTGATCGCGGTGTACTGCCTGAGCCAGTCGACCAGGTTTTTCTCGCCTTCGAAAAACGAGCTGTTTTCCTTAGGGAAATAGGCTGATGTTATGGTCTCCCCCCACCTGTAATCGCCCGAATCGGGCTTCATCTCCCCCATGATGATCTGGAACAAAACTGTTTTTACCAGATTATTGGGCCCCACGAAGGCGATCTTGTCGTTCCGGTTCGCGACAAGGTTGAAGCCGGTCAGGACCGCTTCCCCGTCGATGGCCTTGCCCAGGTTCTCTATGGAGAGCACCATCTTGCCGCACTCCCGGTCCGGTTTGAAGGCCACATAGGGGAACCGGCGCGATGTCACCGGGATCTCGTCGAGGGTGAGCTTTTCCAGGAGCTTCTTCCTCGACGTGGCCTGACGCGCCTTTGACGCGTTGGAGCTGAAGCGCTCGATGAAGGACTGCAGCTCTTTTATCTTGTCTTCCTTCTTCTTGTTTTCCTCTTTCTTCTGCTTTATGGCCAGCTCGATGGACTGGGCCCAGAAATCGTAGTTCCCGGCGTAGACCATGATCTTGCCGAAATCGATGTCGGCGATGTGGGTGCAGACCTTGTTGATGAAGTGACGGTCGTGGGACACCACGATAACGGTATTGCTGAAGTTATAGAGAAAGTTCTCGAGCCAGGTGATGGACTCTATGTCGAGGTTGTTCGTGGGCTCATCGAGGAGCAGGATGTCCGGGTTCCCGAACAGGGCCTGGGCCAGGAGGACCCGCACCTTTTCGCCCCCCTCCAGCTCCTTCATCTTTTTTTGATGCAGTTCGTCGGCGAGTCCCAGTCCGCTCAAGAGCGTCGCGGCGTCCGCTTCCGCCTCGTACCCGTTCATCTCGTCGAGGAGCTCCTCCAGCTCGGCGGCCCGATGGCCGTCCTCGTCGGTGAAATCCTCCTTGGAGTATATCAGGTCGCGCTCCTTCAGTACGTCGTGCAGTTTCGGATGTCCCATGATGACCGTTTCCAGGACCGGCAACTCGTCAAAGGCGGACTGGTCCTGGCGGAGGACGGCGATGCGCTCTTTGGGGTTGCGCACCACCTCGCCGCTGTTCGGCTCGATCTCCCCGGAGAGTATTTTTAAGAAGGTGGACTTCCCGGAACCGTTGGCCCCGATGAGGCCGTAACAGTTCCCCGGGGAGAAATTGATGTTCACATCTTTGAAAAGCACTCTCTTGCCGAAGGCGAGCTTAACGTCCACAACATTGAGCATGGTCTATTTACCTGGTTTTTCCAAATTCGTTGTCATTGCATTTGCTGCAGGCGGGGTCACGTGACCCCGCCTGCAAAAATAATTTTCGTTCGAAACGACAGATGCCTATTATGAAGCCCCGGCCCGCTTCACCGTAAATCCTTCTTGCTGGAGGAGCTGGATGATCATGTCGACCTTGTCGCCCTGGATGAGAATGATGCCGTCCTTGACGGTGCCGCCGGCGCCGCACTTCTGCTTCAGCCGCGCCGCCATGTCCATCATGGCAATTTCAGACAAAGGAAGACCGTATATGGCGGACACGGTCTTGCCGCCCCGCCCCTTGCTCTCCTTCTGGACCCGCATGGTGCCGTCCTTTTTAAAGGCATGGGTGTTCTTAAAGACATGGTTCACCTTTTTCCGGTCCCTGTCGTCACCCGCTTCTCTCAAGTCACCATGTTCGGTGGAGTATACTATTTTATCTTTCATTCTATTGTCTATCCTTCTTAAGAAATAAACCACCGCGACGGTATGCAAATAACGATCCATATGTTGGCGGGGCGCTCACGCTCACAGGGACCAGGAGGGTCCCGCCGGCCACAGCACAGGGAGGTACTATTGTGGCGGGTGAGCGGGAGTGGCCCCCAACATATTCTAATACATTACACGGTGCTTTATTTCTTAATCTTCGCGTTCCATTCCTTCAATTTAACGCCGACCTTCGCGAAGAGCTCCGACGTATCGCCCTCGATGGTGATCGACACGATCGAATCGCCCTGGCGGATACTGTTCACGGTCTTCTGGTCCGAATCGTCGACGACGGCGCCGAAGACCGTGTGCTTGCCGTTGAGCCAGGGCGTGGGTACGTGGGTGATGAAGAACTGGCTCCCGTTGGTGTTGGGACCCGCGTTGGCCATGGACAGGACCCCCGGCCGGTCATGCTTCAGCTCCGGGGTGCATTCGTCCTTGAAGTTATAGCCCGGGCCGCCGGTGCCGGTCCCCAGGGGGCATCCGCCCTGGATCATGAAGTCGGCGATGACGCGGTGGAACGTGAGGCCGTTGTAAAATCCCTTCTGGGCCAGGTTCGCGAAATTAGCCACGGTGAGGGGCGTTTTATCGGCATACAGGTTCAGCCTGATGTCGCCCTTGTTCGTCTTGATTGTTGCGGTAAGCGCCATGTAATTGTCTCCTGTTATCATTATTAAACAGTCTTTTCGACGAGCGGCAGCGAGGAGAAATCTTTTGTCGTATACTGAAAAAGATTTCCCACCCCGCAAGCTGGGTCCGAAATGACAGGCCTTATTTCTTGCTTATACTCCGGTACTGGGCGATCTGCCTCGATATGACCGCCAGGTTCCCGTCCTCGTCCCACATCTCCCCGTCCTCCTCCACGAGGCCGCAGCTGACGAAGCGGGTGCGGAAAAATCCCTTGAGCCACTTCGTCTGCGGGATGTTCCTGACGCTCACGCTGAGCTCCAGGGTGGGGACCCAGGCCGCGAGGCCCTGGCTCGCGAAGATGGGCGGCGGGAAAGCATCGGCCATCAGCAGAAGCGAAAGCATGTCAAAGGGGCGCCCGTCCCTGAACCGTATCCATCCCTTGTGCTCCGATTTATCCGTCAGCTTTCCCTGCATCCACCCGGCGCACGACGGGTCCAGCCTGATGTCGAGGTTCTCCATGAGGGTGTACTTCGGGATCGCGGGGACGGGCACACACGACTCAAGCGGCGCAAGCTCCGGCGCGGCGGTTTCGTACCGGTCAAGGACGCACTCTATCTTTTCTTCCGCGAAGGTGCCCCAGGCGCGGATCCGTTCGCTCCCCTCCTGGAGGAGCCGCGCCTGTATGCGGCTGAACTGGCTCGACTCGGAAATCACGTCGACCCGCAGGTCGGCGTCGCCGGGCACGCACCGCGCGATATAATTAACGGTCATTATGGGGATCGACTTCCTGGCGCTGCGCTGGAGCATGGCGCTGGCGGCCAGGGCCATCAGGTATCCGCCGTTGGGATTCCCGTTGATGAGCCAGTTGGGGGAAACGGTCCCCCTGAAAAGCGATTCATCCTGTTTTGTGACAGCAATGTCCTGATCGAAAACGCTCATGCGCAACCTCCTATTGCCTGGTAAGGGCCAGCTTTACCGCCAGGACGGCGAATATGGCACCGGCCGTCATGTTCAGAATCTTTTCGAATTTTCCCGACTTCTGCAGCCAGGCGCCGATGTATCCGGCGAGCTGGCTGATCAGCCCGAAGACGATGATCGTCACGGCGATGAACATCAGCCCCAGGATCACCAGCTGCAGGGTCATGGAGCCCCGGGCGGGGTCCGCGAACTGCGGGAGAAAGGCCAGAAAAAATATCGACACCTTGGGGTTCGTCACGTTCATGATAATGCCCCGGCGGTAGAGATGCCAGGACGGGATCTCCCCGTCTTTTTCAATTTTGATGCCGCCCGACGAGGCGCGGAAGGACTTCCATGCCAGGAAGAGCAGATAGGACGCGCCCAGGTATTTGAGGACATTGAAGGCAATGACCGAGGTCTTGAAGAGCGCCGCGACCCCCAGGGCCACGACCGTGGTATGCACCAGGAGGCCGGTGCAGAGCCCGAGGGTTATCCTGAAGCCCGCGGACCTTCCGTAGAGTATCGACTGGGTCAGGACGAAGATGTTGTCAGGCCCCGGCGCGAAACCCAGGAGGGCCGAGGCGGTGATGAACATGAGGATCGTATTCAGGTCAAACATCGGGGCTCTTACCTTGACTCCTTTAACTCAATTCCCGTGCAGAAGACCGCCGGTATACAGAACCAGAACAGTTAAAACCGGTTCCTTGTCAATGAAATATTGATCCGATATTTGTGCCTTTGCGGCCTCCCGATCCGCGTTCTCAAGACAAGGTTGGTGCCAACGCAGGTACAGGATGTACTGAACGCGCCGGCCTAAAAGAAACCTTTAACCTAGCAGTTAACATCATATAATAACCGTTTCAATCCACGCGCCCGCGTGGGGCGCGACTGTATATATATTAACTTCTGGAAAAACCAGCAGTTAGCCATTCAAATGCGCTAAACCTAAAAATATTCGGATTTTGTTTTAAAAGAGCAATCGCTTTATAATCTCTTAAGTAACTATTCAGCAAATTGAGGCATAAACGGCCTGCCCTCGAACAATCCCTGCAATGCCCCAAATACCGGAACTCCATTTTTTCACGGTGGAAATATACCCGCGAATCCGTGCGAAAAATATGCCGCCTTCACTGCTCCTGAAGCAACCTGATATTTTCTGCTGAACTTTTGCCATTCTCAAATCTCGCTCAGCCTGATTGTTGTCGAATGGGACTGTTACATCGTACATGAATGACAGTATCTCTTTTTTGTAATTTTTCATACGCTCAAGCAGGTTGAGCGGTTTTGATTTCTTTTTTCGCCCTCGACGGCCTGCGATGCCCGGCGGATGAGGATTTGCCCGGAATCCTTCGGCGATAATACGATCATAAATCTTTTCATATCCTCGAATCGTGGACTCATTCAATCGATATACGCGGGCATCCGCCTGTTTCTTAATGGATACCAGCAGATCAATCATCTCGCAAGCCCACGATTGCCCGTAGTTTTCGTCAATCCCGTTTAGCTCACGCATCAAATGGGCATTGCAAAACATATGATTGCAATCATATGCCAGATATGAGCTCCAGAAATCATGCATGAGACGGTCCCGGTATCCCGGGATTATTCCCATATCATCTATCGCCCCTTTCCCTCGCTTTTCGTGAACGCAATAACAGGTCAGCCGCTCCGTCGAAAGCACGTGCAGCCACCGCAAGAAGCCTCCGCAAAACACCCCGGTCTTGTCTGCATGGAGCAATGGTTCCTTCGCCAGTAGGCCCTTAATGCTTTCTTCTACCGGACCACTCGCTTCATACGCCTGCCGGTTGGCGTTGTAAATCGTCCCCGTGCTGATGCGAATGCCGAGAATATCCCCGCAAAATTCAGCAATCCTGTCATAGGGAATCAGTTGGTACTGACTCAAATAGGTCAGAAGTCCCCTAATCCGGCTCCCGTATTGGGCCGGTCTTGTTACCCCCGCAGGAAAACTCGCCTCAGCGATAAAGCCGCAGTGCGAGCATTCTTTAACTTCAACCTGGTGTTCCGTCACCTCAATCTTTATCTCCGGCATATCGAACACTTGGCGCTTCCTGATCTTCGTAGGCACACCGGATAGAGGGCAATTGCATCTGCCGCATTTGTCAACTGAATGAACGTCGACTTTATCAGGGTGGGTACTCATCTTAAGTTGGTTCCCCTCGTGTCCCTTTTGACCGCCGCGTTTCTTCTTACTCTTGCGCTCTTGTAACCGTCGATCTTTTCTGCTCAATCCGTCACTCGAGGGGGGACGGTTGCTGTTTGAACTGTTCTGGTTAATTCGCGATTCCAGCTCCTGCATCCGCAGGGTAAGTTGCTTCACCATTTCCTTGAGCGCTTGTATCCCGTCATTCTGCTTCTGAATGATCTCGATTACAGCCTCGGGACCTTTGTTGTATATCTCAAGTATTTCGTCGCGTGTCATGCGACATAATCTAACCTATGCCGGGAAAATTAATACTAAAAAAATCCACTTGCTATTTTTTTTGCTGAATAGTTACGAAAACTTTTTCATTAAACTATACTTCCACCTTCCCCGCGAGCCCCTCCGGCCTTGAGGGGGGGATAGTTATCGGTGTTTCCTCGATGACCCGCATGCTTTTCCACCGTCCGCCCTTGAAGCGGAGCATAAAAACGATGCCGAGCAACATGACATACCCGGTGAGCACCGTCCAACCGGCATAAATGCCCAGGTCCAGGAGAAATAGAGCCGCGCCGGTGGGGACAATCAACCCGAAGATGGAGAGTATGATGATGGCCTTCATGACAAAATGGGTATCCCCCGCGCCCTTAATCGCGGAGGCAAAAATTATATTCATGGCGTCAAAAACGCTGTAGAGCGCGACAAACCTGAGCAGAACCTTCGCAAGCTCAGCGGTGGGCCTGAACTTTTCCGCGTCGGTTCCCGCGGCATAGAGGCACATAAAGAGATCTGGCACCCATATGTACAGGAGGGCAACGGCCCCCATGTACGCAACGGCAAGATGGAGGCCGGAGTAGACGCTGTACTCGGCCATGTCGGGATTGTTCATCCCCAGGTACTGTCCCACCAGCACTGACACCGTTATGCCGAGGCCGATCATGGGCATGAAGGCTATGGTATTCACGTTGAAGGCGATGTTTGTGGATGCCAGACTGTCAGTGCCGAGGCGGCCTATTATCAGCACAAACACGGTGATGCCCATCATGTCGAGGAAGAACTGGACCCCGTTGGGCAGGCCGAACCGTATCAGCCGCTTCATGAGGGCCATGTCCGGCCGCCATCCCCTGACCGTGTTGAACGTATCGTTGTACGATGCCCTGAAGAGCACGGCGGCGTATATGGCAAAAGAAACGCATGCCGAGAGGACCGTTGCTATGGCCGCGCCCTCGATGCCCATGCGGGGAAAGCCGAAATTCCCGAAGATCAGCAGGTAATCCACGATGATGTTTTCCGCGGTGGCGGCAAAATTGGCGATCATTATGATCCAGGTCTTGCCGATGCCGGAGAAAAACCCCGACATGGCCGACGAGGCCACCAGGGGCACGGCGCCGTAGCAGAGTATGCGGAAATAGACCGCTTCATATTCCCTCACTTTTCCGTCATGGCCCACCACGGCAAAGATGCTGTCGGAAAAGGGGATGATGAACATGATGATGACGCCGGAAACGATCGAGATGTAGAGCGCCTGCCACAGGACCTTCCCCATCATTTTGTTCTGGTCCGATCCGTAATACTGGGCCACGAAGGTGCTCACGTAGCCGACCGTCCCCATGAAGAGGCTCACGAAGGTAAAATTGAGTATCCCGGCGGGCATGGACGCCGCCATCACCTCCGTGTCATACCAGTTGAGGAACATCCGGTCTATGAAATTCTGGAGGGCCCACGAGCCGGTTGTGAATATGAGGGGAATGGCGATTGAAAGGATATCCCTGTATCCGCCCTCGCTTTTGTAACGGCGGAAAAAGTACCCCTTCAGGCCGCCCGATGTTTCCGATATGTGCTGCATTAGTTTACCTTGCGGATTCTGATACTACAGCGAGGATTATGATACGGCATTTTTAGGCAAGAACAATTTACGAGGGCGCGTCTTCGATCCTCTTCAGCAGGCTTTTTCTTTCCTCGAGGTCGGCGGCAAGGCGTTCGCTCATGCATTCATAGGCCACCTGATAGACAAAGGCGTTCATGCGGACAAAGACGCCGTCATAGAGCGAGTCCTCCATCACCCTCTTTCCCGACAGTTCCTTTGACACCGCCGTGCCGTTTTTCACTTCCAGTATGACGCAGTCGTGGAACGGTATCGGCCGTGCCAGTTCATTTTTTTCATCAGGCAGCCGGTTTTTTAGGGGGTCCCGCACCGGCTCCAAGCCTGCAAGGGAACCCCGCTTCGCCGCCCAGCGACGGTGCTGGTCGTACACCACCTGCAGGTCCCTTCCAAAAAAATAAAAACAATCGCCGACGGTACGGATGAAGCGCCCCGCTTCGGCCTGATTCCCCGATACAACTTTCACGATCCTCTTCGCGTCCTCCCTGCTCAGGGCCAGGGTGGGGTTGTTCGTCCTGAAAAAATGCATTTCGTCGAGGACCTTGTTGAAAACAGCCAGATGTTTTTCGAAGTAGTCAAAGGAAAACAGGGCGCCCTCGTGCTCCTCCCTCCCCATGTCGCGGAACACGATGGTCGTTCCTTCCAGAAGGGGCAGGTACATGTTTTTGAAATATTGGACCGCGGCATCAAGAAATCCTATAAAATTTTCATGATACATCATCCTCGGATTATGATGTTTTTTGTCGATATAGCGCCACTGGTCTTCAACGCCCTTGAACAGAAGATTCTTTCCCTCATCATCATGACGGAGCAGCTTCGCCAGCGTCTCGTAGGGCTCGGCAACCTTCCGCAGGGAGTCCCGCTTCTTTTTCTCCAGCGATTCCGGGTCCTTGCCGACGGTAACCAGGTACTCCTCGCTGTAGTCCCAGGCGACGATGCTTACAAAGGGCGCGCCGATCCTGTAATAGGATATGATCTGCTCGGGTATGAGCGGCCGCTGGAACACCAGCGCCTCCTCGATGGCAAGGATGAGCTCCGCGAGGCTGCCGATGCCGAACTCCTGCTTCAGGCGTTTCGACAACAGGCAATCCTGCTTTGGATCGATGGGCAGGAACGACCGGTACAACATCATGTATTCATAGATCTGCTTTTCCCTTTCCAGATTGTGTTTTTCCTTTTCGCGGCGGGACGACTCCGGCTCACCGTCAATCAGCTCTTCCTTGCGGAGGTCTTCCAGGGACCGGAGCCTTATCTCCGACTCCAGAATTATCCTTTCGCGGAGTTCCCCTTCCAGTTTCAGGAATGAATAGAACCAGCACGCCCAGGTCTTCAGTTCACGGTCAAACTGCGGGCGCTCCATCCATTTAATGACATCATAATTCAGGTGTATCAGCGGCATTTCGGCAAGCCATTTCCTGATCAGGCGGAGATGGTTGAAAACGACGGGATCTATTTCTTCGGGGTCCTTTATGATTTCCATCATGAACACCGAGAGCCTGGCCGTGATGACGCCCTGCACCTCCGCCAGGTACTTCATCACCCTTATCAGCTGCTTGGTCGGGACAAGGCGTCGCCTGAAGCCGATGCCGATGCGGTTGTTGCGGTGCGTTAAAAACCGTTTACGGAAAAGCTTCAACGGCCGGTATTTGCGGTACAGATAATCGACGTAATAGGAGGTTTCCGTGGGGGCCGATGCCGGATCGGGGGCCGGTTTCTGCGCCTCTGCCGGCGTCTTTTTCTTCCGCGCCGGCACCGGTCTGGGCGCCTCGCTGCGGTACAGGACTGTTTTTTTATCTGGACATGACTGCACCAGCTCGATTATGGCCTGGTACTTCTCGCCGGGCCTGAGCTGCCTGTTGTTCATGAGGGTGCGCACCACTTCCTGCTTGTGCGGCGGGATCTCCTTGCTGGTCAGCAGGGCCCGGGCGCGCCGTTCGATCTTCTTGATATCTTCCTTGTTGTTCATGCGGTGACCGGGTCAGCCAGATTACCCGGCGTCTCCCCGGAGCCGAATTTACCCGGCCCCGGGTTAACAATAATCCGTTCCTCTTTCCCGGTCAAGGAAAAAGCGTCACTTGCCGGACAGGCGCGGAACCACGACAATGTCGACCCTGCGGTTGAGGGCCCGGTTTGCCGGCGTATCATTGGGCACGATAGGGTTATACTCCCCGTATCCGGCCGCGCTGAAACGGGAAAGGTTGAGCCTCTTTTCCCTGAGTATGTAATTCAGGACCGACAGGGCCCGCTCCGTGGAGAGCTGCCAGTTGTCCCGGAACCTGCTGGTGCTGATGGGAACGTTGTCCGTATGGCCCTCGACAACGATTTTATACTCGGGAAAATCGTTCAGGATCCCGGAGATCTTCGCAAGGGCCGGCATGACCTCTTTCTTCAGGTCGGCCTTCCCAGAATCAAAGGAAATCTTGTCATCGATATTTATGATGAGCCTGTCGTGGAACCGCTTGAGCTTGATGTCGCCTTTCCTGATTTCATCGGCGAGTTGCCTTTCCAGTTCCTTTGCCTGGTCTTCCATCCGTGAAAGTTCATCCTTCTGCTTCTCGGTAAGCTTCTTGAGGTTCGACAGGTCGTTATTCAGCCCGGCAATCTCCTTTTTCAGTTCCGCTATCTTCTTTTCGTATTCATCGCGAAGGTCAGACAGCTCCTTCAGGCTCTTCTGCCGCTCTTTCACGAGGTCGTCCCGGAGCTTCGCCAGGTCGTCCTCGCAGCGCTTCTGTAGCTTCTGGTTCTCCTCTATGAGATTCTTTTCCCGGTCACCGCCTTTCTTTTTCAGGAGGTCGGTCATCTCCTCCATTTCCTTTATACGGCTGGCAGAGTTTTTACGCTCAGCCTCCTGTTCCTTGCGGAGGTTCTCCAGTTCCCTGTTCAGGCCGGCTATTTTATTGTTAAGGTCGCTAATCGTCGATTCAAGGTTCGCCTTGTCATTGCCGTATTGCCGCTTGAGGGAATCCAGCTCAAGCTGCAGCGCGACATTTTCATTATAGAGCTTGTTATACTGACCGGCCGTGTAGAGGATGGCCCCCTGCGCGCCGTAAGGCATCGCAAGCCAGATGACCGTCACGGCCGCAATGACCGCTGTTATCGAAACTTGGTGATTCTTTTTTTTCATGACTCTGTTTCCTTAATTTTTCAGCTTGTCTTCAGCGATTTTCAGCTTCAAGGAAGCCTCATCCCTGGCGTTCCGTTTTTCCACGAGGATTTCCCGCTGCTTCTCCAGGTACTTGCGGTATTGTTCATCGTACTTGTCGGGATCGGCGGTCTTCTTCTTGTCCCCTTCGGCAGGCGGGTTCGCCACGAAGCGCTTCACCAAGTATTCCCGGGCTATTCTCGATTTTTCATAATTGAGTTCCGCCACCATGACGGACAATTCGGCCTCACCGACCTCCCTCTGGGCCCGGGCAAACTCAAAAGCCGTTTTCGCGTGCTCGAGTTTCGTCTCCTGCGTTTTTATCTCCGCGTCCTTGACGGCCAGCTGTTTGTTGTTTTCGTCGATACCGGGGAGGTCGTTTTCCAGCTGGTACTGCTTCTTCTTTTCTTCCAGCAGGTTCTTTTCATTTTTCAGGATATCGAGCCTTCCCTTTTCGACCTTCACCTTCTGTCCCGCAGCTTCATCCCTGTCCTTCAGGGTCTTTATCTCATGGTTCTTGGCGATAATCGAATTTTCCAGCTTTTCCAGGACCTTGCTCTGGTCCGCCGTTTTATCGACAAGGTAGTCCGCCGGAACCGGGTCAGGCATGGTAACGCATCCGGCCAGTGCAAGTAACATCGCTGATGTCAGTATAACGAATGATCTCATTTCCGTACTCCCTCTTGTATTGATCTTGCTGCACGCATCGAAACACACGCAATTTTTTTTCCTCTGTCTTTTATATTAGACAGTTTATCAGACAGGGAAGTCATATTTTTTAAAAAAAATGACAATTTAACATTAATGATTATATTAATTATCCCAAATTTACAGAATTTTAGGTATAAGTCAAGAATAATATCGGGTAGGCGGGGTCACGTGACCCCGCCTGAGCTAACGAAAAATCCTCAATCCTCTGTTATCTGCTTAAATATCCCCCGCTACTTCAATCCTCGGTTATCTGGGGCGGAGGCACCTCTTCCTCCTGCCCCGCAGGTCCCGCGCCTGCCCTGACCCGGGACGCTGAAAAAAAGTTTACCAGGGCGATACCGGCGCCGATCAAAAAAACATACTGGTATCCCAGGAGGTCCCAGATGAGGCCACCCACCAGGGCGATGGCTATTGAAAACAGGTGGTCAATGCTTACTCCCATGGTAAGGGTCTGCGGAACATCCTCCGGCTTCACCGCTATCTTCTTTAAATACGTCGCCCGGGCCATCCCCACCGACATCAGGAGCTGGTCCGCCACGAAACAGGCAAAGGCCACCAGAAGCGCCGCCGTTTCGCCGAACAGCGTTTTCGAAAAGCCGTAGCCCGCGCACACGATGACAAGAAGCGCCGCCTCGCCCATAAGTATCCTCCTCTCGCCGAGGCGGTCAATGGCCCGGCCCAGGAGGGGATTGAAAAATATGCCGGCAATGCCGCCGACGGTGAGGAGGGTGGCCACCATTTCCGTCTTCTGGCCGAATATCTTTATCAGGACCCATGGCGCGAAGGTGAGGAAGATCTGCTTCCTCGTGCCATAAAGGATGTTCAGCCAGTAAAAGAGCCGATACTCCTTCCTCATCGTGAATTTCGTCCTCGCGGGATGGGAAGTCCCCGGCTTCATGAGGAACAGCAGGGCCGAGGCGATCAAAAAGCCGAGGGACGCGATAACGAATGAAACCGTGAAATTGAAATGAAGGTATTTGAATCCGACAAAGATAAGGAAGCTGCCCGCGATGGCGGCGACGTTCATCGTCCCCGTCAGCTGGCCGAGGCGCTTGCCGATGTTGCCCTCCCTGGCGAAATCCATGCCGAGGCTCTGGTTGAGGGGCAGGTAGATATGCTGCCCCATGCTGTAAACAAGGAGCCAGACCAGCATGACCGAATACGTCGGGGACAGCAGGCCTATCAGGGCCACCCCGGCCGCGGCGAGAAAATTGGCGAAGGCCGCGAGTCGCCTCGCGCTCATGAAAAAGAAAAGAGCAGAGAAGAAGACGACAAGGAACCCGGGCATCTCCCGGGGAAGCTCCAGCATACCGCGCTGGTTGTTGGTGATGTGGAATATCTCGTTGAGGTAATTGTTGAACACCGAGTTGATGGCGCTCTGCGAGAAGCCGATAAGGGCTATCGCCATGATGAACAGGATAAAATCCCTCGGCAGGCCCGCTATCTTTCTGTGTAAAGCAACCATCGGCAGTCATCCTTGCATAAACCGAGATTGCCGATCTTTCCAGAAACCGGAACGTTTAGTCAAGAAATTTTCGCCGCCCCGTCAGTGGAATATCGTGTAGGCGATCCTGCTTATCGTGGCCAGCAGGTCATAGGCGGTCACGTCCTTCACTTCGCGGCTTCCCTCGTCGACCTGCCTGATATACTTGTGCATGTTCGCCAGCTCGTTTTTATCGAGCCAGAAGGAACCGCATGTCGGGCACCGGTCGATGACGATGTCCGAATAATCAAGAAAATGGATCTTGAGCATCACCGAATCGGGGCATTCACGGCACTTGATGATGGGACGCCGGTCATCGTCCGGAAGCGTATTGAACGAACAGAGCTCGACGTCTCCGCCGCTCTCCTTCAGGAGATTATTGAGCTGGTGTTTATGGAGCCACATGCCGCCGCAGCTCCTGCATACCAGGATATCCTCCCCCTCCCTGTTTTCCCTGACCATCGTTTTCTTGCAACGGGGACATATCATAGAAGCCTCCCTTACCACCTTTCAATATAATCTGAATAACATCACAACGTCAAGCCAGTTTGTTTTTTTGATAATACCGCGCAGACCTCACCCCGCACCAGGCGGGCCCTCGCCCTCGCCTGGGACTGCTGATTTACCATGCTTATCCCGGGCTTCCCCCGCTCCCTTCGGGAGAGGGGGACTGCGGCGGCGCGGACATGAAAGCCAACCATACTCGGAAGCCGGAGCGAGCGTTAATTTTCAGAAAATCCCACAAAACCATGTAAATTATTGGGACGATTATTTCGACAATATAAGTGGCTATATCTAG